>ERZ773248.67-NODE-67-length-142694-cov-7.772019_pt1 | contig 142694 bp, 138 predicted proteins | sample MGYA00580518_ERZ773248 | MGnify/ENA primary metagenome ERZ773248 (study PRJEB29015, sample SAMEA2737762) | human gut metagenome | biome: human gut; feature: human-associated habitat; material: faeces | place: China | collected 2012 ...
AGGTAGATAGGGCAGAGGTGGAAGTGCAGTAATGCATGGAGCTGACTGTTACTAATAGGTCGAGGGCTTAACCAAGATGGTTTTTGGGAGCGGTTACAGACAGATGGTGGAAGCCGTTGAAAGTTTACTTTCATAAGGCTGGAAACATGTGGCTGGATCCATTGGCACAGCCGATGGATGAGTAGAACCGAAGGTTCTACGAATAACCGCGGTTATGGTTTACAAACGACGAATAGGTTTTAAAAAGATGGATTTGGTATTTGACTGTATGCAGTTTTGAAGGTATATGCAAGGAAGAGATCATCGAGATGGTGGTCTCTTTTTTGATGTCAGCCAGATCCTGCGTTTGAATTGTCCAATCACCTGGAAAAATAGCAAGAATATTCACTGACATAAGTGAAAAAGGCACTTGATTTCTCAAGTGCCCTTAGTTATAATCTACTTAGAAAGTGAATCGGATGTGAATCCGATTTGCCCTCAGTTAAATTATGATTATCGAAAAGAAATAAACATCCTTAACTTTGGACGGTGGGGATGTTTATTTCTTTTTGTCAAAATGATTATCTATGTAAGACAGAGCCGCAAAAATTACTAGCAATAAAGTCAAAACTTCCATTGTGTTCATAGGGCATCACCCTCCTTTTGTACTAGAGGGCATCTGACATCGGAAAATCACATCCTGCTTTCTGTTCAATTATACAAATAGTATAGCAAAAAACAAGTAAACATTCAATGAGAATCTGGCGACGAAGGAAGGTGTAGCTGGATAGGAATCAGAGGAGAATATGTGCGAGAATCAAAGATTTTTAATCTGAACAAATGAACATGCATTGATTTTATTCAAATATACTGTTATACTTTGAGTAGAATATATTTTTGGATACCTATAGAAAAGGAGTTCTTTATGAGCGAAACTATCACCATGCCCGCAGAGGAGGAGATTTACTATCTCTCGGAATTCTATAAAGTGTTTGGCGATTCCACCCGGATTAAGGTGCTTTACCTTCTGGTCAATCGGGAGTTATGTGTAAATGATATTGCCAACGAGCTTGCTATGACCCCAAGCTCCATTTCTCACCAGCTACGTGTCTTAAAGCAGCACCGTCTGGTAAAATTCCGCCGGGACGGCAAGACTGTCTACTATTCTCTGGCTGACGAACATGTGGAAACCATTCTGAACCAGGGACTGGAACACATTGAAGAATAATGAATACAGATAGAACCGGTCGTTTTCTGACCGGTTCTATTTGTTCTTCTTTATTTGTAAGGATGTTCGATCAGACTGAAATCTGTGTCAAGTGCGTCCAGCATGAATGTCTGCATTCCCAGATCCTGCATCCACTTTTTATTTCCGTAGGATTTCCAGACCTTTTTCCGGCAGATCTGTTTTAATTTCTGCATATCAACAGCTGTCAGGCTACCTTTTCCATATGCTCTGCGTAGTGCTTCTCGCATCTCATCCATCAGAAAATAACGCAGTCCATCCCAGTTGTCTTCTTTCATATTTTCAATATATCCTTCCAGCAAAAACGGCAGGAACAGGATCAGTCCGCATTCTTCCAGCCGAAGTGGCGAATAATTTTCCATGGTTATGATCCGTGTAGGCAGCGTGACCCGTGCCTTATCCGGAAACTCCAGCGTCGTGCTGTATTCTTCCTGATGGTTTTTTCCGAAATAAATAATCTGTGGTTCTCGAATATGTACCACAGAACGTCGCACGGACCGTCCCCAAGCAAATACACTGCCTCTGTCCTCTGCATAGATCTGTGTGCATCCATCCAGTCTCCGCACCTGAAATTCATATCGGTTTGTCTCCCCCACTTTCAGACCGATACTATTCGCCCTCTGCCATTCTTTCCAGATCTTTTCTTCATCTGAATAAGCTGTATGAAACAACTGATTGATCATTTGGATCAATGCCTGACTGGACAGATCAAAAATCAACTCCAGCATCCACCCGTTTTCTTCTATGTACATCTTGCTTCCTCCCTCTGCTTATTTGCAAATACAGGTATCCACATGCAAACCTTATACATTTGTTCTGCCATTCTGTTCTGTCTTTACCGGGAATTCTTCGTCACAGAATCGTGACTATAGATTGTTCTCAGATGTATTTATCTTATAAGAAAAGTTGTTTTTTGTCAAGCTGTTTGTCGTTTGAGTTTCCATAGTTTTATCTTTCAATGTATAAAAATTTCACAATTAAAACACATTCATTTCAAATTTCTCACACATTATGCCTCTAAAATATATCGTGAAATTTATATTATATAATGATGTTAGATGAAGGAGGAATAGCGTGAAATTACCGGATATTGCAAGCAAGATCAAACTACCGGGCAGAAAGAAGAAAAAATGGATTCTGGCAGGTGGAGTGCTGGTGCTGATTGTTGGTGGACTGGGAATTCATTCCTACAGTAAGGCAAAGGCAGCAAAAGAAAAAATGGCAGCAATGAGTCAGGTGGAGACCACACAGGTGACCAGACAGGATCTGGTGGATTCTATCAGTGTGACGGGAACCATTGCCAGTGCGGATTCCAGAGATGTGTCGGCCATTGCATCCAATGTGGAGGTACAGACGGTTAACTACAAGGTGGGTGATTATGTCAATGCAGGAGATACGGTGGTAGTTCTGGATTCTACAGATCTGGAACTGAAGCTGACAGAGGCACAGAATAATCAGGCCTTGAGTACATACAACGAAAATAAATCCATCGAGACGGCTTCTGAAAGTTATGAACAGGCAGTGGAAGATGGAACGGATGATTACAGCAAAGCGGTAAAAAATGAGGCACAGGCAAAGGAAGATCTACAGGATGCAGAAGGAGATCTAAGTTCTGCCGCAGAGGCTTTAAAGAGACAGGAAGAACGGGTATCTGAATTACAGGCATCTTATGATGCGCAGACAGATGTAGCGAAGAAGGCAGAGCTGGAGACAGAGTTAAGCGCAGCCAAGGCTGAATATACATCGAGACATCAGGCTTATACTGCTGCAAAGGAAGCAGAAGAAAAAGCTTCAGATGCATATGAGACTGCTGCTGAGAATCTGGAGACAGCAACGAAACAGAATGACCGCAACATCAGTAATGCAGCGGATTCCCTGGAAAAAGCACAGATGCAGAAGACGTACTCCAACGACAGCAGCGATCAGAGCATTGAAAATTATCAGGAACAGATCGAGGCATGTACAGTAACGGCACCGATTTCCGGTGTGATCACTGCCATGAATGTAGAGGAAGGTGATACATATCTGGGAGAAGGGAAAGCTTTGTTCACGATTGCAGATGAGCAGAATTACATTGTATCCGCCAGTGTGGATGAATATGATATCAGCAGTATCAGTGCAGATATGAAAGCTGCTGTGATCGTGGAAGCTCTGGGAGAGGATGAGCTTGCTGGAAAAGTCTCTTTTGTATCTCCGGTGGCAACAACTTCTAATACAGGAAGCTCATCTTATTCTATTGAGATCGCACTGGATGAGCCAAATTCAAATCTGCGGATCGGTATGACTGCCAAGGCAAGCATTGTCAAAGATGCTGTCTATGATGTGCTGACTGTTCCTTATGACTGCGTGACAGCGGATGAGGACGGTAATTCCTATGTAAATATTGATCAGAATGGAGAGAAGACACAGGTTCCGGTGACCGTAGGCATGGAGAGTGATTACTATGTAGAAATCTCTGGTGATGGGATTGATGAAAATACAAAAGTATATTACAACACTCCGCTGATCAACCAGGAATCTAACGGTGAAGCCGGTGATATGCAGGATGGCATCACCTTCGACATGGGCGGAGGAGCACCAGGAGGCGGTGGAGCACCGGGAGGCGGCGGAACACCGGGAGGTGGCAGACCCAGTGGCGGCGGTCCGGGCGGATTTTAGGCCGGAGGTGTAACATGACGAAACAACATACAATGATTGAGTTACATCATATTATTAAGCGATTTTATATTGGTCAGCCGAACGAGCTGGAGATCCTTCACGGTATTGATCTGAAGGTCAACAAAGGCGAATTTGTATCCATCGTAGGTTCTTCCGGATCCGGCAAGACTACCATGATGAATATTATCGGAATTCTGGATCGGCCGACAGAAGGCGAATATATGTTGGATGGCGTGGATGTAGCTGGTGCAAAGGACAAGGAACTGTCCATGATCCGCAATCAGAAGATCGGGTTTGTATTTCAGACCTACAATCTGATCAGCCGTACCAGTGCATTGAAAAATGTAGAGCTTCCTATGTTATATGCAGGTGTAGGAAAAAAGGAACGGACCGAGCGGGCAAAAGAATTGCTGGCTATGGTTGGCATGGAAGAACGTATGACGCACAATCCTGATGAGCTGTCCGGTGGACAGAAGCAGCGTGTAGCCATTGCCAGAGCCATGGCCAATGATCCTTCTATTATACTGGCAGATGAGCCCACTGGCGCATTGGATTCCAAGACCGGACGGATGATCATGGATATTTTTCATCGTTTGAACGAGGAACAGGGAAAGACCATTGTACTAATCACCCATTCGCAGGAGCTGGCAGAGGAGACTCAGCGGGTCATCACCTTGAAAGATGGACTGATCATCGGTGAAAGGAGGGGAAGCGGATGCTGATCGGAGAAAATATCCTGCTGGCACTTAATGGTCTGCGGGCAAATAAAATGCGTTCCCTTCTGACGATGCTGGGTATTATTATCGGTATCGCATCTGTAATTGCGATCATGACACTGGGAGATTCTATCTCCAGTTCTGTAACGGAGTCCATGTCCTCTATGGGTGCCAATAACGTGACGATTGGCGTGTCTCAGAAGAGTACGACGGAGGAGACCACTGCCAGCGGCATGACATTTTCCATGGGACCAAGATTCACGCAGATGTCAGAGGATGATTACATATCAGAAGAGATGCTGGATGATCTGCAGGAGCGTTATACGGATTCTATTCAGGGATTTTCACTGGAGGAATCTGTGGGAAACGGAACTGCCCAGTCAGGAAGCAGCACGGCATATATCAGTGCGATCGGTGTCAATGCAGACAATCTGGAAAATGCAGACCTGACACTTCTGGCAGGAAGAACACTGACCAGTCAGGATCAGGACGAGGCAAAAAAAGTGATTCTGGTATCTGATCTTCTGGTGGAGAAAATATTCAATGGTGAAAATCTGTCAGCAGTAGGACAGAAACTGGATGTATTGTTTAATAACCGATATTACAGCTACACCATCGTAGGTGTTTATGAATATGAAGAAAGTACGTTTTCCAGCAGTTCTTCTGAAGATACAGTAACCACCATGTATCTGCCGCTTCAGACTGCATTGGATCAGACCCACAACAGGAATGGATACAGTCAGCTGACGATTCTGACAAAAGCAGGAGTCAGTGCTACAGATTTCTGCACCACGATAGAAACTTACATGAATAACCGTTACTATAAAGATAATGACAGTTTTGAGATCAGTGCCATGAGTATGGAGTCTATTGTAGAGAGTATGACATCTATGTTGTCCACGGTCTCTCTTGCCATCGCAGCTATTGCGGGTATTTCTCTGCTGGTAGGAGGCATCGGTGTTATGAATATTATGCTGGTATCCATCACTGAGAGAACCCGGGAGATTGGAACGAGAAAAGCATTGGGAGCTACCAACGGTTCCATCCGGTTACAGTTTATCATGGAAGCAATCGTACTGTGTATCGTGGGCGGTATCATCGGAATCATCCTTGGAATGGCCATTGCAACAGTGGCTACCAATATGATGGGATATGCAGTCAGCCCGTCTGTTACAGGCATTGTGCTGTCGGTCAGCTTCTCTATCTTTATCGGTGTATTCTTCGGATATTATCCGGCCAATAAGGCAGCGAAACTGAATCCGATCGAGGCATTGCGGTACGAGTAAAAATCTGGAAAAATAAGGAATGGTAGACATAAAATCTTCGGTTGAAAAAGAGAAATATCTATGATATTCTGATAAGTAAGCGGAGGTTTTACATATGAAATTCAAGAGGATATGTTGTGTGGTAATGGCAGCACTGATGATGATCAGCGGGATGACCGTATATGCGACCAAGGCATCAGAGATCCAGAGCCAGAAAACACAGAATGAAAAAGCATTGAAGGATGTTCAGTCAAAGATCAGCAATCTGGAGAGCCAGAGAAGCTCTCTGAGCAGCGAGGTCAACAGTCTGAATGACAGTCTGACGGACACCTTATTGAATATTGAAGTGCTGGAGAGCGATCTGGCAGACAAAGAAGTGGAGATTGAACAGGCACAGGAAGATTATGAGGCGGCAAAAGCCACAGAGGATAAGCAGTATGCTTCCATGAAGACACGGATCCAGTATCTGTATGAATCCGGTGAGACCAGCTACGTGGAACTGCTGCTCACATCCGAGGATGTGGGTGATCTGATCAATAAAGTAGACTATGCGGAAGAACTTCAGGAGTCTGACCGCCGTCTGCTGGATCAGTATAAAGCGGCCAAAGAGGCAGTAGTTGAACTTCAGCAGCAGCTGGCAGAAGAGAAGGAAGAGCTTCAGGAGATGGAAGCTCAGTTGGAGGAAGAAAAAGCGAATCTGGAGTCTGTGATCGCACAGAAGAAAAGTGAGATTGCAGATTTTGACAGTCAGTTAAGTACGGCGAAGGCGAAGGCCAGTGAATATCAGAAGAAGATCAAGGAGCAGAATGCCCAGATCAAGAAGCTGCAGCAACAGGAAGCAGCAGCGGCAAGGGCAGCAGCCAGTGCATCATCCAAGGGCAGCAATAGCGGCAGTTCCTCTTCCTCAGGATCTTCCAAGTCAACAGGAACCACGGCAACCGTCTCCGGAGGCAGTGGGACAGGTGCGGCTATTGCGTCTTATGGATTGCAGTTTGTAGGTTATCCGTATGTGAGGGGTGGCAACAGTCTGACTAATGGTACGGACTGTTCAGGTTTTGTGAATCTGATTCATGCACATTTTGGCATCTCTACCCCGAGACAGTCCGGTGCACTGGCGGGAGCAGGAAGAGCCGTCAGCGATGCGGACAAGCTGCCGGGTGATGTGGTCTGCTATTATGGTCATGTAGGTATCTATATTGGTAATAATCAGATCGTACATGCTAGTACTGAGAGAACTGGTATTAAAGTCAGCAACATGTATTACAGAAGTATCAGTTGTATCCGCAGATACTGGTAACACGAAAACTTTTCACTTAAGCAAAAAAAATTTGACAAACGATAATTGAAACCTTATCATGATAACCGATACATAATTTCATGTATCGGTTATTTTTTATTTGAGGAGGAAACTATTATGAAAAAATTAGTAAGTCTTGCACTTGCAGCTGTACTTGCAGTTTCTGCAGTTGGATGCGGAAGCAACAGCGATTCTTCAAGCAGCACTGCTGACAGCGCACAGAGCACTGAAGCAGCAGCTGATGGAGCAGCCTTTAAGATTGGTGGAATCGGACCGATCACCGGAGGAGCTGCAATCTATGGCCAGGCTGTTATGAATGCAGCACAGATGGCTGTTGATAAGATCAACGCTGATGGTGGAATCAACGGATATCAGGTTGAGTTCCGTTTTGAGGATGATGAGCATGATGCAGAGAAATCTGTAAACGCTTACAATACACTGAAAGACTGGGGTATGCAGATGCTCATGGGTACTGTAACCTCTACACCGTGTACTGCAGTATCTGCTAAGACAGAAGAGGACAATATGTTCCAGCTGACTCCGTCAGGATCTGCTGTAGAGAGTATTGCACCGGCAAATGCATTCCGTGTATGCTTCTCTGATCCGAACCAGGGAACTGCATCTGCACAGTATATTGGAGAGAACAAGCTGGCAAGCAAAGTGGCTGTTATCTACAACAGCTCTGATGTATATTCCAGCGGTATTTATCAGACATTTGCAACAGAAGCTGCAAACCAGGGATTTGAGGTCGTAGCTGCTGAGGCATTTACCGAGGATAGCAAGACTGATTTCTCCGTACAGCTTCAGAAAGCAAAAGAAGCAGGCGCTGAGCTTGTATTCCTGCCGATCTACTACACCGAGGCTTCCATCATCCTGACTCAGGCAAATACCATGGGTTTTGATCCGATGTTCTTCGGATGCGACGGTATGGACGGTATCCTTGGTGTTGAGAACTTCGATACCTCTCTTGCTGAGGATCTGATGCTCCTGACTCCGTTCGTAGCAGATGCTCAGGATGAGAAGACTCAGGCATTTGTAAGTGAATACAAAGAGAAATTCAATGACACTCCTAACCAGTTTGCAGCAGATACATATGATGCAATGTTAATCATCAAAGAAGCTGCAGAAAAAGCTGGTGTTACTCCGGATATGAGCGTATCTGATATCTGCGAAGCTATGAAGACTGCTATGACTGAGATCACCTTTGATGGTCTGACCGGTGAGGGAATGACCTGGAGCGCTGACGGTGAGCCGGCTAAGGCACCGAAGGCTATGAAGATCGTAGATGGTGCTTACACCGCTATGTAATGTGAACTGCATGACAGTTGCGGCTTAATAGCCGATTAGAACAGAGACGTTCTGATAAAGGGCGTCTCTGTATTTTTTACAGTTGGGCAGATCCACTGTAAATACAATAACTATTAAGAGGAGTTGAATAAGTATGAGTTTCGTATCCTACATATTAAACGGCATCAGCCTTGGCAGTGTGTATGCGATCATTGCACTGGGATATACCATGGTATATGGAATTGCCAAGATGCTGAACTTCGCTCATGGTGACATCATCATGGTTGGAAGCTATGTGGCATTCCTTGCCATTAACAGTATGGGGCTGCCGGTTCCAGTAGCAATCGTGCTGTCTGTGATCGTCTGCACTGTCCTTGGTATGGTGATTGAACGAGTGGCATACAAGCCGCTCCGTCATGCATCCAAACTGGCAGTACTGATCACAGCCATCGGTGCAAGCTATTTCCTGCAGAACGTAGCGCTTCTGCTTTTTGGTGCCAATACCAAATCCTTCACGTCTGTGGTTGGAAATGCGTCTGTCCAGCTGGCAGAAGGTCTGTCAGTTACAGTTGTAACGATCGTGACAGTGATAGCCTGTGTGATCATCATGATTGGACTCATGGCATTTATGAAATATTCCAAGGCAGGTCATGCTATGCTGGCGGTATCAGAGGATGACGGTGCAGCACAGCTGATGGGAATCAATGTGAATGCGACCATCGCGCTTACCTTTGCAATCGGTTCCGGACTGGCAGCCATCGCAGGTGTTCTGCTCTGCTCCGCTTACCCGTCCCTGACACCGTACACGGGATCTATGCCAGGTATCAAAGCATTCGTGGCAGCAGTCTTCGGTGGTATCGGATCCATTCCAGGAGCTTTTATCGGAGGTATTCTGCTTGGAATCATTGAGATTCTGGGTAAGGCATATATTTCCTCCCAGCTGGCAGATGCCATCGTATTCGCAGTGCTGATCGTGGTACTGGTAGTAAAACCAACCGGACTGCTTGGAAAGCAGATCCAGGAAAAGGTATAAGGGAGGCTGCAAACGATGAAAAATATGTCAAAGACAACAAAAAGCAGTCTGATTACATATGGTCTGGTCGTACTGGCTTATGTAGTGGCTGAGATCTTTATGAAAACTGGTCACATGACCAGCCTGTTAAAAGGACTTCTGGTTCCGTTGTGCGTATATGCGATTCTCGCAGTATCTCTGAATCTGACCGTAGGTATCTTAGGAGAGTTAAGCCTTGGTCATGCAGGATTTATGTGTGTGGGTGCATTTACCAGTGCAGTATTTACCAAATGTATGATGCATACGATCACAGTTCCGACGGTCCGTTTTCTTCTGGCTCTGCTGGTAGGTGTTGTATGTGCAGGCATCTGCGGTGTGCTGATCGGTATTCCAGTTCTTCGTCTGAGAGGCGACTATCTGGCAATCGTAACCCTGGCATTTGGCGAGATCATTAAGAACCTGGTCAATGTTATTTATCTTGGAAGAGACAGCGCAGGATTTCATTTTTCCATGAAAGATATCATGGCTTTGAATATGGAGCCTGATGGGGAAGTGATCATTAAAGGAGCACAGGGTATCACCGGTGCACCGACAGATTCCAACTTTACACTGGGAATCATTCTGCTGCTGATTACGTTATTTATTGTACTGAACCTGATCCATTCCAGAGCAGGACGTGCGATCATGTCGATCCGTGACAATCGGATTGCAGCAGAATCTATCGGAATTAACATCACCAAATATAAGATCCTTGCATTCAGTATTTCTGCAGCACTGGCAGGAGCCGCAGGTGTCCTGTATGCACACAATCTGTCTACGCTGACTGCACTGCCAAAGAACTTCGGATACAACATGTCCATTACGGTTCTTGTATTTGTGGTACTGGGTGGAATCGGAAATATCCGCGGATCCATCATTTCAGCCGTGGTACTGACATTGCTTCCGGAACTGCTGCGTTTCCTGAGTGACTATCGTATGCTGATCTATGCAGTGGTTCTGATCGTGACTATGATCCTGGTATGGAGCCCGGGCGGAATCGCATTTCGTGAAAAACTGGGAACCCTCAGCATCTTCAAGAAGAAAGAGAAGGAGGTACAGTAATCATGGCAATGCTTGAAGTAAAAAACCTTGGTATTTCTTTTGGAGGTCTGCGTGCAGTAGACGATTTCAATCTGTCCATTGAACAGGGACAGCTTTACGGTCTGATCGGGCCAAACGGAGCTGGTAAGACTACCGTATTCAATATGCTGACCGGTGTCTATAAGCCGACCGATGGCAAGATTTTCCTGGACGGTGAGGATATCACCGGAAAGAGCACCATTGAGATCAACAAAGAAGGTATTGCGAGAACCTTCCAGAATATCCGTCTGTTCTCTGATCTGTCTGTACTTGATAATGTAAAGGCAGGTCTGCACAATCAGAAAGAATATGAGTATTCCACTCTGACCGGAATCCTTCGTCTGCCCCGGTATCATCAGGCAGAAAAAGCTATGAATGAAAAGGCTATGGAGCTTCTGAAGGTATTTGAACTGGATGGAGAGGCTGATTATAAAGCATCCAACCTTCCCTATGGTAAACAGAGAAAGCTGGAGATCGCCAGAGCACTGGCAACCAATCCAAAACTTCTGCTTCTGGATGAGCCAGCAGCCGGTATGAACCCCAACGAGACAAAGGAATTGATGGAGACCATCCATTTTGTGAGAGATAATTTCCATATGACGATCCTTCTGATCGAGCATGATATGAAGCTGGTATCCGGTATCTGTGAAAAACTGACGGTTCTGAACTTTGGTCAGGTGCTTGCCTGTGGCGAGACCTCTGATGTTCTTCGGAATCCTGAGGTAGTCAAGGCATATCTGGGTGAGTAGAGGAGGAAAGACAAATGGCAATGCTTGAAGTAAAAGACCTGGAAGTCTATTATGGAATGATCCAGGCACTCAAAGGAATTTCCTTTCAGGTAAATGAAGGAGAGGTTATCGCTCTGATCGGTGCCAACGGTGCCGGCAAGACTACCACTCTTCATACAGTATCCGGATTACTGACACCGAAGCACGGAAGTGTAACTTTTGAGGGAACGGAGATTACAAAGATTCCGGCACACAAGATCGTGGAACTGGGAATGGCACACGTACCGGAAGGCAGACGTGTATTTCCGTCCTTAAGTGTTCTGCAGAATCTGAAGCTTGGTGCTTATACAAGAAAAGATAAAGACGAGATCAGAGAGACTCTGGAGATGGTATACAGCCGTTTCCCACGTCTGGAAGAGCGTAAGAACCAGCCGGCAGGAACTCTCTCCGGCGGCGAGCAGCAGATGCTGGCTATGGGACGTGCACTGATGTCAAAACCGCGGATCATTCTGATGGATGAGCCATCTATGGGTCTGTCCCCGATCTTCGTAAATGAGATCTTTGACATTATCCAGAAGGTCAGTGCCGGTGGAACCACCGTACTGCTGGTTGAGCAGAATGCGAAGAAAGCACTTTCCATCGCAGACCGCGGTTATGTCCTCGAGACTGGTAAAATTGTGCTGGAAGGCAAGGCAAGCGAACTTCTGAATGATGAATCTGTGAAAAAAGCATATCTTGGTGAATAAAGATATAAAATAAAACACACAAAAAGACGGTCTGTACCACTGGTACAGGCCGTCTTTTTATGCATGCAGGCCTGAAAAAGTCGTTAAACTGTTCAAAGACACAAGGAATATGTGCTATAAAACATATGATTTGTACAAACGCACAAAAAAATCACTATTCTTTGGCTGTGTCGAATATTGTAAATTGAACAAAAAAGCCATAATATTAGTGTCAGGAGGTGAACCAATTATGAGTATCGCATTAACAAGAGTAGATTTCAGACTGATCCATGGACAGGTTATCACCAGATGGCTGACCCAGTGCCAGATCAATGAGATCGTAACAATTGACACCACATTAAGCAAAGATGCATTCATGCAGGATGTGTTCAAGATGGCAGCACCAAAGGGTGTGAAAATCAAGATCCTTGACATCCCGACTGCAGTACAGCAGCAGCAGGAAGGTGCATTTGACAAGAATCGTGTAATGGTTCTGTTCAAAAACGTACAGGAGTTACACGCAGCTTGCAAAGCCGGACTGAAACTGGAAGAGGTTCAGATCGGTGGACTTGGCGGAGGTCCGGGTAGAAAAGCGGTAAACAACGCTATCACACTTGACCGTACAGACGCAGATCTGCTTCTGGATCTTCAGAAAGACGGCATTAACATTTATTTCCAGACAACACCGGATTATCCGAGTGAGACACTGGACAAAGCAGTTGCAAAACTGTAATCGACCAAAAAGTAATAAATAAAAAGGGGGAGACTTATTCATGATAGTTAAAGCGGCTTTAGTCGGTCTGCTCTATTGGATCTCAATGGGTAGAGCACAGTACTTTTTCTCATTTGCATTCCGTAAGCCGGTAGTACTTGGTGTATTTATCGGTCTTGTATTCGGAGATGTACAGGCAGGACTTCTTTATGGAGCTACGATCCAGCTGATGTACATGGGCGGTATTGAGGCAGGAGGAAACATCCCGAGTGACCAGGGTCTTGCAGCATGTATCGCAATTCCGGCAGCCATCGCAGGCGGTATGGACGCCAGCGCAGCAGTAGCACTTGCAGTACCGTTTGGAGTACTGGGTGTCCTGATCAACAACGTAAGACGTACCATCAATACTTTCTTCTGCACCAGAGCAGATGCTTGTATCGAGAAAAAAGAGTATGACAAACTTTCCAAATACTGTTTCGTACTTCCGTGGCTTACTAACGGTGTACTTTACTTCACACCGGTATTTATCGCAACCTGGCTGGGAACCAGCGTAGTTCAGTCCTTCATCAGCATCATTCCTCAGTGGCTTATGAATGGTCTTGCAAACGCAGGTAATATGCTTCCGGCACTTGGTTTTGCACTGACACTTGTGGTTATGGGTAAACAGAAATACCTTCCGTTCTTTGTGCTTGGATTCTTCCTGTATGCAATCTTAGGATTCTCCATGCTGACCGGAGCAGTTATTGCAGTTTGCTTAGCCCTGATCGTATCTCTGTTCGTTCAGGAGGATTCACAGGAGGTTGACGCATGAGCGAAGTAAAAAATGAAGTAAAGAGCTCTGTTCTTACAAAGCTTGACCTGCTTAAAGCATGGTTCAAATGGTGTCTGGCAGTAGAGGTACCGGTCAGCTTCGACCGTATGCAGGCACTTGCTTTCGGATATTCAATGAATAAGATCTTAAGAAAGCTTTACAAAGATAATCCTGATGGACTTCAGGATGCAATGAGACGCCATCACTCCATGTTCAATACGAACTGTGACTGGGGCAGCATTATCCATGGTATTACCATTTCCCTTGAGGAGCAGAAAGCAAACGGCGAGGATGTTTCTCCGGATGTGATCCAGTCTCTGAAACTTGGTCTGATGGGACCTCTGGCTGGTATTGGTGACAGTGTTGACCAGGGTATCGTAGCTACGATCCCGCTGGCAATCTTCGTTCCGATGGCTCTGGAAGGTTCTGTACTGGCAGCATTTATGCCAGGCCTTATCTATCTGGCATGGTCCTATGGCTGGTCCTGGTTCCTGTTCCAGAAAGGTTATAAGATGGGTAGAAACGCAGTTATCGAGATCCTGCACTCTGGTACCATCAAGAAAGTTATCGACATTGCAAGTATTGTCGGACTGTTCATGATTGGTTGTCTGTCAGCATCGTATGTTAAAGTAAGTACGATCATCCAGTACGAGAGCAACTCTCAGATGGTAGCTCTTCAGGATACACTGGATGGCATTCTTCCGAAGCTGCTTCCGTTCTGCGTAGTAATGGGTATGTACCTGTATATTACAAAACGCGGACCTAAATATTTAAGACTGATCTGCTACACAATGGTGATTGCAATCGCATTAACATTCTTTGGAATTATTTAATCGTTAGCGGATATGGAGAGGGGGATCCTGCAGTATCTGCAAGATCCCCCTTTTTTGAAAAAGAAAAGAGGAGAATAGACATGAAGGTTTTAATTACACCAAGAGGATTTGCAAATTATGGAACTGATATTGTAAAAGAGATGGAAGCAAAAGGAGTAACCGTTCATTATAACGATACTGGAAAACAGTATACTCCGGAGCAGTTCCTGGAGCTGGCAAAAGATGCAGATGGCATCATCGTCGGTGTTGACGTTATGGATAAAGCAATGATGGAGCAGTGCCCGAATCTGAAAGTTGTATGCAAGTTTGGTGTTGGTACAGATAACATCGATCTGGAATATGCAAAAGAGAGAGGTATCTATGTAGGTAGAACCGTTGGTTCCAACTCCAAATCTGTTGCTGAGCATGTAATCGCCATGATGTTCATGGAATCCAAAAACCTGTACACCACCGTTCGTGACGTAAAGAACGGCGGATGGAACAAACCGACCGGAAGAGAGCTCAATGGAAAGACTCTTGGTATCATCGGTTTCGGACAGATTGGAAAACATCTGGCAGAGTTCGCAAACGGACTTGGCATGCATGTACTTGCTTATGATGTATTTGAGATCTCTGATGAAGTTGCTGCACAGTATAATGTAACAAAAGCTTCCCAGGAGGAGATCATCCGCACCAGCGATTATATTTCCCTTCATGTGCCGCTGCTTGATTCTACCAGAGATATGATCTCTACCAAAGAGTTTGAGATGATGAAAGATGATGCCTGCCTGATCAATGCAGCAAGAGGCGGAATCGTAAATGAAGAAGCACTGTATGTTGCACTGTCTGAGCACAAGATCCGTTCTGCATGCTTCGATGTATACAGCTCTGAGCCGCCTAAGGCAGATGATAAACTGGTAGCACTTGACAATTTCCTTCTGACTCCGCATACCGCTGCACGTTGTAAAGAGTCTGAGAGAAGAACCTGCGAGATGTCTTCAGATATCGTAATGAAACAGCTTCTTGGCTAATACCTATTGATTTTGGAGGAAAGATATGGCAAAATTAAATATTATCGTTGGAACACATGGTCATTTCGGCGAGGAACTTGTAAAATCAGCAGAACTGATAACTGGAAAGATGGAAGGCGTTCGGACACTGTCTCTGCTTCCGGAGATGTCCTTTGAGGATTTCATGAAGAATGCAGAGGAAGTGCTTTCCACCACAGAAAAACCGTATGTAGTACTGGTAGACCTGTTCGGAGGAACTCCATGCAACGTACTGACTGTACTGAGCAAAAAGTATAATTACGATATCGTAAGTGGTGTAAACCTGCCTATGCTCATAGATCTTTATGTAAAGACTCTGAGTATGGAGGACAGTGAGATCGATACCGATAAACTGGCTGAGGAGTGCATTGATACGCTTAAAGAGAGCGGTGTGCATACCAATAAACAGGTATAAGGATTAAGGATCGATTTAAGACCGACGCCCGTACAGAGGGCAAAACATGATAATTGACAGTGTTTTTCAGGAATTTATTAAAGTAGTACAGGAAAACAGAAATTACACGATCGGACTGGTGAACGGGGACGGAAAGGTAACGGCCTGCAGTGATGAGAACCTGATCGGTTCCGTGCAGAATGTAGATGCACCGGACAGTAATAATCTGTTTTACCGTATCCGGGTCAAAAATGTGGATTATGGCTGGCTCTGGCTGTATGGTAAGGATGAGAATCTGGAAATGATGGGGAATCTGATCAATGATTCCCTATCTATCCGACTTACCTATGAGATCACCCAGAATATGATGAAGTCCACATCCACAGATGATGACCAGCTTATGAAGCTGTTGTTGGATAATGATCTGTTTGACACAGATCAGATTCTTCAGCTTGCAGATCAGATTGGATTTGACAGAACCCGAAGCCGGGTGGCAATCTGCCTGTACAGTGAGAAGGGATTTGAGAGCAGAAAAGTATCCCGGATCAAGATGCTTCCCGAAGGGGATACGCTTCTGTGCTCACTTTTGAATAATTACATTCTTCTGATCTTCTATGCAGTCCCGGATGAAGTGGGACAGGAGGAAATCAGAGAGCAGGTAAAAAAATTTTTGAAGACACTTCAGGGAATGGAGCTGTCCGGAGATGCCTGCTGGATAGGCTCCATTCAGCGTAAGTTGAAAAATTATAAAGAAAGTTATAACCACTGCCTGTGGCTCAGGGATAATGTAAAAAGAAAAAAGGGAGAAGCTGTCTTCTTCTTTGATTACCTGTATCCATATTTTCAGTCAAAGATCGGGATCCAGGATATTAAAGGGATCTTTGGATATTATTACGGAAGTAACAGCAAAGGACTGGATATCAAAGAGCTGGTACGGATCGCAGATGCTCTGTATGAGAATAATTTCAATATTTCTCAGGCTGCAGAAAGTCTGTTCCTCCACAAAAACACCCTGATCTATAAGTTAAAAAAATATGAGGAAACATTTCAGATCGACATCAGAGGAGATTTCAAAGGTGGATTTTTGTTTATACTCATAGCTTCCATGATGAAAGAATATCAGAAGAGACAACAGGTAGGTGAAGATATATGAGTAAAAAAGTTTCTTTAGCACGAATAGATAAAAGGCTGCTTCATGCGACCGTAACATTGAACTGGGATCCATTTATCAGGGTTGATTATGTGGCAGTGGTAGGATCAGAATACAAAAATGATCCGTTTACAGCAAGCGTACTGCAGCTGTGTCTTCCCAGGACGATGAAAGTAAAGATCCTGAAGGAAGAGGAACTGATGGAGTTCCTTGAATTGAATGAAGGCCCCAAGGCCTACAGAGTGCTGGTGATCTTCAAGGATCTGGAGACTGCCAGAAAATGTGTGGAACTGGGATTTTGGGTAGAAGAGATCCAGCTGCCCTATCCAACCGTAGAAATCGTAGGAAAAAAGAAGCTTTCTTCCTATTTTAACAAAGAACAGATCGATGCGGTGCGTGAGATCCAGAATCATGGAATCAGGCTGTATTTTCAGACAATACCGTATCAGGCAAAGGATTATGCCAGCTTTGGCAACTAATACCGGAGGATATCGATGATAAAAGAAAAAGTAGAGGAAGTAGGAGTTCATTTTTCTACAAGAAGAAGCAAGAGAGATAAGTATCTGTTTGTGAACCGTCTGGCTGGAAAGCTTCAGGAAGCAGGGAGAACCTTACAGATCTTCCAGAAGAACCAGGAAAGTGGTGAAGGACGCCATCTGGTATCCGGCAAGATCGGAGGAGGATGGATCTTTGCAGCAGCTTATGATACAGGGACTAAGATGTTGAATCCGGCATATACGTATATGCCGCTGGATGGAAAGCATAATTTCCATCAGGAGATGCTCAATGTGGCAATTTATTCTATCTTAAGTCTGCTGGTGGCGGCAGGAGCTGTGTTTGTCAGTAAGGACTTTATGACTTATGGGCTGGGAATGAAGATCGGTGTTGTACTGCTTGATCTGATCGCAGTGTATCTGATTTTACGTTGGATGAAAAAGCCGGATAACCGTATGAACATGAATCGGAACAGTGGATCGGTAGCGATTCTCTATGATTGTGCAGAACAGTCCGGGAAAGGATGCTATGCATTTCTGGATCATGGCATCATGAACAATGCTGGATTCTTTGAATTTGCTGCACAGGTACAGAATCAGCCGGTGATGGTGCTTGACTGTCTGTCAGACGGAGAAGAACTGTTTCTGGCATATAAAAAAGGCTGTGAGCACAAGGCAAAAGAGGCTGCTGCAGCATTTGATCTTTCCGTGCATCTGGTCCCGCTGACTGATGAAGAATATGAAAATACAGCGCTGGCAGAGTTCCAGAATGGATATCTGCTATGCTCCGGCAGCATGAAAGATAATAAGATCCTTGTAAAAGGTGCCCGCAGAAGTACGGATATTGAGATGGATCTTGAACGAATGGAGAAAATTGAGCAGGGAATCTTAAAGCTTTCCTGATTGAGAGGTAATAAGGAATCGACAGCTATCGATGCAGATAGCTGTCGTTTTTTTTGAAAAAGAGAAAAATTCAGGTGTGAACAAAATGAACTTGGTGAAAATAACTAGAAATTTTTGAAATGCTATGGGAATATACAGCAGAATGTGATAAAATAGCACTATCATTACAGAAAACCGGACTAATTTGCGGTTTCCGGTAAAAGGGGAAGGCATATGGAAAAGAAAGAAGAAAGACCCTGGTGTATGATCACAGAGATGGATCAGTATCTGTTTGGACAGGGAACCCATTATGAGATCTATAAAAAGCTGGGTGCACATCTGACTGAGTATGAAGGTGAAAAGGGTGTGTATTTTGCAGTCTGGGCGCCTCATGCAAAAGGCGTGCGGGTGGTTGGCGAATTTAACTGCTGGGGCAGTGACGGATATCGGATGAACCGACTGGAACCGCTGGGAATCTATGAGGTATTTGTACCTGGTCTGGAAGAAGGCTGTATGTATAAATATCTGATCGAGACGGAAAAAGGGGATTATCTTTACAAGGCAGATCCATTTGCTTTTTATGCGGAAAAGCGTCCGGGAACGGCTTCACGTGTGGCGGATATCAGTGGATTTACCTGGCATGATGACCGCTGGATGACAAAGCGTGCGGGCTGGAATGCAGCAGAATCTCCCATGTCTATTTATGAGGTTCATCCAGGTTCCTGGAAGCGCCATCCTCATGAGGAGGACGAGGATGGATTCTATAATTATCGGGAACTGGCAGCAGAGCTGACAGAATATATTAAGAAAATGGGATACACCCACATCGAACTGATGGGAATCGCAGAGCATCCATTTGACGGATCCTGGGGTTATCAGGTGACAGGCTATTTTGCACCGACCTCCCGTTATGGAACGCCAGAAGATTTTCAGTACATGATCGACTATTTTCATAAGCATAATATTGGCGTGATCCTGGACTGGGTACCGGCTCATTTTCCGCGGGATGCCCATGGACTTGCCAACTTTGATGGGGAAGCACTGTATGAGCATCCGGACAGCAGAAGAGGCGAGCATCCGGACTGGGGAACCAAGATCTTTAACTATGAAAAATCAGAGGTGAGAAATTTTCTCATTGCCAACGCCCTGTTCTGGCTGGGAGAGTATCATGTTGATGGGCTGCGTGTAGATGCGGTTGCTTCCATGTTGTATCTTGACTATGGAAAGCAGGACGGACAGTGGCTTCCGAACAAGTATGGCGGAAATGAAAATCTGGATGCTGTCTGGTTCTTCAAGCACCTGAATTCCATTATTCATGGCCGGGGAGACGGCTCCATGATCATTGCGGAGGAGTCTACCGCATGGCCGGGTGTGACCAAAGACGTGGATGATGGCGGACTGGGCTTTACCTTTAAGTGGAATATGGGATGGATGAATGATTTCCTGGAGTATATGAAGCTGGATCCATATTTCCGAAAAGATAATCATAACAAGATGACTTTCGCCATGAGCTACGCTTACAGTGAGAATTATATTCTGGTGTTGTCCCATGATGAGGTAGTGCATCTGAAATGCTCTATGCTGAATAAGATGCCAGGTTATCTGGATGATAAATTTGCAAATCTGAAGGCAGGCTATACTTTTATGTTCGGTCATCCGGGCAAGAAGCTTTTGTTCATGGGAAATGAGTTTGCACAACTCCAGGAGTGGAGTGAGGCGAGAGAGTTGGACTGGTTCCTGTTAAAAGAGGACAGGCATCTGCATATGCAGAATTATGTACGGGCACTGCTTCAGTTATATAAAAAATATCGCTGTCTCTATGAGCTGGATGACAGTTGGGATGGTTTCCAGTGGATCAATGCGGATGACAGTTATCGAAGCATCTTCAGCTTTGTCCGTTACAGCAAGACCAAGCGAAAGAACCTGTTGTTTGTCATGAATTTTACACCTATGGAACGACCGGATTACCGGGTGGGTGTGCCGAAAAAGAAGAAATATGAGCTGGTTCTGGACTCTGATGCAGAGGAATATGGCGGCAGCGGACGCAAGCGTGCAAAAGTGTACGATGCAAAGAAAGGAAGCTGTGATAACCAGAAATATTACGTAGAATATCCGCTGTCAGCATACGGAACTGCAGTCTTTGAGTTTTAATTCTTAGGTTTTTTATAATATTTTCTTAATAATTTGTTCACAGAATGAACACAAATTCGTTGTATTCTCTTTCTCGTACCAAAAAAAGAAGCCAACGAGGAGGAAGATTATTATGAAAAACAAATGGCTTGTATTATGTTGTGTTGGAATGCTGACTGCATTCGCTATGACTGGTTGCGGTTCTAAAGATGCTGCAGCTGAGACTACTACCGAGGCAACTGAGGAAGTAACCGAGGAGGCTACTGACGCTGAGGCAACTGAGGAAGCAACAGAAGAGGATGCTACCGCAGAGGAAGCTACCGAGGAAGAAGCAACTGAAGAGGATGCAACTGCTGAGGAAGCAACTGAAGAGGATGCAACTGCTGAGGAGAATACCGAGGCTGCTGCAGACGAGACTGCTACCGAGGATACCGAGGCTGAGGAGACTACTGCTCAGTAAGGATTATCTTACATATGACAAAAAAGACATTGGCCGTCTGGTCAATGTCTTTTTTATGTTATGCCTGCGCCCGGCGGCGTACCGCTTAGGATTATTCTCCTGCAATCACTTTTGGAATCTTATGCATATCTGCAGCAATATCCGTGAATGAACTGAAATAACTTCCGATGATCTTTCTGGTGGAAGCCAGACAGTAAAGATCCAGTAAAGCATCATGCATGCCGTCTACACTGTCTCGACGCAGACACCGGTCTTCGTTAGAGAGGATACGATCCGGAAATACTTCTCGCAGAGCAGCTTCTTCCTGCTTGTCATCAGTGGCAAGATAGAACATGGTGTCAGGGTCCGCTTCCAATTCTTTCTTCATAGAAGTGATAAAGGCATCCGTAGAGCTTTTTCCAATAGCTGGCTGATTGTCCGTTCGGCGGATGTGGACACCCACACAGGAAGATCCAAACTTTGCAGTCATGGTATCGATCCGCGCCTGCAGCCGGTCTGCGGGGACAAACAGATGATAGTCTTCGGATGGATAGAACCACTCCCAGGTGAAGATATAGGTCTTGCCTGTGAGTGTAGCCACATAGGCTGGATCCAGGATACCATCTGCATTGCGGTGTGCCAGGATCTCATCGTTGGTCAGATAGTGGCGGGCCGTCTTCTGGTGAAACAGTTTCCGCGGATCTGCCACAGAGTGGATGCTGGTGATCTTAAACTCTTTCACAGGCTGAAACAGAGATTCAAACGGACAGTTAAGCTCTGCGTTACAATTCCAGAGGACTTTGAGCTGGTCATGGCGTTCACGTGCCAGTTTCCAGCCGGAATTAATCACCCGCATTCTATTGCATAAACCGCCGGAAGGTTGTATGATTATCATTGAATTACCTCGCTTATACTATACTTATGAAAAAGTATAGCATAGATTTGAAAAGCGGGCAATGCGGCAAAGGAGAGAACATGAAGGTATTGCAGATCAGCACAGTGTGCGGAAGCGGAAGCGTGGGACGTATCACGGTGGATATTTACCATACACTGAAAAGCTGCGGTGATGAAGGGCTGATCGCCTATGGAAGACGACAGGCACCAGAAGGCGTGGAGGCATTCCGGTTTGGATCGGATCTTGATATGGGATTTCATGTATTGTCTACCTTTTTCCGCGGAGAGCATGGCTTTGCATCCACAGGGCAGACCAGAAAGCTCATTGAGAAGATCAGAGAATGGGATCCAGATGTGATCCATCTTCACAATATACATGGATTTATCCTGCAGGTGGAAGAATTGTTTTCTTATCTGAAGCAGGCAGGTAAGCCAGTGGTGTGGACCTTGCACGATTGCTGGCCCTATACGGGACACTGTGCATTTTATGATTATACAGGCTGCGACCAGTGGAAGACAGGCTGTAAACATTGTCGGGAATATCGGAAGACCTACCCATATGCGCTGTTCTGCAATCATACGGAGCAGAATTATGTGCGAAAGAAGGCTGCATTTACCGGCGTGAAGAATCTGACCATTGTAACACCTTCCCAGTGGCTGAAAGGTCAGGTGGAGCAGTCGTTCCTCAAGGACTATCCGGTGGTAGTGATTCCGAACGGTATTGATCAGAGTGTATTTCATCCGACGGACGGAACTGCCCTGAGGCAGAAGCTTGGACTGGAAGGCAAGTATGTGATCCTGGGTGTTGCCAATGTGTGGGAGCGCAGAAAAGGACTGCCTGCATTTTTAAAACTGGCAGAAAAGCTGCCGGCATCCATGCAGATCATCCTGATTGGACTCAGTAAAAAGCAATTGAAGAATCTGCCATCCAATGTGATGGGGATGGAGCGTACGGAGAGTGCACAGGAGCTTGCAGACTATTATTCCATGGCGGATGTATTTGTGAATGCTACTCTGGAGGATAATTTTCCGACCACCAATCTGGAGGCATTGTCCTGCGGAACACCGGTGATCACCTATGAGACTGGAGGAAGTCCGGAGAGTCTTGATGAGAAGTGTGGACGGGTCGTGCCAAAGGGCGATGAAGCGGCACTGGAGCATGCGATCAGAGAAGAGGCAGCCTGTCCAGGGACTACAGAAGACTGCTTACAAAGAGCAGCATATTATAAGAAACAGGATCGGTTTATGGACTATGTGAAACTGTATCACAGACTGACCGGTCAGGGGGAATAGATGAGTACAATGCCAAAAGTGTCGGTGGTGACGACCACATACAACGACATGGACAATCTTTGCCGCATTATGGAAGAAGTGCGGAAACAGACGTATAAAAATATTGAGCATATTATCGTGGACGGCGGTTCCACGGACGGAACCGTGGAGATGCTGACCCGATTATCAGAGGAACAGCCGGGAGCTTTCCGCTGGATCTCGGAGCCGGACGATGGGATCTATGATGCAATCAACAAGGGGTTGAAGCTGTGTACCGGTGATATTATCGGCACCTGCTTTGATCATTTTGCAGATGAGACTGTGCTGGCGCGCATGGTGGAGATCATGGAGCGGGAAGGAACAGACGGTGTGCACGGTGACCTGTGCTATATGGACGGTGACCGGGTGGTGCGGAAGTGGCACCAGGGTCAGGGACATATCAGGAGTGGCTGGATGCCGGGACACCCGACTCTGTATCTTAGAAAAGAAGTCTATGATTCGTACGGATATTACCGGACTGATTATCGGATTTCCGGGGATTATGAATTTATGGTACGAATTTTATACAAAGATAAAGTAAAATTATCTTACATTCCGGAAGTGCTGGTGTACATGTCTCATGGCGGAACCAGCACCAACAGTCTGGGAGCCTATGTGGAATCCATGTTGGAAGGACACCGGGCATTGAAGGAAAATGGTGTGCATTTTGCATGGTTTACGGATCTTTGCAGAGTATTCCGGGTGCTGTCTCAGTTTGTGACCGCCCGCGGAGAGTGACAAACAAGTCAAAATGTGGTATGCTTAAAAGAAGCATGATATCAGGAGAACTGTTTTTATGAAAAAACTGGTCATTATTCCCGCTTTTAATGAAAGTGCAAGTATTGAGCGGGCAGTTGACGATATCCGGCAGAATGCGCCGGGATTTGATTATATAGTAATCAACGATTGTTCCACCGATGATACATTGGAAGTATGTCGGAAAAATGGAATCAAACATGTAAATCTGTCTGTTAACCTGGGAATCGGTGGTGCTGTGCAGACAGGCTATCTGTATGGATGCCAGAACGGCTATGATCTGGCGGTTCAGTTTGATGGAGATGGACAGCATGATGCGTCTTATCTGGAACAGATGGCAGAGGAACTGGAACGGACAGGCAGTGATATGGTCATTGGTTCCCGTTTTATTGAAAAGGAAGGATTTCAGTCATCGGGACTGCGCCGTGTGGGAATCCGCTATTTCTCAGTTCTGATCAAACTGATGACAGGAAAGCTGGTGACAGATCCCACTTCCGGTATGCGTATGGTGAACCGTCAGGTTATGGAGATCTACGCACAGAATTATCCGAAGGATTATCCGGAGCCGGAGAGTGTGATGGCGATCCTCAGAATGGGCAAAAAAGTCACGGAGCTTCCGGTAGTCATGAGAGAAAGGGAAGAGGGCAGCTCTTCTATCGCAGGATTTAAGTCAGCTTATTATATGATCAAGGTGACGCTGGCAATTCTGATGGAAAGACTTAGGAGGTAATTGCCATGATGACAGTAAAACTGCAGATCGTGGTCGGTCTGGCTATTTTATTTATATTGGCGATCCTGATCAATATGATCCGCCGCAGAAGTCTGGAACTGAAATATGCGTTGGTCTGGATGCTGGTTCTGACAGCATTGTTTGTATTTGACTGCGCCCCGGCTTTGTTAAATGTGGTGTCTGGATTCCTTGGAATCTACGCACCGGTAAATATGATATTTTTCCTGGGATTCTGTTTTTCCCTGCTCATTATCTTTTCACTGACGGTGGCATTGTCCCGCCTGTCCAACAGTGTGCGTACCCTGGATCAGATGGTGGCACTCAATGAGAAGAGATTACAGGACCTGGAACAAGAGTTGAAAAAGGAGAAAGCAAAACATGAAGAAGAAACTGATCATCACAGGATGTAACGGACAGCTGGGAAGAGCAATCAACAAGCAGCTGGCAGGTAATGAAGATTATGAGCTGGTAAATACCGATGTGGCTGAACTGGATATCACCGATATTGATAAAGTAATGGAGATGGCGCGGGAGGTAAAACCGTATGCGATCCTGAACTGTGCCGCATTTACCAATGTAAATGGCTGTGAGACCGCAGGAGATATCGTATGGAAGATCAATGCACTGGGACCGCGCAACTTAAGTATTGCGGCAACTGAGACCGGTGCCAAGATGATGCACATTTCCACAGATTATGTATTTAATGGAAATGGAACCAGACCGTACACCGAGTTCGATACTCCGGATCCGAAGAGTGCTTATGGTGTGACCAAGCTTGCCGGTGAGAAATTTGTTCAGCAGTTTGCAAAAGAGTTCTTCATCATCCGTACTGCATGGCTCTACGGCGATGGCAACAATTTTGTAAAGACGATGCTGAAGCTGTCTGAGACACATGACGAGGTAAGCGTTGTAAAGGATCAGCTGGGAACTCCGACCAGTGCTGCAGAACTGGCAAGAGCTATGGCATGGCTGCTTCCAACCGCGAACTATGGTATCTTCCATGGTACCTGCGAGGGTGATACCAACTGGGCAGATTTTACGGATGAGATCTTCCGTCTGGCTGGAAAGAAAACTAAAGTAAATCATATTACGACGGAAGAGTATGTGAAAAATAATCCGGCATCTGCGAACCGTCCGGCATATTCCATTCTGGATAACATGATGTTCCGACTGACCGGTGAACACAGATTTGCTGACTGGCATGATGCAATTGAAGAGTACATCAAAGGAATGTAAGGAAGAGGATTATGGAGAGAGAAAAGAATCAGATCTTGTATCTTGTCATTCCCTGCTACAACGAGCAGGAGGTGCTTCCGGAGACATCAAGACGTCTCAAGGAAAAAATGGAAAGTCTGATGGACCGGAATATGATCTCCCGTGACAGCAAGATCATGTTTGTCAATGATGGTTCCAAAGACCGTACCTGGGAGATGATCGAGGAGCTGCATGATCAGGATCCGCTCTATCAGGGTGTGAAGCTGTCTCGTAACAGAGGACATCAGAATGCATTGCTGGGTGGACTTATGACTGCAAAGGAATACGCAGACATGGTGATATCCCTGGATGCGGACCTGCAGGATGATATTGATGTGATCGATCAGTTCGTAGAGAAATACTATGAGGGCTGTGACATTGTCTACGGTGTCCGCAGTGCCAGAACTACCGATACTTTCTTCAAACGGTTTACCGCAGAAGGATTTTATAAGATCATCAATCTGATGGGCGGCGAAGTGGTATTCAATCATGCAGATTATCGTCTCATGAGCAAGCGTGCCCTGAATGAACTGGCAAACTACAAGGAAGTGAATCTGTTCCTGCGTGGTATCGTGCCAATGATCGGCTTTAAGACCGATGTGGTTACTTATGAGAGACATGAGCGTCTGGCAGGAGAGTCCAAATATCCGCTGAAGAAGATGCTGGCACTGGCAGTGGATGGTATTACGTCTCTGTCCATCAAACCGATCCGTTTCATCGTGTTCCTGGGCTTTATGATCTTCATGTGCAGTATTCTGATGCTGATCTATTCCCTGGTACAGCATTTCCTTGGAAATACAAGCATTGGCTGGACATCCCTGATCGTATCCATCTGGGCTATTGGAGGGTTGCAGCTCCTGGCCATCGGTGTGATCGGAGAGTATATTGGCAAGATTTATCTGGAGACCAAAGAGCGTCCGAGATATATCATTGAAAAAGTTTTGAGATAAGGGAGATTTTACATGGATCAGTCTGTGAGAAACCTTCTAAATAAAAAAATGAAATTAGGCGGCCAGGAGCTGAACGTGCCAGACGTAGTGCTTCTGGCGGCAATTACGGTACTGGCTGTGTGGGTGCGCACAGCCGTCCGTTCTTTTGTGGCCCAGGACTGGACCGACTATTGGAGCCTGTGGCTTGAGGAGTTAAGAGCTGGCGGCTTCAAAGCCCTGGCAGGGAACTTCTATGATTATGCACCTCCAGTCATGTATCTTCTGTATCTGATCACACTTCTCCCCATCAATTCTATGACGGCATTTAAAGCTTTTTGCTGTATGCTTGATTTTGTGGGAGCAGGTCTGATAGGAAATATGGTGACAGACTGTACCGGAAGCAAGAAGCGGGGGATGCTGGCATATGGTGTATTCTTGTTTCTTCCGACGGTGATCCTCAATGCAGCAGTCTGGTCTCAGTGTGATATTATCTATACATTGTTGATCCTGGAATGTGTAAACTGTCTGATGAAAAATAAGAAATGGGCAGGTATGTGGTTCTATGGAGCTGCTTTTGCGGTGAAACTTCAGACCCTGTTTATCTTCCCGTTTCTGGTGATCCTCTGGGTACGGCGGAAAGTGGATCTGAAGCATTTTGTGACGATCCCGATCATGTATCTGGTTGGAATCTTTCCGGCATGGCTGGCAGGAAGACCCTTTATGGAACTGTTGGGAATCTATGCGTTCCAGGGAGGCAAAGACCGTTGGTCTTTATCCATTAAATTCCCGAATATTTACCAGATCATTGGAAATAATTTCTTCCTGGATGAGTATGTGAAGGCAGGCATGCTTCTGATCCTGGGAATACTTATGCTGGTCATGTGCTATATGGCCTATCAAAAGGTTCGGATAACGAAGGAGTTTGTGATCCTGCTGGTAGTGTTCTTCGGAATGCTGACCACCTATTTTATCCCGCATATGCATGAGCGGTATCTGTATCTGACCGATGCATTTCTGCTGATCTATACCTTGATCCGTGTCAGAAGATTCCCGCTGTTTGTGACAGCCTCCTTCCTGACTGTGGTGGGATATGGGCAGTATCTGACCAAGCAGGCACCGCTGGTGTCTTATGGGGCACTTGCATTTATCCAGCTGGCACTGCTGGTGCTGATCAGTCTGGATGTTTACCGGTATCTGCATGATCCGGCAAATGTGCTGGAGGGTGGAACTTTGGAATCTGACAGAATTGAGGGTGAACGGACAGAAGGGAGGGCAGGATTATGACAGGTTTTGATGATTTCCTGCGTACACTTCTCTTTCGGAAGTTCTGTGTTGGGAAAGTAAAATTTGATTTTATGGAAGCGCTTCTTGCTGTATGTATCACAGGGGTGGGATTCGCTCTTCGAACCGCATTCCCGGACAGTGGGATGCCTGATATGCGGATGCTCATGGAAGAATGGTATCTGGCAGTCTGCGCAGGCGTGCTGGTGAAGCGTATGACCGGACGTGTCAGAAGAGGACTCTATGCCTATGGAATCCTGATGATCCTTCCGACCATCGTTATGGATGGGACGATCATGGGAAGCAATGCCAGTATCGGTGCACTTATATGTATCTGTGCATTGTTTTATCTGGAAAGTGGAACCACGTGGATGTTCACGATCCTGGCAGGTGCACTGTTGCTGTGGAATGTCAAATATATAGGCCTTGCTCTTGTGGCAATGGTTTTGTGGAAATACAAAGGACTTCCTTTTGGACAGCTTTTCGTGTTACTTCTGACGGGAACAGCCAGATTTGTCTATAGCTTTCATGCCTGGTTCGGAGCCGGTTATACATTGACGACCTTTCACTGGGCCAACATCTATGAGATCGTCGGCCGGGAAGCCATGCAGGGACAGCTCTTTGATCCGGTGGCAACAGTTGGCTGTTTTGTGGCAGTGGGACTTCTGCTCCTTGGCGTGTGGGTGTTCTGCCAGGGAGAGTGGAAACTGACCCAGACAGTGGATGAGACTTCAGGAGATGTATCTGCCAGAAAAAATGGGGCAGAGATTCAGATGTTGCCCGTTCTTCGTCTGCTTCTGTTCTTCGGGTTGGCGGCCGGGTATTTTCTGCCTTATATGGATCAGACTTATGGCTATCTGTTCTGTGTGCTGGCAGTGATTCTGGTGCTGGTGGAGCCGAAGGAATTTCTTCTTGCGGCTGCACTGCAGATCGTAACGTTTGCCGGTTATCAGGAATGTGTGAATGGCGAGTCTATGATGCCTATGTGGGTATTTGCAGTATTGCAGCTTCTGGTACTTATGTATCTGTGTGTGAAGCTTCTGAAGGAAGCGAAGGTGGTGGATCTGTGCGTACGGAAAAACTGGAATATTTAGACGGGCTCAAAGGAATCGGCTGTGTGGCCGTATTCCTGACCCATTTCGTCTATGCGTTTTATTATGGAATGTATCATTATGACCCGGCGGGCTGTCATCTGCCGGGAAAGATAGATATTGTCATCGGAAAATCCCCTTTGAATGTATTTTTTAATGGAAATACAGCGGTTCGGCTGTTCCTGATTCTGAGCGGTTTTCTGCTGTGCAGAAGTTTCCTGATAACAGGAGATAAAAAGAGACTGGCTGCAAGTGCGAAAAAGAGATATCTTCGTCTCATGCCGACGGTTCTGGTGATCAATATTCTGATCTATCTGGCAATGAAGTTTGGACTCTATCAGAATACGGCTGCAGCGGTACTGGCAGGTTCAGAAGAATGGTTTGCCGGATTTAACAGTTTTTCACCATCATTTTTGAGCATGCTCAAAGAATCCTTGTACGGATGTTTCCTGTTTGGAACGAATGATTATAATGGCGTGCTGTGGACTCTGCAGATTCTGTTTTTAGGAGCGTACATTGACTATGCGTTGGCGGCGCTGACTGGTGGCAGACGTTTCCGTTGGATCGTGTATGCGATTGTGGCGGTTGTATTGTTGCGGACAGATTTTCTTGGTATTTTTCTTGGTTATGTGCTGTGTGACTTTATGTGCACGGACTGGAACTGGAAGCAGTGGCTGTGTGGTAACCGGATCTTAAACTGGCTCATGTTTGCAGTGGGACTTTATTTTATGTGTTATCCGTCTGCAGGTTTTGGCTACGAAGGAACTCTGTGGGGAATCCTTCCTTTCGTATTCGTGAATTATTATCATATCTTTGGCGTGCTCTGCTTCGTATTTGCAGTGTTAAACCTGAAGTCGGTGCAGGGGTTCTTATCAAAAAAGATTTTTTTGTATATGGGACGGATTTCCTATTCCCTGTATTTGATTCATTTTCTGGTGATTGCCACATTTGGATCCTGGTTTTTGCTGACTGTGGAGCCTTTGCTTGGATATAATCTGACTTGTCTAATCAATCTGGTACTGATCAGTGTCATTACCGTGGGATTGTCAGAACTGTCTGTTCGGTATGTGGAGCCCTTGAGTGGGAAGCTGACAGCATTATTAGATAAGCAGTAAGTTCTGTTGCAGATCCTGCTGCGTAGGATGGGTGAAAAAGAAAGAGGAGTTGCTTTCAGTGATGAGTAGAAATGCAGAACAAAAGAAACGATTGGAATGGCTGGATTTTGGAAAAGCCATGGGAATCCTGGTGGTGCTGGCTGTCCATGCAGGCTGCTCGCTGGGAGCCCTCACCTATTATGGCGGTATGTTCTATATGCCCATCTTTTTCTTCGCGGCGGGCTACACTTTTCGTAGAAAAGAAGGGGAGAGTTATGGCGCTTTTCTCTGGAAAAAGGCAAAGCGTCTTCTGATCCCGTACTTTGGAACCAGTGCTTTTCTATGGCTGTTTTTTTATCTGAAGGATTCCGTGCTGAGCGGCAATCCAGGAGATCTGAAGATACAGTCTCTTCTGGGAATCCTCTATTCACGGAATCAGATGTGGCAGAGCAGCTATACAGGAGAGAATCCAGTGCTCTTGAATCTTCTGAATTCTCCATTGTGGTTTCTGACAGCTCTTTTTCTGGTCTATGCCTGGTATGGACTGATCAGTAAGAGCAGACGAAAGTATCAGTTGCTGATGGCAGGACTCATGGCATCAGTGATCTGGCATTATGTCACACCTCTCTTATTGCCCTGGAGTCTGGAAGCAGTTCCTTATTTTTCCTGCTTCTTTGCAGCAGGCGAAGCATTCCGACAGAGAGACGGAGCACAGAAGCTGGATCAGGATAAGCGGCTGTGGATCGGTTCTTTTAATGTATTTCTGCTGCTGGGCTTTGTATGCGGCAGTGTGAACTTATCCTGCGGTAACTATGGTGTCAGCATGCTGGCATATCTGTTGGTTGGAATCTCAGGATCCATCGTGATCCTCATGCTGGGTGCACTGGTGGAAGTGAAGCTTCCAAAGGTATCCCATTTGATCAGCCTGGTTGGACAGCAGACACTTCCGATCCTGTGCCTTCATATGTTTGTCTACATGTTTATCCAGGCAGGAGCGATGGTGCTGGGACTGCCTGAAGTGCTGCAAAAAGCGCTGATGGTGTTTGGAAGCATGGGAGTGCTGACGATTATTGGAAAAATATGCCATAGAAAGTGAATGGATGGAAGAACAATAACGTATGTATAATGTTATTTCAATATGATTAAAACACACCCCGGTGATCCAGATGGATACCGGGGTTTTGATATTGGAGAATTTGATGTCTGAAGATTTCCATCATTTCGTATGTTCCAGAATATAATTGACAACAGCCTCTGAGGCATGGCCATCATCATAATATTGCATTTTCTGCATGAACACTTCTCGTTTCTGTTCATATTCTTCCTCTGAATAGTCCAGAATATTTTTGAGCATCTGAGCATTGTTAAATGCGATCGGTGTAGGCAGGTCGGATAATTCCAGGTAGTAACCTTTATCACGCTTCATCTGGTCGTAATCCTCTGCATACAGGAAAGAAGGACGATCCAGCTGGATATAATCAAAGCCACAGGAAGAGTAGTCGGTAATGACCACATCACCGGCAGCCAGAAGCTCCTGGGAGTTGGGATAGGGAGATGCATTCAGGATACGGTCTGTATAATGAATATCAAAATCCGCTGCATTTACATTGGGATGCATGCGGACCAGCATATACCAGTCACCGCCGAAGCGTGTGGTGAAGGCTTCCAGACACTTTTCAAAATCAAGATGATACACATGTAATTTCCTGTTTTCTCTCCAGGTCGGCACATAGAGCACGATCTTTGCATCCATGGGAAGACCATAATATACCCGGATCATGCGGCGGAGTGGCTCCTGATCCTGAAAATACAGATCATTTTTTGGAAGACCTTTCTCCATGATCGGACCGTCATACCAGAAGCAGCTGCGGAAGCACTGGGTCCAGAAGCGGCAGTTGGATAACAGAAGGTCGATGGCTTTGGAATCACGCTGCGCATAGCGGACATATTTATCTGTAAGTCCGCTTCCGGCATCACGTTCGATCTTTTTGAGACCAGGACCTGCGTGCCAGGTGTGGATGTAGGTCTGATTCTTTTTCTTCTTAAAATAGTAAAGCTTTCTGGTGGTATCTACCCAGCAGCCGGCAGTTGCCATATGGTATACAAAAGCTGCTGTGTTCGGAGGAACAAGGTTCAGCTCCTTTGGGAAAGGAAGTGCAGGATTACTGCAGACCCAGTACAGCTTATAAGGAATCTTTCTGCGGATGCATTCCTCAGCAATGTAGCGGGCATTGTCGCCAAATCCACCGCCGTTGAAATTGCTGAATACAATCTTGTGCTGATCCACGGGCAGCAGATAGCAGATCTGCCACACCAGCCAGATATAGAAATTGTGGAGGCGGGGATAGATACCGGCCAGCACAGGATATAACGGGGTACGCCGTAAAAAGTTTATCATAGGTAATCTCCATTTCTTGAAAGTATGGTCTCAACAAGCGGTTACAGTGTAACACATTCCTTGCCCCGTGACAATTGGTGTGCTAAACTAAAAACAGAATGATATGTAAATGGAGATTGTATGAAAGAGAGAAATGAATCCCTGGATTGTCTGAAAGGAATTGCGATCCTGCTCGTCATGTTCGGCCATGTGCAGGTACACAATCATATGACAGATCCGTACCTTTATGATGTAATAAAATCCATTCAGATGCCAATGTTTTTCCTGATCAGCGGGTATCTGGCAGGAACAGGAAAGAAGATTACCAATCTGGAGCAATATAGAAAAAAAATCGGCAGACGGGCAGTGGCTTATCTGCTTCCGTTCTTTTCCTGGCTGGTGGTGCAGCATATGACATATGTGCCCCAGGCATTACGTACAGTCCTGTTTCAGCTGGACTATGGATTATGGTTTCTGATAGCATTATTTTTATTTACCGTACTGTGTTATACGGCACAGCTTCTTGAGGCAGTTACGGAAAAAGAGATTGCCTTCTGGGCTGTCTGGCTGACAGGCTGTTGTGTGATATTAGTGTCTTATCTTGCTGGAGTCACATTTTTAAGTCCTTCTATTCTGATCATTTATCTGCCTTATTATACGGTAGCATATCTTGTGGGAAGACACCGGGAATTTGTGGAAACATATGCACCGGCTTCCATGCAGCGGTGGATCGCAGGACTTTGCGCTGTTGTATTTCTGGTGATGGTCGTGATGCTTGATCTGGTGACTGTGACCGGAATTGGGATGCTGGGAGTGCAGACGGCTGCTTCGTTTCTGGGCTGTTTCTGGCTGATCCGTATGGTACTGGACTGGAAAACCTGTGAGCTTAAGAGAAAGCTTTCAAAGCTTGGTACTTATACACTGGAGATCTATGTGATTCATTATCAGTTTGCGACAGTGTTGAATCCGGACAAGACCGCATATGCGTTCTGGAGCGTAGAAGGGCTTTTATATGCGGCAGCAGCATTTGTGGCTATGAGTGTGATTACAGGGGCATTGATCTATATCATTGATTGTGTGAAACCGTTGAGATTCTTACTGTTTGGAAAAAGCGAAAAAAGATCAGGTATGGAAAATAGATCAACGTGAAAGAATAAAAGAGTAAGGGGGTATTAAAATGAAAATGTGGGAACCGACAGAATGTCCTGGAACGGAAGAACTGAAAGATCGTCTGCAGACGGCGCGGGAGAAGCTGGCTCGTCAGCAGATGCTGCTCAAAGAGAAGAAGCTTCCGGTTCTGGTGTTGATGGAAGGATGGGGAACTGCAGGAAAAGGAAACTGCATTGGCCGTGTGATCCAGAACATAGATCCCCGCTTTTTCAATGTGGAGTCATTGGAAAAGAAGACCGAAGAGGAAAAGAGAAAGCCATTTCTCTACCGGTATTTTAAGAGACTTCCGGAAGCTGGAAAGTTCGCATTTTTTGATTCAGGCTGGATGGATGAGACTGTACAGGAGAAGCTCTCTGGTGATCTGACGGAAAAGACATATGCAGACCGGATCGAAAGTGTTCGCAGATTTGAACGTCAGCTTACAGATAACGGATATCTGGTCATGAAATTCTTCCTGCATATTTCAGAAAAAGAGCAGGAAAAACGGATGGAAGTCCTGGAGAAAAAAGCAGATACTTCCTGGCGGATCAGCAAACGGGATGTATGGCAGCATAAACATTATAAAAAATGTCAGGAAGCTTATTTATCATTTATGAAAGACACCAGTCTGTCATCAGCACCCTGGTATATGATCGATGCGGAGTCCAGAAAATGGACAGAGCTACAGGTGCTGGAATATCTGACTCAGGGGATCGACATTGCACTGAGCAATCAGGCACTGGCGGTGCCGCTTCTTCAGAATGTATTTCCTATGACACAGATGCCGAAGCTTTCAGAGATCCCGCTTGATAAGGAACTGGATGACAATACTTATAAGGAAGAACTGGATCGGCTGCAGGCACGGCTGGGAGAACTGCATAACCGTCTGTATCGCAAGAAAGTTCCCGTGATCATCGCCTATGAAGGCTGGGATGCAGCAGGCAAGGGAGGAAATATCAAGAGAATCACCGGTGCTTTGGATCCGCGTGGATATGAAGTGCATCCAATTGCCAGTCCGGAGCCTCATGAGAAGGCAAGACATTATCTGTGGAGATTCTGGACAAGACTTCCTAAGACCGGGCATATTGCAATCTTTGACCGTACCTGGTACGGTCGGGTGATGGTGGAACGGCTGGAGGGATTCTGCAGTGAAAATGACTGGATGCGTGCGTACAACGAGATCAACGAATTCGAAAAGGAATTGCAGGATTGGGGTGCTGTGCTGATCAAATTCTGGGTGCAGATTGATAAGGAAACGCAGCTTGCCCGCTTTACAGATCGCCAGAATACACCGGAAAAACAGTGGAAGATCACGGACGAAGACTGGAGAAACCGAGACAAGTGGGATCAGTACGAGACCGCAGTCAATGAGATGATCCAGAAGACCAGCACAGTCTATGCTCCGTGGCATATTCTGGAATCCACAGACAAAAAATATGCCCGGATCAAGGCATTGCGGATTGTGGTAGAGGAGTTGGAGAAGGTTTTAGGCTGTTCATAATTTGTTCATTTATCTTTCAAAAAAGGTTAACGAACTTATCATGATTCCTTCACGATTGTTGCATATAATAAAATCATCAAAAGAAAGACAGCTAGTTAAATACTTTAAATAAAACTTTTTCATAATATGCCGAGTGAGCAGCACTCGGCATCCTCCCTTTTTAAGGCCCTTCCAGTTACAGGAGGGCTCCTTTTTTGCACAGAAATCTAAAATTTTTTTGGCGAAAATCAGAGTTGATAAAAGAAATATGGAAATTTGAAAAAACGTTGACTTTCAAGCCTTAAAACGTATAATAGGACTCAACAGGAGGAAAACTCCTGGAAGCCTAAAACGAAAAGTTATCAATGGAGATAGCACCGAAGCCCGGTACTGTCTTTTTTTTCGTTTTGCTTTTCTCTATCCCCTTAGTAGTTATATACATTTCAACGCAAAGATTCCAGGTTGTCCGGCCTGGAATTTTTGCGTTCGGAAAAATAACACAGAAAAAAGGAACTGCCGTAATCACATCTTACGACAGCTCCTTTCATCTGGTAATGATTTATTTCATGCATAAGAATTTGAATACTGCAACAATCGGCAGGAATCCGGATACACATCCAAGCACCTGCTCTTCGCTTTCTGTTTTGCCATCCAGTTCTGCAAACATCTTTGCGTAAATCGATCCCATAAATACAATATTCAATGCAATATTCAGGACATTGGAAAGCCATCCCGGGAACGGCAGGAATCCAAGTACCAGAAGCAGGATCCACCACAGTTTGAACAGAAGTGCCGGGACAGTGAAGCTTCCGAACAATTCTACTGGGTCTTCATCTTTTGCTGCCGCATCTGCACATGCAAAAGTGCAGCCATACGGAATCCATGCAAGCCATGCCTTATCATATCCCAATGCCTTCAATGCCTTCATGTGTGCGTAAGAAAAAATCACATAGCAGGCGATTGCAATAATAAGGATAACTGCTGCAATTCCAACTCCCAGTCCAATAATAGCATTTGCATAACTCATACTCTTTCCCTCCATTGGTAATTGATAGATTCAGTATAGCTGACTGTATATTTCATGTCAATTTTTGCCGGACATCTTAAGCAAAACTTAAGTTTTTAGAACGTGATTACGTTGAAATACCTGTCCACATATGCTAAACTTATACCCAGAAAATGGGCAAAGCCCAGAAAACAAGCAGAAAAAGGAGATATCTCATGATTAATAAGCTGATCAACAAGATTCAGAAGACAAAAGCACCGATTGTTGTAGGACTTGATCCGATGCTTTCCTATGTGCCGGAGCACATCCAGAAAAAGGCATTCGCAGAGTATGGCGAGACTCTGGAAGGGGCGGCAGAGGCTATCTGGCAGTTTAATAAAGAAATCGTAGACAAGACCTATGATCTGATCCCGGCAGTAAAGCCGCAGATCGCTATGTACGAGCAGTTCGGTATCGAGGGACTGAAGGCATATAAGAAGACAGTAGATTACTGTAAATCCAAGGATCTTGTGGTAATTGGAGATATTAAAAGAGGTGATATCGGATCTACATCAGCAGCTTATGCAGTGGGACATCTGGGAAAAGTACAGGTAGGAAGCAAGACTTATGCAGGATTTGACGAGGATTTTGCAACCGTCAATCCGTATCTGGGATCTGATGGCGTGAAGCCGTTTATCGATGTATGCAAGCAGGAGAACAAAGGTCTTTTCATTCTTGTGAAGACCTCCAATCCGTCCAGTGGAGAGTTCCAGGATCAGAAGATCGATGGAAAGCCGCTCTATGAGCTGGTGGGAGAGAAGGTAGCCCAGTGGGGAGAAGAGCATATGGGAGAGAGTGGATACAGTTATGTTGGAGCTGTAGTAGGAGCAACCTATCCGGAGCAGGGAGAGATCCTTCGTAAAGTTATGCCAAAATCCTTTATTCTGGTGCCGGGTTATGGTGCACAGGGCGGAAAAGGCAAGGATCTGGTTCATTTCTTCAATGAAGATGGACTGGGAGCTATCGTAAACTCTTCCAGAGGAATCATTGCTGCTTACAAGCAGGAGGCTTATGCAAAATTTGGCGCAGAGAACTTCGGAGATGCTTCCCGTGCAGCAGTAGAGGCAATGATCGCAGATATTCAGGATGCGCTGACTGCAGCGAAATAAACTTCAGAAGAGAGGACAGATATGAAGAGCAGAGAATTTGCAGTTGTAGCTGAACAGACAGAGATCGCTTCAGGAATCTTCAGTCTCTGGCTGGAGACAGAGAGCATTGCGAAGGAGGCAGTTCCAGGTCAGTTCGTATCTGTGTACAGCAAGGACAAGAGCCGTATGCTTCCACGCCCAATCAGTATCTGTGAAGCAGATAAAGAGAACGGAAAGCTTCGTCTGGTCTACCGTGTAGTAGGAGAAGGAACGGATGAATTTTCACATCTGACAAAAGGAGACCAGCTGGAGATCATTGGACCTATGGGAAATGGATTTCCACTGAAAGGGGAAAAGCCCCTTCTTATGGGTGGAGGAATCGGTGTGCCACCTATGGTACAGCTGGGAAAGACATTGAAAGAGAATGGTTGTACGCAGGTGCAGACAATAGCAGGATATAGGGATGAACTGTTCCTGACAGAGGAGCTGGGTGCTTCCGGAGCTTTTTATGTGGCAACAGAAGATGGCAGTGCGGGAACAAAGGGAAATGTATTGGATGCTGTTCGTGAGCAGGGAATCGAAGCCGATGTGATCTATGCCTGCGGGCCAAAGCCTATGCTTCGTGCCATCAAAGCCTATGCAGAGGAAAAGGGAATCGAGTGCTATCTTTCCATGGAAGAGCGTATGGCCTGTGGAATCGGTGCTTGTCTTGCCTGTGTTTGTCAGTCCAAAGAGAAGGATGAACATTCTCAGGTACACAATAAGCGTGTCTGCAAAGATGGACCGGTATTTTTAAGCACGGAGGTGGAGCTGTAATGAATACAAAAGTGACGATTGCCGGAGTGGAACTGAAGAATCCGGTTATGACAGCTTCAGGTACCTTTGGATCCGGTGCAGAATTCAGTGAATTTTACGATCTGGGAGCTCTTGGTGCAGTGGTGACCAAGGGAGTTGCCAATGTGCCGTGGCCGGGCAATCCGACTCCGAGGATCGCAGAGACCAGAAGTGGCATGCTCAATGCCATCGGTCTCCAGAATCCGGGAATTGATGTGTTTGTAAAGAGAGATATTCCGTTTCTGAAAAAATATGATACAAAGATCATTGTCAATGTGTGTGGCAAGAGTGAAGAGGATTACTGCGAGGTTGTGGAGCGTCTGGCAGATGAGCCGGTGGATATGCTGGAGATCAATGTATCCTGCCCCAACGTCAAAGAAGGCGGTATCGCATTTGGCCAGGATCCTAAAGCATTGCAGCATATTACAGAGCAGGTGAAAAAACGTGCAAAACAGCCGGTGATCATGAAATTAAGTCCCAATGTAACAGATATTACTGTTATGGCAAAGGCAGCAGAAGCTGGTGGAGCCGATGCTCTCTCCATGATCAATACACTGACCGGTATGAAGATCGATATCCATAGAAGGACATTTGCCATTGCCAACAAGACCGGCGGTATGTCCGGTCCTGCTGTGAAGCCGGTGGCTGTCCGGATGGTCTATCAGGCAGCTCAGGCGGTAAATATCCCGATCATCGGAATGGGCGGTATCACCAATGCGGACGATGCACTGGAGTTTATTCTGGCAGGAGCCACGGCAGTATCTGTGGGAACAGCGAATTTTGCAAATCCTTATGCGGCGAAAGAAGTGGCAGAAGGAATCGAGAATTATATGAGACGGTATCAGGTGGAGGATATCCGCGACCTGATCGGTGCTGTGAGATAAGGAGGTTACAGGAAGATGGAACAGTATAAACAGGAATTTATAGAATTTATGGTAGACAGCGATGTGCTGAAATTTGGAGAGTTTACTCTGAAAAGCGGAAGAAAATCCCCGTTCTTCATGAATGCAGGAGCTTATGTGACCGGTTCTCAGTTAAAGAGACTGGGCGAGTACTACGCAAAAGCGATCCATGACAGATATGGTGATGATTTTGATGTGTTATTCGGACCGGCTTACAAGGGAATTCCGTTGAGTGTTGTGACTGCAATCGCGTACAGCGAGCTGTATGGAAAAGAGATCCGCTACTGCTCAGACAGAAAAGAGGAGAAAGACCACGGTGCAGACAAGGGAAGCTTCCTTGGCAGCAAATTAAAAGACGGTGACCGTGTAGTCATGATCGAGGATGTAACTACTTCCGGTAAATCCATGGAAGAGACCGTTCCGAAGGTAAAGGGTGCAGCAGATGTGACGATCGTGGGACTGATGGTATCTCTGGACCGTATGGAAGTTGGAAAGGGCGGCGTAAAATGCGCACTTGATGAAGTACATGATCTGTACGGATTTGAGACTAATGCGATCGTGACCATGGCTGATGTGGTAGAATATCTCTACAACCGTCCGTATAAGGGAAAAGTTATCATTGATGATACATTAAAGGCTGCTATCGATGCATACTATGAACAGTATGGTGCAAAACAGTAAGTTCTGAAAAGGAGTAAGTTTCATGAACAACGAAAAAACATATAAATTAATGTCTGTGATTGGAGCAGGCAATCTGGCTCTGGGAATCGTAGTCCTGGTAGCCGGTATTGTGTCCGGTATTCTGATGATCGTCGGAGGAGCCAGACTGCTCAAGGGAAAATCAGACTTGTTGTTCTAAAAGGGGATCAGACTTGAAAAAGGAGACGGGAAAAAAAGTCCGGCTGTTATGCAGAGTCTTCTTTGCAGGGTACATTCTTCTGCTGATCTATCTGATGTTTTTCTCAGAGGAATGGGGCCGGTCGATCTTAGGGGGAGACTACCGTTATAATCTGGTTCCGTTTCGGGAGATTCGACGCTATCTGAAATATCGCGGGACCATCGGATCATGGCGGGGGTTTCTGAATCTTGCAGGAAATGTAGTTGGTTTTATGCCGTTTGGAGCGTTGCTTCCAGCCCTGAAGGAGAAGCCTGCAGGGTTCTGGAGGACAGCGCTTTTCAGTCTGGAACTCAGCCTGTTCATCGAACTTTCACAGCTTGTGCTGCAGGCAGGAAGCTGTGATGTGGATGATCTGATGCTGAATACTCTGGGAGGATGTCTGGGTTATGCACTGCACCGCCTGGTAGTATCTGGAGGAAAACATGAAAAAGAGAAAAATTAAATTCACGGATAAGAAGCATTCCAGAAATGGAATCCTGTCTACGATCCTGGGAGCGGTGTCTGCAGGGCTCTTGTTCTGCCTGCTGGCGGCGGCTTATCTGACGTCCGGGCAGGCGGGAAAAGCGGTGGCGGTTCTGGGACTTCTGGCATTCTTTGTAGCATGCGCAGGTGCATGGTACGGCGTGCTTGGAAGACGGGAAGAGGATTCTTACCGGCTGTTTCCGGATCTTGGAATCGGTATCAATGGACTGCTTCTGGTCGGATTTGTGATGATTTATATAATGGGATGGTGACATCAATGGAAATGAATGAGACTTTGAGAGAACGCCAGCAGCTTGCATATGAGAGGATCAGCCAGATTGCGGCAGATCCTGAGATCAATGGAGCCGTTGGCGATTATTTTCAAAAGACTGGGAAGTTTGCCCTGTTGATCCTGAAGGCGAGAGAACTGGCTGAAGAGGATTATTTTGCAAAAGCGTCAGTTGATGAATTAAAAGCATGGAACGAAAAACTTTATGAGGATATTGCCGGAAATGCTTATGAGACAAGCTATGCCAATCCGGCTTATGCAGTTGCAGAGCTGGGAGAGGAATATGGAAACGTCCTCTCTTTTGTATATACGGAACTGCGGGGTATGATCGTCTATGCATTTGAGAAGCGGGATGAGGAGCTTCTGATCCATCTGGAACTGTTTTTACAGATCCACAGTGAATTTGCAGAAGGAGATCTGCCCACAAAACGGCAGCTTGGGCAGGATGTATACTGGTTTGTCAGCGATTACAGTGATGTACTGGTAAGTTACCGGATCAGGGAGCAGCTGGATCCGACCCTGTCTTTTGCAAGAGATATTATTATGAAGGCAGATCTTACGGATCCGTCCTACCTTTATCAGTTCGGCGAGTATATCACAGACCGGGAGATCCGCATGAGCGAATTTCTGAACCGTCTTCCGGAAGCAGAGATCGAGCGGATCGCATCTGTATTTACGGAAGGATACCGGATCGGATTTGAGGTGAACGAAAAGGATCTGAAGAAGAAAAGAACCGTCAATATCCGTTATTGCCTGGGATTCGAGCGGATCATCCGCCAGGCGGTAAAGAATTTTGAAGAAATGGGACTTGAGAGCATCATTTACCGTGCAGCAGTGAGCAGGGTTAATATGAGAGAAGCTAATAAAATAGGATATTACAGCTCTTCCCCGAACCGCCAGTACGATTACGATCACAAGGGTGATGCAGCACTGTTTCTGGATAAAGCCTTTGTGGAGCGAAAGCTTGGTGTTATGAGAACTACCTATGAGCAGTACAAGGAACTGGCAGCTGTCCATGGAGGTCCGGCTGTGATGGAGATCTTTGGAGAGACTCCGTTTGAACCGGCTGCCTGCCCGGAGGCTTACAAGCTGGCAGACCGTCAGCAGGAGAATCAGGTGCTTCTCTATAGTAAATCCGGTCAGATGACCAATGAGTATATAAAAGGTGAAGAGAGAAGCTTTACCATTATTGCCTTCCCAGTACCGGACATTGGAGACAAATTTGAAGAGATATTCCGGGAGACAGTGAAAATCAATACTCTGGATTATCGGACCTGGCAGCGGATCCAGCAGTGCATGATCGATGTGCTGGATACAGGAGAAAAAGTACACATTACAGGAAGCGGGGAAAACCGGACAGACCTTTATGTGGCACTTGCATCTGTCAAGGATCCGGCTCATGAAACGGTCTTTGAGAACTGCGTGGCAGATGTGAATATTCCGGTAGGAGAAGTATTTACTTCACCGAAACTTACCGGAACCACCGGCCTTCTCCATGTGAGCGGCGTCTATCTGGATGGATTGTACTATAAAGATCTGGTGTTATCTTTTACAGATGGTATGGTTACAGATTACGACTGTGGCAATTATGAAAATACAGACGAGAACCGCCGGTATATCAGGGAAAATGTACTGTATCATCATGATACACTGCCTATGGGAGAGTTTGCCATCGGAACCAATACCACTGCTTATGTGGCAGCCAGAAAATATGGCATTGAAGCATTGATGCCGATCCTGATCGCTGAGAAGACCGGACCACATTTTGCAGTAGGAGATACCTGTTATTCCTGGGAGGAAGATGTGGTAACACATAATCCGGATGGAAAGAAGATCATAGCAAAGGAAAATGAGTGCTCTGCCCTTCGTCGTAAGGATCCGGGAAAAGCTTATTTTAACTGCCACACAGATATCACAATTCCTTATGAGGAGCTGGATGAGATCGCTGTGATCCAAAAAGATGGAACGAAAGTCCCGATCATTCAGAAGGGACGATTTGTACTTCCAGGAACAGAAGAATTGAATGTACCTCTGGATGAGTGGAAGTAAGGCTTGACAAGATGCAGAGGTAACGGTAAGATAACTTATAAGTAACAGGTGTTTTATTAAAAAAACTTATAACTATCATAAGCAAAAGGAGAAAAGCAATGGCAAAAGTAGGAATTGTCATGGGCAGCGATTCAGATATGCCCGTTATGAGCAAAGCAGCAGATGTACTGGCAAAGTTAGGTGTAGATTTTGAGATGACGATCATCTCTGCACACCGGGAACCGGATGTATTCTTTGAATATGCTAAGAGTGCAGAAGCAAAAGGTTTCAAAGTGATCATTGCAGGTGCCGGAAAAGCAGCTCATCTGCCTGGCATGTGTGCAGCGATCTTTCCTATGCCGGTGATCGGAATTCCCATGAAGACTTCTGATCTGGGCGGCGTGGATTCTCTGTATTCTATTGTGCAGATGCCGACTGGTATTCCAGTTGCCACCGTTGCCATCAATGGCGGTGCCAATGCCGGCATCCTGGCAGCAAAGATCCTGGCAACCTCTGACGCAGATCTTCTGGAGAGACTGAAAGTATATTCTCAGGAGATGAAAGAGGAAGTGGAAGCAAAAGCTGCAAAGCTTGATGAGATTGGATACAAAGCCTACCAGGCACAGATGAAATAGAGAGGGAGGAAGACGTAAGATGGCTATGGATTATAAGAACGCAGGTGTGGATATTGAAGCTGGATATGAGTCCGTGGAACTGATGAAAAAATTTGTAAAAGGGACGATGAGACCGGAAGTACTGGGAGGTCTTGGCGGGTTCTCTGGTGCATTTTCACTGAAAGCTATTAAGGATATGGAAGATCCGGTACTGCTGTCCGGAACCGACGGATGTGGAACCAAAGTAAAGCTCGCATTTCTTCTGAATAAACATGATACCATCGGTATTGATGCAGTTGCCATGTGTGTGAACGATGTGGCATGTGCAGGCGGTGAACCGCTGTTCTTCCTTGACTATATTGCCTGCGGAAAGAATTATCCGGAGAAGATCGCAACTATCGTAAGTGGTGTGGCAGAGGGCTGTAAACAGTCCGGAGCTGCTCTGATCGGTGGTGAAACTGCAGAGCATCCGGGGCTGATGCCGGAGGACGAGTACGATCTGGCTGGATTTGCAGTGGGCGTAGTTGACAGAAAAGATCTGATCACCGGAGAGAATATCAAACCGGGCGATACCCTGATCGGAATCGCAAGTACCGGTGTACACAGCAATGGATTTTCTCTGGTAAGAAAAGTGTTCCGTATGACAACGGAAGCACTGAATACATATTACGACTGTCTGGGTGAGACTCTTGGAGAGGCGTTGATCCGTCCGACCAGAATCTATGTGAAAGCTCTGAAAAATGTAAAAGAAGCAGGTGTGACCCTGAAAGGATGCAGCCATATCACAGGAGGCGGATTCTATGAGAATATTCCAAGAATGCTGCCGGAGGGTGTGCGTGCAGTCGTGAAAAAAGACAGTTATCCGGTACTTCCGATCTTCCGTATGCTTCAGAAAGAAGGAAATATCGCAGAAGAGATGATGTATAATACCTTTAACATGGGTCTTGGAATGATCATTGCGGTAGATCCGGCAGATGTGGATAAGACAATGGAAGCAATCAAAGCAGCAGGCGATACGCCATATGTAGTAGGCTCTGTGGAAGCAGGCGAGAAAGGTGTGACCTTATGCTAAAGCTGGCAGTTCTGGTATCAGGAGGCGGCACCAATTTACAGGCAATCATGGATGGAATCGCATCTGGTTCCATCACCAATGCAAAGATCGTGACTGTAATCAGCAATAATAAAAATGCCTATGCGCTGACCCGGGCAGAGCAGGCGGGGATTCCGGCATCGTGCATCAGCCCGAAGGACTATGTCGACCGTGAGGCATTCCACGAAGCACTTCTTAAGGCACTGGTGGAATCAGAAGCGGATCTGATCGTGCTGGCAGGATGCCTGGTAGTGATCCCGGAAATGATCATTGACCGGTTCCCGAATCGGATCATCAATATCCATCCGTCTCTGATCCCGTCATTCTGTGGAACGGAGTATTATGGACTGAAAGTCCACGAAGGAGCACTGGCCAGAGGTGTAAAACTTACCGGTGCAACGGTACATTTTGTGGATAAAGGGACAGATACCGGTCCGATCATTCTTCAGAAAGCAGTGGAAGTTCTTCCGGATGATACACCGAAGAGTCTTCAGCAGAGAGTGATGGAGCAGGCAGAGTGGGTGATCATGCCAAAGGCAATTGATCTGATCGCCAATGGAAAAGTAAAAGTTCAGGATGGAAAAGTCCTGATCGAACAGTAGAACAAGCGCGGAGGAAATACAGATGAAGATTTTGATCGTAGGAAGCGGCGGAAGAGAGCATGCCATCGCATGGAAAGTGGCACAGAGTCCGAAGGTAGACAAGATCTACTGTGCGCCGGGTAATGCAGGAATCTCTGAATATGCAGAGTGCGTGGATATCGGAGCAATGGAATTTGACAAACTGGTCGCATTTGCAAAAGAAAAGCAGATCGATCTGACAGTCGTAGGTATGGATGATCCGCTGGTAGGCGGTATTGTGGATGCGTTTGAGGCAGAAGGTCTTCGTGTGTTCGGACCGAGAAAGAACGCTGCAATCCTGGAGGGATCCAAAGCATTTTCAAAGGATCTGATGAAAAAATATGATATTCCGACGGCAGCTTATGAGAATTTTGATGATCCGCAGAAAGCACTGGAGTATCTGGAGACCGCTGATATGCCTATCGTACTGAAGGCTGATGGACTGGCACTTGGCAAAGGTGTGCTGATCTGCAATACACTGGAAGAGGCGCGCGAGGGCGTACAGTCCATTATGATGGATAAAAAGTTCGGTACCGCAGGCAACAAAATGGTCATTGAAGAGTTCATGACTGGCCGCGAAGTATCCGTGTTAAGCTTTGTGGATGGAAAGAATATCAGGATCATGACTTCTTCCCAGGATCACAAGCGCGCCATGGATGGAGACCAGGGACTCAATACCGGCGGTATGGGAACATTTTCTCCGAGCCCGTTCTATACGGATGAAGTGGACGAATTCTGTAAAAAATATATTTATCAGAAGACTGTGGATGCCATGGCAGCTGAGGGCAGAGAGTTCAAAGGAGTGATTTTCTTTGGACTGATGCTGACACCAAAGGGACCGAAGGTGCTTGAATACAATGCCAGATTCGGGGATCCGGAGACGCAGGTAGTTCTCCCACGTATGAAAAATGATATTGTGGATGTCTTTGAGGCGTGCGTGGATGGCACCCTTGACCAGATTGATCTGGAGTTTGAGGACAATGCGGCAGTCTGCGTGGTACTGGCATCCGATGGTTATCCGGTAAAATACGAAAAAGGATTCCCAATCCATGGTCTTGAACATTTCAAGGGCTGCAAGGATAAATTTGTATTCCATGCAGGAAGTAAGTTAAAAGATGGTCAGATCGTGACAAATGGCGGTCGTGTGCTTGGCGTGACAGCGCTTGGAAGTACTTTGAAAGAAGCAAGAGCCAATGCATATAAAGCAGTAGAACTGGTGGATTTTGATAATAAATATTATCGTCATGACATTGGAAAAGCCATTGACGAGGTGTGAAATTTTTATGAAATCTGTTGACTTTCCTGCGGATACAAGATATGGTAGAATATATTTTAAAAATCCGGAAAGAGAGAGTTATATGAAGAATAAAAAGAAACTGTTTGGAAAGACGATGGGTCTGATTGCAGCTTTGGTGCTGTGCTTTGGCATGACAGTATTGGCGGCACCTTCCGTAACCGGGGATACAGAACTGACAGTACAGAAGGATAAGATCGTATCTGCATCTTATAAGATCACCAATGATGATTCCATTGAGAGCGTAAAACTGACTTTATCTTATGATAAGAGTGATCTGACCTATATGTCCGGAAGTGGTGGAGATAATTTCTCCGGAAGCGGTGGAAATGGTCTGGTGGAGTTGTCCAGCAATCCAGGCAGTAAGGCTGCTACATTTGGAGTAAAATTCAAAGGTCTGACAGATGGTACCTCTGAAGTGACGGTATCTTCCTGTACCATCACGGTAAATGGAAAAGAGATCGATGCCTTAAGCGGTGTATCTCTGGAGGAAGAAGAGGAAGAAAAAGCAGATGCCTCTGCAGAAGATGAGGAAGAGGAAGAAGATGATGCAGATCGTGCGACCTGGGTCATCGACGGAAGAACCTTCCTGACTCATCATATTCCGGGGATGGATGGATATGATGCTGAAAAGATAGAGATCCAGGGAAAGCAGGTCCGCGTTCTGCATAACGCTGTAACAGATGTCTATCTTGTATATCTGTTCAGCGATAACGGAAGCTACCGTGATTACTTTGTATATAACCCTGATACCGGTAATATTGTTCCCTATATTGAAAAGCAGAGCGGAACAGATACGGTGACCTTTATTGAGCCGGAAGAGGGCGGATATGTGCCGATCCGTTATTCTTATGTAGATATGCCGTGGGGTGCAAAATATACCGTACCGGCATATAAGCATGTGATCATTGATGGTGTAGATGAGATCTTTGATGATACTAACCGTTATCTGGTCTATGGTGTCAACCAGGATGGCGAAAAAGCATGGTACAGCTATGACTATGATAAGGATTCCCTGCAGTTATTTGATGATGTGGCTTACCAGGGTGAGCAGAATTATATCACCGAGCTGGAGGATCAGGATGCTGCCCTTCGTACAGAGGCAGACTATCAGCAGAACCGCTATACCACTGATATGGGACGTCGTCTGATGATCATTCTGGTCATGACACTGATCATCATTATTCTGCTTAATGCGGTTGTGATCCTGACTCTGCGTATGAAGAAGATGCAGATGCTCCCGGAAAAAGAGGATGATGAGGAAGAAGAGGATCATACTCCCAAGAGCAGCTCCTATGTAACCGGCAGTCTGGAGGAAAATGAGTCTGATTTCCATGACCCGGAAGAGGATGAACTGGAGATCATTGATCTGGACAATGCATCCGACGATGACGAAGACTGATCAGAGGAAGCAATAAACAAAAGAAAATAATAGTCTGACAGACAATGAAGAATGAGCGAAACCTGCGGGGATAAGAGAACTGCGAGCTTCGCTCATTTCTGTTTGGAAAGCTTTTGCAAAGACAGGAAAGTGTTGACCGGAAAATGAGATGCTGTTATACTGCCTATATAACAAATGATGGATATGTCAGAGCCGTGCGGATGTGGCTCTGAATTATCAATAACGTAAGAGGACATGATCATGTATTTAGAAATTGATTTTAACAGTGATGAAGCATTCTATGTGCAGTTATATCATCAGATCATTATTGGCATCGCGACTTCCAGACTGCAGGAGGGAGATACCCTCCCCAGTGTCCGTCAGCTGGCAGATGAGGTGGGCATCAATATGCACACGGTAAACAAAGCCTATTCCCTGTTGAAGCAGGAGGGCTATATCCGGCTGGACAGAAGATATGGTGCAGTGATCGCAGTGGATGCAGATAAGCTCAAAGCGATGGAGGACATGAAGCAGGGACTTCTGGTTCTTCTGGCAAAGGGAAGCTGTAAAAACATTACCAGAGAAGAAGTGTATCAGTTAATAGATGAGATCTACGAAGAATACGGGGCATAAGGAGGAGACATATGCAGATCTATACGGATGCGGCACAGGCCGCGCTCCGACAGGCAAAGAGAATATCAGGACAGATGAAACATCCCTATACAGGAACCGAGCATATTTTGCTGGGACTGTTAAGGGAGCAGGAAAGCACAGCCGGACAGGTGCTCATAAATGCAGGCGTGACAGAGGCGGGACTTACAGATATGATCAGTCAGCTGATCGCGCCGGAAGGCGGGATGCTTCCAGAGGAAGGCAGAAGCTTTACTCCTAGAGCCAGAAAGATTCTGGATGATGCGCAGATGGAAGCACATCGGTTTCATGAGAGGCTGGTGGGAACCGAGCATATTCTGATTGCAATATTTAAGGATGGTGAGTGCGTAGGCTCCCGTCTGCTGACTACCATGGGTGTCCGGGTGCGGGATATCTATGTGGATCTGGTTAACTCCATGGGTGAGAAGGCGTCTGAGTACAGCAAGGATGAATCCAGGTCCAAAGGGACCCAGACACTGGAACAGTACAGCCGTGACCTGACCGCTATGGCAACTGAAGGACGGCTGGATCCGGTGATTGGAAGGGAAGAAGAGATCCTGCGTGTCATTCAGGTATTAAGCCGCCGGACTAAGAACAATCCTTGTCTGATCGGGGAGCCCGGGGTCGGTAAGACTGCCATTGTGGAAGGACTGGCAGCCCGGATCGCAGCAGGAAAAGTACCGGATTCTATCCGGGGCAGACGACTGTGTATTCTGGATCTGACGGCTATGGTAGCCGGGTCCAAATATCGTGGTGAGTTTGAGGAACGTATTAAGAATGTGATCGATGAGGTTCGTGAGGATGGAAATATTCTTCTGTTTATTGATGAGCTTCATACGATCATTGGTGCAGGAGGTGCCGAGGGAGCCATGGATGCCTCTAATATTCTGAAACCTGCCATGGCAAGGGGTGAGATTCAGATCATCGGTGCTACCACTCTGGAAGAGTACCGGAAGCATATTGAGAAGGATGCGGCTTTGGAGCGAAGATTCCAGCCAGTGACGGTAGAACCGGCATCGGTGGAACAGACGATTAAGATCCTGAAAGGATTACGTCCGTATTATGAGTCTCATCACCAGGTACAGATCTCGGATGAGGCACTGGAGGCAGCAGCAAGACTGTCAGATCGTTATGTAAATGACCGATTTCTGCCGGATAAGGCCATCGATCTGATGGATGAAGCGGCAGCAGGACTGAGACTGGGACAGTTCGGCAGCAAACAGGCAGGCTCTACGGATACGATCCAGGAGCTGTTGGATGCAAGAGCGGCACTTGATCAGGCACTGATGGAGTCAGATCTGGAGAAAGCCCACAATTGCAAAGAGGAAGTGGAACGGCTGGAACATCTGCTGGAGAAAAAAGAGAACCGGCGTGGGCGTAAGAGTTCCAACATTGTGACAGAAGAGCAGATAGCGGAAGCGGTGGCCAAATGGACCAAAATCCCGGTACAGCGGATTGCAGAGGCAGAGTCCCAGAAGCTTCGGCGTCTGGAGAAGACACTTCATAAGAGAGTCATCGGACAGGATGAAGCGGTGCAGGCGGTTGCAAAGGCTGTGAAGCGAGGAAGAGTAGGCTTAAAAGACCCGAAACGTCCCATCGGATCATTTTTATTCCTTGGACCTACTGGTGTGGGTAAGACAGAGCTTTCCAAGGCACTGGCAGAGGTTCTGTTTGGAAAAGAAGATGCCATGATCCGTGTTGACATGTCTGAATATATGGAGAAGCACAGTGTAGCCAAGATGATAGGCTCTCCGCCAGGATATGTGGGACATGATGATGGCGGACAGCTCAGTGAAAAGGTCCGCAGAAATCCTTATGCAGTGATTCTGTTTGATGAGATCGAGAAGGCTCATCCGGATGTATTTAATATTTTGCTGCAGGTGCTGGATGATGGGCATATTACAGATTCCCAGGGACGACAGGTGGATTTTAAAAATACCGTGATCATCATGACTTCTAATGCGGGGGCAGGTTCCATCGTCAATCCGAAGAAGCTGGGCTTTGCATCGTCAGAAAACGCAAAGCAGGATTATGAGTTCATGAAGAACAGCGTGATGAATGAGGTAAAACAGATCTTCCGGCCGGAGTTTCTGAATCGAATTGATGAGACGATCGTATTCCACATGCTCCAGAAGGATGAGATCACGCAGATCACAGGACTTCTGCTGCAGGAGCTGGAAAAACGCTGCAAAAATCAGCTTTCCATTCAGGTGCATTTTACAGATTCTGTGAAGAAATGGCTGGCTGAGACCAGTTATGACGCGAAATATGGTGCCCGCCCGCTAAAACGTGCGGTCCAGAACCGGATCGAGGACCGTCTGGCAGATGAGATACTGGATGGCAAGATCAAGGCAGGCGATCATGTGGATGTGAAAGTGGTCGGAGGAAAACTGAAAATCAATGTACAAAAATAAAGAGAAAAAAGGCGGAACGATCTTTTTTTGTCAGAATTGTGGATATGAGTCGGCGAAATGGTCGGGCCAGTGCCCGGCCTGCCGGGAGTGGAATACGTTTGCGGAAGAACCGGCAGCACCAAAGACCAAGGGCGGCAGCAGCCGAAGAAGTGCCAGAGAAGTCCGGGAACCAGTTACCCTGAAAGGCATTGAGGCTGATTCAGAAGGACGGATCTCCACGGGAATGTCGGAACTTGACCAGGTACTGGGTGGAGGAATTGTGCCGGGTTCCCTTGTATTGGTAGGCGGAGATCCGGGAATCGGTAAATCCACACTGCTGCTGCAGGTATGTCGTAATCTGGCAGAGCGGCTTGACAGCATCTTATATATCTCCGGTGAGGAATCACTGCAGCAGATCAAGCTTCGTGCGGTGCGGATCGGAGAGTTCTCTGATGCCATGACCTTGCTGTGTGAGACCAATCTGGATGATATTGAGTCCATTGTTCTGAAGAAAAAGCCGCAGGCAGTGATCATTGATTCAATCCAGACCATGTATCAGGAAAATGTATCTTCTGCACCCGGAAGTGTATCCCAGGTGAGGGAGGCAACAGGAGTACTTATGCGTCTGGCAAAGGAAAATAATATTACAATTTTTATTGTAGGACATGTGACGAAAGAAGGAACTGTGGCAGGACCACGTGTGTTGGAACACATGGTGGACACGGTATTGTATTTTGAAGGTGACCGGTATGCATCCTATCGAATCTTAAGAAGTGTAAAGAACCGTTTTGGTTCTACCAATGAGATCGGTGTCTTTGAGATGACAGACAAAGGGCTCAGGGAAGTGAGCAATCCTTCAGAGTATATGTTAAGTGGAAAGCCAGAGGGGGCTTCTGGGTCAGTGGTGGCATGCACCATGGAAGGCACCAGGCCTATGCTTCTGGAAGTACAGGCGTTGGTATGCCGGACCAATTTCGGACTGCCCAGGAGAACTGCTGCAGGAACCGATTATAATCGGCTGAATCTTCTTATGGCGGTACTGGAGAAGCGGTTGAATCTGCCGCTGTCAGGCTATGATGCCTATGTAAATATTGCAGGTGGTGTGCGCTTAAGTGAACCGGCTATGGATCTGGCGCTGGTGCTTGCGGTGATCTCCAGTTACAAAGATGTGCCAGTCTCTGACAAGACCATCGTATTTGGTGAGGTGGGATTAAGCGGTGAAGTCCGTGCAGTCAGTATGGCAAAGCAGCGGGTACAGGAAGCCAAACGCTTAGGCTTCACGAAAGTGATCCTTCCTAAGAGCTCTATGGATCAGGTGAAGGACATCAAAGGCATTGAACTGATTGGCGTGTCTGCTGTGTGGGATGCTATGAAGTGCTTATAAAATATTTCAATATTTTCGCAAGTTTTCATTGACACAAAAGTCGAATCGTGGTATAGTTTCATGGTGTCAGTGATACACAGGGATATAGTTCAGTTGGTAGAACGTTGGTCTCCAAAACCAAATGTCGAGGGTTCGAGTCCTTCTGTCCCTGCTAGGCTTCGGAAATAACAGATTTCCGGAGCCTTTTTCTTATCTTAATGCTTATAACAGAAAGGAAATAGATTGCATGAAAAAACTGGTATGCCTGGGACTGGCGGCATTGCTGGCCGTACAGACAACAGCATGTGGAGTAAATGCGCAGGAGTCAACTGCTAAAAATGAAGAGCTTGTGGTAGAAGATGTCGGGGTGACAGAAGATAAACTTCCAGAACGGAATCTGAAGGATGACAGACTGGAGCAGGTGACAGAATCAGGAAAACTGCTGATCGGTATTTCGCCGGATTATGCGCCATTTGCATTTACGGAGGACAGTAAAGATACGACAAAAATATCTGCAGCAGATAAGGAGACCGATACAACAAAGACATCTGCGGCGGATAACACCGCACAGACAGATGATACGCCCACATGTGCAGGTAGTGATGTGCAGCTTGGCGAATACATTGCAAAGCAGTTAGGCGTGGAGCCTTTGTTCGTGGAGATGGAGTTTGATGATTGCCTGAAAGCGGCGAAGGAAGGGACTGTGGATCTGGTGCTTCTTGGAATGCTGCCCAAGAACGATCGTAAGGCATCGGTGGATTTTACAGAGGAATATTATAAACCAGGGAAACAGGTATTGCTGGTCACAGAGGAAAAACAGAAAAAATACAAGGATCTGGACGCATTTACCGGGAAAACGGTGGTGGCTCAGTATGGAACCTTGCAGGCACAGCTGGTGATGGAGCAGATGCCGGAGACTTATATGACGCTGGTCGATGTGGTTTCAGATGGAATCGAGATGCTTCGATCAGGCAAAGCAGATGCAGTGGCACTGGATGAAGCGGTGGCGGAAGATCTGATGAAGGAAGATGATGATCTGGCATTGTCAGCTCTGGAGCTGGAATATGAGGCAGCCGGAGTGGTTGGCGGAGTGGTCAAAGATCAGAAAGTATTTCTTGATGCAGTCAATAAAGCAATCGAAGAAGTAAAAGTGCAGAAGCTTTATTATAACTGGCTGGCGGAGGCAACTCATCAGGCAGCACAGAAGAATCCTGCTATTGACGACAGTGAGATGACAAGAGAACGGGACCGGACAAAGAAAACGACAGTGAAAATGCAGACACCGGCGACTCAGCCAGCGACTGATCCGGCGACTCAGCCAGCGACTGATCCGGCAACCCAGCCAACGACTGATCCAGCAACCCAGCCAGCGACCGATCCGGCAACTCAGCCGGCGACTGATCCGGCAGCTCAGCCAGCGGCCGATCCAGCAGCTCAGCCGGCGGGCTAACTTTGAAAGGAAGTGAATGAAATGCGTGAGATCAGACAAGGACAGTTTTACAGACATTTTAAGGGTGGCCTTTACCAGGTCATGGCAATCGCCACGCATTCGGAAACAAAGGAAAAGATGGTGGTTTATCAGGCATTGTATGGAGATTATGGAATCTATGTACGTCCCTATGATATGTTCGCCAGTGAAGTGGATCATGAAAAATATCCACAGGTAAAACAGGTGTATCGATTTACGCAGGTACATCCAGAGGAGATGGAGGAAGAGTCTGATAAGGTGGAGGTTCCGGATCTGACACTTGAGTTGGATGAAAGCATGGAGCCGGAGCAGTCTGCAGTGGAGGAAGAACCGAAGAAAATGTCAGAGGATCAACCTGCACAAGAAAAGCAGGATGTATCGGGCGGCATCAATCCGATTTTATTAGAATTTCTTGATGCAGACACTCTGGAGGAGAAGATGCATATTATGACATTTTACCGCAATCAGATGGATGAGGCACTTCTCAACAGCATTGCTATCTCACTGGATCTGGTGGTGGATAAGAAAGGGCTGCAAGAGACCTATGATGAGATCATGAACTGCCTGTCTATGATGAAACATTTTGAATGTACGAACCGGTTTCGTTAGAAACAGGAACAGAACATAAAGAAACGAAGCATAAAGGAGAAGAACAAATGGCAGAAAAGTCATGCAGCAGCACAGGCTGTACCAAAGAAAGCTGTGCAGGATGTCCAAGTGCAAAAGGTGCGCAGAAGCCGCAGAGCATGCTGGCACCGGCAAATCCGAAGTCACATATTCATAAAGTGATCGGCGTTGTCAGTGGAAAAGGTGGTGTTGGAAAATCACTGGTAACAGCATCTTTAGCAAACCTTATGAAAGAGCAGGGATATTCCGTAGGAATCCTGGATGCGGATATTACAGGCCCGTCCATCCCGAAGATGTATGGTCTTCACGGCCCGGCAGAGATGGATGGCGATTATATCAAACCAGTAGTTACAGAAAATGGTATTCCGGTCATGTCCATCAATCTGCTGCTTCCGGATGAGGAATCTCCGGTCATCTGGAGAGGACCGATCCTGGCAAATATGGTAAAACAGTTCTGGACAGATATTGTGTGGGGAGAGATCGATTATCTTTTCGTAGATATGCCGCCAGGAACCGGTGATGTGCCACTGACGGTCTTCCAGTCTATTCCGGTGGATGGAATCATCACTGTGACATCTCCACAGGATCTGGTAAGCCTGATCGTAAAGAAGGCCCTGAATATGGCAAAGAGCATGGAAATCCCGGTAATTGGTCTGGTAGAGAATTATAGCTATGTGATCTGCCCGGATTGTGGCAAAGAGTTTAAGATCTTCGGTGAGAGCGGCCTTGACAAGTTGGCAGAAGAACTGGATCTGCCGATCCTTGGACGGATGCCGATCGATCCGAAGCTTGCTGAACTGGCAAGTGGAGAGTTTGCAAAAGCTAATAACGAATATCTGGCTGCTGCAGAGAGTCTGCTGATCGCGCTGGAGGGCTAAAGATAAAACTGTTACAGGGAGGAAATTCATATGCACAGAAAAAGAATGACCAGATTTCTGGCAGGAATATTGAGTGCGCTGCTGGTGATGACCAGCAGTGGAATGGAACAGATGGTGTTTGCAGCAGAACCGGAAACGGAAGTGTTGCAGGAAGAGACTGTTGTGGAAGCCGATGATACAGAGACTTCCGAAGAAGAGGTTGAAGCACCGGAAGAAACTGTGGATGCAGAGGATGCGGAAGAAGAGAATCCGGAGGAACAGCCGGATGAAGCAGAGGCAGAAGAACCATCTCCAGAAGAGACAGACGGAGATTCCGCTACAGACGCAGATCAGACAGAGACACTGCCTGAGACAGCAGAAGCCAATATTCAGGCTGCACAGGATAAGACTGCTGTCACCAGTGCAGAGAGTAATTTTACTTATCGGAAAGACAGTGGAAAAGCCATTATCACCGGATATACGGGAACGGATTCGACAGTGGTGATCCCATCGTCCATCGATGGATTTGAAGTAACAGAGATTGCTGGCGGAGCATTCCGTAGCAGCACCATGGAAAGTGTCACGTTTCCGGATACTTTGACCTGGATTGGTGATTCGGCATTTGCTAAATGTGATTCACTGACGGAAGTCAGACTTCCGGCGACAGATAAATTTAAACATATGGGCACCTATGCATTTGAGAATTGTGCGAATCTGAAGAAAATCTGGGTTCCCGAAGATTTTAAACCGAGCTATATGGTGGCACCATTCTATCAGTGTGCTCAGCTGAAAGAAGTGGAGTTTGAAGAAGGAATCACAGAGATTCCGTCAAGTCTGATGAAATCCTGCCCGGGTATTGAATCCATAGTGATCCCGGATACTGTGACGACCATTGGATCTGAGGCATTTTCAAATTGTGAGAATCTGAAGTCAGTGACATTGCCTTCAAATCTGACAGAAATCAGATATGAAGCATTTAAAAAGTGCACAAGTCTGCAGAAGGTAGAATTTCCGGAAGGACTGAAGACGATCGGGACATCCGCATTTTCCAGCTGTAAGACTCTGACAGAAGTACGTCTCCCAAGAAGCTTAAAAGAGGCAGGAAGTTATAGTTTTGAAGACTGTACGGGCATTACCAGCGTCTGGATCCCAAAAGGAATCACAAAAGCATATAATACCTTTGAATACTGCAGTAATCTGAAAACGGTAGAATTTGAAGAAGGGATCGAGTCGATCCCGGAGCGCTTGTTTGGAGATTGTACAGGACTGGAAAGTATTATCATTCCTGAAACTGTTACACAGATTGAGAAGGCAGCATTCCGTGATTGTACCAATCTGACAAGTGTGATTCTTCCGGAAAATCTGAAAGGAATTCAGGCGGATGCATTTTATATGTGTAAAAACCTGAAGACCACTAATATTCCTGAAAAAGTAGAGGAATTGGGAGAAGCAGTTTTCAGGGGCTGTGAATCGTTGACAACAGTATATATTCCGAATTCCGTAACTACTATGGGTAGTAATATGTTCAGTGGTTGTACATCACTGAAAACCGTACATCTTCCAGAAGCATATACAGAGATTCCGGAGTATACATTTTATAACTGTGACAAATTATCCGATGTGAATATCCCGGCTGGTGTAGAAAAGATAGGTCATGATGCATTCTATAACTGTGATGCGCTGACAGAGCTTGATCTGCCGGAAGGTCTGGTAACGATACAGTCAGAAGCATTCAAAAATTGTGATGGACTGACCCACGTTGTACTCCCGGATTCTGTAAAAAATCTGAGTGGACAGGCATTTAGTACCTGCAGCAACCTCGAGAGTGTGGTACTCGGCAATGGAGTGACAGATGTATCTTTTTCTGTGTTTGCACATTGTGGGAAACTCAGATTCGTGGTGCTCTCCTGCCAGACGGAATATATCGGACAGTATGCGTTTATTGATGACACCGCGCTGACGGAGATCCTGATTCCACAGTCCGTAACAGAGATGGACAGTGAGGCATTCCGAGGCATCACAGGTCTGACCATCTGCGGAGTCAAAGGAAGCTATGCGGAAACCTATGCAAACAAGTATGGATTTACATTTGAAGAGCAGGAAGTCAAAGCGGAAAAGGTTACTTTAACTCCGGCAAAAATGACAATAAACAAGGGACAGGAGAAAGGGCTGACGCTGACAGTATCACCGGCAGGCGTAACAGACACCGTAATCTGGAAATCGTCAAACCCTTCGGTTGCAAAAGTAACGGCAGACGGATTTGTACGGGGCATCGATATCGGAACTGCGAAGATCGAAGCAACAGTCGGTGGCAAAAAAGCCAGCTGTACAGTGACGGTGGTTCAGCCAACGACAGGACTTTCCTTGGATAAGAATTCACTGGAACTGGAAAGAGAGGACACATATCAGTTCAAGGTAACTATACAACCGAAAAATGCAAGCCAGGTTCTGAAGTGGAACAGCTCTGCACCATCTATTGCAGAGGTGGATGAAAAAGGATTCGTAACAGCGAAAAAAGAAGGCCATGCGACGATTACGGTGAAAACTACGGATGGAAGTGGTATTTACAGAACATGCAGCGTGACAGTTACGGCACCGCAGTTCACTGTATCTTCTGTTCCGGATCAGACTTTTACAGGAGCTGCTCTGAAGCCGCAGGTACAGGTATATGCTGGAAACAGCAACAAGCTGCTGACTGCTGGAAAGGACTATACAGTTGCTTATAAGAACAATACCAAGGCTGGAACAGCACAGGTAATCGTAAAAGGAAAAGGAAGCTATAAAAAGACTGTTACAAAGAACTTTACGATTCTGCCAAAAGACATGGAAGACGGAAGCGTAGAAGTGAAGCCGATTGCAGACTGCAAATACACAGGAAAAGACTGCAATGTGAAAGTGACGGTGACCTGGGGTAAAAAGACACTGAAGAGTGGTACAGACTACACTGTTGACTATCAGAACAACAGAGAAGTGGATACAGCACAGAGTGCAGTGCATCCGACGGTAGTCATTACCGGAAAAGATAATTACAAGGGAACTTTAACAAAAGAATTCCATATCTACAGAACGGCTGCATCTGCTTTTGCAGTAGCACCGGTTGAAAAGCAGGATTATACGGGAACGGAACTTAAGCCGGAACTGATAGTTTATGCATCAAAAAAAGATCAGAAAAACGGTAACGCACCGTTAATCAAAGGACTTGACTACATTGTCTCTTATGACAAAAATGTAACAGCCGGGACTGCAAAGGCAAAAATTTCCGGTATAGGAGAATATGGTGGACAGAAGACCATCAGCTTTACCATTCAGAAGAAGAGTCTGAAAGCAGATCAGGCGGATATTACGTTGCGCCTTTCAGATCCGACTGAAAAACTGATCTATACAGGAATTGCTCAGAAGCCGGATGTAATCGTAACTTATCGGGGAACGAAACTGACACCGGGAACCGATTACACAGTGAAGTATACAAACAATGTGAAAGCAGGTGAAGGAGAGGACGGCAATAAGAAATCTCCGACAGTGACCATCACCGGAAAAGGTAATTATACCGGAAGCAGAAGTATTGTATTTTCGATAGGACAGAGAAGTCTGCATGAGGATGAAATTAAAGTGGTTGTTTCTCCGGCAAAATATAATAAGGGCAAACCGGTGAAGGCGGCAGTGAAGATCACAGATGGTAAAAAGACTTTAAAAGCCGGTACAGATTATACTGTGGATTATAAGAATAATACAGCACCGGTGGCAGAGGATGCAGAGGATGCACCGACAGCAGTCATTACTGGAAAAGGCAATTATACTGGTGTTATAAACAAAATATTTACGATCTATGTAAAATAGTGAAAACAAAAAAGTTCTTGTCTGAGTGAAATCAGGCAGGAACTTTTTTTGACAGAGAACAGCTATCGCACCAGCACATAATCTTTTATCACTGCGAAGAATTCACGAAAGAGATTGGCTGGCTGGGTGATCAGGTCTCCTTTTGCGGGGATGCCATAAGCATGCTCGTAGCCAAGAGCATCTGCCAGGTGAAGGGAGCGGCAGACATGGAATCCATTGGTGATGATACCGACAGTTGCGCCATCCGGGATGAGTTCTGCGGAGAAGATCAGATTTTCCCGGGTGTTGGTGGACTGGTCTTCTGTCAGAATCCGGTCGGAGGAAAGGCCGTGGGTTTCCAGATAGGTCTTCATGGCATCTGCTTCGGTGCAAGGTTCATTGGAGCCTTGTCCGCCGGAAACGATGAAGATGGTATCCGGGTTATCAGCAGCATAATCAAGGGCTGCATCCAGCCGGAGAGCCAGAGCCCGGCTTGGACCGGTGGAACGCACATGGGCGCCAAGGACGATGACATAATCAAGACCAGAAGCAGGATCCAAAGTGGCGGCACGAAGGATCATACCTTCCACGCCGACAAAGACCAGAATGCCTATTGCGACAAAAGCAAGCAGAATTCCCCGGACGCTTGGCGGAAGCTGTGCAAAAAAGTGAATATGGAATAACCAGCCAAGCAGCAGAAAACAGACTGCCATGGCAGGCCATACCAGATAAAAAGCGGAGGTAAATCCGCTGTATATCAGTAAAATGATAAAATACAGGGCGCAGACAATGCCTGCGGTAAAACATATGATATGCAAGAGACTCTCCCTTCTGATTTGAAATTGATTCTGGCAGTGCAGATGATTTGTCAAGCAAAGTTAATTCATTTAATGTTTTCAATAGATTTCTCCTTTATTGTATCTGCATTAGCTTTGCGTCGCAAGGGGCTTTATAAAAATTTACAACTGGGGAAAATTTCACAAGCAAACAGCATAAAAACTCCATCTCGACAACTCTCATACACAATGGTAAAATGAAACTTAGATTATAAGCGAATTTTGAAAGAATCAGGAGGATTTTTATCCATGAAAGCTTTGATATTAAATTCCGGCATGGGTTCCCGCATGGGAGTTCTGACTTCTGAACATCCCAAATGCATGACGGAGATCTCCGGCAGGGAGACCATTTTAAGTCGTCAGCTCAGCCAGATTGCTGATCAGGGGATCGAAGAAGTGGTCATGACTACTGGACGGCATGATCAGGTACTGACAGAGTACTGTAAGAGCCTGGATCTGCCGCTTACTTACACCTTTGTGAAAAATCCGGTCTATGATAAGACCAATTATATCTATTCCATCTACTGTGCAAGGGAGGCACTGGCAGAGGATGACATTCTGCTGATGCATGGGGATCTGGTGTTTGAAAATATGGTTCTGGACCAGGTGATTGAAAGTAAAGAGAGCTGTATGACGGTCAGCACCACACTTCCGCTTCCTGAGAAGGATTTTAAAGCAGTGGTTCATGATAATCAGATTGAAAAAGTAGGCATTGAATTTTTTGAGGATGCCCTGGCTGCACAGCCCCTTTATCATCTGAAGAAAGAGGACTGGAAGATCTGGCTTGACCGGATCGTGGCATTCTGTGAGGCTGATCAGGTGAAATGTTATGCAGAAAATGCACTGAACGAAGTTTCTGACAAATGCGTGATCCGTCCGTTGGATGTGAAAGATCAGCTTTGTGCAGAGATCGACAATCCTGAGGATTTGAAAGTAGTATCTGAGAAGCTGGCAGAAGTGGAGAACCGCACAGTCTATATGAGTTTTTCCGCAGATATGCTGCACAGCGGTCACATTTCCATTATCCGGAAAGCAGCTCGCCTGGGACGTCTGATCATCGGTGTGCTGTCTGATGAAGCGGTGATTAGCTATAAACGATATCCGCTTTTGCCTTTTGCGGAGCGAAAGGCATTGTTTGAAAATATTCGTGGCGTGAGTCGTGTGGTAGAGCAGAAGACCCTGAGCTATAAGGAAAATCTGGAGAAAATAAGACCAGATTTTGTGGTTCATGGAGATGACTGGGTGACTGGATTCCAGAAGCCGGTGAGAGAAGAAGTGCTGGCAGTACTGGCTGAGTATGGCGGAAAGCTGGTGGAGTTCCCATACTCCAGCGATGAGAAATACAAGAGTCTGGAGCGCCGGGCAAGAGCAGATCTGTCTCTGCCGGATATGCGCCGTGGAAGGCTCCGTAAAGCCATTGAGATGAAAGGCACGATCACAGCCATGGAGGCACATAGCGGTCTGACTGGTCTGATCGTGGAAAATACCGTTGTCTACCAGAATGGAGAGGCAAGACAGTTTGATGCCATGTGGGTCAGCTCCCTGTGTGATTCCACTGCAAAAGGAAAGCCGGATATCGAGCTGGTAGACATGACTTCCCGTTTCCGTACCATCGATGATATTATGGAAGTAACGACCAAACCAATCGTATTTGATGGAGATACTGGCGGAATGACCGAGCATTTTGTATATACGGTCCGTTCTCTGGAGCGTATGGGTGTATCTGCAGTAATCATTGAGGATAAGACCGGACTTAAGAAAAATTCGCTGTTCGGAACAGAGGTTGTGCAGACCCAGGATTCCATTGAGCATTTTTCAGAGAAGATCGCTGCCGGAAAACGTGCACAGAAGACCAAAGAGTTCATGATCATTGCCAGAATTGAGAGCCTGATTCTGGAGCGCGGAATGGACGATGCGCTTGAGAGAGCATTCGCATTTGTCAAGGCAGGTGCAGATGGCATCATGATCCACAGCAGACGGCCTGAACCGGATGAGATCTTTGAGTTTGTAGAGAAGTTCCGTGCGCAGGATTCTGTAACACCATTAGTGGTGGTTCCGACTTCCTTTAATCAGGTAACAGAGGAAGAATTCAAGGCCAGGGGCGTGAATCTTGTGATTTATGCAAATCAGCTGACCAGAACCGGTTTTCCTGCCATGCAGAATGCGGCCAGAACGATTCTGGAGCATCACCGTGCGAAGGAGTGCGATGCCATGTGTATGCCGTTCAAGGAAATCATCAATCTCATTCCGGAGGAAGAGTGATATGGAGCAGATAATTATTGAAGCAACGACCATGGAGATACAGCTAAAAGAAGTATTTGAGCAGCACTGCACTCGTCAGGTATTATTTGTGCTGGGAGCTTCTTTCAGAAAACAGAAGCTGTATGGAAGGCTTCAGGAGCTGATGAAGAATGCAGGTGTGGGCTGTACAGAGTTCTCAGATTTTCAGCCCAATCCGAAATATGAGTCTGTGGTGGATGGTATTGAAGCACTTCGTGCGCATCACTGTGACTTTATCATCGCTGCAGGCGGCGGCAGTGCCATGGATGTGGCAAAGTGCATCAAACTTTTTTCTGAGATGGATCTGTCAAAGAATTGTCTGGAGCAGGAGATCGTGGAAAATGCATTGCCATTGCTGGCGATTCCGACTACGGCCGGAACCGGAAGCGAGGCAACCCGTTTTGCAGTGATCTACTATCAGGGAAATAAGCAGTCCGTGGCACATACAAGCTGTGTGCCGGGCTGGGTACTGATGGAGCCGGAACTCTTAGAGAGTCTTCCTATGTACCAGCGGAAAGCCACCATGCTGGATGCGTTCTGTCATGCGGCAGAGTCATTCTGGTCTGTGAATTCTACAGAAGACAGCCGGGAGGATGCTGCAGAAGCTATCCGGCTGGTATTAAAATACGCAGACAGCTATCTTGCCAATGAAAAGGACGGCAATGCACAGATGCTGCGGGCGGCCAATATTGCAGGTAAAGCCATCAATGTGACCCAGACCACGGCAGGTCATGCCATGGCATACAAGATTACGACTCTCTATGGTTTATCTCATGGACATGCAGTAGCCTTGGTTGTGGACAGTCTGTGGCCCTATATGGCAGCTCATACGGAGAACTGCATTGATCCGCGTGGAGAAGCTTATCTGAAGACTATGTTTGAAGAACTGGCAAAGGTCTGCGGATGTGACAGTGTGGAAGCATCCATTGAGAAATATCAGAACTGGTTTGCAGCTCTTGATCTGGAAAGACCAACTCTTCAGAATGCAGGACAGCTTGATCTTCTGACACATTCGGTCAATCCGGTGAGACTGAAAAATAATCCGGTGCAGCTTACCGAAGAGACGCTGGAAAGTCTGTACCGGCAGATACTGCAGCAGATGTAGTAACATCGGTATCGATAGATACTACAGTAGATGTAGTAACAGGTATGCAGTGGCACATACATGGAAAAAATCTGTGAGAGTGTGTCTGGCATTAGAAAATAGAAGGAGAAGAACCAGCAACGATGAAAGTTGAATCATTTGTACAGATCCTTGGATCTGATTTTTATACGGGAGTCCCGGATTCTCAGTTGAAAGCATTGTGTAATTATCTGATGAATACCTACGGCATTGATCCGAAGCATCATGTGATCGGAGCCAACGAAGGTAACTGTGCGGCACTGGCGGCAGGTTATCATCTGGCAACAGGGAAAGTGCCAGTCGTCTATATGCAGAACTCCGGCGAAGGAAATATTATTAACCCGGCGGCCTCACTTCTGAACGACAAGGTATACGGAATCCCTGTGATCTTTGTAGTTGGCTGGAGAGGAGAGCCAGGCATTCATGATGAACCCCAGCATATTTATCAGGGCGAAGTGACAGTGAAGCTTCTGGAAGATATGGATATCCGTACTTTTGTGGTTGGAAAAGAAACTACAGAGGAAGAACTTCAAGAGACCATGGAGCAGTTCAGGGAAGTGCTGGCAGCAGGAAAAGATGTAGCATTCGTGATCCGCAAAGGTGCCCTTTCCTACGACGAAAAAGTAGTCTATAAAAATGACAACACCATGTCCAGAGAAGAAATCATCCGTCATATTGTGGATGTGTCCGGCGAGGATCCGATCGTGTCCACGACAGGTAAAGCAAGCCGTGAGCTGTTCGAGCTTCGGACTGCAGCGGGAAAGAGTCATAAATATGATTTCCTGACGGTTGGATCCATGGGGCACAGTTCTTCCATTGCACTGGGAATTGCATCACAGAAGCCAGATATGAAGATCTGGTGTATTGATGGAGATGGTGCAGTGCTGATGCACATGGGTTCTATGGCAGTTATGGGAGCCAATCATCCAGAAAATCTGGTGCATGTAGTGATCAACAATGGAGCCCATGAGACGGTAGGCGGAATGCCTACTGTAGCAGCAGATATGAACATTCCGGCTGTTGCGGAGGCATGCGGTTATCCTTATGCCGTGAGTGTTGATAATTTTGACGACCTTGACCGGGAACTGAAAGCTGCTAAAAAGCGAAATGCTCTGAGCCTGATCGAAGTAAAATGTGCCATTGGAGCCAGAGAGGATCTGGGGCGTCCAACCACAACAGCTATGGAAAATAAAGTGAATTTTATGGAGTATCTGAAGACACGATGAAAAAAGCAAAGATTCTGGTAGTAGGAAGTTTTATGATGGATCTGATCGCTTCGGCACCCCGGGTACCAAATTTGGGAGAGACTGTGATCGGAACGTCCTTTCAGACCGCACCGGGAGGAAAAGGCGCCAATCAGGCATTGCAGTGTGCGCGTCTGGGCTCAGATGTGACGATGGTTGGTTGTGTAGGAGCCGATGCATTTGGACAGGAGATGTGTCAGGCGCTGAAGGATGCCGGGGTGGATGTATCTCATGTGAGGATCAGTGAGAAGAGTTCCAGTGGTGTTGGGCATATTCAGCTGGAAGTAAAAGAGACTGGTGTTCAGAACCGGATTCTTGTGGTCCCGGGATCCAACTATGATCTGATGCCGGAAGACCTGGAATGGCTGAAAGAAAAGATCAGGGAGTATGATCTTCTGATGCTTCAGCTGGAACTTCGGATGGATACCATCACGACGGCAGCCAGGATCGCCCATGAGGCAGGCGTACCGGTGATGTTGAATCCTGCTCCGGCCGCAGCGCTCAGTGATGAGCTGTTATCCTGCCTGACGTATGTGTCCCCTAATGAACATGAGGCGGCATTGTTGAGCGGACTTTCACTGAAAGCAGACGAACATGGCGTGGATCAGAAGGATCTGGCTGCGGTAGTTCAGAATCTGTGTTCCAGAGGAATCAAAAAACTTATGATCACATTGGGAAGCAATGGTGCAGTTCTGTGCGACGAGAGGGATTGGATTCAGATTCCCTGTGTGCATATGACGGAGGTAAAAGATCCCACAGCAGCAGGAGATTCCTTTGTGGGTGCATTCTGTACCGGGATTGCAGGTGGTCTTTCGGAGAAAGAGGCACTTCAGATGGCAGCTTATACGGCGGCGATCACCGTATCCGGCATGGGAGCCATGCCGTCTCTGCCAACACTGGATCGGGTATGTGAATTGATGAAAGAACGCGGAGCACAGGAACTGGCAGAGAAAGTAATGAATTAGAAAATACTGGATCTTGATAGATGATACTTTACAAAAGAACGTATGTTTGCTATAATAAGGGCAAACATACGTTCTTTTTCTTGAAAGCAACAAAATTGGAGGCGAACTATGAATTACCAGATAGAACAGCCCATGGACCTGATGCAGAAGCTTACAATCCTGGCAGATGCGGCAAAATATGATGTGGCCTGCACATCCAGCGGGGTAGACAGATCCAATGATGGTACCGGGATCGGCAACTGCCTGAAAGCAGGGATCTGCCATACCTTTGCCGGAGATGGCAGATGTATCTCTCTATTGAAAATATTGATGACCAATGAATGCATCTACGATTGCAAATACTGCATCAACCGGAGAAGCAATGATGTGCCGCGGACAGCTTTTACACCGGAAGAGATCTGCACGCTGACGATACAGTTTTATCGGAGAAATTATATTGAAGGATTATTTTTGAGCTCCGGTGTGGTCAAGAGCCCGGATATTACCATGGAACTCTTATATCAGACCCTGTATAAGCTGAGAACCGAGTATCATTTTCAGGGATATATTCATGTGAAAGCCATTCCGGGAGCATCACCGGAACTGATCGAGAAGGTGGGATATCTGGCAGATCGTATGAGTGTGAATCTGGAGCTGCCCACGGCGGAGGGGCTGAGAGCACTGGCACCTCAGAAGAAGCGTGCAGGTATGCTGGCACCGATCCGGCAGGTACAGACCATGCGGACGGTTAATAAGCATGAGATCGCGCTGTACCGTCATGCACCGAAGTTTGTACCAGCAGGACAGTCTACGCAGATGATCATCGGTGCAACCGGGGAAAGTGATTATCAGATCATGAAGGTAGCGCAGCACATGTACGATCGATATGAGATGAAGAGGGTATTCTATTCAGCTTTTATTCGGGTAAATGAGGATAGTCTCCTGCCAGCCCTGCCTGGGGGACCGCCACTTCTGCGGGAACACAGGCTTTACCAGGCAGACTGGCTGCTGCGCTATTATGGATTCCGTACAGAGGATCTGTTGTCGGAAGACAAGCCGGATTTTAATGTATTTGTAGATCCCAAGTGTGACTGGGCACTGCGGCATCTGGAACAGTTTCCAGTGGAGGTCATGAGGGCGGATTATGAGACTCTTCTGAAAGTGCCGGGAATCGGGTATAAGTCTGCGTCCCAGATCGTGAAGGCAAGAAGACTTGGAAGTCTTGATTATGCAGCATTAAAGAAGATGGGTGTGGTGCTGAAGCGGGCTATTTACTTTATCACCTGCGGTGGCAGACAGATGTACCCGACAAAGCTTCAGGAAGATTATATTTTACGGAATATTATGGATGGAAAGGAGAGGCTGCCTGCGGGGGTGAAGGTTCCCTCTTATGAGCAGCTGTCATTATTTGATGATCCGCGTTTTTCAGTGTGAGGATAGTCTGACAGGGATACTGACGGGTGTATATGATGGATGGGCCAGCCGTCTGGGGCATTCTCATGTGCGGCTGGCGATTCTGGACCAGGGCAACATGGAACTGTTCTGCGAGTATGAAGAAGTGATGGCGGATACAGATAAGGCCGGGAAGGTATTGCGGACGATCCGGGAACGGATGGGAGAAGACGCCGCTGTCATGATTGCACGGGCAGCAGCCTGCCCCGATAAGGATAAGGCAGATCTGATTTATCGGATGATCGTCCTGGGGCTCCATCTGAAAGATGGACACCGGATCACAGGGATGCTGGGAGATCCTGTGATGCAGCGGATGTTTGAACTAGGTAGGAAAGCAGGAAATATTGCCATGCGCTATATCGAGATCATCCGGTTTCAGGAACTGGATTCCGGTGCGCTGCTGGCAGTGATCGATCCGGAGGCAGATGTGCTGGCATTGATCGCACCACACTTTTCCAATCGTCTGCCACTGGAGAACTGGATGATCTATGACCGCAGGAGGCAGAAGGCAGTGATTCATCCGGCAGGAAAAGGATGGTTCCTGGTAGAAGAGGTAGATGAGCGATCCGTACTGGAGGCGGAGATGTCGCATGAGGAAGCCTGGTATGGGGAGCTGTGGAAGTGCTTTTTTAAGACCCTTACGATTGAAGCAAGAGTTAATCAAAAGCTGCAAACTTCGTTAATTCCCTTGAAATACCGGGATTTTATGAAAGAATTTCAGAATGAGAGTCTGCGTGAAGATTGTGAAAAATGTCAAAACAAGGAAACGAAACAAGAATACGAAAAACAGATATCACAGGAATAGTCCATGAATACGCATTCTCGTAGAAAAGTATGGTTATTTTGCCTGAAAATTAGCAACAAAATTATACATATTTAACAAAGAAAAAAAGAAAAATCTGAACCGTGGTGAATTTGACAAAGGAAAATCTGTGAGTATAATAATCGTAAAAATAAGAAAATGTATCTGTAAAAGGCAGAAAAAGACCATCTATAAAAGGATGTGTCATTGAGGAGTGAAAGAGATGAAAGAGACAAGGATCAGACTGAATATGGATGATGTGCATGATTTTGTTAAAGCTGCAACAAAATGTGATTTTGATATTGATGTAAGATACAATCGTTTTCTTGTTGATGCAAAATCCATTCTGGGTGTGCTCAGTATGGATCTGGGTCAGATCCTGATTGTTAAATGTCATGGCGAGAACAGCGACTTTGACAGCTTTCTGGAAAAACATAAAGTTGCATAAGAGAAGATCATAAGATTGGAAAGGAGTCATTGCACTACTGAGAGGAATCAGTGGAGCAATGACTCTTTTTGCGTTATAATGAGCGCAAGAGAGCCAGAGGGAGCTTGCTCACTCTTGGCGAACGGCGAATGTCGATCATGAAGCTATGCTTCATGATATAATGACAGGAGATGCGAAAAAGAAGAATGGGGTAACAATACGTGAGAACAACACAACGAATCTCCGTCCGGGATCTGGTGGAATTCTTGCTGCGAAGCGGTGATCTGGACCGACGGCAGAGCAGCGGGAGGCGGGATGCACAGGCCATGCAGGCGGGAAGCCGCATTCACAGAAAATTACAGAAGCAGATGGGTTCCGGTTATCAGGCAGAAGTGACATTAAAATATCAGATCCTGGTGGAGGACATTCCGGTGTCCGTGGAAGGACGTGCCGATGGCATCTGGACAGATAAGAGGGGCGAAGAGCCATTAATCGTGATCGATGAGATCAAAGGAACTTATCGGGATCTGTCCCGGATGGAAGCACCGGTGGAGGTTCATCTGGCACAGGCAAAGTGTTATGCCTATATTTACGGACAGCAGCATGGGCAGATGCGTATGGGAGTCCGGATGATCTATGCAGATCTGGAGACGGAGGAACTGCGCTATTTTGAAGAGACTTATACGATGGAAGAGCTTTCCGGATGGTTCCGGGATCTTATGGCAGAATATGGGAAATGGGTGTCCTTTGAATCCCTATGGCAGGAACGACGTGCAGAGAGTCTGAAGAAGCTGATCTTTCCCTTTGATTATCGGGAAGGGCAGAAGGATCTGGCAGTCAGTGTCTACCGGACGATCGCAAGAAAGAAGCGGCTGTTTATCCAGGCTCCGACGGGTGTGGGAAAGACACTTTCGGTTCTGTTTCCGGCACTGAAAGCTATGGGAGAAGGGCTGGCGAGCCGCATCTTTTATCTGACAGCGAGAACGATCACGCGGACAGTGGCGGTGGACGCATTGGATCTGCTGCGGCAGCAGGGCATGGAACTTAAGACAGTGGTTCTGACTGCAAAGGAGAAGTTATGTGTCTGTGAAAAGCCAGAATGCGACCCGGATCACTGTCCAAGAGCAAAGGGACATTTTGACCGGATCAATCAGGCGGTCTATGAATTATGGACTACGGGACCGGATGCCTATACCAGAGAGGTGATTCTTGAGTCAGCGGAAAGATATCAGGTCTGTCCGTTCGAGCTGAGTCTGGATCTGGCAGTCTGGGTGGATACACTGATCTGCGATTATAATTATGTCTTTGATCCCAATGTCAGCTTAAAACGCTTTTTTGCAGATGGTGTAAAGGAAGATTATCTGTTCCTGATCGACGAGGCGCACAATCTGGTGGAGCGTGGCAGAGAGATGTATAGTGCTTCGCTGGAGAAGGAAGCATTTCTGCAGATGAAAAAGCTGCTGCGCGGAAAACGGGAAGGACTTACCAAAGCACTGGATGGTTGTAATCGATACCTCTTAACCTTGAAGAGAGAATGCGAGAGTGGATTTCAGGTATTGCCTCAGGTGGGCGGCTTTGAACTGCAGCTGCAAAGACTCAGTGCAGAACTGGATAAATATCTGGAGCAGCCGGTGCCGGAAGAGATCCGGGAACAGGTCATGGAGTTCTATTTTTCAGTATGGAACTTTCTGGGAATCTGTGATCGGCTGGATGACAATTATGTGATCTATACAGACTTTTCGGAAGAAGGACACTTTTGGTTGCATCTGTATTGCGTGCGCCCGGCGGAAAATCTGCGCCAGTGTCTGGACTGTGGTACAGCAACCATCTTTTTCTCAGCAACCCTTCTGCCGGTCAATTATTATAAGGATCTGCTCACTGGAAATCTGGAGGATTATGCGGTCTATGCAAAGTCTCCCTTTGATCCTGCCAATCGCTTACTGCTGGTAGGAACGGATGTGAGCAGCCGGTATTCCAGGCGAGTAGCATCGGAATATGAGCTGATGGCCCGGTATATTCACGAGACAGTCACGGTGAAAACTGGCAATTATCTGGTGTTTGCCCCTTCCTATCAGGTGATGGAGCAGGTAGCAGATCGCTGCGTGGCTTATGAAGATATGGAATGTATCCGACAGGAATCAGGTATGGCGGAAGAAGAACGGGAAGCATTTCTGAAAGAATTTGAAAAAGAACGAAACCATTCTCTGGTTGGATTTTGTGTTATGGGAGGTATTTTCTCAGAAGGAATCGATCTGACAGAGGACCGGCTGATCGGTGCACTGATCATTGGAACTGGTTTGCCGCAGGTGTGCAGAGAACGGGAGATCGTGAAAGAATATTTTGATAAAAAAGGAATGGACGGATTTGCCTATGCTTATCAGTATCCGGGGATGAATAAGGTACTGCAGGCGGCGGGGAGAGTGATCCGGACAGAAGCGGACAGAGGAATGATCCTTTTGATGGATGATCGGTTTGCCACGATCTCATATCAGCGGCTGTTCCCGAGAGAATGGGAACAGCACGCTTATTGTCAGGTGGATTCGCTGGCAGGACAGCTTCAGGAATTCTGGCTGAAATATTGAATAAACTGTTTGGCTGCGTTGCTGATCGGCATCTTGTCACTGTAAGCCAGTGCAAGCTGTCTGGTCGGCAATGTTGCTTTTAAGGGGATCTGGAACAGATCGCCGCCAGCCCTTGCCAGGCAGAAGTCCGGAACAAAGGCAATGCCAAGACCGATATCTGCCAGGTCCAGCAACAGGTCATTGGAACTTAGTTCGATCTCAGGGACAAGATCCAGCTGATGCTGTTGGAACAGGACATGGAGAAATTCGCTCGTGGTGCTGTTCCGGTCCAGCATCAGGATCGGATAATTTAAAAGTTCCTTGAAAGATAAAGGCTGATGTTCCAGTTCGCCATAGTATTTACGGCTGGCAATAAAGCAGTCCTGAAAATCCTTGATATGTTGTACCTGTTTTCCGTTCCCAAGCCGGGAATTGGGATAATTGGTAAAGATCAGATCCACGCTGCCATTTTCTAGAAGATCCACACATCCAATGGAAGTCTGGTTGGTTACTTTGATGTGAATGTTCGGGTATTCCTTGTGGAAACGGCTTAAGTAGGGCACCAGAAAATAGCGGCAGATGGTGTCGGATGCACCGATACGGAGCTGTCCGCCACCCAGAGTATTTGCCTCCAGGATCTGTGCTTCCCCTCTGCGGATCAGGTTCATGGCTGGTTCCACATGACGGAGCAGAGTTTCGCCTTCCGGAGTCAGCTGCACCTTTTTGGTGCTTCGGATGAACAGAGGCTGATTCAGCTTTTTCTCCAGTACTTTGATAGACTGGCTGACTGCAGACTGGGAAATGTATAATTTTTTGGACGCCTCCGAAAAGCTCAGTGAGATCGCCACATAGTAAAATACCTTATAGAGTTCGTAGTTGATATCCATTTTATTAGTCTTCCTTATGAAAATTATGTATTCTTAGTAATGATAATAATAGATACCACTGCTTTTTTCAAGCGATTCAGCGGATAAAATACAAATAAATAGCAACTTCTGCGATTAAGATCATTGGCATGCCGATCACAAAGTACCAGTGACGGGTCTTGTGATGGAAAAAGTACATGCCGATAATGGCTCCGGCGCCGCCTCCAAGTAGTGCGGACAGGAATAAAGTCTTCTCCGGGATTCGCCACAGATGCCGTTTTGCCTTGAATTTGTCAATGCCCATCAGCGCAAATGCGAGAACATTGATCACAATCAGATAATAATAAAAAAGATGTTCCATAGATAAAAAATGCCTTTCTTTTTTTCGGGATTGCCTGTTCATTGTAACATGGTTTCATGGTATAGTATACACAGAAAAGAGGAACTATGGAACAGGAGGAAAAAGTATGGGTGAGATCCTGGAAGAATTTATCAGCGGTTTCTGCCGGACCAGCAACGAGACGCGGACCATCTGCTGTGAATATGAGCAGGGGGATGATGGAAGCGTAACGCTGACGGAATTTGACTGCAATCCGGAGAAATGTCCCAACAGTGCAGCGTGCACCATCTGGGAAGAGGCAAAGAGCAGGGAGAGAAAGGGGTAACTATGGCAAAGAGAATGTTGGATTGTGTCACATCAGATTTTGTGACCTTCAAAAAAGAGGATTGGCTGTCCAGTATCAGTGGAAGCGAGGGGCGAGTGATCGCCTGTGAGAGCATCGGAACCGTGCTGCCTATGCTTGGAAATATTACCAATGCGGAGTTTACAGCATCCATGGGAGCAGACATTCTGCTGCTCAACATCTTTGATGTGCAGAATCCGGTGATCCAGGGTCTGCCAAAGGTGAAGCCGGAAGACTGTGTCCGGGAGCTGAAGCGATTGACCGGCCGCATGGTTGGCATCAATCTGGAACCGGTGGAGGATAACGCCGGTGGAGAAGATCCGGATAATATGTGGAAAATGTCACCGGGACGCCGGGCGACAGTGGAAAATGCAGTGAAAGCCTGTGAGATGGGTGTGGACATGATCCTTCTTACCGGAAATCCCGGTAACGGTGTCTCTAATGGAGCCATTACTGACACTTTGCGGCGGCTGAAAGCGGCAGTGGGAGATAAGGTGATCCTGGCAGCAGGCAAGATGCATGCATCGGGAATTCCGTCGGAGGCTGGCGAGCATATTATCACAGCGCGGGATGTGGAAGAATTTATCGGCGCAGGAGCAGATATTGTCCTGTTCCCGGCTCCGGGTACAGTTCCAGGTATCACCATGGAATATGTAAGAAGCCTGGTCAAAGAAGCCCACAGCAGAGGCGTGCTGGCCATGACTTCTATCGGAACCTCTCAGGAGGGAGCTGATACGGAGACCATCCGCCAGATCGCTCTTATGTGCAAGATGGCAGGAACAGATATCCATCATCTGGGAGATTCCGGCTACACCGGCATGGCACTGCCGGAAAACATTCTGGCTTATTCCAAAGCGATCCGCGGAGCCAGACATGCGTACCGCCGGATGGCATATTCGGTAAATCGATAAAAATATTACGAGGAGAACAACACAAAAGTGCGATCCGCTGCCTGTTCTGTACTTCTGAACTGGAAAAATAAGATCGAATATGGTCGAAAAAATTTAAGGAAATGGAAAATTAGGGTTGCTGATACTGTAAAAGTCCTGAAATCTGTGAAAAATGGAAGATCGATCCTGACAGCATTTTCCTGTGCGGACATAGTATGGGCGGCAATACTGCACTTCAGAGCGGCAGACGCCTGCAGTGGGTAAAAGGAATCATCCTGATGACCCCCTATGATCCTTCCTATTATCTGCTTCATGGGCAGGGGGAACGGTTCCGGGGACTGATAGAGGAAGGAAGTGTTCTTCAAAGTGACGGATTGGAAGCCATCTACAAGGATGCGGATGCACATAAAGAAGCGTATTGCTTTGCAGATGCCTTTGAAGATGTGAAGGATCGGAATATGTGTATCGTAGTTGGAGGTGTAGATGATATCGCACCTGGCAAACATATGATAATGTCTTTGTGGAACCGCCTGAAAGAACACGATACAGTGGCTGTGCAGAAGCAGATCACTTTCGACTGCGATCATTGCATGTGCAATGTCCGTATGGCACTGGCAGAATATATCGCACAATTTATGAAAGAAGTGCTGGGAGAGTAAGTCTCCTGAGAATATGGAACCCTGCCTTGTAGATGAAACATCTGCGTGGCAGGGCTTCTTTTTTGCGTGCGTAGAAGCAGTTCAGGCACAGACAGTTGTTCAGAGGGATCGCTCTCGCTAGGTCCTCGATCCAGCGGTACTAACCTTCAATCTGCGCTACCCGCTTGATTTCAGGAAGTACCGGGACTGCGGACGTCCCCTTTACAATCTGTCTGTGCCTGCACCGCTCCTGCGCATATCGTGTCAAAGCCCTGCCGGATTTTTCCTCCTCTAAAAGTCAGGTGAAAGACTTTGGACAATTCATGCGTGGCGAAGATTTGTAAATGAGAGAGGGAGGGGTGGTTGCTGACAGATTGTGCAGGGGACGTCCCGCAGTCCTGGTACTTCCTGAGACTGAGCCTTTGGCGATAGTCGAAGGTTAGTACCATTGGACGAGGACTTAGCGGAAGCGGTCCCTCTGAACAACTGTCAGCATTCGGCTCTCCTCCTTCTCTCAGAGACTCCGACAACTCTTGCAAGCCTCCGGGGGATGCGATATAATTGTACTTAACTGTCATAGAAGAAAGAGAGGATCACGATCCATGAGTTACGCAGACCAGCTTTTTATCAATATGTGTCACGATATTCTGGAACATGGGACCAGTACGGAAGGAGAAAAGGTTCGTCCTAAATGGGAAGACGGAAGCTTTGCATATACAATCAAACGATTCGGAGTAGTGAATCGTTATGACCTGAGAAAGGAATTTCCGGCAATCACACTGAGAAAGACAGCACTGAAGAGCTGTATGGATGAGATCCTGTGGATCTATCAGAAAAAATCAGCCAATATTCATGACCTGAACAGCCATGTATGGGACGAGTGGGCAGATGAGACCGGTTCCATCGGAAAAGCTTATGGCTATCAGATCGGCGTAAAGAGCAAGTACAAAGAAGGCATGTTTGATCAGATGGACCGGGTCCTGTATGATCTGAAAAATAATCCGTTCAGCCGCCGGATCATGACGAACACCTATGTGCATGCGGACTTAAGCGAGATGCATCTGTATCCCTGTGCCTACAGCACCACATGGAATGTGACACAGACACCGGGAGAGGACAGGCTTACCTTAAATATGGTGTTGAACCAGCGCTCTCAGGATGTGCTGGCAGCAAATAACTGGAACGTATGTCAGTATGCGATCCTGCTTATGATGGTGGCACAGTCCTGCAATATGATTCCGGGAGAACTGCTTCATGTGATCGCGGACGCACATATCTATGACCGCCACGTGGATGTGGTAAAAGAGCTGATAGGCAGAGAGACTTACCCGGCGCCAAAGGTATCCTTGAACCCGGAAGTTAAAGATTTTTATGCATTTACTACTGCGGATCTGATCGTTGAAGACTATCAGGCTGGACCGCAGGTGAAAAATATTCCGATCGCAGTATAATAACCGCAGCATAGCAAAGAGAAATTCAGGAGGATAAAAGATGAATCTGATCGTAAATGTGGACAGTAACTGGGCCATTGGCTATAGAGGAAAACTTTTAGTGAGCATACCGGAGGATATGAAATTCTTCCGTTCTGAGACTACCGGAAAAGTAGTGGTGCTGGGAAGAAAGACACTGGATACCTTCCCGGGCGGACAGCCGCTGAAGAACCGTACGAACATTATTCTGACCAGAAACCCAAACTATCAGGTGAAGGGTGCCATTATCTGCCACTCCGTAGAGGAAGTTCTGGAAGAACTGAAAAAATATAACAGTGAAGACGTGTACATCATCGGCGGAGATTCTATTTATAAGGAATTTCTTCCGTACTGTGATGTGGCACATGTGACAAGAACGGATCATGTCTATGATGCAGATGCCTGGTTCCCGAATCTGGAAGAGGATCCGGCCTGGGTACTGACCGGTGAAAGTGAAGAGAAGACTTATTTTGATCTGGAATTCCGTTTCTGCCGGTATGAGAGACGGGAGGCCTGATAGATGGCTCGTAAAAGAAGGAACCGGATCTTTCAGTTCGGCCCATTAGGGATGGATACGAACCTTCTGGTTGTGCTTTTTTTCATCATGGTATTTGGCTTTATCATGATCTATAGTGCCAGTTATTATAAAGCAGGAATGAGTTCTGCTTTTAACAACGATTCCATGTATTTCCTGAAACGACAGGTGGTATTCAGCATGGTGGGAGTGTTGGCCATGCTGGTGGTGGCCGGCGTTAACTATCACTGGATCTGCCGGTTCGCAGGTGTGGGTTATCTTGCCTGCTTCGGGTTCGTGGCGCTGTTGTTCACACCATTGGCAATTACGGCAAATGAGGCGACCAGGTGGGTACAGCTGGGACCAGTACAGGTACAGGTGGCAGAGCCTGTCAAAATATTGATGATCGTCTTTATGGCAACATTGCTGACGGCAAAAGGAAGACATATCAAGAGCTGGCTGTCCATGATCAAGATCATGATTCCAGCAGGCATTATTGCAGTGCTGATCTGGAAAGTCAGCGATAACATGAGTTCTGCTGTGATCATTCTGGGGACAGCAGCATTTATGATGTTTGTGGTACATCCGGAATACTGGAAATTCATTGTGGCGATTCTGATTGTCGGCGTTGGAGTGACGGCCATTGTTTACTATGTGGCCAGCATGGACCCAGCACAGGCAGCAGAGAGCTTCCGTTTTGAGCGTATCCGCGCATGGCTGGATCCTTATGAATATGAGACCGGAAAAGCCATGCAGGCGCTGCAGGGACTCTATGCCATCGGAAGCGGTGGATTATGGGGCAAGGGCCTGGGAAACAGTATTCAGAAGCTGGGTAAGATCCCGGAACCTTACAATGATTACATATTTTCCATTATCTGCGAGGAGCTGGGAATCTTCGGCGCAGGTCTGGTAATCTTACTGTTCATCTTTTTGCTGTACCGGATCTATACCATTTCACAGACTGCAGAGGATATGCTGGGAAGAATGCTCACTATTGGTGTATTTTCTCACATTGCACTGCAGGTGATCCTGAACCTGCTGGTCGTGACAGGGTTGTTTCCAACTACAGGAGTTACCTTGCCATTCTTCAGTTACGGAGGTTCGGCATCCGTATTTTTGCTGATGGAGATCGGGCTGGTGCTAAGCGTTAATAAATACAGTATTCAGAAGCGCCTGGATGAAGCCAGGGAAGCTCATTTATAAAAATGATAAGGGAAGGAGAAGTTTAAGATGTATCGAGATCATACAAAAGTAGTGAAGATTGGAGACCGGGTCATCGGCGGAGGGAATCCGATCCTGATCCAGTCCATGACAAATACAAGAACAGAAGATGTAAAAGCGACGGTAGAGCAGATCCACAGACTGACGGAAGCAGGTTGTGAGATCATCCGTTGTACCGTACCCACCAAGGAGGCGGCAGAGGCGATCAAGGAGATCAAAAAGCAGATCACCATTCCGTTGGTGGCAGACATTCATTTTGACTATAAGATGGCCATTGCAGCCATGGAAAATGGAGCAGACAAGATCCGCATCAATCCAGGAAATATCGGAAGCCTTGACCGGATCAAAGCAGTGGTAGACACTGCAAGGGAGCGCAATATCCCTATCCGTGTGGGGGTGAACAGCGGTTCTCTGGAAAAAGAGCTGGTGGAGAAATACCATGGTGTGACTGCAGAAGGCATTGTGGAAAGTGCGCTTGATAAAGTAAAGATCATTGAGGACCTGGGCTATGACAATCTGGTTATCAGCATTAAATCTTCAGATGTTATGATGTGTGCGAAGGCGCATCAGCTGATCGCAGACAAGACCGATCATCCACTTCATGTAGGCATTACCGAAGCAGGAACTTTGTTTTCCGGAAATATCAAATCCGCTGTGGGTCTTGGCATCATCTTAAGCCAGGGCATCGGCGATACGATCCGTGTCTCCCTGACTGGCGATCCGGTTGAGGAGATCAAGTCCGCAAAACTGATCCTTCGTACTATGGGACTTCGCAAAGGCGGGATCGAGGTGGTATCCTGTCCGACCTGTGGACGTACGAAGATTGATCTGATCGGTCTGGCAAATAAAGTAGAGACCATGGTATCCGGCTTCCCACTGGATATTAAGGTGGCTGTTATGGGATGTGTGGTAAATGGACCTGGAGAGGCAAAGGAGGCAGACATCGGAATTGCCGGGGGAGACGGCATCGGTCTTCTGATCAAGCATGGCGAGATCGTACAGAAGTTGCCGGAAGATCAGCTCCTTGATGCACTCCGGCATGAACTGGAGAACTGGAATGACTGAAAAACCGTTTTTTGAGGTATTTCGCACACTGGAAGTAGATAACCAGACACGGGCATTGTTCGAGCAGGTGGTGGTGACACGAGTGTCCACATCTCCTTCTCAGGATGTGCTGCGGGTCTATATTACGAGTAAAAAGCTGATTGCAAAAAATCAGCTTTTTCACTTGGCAAAACAGATTCAGAGACAGATTTTCGGATATCGGAAAGTACAGGTGCTGATCTTTGAAAAGTTTCAGCTATCCAGTCAGTATACACCGCAGAAGTTGTGGTCTCTGTATGAGGACAGTGTTCTGACGGAACTGGAAGCGTATAGCCCATACAAACGAAGCATTTTAAAAAATGCAGCCGTGGAATTTCCTGATGAAGAAAATGTGCTGGTAGGTATCTCCAGTAAGGTCTATGACAAAGAGGCAGTGGAGGATATTATCCGCATTCTGGACCGGGTATTCAACGAGCGTTGTGGCTTTCGTGTAAAGGTTGATGTGGAATATCGGGAGCCAAAGGAGAGCGAATCTCTGGAGAAGAGCGAGGCAGAGCTGCAGCAGAGGATCAGCTTCTTAAGTGAGAATCTGCGGAAAGAGAAGGCCGCCAAAGCAGAGGCAAAGGCAGAGGCGAAAGCGTCCAGAGAAGAGAAAAAGGCGGAAGCAGCCGCAGCAGGAAAGAGCACACCGGCTGCAGATGGTGGTGCAAAGAGTGGTACATCTGGCAACTCCGGCAAAGGCGGATTTAGTGGTGGCCGTAAAGGTGGCTCCTTCGGTTCTGGCGGAAGCTACCGTAGAAGCGATAACCCGGATGTACTCTATGGAAGAGATTTTGAAGATGAACCGATCCCGCTGGAGCAGGTGCAGGAAGAGATGGGAGAAGTCACTGTCAAAGGCAAGATCTTCAATGTGGAAGAGCGGGAGATCCGTGGAGAGCGTACGATCATTACGATGACGTTGTCCGATTTCACCGATACCATCCATGTGAAAATGTTTGTGAAAAATGAGTTCCTGGAGGATATCAGGGGCAAGATCAAGGCCGGGGCCTTTGTAAAATTAAAGGGTATGACGACGCTTGACCGGTTTGACCATGAGCTGACCATCAGCTCCGTGGTGGGAATCAAGAAGATTGCAGATTTTACAACTCATCGCATGGATTATTCTTATAAGAAGCGAGTGGAACTGCATTGCCATACGAAGATGAGCGATATGGATGGAGTGACTGATGCAGCTGTCCTTCTGAACCGTGCAAAATCATGGGGAATGCCGGCACTGGCGATCACAGATCATGGCTGCGTGCAGGCATTTACCGAGGCCAGCCATACCATTTCCAAGGATGAGGACTTTAAGGTCATCTATGGAGTGGAAGGATATCTGGTGGATGACCTGAAGGAAGTTGTGGAAAACTCCAAAGGCCAGAGCTTGGACGGTGCATATGTGGTGTTTGACCTGGAGACCACCGGTCTGTCGGCGGTCAACAACCGGATCATTGAGATCGGCGCAGTCAAGGTCATCGAAGGTAAGATCGTGGACCGGTTCAGCACCTTTGTAAACCCAAGGGAGCCCATTCCATTTGAGATCGAGCAGCTCACCAGCATCAGCGATGAGATGGTCATTGATGCGCCGGTGATCGAAGATATTTTGCCGAAATTCCTGGAGTTCTGTGAAGGCTGTGTGCTGATCGCCCACAATGCTTCTTTTGATGCAGGATTCATTCAGGAAAACTGCAGGCGCATGGAAATCGTCACGGATTTCACGGTGGGAGACACCGTTGCCATGGCGCGGATCCTGCTGCCTGCTCTCAATAAATTCAAGCTGGATACCGTGGCAAAAGCACTGAACATTTCCCTTGATCATCACCACCGGGCGGTGGACGATGCGGCCTGTACCGCAGAGATTTTTGTGAAATTTATCCAGATGTTCAAAGATAAGGATGCTTTTGATCTTGACAAGGTCAACGAGATGGGAAAATCCAACGAGAGTGCCATCCGTAAGATGCCTACTTACCATGTAATCATTCTGGCGAAAAATGATATTGGCCGGGTGAATCTGTACCGGCTGGTCTCTTTGTCCCATCTGAATCATTTTGCCAGAAGACCACGTATTCCCAAGAGTGAGCTCAACCAGTACCGGGAAGGTCTGATTGTGGGTTCTGCCTGTGAGGCGGGAGAGCTTTATCAGGCGATCCTCAGAGGCGCGCCGGATCAGGAGGTCGCACGGATCGTGGAATTCTATGATTATCTGGAGATCCAGCCTCTTGGAAATAATGCGTTCATGCTGAGGGATTCCAAAAATCCAGTGAACTCAGAGGAAGACCTTCGGGAAAATGTACGAAAGATCGTCCGGCTGGGGGAAGAGTTCCACAAGCCTGTTGTTGCCACCTGTGATGTGCATTTTATCGACCCTCAGGACGAGATCTACCGACGGATCATCATGGCAGGAAAAGGCTTCTCTGATGCGGACGAACAGGCACCGCTGTTCCTGCGGACCACGGAGGAAATGCTGGAGGAATTTGCATTTTTAGGAACGGAGAAAGCGGAAGAGGTGGTCATCACCAACACCAATATGATCGCCGACATGTGTGAACATCTGTCACCGGTGCGTCCGGATAAATGTCCACCGGTCATTCCGGATTCTGATAAGACCCTGCGTGAGATCTGTTACAACAAAGCTCATGAGATCTACGGAGAGGATCTGCCGGAGGTGGTGACCGAGCGTCTGGAGCGAGAACTGAAGTCTATCATTGGTAATGGATTTGCCGTTATGTATATTATCGCTCAGAAGCTGGTGTGGAAGTCCAATGATGACGGCTATCTGGTAGGATCCCGAGGTTCTGTTGGATCTTCTTTTGTAGCGACCATGGCAGGAATCACTGAAGTAAATCCGCTGCGGCCTCATTATATCTGCCCGGCGTGTCATTACAGTGACTTTGATTCGGAAGATGTGCGGAAATTTGCCGGCATGGCGGGCTGCGATATGCCGGATAAGGACTGTCCCAAGTGCGGGCACAAGTTAAATAAGGAAGGATTTGATATTCCGTTCGAGACGTTCCTTGGTTTCAAGGGAAACAAGGAGCCGGATATCGACCTGAATTTCTCCGGTGATTATCAGTCCAAGGCGCATAAATATACGGAGGTTATCTTCGGCGCAGGTCAGACCTTCCGTGCAGGGACTATTGGCACACTGGCAGACAAGACTGCATTTGGCTATGTAAAAAAATACTATGAAGAACGGGGAACCAGCAAACGGAACTGCGAGATCGACCGGATCGTTATGGGGTGTACCGGAGTGCGCCGGACTACCGGACAGCATCCGGGCGGTATCATCGTTCTTCCGCTGGGAGAGACCATCTATTCCTTTACACCGGTACAGCATCCTGCAAATGATATGACTACGGATATTGTAACTACCCATTTTGATTATCATTCCATTGATCACAACCTGTTGAAGCTGGATATACTGGGACACGATGATCCGACCATGATCCGTATGCTGGAGGACCTGACAGGTGTGGATGCCACCACGATTCCGCTGGATGATCCGCAGGTGATGAGTCTGTTCCAGAGTACAGAGGCGTTGGGGGTGAAGCCGGAGGATATTGGCGGCACAAGGCTGGGTTCCCTTGGAATCCCGGAGTTCGGTACAGAGTTCGCTATGCAGATGCTTATTGATACCCACCCAACTCATTTCTCCGATCTGGTCAGGATCGCAGGTCTGGCACATGGAACAGACGTATGGCTGGGTAATGCACAGACCTTGATCCAGGAAGGGAAAGCAACCATTTCCACAGCCATCTGTACCAGAGATGACATTATGACCTATCTGATCGGTATGGGGCTGGAGAGTGAGATGTCCTTCAAGATCATGGAGGCAGTCCGTAAGGGAACGGTTGCGAAAGGAAAATGTGACAACTGGCCGAAATGGAAGGAAGAGATGATCGCCCACAATGTGCCAGACTGGTATATCTGGTCTTGTGAGAAGATCAAGTACATGTTCCCGAAAGCACATGCGGCAGCCTATGTTATGATGGCATGGCGCATCGCCTGGTGCAAGATCAATTATCCGCTGGCCTATTATGCGGCATATTTTTCCATTCGTGCGGATGCCTTTAACTATGAGCTTATGTGCCAGGGACGAGAGCGGCTGGAGCGTTATATGGATGACTACAAGCGCAGGAGCGATACCCTGTCACAGAAGGAACAGGAGACTCTGAAGGATATGAAGAGCGTGCAGGAAATGTATGCCAGAGGCTTTGAATTCATGAAGATCGATATTTACCGGGCAAATGCCCATGAGTTTCAGATCATTGATGGAAAACTGATGCCGTCTCTGTCCACCATCGATGGGCTGGGAGACAAGGCAGCCGATGCATTTGTTACGGCGGCGGCAGAGGGACCATTTCTTTCCAGAGATGATCTAAGACAGAGAAGCAAATTAAGTAAGACAGTCATCGATCTGATGGGAGATCTGGGACTTTTGGATGGATTGCCCGAATCCAACCAGCTTTCTTTATTTGATTTTGCATGATTTGTTCACGATATAGCACTTTACTTATAAATATTTTTAAGCTATACTTAGCAGTGTGTGGGAAAAAACAGGCATATTTCCCACTTTAGTATGTACAAAGCAGGAAAAACCTGCGAAATGGAGGAACATTATATTATGGTAAGAGCAGTAGTAGGAGCAAACTGGGGAGACGAAGGCAAAGGAAAGATCACAGATATGCTTGGCCAGGAGTCTGATATCATCGTCCGGTTCCAGGGTGGAGCAAATGCGGGACATACCATTGTTAACAACTATGGTAAATTTGCACTGCATACACTTCCTTCAGGAATCTTTTACGGACACACCACCAGCGTCATTGGAAATGGTGTGGCACTGAACATTCCGGTGTTTTTCAATGAGTTAAAAGGCATTGTGGACAGAGGAGTACCGGCGCCGAAGATCCTGATCTCCGATCGTGCTCAGATGGTAATGTCTTATCATATTCTTTTTGATAAACTGGAAGAGGAGCGTCTGGCAGGAAAATCCTTCGGATCCACCAAGTCCGGTATCGCACCGTTCTATTCAGACAAATATGCAAAGGTCGGCTTCCAGGTGAGCGAGCTGTTCAGAAGCAAAGAAGATCTGATGGAGAAGATTAACAGTGTACTGGCTCAGAAAAATGTTATTCTGGAGCATCTGTACCATGCACCGGCTCTGAAGGCAGAGGATATCTACGAAGAGATGATGGAATACAAGAAGATGGTAGAGCCGTATGTATGTGATGTATCTGCTTATCTGTGGAAAGCGATCAAAGAAGGCAAGAATATCCTGCTGGAAGGCCAGCTGGGAACCATGAAGGATCCGGATCATGGAATCTATCCGATGGTTACTTCTTCTTCCACTCTGGCAGCTTATGGTGCCATCGGAGCAGGTATTCCGCCATATGAGATCAAACAGATCATCGCAGTCTCCAAGGCTTACTCCAGTGCAGTTGGAGCAGGTGCATTTGTCAGCGAGATCTTTGGTGACGAGGCTGATGAGCTGAGACGCCGCGGTGGAGACGGCGGAGAGTTCGGTGCAACTACCGGACGTCCGAGAAGAATGGGATGGTTCGACTGTGTGGCTTCCAAATACGGATGCCGTCTGCAGGGAGCAACTGACGTAGCATTTACCGTACTGGATGTACTGGGCTATCTGGATGAGATCCCGGTATGTGTCGGATACGACATTGATGGCGAAGTAACGACAGATTTCCCGACCACCTATCTGCTGGAGAAAGCAAAACCGGTATACGAGACTCTTCCGGGATGGAAATGCGATATCCGTGGCATCAAGAAATATGAGGATCTGCCGGAGAACTGCCGTAAATATATCGAGTTTATCGAAAAACAGATCGAGTGCCCGATCACGATGATCTCCAACGGACCGGGACGTGACGATATTATCTACAGAAATAAATAAGCAGAGGATCATCTTATGATCAAAAATGTGATTTTCGATATTGGAAACGTGCTTCTTGATTTTTGCTGGAAGGATCACATTGCAAGATTTGGATTCCAGGGGGAAAAAGCAGACCGCATCGCCCAGGCGATGATGCTTGGTCCCATCTGGCCAAAGCTTGACCTGGGGCTGGAGAGCGATGAGGATATTCTGGAACAGTTTGTGGCGCATACGCCGGAGCTGGAGCAGGAGATCCGTCTGGTATTCAGTGATTTAAGCACGATCGTCCGCGAGTATGAAGGCTCTGTGGACTGGATCGAGTCTCTGAAAGCCAGAGGCTATCACACCTATTATCTGTCCAACTATGGTGAACGGATCCGCAGGGAAGCATCAAAGGAACTGTCTTTCCTGTCGCATATGGACGGCGGCATCATGTCCTATACGGTTCATCTGGCAAAGCCGGATCCGGCCATCTATCAGACGCTGCTGGACCGGTATGGTCTGAAAGCAGAGGAGTGTGTATTCCTGGATGATACAGTGCGAAATGTAGAGGCAGCGCAGGCTCTTGGTATTGCGGGCATTGTTGTGACCAGCCAGGAGCAGGCGAAGAAAGAACTGGAGACTTTATTGTAAAGGACACAGAAGATGAGAGATGTATTAGACCTGCATACTCATACCATCGCCAGTGGTCATGCGTACAATACCATGATGGAGATGATTCATGAGGCACAGAATAAGGGACTGGATGTATATGGAATCACAGAGCATGCACCGCGCATGAAGGGAACCTGCACAGATTTTTATTTTCATAATCTGAAGGTGGTTCCAAGGAAGCATGGCGATCTGGAACTGCTGCTTGGCGTGGAACTGAATATTCTGGATGAATATGGAACGGTGGATCTGGAAGAACCACATCTGGGAGATATGGATGTGACGATTGCCAGCCTTCACAAACCATGTATTCAGCCGGGAAGCCGGGAGTATAATACTCAGTGCCTGATCAGCGCTATGAAAAATCCGCATATCAATATTATCGGACATCCGGATGATGGAAGATATCCGGTTGACATGGAAGCAGTCGTACAGGCGGCGAAGGAATATCATACACTGCTGGAGCTTAACAATAACTCGCTGAATCCCCGCTGTACCCGTCTGAATGCCAGGGAAAACGATATGGAGATGCTGCGTCTCTGCAAGAAATATCAGGTGCCCATTGTCATGGGAAGCGATGCTCATTATTATGAGGATATCCTGAATCATGAGCTTGCTCTTGATGTGATCAAAGAGACTGAGTTCCCGGAAGAACTGGTGGTCAATACAGACCGGGAGAAACTGTATCCATTTATCAATAAGTATCAGAAAGTATAGAAAAACTGCTGGACTTTATGATTTTACTGTGCTAAAATGGCATAGTCAGATAATAAAGTCAGGAGGCAGGACATGAGTAAAAATATTCGTAACGAATCTACGGATGGTTTGTTTCAGGCAATCCTAAGTCTTCAGGATATGGATGAGTGCTACACATTTTTTGAAGATGTGTGCACGATCAATGAGATCCAGTCACTGGCACAGAGATTTGAAGTGGCCAGACTCCTGAGAGAGAAGAAGACTTATCTGGAGATTGCAGAGCGGACAGGTGCATCCACCGCTACGATCAGCCGTGTGAACCGATCATTGAATTATGGCAATGATGGATATGACATGGTATTCCGGAGAATGGAAGCAGAAGAACAAAAAGACACAAAAGAATAGATAACGTAAGATCCGCCTGTTGTGTGAGAGCACAGCAGGCGGATCTTTTCAAAGGGGAGGATAAGTATTCAACTTCTCTTTGGTACATTTACAGTATACCCGTCAGATGGAAAGATATACATGATCCTGATGGAAAAAACTCACAAATTACAAAAAAAACTTGTTATGTAGTTTTGAATACTATATAATGAATCATGAGGTGAGAGAAAAAATGACCATTGATTCTGAAAATATCTTAAACAGTATCCTCTCAAGCCTTGAGAGGATTGATTATATTAAACCGACGGAGATTCCGAACATCGATCTTTACATGGATCAGGTGACGACTTTTATGGAAGAGCACTTGCAGTCATCCAAGCGATATCCGGATGATAAGATTCTGACCAAGACCATGATCAATAATTATGCGAAGAATCATCTGCTGCCGGCACCAGACAAGAAGAAATATTCCAAGGAGCATCTGCTGCTTCTGATCTATATTTATTATTACAAATCCATTCTGTCCATCGGCGATATCCAGAGTCTGCTGGAACCGTTGACCCAGCGGTATTTCCATAAGGATGGAGAGATGAACATGCAGTCCATCTATGAGGAAGTCTTCAGTCTGGAAAAAGAACAGGTGGAGAAGATGAAGCAGGACGTGACGGAGAAGTATGAGACTGCGTCCCGCATCTTCCCGGAGGCAGAAGCGGAGGACCAGGAGTTTCTTCGAATCTTTTCCTTTATCTGTCTGCTAAGCTTTGATGTGTATGTGAAGAAGCAGGTGATCGAGAAACTGATCGATGAACTTCCAAAGAAAAGCTGATTGACGAGAGAACTGGAAAGTGTTAGAGTAGACTTACTGAATAAAGTCGGCTTATGAGGAGGCATATGATGTATAAGATCACATTAGATGTAGATGGAATGGCATGCGGAATGTGTGAGGCTCATGTAAATGATGCAGTAAGAAAAGCATTCCAGGTGAAAAAAGTGACATCTTCCCATAGTAAAGGAAGAACGGAGATCATCTCAGAGACGGAGCTTGATGCGGACAAGCTGAAAGCAGTTATTGAGGCTTCCGGTTACGATGTGCTGGATATGAAGACGGAACCTTATGAAAAGAAGGGATTTTCGTTGTTTCATAGAGGATAATCTATCATTTTTTTGAAAATTGTGGAAAATATCTCTTGCATAACAGAAAAAATTATTGTATAGTAGATAAAAATTAAAAAATGTACATGAATGGGCATGGAAATGATTGGTTTTCCATGCCCTTTTTGCATTGATTTTAGTGCAGGAGGAATGAATATGGATAGCATGGATCGTAGTATTTTAAAATGTCTCAGTGAGAATTCAAGACAGTCTGCAACGGAGATCAGTCAGACAGTGCATCTTTCAGTGGCTGCTGTGATCGAGCGAATCCGAAAACTGGAGCGGAATGGAATCATCAGACAGTATACAGTTGTTGCAGATCAGCATAAAATAGGTAATGATGTGACAGCACTCATGGAAGTTTCGCTGGAACATCCAAAGTATTACGATGAATTTACAAAAGTCATGCATGATAATCCAAGCATCGTAGCCTGCGATTATCTCACCGGTGACTATGATTTTATGCTGAAGATCCAGACAAAATCTTCGGAGACACTGGAGAAGCTTCATCGGATCATCAAAAGCATTAAAGGTGTATCCAATACAAAAACATATTTTGTACTGAAAGAGATCAAATGTGGCACCACTGCCATGGCAGAAGCACAATAAGTCTGGAGTGGAGTCACGCATAAGATAAAGTGGTCTGGATATACTAGGTGCAAAAGGAGGTAGACTGTTATGAATAAAGGTCTGGACTGTTTTGCACTTACCATTACGATCATTGGGGCGATCAACTGGGGACTGATCGGGTTCTTCAGTTTTGATCTGGTTGCCTGGCTGTTTGGAAATATGACCTGGCTGTCCAGGATCATTTATGGACTGGTGGGAATCTGTGGCTTATATCTGATCTCTTTTTACGGTCATTTGTCTGAAAAATAAGAATAACAAGGATATACAGGCATTTATCCGAAAAATAGGGTTGCCATTTGAAAACACCTGTGATATATTTAGGTACGAAATTGGGGTTTGAAGGGTAACGGGTGTTAGAGGAATGACAACAGAAATGTCAGAACAGATGAATCAGATGCTTTCGGACAGCGGGCTGCCATTATATGAGAAGGCTGTAGTATTTGCAGCGATTGCTCATCAGGGAGCACATAGAAAAGGAAGTCGGATTCCATATCTTTCTCATCCGATTGAAGCAGCAGCGATCGTATCTGAACTGACAGATGATGAAGAGCTAATCGCAGCGGCGGTGCTTCATGATGTAGTGGAGGACACGTCTGTTACGCTGGAAGAGGTGGAACAGTATTTTGGAGAACGAATCGCCACTTATGTAGGTTATGAGACCGAGGATAAGCGCCGGGATCTGCCGGCAGAGGAGACCTGGCTGGTTCGTAAACAGGAGATGCTTACATTTCTGAGAGACAAGGCAGACCGGAATGCCAGAATGCTGGCATTGGCGGACAAGCTTTCCAACCTCAGAGCAATTGAGCGGGATGTGACCAGTATTGGTGATCAGGTATGGGAACGGTTTCACCAGAAGGACAAGAAGATGCATGGCTGGCTTTATCGTCAGACAGCAGAAGTTTTGCGGGAATTGGAAGAATATCCGGCCTGGCAGGAATATGATCGACTGATTCGCAGAGTATTTCATGAGGATTGCATTTAGGGGGCTGTATGTACAGCCCCATTTTTATAAAGAGGAGGACATAAGATGACACCATATTGTGAACTTGGAAGAGAAGAATTGCTGGAACTGAAAAAGGAACTGACTCAGAAATATGAGGATGCAAAGGGCAAAGGCCTGAAGCTTGACATGTCCAGAGGAAAGCCTTCCACGGATCAGCTTGATATGACAATGCCTATGATGGATATTTTCAACAGTCATTGCGATATGAAGGATGATCAGGGTGTAGATACCAGAAACTACGGATGTCTGGAAGGTATTTACAGTGCTAGAAAGCTTCTTGGAGATATGCTGGGCGTGGATCCGGAGCATGTGATCGTATTTGGTACGGCCAGCCTGAATGTAATGTATGACAGTATTTCCCGTGCATACACACATGGTATTATGGGAAGCACTCCGTGGTGCCGTCTGGAAAAAGTAAAATTCTTATGTCCGGCTCCGGGATATGACCGTCATTTCTCTATCACTGAGCACTTTGGTATCGAGATGATCAACATTCCGATGACCATGGAAGGACCAGATATGAATCTGGTGGAAGAGTATGTAAAAGATCCGGCAGTCAAAGGTATCTGGTGTGTACCGATGTATACGAACCCTATGGGAATCACTTACTCTGAGGAAGTATGCCGCCGTATGGCAGACTTAAGTCCTGCAGCAGAGGATTTCAGAATATACTGGGATAATGCATATTGCGTACATCATCTTTATGAGGACAAACAGGACACTTTGCCGGAGATCCTTGGTATGTGCAAGGCAAATGGTAAAGAGGATATGGTTCTGGAATTTGCTTCTACTTCCAAGATCAGCTTTGCAGGTGCAGGTATCAGCTGTCTGGCAGCCTCCAAGGCAAATCTTGACTGGGTGAAGAAATCTATGACCATTCAGATCATCAGCCATGACAAGATCAACCAGCTTCGTCATGTACGTTACTTCAAGAACCTGGACGGTATTAAAGAGCAGATGAGAAAACATGCAGATATCATGCGTCCGAAATTTGAGCTGGTACTGGAGACTCTGGAACGCGAACTGGGCGGACTGGGTATCGGAACCTGGACCAAACCGTTGGGCGGATATTTCATCTCCTTCGATTCCATGGAAGGCTGTGCAAAAGCCATTTACAACAAATGTAAAGAGGCTGGAGTTACACTGACTACTGTTGGTGCAACCTATCCTTACAAAAAGGATCCGCATGACACCAATATCCGTATCGCTCCGTCCTATCCAACACTGGAAGAACTGAAGATCACCGCAGAACTGTTCACCCTGTGCGTAAAACTCGCAAGCGTGGAGAAGCTGCTGGAAACAAAATAAATATATAGTGCTTATAAAACTGCCCCGATGGAAAATCTGTTGGGGCAGTTTTTCTATGCCTGTAAATTCCCTGGCGAGGGTGGATGATGTAATAGCGCTGTATGAATTGAAAAAAGACAGAATGTCTCGCGTGTTCGTGTGAGATGGACTTTTAAGTCCAGTTCACACGAACACGCGAGACATTCTGTCTTTTGATCTTCATACGAGCATTACTCATCCGCCATTGTCAGGGATTTATAGAGAGAATAATTACTCCGTCTCACCAGATTTTCCAGCAATATAATTGATAAACTGCTGTGCAGTTCTTCCAGAGACACCACCGTGGCTCAGTTCCCATTTATTGGCTTCTGCGCAGAGCTCTTCGTCGCTCATGGTGATCTCCGGGTAGCGTTTCCGGAGTTCTTTGACGATGGTAAAGAACTCTTTCGGGGTTGGCTTTCCATAGTAGATGGTCACACCGAAGCGGGCAACCAGGGAAAGCTTCTCCTGCATGGTATCGGAACGGTGCATGCCGTTATCGGTCTCCATGTCATCTCTGTCATTCCATGTCTCCTTGATCAGGTGACGGCGGTTGGAGGTGGCATAGATCAGCACGTTGTCCGGGCGGGTCTCCATACCGCCTTCGATGACTGCTTTGAGGAATTTGTACTCAATCTCGAATTCCTCGAAAGAAAGGTCGTCCATGTAGATGATAAAGCGATAGTTCCGGTTTTTGATCTGACTGATGATATTGGACAGATCCTGAAACTGATGCTTGTAGATTTCGATCATACGCAGCCCCTGATCGTAATATTCGTTGAGCAGGGCTTTGATGCTGGTGGATTTACCGGTACCGGCGTCACCGCACAGCAGCACGTTGTTGGCAGGCAGCCCTTTGATAAATGCTTCGGTATTATCTACCAGTTTCTTCTTCTGGATCTCATAACCGATCAGATCATCAAGCATCACACGCTCGGTGTTGTTGATGGGGATAAATTCTACGTCATTGTCCAGATGACGGATACGGAAAGCCCGGTTCAGACCGAACATACCAACGCCATATGCCTCATAAAAATCAGTGATGATGCGGAAAATGTCTTCTTCGTTGGCAGCGTTCTCAATCTGTAGACTGACAGCCTGCACTTTTTCACTTACATTCCGGTTGTACATATGCTCTTTTTTCTGGATCGCTTTGTAGTTGCATACAGTAGTGAAGCAATCGATACCAAGAGCCTCTTCAATCGGTCCGAAATCAAAATCAAACAGCTTCTTAAATACGGCAAAATCTGCTTTTGCAAAATGGTTGACAGTTCCATCGTTGGCACCGACTTTTTCACTGGTCATGCTGAAAGAGTTTTCGTTGGTCAGAAGGATAAAGGTCAGATAGTTGTGCCACAGGTTCTTGTCAAATCCATATTTGGTGGACAGGTCTAAGAGCGCTTTCATCTGTTCATAGATTCGTTTGGTCAGTTCTGCCTTTCCGGACCGGTTCAGTTCAAAATCTTCAAAGATTCCACCCAGCTTCAACAAAATGCTGTCCTCGCCAAGGTCGCGGTATAAAATAAGTTTTGCTATTTCTTTGTACATGTGAGGTCTCTCCTATGTGTTTGTGATATGAAAAAGAGCCGCTGTTTGCGGCTCTTAGGTTCCATTGTATGTACTATGGACGGCATCAGCCGAGGAAAATGAAGTATGCAAGAACAAGAACTCCAAGAGCGATCCGGTAATATCCGAACGGTTTGAAGTTATTTTTCTTGATGTATCCCATCAGGAATTTGATTGCCAGAATGGATACTACGAAGGCGGTTACCATGCCGACAAGAAGGATTGCTGCTTCGTATCCGGTAAAGTGAAGTCCGAATTTCAACAGTTTTAAAAGGCTGGCTCCGAACATGACCGGAATGGAAAGGAAAAAGCTGAACTCAGCAGCTACAGAACGGGAGCAGCCAAGCAGGATCGCACCGAGGATCGTGGAACCGGATCTGGAAGTGCCAGGAATCAGGGCAAGTATCTGAAAGACACCGATCAATAAAGCGGTGGACCAGGGAAGTGCTTCCAGCTTCCTGGTTCGCGGACGACGATTCTTGTTATAGTTTTCAACGACTATGAACAGAACACCGTAGAGGATCAAAGTGACAGCTACTGTCTGGTAATTGTAAAACAGTTTATCCAGCAGATCATCAAAAGGAAGTCCGATGATGGCTGCAGGCAGTGCGGCTACCAGCACCTTGAACCAGAGGATCCAGGTATCCTTTTTGATCCATCCGTCTCTCGGGCTGCAGAATGGCCACAGCTTCGGAAAATAGAGAACGACGACTGCCAGGATCGCACCAAGCTGGATCACAACACGGAACATTTCCAGAAATTCGTCTGTAACATTCAGTTTTACAAACTGTTCCACAAGAATCATGTGTCCGGTACTGGAGATGGGGAGCCACTCTGTGATTCCCTCAACGATTCCCAGAAGAATTACTTTTAAAAATTCTAACATTTGAGAATACTCCTTAATAAAATATTTTTTTCCATTGTATCACCTAAGATGAAAAAGTCAATGCGATGGGCATATTAACAAAAGTGACAAAATATGATATGATACGCCCATAGACAAAACAAGCGGTGAGGAGAGTGCAATGAAACAACAACTTGTGGACAAATTTCAACAGATTTATGGGGACGGTGCAGTGACGGGCATCTATTTTGCACCCGGCCGGGTAAATCTGATCGGGGAACATACCGATTATAATGGAGGTCATGTGTTTCCCTGTGCGATCACCATGGGAACCTATGCACTTGTAAGAAAAAGGACAGACAACCGGTTTCGCTTTTGTTCTCTGAATTATCCGGATCAGGGAGTCCTGGAGCTGCCAGTGTGGGAGCTGGGCTGGAAGAGGGAACATGGATGGGCCAATTATCCAAAGGGAATGATCTGTACACTGATGAAGAAAGGGGTGCCAGTGACCTGCGGAATGGATCTGCTGTATTATGGAGATATTCCAAAAGGTCTGGGGATTGGCTCTTCTGCTTCGCTGGAAGTGGTGACCGGACTGATCATCAGAGACCTGATGGAGATCAAAGATCTGAGTATGATCGATCTGGCATTGTTTGCAAGACTTGCAGAAAATGAATATATTGGCATGAGCAGTGGGATCATGGATCCTTTTGCCATTGCCATGGGTAAGAAGGATCATGCGATCCTGCTGGATACCAGTGATCTCTCTTATGAATATGCACCGTTGGAGCTGCCGCATCAGAAGATCATTGTAACAAACAGTCAGAAAGCGCGTCTCGCGGTGGATGAACGCTATCAGGAACGGCAGGCACAGTGTCAGGAAGCTCTTCATGATCTGCAGACGGTGATCGCTATTCAGAATTTAAGCGAGCTGACCGCAGATGTGTTTGAACAGGTGCAGGAGATGATTCGCCGTCCGGTGTGTCTGCGGAGGGCCAGACATGCAGTGACAGAGAATCAGCGGACAATCCAGGCGGTAGAAGCACTGAATAAAGGAGATATCCGGGAATTTGGACAGCTGATGAATGCATCGCATCTATCATTGAAAGAGGATTTTGAAGTGTCCTGTGAGGAGCTGGATATTCTGGTGGAGGAAGCCTGGGAGATCGAGGGAGTCCTGGGATCCCGTATGATGGGAGCCGGATTTGGAGGTTGTACCATCAGTATTGTGGAGAACGATGCAGTGAATGAATTTGTGTCCAGGGTAGGATCACATTATAAAGAGAGAACCGGCAGAACTGCTGAGTTCTACATTATGGAGACCGGTAATGGAGCATCAGAAGTCTGATGCTCCATTTTCTTAATTAATCTTAATTATGTTTCAAAGGTCTTTATTTGCAGGTGAGATACATGTTACACTGGAAAAAATGTGAGGAGAGGAGCGTGCACAGATGGCAGAAAAACAGAAAATTCTTGTGGTTGATGATGAACCGGAGATCCGGGAAGTGCTGCAGATGATGCTGTCCAGTGAGGGCTATGAGATCACAGAAGCCTGTAATGCGCAGGAAGCAGTAGAAAAAGCGTCTGGAAAGGATCTGGTGATCCTTGATATTATGATGCCCGGAGAATCGGGAATCGCTGCATGTACGAAGATTCGTGAGAAAAATAATGTGCCGATCCTGTTTCTGACTGCAAAATCAGGAGAACATGATAAAGTACTTGGTTTTTCTGCAGGAGGCGATGACTATCTGGTAAAGCCATTTTCTTATATGGAACTGTTGTCCAGAGTGAAAGCGCTGATCCGCCGCTATAAAGTGTATCAGAAGCAGGAAGAGAAGGAAGAAGAGCTGGTGTGTTATCGGGATATTACGATTGATCCGGATCTGCAGACGGTGCAGGCGGCGGGAGAGAAGATCGCTCTCACGGAGATGGAATATCAGATCCTGCTTTTGCTGATCTCTCATCCGAGAAAAGTATTTTCTGTCAAAGAGATCTATGAACTGGTATGGAAGGAAGAATTTTTGCCTAATTCCGGTAATACGGTGATGGTGCATATCCGTAACATCCGTCGGAAGCTGGAGAAGAAGGGAGAATCTTATATCCAGAATATCTGGGGAAGGGGTTACTGTGTCAACTAAGAAGAAAAATATCTGGAAAAACCGACTGACGCTGGAGCTGCTTGGTATGTGTGCGGCAGCGTTGCTAATTGCGATCGCCGCCGCGAATCTTGCACGGAATATTGCTGTCGACTGGATCTATAATGTGGTATATTCCGATGAAAAATATGAGCAGGATATAACAGATATGCTGCAGAGCCTGCAGGATTATGTGCAGGAAGAGCAGGTGACAGAGGATAATATTAAGCAGCTGGTAAACTGGGTCCGGAAACAGAAAAATGTGTATGTGACCTTTTACCGGAATATTGACGAGCTGCTGGGACCATTTATGGCGAACTCCGGGGATGAGCCTTATGAAGTAGATGCGGAATATGAATCCATGTATTATACAGTCAACCTTTATGATGGAACGCCTATAAAGGTTCAGCTGGAAGTTTATCTGGATATGAATTATATGTACTGGGCAGATGTTGCCATGTATGTGACCGGAGGAATCGTCTTTCTGTCATTGCTGTTGCTGATGATCCATCATAAGATCCGTTATATCAATCGGCTGGAGAGTGAACTTAAGATATTAGGCGGAGGCAATCTGGAATATCCGATCACGATCAAAGGAAACGATGAGATCACCAGTCTGGCAGAAGGAATTACGGCACTGAAAAATGGATTTCTGGAAGAGCAACAGATGAAGGCGGAGGCGGAGAAGGCCAATATGGAGCTGGTGACAGCCATGTCTCACGATCTGAGGACACCGTTGACTTCGCTGATCGGTTATCTGGAGCTCCTTAATATGCATCGCTATGAAAATGAGGAGCAGCTTCAGAAGTATCTGGAATATTGCAGAAAGAAAGCATTTCAGATTAAGAAAGTCTCTGACCGGCTCTTTGAATATTTTCTGGTCTATGGAAAAGAAGAAAAAGAACTGCAGCTGCAGACAATTCCCTGTGAGGAGATGGCAGAGGATCTGTGTAATGGGCAGTTCTTTGACTGGCAGGATCGGGGGGGAACGATCAACTGTCAGATTGGTGAACTGCCAGGAGCAGTTCAGGTGGACAGTGAATATATGCAGCGTGTCATGGACAATCTGTTGTCCAATCTGAAAAAATATGGAGATCCCGCGTATCCATTACAGATTCAGATCGACGAGCACCAGGATATGCTGCACATCCTGCTCAAGAACCATGTTCTTGAGCAAAAGAACCAGATAGAGAGCACCCAGATCGGTCTTAAGACATGCAGAAGGATCATTGAAAATCATGGAGGAACCTTTGCTTGGAGAACTGATACACAGGAAAATACCTTTACCATTGAGATGGAACTTCCGCTGGCGAAAGGGTAGATGATAATAAAGCCAGTGTCTGCCATACAGGTAGACACTGGCTTTCGTAGTATCTATTTGGTAATTTTCTTATGTCTGTGATACTGCTCTTCGCAGTATTTGCAGCGGTAGATCCCTTTTACCGGATCTGTCAGAACAAATACCTGTTCCAGCTCCTGCTCAATAGAGGAGATACATCTCGGGTTTTTGCAGCTGACTACGTTGTGGATCTCTTTCGGAAGAGATAAGGTCTTTTTCTCCACAATTTTGTCATCTTTGATGATATTGATCGTAATATTGTGATCAATAAAACCAAGAGCATCCAGATCGATCTGGTCGATCGGGCATTCAATCTTGATGATGTCCTTTCTTCCCATCTTGTTGCTGCGTGCATTTTTAATGATCGCTACACAGCAGTCAAATTTGTCCAGGTTCAGATATTTATAAATCTCCATACTTTTACCGGCTTCGATATGGTCAAGTACAAAGCCTTCGTGAAGTCCGCCAATATTTAACATACTTTTACCTCCAGCAATGTGAGAATCAGAGCCATACGTGCGTAGACACCGTACTGTACCTGACGGAAATAAGCAGCACGCGGATCCTTGTCCACTTCTACAGAGATCTCATTCACTCTTGGGAGCGGATGCATAACGATCATATCGTCTTTGGCCAGCTTCATCTTCTGGTTATTCAATATGTAGAAATCTTTCAGACGTACATAGTCTTCTTCGTTGAAGAAACGTTCTTTCTGCACACGGGTCATATAAAGAACATCCAACTCCGGCATTACGTCTTCGATACGTTCTACTTCCTGGTATGGAATGTTATTTGCTTCCAATACATCTTCTTTAATATAATCCGGTACTTTTAATTCTTCCGGAGAGATGAAGATAAAGTTTACACCTTCATAGCGGGACAGTGCACGTACCAGAGAGTGAACAGTACGACCGAATTTCAAGTCTCCGCACAGACCAATGGTAAAATGATCAAGCCGTCCTTTTAAGGAACGGATCGTAAGAAGATCGGTTAATGTCTGCGTGGGATGCTGATGACCGCCGTCGCCGGCATTGATGACCGGAATAGAAGAAGCCATGCTTGCTACCATCGGAGCACCTTCCTTTGGGTGACGCATAGCACATATATCGGCGTAACAGGAAATCATACGAATGGTATCGGAAACACTTTCACCTTTGGAAGCGGAACTGCTTGCCGCAGAAGAAAAACCTAAAACACTGCCTCCAAGATTTAACATGGCAGCTTCAAAACTAAGACGTGTACGGGTACTCGGTTCATAAAACAGTGTGGCGAGCTTTTTGCCGTCACAGGCATGGGCGTATTTCTCTGGGTGTAATTCAATATCATGAGCCAGATTCAATAACTGATCCAGTTCTTCGACACTGAAATCCAGAGGACTCATCAGATGTCTCATAGATACCTCCTAAGTGTGTTTTTGAGATGTGGGAGTGTATTCTCCAAATCTCCCTAACCCAAGAGAATACACTATCACATCTTAAAAAGCAAGACCTAATTTTGCGAAAATTCAGAATTCTGATCGCCTGATCTGTACAGGATCACCCGTTCAAACAGAAGCCCTGTCAGAAACCACAGCGGTGCAAAATCAAAGCGGATCACACCCTGATACTGGAGCGGGCAGTCGCTGTAATCCCAGGGACACATATCTTTGCATTTTAACAGTCTTCCACTGATATATTCACCCAGATAGATGCATAACATATAGATAAGGCCTCTTTTCCAGATGCAGTTCTTCTGGAGTCTGTGCATGAGAGGAGCCAGGAAAGCGGCACTTCCGTAGATGGGAAACATCCACAGGGAAGAGTGGCCCATGAGTTGTCTGTCTCTTTTAAACAGAGAATGAAGACCGGTCCAGAAGATTTCAAGGGACCATCCAAGGAGTCCACATAATAAAAAATTTCGTTTCATCATGTCCGTAGTATTTGAAATATGTGACAGATTATACTATACTGATAATGATTCGGGCTTTTGCAAATGAGGTTCTGGATTATTTGATAGTAAACAGATGAAAGTGTGACAGACATGACATATGAAGAAGCAAAAACATATCTTGCAGACTGCAATCAGTATTCTGGTGAATTCAGTGTAGAACCGATCCGGAATCTGTTGAGCCTGCTTGGAAATCCGCAGGATCAGTTGACTTTTGTGCATATTGCAGGAACCAATGGGAAGGGTTCCGTGCTGGCTTATGTATCGACGGTTCTGAAGGAAGCCGGATATAAAGTAGGAAGATATATTTCGCCAACGATCTTCAGTTACCGGGAACGGATCCAGGTTAATGAATCCTATATTTCCAGAGAAGATCTGATCCGGCTGACAGAGAAGGTGAAGGCTGCAGGAGACCAGCTTCTGGCAGAAGGCAGACAGCATCCGACCATGTTCGAGATGGAGACTGCCATTGCATTTCTTTATTTTGCGGAACAGAACTGTGATCTGGTGGTACTGGAAGTCGGCATGGGTGGCAGACTGGATGCGACAAATGTGATCAGGAATACGAAGGTGGCTGTACTGGCATCCATCAGTATGGATCATATGGGATTTCTTGGAAATACGCTGGGAGAGATTGCTGAGCATAAGGCAGGGATCATAAAGCCTGGATGTACAGTGGTCAGTGCAAGTCAGCAGCCGGAAGCAGCTGTGTCTGTTCGGAAAAAAGCAGAGCAGGAAGGCTGTGAACTGATCTGTGTAGAGCCAGAGAAGATAAAGATTGAGAAGCGTGGACTGGAAGGTCAGATCTTCAGTTACAAAGAACATGCGCAAGTGGAGATCGCCCTTGCAGGAGAATATCAGTTTCTGAACGGGGCACTGGCACTGGAAGTGCTGGATGAGCTGAAGAGAAAAGGATATGAGATATCTGAGGAAGCATTGAAAGCCGGTATGAAGAAGACAGTCTGGCTGGGACGGTTCAGTGCCATTGCCAGAGATCCGTTGTTTATCGTGGATGGCGCCCACAACCGGGATGCGGCAAGGGTATTCCGTGACAGTGTAGAGCGGGATCTGCCGGGCAAGAGGCTGATCTTTATCATGGGTGTGCTGGCAGATAAGGAATATGAAGAGGTGGTCCGGCAGACAGTATCGCTGGCAGCAGAGGTGATCACAGTTATGACACCGGACAATCCGAGGGCGTTGCCGGCAGAAGAGCTGGCCAATACGGTGAAGAAATACAACTCTCATGTGCAGGCTGCAGAAAGCCTTGCGGCAGCTGTGGATCTGGCATATGAGAAAGCAGAAAAAGAGGATGCCATTGTGGCATTCGGTTCGTTATCCTATCTGGGCGAGATGACCCGTCTGGTGTGGAAGAAGACGGGCAGAGAGGAGTAAGATGGAAGATTTAAGCAAGCTTCGGCAGGATATTGACCGGATCGACCGGAAGATCGTGGAGCTTTTTGAGGAACGAATGGGTGTCAGCCGTCAGGTGGCAGAATATAAGATTGCTAATGGAAAGAAAGTGCTGGACCGGGCGAGAGAGCTGGAGAAGCTGGAAACTCTGGGAAATCTTACCAATGACAGCTTCAACCGTCATGGAATCCAGGAACTGTTTCAGCAGATTATGGCTATGAGCAGGAAACTTCAATATCAGCTGCTGGCAGAGGAAGGAGTCTCCGGAAACCTTCCATTTACAAGAATTGACCATATTGACAGAAAGCACTGTCGTGTGGTGTATCAGGGTGTGGAAGGTGCTTATGCACATGAAGCAACCCTGCAGTATTTTGGCAAAGATGCCAATGCGTTTCATGTTCCGACTTGGCGGGACTGCATGGAAGCTATTAAGGAAGGTGTGGCAGATTATGCTGTGCTTCCTATTGAGAATTCATCAGCAGGAGAAGTCAATGATATCTATGATCTGCTGGAAGAATATGACAATTACATTGTGGGAGAACAGATCCTGAAGATCAACCATGCCCTGTTGGGACTGCCGGGAACATCTCTGGATGAGATCCGAACGGTCTATTCCCACCCGCAGGCACTGATGCAGTGTTCTGTCTATCTGGATAAGCATTCTGACTGGCAGCGGATCAGTCTTTCCAATACGGCCATGGCGGCCAAGAAAGTGGCAGAAGACAAGGACAGAAGCCAGGTAGCTATCGGAAGCCCGGCAGCAGCTGGCTATCACGGTCTGGAAGTGCTTGAGATGCCGATCAACCATAACCGTTTCAATTCCACTCGTTTCATCATTGTTACCAACCGGAAGATGTATGAGGCGGATGCGAAGAAGGTGGGCATCTGTTTTGAACTGCCCCATACCAGTGGAAGTCTCTATAATATTTTGTCTCATATTATTTATAACGATCTTAATATGTGTAAGATTGAGTCCAGACCGATTCCGGAGAGAAACTGGGAATACCATTTCTTTGTGGATTTTGAAGGCAATCTGGATGACAGTGCGGTGAAAAATGCGATCCGCGGTATTATGGAAGAGGCTGTTAATTTTAAGATTCTTGGAAACTATTAATTGCATATATATGGAGGAGGACAGAAACCATGAGATCTTATGTGATCAGTACCGACAGCAGTGCAGACCTTTCAGAAGCTTATCTGAAAGAGCATCAGATAACCATGATTTCTTTGAGCTGCATCTTAAACGGAGAGACTTACAATTCGGAGAACCCGATCACACCAAAACAGTTGTATGACAATATTCGGGAAGGAGCCATGCCAACAACATCTCAGGTGAATCCGGAGCAGGCAAAAGCAGCATTTGAACCATTGCTGAAAGAAGGAAAAGATATTCTGCATCTGGCATTTTCTTCAGGCTTAAGTGGAAGCTGTCAGAGTGCCCGGATCGCAGCGGAGGAGCTGCAGGATGAGTATCCGGAGCGTAAAATTGTCGTGATCGATACGCTGCTGGCGGCTTTGGGTCAGGGACTTCTTGTATATAAAGCAGTACAGATGAAAGAACAGGGTGCTTCTATGGATGAAGTGGCTGACTGGTGTGAGAAAAATAAAGACTACATTGCTTCCTATGTGACAGTGGATGATCTGTTTCATCTTTATCGCGGAGGCAGAGTGTCAAGAAGCAGTGCAGTACTTGGTTCTATGGTGGGGATCAAGCCGATCATCCGGGTCAATGAAGAAGGAAAACTGGAAGTGATCGGAAAGGTTCGCGGCAGAAAAAAAGCGATCCAGACAATTATCAAAGATCTGATGGAACGGATCAGGGACGGAGAGAAGACCGTATTTATCAGTCATGGGGACTGTCTGGAGGAAGCAGAGGCTATCAAACAGAAGCTGATCACAGATTACGGAATGGAAAATGTGCAGATCGAGTATGTGGGACCGGTTATTGGTGCGCATACCGGTGTGGGGGTGCTGGCGGTATTTGCCCTGGCAAATTCCCGCTGATGATTAACTGAAGAACTATAGGAGGATATATTTATATGGATTATGCAAAAGAATCACTGAGACTTCATGGGGAATGGAAAGGTAAGATCGAAGTTGTTGCAACAGTTCCGGTTGCCACAAAGGATGATCTGTCTTTGGCTTATACGCCGGGTGTGGCTCAGCCTTGTCTGGAGATTCAAAGGGATGTGGAGAAGAGCTATGAACTGACTCGGCGTCATAATCTTTGCCTGGTAGTGACCGATGGAAGTGCGGTCCTTGGTCTTGGGGACATCGGACCGGAGGCGGGTATGCCGGTTATGGAAGGAAAATGTGTACTGTTCAAGGCATTTGGCGATGTGGACGCATTTCCGCTGTGTATCAAGAGCCATGATGTGGATGAGATCGTCAATACCATTTATTTGATCTCCGGCAGCTTTGCAGGTGTGAACCTGGAAGATATTTCTGCACCTCGTTGCTTTGAGATCGAGAGAAAGCTGAAAGAAAAATGCGATATTCCGATCTTCCACGATGACCAGCATGGTACAGCCATCATTACACTGGCAGGACTGACCAATGCCCTTCGACTGGTTGGTAAGAAGAAAGAGGAAGTAAAAGTGGTTGTCAATGGGGCAGGTGCGGCAGCAATCTCTATCACCAGACTGCTTCTGACCGCGGGTGTGAAACATATCACACTGTGTGACCGGAAAGGTGCCATCTATGAGGGACGTACGGAAGGTATGAATCCGATAAAGGAAGAGATGGCAAAAATGACCAATCTGGAGAAACGAAGCGGAAGCCTGGCAGATATGCTGGTTGGTGCAGACGTATTTATCGGAGTCAGCGCACCGGGTGTGGTAACAACTGAGATGGTGAAGACCATGAATAAGGATGCAATCCTGTTCGCATGTGCGAATCCCACACCGGAGATTTTCCCGGATGATGCAAAAGCAGGTGGTGCAAGAGTGGTTGCCACCGGCCGCAGCGATTTTCCGAACCAGATCAACAATGTGCTGGCTTTCCCGGGTATCTTCCGTGGGGCTTTCGATGTACGTGCCAAAGATATCAATGATGAGATGAAGCTGGCAGCTTCCCACGCATTGGCAGAGCTGATCACAGACGAAGAACTCAGCGAAGATTACATCATTCCGAAAGCATTTGATCCGAGAGTGGGCAAGGCAGTGGCTGCTGCCGTTGCAGATGCCGCAAGAAAGACCGGAGTGGCAAGACTGTAAGCAAGGATTTAAAGAATATTCACAGAACTCCACCCACATGCGCACTCGTCGCCTCTGTTAAGAGGCTCCAGTTTCGCTCCTGACGGAGCTAAGACTGCTTACGTGGGTGGAGTTCCTGCTTCGCAGGCATGATAAAGATATACAGTCAGCCTCTTACGTGCGAGCACGACGAGTCAGAATGTATATCTTTATCGCTGTGAATAGTAACTTTTTTTGCGAAAAGGCTTGATTTTAGTGGATGTTGTGTTATACTGGGAATAACATGATACGTAGACTGAAGAAAGGGGTGGACAAAAGTCCACTCCTTCTTAGTTGTATAGGAGATTTTCAGAAGGAGGATAAGATTGACTAAGAGAGAGACATATGAACAGAAGACAGAGCAGCTCCTGCTTCCAATCATGGAAGAGCATCAGTTTGAACTGGTGGATGTGGAATTTGTAAAGGAAGCCGGCAACTGGTTCTTAAGAGCTTACATTGATAAGCCGGGTGGAATTGGCGTGGATGACTGCGAGACCGTCAGCAGACGACTGTCAGATCTTCTGGATGAACAGGATTTTATTGAGGAAAGCTATATTCTTGAGGTAAGTTCCCCAGGGCTTGGAAGACCGCTGAAGAAAGACAAAGATCTTGAGAGAAGTATTGGAGAGTCCGTAGATGTGAGACTGTTCCGTGCGATCGACAGACAGAAGGAATTCACCGGTATCTTAAAAGCATGGGATAAAGATACAGTAACATTGGAGTTTGAGGATGAAGCCACACTGGTGATCGAGCGGTCGAACATCGCGCTGATCCGGCTGGCGTTTGATTTTTAAGGAGGAAAGAACAAAAAATGAACACTGAACTGAAAACGGCACTGGAGATTCTGGAAAAAGAGAAAGATATCAGCAAGGATGTCATGCTGGATGCCATCGAGAATTCTCTGATCACTGCATGTCAGAGCCATTTCGGAAAAGAAAAAGAGAATTTCCGTGTAGAGATCAACAGAGATACCTGTGATTTCCATGTATATGCAGAGAAGACTGTTGTGGAGCAGGTGGAAGATCCGGATACTCAGATCAGCCTGGCAGAAGCGAAGCTTCTGGATAAGAAGTACGAGCTGGGAGATATTGTCCGCGAGGAGATCAAATCCAAAGAGTTCGGCCGTATCACCACACAGAATGCAAGAAACGTGATTCTTCAGAAGATCCGTGAGGAAGAGCGTAAAGTTCTGTTCAATCAGTATTATGCAAAAGAAAAAGACGTGGTTACCGGTGTGGTACAGCGTTATATTGGAAGAAATGTCAGCGTAAATCTTGGTAAAGTAGATGCGATCCTGAACGAGAACGAGATGGTCAAAGGAGAGGTATATACTCCGACCGAGCGTATCAAGGTTTATATTCTGGAAGTTAAGGACACCACAAAAGGACCGAAGATCCTGGTATCCCGTACGCATCCGGAGCTGGTAAAGAGACTGTTCGAATCTGAGGTTACTGAAGTAAGAGATGGCATCGTAGAGATCAAAAGCATTGCCAGAGAGGCTGGCTCCAGAACCAAGATCGCAGTATGGTCCAATGATCCGGATGTTGACCCGGTAGGAGCATGTGTTGGTATGAATGGTGCAAGAGTTAACTCTATCGTCAATGAGCTTCGCGGTGAGAAGATCGATATCATTAACTGGAATGAGAACCCGGCACTTCTGATCGAGAATGCACTGAGCCCGGCAAAGGTTGTTGTGGTTCTGGCAGATGTGGAGGAGAAGACAGCAAAAGTTGTTGTTCCGGATTATCAGCTTTCCCTTGCTATTGGTAAAGAGGGTCAGAATGCACGTCTGGCAGCACGTCTGACTGGCTTCAAGATTGATATCAAGAGCGAGAGTCAGGCAAATGCCATCGAGGGATTCTACGAAGGATTCTACGATGAAGATGAGGATGAAGAGGAAGCATATGATGAAAATGAGTATGCGGAAGGTACTGTAGAAGACGAGAACGCAGAGGAATAGGAGCGGACAGTTTGGGAACAGTGAAAAAAGTACCGATGCGTCAGTGCACCGGCTGTGGTGAGATGAAGAACAAGAAAGATATGGTACGCATCTTACGCACAACAGAGAATGAAATCGTGCTGGATGCCACTGGCCGGAAAAACGGTCGCGGCGCATATCTGTGCAGAAGCAGGGAATGCTTCCAGAAAGCAGTAAAATCCAGAGGACTGGAGAGATCCCTGAAGGCACAGATCCCGGCAGAAGTATACGAAGCCCTGGAAAAGGAGATGGAAGCAATTGCAGAAAGCTAAAGTTCTCTCTTATATCGGGCTGGCGACCAGAGCACGCAAAAGTGTCAGCGGTGAATTTTCTGTGGAGAATTCTGTTCGCAAGGGCAAAGCGAAGCTGGTTGTGGTATCAGAGGAAGCCTCTGAAAATACAAAGAAGAAGATCCGCAGTCTCTGCGAGTATTACAAAGTACCGCTGTATGTAGCGTGCAGCAGCGCAGAACTGGGATCAGCATGTGGGAAGGAATTCCGAATGTCTGTAGCAGTGGAAGACGAAGGACTGGCCGCTGCGGCGATCCGGGTATTAGAGTAAATACAGGGAATGGGGGCATTGGAAATCATGCCAAACAAGCATATCAGAGTTTATGAACTCGCAAAGGAACTGAACAAAACAAGCAAAGAAATCATGGCCGTACTGGCAGAGAAGAATATTGAGGTGACAACACATATGGCAACACTTGAAGATAATCAGGCAGAACTGGTGCGCGGAGCAGTAGGTTCCGGGCAGCAGGAAGCTAAAAAAGAAGGAGCAGCTCCGGCAAAGAAGAAAAAATTCGTAGTGGTACACAATCCGGAGAACAGCAGAGACAAGAAGAGTCCGGAGCGTCGTCCGCAGACTAAGAAAAGCGCAGCAAAACCTGCGGCAAGACCGGCAGCGGCAAGACCGGCAGCGGCAAAGCCGGCAACAGCACCAGCTGGAACAACAGCGTCCGCAGGGACAACGGCAGCACCTGCAGCATCAACAGCAGCACCGAAACGCGAAGGCGCAGCAGCACCTGCAGCAAGACCTGCAAGACCAGTAGCTGATCGTCCTGCAAATGGTGAGCGCAGAAGCTATGGCGACCGTCCGCAGGGTAACCGTGATGGACAGGGACGCGGAGACAGACTTGGATACAACAGAGGCGACCGTCCACAGGGTAACCGTGATGGACAGGGACGTGGAGACAGACCGGGATATAACAGAGGCGACCGTCCGCAGGGCAACCGTGACGGACAGGGACGCGGAGACAGACCAGCATACAACAGAGGCGACCGTCCACAGGGTAACCGTGATGGACAGGGACGTGGAGACAGACCGGGATACAACCGTGACGGACAGGGACGTGGTGGAGATCGTCCGGGATATAACAGAGGCGACCGTCCGCAGAATGGTGGACGTGACAGCCGTGGAGGACAGGGCGCAAGAGGTGGTGCAGGCCGTCAGATGAACCGTTCCTTCGATACACCGGTGGAGACCAAACCGGAAAACAGAAGATATGATAACCGTAATCATCAGAAGCAGGAAAAGCAGTACAAAGATGAGGATATCAGCAAGCTGAAGAACAAACCGGGACGGTTCATTAAACCGGAACCGCAGCCGGTAGTGAAGAAGGATTCTTCCGAGCCGAAGAAACTGCAGCTTCCGGAGATGATCAGCATCTCTGATCTGGCAGACCGCATGAAGATCCAGCCGTCTGCGATCATCAAGAAGCTGTTCCTGGAAGGAAAGATGCTGACTGTGAACTCTGAGCTAGACTTCGAGGCAGCAGGAGAGATCGCACTGGAATATAATTTTGATCCGGAACCGGAAGTAAAAGAGGATGTAATCGGAAAGCTTCTGGAGGATACGGAAGATCCGGAAGACACTCTGGTACAGAGAGCACCGGTCGTATGTGTTATGGGTCATGTAGACCATGGTAAGACCTCTCTTCTGGATGCGATCCGCCATACAAATGTAACAGACCGTGAGGCTGGCGGCATTACCCAGCACATTGGTGCATATATGGTAACAGTATCTGGCAGAAAGATCACATTCCTGGATACTCCGGGACATGAAGCATTCACAGCTATGCGTATGAGAGGTGCTAATTCTACCGATATTGCGATCCTTGTAGTTGCAGCAGACGACGGTGTGAAACCGCAGACTGTCGAAGCAATCAATCATGCGAAAGCGGCCGGTGTAGAGGTGATTGTTGCGATCAACAAGATCGATAAGCCAGGTGCAAATATTGAACGTGTAAAACAGGAACTGACTGAGTATGGTCTGATCGCAGAGGACTGGGGCGGAAACACCATCTGTGTACCGGTATCTGCAAAATCCAGAGAGGGTATTGAAGATCTTCTGGAAATGGTTCTGCTGACCGCAGATGTTCTGGAGCTGAAGGCAAATCCGAAGCGTCAGGCAAGAGGTCTGGTCATCGAGGCGGAGCTTGATAAAGGAAAAGGACCGGTTGCAACCGTTCTGGTACAGAAAGGTACGCTGCATGTCGGAGATTTCATCGCAGCAGGATCTTCTTATGGTAAAGTCCGTGCGATGATGGATGATAAGGGACGTCGTGTGAAAGAGGCAGGTCCGTCCACTCCGGTTGAGATCCTTGGTCTTAACGATGTGCCTATGGCAGGTGAGATCTTCATTTCTCCGGAAAGTGACAAAGAGGCTAAGACATTTGCCGAGACCTTTATCAAAGAGAGCCGTGAGAAGATGCTGGAGGATACCAAGCTTCGTATGTCTCTGGACGATCTGTATTCCCAGATCCAGTCTGGAAACTTAAAAGAACTGAACCTGATCATCAAAGCCGATGTGGCTGGTTCTGTAGAGGCTGTAAAGCAGTCCCTGCTTAAGCTCTCCAATGAAGAAGTCGTTGTAAAATGTATCCACGGTGGTGTTGGTGCCATCAATGAGTCTGATGTGACTCTGGCAAGTGCGTCTTCAGCAATCATCATCGGATTTAACGTAAAAATGGATGCAACAGCAAAAGAAACTGCGGACAGAGAAAAAGTAGATGTTCGTCTGTACCGTGTCATTTATAGTGCAATTGAAGATGTAGAGCGTGCTATGAAGGGTATGCTGGATCCGGTATTTGAGGAGAAAGTTATCGGTCATGCAGAGATCCGTCAGATCTTCAAGGCTTCCGGCGTAGGAAATATCGCAGGTTCTTATGTGCTTGACGGTATGTTCCAGCGTGGATGCAAGGTTCGTATTTCTCGTGAAGGAAAACAGATCTATGAGGGCGAGCTGGCTTCCCTGAAGCGTTTCAAGGACGATGTGAAGGAAGTAAAAGCCGGATTTGAATGTGGTCTTGTATTTGACAAGTTCAACGAGATCCAGGAGCTTGATATGGTAGAAGCCTACATCATGGTAGAGGTGCCAAGATAGAATATGAGAAAAAACAGTATTAAAAATACCCGTATCAACGGTGAAGTCCAGAAAGTTCTGTCTGAGATCATCCGTAAGGAAATCAAAGACCCACGCATCAATCCTATGACTTCTGTAGTCACAGTGGAAGTTGCGCCCGACTTAAAGACCTGTAAAGCATATATCAGCGTGCTGGGAGACGAAGCCTCCCAGCAGAGCACCATGAAAGGACTGAAGAGTGCGGAAGGATATATCCGCAGACAGCTTGCTCATGAGCTGAACCTGAGAAATACGCCGCAGATCACATTTATTCTGGATCAGTCCATTGCATATGGTGTAAATATGTCGAAACTTATTGACGAAGTTACCAAAGATATCAGTGATGATGAAGAAGAGGATGAGGAAGTATGACGCAGCTTGAGAAAGAATTGCAGGATGTCTCCAATGTTGCCATTGCCGGACATATTCATCCGGATGGTGACAGCATTGGATCATGTATTGGTCTCTGGCAGTATCTGAGAGATAATTATCCGCAGATCAAAGCAGATATCTGGCTGGAACAGCCAGATAACAAATTTTCCATCATAGAAGGATATGAAGAACTGAAGCAGCCGGACGGACAGGATCGGACTTATGATCTGTTTATCAGTGTGGATTGTGCAGCTCTGGATCGTCTGGGTGATGCATTGCCGTATTTTCAGAAGGCAAAGCGTACTTTCTGCGTGGATCATCATGTGAGCAATCATGGATTTGCTGATGAAAATGTGATTCTGCCGGATGCAAGTTCCGCATGTGAAGTATTGTGCAGCCTGATGGATCCGGAAAAGATCAACAAACAGGCAGCCTGTGCACTGTATATGGGAATTGCCCATGATACAGGCGTCTTTCAGTACAGCTGTACCTCTCCGGATACCATGCGGGTGGCAGCCATGCTGATGGAAAAGGGTGTTCCGCATACATATATTCTGGAAGAGACATACTACAAAAAGACCTACCGTCAGAATCAGGTTATGGGAAAAGCACTGCTGGAGAGCATGCGGCTCATGGATGGAAAGATCATTATCAGTGTCATGAGAAAGCGGGAAATGGATTTCTTCGGCGTTACAACTACAGATCTGGATGGAATCGTCAGCCAGCTGAAGCTGACAGAGGGTGTGGAAGTTGCTATTTTCCTGTATGAAGTGGGAAATATGGAATTCAAGGTTTCTCTTCGTTCTAAGGAACAGGTAGATGTGAGCAAAGTCGCTTCCTATTTTGGCGGCGGCGGACATGTGCGTGCAGCCGGAGTGACCATGAAAGGAACCTTCCATGACATCATCAACAATCTGACACTGCATATTGAGCGCCAGATGTTGCATCAGGAGGAATAGTGAACGGTATCATCAATGTATATAAAGAGCGCGGCTATACGTCACATGATGTAGTGGCGAAGCTGCGTGGTATTTTAAAACAGAAAAAGATCGGACACACAGGAACTCTCGATCCGGAAGCGGAGGGAGTTCTTCCTGTATGTCTGGGAAAAGCAACGAAGCTGTGTGACCTGCTGGCCGGACATGATAAAGTTTATGAGGCAGTGATGCTTCTGGGACAGTCTACAGATACTCAGGATACCACAGGAACTGTGCTGGAATCTGCAACGGTCACTGTATCAGAAGAGGAAGTGCGGGAAGCGGTCCTTTTCTTTGAGGGACCTTATAAGCAGATACCGCCCATGTATTCCGCGCTGAAAGTCAATGGACAGAAGCTCTGTGATCTGGCGAGAGCTGGAAAAGAAGTGGAGCGGAAAGCCCGCCCGGTGGTGATCCATGAGATCACGATCCTTGAGATGGATCTGCCCAGAGTGAAGATGCGGGTACACTGCTCCAGCGGAACTTATATCAGAACTTTGTGTCATGATATTGGCGAAAAGCTGGGCTGCCATGGCTGCATGGACAAGCTGCTCCGTACCAGGGTAGAGCGGTTCTGTGTCGAAGACAGTCTGACTTTATCACAGATCGAGAGCATCCGGGACGAAGAACGCTTGGAGGAGATCATCATTCCCATCGACCGGATGTTTGATGAAGAGCCTGCAGTCCATCTGAATGAAGAACTGTCAAAGGCAGCTCATAATGGAAATGCACTCCCCCTGGGGGTATCGGAATCAAAGCCTGCAGCCGGTCAGAAAATCAGAGTCTATGATGCAGATGGTGCATTTGTAGGACTTTATCAGTATGAGAAAGAACGGGACAGACAGCATTTCAGACTTTTGAAAATGTTTTATGAGAAATAATAATTCAGAGCCATGTATATGCCGCATATGGGATGGCTATGAGTAGATAGAAGGAAACGAAGAGAATTACCATGAATTATATTACAGGAAAGACCAGCTTTGGAGTGATGGCACCTTCGGCAGTCAGCCTTGGAAAATTTGATGGACTCCACAGAGGGCATCAGAAGCTGCTGCAGCATATCCTGGAGCAGAAAAAGAATGGTCTGGAGGCAACAATCTTTACCTTTGCCAGCAATCCGACCCGTATGCTGTCAGGTTTGTCTGCACAGAATATTCTGACCAATGAAGAACGTCGGGAGATGCTTGCCAAAGCAGGTGTTGACAATCTGCTGGAGTGCCCCTTTGTGCCGGAGATTGCCCACATGGAGCCGGAACGTTTTATTGAAGATGTTTTGGTGGGACAGCTGAAAATGAAGTTTGCAGCTGTGGGAACAGATTTTCATTTTGGATATCAGCGGCGAGGAGATCATGCAATGCTTCAGAAGCTGGCACCCAAATATGGATACACCGTGGAAGTGGTAGAGAAGGAACAAAGCCACGGAAGAGATATCAGCAGTACCTATATCCGGGAAGCCCTTCATGACGGTAATGTGAAGCTTGCCAATGAGCTGCTTGGATACCGGTATTATGTGAGCGGTATTGTGCTCCACGGCAGGCAGATCGGTCGTACCATTGGAATGCCGACTACTAATCTGCTTCCACCGCAGGAAAAACTGCTGCCAAAAGATGGTGTGTATCTGACCCGCACATTTGTGAAAGAGGATGAGTATTACGGTATCACCAATGTGGGGTATAAGCCTACAGTCGGCGGCGAGACCCGCAGAGGAGTGGAGACCTATCTCTTTGATTTTGATGGAGATCTGTATGGACAGGATCTTATGGTAGAATTCATTGAATTCCGCAGACCTGAGCAGAAGTTTCAGTCACTGGATGAATTGAAGGCGCATATTCTGTCTGATATGAACTGGGGCAAGAGTGTGGCACGCCAGATATAATAGAATACTTTAGAATTATAAACAGCTTCGAAGGATAGCATAAAAGCTCGTATGACGTGTATCGGACAAAGTAAGTTTCGTGTATCGTCTGGATACGTACACTTTTAGTGTACGCACCAGCCGATACACGAAAGCTCACTCTGTTCGCTCCAAGTCATAGCAGCGCAGTTTATTGCTATCCTTCGGAGCTGTTTGTAGTTTATGGAATGTTATTGTCCCAGGATTTGATAAATAAAAAGTAAGATTGCATCCTTGACATGTGATTTGCTTCATGTTATAACAGATTTAACAGGACACCCAGGAGGGGTGCTATGATAACAAATATCAATAAGCACTGTGAGAGGAGATATAGATAAAATGAAGCAAAAGTTTGATGTGACCGGCATGAGCTGCAGTGCATGCAGTGCCCATGTGGAGAAGGCTGTGAGCCGGGTTCCGGGCGTGGATCAGGTGCAGGTCAATCTGCTGCAGAATTCCATGGTGGTGGAATACGAAGATGAAGCCACCGATGCGGCAGCGATCATTCATGCAGTGGAGGATGCAGGATATGGTGCATCTGTCAAGGATGCCCATGAGCCGGCGAAAAAAGCAGAGAATGATCTGCAGAAGCGGACAGCAGAAGAAGCCAAAAAGATGAAGCATCGTCTGGGCTGGTCTATTGTATTTTTGATTGTACTCATGTACATTTCCATGGGACATATGCTGGGATGGCCATTGCCGGGCATTCTGCTTGGACATGAGAATATGATGATATTTACACTGACTCAGCTGTTCCTGACACTTCCGATCATGTATCTGAATCGGAAATACTATGAGAATGGATTTAAGTCGCTGTTCCACGGAGCACCGAATATGGACACTCTGGTGGCTATGGGTTCCACGGCAGCATTTGTCTACAGTGTCAGCCGCCTGTATGTGATGGGATATGCCATGGGGCGCGGCGAGACGGATATGGCACATATGGCAGCCATGAATCTTTATTTTGAATCTGCAGCCATGATCCTGACATTGGTCACCATTGGAAAATATATGGAATCCCGATCCAAGCACCGGACTTCTGATGCTATCACCAAGCTGGTGGATCTGGCTCCGAAGACGGCACTGGTGGTACGAAATGGTCGGGAGACAGAGATTCCTACGGATCAGGTACAGGTAGGCGAGACGGTTATCGTAAAACCAGGACAAGGGATCCCTGTGGATGGGGTGATCCTGGAGGGAACCGGAACAGTGGATGAGTCAGCAATCACTGGTGAGAGCATTCCGGTAGAGAAGAAGGTCGGAGACCGGGTAACCGGCGCAACCGTTAACCGGGCCGGTTATTTTCAGATGAAGGCAGACCGGATCGGTGAGGATACCACATTGTCGCAGATCATTCGATTGGTGGAGGAAGCTAGTGGAAGTAAAGCGCCCATTGCCAAACTGGCAGATAAGGTCAGTGGTATTTTCGTTCCGGTAGTTATCACTATTGCAGTGATTACAATCATAGTCTGGCTGCTGTCAGGAGCAACCTTCAGTTTTGCACTGGCATCTGGTATTGCAGTGCTTGTGATCTCCTGTCCGTGTGCACTGGGTCTGGCAACCCCGACAGCCATTATGGTTGGAACCGGTCGGGGAGCAGAGCAGGGAATCCTCATCAAGTCAGGTGAAAGTCTGGAGACTGCACATCTGGTAGATACCGTGGTGCTGGATAAGACAGGAACCATTACCGAAGGTCATCCGGCAGTGGCAGCAGTGAGAATGGCTCCGGGTGTGACCGAAGCAGAGCTTTTAGGACTGGCAGCATCTCTGGAAAAAGCAAGTGAGCATCCGTTAGCAGAGGCTATTGTAAGATATGCAGAGGAAGCAGGAGTTGAAGTTTCTCAGGTAACGGAATTTGCCGCAGAAGCGGGGCGGGGCGTCTCAGGAATGGTATCCGGAAGAAAAGTACTGGCAGGAAATCAGAAAATGATGGATGCACAGAAAGTTATACTTGACGGAATGGACGCAGAAGCAGGAAAATTATCAGAGGAAGGCAGGACAGTGCTGTACATTGCAGCGGATCAGAAGCTTCTTGGTATGATCGCAGTGGCAGATCCGGTGAAGAAGACCAGTGCGGAAGCAATCCGCGAGATGGAGCAGATGGGACTTGATGTGGTCATGCTGACCGGTGATCATGAGAAGACGGCAAGAGCCATTCAAAAGCAGCTTGGCATCAGCCGCGTGATCGCACAGGTACTTCCGCAGGATAAGGAAAGGGAAGTCCGCAGATTGCAGGAGGAAGGCCATAAAGTTGCCATGGTAGGTGATGGTATCAACGATGCACCGGCACTGGCCAGAGCGGATGTTGGTATTGCCATCGGAGCAGGAACAGATGTGGCCATTGAGTCCGCAGATATTGTTCTGATGAAGAGTGACCTGCTGGATGCGGTGACCGCTGTACAGCTGAGTCGTGCAGTGATCCGCAACATCAAAGAGAATCTGTTCTGGGCATTTTGCTACAATGCCATCGGTATTCCGCTGGCAGCAGGTGTATTTTATCCGTTGCTGAACTGGCAGTTAAGCCCAATGTTCGGAAGCGCAGCCATGAGCTTCAGCTCTGTATTTGTGGTATGTAACGCACTGCGATTAAAAGGATTTCAGCCAGGCTTCCGTAAGAAACGTGGCGGAAAAACAACTGCCCCGCAGCAGACTGCTGAGCAGGCAGAAAAGAAAGGAGATACAACAACCATGAAAAAAACAATTAAAATCGAGGGAATGATGTGTTCTCATTGCACAGGAAGAGTAGACAAGGCACTGAACGCAATGGATGGTGTGACTGCAACTGTCAGCCTGGAAGATAAGGCTGCTTATGTGACAGTAGACGGTGCAGTGACTGATGAAGAACTGAAAAAGGCAGTGGTTGACGCAGGATACGAAGTTACCGGAATTGAATAATCTGCTGAGGTCACAGGGAGGTAGATACATGCAGGCTGACAGAAAGAAAATTGAACGGCTGCTGAAGACAGCAAGAGGGCAGATTGACGGAATCCTCCGGATGGTGGAGGAAGACCGTTATTGTATGGATATATCCGCTCAGGTGACTGCCACTGAAGCCATTCTAAAAAAGGTAAATAATGAAGTTATCCGTGCTCACATGAAAGGCTGCCTGAAAACAGCGATCCTGGAGGGCAATGGAGATGAAAAAATCGACGAGCTCATGTCCGTAGTTGATAAAATGAGCAAATAAAGTTCTTGACATCATCACGTTAAAGCAATATAATATCCTACAATGCTACTAGGCATTGTGTATATCCACAAAGGGTATGTGAGGAGGAAAAGATGATGAAAAGAATGACAGCATGGAAACAGGCAGCCGTACTGGGAATGGCAGTATGCATGACAGCAGGTCTGGTTGGATGTGGAAGCAAAGAAGCGGCTGATACGACAGCTGATGCAACTACAGAAGCGGTAGATACAGAGACCACAGAAGCAGCAGAGGATGGAGATGTTCGCACTGTCCGTATTGGAATTGGTAATGCTTACAATCCGTTCTGCTATCTAGATGAGAATGAGGAACTGGCAGGATACGAGTATGAAGTGCTGAAAGTGGTTGACGAGCGTCTGCCACAGTATGAGTTCCAGTATGAGCCGACAGAGTTTTCAAATATTCTGGTAGGTATTGATACCGGAAGTTATGATATGGGCGTTCACGGATTTGGCTGGAATGAGGAGCGTGCACAGAAATATCTGTACTCCGAAGTTCCAAGTGTGACCACCGGTGGATATGTGATCATCGGAGCAGCCGGAAAAGATTATCAGGGAATCGAGGATCTTGCCGGAAAGAAGATCCAGGTCAAGACCGGAAGCAATGTAGCAAACCTTCTGGAAAAATACAATGAAGCGAATCCGGATCTGGCAGTAGAGATCGTATATGAAGATTCTGAGAATGAGCAGATCGTGAGCAACCTGGTAAATGGTGTCTATGATGCTTACATCAATGAAAAGATCGATGCAGATCAGTGGCTGAAACAGTTTGATGGACTGGAAGAATATGGAAGCAATCTGTTTGAGAATGATTCTGATTCCGGATGCTACTATCTGTACAATAAGAAAGAGACCAAGCTTGAGAAAGATATCAGTGAGGTTCTGACTCAGCTGCACGAAGAAGGCGTGACCGGAAAACTTTCTGAGGAATACCTTGGAGCAGATTACACCAAATAAACAGATATGATCACAGACAGGATCAGAGGGTCATCACTCTTTGATCCTGTTTTTAGTAGAGAGAGGAACATAAGATGAATGCAGATTTCTTTTCCTGGGAAAGATTCGCAGATGTATTTCCAAAGGTTCTTGTGAAGCTGCCGGTCACATTTGAGATTGTGCTCATGGCAACTGTCATCGGGTTATGTCTGGGAACTATTCTGGCTATGATCCGCATAAAAAAAATACCGGTGCTGAATCAGATTGCATTTCTGATGATCTCTTTTTTCAGAGGGACGCCGGCACTGGTACAGATGTTTATTGTGTACTATGGAACTCCACTTTTGTTCAGAAGTGTGTTTGGAATTGATCTGAGCGGTGCAGATAAACTGTTGTTTGTATTTATTACGTTTGGACTGAATCAGTCTGGATATATGGCAGAGCAGATCCGCGCTGCAATTCTGTCCGTCCCGGAAGGGCAGACAGAGGCTGCCTATGCGGTGGGACTAACTGGCTGGCAGACCTTCCGCAGAATCGTATTTCCACAGGCTTTAAAAGTTGCAATCCCTGGACTTGAGACCATGTTTGTCACTTTGTTTCAGGATACAGCTCTGGCCTATATGATCGGTGTAGCGGATATGATGGGAAAGGTGAAACTGATTGCAGCATCTACCAGACATTCCATGGAAGGATATGTAGGTGTCGCAATTATTTTTGCAGTGATCAGTCTTCTACTGGAAGAGATTTTTACAGTGGTAAATCGTAGAATGGCACATGAAAGGAAGGCGAGCATATGAATTTTCAAGTGACGTATTTCCTGGAATGTCTGAGTGCAAGCTTCTCCAAGATACCGGTGAGCATCGGAATCGCAGCAGTGACACTTCTGATCGGGCTTCTGGTGGGAACACCTATCGCATTGATTCGTGTCTTTCATGTGAAGATCCTGGATCCGGTCTTTACAGCACTGATCGCAGTGGTAAAGGCTATTCCGGTCAACCTGATCATTCTGATTGCAGGATTGTGGTTCAATGATAACTTTAATGGAATTGCACAGGCTTTGGGGCTGTCTGTCACGGTGGCAGATGTGGACAAGATCTATGTGGCAATCTGGGCATTGTCGATCGCAGCGATCGCACTGCTGTCGGAATCGGTTCGAGGTGCCCTCCTGTCAGTGGATCATGGGCAGTATGAAGCTGGTTATGCGGTTGGACTGACCGGTTTTCAGACATTTACCAGAATCATTATGCCGCAGGCATTTCTGGTGCTGGTACCGGCATTGATCGGAAATATCAATTCGCTGATCAAACTGTCGGCACTGGTGATTCTGGTTGGTGTGCAGGATGTATTGAATGCAGGTATCAAAGTGGCAAGTATTTACTACTGTTATCTGGAAGCATATGTGGCTGCTGCATTGATTTACTGGGCGATCAGTATCATCTGTATTCAGGCAGGAAAGCTGGCTGAGAAAGAACTGGGACGTTACAGAAGGAGCGGAATATGATAGAAGTTAAAAATGTACATAAAAAATTTGACCGGAATGAAGTGCTTAAAGGTGTTACTCTGAAAGTAGAGACCGGAGATGTAATTGTAATCCTGGGACCCAGCGGTTCCGGAAAAACCACGCTTCTTCGTACAATCAATTTTCTGGACAGGGCGGATGCAGGAGAACTGACCATCTGTGGAAAGACTTACAATATGAAGAATGCATCGAAGAAAGAAGTGCTTGAAGTTCGTCGAAAGACTGGATTTGTGTTCCAGAATCACAATCTGTTCAACAACAAGACTGCTCTTGAAAATGTGATGGAAGGACTTGTAACAGCACGGAAGGTTCCAAAGGAAGAAGCGAAGAAGCGGGCCATGGAAGCATTGGATAAGGTTGGACTGGCAGAGAGATATCATTATTATCCGGCACAGCTTTCCGGAGGTCAGCAACAGCGAGTGGGAATTGCTCGTGCAATTGTGCTGAATCCGGAAGTGATCATGTTTGATGAACCTACATCAGCGTTGGATCCTGAGCTGGTAGGAGAGACTTTGAAGATCATTAAAAAAATTGCAGAAGAAGGAATTACCATGATCGTTGTGACGCATGAAATGTCTTTTGCATCGGATGTGGCGAGTAAAGTAGTATTTATGGACGGCGGTGTGATCGTGGAAGAGGGAACACCTCAGGAGATATTTTCTAATCCGAAAGAGGAGCGAACCAGACAGTTTCTGCAGAGAATTCTGCCAAGATAGAGAGTGAGGCATACGAATGAAGGTGCTTGATCAGGAATATGTAACGAAATACCTAGACATGGAAGCATGTATTGATCTGATGGAAAATGTGTTCCGTCAGGTGGAACAGGAGGCATGTACGCAATATTTGCGTACAGCTATTGAACTTCCTAATCATAATATTCTGGGAGTCATGCCAGGTTATTTTGAGAGTGGTTATTTTGGGGCAAAGATTTTAAGTGTCTATCCTATGAATGGTCGAGATGGATATCCATCTCATCAAGGACAGATTCTTCTGTTTGAAAAGAAACATGGACAGATCAAGGCAGTAGTGGATGCCATGTCAGTGACACGGATCCGTACAGGTGCAGCCAGTGCGGCGGCCAGCCGGTTACTGGCAAGACCTGATTCCACTCATCTGGCTCTGCTTGGAAGCGGGGAACAGGCAGATTCCCATCTGGAAGCTATGCTGAAGTGTTTTCCAATAGACACTGTGACTGTGTGGAGTCCTTCTGAAAATCATGCAGAGCAGTTTGCGAAAAAAAACAGTGCAAAATATAATGTGAAAGTAGATGCCTGCAAAGATGCAAAAGATGCAGTGAAAGATGCGGATATTATTTGTACGCTGACCCCGTCAAAGACTCCGGTTCTGGAAGGAACATGGGTGAAACCTGGAACGCATATCAATGCAGTGGGTGCCTGTTCTTTGCAGAGTCGGGAACTTGACAGTGCTCTTACAAAATCAGCCCGCTTTTATGGAGACAACAGAGAATCTGTAATGAAAGAAAGTGGAGATTTTCTGATTCCTTTGCAGGAAGGACAGATTGAGGAGACACATTTTCTTGGAACCATTGGTCAGATACTGACCGGAAAATGTCAGGGAAGAACATCAGATAAGGAAATCACGATCTTCGAATCACTGGGAATGGCGGTAGAAGATCTGGCCTGTGCGGAATATCTATATGAGAACGGAGAGGACGGCAGAGCATGAGCTGGTTAGAAGAATACAGAACGCAGTTTCCGGCAGCGGCAGAGTGTGTCTATCTGGACAACGCATATGACTGTGGTGGAACTTTGATTGGAAAAGCAGCAGCAGAGCGATATTTTGATGACTGGAAGTATGCCGCTGTGCATAATGAGAGAGGTGGTCCAGGAAGGGCTACGTTGTTCCGAACCATTGATGAGACCAGGGAATATCTTGCTGAACTGGCAGGAGGAGCAGGACCGGACAGAATTGCATTTACCAGAAATACCAATGAAGGAATTAATGCAATCCTCCAGGGGTTTGATTTCCAGCCAGGCGATAATATTGTCACAGACGGACAGGAGCATGAATCGGTGCTGATGCCATGCCTTAATGCGGGTCGTACCAGAAACATAGAAGTAAGGATCGCATCAGTCAGAGAAGATGGCAGTGTGTCCATTGAAGAATTGAAAAGTCTTGCAGATATGCATACACGCATGATCCTGGTGAGCCATGTACAGTCAGCTACAGGATACAAAATTGATCTGAAAACGTTGGGAACCTGGTGCAGATCCAAAGGGATTTTTCTGATCGTGGATGGAATCCAAAGTCTTGGTTTATGCCCATTTCTGGCAGATGAATGGGGGGTGGATGCGGTCAGCGCCTCTTCCTATAAGGGACTTTGCGGAACCAACAGCAGTGCATTTACTTATTATCAGCCGGAACTTCTGAAACATATATGGCCGGTCTATACAGCTGCTGGTCCGTATATGCATGTGGAGCGAAATAATAAGTACTCCCTGTATTGTGATGGAGAAGATAAAGCAAGAAAGATGGAAAACAGTTCGCTTGATAATATCGGTATCTATATTATGCATGATTCAGTGAAAAAACTGTTGGAGATCGGTATTGATCAGATATGGGAGCATATCAATGAACTGTACGAACAGTTTTATGACGGACTTGTGGAGCTTGAGTATACTCCGGTAACGCCGAGAGATGCAGAGAAGAGATGTGGGATTCTGTCACTGAAACTGGAAGATAAAGAGGAATTCTTTGCTTTTATGAGGAGTCAAAATATCTGTCTGAGCATCAGTGCGGGAACTTATATCCGTTTTTCGCTTGGCGCATTTAATAACAGAGCAGATATTGAAACGGCATTAGAAGCAGTCAGAATGTATAAAACAAGTAAAAATCTGTAAAATCTGAAAAGCCTGCAGAAATGCCGGCTTTACTTGACAAATCCTCGTATTTGTTATAGTATTGTATTCGAAATGTAACAATTCTGTAATAATTCAGAACTATATATGAGCAAAAGAAAATCCTCGAAAAGGTGATTTTGCGAATGGACTCTGAATGATGTGATGACAGTATAGGAGAATCAATATGAATAACATTTACCATAAGATCATAACAGGAGGATTTGCACTGGTACTGGCCGGAGCTGTGGCATTCACTGCAGCACCTATGGATGCACAGGCATCTGCTGCACTGGGGATCAGTTCACAGATCGGACTTTCTGCAGATATGGATGCGGCAGAGACTACGGATGTTGAAAATGCAATGAATCAGACCGTTCTGGATGCCTTTCACCTGGACGGATACAGCAATCTGGGAATCGTGACCGTATCTGAAGGAAAAGTAAACATTCGAGACAGTGCCTCAACAGATGGAAAGATCGTTGGAAAGATCGGTAATAATGCAGGCTGTGACGTGCTTGGAGAAGAGGGCGAATGGCTGCAGATCAAATCTGGAAAAGTAGAAGGATACATTAAGGCAGAATATGTGCTCACCGGAAGCGAGGCACTGGAGAAAGCAGGTTCTCTGCTGAAGACAGTAGCAGATGTGAACACAGAAGGCCTGAAGGTTCGCACCCAGCCGAGCACTGACAGCGAAGTGCTGGATATTGTAGGAAGCGATCAGAGCTTTGATGTTCTGGAAGAGCTGGATGAGTGGGTCAAGATTGATCTGGACGGTGAGGAAGGATATCTTTTCAAAGATTATGTAAATGTAGGTGCCAAGCTTGATGAAGCACTGACGATTTCTGAAGTCATGTATGGAGCAGATGTATCTGATGTGCGGATGGCACTCAGTAACTTTGCAAAACAGTATATTGGTAATCCATATGTATGGGGAGGAACCAGTCTGACTAAGGGAGCAGATTGTTCCGGATTTGTACTTTCTGTATTCCGGAATTATGGTATCAGCCTTCCGCATTCATCCCGTGCACAGGCGAACTGCGGAACCAAGATCAGTCTGTCTGAGCTGAAGCCGGGAGACCTGGTATTCTATGGCAACCGTTCAGGTATCAACCACGTGGCAATCTATGTGGGTGGCGGACAGGTTGTACATGCCAGCAACCCACGTGTGGGTATCACGATCTCTGGTGTAAGTTATCGTAGTCCAGTGAAAGCAGTCAGAGTGATCAAAGATTAATATGAGAAAAGCAAAATCCCGTGAATGCCGAGTGCAGTTCACGGGATTTTTATAGGGTTAAAGATTAGAAACTTGTTGGCGTGTTGACCAGGTGTTCACAGAATCCGTGATGACATCATGAATGCGATCATAATCCTGCGTTTCAATAACTTCCAGGATCTTCTGATGTTCCTGGTAAGTGATCTCACCATGGTGAGTTTTTAGGGTAGCGGTAATCGTCGGTTCCATAAAATCAAGAACAATACTGTAGATCCGCTCCATCAGAACATTCTTTGTACAGCTTCCCATCAGATGGTGGAATTCCAGGTCTATGGTTTTCAACTGTTCCAGTGACAGATTCTTGTCTATCAGTTTTCCAAGTAAATTCAGGTTTTCTCTCAGCGCTTTCCGCTCAGCAGTATTTTCATCATAATGTCTTAGTATCATTTCCAGAACATCAATCTCAATCACCTGTCTGAGTTCATACAGCTTTTCCGGATCCGGATTAGTGACAAAAAAACTCAGAAGAAGAGAATCCATCAGAGTGGATCCTGGCTTCTCACATACATAAGTTCCATTGCCGACTTTGACATCTACAAGTCCAAATGCGGACAGAATCTTCATGGCTTCCCGGACGGAACCACGGCTGACACCAAGTCCTTCAGAAATTTCCAACTCATTTGGGAGTCGGTCTCCTGGCTTTAGTTTTTGCTTGACGAGAAGCTGTTTGATATTATTGACGACAATATCCACAGCGGATTCTCGTTTATTAGTTTTAAAAAGTTTATGAACGTCCATATAGTAATTACCTTTTTCCTAATATGTTTTTATTTATCAAATACAATACTTTTTATTTCAATATTAGCATGCAAAAGATAAGATGTCAAATGAATAATACGGAGAAGAGAATGATATTCGTGAAAAAGCACAAAAATATTAATGCATTAACGTTAAAATTCAACAAATCATCGTGTTTTTTATATGTTTTTCTGATATAATATTGACAACTAAAATAATATATGATATATGTAAAACATCAGATGTCTGTCAGATGAATAAGCGCTAAATAATTTGTCAGAAGAAAATGAGAGATGAAAACAAAACAGGAGGAACGAAATGAAAAAGAAAACACTTGCATTACTTTTAGTTGGAGCAATGGCGATGAGCATGGCGGCATGTGGATCATCCAAATCAGGAGATACTGCTGCAACAGCACCGGCACAGGAGCAGGAGACAGAGGCAGCAACGGAGACTGACGATACTTCAACAGATGCGGTTGACCTGTCTAATGTGGAACCGGCTACACTGACGCTGGCACATATTTATGCGGCAGAACACCCTTTCACCACTGGTCTGGACGATTTTGCTCAGAAGGTTTCTGAAGCAACGGACGGAAAACTGGAGATCAAGCATTTCTCAGCAGCACAGTTAGGTGATGAGCCATCGATTCATGAAGGTCTGAAGAATGGAACCGTTGATATGGCGGTTATGGGTATTTCAGAAGCAGGTAAAGATTACGAGCCGGTTATGGTTATGGACGCTCCGTTCATTTTCACAGATGTGAATCAGATGATGGCAGCGAATGAGTCTGAAGTTGGACAGGAACTGTGGAAATCCTATGAAGAGGCATCTGGAATCAAGATGTTAAGCCCAATCTATTATGGAACTCGTCAGCTTACTACTAATAAGAAGGTAAGCAATGTAAGTGATCTGGCAGGTATGAAGATTCGTGTACCGAGTCAGGAAAACTCTGTGGCAGTATGGCAGGCGCTGGGTGCATCGCCGACTCCGATGAACTTATCTGAAGTATATCTGTCACTGCAGACCGGGGTTGTAGATGGTCAGGAAAATCCGGTTGCAACGATCTTGAGCCAGGGATTCCAGGAAGTATGCAGTTACATGAACATGACTTATCATTCTGTACAGAATTGCCCACTGTTTATCTCTTCTGCTTCCTATGAAAAGCTGGATCCGGCACTTGCACAGATTCTTGATGAGTGCGTAGCTAAGTACATGCCGGAGATTACCGCAAGCATGGTTGAATATGAGAACTCTATGATCGATGAGATTGCAAATGGCGATTCCATGGAGATCAACAATGATGTTGATATCGACAGCTTCAAAGCTGCACTTGCTGATTACATCAAACAGAATGAGTCTGTATGGGGCGAAGGCGTATACGATGCTCTTTCCGCAACAGAAGTAAAATAAAACGATTTTTGAACTCAGGGAGCAGAAGCGAGACTTCTGTTCCTTGAAGCAAAAAATGTTGGAGGGAAAAATGCTTTTAAAATTCGAAGATGCATTAAATAAGATAGAAGGCTGGTTTATGATCATCGGAATCGCTGCGATGGGAGTTATAATGACGTTAGAGGTATTTTTCCGGCTCTTCTTTTTTGCACTGACCTGGAGTGAAGAACTTGCGAAATACATCTTTGTATGGGTCGTATTTATTGGAATGTGCTACGGCATTGGAAAAGGACTTCATATTCGGATGGAATTACTGGAAGAAAAAATGCCGCCAGTAATCAAAAAACTGATGCTGATCGTCGGAGACATTATTCTGATTCTCCTGTTCATCTATTTACTGGGACCATCTTGGGAGTATTTTGTATCTCAGTGTTCACAGAAAGCTGCAACAATTCCGATCCATATGGGATATGTGGCGATTGTCGTTCCCACAAGTTTTGTTCTGTGTTTGATTCAGATTGCACTGGACATTGTTAAACAGGTGAAAGGAGAAAAATAAAGATGGTTGTTTTTTTAGTCACATTTTTTGTCCTGATGTTGATAGGTGTACCCATCTGCTTTTGCATGCTGGGAAGTTCTGCACTTTACATTATTGTAAATGATATTTCAGCCCGGATTATTGTTGAAAAATTCTGTACAGGACCCAATTCATTTACATTGCTTGCAATTCCTTTCTTTATTCTTGCTGCAAACCTGATGAACAACGGTGGAGTGACAGACAGAATGTTTACATTTTGCCGGAAATGGGTAGGTCATTTTACTGGAGGACTTGGACACGTAAATGTATTGGCGAGCGTGATTTTTGCCGGTATGAGCGGTGCTGCAGTGGCAGATGCCGGAGGGCTTGGACAGCTGGAACTCAAGGCCATGAGAGATGCACATTTTGATGATGATTTTACACTGGCAGTAACCGGTGCCTCTTCTACGATCGGACCGGTAATTCCACCCAGTATTCCGGCAGTTGTATATGCGGTATCTGCAGGTTGTTCCATCGGCGGGCTTTTCATGGCAGGTATTATTCCAGGACTTCTGATGGCAGCATCCATGTGCGTGGTCGTATATATCTGGGCAAAGATCAAAAACTATGAAAAAGATCCGAAAGCTACCTGGAAAGAGCGTTGGATCGCAACCAAGAGAGGTTTCTTATCACTGCTGACACCGGCAATTATTATCGGAGGAATCTGGAGTGGTAAATTTACTCCGACGGAAGCAGCGATTGTTGCATCTTTGTATGCAGGATTTCTGAGCTTTGTTGTTTATAAGCAGTTGAAATTATCGGATCTGAAGGCACTTCTTCTGAACACGGCAGAGCAGACCATCGTATCATTATGTATCATTGCATCATCCGCAGTGTTCGGATGGGTACTTACATATGAGAGAATTCCGCAGATTGCGGCAAACTGGTTTCTGTCCTTATCCGATTCGCCGACCGTATTTATTTTCCTGTCCATCGGTATTTTACTTATCGTGGGATGCTTTATGGAGACGATTGCAGCTATTACCATTATGACACCGGTATTATTACCAATCGCTACATCCATGGGATATAGTCCGGTACATTTTGGCGTTGTTATGATCCTGGTGCTGATGATCGGTCTAATCACTCCGCCGGTTGGTCTTGTAACCTATACGCTGGCAAATATTTCAGGAGTTGCATTCACCAGAATCGCAAAAGCAACTATGCCATTCTTGGGAGTATTAATCATTGTACTGATCTGCATTGCACTGTTTCCACAATTGTCACTGTTTCTTCCAGGACTGATGGGGGCTGGCGTATAACGTATAGTCAATAGAAAATGGCCCTATATCACCAGAAGTGTGGCAGATTATTTTCTGGAGAAAAAGATTCGTCTGGTCGGAGTAGAGAGTATGGATCTGGATCTCATAGATCCATATGATCTGTCAACATCTGAGTTTATCGGACACAGGACATTTCTACCAAATGGCATTTATATTATTGAGAATCTTAAAAATTTGGAGAAGATTGGAAAACCAAGATGCAGCATTATAGCATCACCCTTGAAAATAAAAGGAGCAACCGGATCACCAGTTCGTGTGATCGCAATTGTGTAGGAGGATGGAAACATGGAAGTAACATTTGGAGAAAACATGTTTGGAGATCTGGATTATAAAAGCTTTCCAAAGATGGTAAAGGTAAAACAGGTTTTTGATTGTCCAAGTGTGGATGATGTGGAAGAATGTGTAAGAAGAGAAGTGGCAAAGCCGGAGATCAATCAGTTGATCAAACCGGGAATGCAGATTGCAGTTCTTGCTGGAAGCAGAGGAATCGCGCATATTAACACCATTATTTATACATTGATCCAGGAACTGAAAAAAAGAGGTGCAGAGCCGTTTATTGTACCGGCAATGGCCAGCCATGGAGGAGCTACGGAAAAAGGTCAGCGACTGCTGCTGGAGTCTTATGGAATCACAGAGGAGACCATGGGAGTCGAGATTCGATGCAATATGGATCCGGAACTTGTGGGCGAGACAGATTATGGCGTAAAGATCTATTTTGACCGCAATGCACTGGCTGCGGATGGAATCATTCCGGTGAACCGTATTAAATGTCATACGGCCTTCCGTGGAAAGACAGAAAGTGGTCTGATGAAGATGATGGCAATCGGAGCCGGTAAGCAGAAAGGTGCTGAGTCTCTGCATTCTTATGGTGCGGATAAATTTGCCACTTTGTTGCCAGATGCATACAATGTGATCAGAAAAAAGGCAAAGCTGATGTTTGGTCTGGGAATTGTTGAAAATGCATATGAGGATACAGCACTTATCGAGGCGATTCCAGGTGCTACGTTCCAGCAGAGAGAAGCAGAACTGCTGGTGAAAGCAAATGAGTGGATGTCTAAGATCATGATTGATCATTTTGATGCATTGCTGGTGAACAAGACAGGAAAGAATTACAGCGGTGATGGTATGGATCCGAACATCATGGGAAGATTTGCGGTTCCGGGAATGACAGGCGGCCCGGATTATCAGCGAATGGCACTTCTGGATGTTTCAGAGGAATCTCATGGAAATGCTGTGGGAATGGGACTTGCAGATGTAATTCCGCAGAAACTGCTGGCAAAAGCGGATTTCCGGCAGATGTATATGAATGCATTTACATCAAAAATGGTAACTCCGATCGTAAAGATTCCAATCGTGGCACAGACGGATCAAGAGGCAGTGGGCGTTATGCTGCGTTTATGCTGTCGTGTAGAGAAAGGAAAAGAAAAAGTGATCGCGATAAAGAACACTCTGGATCTGAATGAAATATGGGTTTCTGAAGCACTGCTGGATGAAGTGAAAAATGATTCAAGGTTTGAGATCCTTTCTGAACTTGAGGAAATTCCTTTTGATGCGGAAGGAAACTGTCATCTGTTCGACGCTTGACATTTTTGGAAAAATTCCCCATGATAAGAGGTATCATTGAAAGAAGGAGGAAAACTGATATGATACCGAAAGATCCTGTGATGCTGTTAAGTTTTGTGAATACACAATTACGTGATTTTTATCCAGACTTTGAAGCTTTATGTAAGGATAAAGAACTGGATTCTAGGAAAATAGAAGAGAAGCTACGTTCAATTGATTATGAATATGACAGCAAATCAAATCAATTTATATAAAGAAAACGAGAAGAGATTAAAGAACCTGTAGTCATGGGCCGTTACTCCATAGATGAGCAATCACATCTATGGAGTAACGGTCTTTTTAAGTCTTATAGACATAGTTAATAATTTATCTATTCACATAATTATCGTATCTCGAATATGTATTTAAATATAAATTTGGCACTATAATTAAAAAGTGCCGAAAAAATATCGGCAGGTGATAGATGAATGGATAGAATATTTAAATCATTGTATGGGTTATCTTTTTTTGATAAGAACCTTTTTTTGAGATAGTCATAGAAAATGTCGGAGAATTAAGTAAAAGCTCACTGGAAAAACATCTGAAAAAATATCTGCAATCTGGTGAAATAGCACGTGTCGGTAAGAAATCTTCTAACAAAATCACCAAAAGGGAAAAATGAGGTATGGCATACTGATTTAGAAAAAATGCTGGTAGATATCTTTTCGGAGAACTTGAATAAGTCATTTGGACTAACCATCCAGATGACTATTTTTTTACTCATTTTTAGGGTAATGGATGTAGAAAGAAGGTAAGAACATGGAAGATAAAAAAGTGGATGAATTACAGTTGACGTCTTAACAGAACCTAAATGGCATTGTGTATAAAAAGGGTATGCGTAAATTGTGCAAAACATCTAAAATGAAAAAATGATTAGAAATATAATTGACATATTTGACAGCGTGGTGTATATTAGCATCAACAGGAAACATCAGATGTTTAACAACAAACTTAAAACAAAAGACATAAATTGATTGTTGAATGATGATGTGAAAATAGAAAATTTAATAATTAAATTATTCTAAAGGAGGAAGAGAAAGTGAACACACAGGAGTTACAAAAACTTGCCAACAAGCTTCGTCTCGAAGCAGTGCGTATGGTGTATGAAGGAAAAGACGGTCATCCGGGTCCGGCATTATCCATCGCAGACATCGTTGCAACACTTTACTTTGATGCTATGAACGTTGATCCGAAAAATCCGGAGTGGGAAGATCGTGACCGCTTCATCCTTTCCAAAGGACATGCTTGCCCAATCTGGTACGCAGCATTGAATGAGAAAGGATACTTTGAGCCGAAGGTAGAGCACTTCCATCTTCGTGCACTTGGTTCTACATTCCAGGGACATCCGTCAATGCACAGCACCAAAGGAATCGATATGACATCTGGTTCTCTTGGAAACGGAATTGCAATCGGAGCAGGAATGGCAGCAGCAGCCAAGATCCAGAAAAAAGATTATTTCACCTATGTTATCTGTGGTGATGGAGAGCTTCAGGAAGGTGTTTGCTGGGAAGGCGTGAATATGGCAACTGGCCGTAAGCTTGACAATCTGGTAGTATTTGTTGACCGTAACGGATGGCAGTCTTACAAGAGCGTAGATTTCACTGTAGGACAGAACAACATTGCAGATCGCTTCAGAGCTTTCGGATGGCATACACAGGAAATCAGCGGACATGACATTGATGGAATCAAAGCAGCAGTAGCAATCGCTAAGGGCTACAAAGGAAAACCACACGCAATCGTTTGTGATTGTATCAAAGGTAAAGGCCTGAGCTTTATGGAGAACAACAATGCATGGCATAAAGGTGTTCCGACTGATGAGCAGTGGGAGATTGCCAAGAAAGAACTTGGAGGTGAGGAATAATGGCAGAGTTTAAGGGTACGAGAGAAGCTTTTGCTGCAGCACTGTACGAGATGGCAGCAGAGAATGATAAAGTAGTTGGAGTATTCCCGGATTCACTGAAAGCTATGAGAGCAGTTCCTTTTGGAGAGACTTATCCGGATCGTTACATCGAGTGTGGTATCGCAGAGCAGTGCGCAGTTGATGTAGCTGCAGGACTTGCTTCCGCAGGAATGCTTCCGTTCGTTGGAACCTATTGTGGATTCCTTACCATGAGAGCTGGAGAGCAGATGCGTACATTTGTTGGTTATACTGATCTGAATGTAAAATTCATCGGTGTTAACGCAGGTATCCTTGGTGGAGAGCGTGAGGGTGTTACCCATCAGTTCTACGAGGATCTGGCATTTGTAACCAGCATCCCGAACTTCACTGTTCTGACCCCGGCAGATCCGGAGCAGTTATATGAGGCTGTTAAATATGCAGCAGAAATCCAGGGTCCGGTATATATCCGTGGCGGCAGCGGACGTGAAGTTGATGTATATGCAAAAGATGCTCCATTCTCCAAAGATGGTATCACCGTTTGGAAAGAGTATGGCACAGATGCAGTACTGTTCTCTAATGGTTATGTACTTGATCGTGTACTTGCAGCAGCAGATCTGCTGAAAGAGCAGGGAATCAACGTAACTGTTGCAGATATCAATATCCTGTACGGCAAAGATCCGTCCAAGATCCTTGATGTTATGGCTAAGACCAGCCAGATCGTAACTGTTGAAGATCACAACATCAATGGTGGACTTGGTTCTTACATCAGCCGCCTGGCAACTGAAAATCAGCCGGTTAAGGTTAAGAGAATCGCACTGACTGACTTCGCAGAGTCCGGTCCGGCAAAAGAGCTTGCTGATGCTTACGGATATGCTCCGGAGAAGATCGCAGCAACTGTAAAAGAAACTTTAGGAAAGTAATTCCTATCAAATAATATCTTATTAAAAGAAAGAGGCATAAAAATGGAAAAGATCAAAGTAGCAGTCATTGGTGCTGGCGGAAAAATGGGTACTCGTACATCTAACAACCTGGTAACAAAATTCCCGGACAAATTTGATGTCAAATTAGTTGAGACTTTCCCGCCTGCAGTAGAGCGTATCGAAAAAGAGCGTGGATTAAAAGTTACTCCGGTAGATGAGGCACTTGCATTTGCAGATGTAGTTATCTTCGCGGTTCCGGATACTTTAATTAAAAAACTGTCTGCTGAGTATGTTCCGATGCTGAAACCGGGCACCGTATTCCTGATCCTTGATCCGGCTGCAGCTGTTGCAAAAGAGCTGACTCTGCGTGATGACTGTACATTCGGTGTAGCACATCCGTGCCATCCGTCCTACTTCAAATGGCAGAAAGAAGAAGAAGCATATCAGGATCGTTTCGGCGGTGAAGGCGGACATCAGGATATCGTAATGAGCTGCATCCAGGGCGATGAGGAGAAATTCAAACTGGCTCAGGAGACCGCTCGCTGCATGTATCGTGCAGACAAAGCATTCGTTATGTCTTCCGAGCAGATCGCATTCCTGGAGCCGACTCTGGTAGAGACTCTTGGAGCTACCTGCTGCTATGCAATGGCTGAGACCGTAAATGAAGCTGTTAAAAGAGGAATCGACCGTGAGGCTGCTGTTTCCTTCCTGACAGGACATGTATTCAACCTGACTGCTAACTTCCTTGGATATCTGCCGGGCAACCCGCCTGTATCAGATGCTTGCAAGGTTGCACTTGAGATTGGTAATCATCTGGTACTTCGTGACGACTGGAAGAAGATCTGGGATGACGAGCTGCTTCGCAAAGTAATCGCAACCATGCTTCATCCGGAGACCTCTCAGGAGAACCTTGGTTTTGATGTAAAACCGCAGAAATAAGTAATCATCTTTACAATTTGTAATATATGCCCCATGGAAAAGGTCGGTGGTCAGATGGATTAGATTCCGGATACTGCCGGTCTTTTCCTTAAAAACGGAGATAAGCAAAAAAGAGATTATTTGAGAGAGCTAAGTTTGATACAATTCCTCTAACATCTCCCTGCCAGGATGCCATGCCTGGTGGGGAATTTTTGTATCAGAAGAAGGAGAACTATGGCCGTACAAGAACTGTTCAGAGCGAACAAAAGAGAATCAACAGTGGATATTGTGGTAAACAACATTAAAAAGCTGCTGATCGAACAAAAGTTAAAACCAGGAGACCGGCTTCCTAACGAGGTGGAGATCTCTGAAGCGATGAATGTAAGTCGCGGATCGGTACGGGAAGCTCTCAGAATTCTGACTGCATTTGGTCTGGTGGAGTCAAGAGTAGGGACAGGTACCTATATCTGTCAGAAACCAGGAAGGACATTGGCTGATTCTCTGCTGTTCAGCTTCTTTGTCAATAATCCAAATATTGGGAAATTATATGAATTTCGCAGGCTGATAGAGATCGACATTCTGGAGTCTGTCCTGGATCATTATGATGAAAATGAAGAAGAACGCCGGATGCTGGAGGAAAATGTAGATGAGCTGAAAGAATTGCTTACAAAGAATCCAGATACTGAATGGTTGAGAGAAAATGATATTTCCTTTCATTGTCTGATGGGGATCTGTACCAAAAATGTATTAATGGAACGGATCTATGGAATCGTGATCGATTTTATGGAAGCATCCATTGCGGAAACATTAAAAAATCAGCATGGAGAGATCGTGTATAAAGAACATATGCAGATACTGGAAGTGATCCGTACCAGGGATTACAGCCGGATCGAAGAGGTTATCACATCTTCTGTAGACACCTGGTCGATGCGACAGGCTGAAGGCTGAAAAAAAGATCCGCAGGACAACAGCAGTTATCCCGCGGATTTTGAAAGAACGTAAGAATTTTGTATATTTTTATAAATCCTGCAGAGATGACCAGGTATCAACGGAAGCGGCAACCGCTTCGGAGATCCGCTCGCCGTTCCGGGTTCTGATCACATCTACCATATCATGGTGAACCTTATAAACATATTCACCATGCTGTCTCTTATGAGTGGCTGTAATGGAGGGTTCCATAAAGTCAATTACAATGTTGTAGATCTGTTCTAACAAAGGATTGGTCGTGCAGCTTCCAAGAAGATGATGGAAAGCCAGATCATTTTCCTGAAGCTTTTCTGGGGTGGCCTCTTTGGCAATCAGCTGGGAGAGCTCTTCCAGATTTTCCTCCAGTGCAATACGGTCGTCCTCATTTTCATCATAATGCACAAGGATCAGCTGAAGAACATCGATCTCCAGTGCTTTACGGAGCTCATAGAGATTCTTCGTATCCGGATTGGCAATGAAGAAACTGAAAAGTAAGGAATCCATCAGCTTGGTGCCAGGGGTATCGCAGATATAAGTACCATTTCCCACTCGAATATCCACAAGACCAAATGCAGTAAGAATCTTCATGGCCTCACGGACAGAACCACGGCTGACTCCCATGCCTTCAGAAATCTCAAGTTCACTTGGAAGGCGGTCTCCTGGCTTCAGTTTTCTTTCAATTAAAAGCTGTTTAATATTATTGACTACAATGTCAACAGCAGATTCACGTTTATCTTTTTTGAAAAGTTCATTTATATCCATATTTTCCTCCAATACAGTCTCATTTTACTATATACGAAAATAGATGTCAAAGAATTATTGCGTTACAGATTATCAAATTCTTTGCTTTTCATATAAGGATATGATACAATCAATAAATCGAAGAAAATTAGTAAGAGGGAGACAAAAACCTTGGATAAAATTGCTGTTTTGATCCCGTGTTATAACGAGGAAAAGACTGTGGAGAAGGTAGTTCGTGATTTTAAAGCGGTACTGCCGGAAGCCGTGATCTATGTATATGATAATAATTCATCTGATCGGACGGTAGAGCTGGCAGAGAAGGCCGGAGCTGTGGTCCGCCATGAGTATATGCAGGGAAAGGGAAATGTGATCCGCCGCATGTTCCGCGAGATTGATGCGGAAGTCTATGTGATGACGGATGGAGATGATACCTATCCGGCAGAGTTCGCCAGAGAGATGGTGGACAAGGTATTGGAGCATCAGGCAGATATGGTTGTGGGAGATCGTCTGTCTTCCACTTATTTTACAGAGAATAAGCGTCCATTCCACAATTTTGGTAATTCTCTGGTAAGAGGAACCATCAATCGGCTGTTCCATACCGAGATCAAGGACATTATGACGGGTTACCGTGCATTCAGTTATCAGTTTGTAAAGACCTTCCCGGTGCTGTCCAAAGGATTCGAGATCGAGACTGAGATGACGATCCATGCAGCAGATAAGAATATGCAGGTGGACAATGTGATCATCGAGTACCGTGACCGCCCGGAGGGAAGCGAGTCCAAGCTGAACACGTATTCAGACGGTGCAAAAGTGCTAATGAGCATTGCAAAGTTATACAGAAACTACAAGCCCATGAATTTCTTCGGGCTTCTGGCACTTGTTCTGGCGGTGATGAGCATAGGATTCTTTATCCCGGTGCTGATGGAGTATATTGCAACCGGGCTTGTACCAAAATTCCCGACCCTGATCGCCTGTGGATTTGCCATGATGGCAGCGATCCAGTCTGTATTTGCAGGTCTGGTCCTCTCAGCAGGGGCGCAGAGAAGCCGTCAGGAGTTTGAGATGAATCTGATCAAAGTAGACATGCATTATAAGGAGCTTAAAGAGAATGACAGATAAGCTGCATGGGAAGAACCTTCGTATCTGGATATTTGCATTATTGGGCGGCATAGTATTTGCCGCCTTTGATCGTTGTGGATATATGATTCAGCATTATGGTACTTTGTGGGCAATTTCAGAAAATCCGCTGCATAAGACGATCTTTCACAGGATTCTGATCCGGGTTCCGTTGTTTACGGCGGGAGTGTTGATAAGCTTTTTGCTGCTGAACTGGCTAAGGGGGCGGAGCACAGATTCTGGTGCTGGTTTGCCGAAGAGAGAATCGCAGGGCAGCACAGCGCCACAGACTGCCATGGCAAAGTCTTTGGCATTATGCAGTGCAACACAGAACATCCCTGCCTTCATAAAATACTGGCTTCTGTATTTTATAAGCTTCTTGCCGGCATTTCTGGGAGGCTACCCGGGTCTGTTTGCGGCAGATGCGCCCAATCAGATCGGCTGGACCTTCTCCGGCTGGCTGACGGCTCATCATCCGCTGCTCCATACGGGCATTTTATGCGGTATTTTCAGTATGACCAGAGCTTTTGGATGGAGTGATAATACGGCGGCAGCACTCTGTAATGTGCTGCAGATGATCATTCTGGCCGGAATCTTTGCATGGATCAGCTGTTTCTTAAAAAGGAAGCAGGCGCCCCAATGGCTCCGGATCGGAACGGTACTGTTTTTCTGTCTGTTTCCGTTTCATGGTATGATGGCCGTCTATACGACCAAGGATACTGTGTTTTCCGGTGTACTTGTGCTGTGCCTTCTGCAGGTGATCTGTATGTGCAGCACCCCTGAGGAATATTTTAAGGGCTGGAGGCATACCATATTTGCAGGAATTACTTTTTCGCTGCTGTTGCTTTTGCGAAACAATGGTTTTCATACGATGCTGGCGTGTGTTCCATTTCTGCTGATCTATCTGTGGAAATACCGGAAAAAGCTGCTGGTGCTGGCACTTGGACTGGTGCTTGTCTACGGTGTCTATAATGGTCCGTTTCTGAACGTGATCGGTGCAGAGCCGGGAAATGCCAGAGAGATGTACAATATTGTGATCCAGACTTTGAGCCGCACATATGTGGCAGGCGGGGATATCCGTCCAGAAGAGATGGATGTGATCCGACCAGTGATGGATGAAGAGACTATGGCATTGTATACACCCAATCTGTCTGATCCGGTGAAAAATCAGTTTCATACAGACGCATTTGAGGAAGAAAGGGCAGAATTTCTGAAGACCTGGTTCCAGGTTGGATGTAGAAATAAGAAGATTTATATTGATGCATTTTTAAATACCACCCTTGGATTCTGGTATCTGGATGTGGAGGATGAATATCTGGAATTTGTCTGCTTTGACATTCAGAAAGACGATCCCCATTATCCTCATGTGCAGATGGAGCCAAAGAGTGAATGGCTGAACCGGTATTACACTGCCATTGGAACGGATGCGTCCTTCCGACAGATTCCCATTGTGCGGGAGCTCTTGTCCATGGGACTTTATTTCTGGCTGTTGGTGCTGGCAAGTCTGTATCTGATCTACCAGAAAGAATATGGGAAATTGTTATGGATCCTTCCGCTTTGGATGTATCTGGGTACCAGTCTTCTGGGACCGGCGGCACTGCTTCGCTATGGCTATCCGCTGATGGCGGCCTGCCCGATCCTGTTATTTACCATGTGGAAGAAAGAAGCCTGAAGTTTTGCATACAAAATACAAGTCACCGTCATCTGGCGGTGACTCTGCATTTTGAGATTAACACTTTGGCATGACAGCGGTCTGGAATGTCTCAGATTGAAGACATCAGCGGGTACAGCCGCATCCGTTGTCATAGGGAGGACGTGGCGGAGGTGGCGGTGGAACCGGACGTGGAGAAGGTCCCGGACAGGGAGAAGGACCTGGGCAGGGAGAAGGACCTGGGCAGGAAGGCTCTTCCTTCTGGCATCCACAGTCGCAGGGGGCAGGCGGTGGAGGTGGAAAGCCAGGACCTGACCCCGGACCACAGGGTTTTCCAGATGGTCTGTCATTGCAACGCGGCCGATTGCCTCCACAGTCACAGTTACAGCCATTGCCAGAGCCGCCAAAGAGGATGAGCAACAGCAGAATCCAGATATAATTATTCATATTTTCAACTCCTTTCTGTTATATTCTATGTAGAAATCCAGTTATTGACAAAGAGCCTTCCGGCTGTTATATTTTCCTTTAGAAACAAGGGCGTTTTCGTAAGGAAGTACGCCCTTTTTCTGTAAATACAGATGATTGACAACTTATTGATACAGAAGGAATTGTCACACAATATATGCGAGAAAAGGAGCAGCCGAGATGAGTAAATATACGAAAAAAGATATTCTGGAAATGGTGGAAGACGAAGATGTGGAGTTTATCAGACTCCAGTTTACCGACTTGTTTGGAAATATGAAGAACCTTGCGATCACTTCCAGTCATCTGAAAAATGCTCTGGATAACAAAGTAATGTTTGACGGTTCCTCAGTGGAAGGATTTGTGCGGGTGGAAGAGAGTGATATGTATCTGTATCCGGATTACAGTACTTTTGCTACATTTCCGTGGAGACCTCAGCAGGGCAAGGTGGCGCGTCTGATCTGCGATGTGTACCGCCCGGATGGAAGCTGTTATGAGGGAGATCCCCGTTATGTGCTGAAGAAGATCATAAGCGAGGCGGAATCCATGGGATACACGTTCAATGTAGGACCGGAATGCGAATTCTTCCTGTATCATGTGGACGATGACGGAATGCCGACAACGATCACCCACGAGCAGGCAGGCTATTTTGATATGAGCCCGCTGGATTTTGGTGAAAATGCAAGAAGAGACATGATCCTTACGCTGGAGGACATGGGATTTGCAGTGGAGGCTTCTCATCATGAGAATTCTCCGGCACAGCATGAGATTGATTTTAAGTATGCGGATGCACTGACAACAGCAGATAACATTATGACCTTTAAGCTGGTGGTGAAGACCATTGCCAAACGTCATGGTCTCCATGCTACGTTTATGCCGAAGCCGAAAAATGGTGTGGATGGATCCGGCATGCACATTAACATGTCTCTGTCCAAAGATGGCAGAAATATTTTCCAAGATCCCAGGGATAAATATGGATTAAGCCAGGAGGCATATTATTTCCTGGGTGGTATTTTCAAACATATTAAAGCCATGACGCTGATCCTGAATCCCATCGTTAATTCTTATAAGCGCCTGATCCCGGGCTTTGAGGCACCGACCTATATTGCATGGTCGGCAAAGAACAGGACACCGCTGGTGCGGATTCCTGGTACCAGAGGAGAGGATACCAGAATTGAGCTTCGCTCCCCGGATCCTGCCTGCAATCCGTATCTGGCGCTGGCTGTATGCCTTCATGCGGGGCTGGACGGAATTAAGAATCAGATTCTGCCGCCGGAGTGTATGGATGCCAATATGAATGCCATGACACTGGAAGAGCTGGAAGCAAACGGCGTGGAAATTCTTCCAAGAGATCTGGGAGAGGCAATCCAGAAATTTGAGGCAGATCCGCTGATGAAAGAGGCACTGGGTGAAGAGATGTGTGCGAAGATCGCAGATGCCAAGAAGAAGGAATGGGAAGAATATAATGCCCAGGTAAGCCAGTGGGAGATCGACAGTTATCTGCTGAGAGTTTAGGATGACCTTTTTGTTTTTACCATACAAAAACAGAAAGGGGAGTTGAAGTTTGAACAGTATAATTGTGGTCCTTCCCAAACCAGAGGATGGAAAGAGTATCCGCAATCTGCTGTCGCGGCACGGGTATGATGTGACGGCTGTTTGTACCCAGGGGTCGCAGGTGCTCAATTACATAGATATGATGAATGACGGGATCATTATAAGTGGATATAAATTTTCAGATATGTATTATTTTGATCTGAAAAATTCGCTGCCTGAGGGATTTGATATGCTTTTGCTGGCATCCCAGAGGGTCTGTTCGGAGTGCGGTGACCGTGATATTGTCTGTGTATCCATGCCGCTGAAGGTTCATGATCTGATGAACACACTGGAAATGATGTGCATGAACCAGACGCGACGCAGAAAAAAACTGAGAGCAAAGCCAAAGCAGCGTTCAGAAGCGGAGAAAAAGGTTCTGTGGGAAGCAAAATCCATTCTGATGGAGCGAAATCATATGACGGAGGAAGAAGCCCATCGATATATTCAGAAATGCAGTATGGACAGCGGTACATCGCTGACTGAGACCGCAGAGATGGTCATTAGTATGACAAAGATATAGCTTGTATGAAAGCGGCCTTTTTGGTATAGTAAAAGATAGTGATAGCAGGAGGTTTCATTATGAAATTTACAAAAATGCATGGAATCGGCAACGATTATGTATATGTGGACTGTACGAAAAAGGAACTGAAAGATCCGGCAGAGATTTCAAAGATCGTCAGTGACCGTCATTTTGGAATCGGATCTGACGGATTGATTCTGATCGGAAGTTCGGATCGTGCGGATTTTCGGATGAATATTTATAATGCAGATGGTTCTCAGGCAGAGATGTGTGGAAACGGGATCCGTTGTGTGGCAAAATATGTGTATGATTATGGTCTGACAGACAAGGATGAGATCAGTGTGGATACTCTTGCCGGTATCAAATATCTGAAATTAACCATAGAAAATGGAAAAGTGTCCAAGGTTCGTGTCAATATGGGTAAACCAATCCTGAAAGCCAGTGAGATCCCGGTAAAAGCAGAGAAAGAGCCTGTGGTTGCAGAAGCAATTGAGGCTGGAGGCAGGGAATGGAAGATGACCTGCGTATCCATGGGGAATCCTCATGCAGTGATCTTCATTGATACACCGGTGAAGGAGTTCCCGCTGGAGACTTACGGACCGCTGTTTGAGAGTCATGAACGTTTTCCGAAGCGTACCAATACGGAATTCGTCAGAGTGCTGGATCGCAAGACCATGGAGATGAGAGTCTGGGAGCGTGGTTCCGCAGAGACCCTTGCCTGTGGAACGGGAACCTGTGCAACAGCTGTGGCTGCTGTGCTGAATGGGCTGTGTGACCGAAGTGTTCTGGTTCATCTGCTGGGCGGAGATCTGGAGATCGAGTGGAACGAAGAAGATGGATGTGTATACATGACAGGCCCGGCAACGACCGTATTCGACGGTGAGATCACTCTGCCGGAGGGTCTGGAAGAATGACGGATTTCTGGAACGGATGTAAAAGAGCAGTCTATCTGGTGCTCTTTGCCATATTGATCCCTGTCAGTGCCTATGTTTTTTATGGTGCTGTGGATACATTAAATAATGCCGCTGTACTCCAGGGAATCCTGCATGGAAAAATGGTTCCCGCTTTTTTGCTGGGAACCTCTTTTTTGTTTTGCGTGTTGTATCTGGAACTGTTCAGGATCGCAGAACCATGGATTGAGAAGCACTGGCGGAGGGCAGTTCCACTGCTGGTGATTGCGATGTTTGCGGTGCAGGTGCTGTTTGTGCTGACGGTCAGAAGCTCTCTTCGTCAGGATCATCTGAAGATCTTTGATGCAGCAGTGGCATTGGTGGAGCAGGGTGGCACAATTGGGCAGACTCATTTTAAAAATTATTTTATGAAATATCCCAACAACATTCCTATGTGTCTGTTTACCTGCGTGTGGCTGAAAGCAGTGGAATTAGCTGGGGTTCCCAGAATCTGGTGGATGGATGCGGTGAAGATTGTAAACATTTTGTTTATGAATGTGGGATTTTACTGTACCTTCCGGCTGATCACCCGATATCGCTCCAGGCGCCGGGCTATCTGCTTTCTGCTGCTGACTATGGGGAATCCTCTGTGGTATCTGCTGGGACAGATGTATTATACCTCCACGATCTCCCTTGCATTTTCCATGGGAGCAGTCTGGCTGTATGATAAAGCCAGGAGGCAGAAACTATTATGGAAAAAATGGATCCAGTATCTGCTGACCGGGGCATTGCTGGCAGTGGGGTATGAGATCCGGGCAACGGTGATCCTGACTGTGTGCTCGATTGTGATGTATACGGTGCTGCAGATCGGCGGTGTAAAAGAGGAAATCAGTTATTTTGGTACTGTGTCCACAGATTCGGATGGAAGTACAGCCTCAGAGCGTGGGAAACATTTTCGACGGGCAGTTCAGCAGTCAGTCATCTCAGTTGTGTGCTTTGTGGCAGGACTTGTGTTGGTATTTGCCGCATATGGCAAGGTCCGCGATCACTATGCAGGATTTGATCCATCAGAGACGGGCTATCCAACAGTCCACTGGATCATGATGAGCGCCCAGGGAGACGGTCAGTACAACAGTGCAGATGATGCTTATACGGGCTCCTTCTCTACCAGGGAAGAACGGACTGCAGCAGATGTAGAACGACTGAAAGAACGGATTGCTGATATGGGACCAGCTGGGATGCTGACCCTGTTCCGCAATAAGATGCGTGTGGCATTTTCTGATGGAACGGATGATTATTATGCATTGTTCCGGACGATGCAGAGTACGTCACCGTTACAGAAATATTTGAATGGCGGGCGCGCAGATTATCTGGCGTTGTATCTGCACAGCTATCATGGAATGTTGACAGGACTTCTGTTGCTGGCACTGATCTGGCGTGCGTTGAAGCGGCAGAGAAGTTTCCTTGACATCTTCTCAATCAATCTGTGTGGAGCGTATCTGTTCTATCTGATCTGGGAAGTGGATCAGGCATACAGTATCCCATTTATGCTTCTGATCCTCGCAGAAGCGGCGGACGGTATGTGTCTGCTGGAAGCGGATGTCCATCGCTTCATCAAGTCGCTTCCTTCAGCCCGGACAGCGCTGGCAGCCTGTGGTGTAACGGTACTGGTGGTGTTCCTTGGAATTGCAGCAGTGGTGCATCGAAGCGGAGAACCGGTGCGAAGCTATTCGGTATTACAAGATCAGGAGAGCAGCAATGAACTGACGCTGCAGGAACACTTTTCACAGACATTTACAACTGGAAAAGCATTTGACCACATTGCTTTGTGGGTGGCAAACTGGGATGGAGCAGCCAATGATTCCCTTTATGATGTGACGGTGTGGGATGAAAGTGGCGTGGCAGTGGCTTCCGGTCAGGTTATAGGCGCAGAAGCTCCATGCATGTCTGCGTATACGATTGCATTTGACAGAATTGTGCCGGAGCGGACACAGACCTATACCATAGAAGTGACCTTGCGCAATCCGGCTTGTGTGATCCGGACGGATTTTCTCTATTATCAGAGTGCATGGGATCTCTATGCTTCCGGTGCACTGTATGCACCGGAAGAAGTGAAAAACGTGGATCTGGCTTTTGCTGTGTATGCGGAAAATTAAAGGAAAATTAGAAAGCAAAACCCCTTGCATTTACGTATGTTTTATGCTAGGATTGGATTTGATATGAAAAGGCGAAGAACAGGACTCTTGTCATGCAGAGACCGACAGGAATATGACGTCACCGACTGAGAGCGTCATTTGGAGGAGCAGACAAAGGGAACACCTGGGAGCTGGATGGTCGAAATCTAGTAGGCCATACCCGAGGCATACGTTACATGCAGGAAAGAGAGGAGCAGGATGACTGCTCAATGCGGGTGGTACCGCGGGAGATTGAATGGATCGTCCCGTCCCGGAGTATTGTAACTAAATATTCCGGGACGGGACATTTTACGTTATACCCGTACCCGGACAACAGATTCAGGAGGAAATGAAACATGGAATTTATGACAGGTGTTAAGACGACAGACCTGCTCGAGCTTGCCAAGCTGCAGAACAAAGAGTTGATCGGTCAGACAGTCAAGGTAAACGGAGCTGTTCATACCATCCGTGATATGGGTGATGTGGCATTCGTGGTACTTCGTAAGAGAGACGGACTTCTGCAGTGCGTATATGAGGAAGGAAAGTCCGGATTTGATCTGAAAGATCTGAAAGAGGCTTGTACTGTAGAAGTAGAGGGCATTCTTAATGAAGAGCAGCGTGCTCCAGGTGGAATTGAAGTACGGATCAGAGGTATCAAGATCCTCTCCGCTCCGAGTGCACCCATGCCGCTTCCGATTGCAAAATGGAAACTGAACACTTCTCTGGATGCGAAGCTCAACATGCGTTCTGTATCTCTGAGAAATATCAAAGAGCGTGCAAAATTTAAGATTCAGGAAGGTATTGTAAGAGGCTTCCGTGATTTCCTGTATCAGGAAGGCTTTACTGAGATCCATACTCCAAAGATCGGTGCAAAGAGTGCTGAGGGTGGAGCAAACCTGTTCAAACTGGAGTATTTCCATCGTCCTGCAGTGCTGCAGCAGTCTCCGCAGCTCTACAAACAGATGATGGTAGGAGTATTTGATCGTGTATTCGAGACGGCACCGGTATTCCGTGCAGAGAAACACAACACCAAGAGACATCTGAATGAGTACACTTCTCTGGACTTTGAGATGGGATACATCGACAGCTTTGAAGATATCATGGCAATGGAGACCGGATTCCTGCAGTATACCATGCAGCTTCTGGAAAAAGAGTATGCAAAGGAGCTGAAGATCCTGAACATCACTCTGCCGAAGGTAGACAAGATCCCGGCTGTTCGTTTTGATAAGGCAAAAGAACTGGTAGCAGAGAAATACAACCGTAAGATCCGTAACCCGTTCGATCTGGAACCGGAAGAGGAGACCCTGATCGGACAGTATTTCAAAGAAGAGTACGATGCAGATTTTGTATTTGTAACTCATTATCCGTCCAAAAAGCGTCCGTTCTATGCGATGGATGATCCGGAGGATAACCGTTATACTTTAAGCTTTGACCTTCTGTATCATGGTCTGGAGATTACCACCGGTGGTCAGCGTATCCATGATTACAACATGCTGATCGAGAAGATCGCAGCAAAAGGAATGGATCAGGAAGGTCTGGAGCAGTATCTGGATACTTTCCGTTATGGTATGCCGCCTCACGGTGGACTGGGAATCGGTCTGGAACGTCTGACCATGAAGCTGGTCGGCGAGGATAATGTGCGTGAGACCACTTTGTATCCGCGTGACCTGTCCAGACTGGAGCCATAAGCAGATTAATAAAAGAGGAGAAATACGATGGCAAATATTATTTCTGATGAAACAATTGAATATGTCGGTATCCTTGCAAAGCTGGAGCTTTCTCCTGAAGAGAAGGAACAGGCAAAAAAAGATATGGGCAATATGCTGGACTATATCGATATGCTGAATGAACTGGATACAGAGGGCGTGGAGCCTATGTCCCATGTATTTCCGGTACACAACGTATTCCGCGAGGATGTAGTTGTAAATGGTGATGAGCATGAAAAGACACTGGCAAATGCACCGGCAAAGAAAGACAATGCATTTAAAGTGCCTAAGACGGTAGAATAGGAGGACGCCAATATGAATCTGATGAGTCTGACTGCCGTAGAGCTCGGCAAAAAGATCAAATCCGGTGAAGTGACTGCAGTGGACGCTACCAAAGCGGCACTGGAGCAGATCAAGAAGCTGGATGGAACATACAACTGTTATGTAACTGTAGACGAAGAAGCAGCACTTGCAGAGGCTGCCAAAGTCCAGAAGAAGATCGAAGCAGGAGAACTGACAGGGCCGCTGGCAGGTGTTCCGGTTGCGATCAAAGACAATATGTGTACAGAGGGAATGCTGACCACCTGCAGTTCCAGGATTCTGTACAATTTCAAACCGACCTACTCTGCAGAGGCAGTACTGAACCTGAAAAAAGCAGGTGCAGTTGTGATCGGTAAGACCAACATGGACGAGTTCGCCATGGGAAGTACTACAGAGACCTCTCATTTCGGACCGACCAAGAACCCATGGAATGCAGAACATGTACCGGGCGGTTCTTCAGGCGGAAGCTGTGCGGCAGTTGCTGCTGAAGAGTGCTCCTTTGCACTGGGTTCTGATACCGGCGGATCCATCCGTCAGCCAAGTTCCTTCTGCGGCGTTACCGGCATCAAACCGACTTACGGAACCGTATCCCGTTATGGACTGATCGCGTATGGTTCTTCTCTGGATCAGATCGGACCGGTTT
>ERZ773248.72-NODE-72-length-139334-cov-7.941578_pt1 | contig 139334 bp, 198 predicted proteins | sample MGYA00580518_ERZ773248 | MGnify/ENA primary metagenome ERZ773248 (study PRJEB29015, sample SAMEA2737762) | human gut metagenome | biome: human gut; feature: human-associated habitat; material: faeces | place: China | collected 2012 ...
GGGAAATAAGCTTCTTTGTTCTAACGAAGCCTGCGGTTTTGTAAAAAACTCATAATTTTCAACCGGGGTTTTGTGATGGTTGCCAAAATGTCATATAAATCTCTTGAATCCCTTGATATACAAGGGGCTGAGAGGAATAGCATGGGTTCACGTAAATCGTTATAAATCTACACTAGAATACACCAGATGGTACATGATTGGTACATGAAAATTGAAAAGCCTTATGTAGAAACAATCAAAAAAAAATGAACAAATCAGAAAACAAGCGCAATAATTGAGCCATATTAAGCCTCATGTTGCGCCTTTTTTGGGTGTAAAAAATGGGATAGCTAGCCGCAGCCAACTATCCCTTAAAATTTATTCTTCCCGCAATTTCGTCGATACCGGCAGGATCGGTAAGTTTTTCTTAACATATCCGTATTTAATTTCTCTGCCGTGATTTCCGCGCAGTTCCCGGTATGCCCCATAAATACTGTCAAATTCTGCCGCCTCAGATTCCGGCACGCCGCCAAGATTGACATATCGTTCATAACACTGATCGATTTCGTGCCCCAGCAATTCCCGGACGCCGGTCATCAGAGAGTCGATGGAACCGGTTAAGCCTTTCTGAATTTCAAGGCTTTGCTGGCGATCATGCATCCGGTTTTCTGCAAATCGGTTCAGATCTTGTTTTGTCGTAGCAGTATATTCTCGTACTTCTTTCATCAATGCCGCAACCTGCTTCTGCAATTCTTCGTCGCGCTCTCTATTCTCCGCCGCGTCTTTCTCATGAAGCGCCTGCAACGCCGCCAGAGCACTTATCGTCTGCGCCAACGAATCATGATCCTTGTTTCTGGCAGACCACCATTTAAACGGTCTGCCAACAATCTCCGAAAACTTCCCGATGATATTTACTGCCGCAGTTACTCCCGACATCACGATAAAGGCGCCGAGTACCCACGTCACAAAATCAAATTCTAACAACTCACGTATTGCATCCATTTAATCACCTCAAGCTTTCAGTTTTATAACGCCGCCGCCGTCGGCATATGCAAGAACAGATTCGTTCTCGTACATATAGCCGTCGCTGTCGAACGCGTAAACCTGTCCGCCGATCGCCTCAATCCCATTCGTCGTGCAGGAATAGCCCTTATGGATGTACCACCATTTCCGCGCCGATGCAATCGAAGACTCGTAGACCCAGCCGCCGTCAAGGTATTTGGCTGAAATCCAACCTTTGTCTGGCAGATAATACCACGGATCGCCGTTAGAAGCAAAGGTTTTCTTGGTCGGATACACCGCCATGCCATTGCTCAAAGTCCCGACAACCGAACCTGAAACCGGGAATGAGCGAATGTTTAACCCTCCATCTACACGCACCAGGACGCCGCCTGCGCCGGTTTTAATGTCGAAGGTGGACAACTGACTGCCTTCTGCGACGGCAAGGCTATAGAGCGGTCTACCGTAGCCTACAATACGATGGTTTGAAAGTGCGTATTTTTTCTTGCAAACGGCGCCGCCATTACGAATCACTGCAGATCCGTCAGAGGTATTTCCTTCGATGGTGTAGACATATTTTGAGTCCACGGCGTAGACAAGCCCAGTGTGACAGATCCGTGTGCCGTTGGCGAAAAACACCTGGTCGCCTCTTTGTGGTCGCGATGTGTGCCAAGCACCCTTATTTTTGAACAACTGAGCCGATGCTACGGTGTAGTCGTCGAAATCCCCGCCAAGCACTTTTTTGGCATTGCAGACGCCGAAAGCCTTATAAAAGCACCAATCCACAAAGCAATCGCACCAATATGCCGGATAATCCATGACCGCCGGATACAGCTTATTCATTTCATATCCATATTTCGTGTAGTTTTTGTCGCCCGCATTGGCAGTTTTGTCGTATAGATCGACGCCGGAAGCTTTTTCCAGATAGCCGACCTCTGCTAGGGCAATATTAATTACCGCATCAATCGCGGCAAGAACAGAATAATATGTATTCATCTTTTCTCCTTAGAACATCTTATAATGGGGCTGTTCCTCCCCGAAAAACCAAAATCGCAGGTAATCATCCAGAATAATCGCGATGACTACCAGCGGAAACCAGAGCAGCGCATATGGCAAGCAGATCTGCCCCAACAGATTGAACGGAAGTCCGGTGTAGTCCCAGATGTCCCATCCAAGCCAGAGGTTGACGACGCAGCCGCAGACGAATTCCCCCGCGAGCGCAAAAGCCCAAGCCTGCAGAACCTGCCGCCAGAACGGTGTTTCCCAGGATTCAATCTCATTCAAAAGTCCAGCAAAAATAAAACACATTCCAGCCAGATAAAACATCGTCCAATGGCTGAAACCGCGCCACAAGATTTCTATGCCATAATAAATACTCCCACCTACACAATACAGAAATCCATATTTAAGCAGCAACTTCGGCGTTTTCTGCATCCTTTGACTCATTTTTCGTCACCGCCTTTACGATAAGGTTGCTTTGTGCCATGATCAAATTGTAGTTATCGAGATATTTGCCGCTTAGAGGCGTTCCCCATATAATACCAAGAACAACATCGACATCGTTCTCAGATTTATAGGTATCAGTAATCATTTCCTTTAACTGATTGAAGTAAGTAGTCTGTGCTGTCGTATTCATCTTTTCTGCAACGTAAATAGCCGACATCTGCTCCGGGGTATACAGCTTACAAGAGCCACCGCCAGAGCAGTGATATGGCTGAGACAAGCCGCTCGTTTTTGCCATCAGAAACAAGGAATCAATGTTGCTCTGATCTCCAGATGCGATGCCATAAGAAAAATGCTCATCTACTCCATCAATTTGAATTGTTACACCGTCCTCAATGGCTTTATTGCAAGCACTAGATAATTCCGCGATTTTCTCCGTCAGAGCCTCCGCAAGAGTAGGAGAGTATTCAATGCCAACTTCTTTGCCAATTTCCTGTTTCTCTGCGATGGATAAGTTTGGATAAGACTTTAAAATTTCCAGCGCATCCTCACCGCTTTCCACACCGATTTCGATTGCTTTTACCAGAATCTTTTTTTGCATATCATTAATCATTTGCAACGCCTCCAATCATATTTGCCATAGCCAGCACAAGTTGTTTATTTTCGTATTCAAGCTGCATCTGACAGAGCTGGTTATAATCCCAGTACGGATACAAACTCCATCCAGCGTTGATTTTGTTTCCATCTTCATCAAGTTCATAAACCTGATTACCTTCTTCATCGACCTGTGGCAGGTTCGTCTCAGGATCAATGGCAATTTTCCAAACTGGTTCGTATTTATATCCACGAATAAATCCGATGCATTTTCCTTTAAATTGTTCGTCGGAAATTTCGTATTCTTTCAGGGTTTCATCAGTTGTGGTATTTACATCCACAATTTCATATCGTTCATTAACATAAATTTTCATGTGGTTTTCCTTTCTGGCGCGATTCGCCTATATTGCAATGAGAATAAGAGAACATAAATGATATACGGAAGAAAAAGGAGAATATCATTTATGAAATACGAGACATTTTTAAGAAGAGAAAATTTAACTGACAGCACAATCCAGAACTATGTTTGGACGGCAAATTATTTTAATACACATTATCAGGAAGTGAATAAGACCAATCTTTTATCATACAAAGAGTATTTAATGGAGCATTATGCGCCCAGCACTGTCAACGTCAGAATTTTGGGAATCAATAAGTATTTACAGTATCTTGGAAAAGAAAAGCTCAGATTAAAGACCGTTCGAATCCAGCGTAAGACATTTCTTGAGAATGTAATCAGTAACGCCGATTATATCTATTTAAAACGCAAATTTAAGAAAATGGAGAACAAACAATGGTATTTTGCGATTTGGTTCATGGCTGCGACAGGTGCGCGTGTTAGTGAACTAATCAGATTTAAGGGCGAGAATGTCGAGATGGGATATGTGGATTTATATACCAAAGGCGGTAAACTTCGCAGAATCTTTATTCCAGCAAAACTTCAAAAAGAAGCATTGATATGGATTGAAAAAACAGGGAGAAAGAGCGGCTTTATATTTCTGAACCGTTTTGGGAATCAAATTACAACGCGCGGATTGGCACAGCAGATTAAAAGATATGCTGAAAAATCAAAGGTATCAGTCGAGGTAGTATATCCGCATTCATTCCGACACAGATATGCTAAGAATTTTTTGGATAAGCATAATGACCTAGCTTTACTTGCGGATTTGATGGGACATGAAAACATTGATACAACCAGAATATATCTCAGAAAGACATCAACCGAACAAAGGGCAATTATAGACAGGGTAGTGACATGGTAAGCTCTCAGAATGCCTTATTTGAGGGATTTATTCGTTAGACGTAAAAATATTCAATGAGAGTATTTTGCCGCGTTCTAGGACTAATTCTGTGCGTTTGATGGGGTGTCTATTATAATTTGGTTGATAGTATTTTATTCTGCAATTTGGACAAAGGTTCTGTCCCGTAGAATTTATATATACTTGACCGCATTTAGAACAATTCTTTATTTGACGCGATGCCTTCATATGTTATTTAATCCTCCTGCATTGTGATTTTAAATACATCATAATACAGGCTAGTTAAGTTGTCAAGAATTTTACAGAACATATGTTCCTAAATGCGCTATTTGGATAATGGGTATTATAGGAAGTTATGAAGGATATTATTCGGGTAATGGTGTGATATACAATAGAGGTTCATGGGGTAGCGGATATAATATAAGATGGTTCTCTAAATACAATGCCAACACAACTACGTCTATTATACAATCTTCAACATCTATCAAATTTAATACGAATAGTTCACCGGTATCGAATTATGGATCTTTTTTATTTGGAAACAATACGGCAACAATTATTACAAATCCATATAAAACATTAACAGTAATTATAATGTCAGATATTGGTTCCACATATAATCACCCAGGTTTTGAAGTTGAAATAATGAATGTAAATAGAGGTCAAATTACAAATAGTAGTATCGCAACGCAATCGGGAACTAATATTGAGTACAAATTATCTGTTGATATTTCAGCTATTAACACAAATGTATATTTAATATTGACTGCTTATCATATTGACGGAAGACAATCTGCTTATCATGGTTTTACGTTGTTATCTTTATTCTTTTCATAAAATATCACTCTATACGGTTGTCATCCATAGCTTGTAGAAACAATTTACTTTTCCTCCACTATTACCATCGTAAATGCCAATGAGATATAAATAAATATAGTAATTCCCAGCGATCAGGAAGAATAAAAATAATAGATAGCGCTTTTAGCGGACTTGGTTCTGGTTCTACAACAACTTTTCATATTTATAAAATATAGTTCACTTAATCAAGTCAGATATATTTGATAAATATAAAAGTTTCCTGTTCCAGCACTATTAATTTCTGTGTTTACATAAATATAATACCATCCAGATAATGAAGTTATATTCGATGATACAACAACTTCTCCTAATGAACTAGATGATGCCGTTGCGGTATACCCCATACTATCTGATGAATTTGTACTTACTCCAATTTGACAATATCCAATGCTACTACTTTTACTAGATGTTACATTAAATCTAACATTCAACATACTATAACCAGACAAATTCATTGGACTATTGGTTCTTGCACATCCTGATGCAATATAATTTCCCTTACTGTGGTTTACCCCATAAAATTGAATATTACTAGAATTGGTGTACATATACATTTCTACCATAGTCTCTTTCCCTGTAATACTTGTTGTTGACATTCCGCCAGAAGATACATATTTCCAAGTACCATAGTTATAGACGTATAATGGATTCTCAAAATATCCCTCACAAGTTCCTGTAATACCCAGTTTTACAAGATTTTCACTAAATGGGTATTACGGGAAGTTATGAGGGCTGGTATGCAGGTGATGGAATTATATATAATAGAGGAAGTTGGGGTAGTGGATATTCAACAAGCAATTTATCTGCATATAATGTACCATCTGGTTTTTCAATTTCAATCTCTTCTGAACCTTCCGCAGTAAAAATACATTCTAGTGGCAATGATAAATTAACATATAATCATGTTTGTATCAAATTAAATAAAGCTATTAATTTTTCTGCTTATAAAACGGTTAATTTTATATTAAGTGGTTGTGCGGGAGGGCGTTGGAATTCTCATGGTCAGTGGTTTGAACAATCTCTTTTTTGTTCCATAATGAACACCTCTGGTAAAAGTGCTGTTGCAACTTCTTTTAAGGGAGACGGATATGAGCCTGATGTCGTAGAACATACAATTACTATGGACATTTCGACTTTAAATATAACTGGATACCTTTGTATGGAATTCATTGATATAAGTGAATATGGAGGTTTAGGTTTAGGTAGATATAATACTACAAGTTATATACACATGATAAAACTTTCATGATTTTAATTAGTTGATAGATATACCTGAGATATAGATGCGGAACTTGCATGATTTCCAGAAACATGACCAACCAATATATAGATCCAATAATTTCCCGAAAAGGAAGATATATTACAGACACAAGTACCATTGCCTGATATTCCACTAGAAGCACCCCATTCTGCATAGGTATTCAATGAGGTCATATAAGTCTTATTATTTTCAGTAGAAACACCGCCGCCGATTTCAGCCCATACTTCGACATTGCCATATATTTTCAAGTAGTTCCAACCAGAAAGATTTTGAATGTTATTAAATCGCATTATAATTTGTCCTTTATATAAGTTAGAACCTTGTATAGAAGAACCGAAGGAAACAGAATAATTAGAATAACTTTTACTCATTATACTAATCCCTGATTGTCCACCACCATAAGAGCCATTCTTGAATAGATAAAGTGGATTGCTTACATATCCTTCGAAACTTCCTGTAATACCCAATATGGAAACACCCTTCTTAATAACACTAGCATTAAGTCCAATTCCGCTTGCTAATGTTGAGGTTGCGATACGTGCCTCTGGAGCCCAAGCAGCTCCATTTGACCGATAAATACCCTCTGGAAGTGCGTTAATGGCTACATATCCATTACCTTGTCCAAAATTACCATATTGAGATTGTCCGCGTTCTGCAAGAGTACCTGTAATCTTAGAACCTTTGACATAAGCAATTTTTCCACTTGAAATTTGATTTGCTGTCGCAGTCGCATCAGAAGTGGCAGCACCAGCGATTCCAAATGCACTTTGTCCTTCTAATAATTTCTCAGCAGTCAGTCCGCCAGCAGTAGCCATATCTCCCTGTGGTACGGCGAATAATGTATTAGGAGTAATAAATCCTTCTGTTCCATTGTATCTGATTTCTGCACGCGCCGTTCCATCGCTGTTAGTAGATGTAAAAGCTGCATCACCCTCGATTACTTTTGTAACATTTTCTGCCGTATGAGTAATCGTAGCGCGGTTGGTGAGATGCCGCATTGTACCTTCTGCCAGCTCGTCATCAGTATCCGCGCCGACATATGTAGTTTCTTCGAGTACATTCGCGGCAGTAGCAGTCAATTCATCGGAGCCGACACCGCCACCACCGCTTAAATTTGTAGATCCTATCATTTAAAGTCCTCCTTGTGTTGAATTTAATAAGGTTTTAGGTAATAAAAAAGCAGACAAAGGTCATTCTTCATCCGCTCAGAAATTTATTATGAAATCCTTGTGTCTTCCTGTAACGGGAGAGTAGAGATTTGTTTCAAGAGTTAGGAACAAAGCGCTTGATATTCCATATGTCTAAATGTAAAATAAAGTTGTTGATATCAAATGATTAGGGGGATTGAATATGGCTAAACAAAACATTTCCTACACAAACAGAGCTTGTCTCGCGTGTGGACAGAAGCATAACGGAAAGATGTGTCCATTAATTGAAAAAAAACTGAATAAATACACCAATTACCATAAAAAGAATCACTTAATTGGAAATATATTGTTAAAGTGTATAGAGAAGAATGTAAATTTTTTACAGATACTACTAGAAATTGCGGAACAAAATGAAGAGGCGTATGATTTGTCGCAGTCATTCAATACAATTTTACCGATTGAAAATGCAATAGAATACTTTGCTGTTTCATTAGAATGTTCAAGCCGAGAATTTTTCAGAGAGCCACAAAAGACTGTAGAAAAATATGCCAAGTTAATGTCTTCGTCATATTTAGAAAACCCTTTTCTGACTTTTAGCGACGACGGAAGAGTAGATAGTATTAACTTTTCCACAGAAATAGCCGAATATAAAAAGATAGAAACTATAGACGACTATGTAATACCAACTCTACAAGGTTCTTCTTATATTTTATCCAAGAAGAGAACTGGCGAAGACCGCTGGATATATAACTTATATTTAAAAACGCCCATAACGATTACACAAGAATATAAAGAAGGCTACAAAAAGGAAATATATCCATATGCTCGTACATATTATTTTAGTGATATGATCTCTGTTTCGCCAACAGAATTTTTATTAGCATCAGATTGCAACGGTATTTTCGAAAAGATATTTGAAAAAGAACTAAGTCGATCGTGGATGGATGATGGCTTGATTCAAGACCTGCCGCTTAGTGATAGTAGATATAGAATCTGGATCGATAAGCTGCTTACCGCAACAAGACAAAGATTATTGCGATGGGAAAAATTCGATGATAATGAAACTGTTAAATACCATACATTTTATGAACGGACAGAAGTGTTCTTACATATAAACGGTGGACTTAAAAACAAGTCTGATTTTCAGGAGAATATCTCAAATGATATGGAAGTGGTATGGTCGGCATCCGGAAAACCGGTAAAATATAGCGGCACAGACCTGTATATCAGAAATCGCGAAGGTGGACTAGGAACTTGCTTCAGAGATGCATATAAAAATAGAGACGATGTGAAGTGCGATAAGAAAGCCGTTGTACTAGCTCAAACAATCGACTCGCATAGAGTTGACGAGGAGAATGACAAATTTCTTTCTGAACTAAATAAAAAAGTGATTAGTCACACCGATGTGATTGTAACCGCACGTTCTATGATTTGCCACGACCATTATATCGAACCGCTAAGAGGTATTGTTTATCTTCTCAGCGACGATAACAAACAGATCGAATATGAGATATATGTTGGATATTGCTCAGAATGTAACAGATATTATTGCTTCAATGAGGATTATAAGGAAATGCTCAAACACGGAACGCCACTATGCGCCGTATATAATGAGAGCGATATAAGCAACAAAAAAACGGCGAAGCCATTCTGTTATAAAAGCCAATCTGTTTTGAATGCAATGGGATACTCGGTGGGAATGGAGTTGAACTTACCAGCCGAAGAAAGACAACAGATTTTAGGAATTGCTTTGCAAAACAAAACGATTGAAATACATGACCTGATTAGCTTCTTAAACTGGCTCATCCAAACCAGAAAAACTCAATCAAAATATGAAGTTGCAATTAGCAAATGGCAGGAAGATTTGCAATTTGTAAAAAAATTTGAACTAGAAGAACGAGAAAAAGTAAACATAAAAGGAATATTCGTTAAGAGATAATAATGGTAAGAAGCTGTTTGAAATAATATTCGGCAGCTTCTTATTTTATACAATAAAATCTTCATGTTCTCATAATCTGAACTTATGATCCAATTTTAATGAAATTTACGAACTTATATCCCCAAATTCGACCTATCCAAAACTTATTTGTGAATCTAGGTGAAGTAATGATAAATGTACCCCATTGGCAACCTGCATCTGAAGTAGCATAGCCATTTCTCGTAATTAATAAGCCTACAAAGTCTCCAATTTGATAATCTGTAAATTTAGTGGATGCATTATCATTAACTGTTGAACTACAATTTACAAATTGATAATAACCAGAATGAGTTAATTGAGATGGAGATGATAATGTATCTATATCATAATTTTGGGTATACCCTATTTCGCTATTTAACGAAGTAATGGCATCATTAGCACTTTGCAGTCCATTTTCAGTAGTAGACATTCTACCGGTAAGATCTATCACTCTTTTTGCAACTTCATCAATCAAAGCCTGTGCCGTGGTTTCACCCAAAGCATCTACAAGGATTCCTTTTGAATCTATTGTCTTAACTTTATCTGCATCGACATCCATCCCTTCGCCAGACTCACCATCCATAAGTTTCGCGTGAGCCACAGCGGTATTATCACTGCTATTCATAAGAGACAAATATTTACCACCATTCTGATTGGAGTAGGAGAGGTATTTACCTTGTTGCGCGAGAGAAGATGAAGTATTCCAAAGTTGTACGGAAGAATCGGTAATATTATCTGATTCATCGGTGGTAGCATAATCTATATCTGGATTCAATTGACCTTTTTTTTCTAATTCCTTATATTCCGCTTTAGTAAGATGAACAATTTGAGCTACGTCCCCAAGACCAATATCTTCTTTTGTTAGTTTTCTAAAATCTGCAATGCCGTCCTTATCCGATGGTGCAGCAAGAACAGTACCTTGTGTTTGAACAGCCGTTTTATCATATTTGTTATTTAAATTCTCATCTAAATTCTCAATATCAGAAGTTTTGTGAATATGAGAAATAGGAGCAAATATTTTTTTACATTCTGCGAGAAAAAGCTTCAATTTCCCAGGACTAATAAAATTAATCAGCTTCATTTAATACCTCCATAATTTTAAAAAGTCCATGAGGAATATTTCATCCTCACAGACCTAATTAAAAATAAAATTCACTTAAAATTAAGCAGTCGGGAACATTGCCTTAATCTCTGCTTCTGTAGCCTCTACATACTCTACGGATTCAAGGTTTTTAACTCTGGTAGCCAATGCACTTACATCGCCCTGTGCTTTAGCGGCAGCTTCTTTATTAGCTTTGATGGCATTAGCGGTAGCACCACCTTCAGCCAAAGAAGCCTTGTTTGCTGCAACATCAGTTCTCAGAGCGGTAACATCAGCCTCCTGAAGAGCACTGTCAGCTTTATTCAGAGAATCCTGAACAGTCTTTGCTAATTTAGCTTTGGTTACATTACCATCAGCAATTTTAGCTGTTACAACAGCACCATCAGCTAACTCAGCAGTGCCTACAGAACCAGCTACGATAGTTGCGCTGATTTCTCTTGTGGAAGAATCAATAGCAAGCTGAATCTGAGTTGCGTTAGCTTTTACAGAATAAATATCTACCAGTTTACCAACATTAATATAAATGGTGTCTTCTGTAGCATTAGCCAGAGTAAGAACTAAATATGTACCTGCTTCCTGACCTTTTGGATTTTCCTGAACCACACCAGATTTAACAACCATATCTTTCGGAATATCAATGGTTGCTACAGCCTTGCCACCCTGTTTGATTGTATAAGACTTAGCCATACCCTCAGTAGTTGTGGCAGTATCAACTGTGATTTCACCAGCGGTTTTTGCAGAATCAATTGCAGCCTTGTTTTCGTTTACTGCGCCTACAAGATCATTTTTTGCAGTAGTTGTTAAACCTTCAAGATTGCCAATCTTTGCCTCAACAGCAGCCTTGGCATCTTTAACCTGTTTCTTTACAGAACCATTAACGGTATCAGCGCCATCAAGTTTATCCAGCACCTTTTTATTAGCTGTAATCTGCGTCTGTAATGCGTCCTTTGCATCCTTAACAGCCTTTGCTACGGAGCCTTCCGCATCCTCTGCGCCATTCAGTTTAGCAATGGCAGTAGTGTTAGCTTCTACCTTTTTGTTTAACTCTGTCTTAGCGTCCCCAATTTCTTTAGTTACATCAGCAGATTTAGCCAGATCAGCCAGTTTAATGCCACCATCAGCAACAGAACCATCGGCATTAGCGATAACAACATCCCCAGCGGTTGCATTTTTAATCAGATGCATAAAGTCGCTGAGATCGGTTTCTGGTAACTCAATGGTAAATGCTGCAACGCTTTCGGTTGATGGCTTGGCTTCCGTATAGAATTTTAATGTATTACCGTTGATAGACACGGATTTCAAAGAACTTTTTGTAGCATTGGAAATTTGTGTACCGATATACTTTTTAATCAAACCATCATATAACCGCTGGTTTTCAAGAGTAATAAGGGTGATTTTTGTTGTGTTTGCCATAAATATTTCCTCCTTTGGAAAATTTAAAATAAATTAGTAATATCTGAAGCCTCAGCAGAAGTGAGACGTTCATTTAGCTTAGTTTCAATCTGTTGATCTATGAGTGATTCCAGATTTTTTGAAATCGCATCGGCAACATAATCGGAGACTTCTTCTTTTGTTATGAAGTTCATCGCCGCGAGCTTTGCGTCCACATAAGATTCGGTTGCATATTTTTGCTCTGCGAGCCATTTCTTTGTTGGAATGCTAGATTCAGAAGCGATGGCATTATCCATAACCGTGTAATCAAAGATGTCAGAAGAAGTGATTTTGCGAATCGTTGCCACGCCATCCGAATGCCCTACCAAAAAGAAATTATCATTAGCAGACGAATAAACTGTTGCGTCGCCCAGACAAATCTTATATTGCCCTCGAATTTTGTATACACCGTCGGATAATTCCGAGACGATAACAAACTTATCTAGCGTGCCAACTAAATTGTAAATAGGGCGATTACCTAACGCATCGTAATTAACATCGGCATTGCCCTCATCAAGTTTTGAAACATAATATGCATCGCCGCGCTTGTTGACAATATACGCAACATATGTATCATTGGTTAAAATGGCAACAATCTGCCCCTCATAGGTATCCGTCGCAATATTCAATTCTGATTCTGCTGTGGAAATATCTGAGAACCGATAGATTTTAGATTGAATTGGATGAATGGATAAATCAGAGCCAATAAAAATATTCTCATGAGTGTCATTTGTATAAACGATGTCATTTGCATCGATCTGCCCGGTTGCAATCAGCCGCTCAATATCACTGCGTTTAACATAGGAGAATTTGGCTCTGTGTGTATTTTTTGCAGAATCCATTATTCGCCGTCCTCCTCATAAGTATTGACAAGAACCATGCCATCGGCTGTGTCATTGGCAATCGCATCGCCAAGGTCACTGACTTTGATGCCGGTTCCCTTCTTAACCCCACCAGACGTTCCATAAATAGTGCTGGAATCTGTGTCTAAAACGATGTCGTCTAGTTTGTCTTGTACTAAACTATTTTGAAGATCTGCCATAGCTTTAACTACCTGTTGAGTCGCAGCAATACGTTGATCTAATGCCGTTAAAGCCGAATTGGATGCGACAAACCAATTTGAAACTGGAATAATTGGCATAATGAACGTATCCGTTTTTCGAACGATTGTTTCTACAGTGCCATCTTCATCCATATCGACATCTATGAATGTCATCGCAAATTCAACATTTCCGACTTCCGATGTGAGATTGGTGTCGATTTTCAGTTTATACAGAATATAATCGGTTTTATATTCCGCGTCTGCAATTTCCAATTCAACAAATCCGTGATTATGGCTGATAGGTGTTAGGTATTCTAGCCGTGCGACGTATCGAGACATATCAAGTTCGTCGTACAGTCGCGGGATAATAATTTGCAAAACATCAAGCAGTTTAGAATTTTGCATAATTCGTTGACGCTTGACTACCGCGACGGTATTATCATTCTGAACCAAAACCTCAAACATTTCACCCTCCTTTCTTATTCACGATAAATTTTAAGTAACCTAATATTCAAATCCTTTTTGGGGATTTTGACAGAGATAAATGAAATGGTATGCTCGTCACTATTATCATCAATAGAAACGCTTGCCTTAGATGCTGGAATCATAGAAGCATTGTCGAACCATGCCATGACCCGATCTGTTTGCAGAACCTTGTCATTCGAATAAGTCCATTTATATTTAAAGCCATCTTCGCGCTCAACCGTTTGCCAATCAGAGGTCGGAATAATAATGTTTTCTCCGACAGTAATGCCGGTTAGTTGTTCAATTTTCTCGGCAGAATATGTAGAAGTTTTCTTTTCACCTTCGCTGGACGGCTCATCCACAATTCCTACCTTATATTGAGCAATTTTCTTCAAATAAGTTTCAACATCATCTTTGAAGAATTGTTGGGTTGCTTTAAGTCCGTCGGAAATCTTGTTTATGTCATCGGCAGTAAACAGACATGGCATAATTTGTGGGTATTTCGATCGCAAAGTTTCAATTGTCGCGATGTCCATATTGTCCCAAGCTTCTTGATACTGGGCTACGATCGGCTGCATAGTAACCGGGATGTCCTGCTTATTCGCCCAGTTATCTACTTTGCCCGGAAATTGCGAACGAGGATATTCTTCATAAATCCCTTGTTCTTGATTAAGAGACATGATTCCTCCTATCTTGTTGTAGTGTTATTTTTCTTGTTATAAACAAAAGAAAAGTCCTCTGAAAAACGGTAGAGGACCAAACTCATTGTCCCGTCGCCGGTTGACCAGCTAAAGGATTTTACTATATACTGATACTTTTTCTTTGATTCCACACGACGCATATCCATGTTTTTATCTTCAAGGCTATACGGCACATATTCGACTTTCATGTTTACATCCAGCCAGGGAATAACCAAAGTTTTCAAACTAATTGTGTCGAGCATGGCGGTGCTCTTATAGGTCAGATATTCAGCCTGGTTGTAGCACGCTGCATCGTCGCTGAGGTTAGAATAGTCTACAGATCTTTTGATGATATATCCCAGATTCGTTGTGCTATACGGGCAGTCCGCGGATTTCTCCTCATAGACACCGTGGCACTGATATTGTCCAAGCAGAAACAGCCCTGCCTCCAACGTCTCGGCATCCAGCGCATTGAGCCGTCGATACCGGAAAACATAAATCGTGTCTGCCTTTAACACCCCGGCAGTAAGCGGTTTTTGGTTTCCATCATAAATCGGAATAGGAGAGCAGTCATTGACCGAAAACTGGGGATTCGCTAGATTATCAGAGCAGATTTTAATACCGATCTGTGTGAGATTATCAATGTCGCTCCATTTTTCAAGATTTGCCAGTGTGATATGGTAAACATTGTCTGCGTAGGTAGACATTTCGGCGTAGCGGTCGCTGTTACTTAACTCCAAAACCTTGCCCCAAACTTCGGTTACATTGTATATACTGGTAAAATCAACGTTAGTAGACTCGGTTTCTGTCACAATGCTCCGCATCAGCTCATTGTCGAGAACAATAGGATCTTCTAAACAAGTGGGGACCTTACGCCAAACAAAAGTTCCATCTACGTCAAAGAAAAACTCCCATGAATCATACAGATCGCGGATTTTTGTCCAAACGTCTGCGTAGGTCACACCGGTGTCAAATTCCAAATCATACGGAATCACATAGTTCATGTCTTCGATGACATATCGCGTGATTCCAGCATCCTTTAACGTCGCGATGATACTTTGCCTCATGTCTTCGCCCGCAGGAATCAACAAACCATGAGCCGTGATATTTTGAGTTGTATCACCCACATGAGAAGAACCGTAGCCGCTCAGTTCCCCGTTCAAAGTGCCGTCATACAGAGCCATCAAATCAGGGCAGGTAACAGAGAGCAGCCGTTCAGAAGCACTGTAGGAATAGTTGAGTGTCGTGTAGGCGAAGACTCCGAGCCGATACCATAAGATCTGCCGCTCGCGCAAAGAGTAAACGCCATAGAAAACACGAATACGCTTATCCAGCCATATTTTTTTGTCGCGCCCAATCTGAAAGCTGTCGTCAGTAACCACAATATCCGCTTTGTAGCTGCGACGTTGGATACTTTCGGAATCCACAGAGTAAGTATCGCTCTTGATGTTTCCGGTCAGAGAGTCAATAACCTTAAAATTACTGTTTAAAAGCTCGACCTTGAGAAAAACTTCCTGCTCACCCTGACGCAAGATGTTAAGATCGGCTTGAGTTGCTGTATATGCCATGTTTCACCTACCGATCTACATCCACGTCGATAAAACCATTGTCATACAGATCGCCGGTTGCATAGGCATCGCCGCATTCTGTTACCGAAAATTTCGTTGTGACATGGTTCCAATAATCATGCGACTCCGAAGGACTGGAAGTGACCGCAATCATATAAATATTACCCTCAAAGTCTTTGAAAACCTTTGGCTTTCCATTTGTTAAGAAATTATTAATGGTATTTCGGTAATTCCAGGCATTATCCCAGTCAATCATGCACTTCGATATATCGGCAAAAGTACATTCGATGTCGCCAGAATAGTATTTAAGGTTTCCATTCTTAATGATGACCGGACGCTGCCGCCCCCAAGTTTCCACCGTACCGACTTGCTGGTTTAAGGTTCGGGAGAAATCCATATCCATCATGAGCGGGTAGGAAACATCGCGCTCACACATAAAGTATTTGTCAAAAGAAGAACAAACACTACTTATGATATATTTGCTCTCACCGCCGGAAATAACCGGGACGTAAGCATATTCCACTTCGCCGACAGGCTCCAAATAGTCAGTGATGTGAATTTCAAAATCCTCATTGGTCTTAATTTTCTTTTCATAAATGGTTTGGAAGCGGTTGTCTTTTTTGGTTCTTTTTTTAATACGAACTGATTCGACAATAGACTCTGTGAAGCTTACATTGCCGCCATAAAGATCGCCAGCAAAAACAGCGTGCAGACGGGTATCAAAAGTCCAAATGCTAGGAATAGAACCGTCAAAATTATCAGGCTTGGTTATTGCGACGGAAACGTATGTCTCGTCATAAATCGCATTTTCCAGTGTCAACCGTTCGATTGTGTCGGCAGCAGGGAGCGTCGATGAGAGAGTTGATGGCTCCCCGGCAAAGGATCTTCCCAGAATCATGCGGTACCTCTTTTCTTAACCAATACAGCTTTCACTTCATATAAATTCCCTTCGCGATTGACCAACAGAGAAAATTGCTGATCGTCGCTGGGGATGTCCACATAGTTACTCATAAGCACGTAAAACCTGCCGCCCGCCTTTACTCGGAGTTCAAAATAAGCCTTCTTGCCATCAGAGTCGGAAAATGCGCCCTCGCGATATACAATCATGGCTTCTGTCTGTTCCCCAAAAAATCTTACCAGCGACGTGTTTAAATTTGGTTTTTCAAAAAGATAGATAGAAGAATGATCGCCTTCAATTTCAAAACCAACATCGTATGCGATAGAGTTGTCGCGTAGATCGACTCGCTCTCCATCCAGAAAATCAACGGGCTTTTCCGATGTCGCCTGTGTGGAGATAATGTTTGACTTGATTTCTATTGCACCGATATCGGGCATATTATTGGATTCAAGCGGAGAGAAGACTTGGGCTTGGTTATAAGATACAGAAAATGGAATAAATCCGGTATCAATGTTCATGCCATGCAACGTAACGCCGGTGGATCGAACATAATATTGCTTGGCATTTTCCAATCCGGATACGATATATTGTAGCGATGTTGTGTCGTAGATCGAACCGGAATCCTGGAGGACTTTTTTTGCGTGATCGTATAACATAATACGATATGAGTCTAGTGGCTCATCCTCAGTTTGCGAGTATATGGCAGAAACGGAATAAGCAGACGCTCGCACGATGGCGTTTTCCTGAACCGACAAGGAAAAATTTGGCGTAGAGAAACAGTAGAATGGCGTTCCAATTGCCTGCTGCTCGGATTCGATATGATCTACATCGAGTACAGTAATGTAAGCAACATAATACTTTCCGTTCAAAAGAGTAGAGTCGCTTGGCACATTATACTGTTGCTTCATGTTTTCGACAGTTTCATCATATACGGTTTCGCCGCTATCGTTTTCTTTAATGATACAATGAACATATCTAATCTGGTTGCCATTCCAAGTGAAATTTATTGTCGCCCCCTTAGAGGCGTCAAAAGGCTCAATAGGATGTATTTGTGCTACCAATTTAACACCTCCTTTTTATAATATTTTGTGTGTAAAATTCAGATTATGAGAACAAACTTTCAAAAGTTAATAAAACCACGGACTATATTAAATCTTCATATAAAAAACGTACTGATGGTAGCGTGAGTAATGGACATGGATTTAATGAATTTATTGTACAAGGACAATACAATGTTGCAAGTAATGCTGGAACAGGTCAAGGCAATCCTCATGACGGTTATTGTTACGGCATATTACTCGTTTTTGTTAATACAGGAGATAAATATAATGGGCGAGATAACTGGCTATGGCAAATTTTTCTTCAAACGGATACGACTATTTTGCAAAGAACCAAGATTAATGATGCGGCGTGGTCTACATGGAAACAGATTGATTAATTTTAAACAGATTTATATTCCTTCCAATTTTGCCACTTCTCAATTGAACCTCCAAGCAAGGTCGAAACTCCGGCTCTTAAATAAAAATGTCCACTATTACTATATGAAAATGCCATTTGAACAACTGTATCGTAACCGCCAGCAATTACCAGCATTTGTCCATATGATAGATCTGAATTTGGAAAATTAGTATAATCACTAGATGCGTTTAACCTATAAAATCCGCTTTTGACAACATTATTAAGATCAGTTCCTTTTGGTATAATAGCCTTTATATTACTCATGTTCTCATAATCTGAAATATGGGAAGTTAAATCAGCCTGTAACTTGGTCAAATCAGTCTGTAATTTTGTCACATTAGCTTTCAAATTACTAATCAAAAATGCGCTCCAACTCAATGCTCCTTTGACACCTTCAAGTACAGTTGCCAATGGATTTTTTGATTTTACTTTTCCAAGAGAGGGAATAATATAATTGAGAGGTTCATCATTTTCAGGGGTTTCTGTATAATTTGGTAATTTAGAAGTATCTACATCTGTATGATTTGTATCTGTAGTAGTAGGATAAATTCCATTATAATCTTCAAAGGCTGGCTGTTGTAATCCAGTAATAGCAGCACTTTGATCTGCGTTATATGAATCGTCCTGAGATGGGTTTACGATACGGATAGTTTCTGCAACCAACCCTTGTGTTGGAACCTTTTTCGCATGAAAATAAATCTTGCCAGCAGCAGAAGACACCCAGATATTAGCTTTGCTTCCAGCCTTTTGACTACTTGATGCAAAATATACATCCACGATACTTTCATCTAAAACCAGAGTATTATCAAGTGTACACATATATGTTCCATCTTCCTGCGTTTTAAATTCCCCCGGCAGGAGAGTAACATTGCTTAAAATTGCAGAATTTCGTCCACTTGTATAGCCAGCGATTTTCTGCCCGTTATGATAAATAGACATATTTTCTCCTTCTGATTATGCGGAAAGAATAAATAATTCCTCCCATTTATTCATCGGCGCGCAGATCCATACCCAGTCGCCGACAGCATGAGTCTGCGAACTCTTGACGGTATATTTCGCGCCTTTCCATTCTATTTGATACTTTCCGTCGCTGATAATGCTTGTGATTCGCGCTCGAAATGTGCGGTCAAATGCTGCCTTGTCAATCAATTTCTGCGCGTAGGAGAGTATCGTTGCGACAAGTTTATTTATGATTGTTTGGTTTTCCATGATACCTCCAAAGAAATATGGCGACCCCGTGATGAGCAGAGCCGCCATGAAACTATCTAGTTTTTGAAAATTGCTGAGAGAACGAAGACTCGATGTTCTTGTATAAATCCCGTGCAAAACCGTCCGCATCAGTAACATCCGGCATGACAATCTTATCGATCGTGACAACTACATTTTGAGACGTGTTTCGAATAGCCCGTTGCGCGCCAGCATCAAATGCTGATTTCATATTGGACAGAACCATTTCACGCTGAGGCTCATTGATAACCTGCTCGCCAATCTGTAGAAGTGCCGGGACCTCATCTGGCTCAAGACGTCGCAGACCAAGCAATTTAAGTTTCGCGTCAGTATCGGAAGCACCGCCGGATTCACCAACTGTGCCGACTTCCAATCCACTGTGATACTTCTTTTTCTTATCCTCGATCTCTTTTGCGGGACCTGTGGCTTCGTTGTGCTTGCGATTTTTTAAATCCGGATCGGATGCGGGACCACTCGGCTTTGAAGAAGATGAAGAGCTGGAAGATGAACTGCCGCCGGAAGAGTTTGAAGACGAACTGCTCGGTTTGCTAGTCGTTTCCTCTTCGTCAAACTCCTCTTCCTCGTCCTCATCGTCGCTCTTACGCTTGATATTTTTCAGATTATTCCGAACCTGCTTCAAGACTTTCAACATCTCGGAAACATTATCCGTAAGCTGTTGCCAACTAGAAGTATATTCTGAGATTAGTCCAGCGTTTTTCTGATACTGAGTCAAAGAAGAGAGGAGGCTGTCAGCAGATTTTGAAAGGTCAGCCTGGATACCGGCAAGCACCTGTTCTGCAGTCGCCCCAACCGCGCCGGTCGTCGTTTGCATATATTTCAATACATTATCCAGATTGCCGACTGCGGTCATGTTCTGGTTGAGTTGCGCGAGGAGTCCTTGCACACCTGCCTGAGCCGCCTCAAAGCTGATCTGTCCGGATTTATACGCCGTAATATATTCATTCAGGAGATTATAGATTTTTTCAGTAGAATCAATCTGTTTCTCATATGCCTGAATCTGATCGGCATTTTTCTCGTACAGTTGCTTGAATGAGGTGTAAATATCATCGTCCTTGCCGGAAAGAATCTTATCCTTCCAGCCGTCGCCGAGATACTGATTGGCAACCGCAGCATCCTGCGCCTTCTGAACATTTTCCGCGATCTCAGACCACTTTTCCTTGATTTTGTCAAGGGCATCAATCTGTTCTTCAACCTTATCGTTGTAATCGTCGAGTTGATCGTTCAACGCATCGAGCTGTTCCTGCAAGTTGTTCTTTGTAATATTAAACGTCGCATCCTGCACCGATTTCTGGGCGTTGCGAATCTTATCCGCATTTGCCTCATACACTTTCTGACCGTTTCGTATTACCGCCTCGGTTTTCTGTGTGGTAGCAACGTGTAAATTATAAACAGCCTGTTCAAGCTCTTGCTGCAACTGGAGTTTTGTATTCTGTTTGTCCAGCAGATCAATTTTGTCTTGGATAGCCTCTTTCTGCTTTTCAATAGACTTCTGAAACTCCTTTTGTTGATCCTGAATAGCCTTAGTCTGGTCTTCGATCGCCGTCGTCGCCGCACTGATAACAGTCGTATAGTCCTTCTGTAAATCTGTCAGTGCTTCTTTAACCGTGTTTAAATCAGAAGAGTAGGTATTTATCTTATCCAGTGGGATCTTGAGCATTTCCTCATTCCACTTTTTAAGATTCTGCACCATACTCGACATTTCCGAATTGACACTTTGAAGCTGACCATACAATTCATTCCAGTTGTCCGATCCGACCTGATAGCTGTCCATGACGTCTTGAATGACGCGGGACTGCTCTTTATACTGGTCGATGATGGTAGAACCATTCTTGATAAGCTCTTGGTAATAGTCGGCGCTTAAAGTTGTGCCGGAAGCCTCCAATTCTGCGCCCCAGTTCTGAATCGCAGTCGAAATATCCTTGTACATACCGATAACCGTGGACATATTGGTTATTGGCATTTCTTTTAACTGCTTATTATATTCAGCTTGTGACTTTTTCAGATCGATAAGCTCGCCCTTTGCCTTGGAAATATTTTCTTTTAAACTCTGATATTCCTCGGTTCCAGTAATGTCCTTACCTTGCTCTTTGGCTTTGGCAACAAGATCTTCTAGTTCGCTTTCACGTTCAGAAATTTCGCTACGCTTATTTGAAATTTGACCGGAAGTGTTAGAGATCAGCTTCTTATAAGAGGATGCGCCAACAACATGTCCGGAAGCCTTTGCCAGATCGATGCTTTTCTGGACGAGGCTGTTATTATTTTCAAGCTGTGCGGCTTCTTTCGCAAGAGCGGTCAGCCGGTTGTTATGAAGCTCTTCAACGGTTTTATAATACTCACGCTCGGCATCCTCGGCATCAGCGATGGCACCCTGGTATTTGTCGTACCAAGTAATCGCGTCCTGAATACTTTGTGAGAGGGTGTCGCTGCCCGATTTCGAATCTTTGCCGCCGGTTTCTTTGGCAAACGCTTCAACAGAATTAGCGCCATGCTCGATTTTATCTCGGTAGCCGTCTGGTAATTTTGCCGCGAAACTCTCATAGGTATCCTTATAAGTCTGTAATCCGTCCTTGAGTGTGGCTAATTTTTCTTTCTGAATATCCAGCGATGTTAAGATGGCATTTTCACGCGATTGTTCGAAAGCTCCACTTTGAATAATATCATATAATTCCTGCACCGATTTTCCAGTAGAGGTCGCAAGCTCGCCCAACTTAACCATGCCCTGCCAGTAAGTGTCAGAGGTAGGATCCGTCGCGAATAGATCGCTAATTTCCTGCAACTGATCGGCTGGTAAACCGAAATACTGAGTAAAGGTGTCAGAGGAAATGTTTGACATCCGGGATTTCTGTTCATCAAGCAATTTGATCCGACGTTCAATCCAATCGGTTAAATTAGATTCGGCTTTTGCCGCATCCTTCGCCGCCTTGGCAGAATCCTTGGTAGCTTTCGCGTTCTTGGCAAGCTGTTTATTGTATTCGGAAATACTGTCTTTACCGTATGTGGTAATACCCTCAGTATGTCCACTTACAATACCACCGCCCGGATAAGCCGTACCCGCCGCATAAGCTGTGCCGCGACCATTGACAAAGCCGCGTTCCAACAGAGCTTTCGACTTTTTAGCATCGAAGACAATAGCACCTTTCGGAAGAGTAGCAAACTCAGCACCGTTATCGCCGTATGTACGCCAAGAGCCGTTTTTCGGGTCAACAACAATCTCTGGTCCCAGCTCGCCAATAAGCGCTGTTTCAGTTTTCGGGACGTATGGATCTCCAGCCGCCTTGGCTGGTTTCGGTTCGGTTCCGCCAGAAGTCAGACCGATATTTGCCATCGTGACAGATTGTTGAGTCATGATGCCGTCGAGGAGTGCTTTAACCCGCTTCAACGCGGCTTCCGCCTGCGACGTATTCGCCGTAAGGTTGAACTCCTTGTCGGAAGTCAGCTCGTCCTTTTTATCCTGAGCATCCTGTACGCTTTCATCCAGAGTAACTTTCAGCGTGGCAATCATGTCAATTTCGTCTTGCTTATTCTTGACCTGTTCTTCTAAATTACTCTTGTCGTCAAGCAGTTTATAATAATAGTTGGAACCCTTTATATTTTCATGACTCAGTCGTTCATTGACCCGATCTAACTGCGACTGCAAATCTTGGAGTTCCTTCTTCGCCTGCTCGTCTATGATGTCAATATTGATACTACTCAGACCGGACAGAGAAAGCATCTGCTCTTTTAAGTCGCCAATAACCTGCTCTGCGCCGTCAGCATTAATGTCAAGCCCGTAAGTCTTTGAAAGTTCATCGGCAATATCATACATTTGCTGTTGAACGTCTTGCAGGGCAGCCCAACTCTTTCCGTCGGTATTTCGGACGCTTATATCACGAGCCTGCACTTTCAAATCGGCATATTTCTGCGCCAGTTCGTATTCCTGCTTCAACTGCTGGAAATCAGTATCGGAATATGTCTGATTAAACATTTCATAGCGTTGCTGGCTCAATGTCTGCATTTCGTCGCTGGCTTCGCCAAATTCCGCAGAAATCCTCTTCAAGTCCTGATCGATGAGTTGGTAGAACGTCGCCTGATAATTATGGACCTTTTCATCCCATGTATCAGCCTGCGCGATCATGTTCTCTATCGCGTCGGATGCCACGCCGTTATCCCGGTAGTTCGCGGATTCCTCATGAGTAAGCCCAGTATCGACTTTCATGAGAATACCTTTGCCGCCGTTTTCGATCTTATCGGCTGTCAGCATATCATTCGACTTGGCAAGCGTCTCATTCAAATACTCATGCAAAGCTTCTGGAGACAATACTTCGCCGTTTGGCATGATAGGAGTGTAGTGAACCATGACATAACTGCCATCGTCCTTGCCACCACGCCATACAAAATCGCTGGTGGTGTAGGTGGTCGCTACGTCGCCATCCTTGAAATCAGTGTAGCCAGCCGCCTGCATTTTATCGGAAGAAATTTTCGGTCTGTTAGTCAGATCGACATTTCCGTACTGACTCAGTTTTTTCAGCGCCGTTTCCGCGTTCTTAACATCAGTGTCGTCTACGTCAACTTTGATTCCCTGCTTTTCCAAATCATTCCGCAGGTTATCATACTGAGTGCGCGCCTCGAACAGGGCGTCGTCCAGATCTTCTAATCCTTCCAAGGACCAATCGAATTTTGAGCCGTAGGTTTCCAGCTCGCCGAAAATTGCCCGGACAACCTCTTCGGTCAGCCCCAGCTTATCAACGAAATCCTGAATTCTTGTACCTTCAACAATATCCGCGCCCTTTGCGGCACTTCCGGTCATCAACCCTTTCTTTACCGCATCATTGATAAAGTTTGAAACACCGCTACCGTTATCTGCTAGATATCGTTTCAGCTTTTCAACATATTTTTTAACTGCGGCTTTGTCCTCGGAGTCAATATCGTCCGGGACAATAAATCCAACCGCAGATTTGAATTTCTCTGTACCAACCTTACCGTTTGCCAGACCTTCCATGACCGCTTTAATCGCGTTTCCAGCATCGGTAAACATCGTTCCCTGTGTCGGTGCGTTTTGACCTGCGAGCCATGCTTGGTAGTCACCGGTTGCCTGTCGAATCTGAGAGGAGAGAAGTTCATAGTTTTTGGCATTAAGCGCAATCTGCTCATTATCGCGACGAAGAGCATCAATCGTGTCCTTGGTGACTGTAATACCATCTACGATCGCTTGTTTTTTATCGCCCAGAGCCGCGATGTACTTTTCGATTGTGGTACTATTCTGACTGTACTGGTAGCGTTCCTGCTCTTCATACGCCGCGATGGTTGCCAGCTTATCATCGGCTTTCGCCTTGGCAAGTTCACGTACCCGCTCCGTATTAAGTTGCATTACACCATTGGTGTATTCCAGGCAATTCGCATACTGTTTCAGATCATCCGTCAGCGTAACAGATTTGCCAGTGGTCTGAGCCGTCAGAGCCGCGTTCAGAGATTCATAGGAAGAGCAGACCTCATCAACCTCAGTTTTGAGCGTGTCCATATCACTAGAGGACATTGTATACGACCGCGCAAGTCCCACCGCCGCGAGGGCATTCTCTTCCTCGGCATCGGTCGCAACTCCTAATGAATCTGCAAAATCTAAGAAACCATCTGAACTTTTCTTTAAGCTATTATAAATAATTTGCTCATAGGGAAGCAACTGTCCTCCGGCAGCCATGTAGACATCGTAGCCGTTTATAACTTGTTCAACAGCGCTGTATAATCCCTGTATATTCTGAGCCGAATCAGCAAGTTGGCTCGAATACTCCTTCGACTGATCCATCAAATCATTGTACTGCTCAACAAGCTCACCATATGCGGACGACTGCTTATCAGTCATCTTATTCATCTCATCAGAGACTTTGAGAAGGTCTGCGTCAACATCTTTCTTTGTCGATGCTTTCTCGTTATAATCTGCAATCGCTTCATTCAGAGCCTTGTCTGGACTCTGTCTTTCGTTGGCTGTGGGACCATGATCCTGAGCATATGGATCTCTATGAGCAGAAGCACCACCCGTTGAATCATCTACTCCAGAATCAAAACCCTGTCTATACAGATCGCGGGCGTCGTTGGCAGCCTGCATTGCCGCAATCTGTTGTTCTGCCTGCTTGATTTTAAGCTGGGCTTCCAGTTCAGCTTTCGTCTCCTTCAAACGCTGATATTGTTCATCGCTGACAATGGTAATGCCATTCGTCCCTTCTAGCTCGCGCATCTGAGCTTCACACTCTTTAAGCTGCTGAGTCAGATCCTTAACCTCGTTCCCTGCGCTATCGTATGCGTCCAGAGAATTTTGCAAGGCTTCTTTAGCGTATTTGACGCGGTTTACATAATTATCATACGCTTTGATGACAGCACTGATCGCCATGCCTGCCAGGAAAGAAACACCCATATTCAGAGCCGCCGCGCCAAGAGACTTCATAACGCCGCCGAGCTGTGTACCTATGCCGACAGTAGACTCCAACTGTGCGCCAAAATTCTCCGCCGATTGTCCAGCCTCATCGGTGTTGTGAACAAATTCGCGGATCTGTGCATCAACTTTGTCCTGTTTATCAATATAAGAGGTCAGGCTTTCGCCCGCATTTTTCGCGCCTTCCTGTAATTTCTGGAAAACGGAGACGAGTTCATTTTTCCGGGTATCTTTGTAGCCGGAGCCGAGAGAAGAGAAGAATGTGCCAATTTTATTTGAGACACCTTTCTCATTTGCACCCGCATCGAAACTGTTTTTCAGAATAGTTTTCCAATCTCCAATGGATACGCCACCCGCTGTGAATTTATCATTCCGAGATTTGAATATCGAACTTATCAGAAAATATGCTGTCGTTTGAAAACAACATACAACTTGTAAATATATTTTAGCAATGATAAAATGTGTTTAAAGACAAATGGGGAGGTAGCACTATGTATTGTATTAGATGTGGAGGAAGAAAGAGCACGCTTTTTGGAAAATGCTATTATTGTAAAACGAGAACTGTAAAGGACACCCCGACGGAATGGAGCGACAAAGACTATGGTCTTCAAAACGATGAGTGGTTCAAACTCACCTATGAAGAGCGCAGAAAAATAGAAGAGGAGTCTTTCATCCCGTTCCTGCGAGAGACCGATCCGGATTTTTCCGAAGAAGCTTACCAGCACCGGCTCGAAAAGGAGCAGAAGTGGATTGAGGATGATAAAAAGCTCAAAGAAAAAAATACCAAAGAACACGAAGAATACTTAAGAAAGCAGCGAGCCGAATGGGATCGCCGGGCAAAATACACTCCTCGCTGCCCGATCTGCGGTTCACCCAGAATTAAGAAGATTTCGGCAGTTACAAAAGCTGGCGGTGTGGCGCTGTTTGGACCGCTGGGTATGAGGAAGGCGATGAAGCAGTGGCATTGTGAGGATTGCGGGAGCGACTTTTAGATCTGGTAATCGGTAAAGCCGAGAAGTACGATTGCGAGTCGTTTGGCAAAACCGTTACTGGTTTCTTCAAGAATGCTTTTTGCCAGCTCGAAACAAAAATAGCTGATATATTCAAGATCTTCATCCGTTGGCTTGCCATTAGCCGGATGAGAGCAATCATCGTATTTTTGACAGGCTTTGATTATTTTATTTTCCGTTTTTTCCATTTTACACCTACTTTCGAAAGGAGAAGAATTATGACATTAAATGCTGATTGCATAAGAGATTTATTGCTGTACCTAGAAGAAAATCTGTCGTATGTGGAAGGCGTGACCGATATGACACACAAAAAGATAGGAATAGGAGCGCTTGCACAGAAATTGCCACAGTATACAGAAGAAGAGGTTCGATATACTGTAGAAAAATTATACGAAGCGGGATATATTCATTTGACCGGTGTGAAAATCAATAATCAAGGATATATCTCGATCGGATATGTTGACGATATAACATGGGACGGCTTCGAATTTTTGAATAGAGTCCGCGAGCCGAAAATCTGGGAAGCAACCAAGAAAGGTGCTGCGAAAATCGGCTCAATGTCGATTGCTACCCTTAGCACGATCGCATTCGAGATAATCAAAAACATCGCCACCAGACCAGAGATTATAGACAAGATAATGAGTTTCATCCCTTGGGCGCAATAAGAGACACGGAGGAACAATGAATATCACAATCCAAAAAGGCGCGAAATCCATCGGCGAGCTTTGCGGCTTTCCGTCGGATGCCGACTTTTGCCTTGATTTTAAAAGAAAAATCGAAGAGTATTGTGCCGAAATCGGCGCCGATCAGAACCATATCAGGGACGTCGCGATACATAATGAGCCGCGTTTCGGTGAGGTCAAGCGGGTAAGCTACGATCCACCCGGATACGACATTTTATTTTATCAGGCGATTCCTTTGTTTTTGTATAAGGACAACCCCGACAACACCCGATTTGCAGAATCGGTTATCAAGCACGAGCTGTATCATTGTAAAGACATGGATCTTATAGGGACGATGCTAGACCTTAGAGAGATCGAGCATGATTCACATAATATTGACGAGTTGTCTACGAATCTGGGCTATCATCAGTGGGGAGAATTTTATGCACATTACAACTCTTGCGCCATTTATGAATCCTGCTATAAGTCGATAGCGGAGTTGGGCGATCTTTATGAAAGAGCCACGAATCTGACCGGCGGCGCAGACGATTGGATCGCGCTGTATGAAACTATAGCACACCCGCATATCCGGAATGCGGTTATTCTTGCCGCGAACAACTCTCGGTTGCACAGCAAAAAGGTTCAGAACTGCATAGCCGAGTTCGCCGCCGCGCACGAAAGCTCCGGAGAATATTTAAAAAGAGTTCAGAATGTCTTCGAGGAAAAATATAGAAATTACCCGAACTGGGTTTCATATGATGTCTTCAAAGAGCTGGGCGAGATATTGTTGGATATGTAAAAGAAAGCGGGAGAGCGGGAAATCCGTCCTCTCGTGTTTTATTTATTGCGTCCAAACAATTTTCCGGCTTTCCGGCAAGACGCCAGAAACTCCTTGGAAATTTTGTTTTCGTTAAAAGAACGGATGAATTCCGACGACTCTTGTGCTTTGACGAGAACTATCCGGTTATCCGGAATAGGTCGATTTTTCATAAACACCTCCATTAGAAAATTTCTATATGTTTGACGTCTGATATTCTGACCATAATTCGCTCAAAAGCCTTGCCTTCATAATCCGCCCCATTGTATACATTAGCGTCTCCGGCATCGTCACAGATGAACTTTGTATATGCGGCGAGAACCAGCCAGCGGTCGTCTCCAATATCCTCTTTATAACAAAATGCACCTACCAGGTAGTAATCTTCATTGTTCAAATAAACCCGAAGAGTAGTACCATTTTCATAATCGAGATTGTCTTTTATGGCGTCTTCGTGCAGAGTTCCCTTTGTTATCTTGGCAAACGCGTGATTAAAGCGTCCAGATTCTAATATGGCAATAATGGCAATGGTCATGAGGGTTCCAATTAATGTTGCAACAAGTGATGCTGCCGCAGAGCCATCCCTAAACTCAATGCCAAAGATGGTATACAGAACTCTGACTATCGCAATAAGCAAATAACTTACCAAGCATCCTGGAATCAGGACATTGCTCTCTGGCATCACATGACTTCGTACCCGACGAAAAATAACAACGGCGACACTTCCGGGAACGATATACTGAAAAAGCGTTGGTAGATTTGATATTAATTCTGTGAACTGTTCGATTTTCCCGCACCTCCATTTGTTTTGCGCCGATCACCCTTCTCTCCGTGATTTCTAACAGGGACCTTTACCAATTCCAAGGAAAAGGTTCCGCGCGTCGAATCGTTGCCTTTTGTACTCATAATAAAATTCCTCCGTTTTTTTTGATATATAAGATCATACATCAAATTGTCAGAGAAATCAACGTATTTTTCAGAACAAATGTTCTTTTGCCGTTTTTGCAACCCCTACGGCTGGGGTCAAACTGCATAGAAGACAGGGGCAAATCCCTACTGTGTTTACTAACCGCTATGCTCGGCAAAGTCCTGACTGTTCATTACAGCATCGGGAATTTCACCCGCTGCCGCTTGCCCTGGCAGTCGATGAGACTAGCACTCAAAGAGTTTCCGCCTTAAAAGGCTTGTGCATTCTGCGCTGTCGTCTGCTCGTAGCGTGAGTTTCGGCATTGTCACGATCCGCACCCCGTCGCCGGAATGGGAGAGTAGCCGGAGGTTTACACGCATCCAAGTTCTCTAAACACTAAAAGAAGCAACCATATGCAGAGGGTTGCCATATCTGCAAATTCAACCGTGTATCTCACGGAGGATAATATAAAGAACGGCACTTCGCACCGAAGACTATACTATGTAGGCATATTCTGAGGGACAACTTTTTGCCCTACCTACGTCTTGAAGAGTTAATGCTGCACCCATTGAACCGAGAATTGTCGGAAGAGCACCAAATTTTGAAACTAACGTCGTCACACGATTAACAAAGCCATCAATCAGTGAGATACCATTTTTCACAGAGCCAGTATTAAGAAACGCATTCCAAAATTTATCAGCATGGTTTTGAAGTTTGGTAAGCCGACCGTCAATACTATCAAGGTAACGGTCAAGCTCTTGCTGCGCGGAATCTTTTGAGTCATATTTGGAAGATTTATAAGCCTTTTCCAACAGCGACGGATTTTCCAAGATAGAAGCAGCGATATTTGCACGATTTTTCTGTTCAATTAAACAAGAGTCGCAAGCTCTCGCCAATTTATTATGTAATCTGTTTGTCTAATATACTTTCAATGTTATTATAATCTGTGTAAGGGATTCTGATTAGAGGAAGCTGGTTTTTGGAACAGTAATCATTTTTCATGGCATCATGTTTCAATGTGTTCTGATGATTGGCAAGCGCCTCCTCATCTGAAATACCATTGAAATTCACCGGTCTAAAATGATGCTCTCCATCATATTCCACTAGAATATTTTTTGATGTAATATAGAAATCAAAAGGAAGAGGAATTTTATCTCTGCAGTCATCAAAAGCATACTGCATTATATAATCATACCCCTTCTTTTTCAAATAGTCTTCGATACGACGTTCGCCCTTTGAAAACCGATATTTCGTCTTTTCAAGACAATGCTTACATCCAGCATCAATATTTCTGACCATATTACTACGCCGCATATATTGAATACCAGCGTTAGGATGTAAATTACAGATAAAGGTGATAGTGATTTTCCCATTTAATCGAGTCGTTTCTATGTATTGAAAATTTTTTTGTTCACAAAGTGCTTTATCGGCTTCGATTTTTTCTAAAGTCAAGCCAGTTTTTCGCGCCGATTCTGTTTTTTCTCGACCACACCAATAACACCCGCGTCCATTTTCAAGATGTCCTAAACTAATTGTTTGAACACCCTTATCTCTATGCTTGGGACAGATGTATTTTAATGAATTCGTAGCCGTATCTTTAAAATCGCTTGAATCTGACAACAGCTCATAATTGGTTTTAGAAAATGCAAGCAAAACATCTGAAAAGCTATGCTTTAATTTTTCGCGGCATAACCCCATTCGCTTACGCTTTGTAGCAACTGATGTTTCACTATGCGTTTTTAAATGAGCAGAAATTTCACTATCACTCATGGTTTTATAATTGTTTCGGATAAAAATTAGTTCATCACAGGTCCAAGTATTTCTCATGCACTCCTTAAATGAGATTACATAATATTTATTTCTCCATCTTTCGACAGAGCACAGATCATGTTTTAAATCCTCGACTTTACGTTAGGACTCATACCTTTTCCATTTAACGGGTTTTCACCGACCCCATTTGCGGTTGGGTCGTACTCCTAATGATCTGGATATTCGGGATTTCCACCCTTATTTGATAGTCCGAGGACATTTCCAGATCCCGACGTGGGGATGATCGTTGAGCGTTCACCCTCGGCTAAAGTACCGTGTGGTCCACGGGATACGTTAGGGTGCTTCGTTGCAAACAAGCCAATCCTTACGTTTTTAAACCTTCATATAGTGGTTTCCCCTATATTGTGGTGTAAGGCTCTATATGATTTACGCACACAAAAAAGACTCCACATATTCCTGCGTAATACATTTTACATATGGAATCCTGATTAATGTTATATTATGTTTTTTGCAATATTCCTCTTTTATTTTATCTGTTTCATAAGTCGGCGTATATCCAGCATTTAACACGAGGTTATTGAAGTAAGAATTCTTTACATTATGTTGAACACCATCGCATTCAATCGCTATTCCCATGTCGGCTACGAAAATATCGAAGCGTAAAGGATAGTTGGTACGCGGATTAATGCAATCTTGAAAAGAATATTCTTCTGCAATCTGATGTTGAACACCATAATATTGCCTGACAAATTTTGTGACAGTAGTTTGGAATTTACTGTGCAATTTGGGGATATTATTTTTAGATAAAAGATCGTTATATGATGTGTGATATTTTTTAGAGTATTTATAGAATGTTTTTACAGAGATATGCACATTTTTACAGCATTCTTCCAAGGTCTTAACAGAGCCATCATTTCGATAATTCTCTATGAGATATTGTTCTACTTTTTTAATAGTGCTATCATAGGTTAGACCATGCTGCTTTGTCGTAAGATTTACCTTATATTTATGTAAACACTCTTCGCTACAACACTTCTTTTTGTACCCTCTATATTGAAATATCTTTCCACATATCACACATTTGGTCGTTGTTGCGATAAGATCACCTCGTGAATGAGGTGCGTAAATCATATGATGAGTTTTTCTCATCGAGGCTGCCCTTGCAGTTAAATATGTTCTATGAGAAATGCTTTCGCATCCTCCAGGCAAAAGTTCACCTGCTATTGTTTCAAGAAGCAAGTTCTTATTATTACTTCCGGTTTTAGCGTCGGTTTCAACAATTTCTTTGTACACCTGTGAAATTCCCAACAGATTTTCATAGGTGGATTTATAGTTTCCGTTCTTATCGAAAATATCGAAACCTTTAAAGCCATTGGAAGCCACAGCCGTCGCAGATTTGATAGTATCCCGCAGTTTGGAAACAGTGGTGATCATACCGTCAATATCTTCGCCGGAATCTTGTAAAGACTGTGCGCCCTCTTTTGTTCCGGTTAAACGAAGCGCGATTGTTCTCAAACCTGCACCGACAGATGTAGGATCCTGTACAACGGCATTACCGGCAGTCATTAGAGCGATGGCAGAGTCCATATCATTTCCTGCGGTTTTCAATGCGCTTGCCGATCTCTGCAGACCTTCAGCTAACCCCTGAGTCGAGATAGAGAAGTTGTTACCAACATTATTCAGTTTATCAACAATATCATCTTTGCTCAGAGTGTCATATGCCTGTGACATAGAAACCATCGCTTCGGTGGCTTCGTTGACATCTGTGAATTCAGACACATTCAACAATTTATTCGTGGTCTTTGCAGAAGCGGCGGCTTTTTCTAGGCTCTCACCAATTCGCATCCAATCCGCCGTAGAATTCATCAACTTTTCGCCAGTTGTACCAACTTCATCGGCGCGAGAGAAGCTTTCAAGTTTATACTGCCGCAATGAACTTAAAGCATCATTGGAAACTTTCAGCATTTCAACATAAGCATTGTCCAAGTCATGAACTACATCAATGCCTTCGCGCATATACTGAAACATCTGCTGGAACGAGAAGAGATTGGCAAGCTGCCCGGAAAACTGCGACCAAATTTTCTCTTTCATAACATCGGCGAAAGAACGTCCTTCCAGACCAGCTTCATGAATTTTAACTTTCAGATTGCCGAATTCGCTGGCAAGTTGTGAGACATCGGCATCGGCGCCAAGAGAACGGATAGACGCCTTTAGGTCATCCAATTTCTTTTGAAAATCCGCAGTAAGACGGGTGTTTTTGCTTTGGTACTCTGAGATGGAGTCGATAAGGTTTATACGGGAAACGGCTTTTGAACCTTTCGAATCGGGAAGGTTTTTCTTTACCTTCTGAAGCTCGACTGCAAGTTGTCTAACTTTTGACATCTCTGCATTAGAAATGATTTCAATGCCCTGGATTTTCTCTAAATTCGCGACAAGTCCATTTATCGCTGTAAGATTTGCCGAATAGTTTGAAGTGCGACTTCCTTCCGGAATATTTCTATATTTTTGCTGTAAAGCCTGGGCTTCACTATATAACTTACCTGCCCGTTCAGTATAGACGGTTTTTAACTTGGATTGACTGGTCTCGGCAACAGAATTAAGCTTTACTATCCTAGCTTGAGCATCGTACTGTTCGTTAGTTTTAGCAATAAGCTTTTGAACTCCAATACGTTCTCTTTCAAGCTGCTCGATTCGCTTCTCGTTTGCCGCAATCACATTCGAATCATTCGTCTTCGCCATTTTTTCCTTTACGGACGCTATTTCTTTAGCAAGACGAAGTTCTTTGGCAAGGTTGTCGCGAAGTTCTTTGGAAATTTTTGAATTTCCGGACGAGGCGTTATTCGATGATTTACCGCCAGAATTCCCGCTGGAATTTCCGTCAGACGAGGTGCCAAATTTAACCTTGACACCATTTTTTCTCAAATTTTCAAGTTTTTTAATTGCCTTCTCGATTTCTGATGTATCACCAATAATCTTGACTTTAAGATTTTTACCATCGAGGGTTTGTTGAGCGTTTGAAAACTCCTGCAAAACCTCCTTCTGCAGATTCCCCTTATCGACGGTTATTGTAGCCGTCAAACTGGCAACCTGATTTGCCATGATTCCCTCCTTTTATAAATAAGATAGAACTGTATTTTCCCACTCACTTGCGAAACCAGAACGAACATAGGCGCTCATTGGGATCCCCTGATTAAAATAAGGATTATACCAGTATTTCTGAACGCCGTTTGCCATTTGTCCAAAACGATAATTCGGTCTTGTCCAAACCTCCGGAAGACCGTGAATTCCCTGATTCCATTGTAAGTCCAGAAGATATGCGGGTGGGTCAATTCCCGCCCCATATCGTTCTTTCCATTCATAAATAGAACGGTCGGTTGCGAGGACATTCGCGGAAAAACTTCCCATATCAACATAAGAATTGAATGAAATCACCGTCTTGTCATGGTGCTTTCGAATTCGATGTTTATACTGCAAGGCGGAACTCATCGTGTCCGATTTATTTAAAAACCAGTTCTCTGTGTATTTTTTTCGTATCTCTTTTTGTGCTTTATCCCCGGCGGAGATAAGTTTCTGTGTCGCTTTATCGGCGGCAGAGTCAATGGCACGGTTCAAAGCACTTTTATTGATTTTGAGTTTTCCCATGTACCTCCTTGAAATGATCCCGGAACATTTGACCGCTCCGGAACCTAATATTTACTCTGTGACGTCAGTGGTGTCAGTATTATCTTCTGATGCATCAATCTTTTCGATATATGTCTTTACGGTGGATACCAACGGCTCAAATACCCTTACGAAAATTTCTTTTAGCTCGCTGATTTTGTGTGAAATAAAATTATGCGGCTCGGTGAAGTTGGTAATGGCGTCGCAACAGGTCATGTTTACGATAGAATGAAATTCAGCCAGTTCAAGTTCTGAAATCTGGTTCATGATCATACGCATCAGCCCAGATCGGGAGAGAGCATCGTATTCGTCGCACCAAGACTCGGTTGTGCCAGTTAAATCGGTATAAGCCGAGATGATAGCACGAGCGGTCAGGATGGATCTCACCGGAGAATTAATCTCAATACACTTTTCATCCTTATCCCACATAGAATGCTTACAAATCGTTTCAGCCAGAAAAATCTTCTGCGTGACCGGCAGGTAGGACTTTACCTTTAAATTGCTGCTCAGAAATTTTTCTTTGAGTTCTGGGTTAGTCAACTGCTCATAATTTGATACAAAATCTAAAACTGTCATTTCAAATTCCTTTCTTTCCTTCGGGCTTTCCGCGCCGCCTGAACATCCTCATACGGCAACCAGCCGCCATCTATTTTTGATTCGGTCATCCACACATAATCCAGATCTGGATAGCGATACCAAAACATTTTTCTCTTTAATAAAGCAACCGCATCAGCCATACCCTTAACATCGACCACCTGCGACGTTCCATCTGCGAATGTCAACACAAAGTCGGCAACATATTCAACCTTGCGGACGGTTTTCCCGTTATAGGTAAATTTGGGCTGCAACTCAAACGGCTTCTGCATTTCCACCGAAACAATCTCCCCGGATTTCAGTCCCGGGATTACGATATCGCGGTAATAGTGCATTTCCATTGCAGAATCAAACACGATCCCATCATATGTTCGGCTGGCAGTATTTTTACTTACGTTATATTTACTTCGCTGCGCCATGCTATTTTAATTCCCTTTTACACCAGAGATCGAAGACCTCTTTTGTCTCGCTGCGACGGAACACAAATACGATCAACGCCTTCTGAGTTTTGAAGTCCCGGCTGGGGTAAATGTCCAGCGGCTCAACATCATGGTTCCAATACAGCGCCGCTTGAAACGGATCAAGAATTCGAATAGCTTCGCTCGCGTTATATTCAACATTTCTTAATTTTGATTTGATTTTATTTTCCATTTCGCTCCCTAGTAAAAAAAGGACATATCCGCCAAATTGTGTGATAGTAGATATGTCCTAAAAAATTTTCATCCACTATTGCTTCTCGGACGCAGTCGCATCCGGAGTCTTCTGAGGTGTTTTTTTCGTCTTATGTGACGCAAGAATCTCCTTGATGTGCCGGACATTATCCGGGTTGTCAATTTTATCAAGATCGTAGGTCAAAGCAGACAGAGCCGCATAGGCTTCGGCATCCGTGATCTTTTTGAAAGTGTGGTCAGACAAGATCTTGTCCATCTGCTTGCAAGTTTCCTTACAGAACAGAACGTGCCAGACCGGCTTCAATTCATCATCCGGGCAAGAAGGGCAGTAATGGTATCTTGTGCCACAGAAAAAGCATTTTCTATTCAGATTCATAATTGCCTCCTATAAAAGAAGAGAGGGGAAATCCCCCTTACTCTTCGTCCGGAACAACGATCTGGAACAGTCTCTTCTCCTTATCGCAGTAAGCTTGCTGTGCCTGAATAGTGAACGGATGGTTGCCATCGGTCGCGAAGGATATATCTACGTTGGCATCCAGCTTTGCATTCGGAAAAATGACATAAGCATGGATCAATGTAGACTGATCACAAACATCAGTTCCCAAAACCTCTATAATGAACTTACCAGCTTTCGGGAAGTTGATAGCATCGCCGCTTACAGAAACCGCTCTTTCTGTCTCATAGTCATATACAACAAAATACTGAGAACCAGCAACAGAACCGGTCGGGAATGTGATGCTATGAGAACTCTCGTCGTATGTAAACTTGCCAGCACCGGTTGTAGCGCTGTAAAGCAGTTTCTCTCCCAGAGTACCGTCGCCCTTCAAGCGATAGATCTCAGCCGGTGTTGAGAGCGGAGTATGTTTCAGAGCAACCGGATTGGTTACGGTTGACGGAACAGTTAAGGTCTCAAATACCGGAGCGGTAATCTTGGACTCCGCCGTAGCAACAACCTTTTCTGTACCGCCCTGAGCTGCAAGCAGTCCCAGATCAAACAGAGAGTTATTGGCGGTAAACTCGGCTTTCTTCGCACGGTTGAATGTTGCGATGGTAGAACCGATTACGTCAGTAACCTCAGATGTCTCAGAAGTCAGGTTCAAAGACGGCTCGGCGATCTGGTTGATAGACCACATAACAGAGCCATCAGCCTGAGAAACCATCAAACCTCTCAGTACGTGGTCAATGGCAAAGTTGTTGATGTCAAAAACAGCCATTTTCTTTCCTCCTTTGGATTATTTTCGACACGAAAAAAGGACCCCCTATTCGTTGGAGTCCCTAGCCCAGTCGAATTGTTTTTTATTGATTTTGCTTGTGTCAATCATGCCGCTATACATTCCTTTCAGAAGTGCGGTAGACTGAACATAAATGTGTGCGCCCCGAACAGTGTCCATAAATTCATATAGACTGCATTCGCGTAGCTCGGCGCTTTTATACTTAAACCCCGGATACCGCATCATGGCAGAAATCAAGGGTTTCAGTTGTGATGTGTATTCTTCTTTGGATTTTTTCTTATGCTTCTGGCGATCCAATTCAATTAGAATTCGCTTGGTGGTTTTATTCGCCGCGTGTTCGACCTTCGGCTTTAAGCCATGAATTTTTCTGAGAAATGTCACGATTTTCAGATAAACAAATTTGTCGATAACAGTCCCGGTTTCGGGATCTGCCAGCGCGCGTTCGCCATTTTCAAACTGACACAGTTCCATGTGAGAGAAATCTACACCGTCCAGAAAAATAGAAGTGCGTTCAGGCGGCAATCCCCGCGTCAGTGAGCAGAAGAGATCGAAATCAGATATTTCTTCATAATCAATCCCGGCATCGAAAAGGTAGCTTTTCATATCACTCGGAATCGCTGTCAGAAGATAGAGGAGCGAGTAATACCGCCGCTCCCCATATTTGATAACGTCGCCTAGGGTAGGAGAGTGAACCCGAATTTTATCTGTCACGACGTAATCTTCGCCAAAATATGCTTGAAGTTCATCAAATTCCAGTGCATCACCCATCTGAATCACTCCTTCCAGGCGTCGTGAGTAATGATCCGCGTTTCGCCGTTGACAGTGTTTACGATGGAGTTAAAAGCAATCGTCTGAAAAACCAGAGTGCTTGTAATGTAGAAGTTATCGGATAAACCTTCTTTACAGGAGATAAGATTACAGCGAACGCCAAAGATATTAGACCAGTTGAATCGCTCGCGGATAATCGAAGCAATCAGATCATGACGCGGAACGCCGACATCTCCAACATAACCATCGCGTCCGTCCACATAAATTTTAAAAGTAATTTCAGCATACTTTTCAATCCTGTTTTTACTCGGAATCGAATCGAAAGAAACGGTGTAAGAAAGGTAATGACGGACCTCGGTTTGTGTTGCCGGATAAAAGATGAAAGGTCGAATGCTGGATGAAGGACCAAAATATCTGTCCCATTCCCCGTCCCACATAATATTGCCTTGTTCATCAAAAAGCTGATCTTCGTAATCCGAATTATTTAAGGCAAATAGCAGTTCAGGGCAATTCATGAGATTATTTTTGATTTTTTCTTTCCAAAGAATACCGTGCTCGTCTGGAGCCGTCGCATAGGAACGGAGTTTCTGCAACAGCTCATTTTTTGTGCTTAATTCCATAGCTCCTCCTATACAATAATTTCAAACAGAATTTCCCCCACGGTATTTTTATCTTTACAGGTCAATTTCAACTTTTGACCGATGTAACTTCGATCGCCTAAAAACTTGACCCGAATTTTATTCGATGTATTATCTGGTATTTTTGTAATGAGCAAGTCTGTATCGCATTCGACCCAGGAAGTACCCTGCGAAATCTCAGCCGTCCAATTTTCCAATGTCAACGAATGCTTATCCGTTGTATCTTCATTGTGTGCGTCATAAAACGTAGCGGTGATGAGACGATAGCTTCCGCCGATTTTAATAACATTGGTGCTCGCCGTGATCTTGCAGATTTCTCCCACCACAAGATCTGGAACACCCTCTGGATCTACCGATGCATCGTGGTAATCAGCAAACATTTCGCCGGTTTCCAGATTTACATAATCGGTCGCCGGATTGAAAAGATCTTGATAAAGAGTAAGCTTCTGTATACCGAATGGCTTGGCATTTTCTACCTTGCTGACAATCCAGGTACTCGGGTGTTTCGTAGGAGTACCGACAATCATACGCATATTTTTTCCCGTGTCTTCATGGGTATAGAAAACCTTTTCCGAAATTGAATTCATTGGCAGACAGAGTTTTTCCTGATTTTCAACCGATGCAAACAGATAGTCGCGCCAGATACCGCTATTGTAAGAACTTTGATCACGCAAAACGCCCCACATTTTTCGTTTAATTCGGCGGTTGCCATCCTGTTCGATCCACATGAAGCGATAATTGCATGGAAGAATCAGATATTTGGTAAACTGATTGCTGATTTCCTGCCCCAGAACAAGCCAGCGTCGGTATACATCCTTATTATCAGGAATATCCACATACAGACCAATTGGAAAATCTGCCATGTAACGTAGTCGATAATCGGTCTCGTAGTAATACAGATCATCTTCCGGTTCAAACTCAATTTTCTGCGACGGGCGGAACATCAGATAATATTCGACCTGATCCTTGTCATAAGACTGATCACGCGACACAATAAATCGAGCATCAATCCGGGTTTTTGAGGTCTGGAAGTAACTCATATGGCACTTCTTTTCCGGCTGGTCGTCATGAAAGTAGTCGTAGAGGTAACACACTTTTGAACCAATACCAGTATCCCATTCGGATTCCATCAGCATATCAGACTGAATTTTGAGCGCCTGTCCAACGGTAGTTCCGCTTAAAGATGACAGCGCCCGGCAAGCTTCTAGCGATGGCATCAACGCACCTCCCCAAACATTGTCCTCAAATAGCCATGACAGTCCAGAATCAATTTCCGAAATCTCTTAAACTGAAAATCCGGCTTTTTGCATTCCAGATAGGCGGCTTCGAGAGAAGACATAAATGCAATCATAAGCGGTGGTTCATTAAACATAGAGTTCATGCCACCAAAGCGGTACAATAACCGTTCGAAATGAGCGAAGAATTCCTCGTCGTCCGCAAAAATCAGTTCGGTAATCTGGGAATCCTTATATAAAAGAAGACGATGAATTTCGTTGTGCATTAACAGCGCAGCCTGTCGCATCTGTTCATCGGAAAAGGTTCCATAACGATAATCCATCAGGTTTCTCCTCTACTGATATAGGAATTGTGGAGATAGCCATAATCACTAATCAGTTGTTTCAGTTCGGATTTCATTGCCGCCAACTCCTGAACAGACTGTTTATAGTTGTTCACGAGCACCTTTTCTTTTCCCTCACCGACAGCAATAGAAAGCTGTTTTGCACTCTTAACCTTCGGCTCCATCCAGCGGATCACCATGCCAAGAGACAGGACGCCAACCACAAACCCCTCATCGGCTTCATCATCAACCGGGAAATTGAGTTCATAGGTGATTGTCATGAGTTCATCGTCCATAGAAAAGGTTTTAAATTTATGGCGAAAACGAGGGTTCGACGCCGCTGCGTGCAGCCAATCCCTTATAAATTCAAGCAACGAGTTGTAGTCTAGGCGCAACAGCATCGGATCGTCAATGCTGCCTAAAAACCTTTCGAACACAGTTTTGTAGGAAGTTGTCATGCGACACCTCCGTTATTAGAGCAGACAGATCAAGTCAGTCCCGCAAACACGATCTACGGTCTTAATCTTCTGAATGGAATCAAAAGTACCAGCTTCCATACGAGTTGCAATCTCGGATTTTACAGCGTTCTGAATGCCTACCGGCAAGCCAGCAAACACGGAATCAAAACGATCAGATGGAAGATTCAAAACAGTTTCGACATCATTCGCCTGAATTTTCTCATACAGTGCTTCGACATCTTTCCAACGTGCATCAGCCAGAAGTTCTTCGTCTTCGATGACAAAAAGCGGCTTGAACAGGAAGCCAGAATTTGAAGCTCTCAGCCCCATAAGATCCTGATATTCAACCTCAGTTACGTCGCCAAAATCATTCCAACGATACGTATTGTCGGTTTTCTTGCTGACATAAATCAACTCGCCGCGAGTGAGAGAACGGCACGGGATGAATGAATCCGCTTTATATACTTTTGCCGGTTTTTCCTCTGCAACCGGAGCAACTGCCCCTGTAGTAGCAATCTTTTCTGCCACTACTGCGGCAGTATTTTTCTTTGTAACAGCCATTTCCAAAAATCTCCTTTATAATAGAAGAGGGCGGTCAACACCGCCCTCTTCTCTGTATTTCGATTATTCGATTGTGTACATGCCAAAGCGTCTACCAATGATAGTAGCGACACCCATTTTCTGCTGGTACTCATATTCGATCGTCATATCCATGTTAGTTGCACTGTCGTTAATCTCGCGAACCTGTGCATCACCCTCATCATAGATCTTGATGAACTTATTATCAGCAACCGGCATAATCAGAAGCTTGTTGTTGTCAACCAGCTTTGTCGTGGTATCATTCGGTGCGAAGGACTGCGGGATCTCTACCAGACGAACACCCTCCCAGAGAGCCAGACGACCAGTAGTGTGTCTTTCCTGTTTCATGGAATCGGAAATCCAGGAAACGTCAGATAAAGCAGTCAGTTTTGACAGAGCCGCTTTTGTACCCATGATAACAGCCTCGGCGCCGTTAGCAGCCTGGACATCCTCAACCAGAGTAAGCAGAGTGTCCTTGTTCAGAGAACCGGTCTTAGTAAACTGGCTGGTCGGAAGAACCTTGTTGCCTGCTGCCATAACAGCGGCATATACCATGTCATTGACCTTTTTATCGAATGCCTCGTAGATTTTCTGAACGAAGTTAGCCCAGTCAACCTTACCAGCCATAAAAAGCTCATACTCCGCATATATCTTAGCGCTGTACCAGGAAGTCTTTACAGCGAAAGTTCTTCCTTCGCCAAGTCTCTGACGGAACAGATCGTGATGATTACCGGAAACTTCTGAAACAGTCAAGATAGACTCGTCCGGCACATAGAACTCGTTGGTATCGCCCAGAGCCATAGATTTAATCTCGACGAACTCATTGAAGAACGGATTCTCACCCCAGCCCGAAACAAGCAGATTCTCTACGGTCTCCTCGATAACCTCGAAGACGTCTGTTTTATGTCTACGGATAGCACGGCGCAGCTCTTTGCGGGAACAGTCCGGTGCAACCTGCAACACGTCATAAAATACTTTTCTGATCTCATCGTTGCACTGCTCTTTGCTATGACCATCTCTGGTAACGCCTTTAGCAGTTTCATACATCAACTGAGAAAACTCATGAATATCTCTGTCTGCGAACACTTTGCGTGTGTTCTCATTGCTAAATACGATTTTCATTTCGTGATTACTCCTTTCGTAATTACTCGCCAATCTTCAGCTTCTTAGCGGCAACAGAAACGGTCTTGCCAACCTCCGGTGTGCCAGTGAAGCCCTCCTCAGAAATGGCAAATACATCGCCCACATACAGCTCGTAAGCACGAACAATATCGCCTTTCTTGTTGTAGAAGTTTGACTCATGCTGCATTGCAGTGGTATATGTCTCGTAGATCAGCGGGACCTGCAGAACCAGCGCGTCGCCAACACCGACAGCCGTAACCTCTACCAGGTATTTACCAGCAGAACTCTTGCCAATAATCTTTCCGGCGAAAGTAGCAGAAGCCGCAGCCTCCTTGTAATACTCCGGAGCCTCATAATCGCCCTTGCCAACGATGATGCCATTGTCGGCATCTGCCGCCATCTTGATATTCCAGATATGACCGGCAATTGTGGCTTTGAGTTTTGTGCTTTCGCATACCGTATGTTTGGTATCAAAATTCAAAAAGCTTGTAGCCATTGTTTTTCCTCCTTGTTTTTTGCAATAAAAAAGAGCGCCTAAGCGCCCTTCTCATCGGGATCTTTACTTGAATAAAGTTTTATAATACTTATCAGTGCTTTTCGGCTTTTCCAGAGAATAGCCAACTTTGCCCGCCGGTTTATTTTTCGGCTCATTTAAACTGAACGCATTAATGGAATCGGCATAATCACACTTGATGATTTTTGCACGATTTTCCAGCTCGGTCAGATCATACTTGTCCATATCTGCGACGAGCGCCTGGAACTGTTTATTGTCTGCCAGCATAGAATATTTTTCATCTGCCAGAAGAGTCTCTTTCTTGGAATGAAGCTCATTTTTCTCCGCATTTTCTTTAAAATCTTTGAGAGAAGCGTAGTTGGAACGCATAGACTGAAGCTCGGCAAATTCGCTGTCCGTCAAAAGCTCGCGGTGCAGCGCAAATCTTTCTCCATCGAACGCGACGTTGTCACCGTCCTTTGTATAGTTCTGACCGTAGATCTTGTCACCATTCCAATTCTCATATGTGAAATGATCATCATAAACAGAGTTGATGAAATACCACTCGTTGTCACTGGACTCAAATGATTCTAAAAGCTGATAGAGCGCATATCTAATATCTTCGTGGGAAATCTCATATGTACGAACGAGTTTCGCAAATTTCTGCGGGTCGTCTGCTACCGGCTCATTTGTACCAGCATCGGCAAACAGCTCGGCAAATTTCGCCTCAAGCTCTTCGTCTGACATTTCGGCATAATTGAAGGTAATGTCTTCGGCAGTCTTACCATATTTGGCAAGCAACTCTTCAAATTTTGTCATATTGCCCCGATCTCCTCCTTTCTTTGATAATGTCTGAATAGGGTCTGCTTTCTTGTTAAAATTGGCTGCTTCAAGCTCTTCGAGCCGGTTCTGAAATTCAGCCATTTTTGATTCGTATTTTTCAAACAAGCTGTTATTGTGCGAGCTGAAATCAGCAAGTTTGATATTCGAATTTGCCATTCCCGGATTCACAACTGCGCCATCAGGCGTTTTACCCAGAATCGTTACCCCACTAAAGAAGAAATCTTCAATATCGAGGTATTTTTCCTTGGCATTGTACGAGAGCGACCTAATCGACAATTCGACAGATACAGAGCATTCCTCTTCGCGCTGCAAAATTTCGGCAGCTTTGGAATACTCTTCGAAAATATAACCGTCCACTTCACAGTAGGTTTTCTTCTTATCTTCGTCATATACTAACTGTGCGTTGCAAGACTCAGGCACGATTCCGATAGGGTGCTCATCATAAACGACTTCGCCATTTTCATCTTCGTGCATATTGTGAGAGTAGAACTCCCATTGACCATTAACCTTATGAATATATCCCAGAATCGGGCGATTACTAAACGACGGCAAAGCAGAAGTCATTACCGCATCAGAAATGTTTGTCCCGTTTAAATTTGTATTCGTATGACATGCCTGCAAATGAACAGGAAGCAATCCTTCTGTATTTTTATCTGATTTCTCAAAATTCACCTTGCCGTGAACATGAACCACAATAGGATCCTCGGAATCATCGGCATTGAAGCGGGTTGAGCGCTTATATGTATTTGAATAAAAATCATACAAATCTTCTAAGTATAGTAATCTTTTAGCCATTTCCCCTCCTTTCATTTATGTGCAAACAACAGGCGCCAAAAAAAATAAAATCGCCCAGAAATGGACGACTAAAATGTAAGCATATCGCTATATCTGATTTTGGATGTATCGACTCCGGAGAAGTTCATGGAACCACTGTTCACAAAAACAAATTCCCCATTTCCGCCATAAACCTCATAGAGCCCCGCATTCCTCAGATTTTTTGCGGTTTCAACATCAGATGTTTTAATAAATTTTTTTAATGCCATTCTCCGTTACCCCTTATTACATATAATTCTTTTCCTTCTCTTTGGTTTGTTCCCCCTCGTCTCCAAGCTCATCCTTTTCCTGCCCGCCACCTTCATCTGTGCCGGACGTAGTGTAAGAGCTATTCAAAGGAATCCAGTTGCTCGGCAGATCGAGAACTTTATTTTCAAGGAACTGAAGCGAGAGAACCTGCAACGGACTAAAGCCATCCAGTGCCGCAACAGCCATCTTGACCGGGACGCCATACTGCGCCGATTCCAATAACTCTTTTTTCTTTTCGTTCTTCATCCACGGAGAAGTATATATATAGGAAACTTGCGCCGGATTCGACAAGACGCTTTTAAGGTAGTGGTTTGTCCACTTTTCGATTTGACCAAGAAGAGGTTTAAGAGCATTCATCATATCTGCGATGATGTGTGCTCGATAAATAGTGGCGCCAGTATGCTCATCGTTTAGAACCATTGAGCCACCAGACTGTTTAAACAGATTTGACATCGAAGTTGTAATCATATCGACGTCCGACGTATCCATCGGTTTGAACTCGATGACATCAATCGGAAGTGGTGAGATAGCAGTGCCGACGCAATCTGGAACAGAATCAGCCAATCGCTCATAATAATCCATCGCCGTATCTGGATCAACTTCGAACTCATTCGGGTCATTGCTTCCACTCATATGATTCATACGCGCAACCAATAATTTATAGATGCTTAACTGGTTTTTTACAGCCAGGATACTCTGCAGATCTACATTGTCGATGATGGACTCGAACAAACCAGAGTAGGGCGCGAGACAAAGAGTAGGATCATCGTCATTAACCTTTAGACAAATTGTTCGGTTACTGTCAAGCTCCTGCCAACGCAGGTTATTATCTCCCTGGTATGCCGTATACTTCGAATTAAACTCCGAGTCCCAGAATTCCAGTTCTTCAGAGTGGCGACGGAAGTATGAAAAATCATATGCAAAATTACATGTCCCGTCATAATTGGTTGAAGAAATTTTGCAGTAATCGCCGTCCAGCGGGTAAATAAAGAAACCGGAATCATCCTCATAGACATAACCGAAAAAAGCGTCTTCACGCCAGGCAATTATCAGACACTTATAAATTTCGGTTGCCAGTTTCATTTTTTCAAGCTCTACACAGGTGTCATAGTAATCCTTTAATATGGTTTCAGGGTCATTATCCTGTGTCAGATCAATAAGCGGCGCTACGCTTATAGCAGTCAAATCTACCTGATGTGCATTATAAGCGAGCAAACGCCGGTAAGAATGAGAAACCCGCCAGAGAAAGCGACTCAAATTTCGCAAGTTGCTTTCATTCTGTTTCGGATTCTTCATATATTTTCGCAAGGTCTCTTTCGAATAGGTCGAGAAGGTGCGAGACTGGGTCTTGGTAAGATCCAACATCTGCACAACCTTCTGAACTTTCGCAAAGTTCTCCGTGCGACGCTCGTGTTTATCATAAAAATCTCTAAGTTCCTGCACGCTCAACTTAGAAGAGTTTCGGGACGCACCAGGCGCCCGCTTCGGTTCTGCCATCGGCATCCCTCCTTATTCTGCAAACATAGAAAATCGTTTTGGTTGTCTGATTGCCAGACGCTTTACGAGTGATTCGGTATTTTCTTGCGGTCGGCGTTTTCTGGATAAATCCTGACATATCTGAAAATTATACTCAAGAGAAGAGAACCGGTCTTTTCTCATGCCCGGACGCTCCTTGATTTTAACTGTATTTCCCTTCATTTCATGGTCCAAATAAATCAGTTCATTAATCAGAAGAGATGTCTGAGTATACGGAGCATGTAAAAGAGCCTTCTCGCGCTCAGACATTTTACCGAACCCGCGAATCTTCTGAATTTCCTGCTCGGCTTCAAGATCTGGAATGAGCAGATTGATGACACCATTCTGGAATCCTGCACGCAGACCGATAGCCGCATTGCTGTTAAATTCTGCCGTCGCCTTGATAGACCAGATAGCCTTTTTGGCATTCCGCACCTTGCAACGATCTGCCATATCCTCATTGTTGCAACAGGTCAGAGCCTCATAGGTCACATCGTATTCAGGATCATATTGGTTCTTGATGATGAAGTCATACACACCAAGACCCTGACCGCCGGTATCCAACACCAAATCCGTACACTTATACTGATAAAAGAAGCGCATCACCAGCAAGCCGAGTTCATCCGTCGTCATGCCTTCATGAGTCTCAATATAGACGATATTGGAAATGTAGTCGCTACGTTCTGTTGGAATCGCCGAGTTGATGATGAGAGCCGCCGCATCATTGTTATGTTTTTTGGAAGCCATCAGCGCGACGTCCACGGAAAGAATCCGCCGCTCGTTCAGCGCGAGAGGTGGTATTTTAATGCGATGTGCCTTATAGATTTCCAGAGGAAAGTAAGAATGTTTCAATTTCCGCCGCGGGGAAATGTCATCAAATTTGAAGAACGCATCATCCGAATCGCCCAGCCACAAAGCACCCATCTCCATCGAGAAGGAAGTGGCGTCAAAGTCAGCCTCAGACATTTCATCTTCAACCTGTTCGCGGAAGAGTAGACCTTCTTTGATGGCGAGCTGATAGGGCAGTCCGCAACAAAAATACTTCTTCTTATCATTAAGCATCAGAGAGAAGTAGGTCTGCAATTTTTTATAGGACCAGTGCGATGTAAACCACGCAGAGGACATATATAATTCACAGTTTCTCTCGGCTAAATGCTCATATTCTGGTTTGGAAAGATACCCCGGAGAACGCGGAGCGGTTAAGAATTTTCGAATAACCGTATTGAGAATGTTCAGATCGACCATGCGGAACTCATCCACGCAAACGATATTTGCTCGGTTATGTCGTGCCGCGTCACTTGCGGTAACAATTTTTACCCAGCTACCGTTTCTGAATTCGCAGTGGGCGTTATTAATGCTGGTACTAATATCTGATATTTCAGCGCATAGGTTAATGGAACCCCAGGAATAGTTTTTCATGAAATCTTCTTCAATCTTTTGGATACATTCCAAACTCTGAGATTTGTAGCCGGAGACAATACAGATTTTTGTGCCCGGGAAAAGTATACAACGAACAACACAATACAAGGACACCAGCCAGGTTTTTCCAGAGCCGCGGCTGGCAATATACATGAAATTCGTTGATACCATCATCATATAGATGAGAATTTTTTGAAAAAGTTTTAATTTGATGTTCAGATACTCCGCAACAAAACGCTGCGGGTTTTTTCGATAGAATGCCGCCCAGTAAGCGACACCTTCCATGATTCGTTCAGATTTGCTGCGTTGGACGTCTTGCAAAGTCTGTTTCTTCTTCGCCGCCATGCCTAATCCTTCATAGCCTGCGATCCGAAGATCCTCTCAAACAGCTCATCGCTGTCGGAGTCCTCATCGTAGGTTGGCTTCTTAACCGTATATTTAGACATAACCCGCTCATAAATTGCCGAAAATTTGTTCTTCAGCCCCAGCATCTTTGCCGCGTGTCCACGGAAAAATGCATCAATATATAACCCGATCTTATCGACGTCCTGTAATTCTGGGTCAATCTCTGGCAACGGGCGAGTTTCTTCCCACTTCTGAATCAGGGTTCCCATCGTCTGAGTGTCAGAAATGGCATCCCCCTTGGTTTGCCGCGGCGCCACATTTGCCGTGTTTAACAAATTCTGATACGTCGCATCTAAATCTTTTGTGGATCCGCCCCGCAGGCTTGTCTTGTAAATTTCCAGTTTCTTGCACGCCAAGCGCTCAAAAACCTCTTCCTGCGCCTTGGTATTACACTCATGCCGGGTAGCCCAGTCCTGATACTCATTCTCCAAAAACATATAATCTTCATTGGAGTAGCCGTAACCGAACCGTTTTTTGGCAGTCTGAATGGTTTTCTTATTCAAAGTAACCTCGTCGTCATCGACATCGCTGCCGCCGCCGAACTCGCTGTCCTTATAGGTCATACCCTTATAATGCCCCAGCGATTTAAGCATGGTCATATACCGGCTGAACACAAGGGTATCTGCACCAACCGCTTCCTCGGTAGATTTCCAGAGGGCGTCAATATACGGCAGATCCAATATCTGAAGCATATGAATTGCTTTATCCCGGTTGTCCACATATGTATTTGACTTAGAATCGTAGTCGGTAGCCATTTGGGTAATACATTTCTTGCAACCAAAATGCTCGATGCCATCAACTGTCCGGTCAGAAGAGTAGAAGTTGGTGCGCGCTATGAAGTCATCACAGTACGGGCAGTAGACCTTTTCCTTATTCAAGATCTTGACCAGCTCGCCAAACGCCGTTTCATATTCAGTTCGCAGCTTCGGTAGGGTAAGAGGACGGATTTTACTTATTTCTTTTGGCATTTTAATAGCCATGAATCTTCCTCCTTTTGACGGAATAACCGCCTGGAGACAAAATCTCCATATAAAATAGTTATATTTTTAACAATCAAAAAATTGTGAGTGGTTCACAATAGTGCGGGCAACAGGACTTGAACCTGCACGGTACAACCACCGGATTTTGAGTCCGGCGCGTCTGCCAATTCCGCCATACCCGCAGAGGAGAGCAGTGCCCTCCTTAGATTACTTGCGTTTTGCAACCAGCTCTGGATCAGTTGCCGGTCCCATGCCTTCGCCACGATCAGAACCGCCAGCGCCCTCACAGGTGCAGCTTGTATCCGGTTTCAGATGCTTGTAATCATTTACGTCTTTGATTTTGTGTTTCTTACAATCACTCATTGAGATACCTCCTTTTTCCCCGAAAGAGGGGATAGCATACATTTATCAAAAACAAGAAGAAGTCGAATTGTCTTCTCATTTTTGCCATCAAAAATAGGACTCATAGCTCCGCTTTTAGAGATCAAACAGGATGTATGAATCCAGATGAAATGACATGTAACACTTGAAATATAATATCATTTCTCGAACGAGGGCTTCTTATTCTTTATCAATAGTCACCCACTTACTGTTTACAAATTTATCATGGATTTTTTTATCAAGATCTTGCCCGCGAAGAAAGATGAAAGGGTTGACACAGATACATTGCTTTGTTTTGTTTTGATAGGTGTCAGATTGTAATTCAATTTTTCCAAGAACCTCTTTTTTTACAAGAGATGCAATGGTTTTTCTGAAAACATCGTAATTTTCACCCAGTTGCTCACTGAGCGTCTTTACATCTACAATCTTATTATTGTATCTCAGCACTCCATCTTTATATGAAATAAATGGCATGATAGCCATAGCAACAGCGAATTCTTTGGTAGGTAATTCTTTGAATAACATCGGTATCGGACTTGTAAACACCTTGATGAATGCCTCCTTTTTTTGAAAATTTGTTATATATCTATTTTGATATTCCTGCTGTTTGGGAACCACAATTTTGTCGCCTTCATATATTCCACCAAGAATAACTCCATCCTCATCGACAATGGTTCCCACTTTTTTTCGTACTTTATCATTTGTTTTCTTTGAATCATTCATATGAACCACCGTATTTGACCTTTACGCTCTGAGAGTTCTATACTCTTCAAGCGCCATCCGCAAATCCGGCGTATTATTGAAAAAGAAAACATTTTTTCCGGCATTATTATTGTTGGGACGCATACCAATCAACACGAAAGAATGCATCATAAGATAACCGGCTAATTTCTGACTGAAAATAGTAATTGTTTTAGGATCGTTCATTTATCTTCTCCTTTGTTTCATTCATTTGAACATTTCTTAATTTCGCTCGTTAGATAATAAGCGTAACACCCAGCGCCGGATTCGAACCGACAATCAACGGATCAAAACCGCTTGTCTTACCGTTTGACTAGCCGGGCACTTCGGCAGTAATAAACTACCAACTTTTATTTGTGCGCCGCCCTCGAAGAGAGCGGTCACACAATGCCCTGTAGGCGATGTCTTTTATTCGTCGCAGAAGAGATGGATGATCTATATCCTCCTGCGAGTCGGAAGCCTACTCGGACTCCCCATGTTTTATCACGTTATTCGTCACAGAGAGGTTTACTCACCCTGCCTGCCCGATTTCGTTTTTCTCTTTCCATAGCCGCCTGCCGCTTCAACCTTTTACAGCCTCCGCATCCATTACGATTTCGGCAATCCCAACAACCGTCTACATCGAGCCAATACCAGTGTGGAGGTGACGGGCGAGGCTTTCTTACAGCTTTTCCCATCGACCCCACCGTGAAAAATTATTTATCGGACTTCCCATATTTCAAATCATACAGCTCTGCCTCGATCAGACTCGTCAGCCAGTCCTCAAAATCTTGGTTAGCCTCCAGCAGCAGATCATATCCATCAGAAGTGATAGCCGCGATAATCTTGGTCTTAGCGATTTCAAGAATTTCAGCTTGTTTTTCCGGCGTCCAGTCTGCGGTTCCCTTGATCGAATTCACCACAGTCTGATACATTTCCTTGACGACCTTTGCGACGGCAGCGTAGAGCATATCCGTATACTTTTCAATTTTCCGAGCCTTCGCCCAGTCATGAAGCTCTTTGCCCGCCCAGCCGAAGATTGGAACCAGAACAACCGTCCAGATGGTCTGAATGAGCTGCATCCAGTCGAGGGATTTCAGTAAATCACTCATTTTCAAGCTCCTTATTAAGATCGATTTCGAAATATTCTGCTATCTCAAACACCTTGTCCTGATCGACATTCATATAAGAGAAGTACATTATCCCGCCATCGACATTCTTTTTCGTCAAGAAGCCGACAACCTTGCCGTTAGCCGTGTAAACGGTTACGTCGCTGCCAAGCTCCTTACCTTTTTCGGTCTCGCCGTTGAAGCCGATCACCTCGATCATATTGGCTTTTGAATTAGCCTTCTCGAAGCCCGCCGCGAAATCCTTATATACATACGCCACATCCGGACCACAATAGAGGTAATCACCGGACTGTGCGCGGGCATTTTCGACAGAAACACAATTGTCATACAAAGTAATCAGTGCGATCTCAAGCGGTTTACTCGTGTACTCATCTCTGAATGAAATGCCATCCATATCATAGGCTCCGTCAGAAATCATGGCGAGAACCACCTGCCGAGCAATATCGACAGGCAGTACCGCAACGACAGAAGCCTCATCATCGAGCGCCGAATAGAACTGGTAGGCTTTTGAAAACTCACCAACAAATTCATCGACGTTCTTATAAGACTCTTTAATCATAATTACTCGCCTTTCACTGTGTTTTTGAAGCTGGAAGAAATCTTGAATTTAGCGCCTTTAATCTCGCCTTTCTTAACCGTCTCACCGGTCTTCGGATTGCGATAGGTTCCTGCCGGGCGAACGGTCTGCTTGAACGCGCCGAATTTTGCAATGGTTACATCCTCGCCTCTGGCTACAGCCTCTTTGATGGCATCAAACGCAGTGGAAATAATCTCGTCCACGCTCTTCTTTGTGTTGCCTGTTACCTGTGCTACTACGTTAGAAAGTTCTACTCTGTTCATTGTGTGAAATCTCCTTTAATCCTTATTTGTTTTATCTTTTGCGACAAAAACCCCGATCTCAATCAGGTATCGCGTTTCAGCATTTAATACTTTTTCAATGGTTTTCTTCTGGCAGCCGGTTTCCTTCCGAATGAAATCCACCAGCGCATCAAATTCAGACGCGGCATTACTCATAACCATCACCTCCGAGAGCGATGTTATAACAGCATTCCACACCTTCATCGCCGCAAACCAATACGGTCTGAGAAGGTTTGCTAATGAGTCGATGCGCCATTGTGTAATCGTCGCCGCTTCCGGGCAATGATCCAGACTGGAACACCTGAACCCCATCAATTTCGCGCATTTCCGGCGTATGGTTGTGTCCAAGCAGAATGTAATCCGGCTTTGTTTTGCACGCCGCACTTAAACGGTTGATTCCGTCGCGACTAATCGTATCCATATCTCCGTGAATGAAGCAGTAGGTTTTTCTGCCGATCTGGAATTTTCCAAGAGTTGAATCCAACCGCGCCGCCTTCCGCTCGTCATGAAAATTCGGCAAATGCGCCAACATCTGACACGCCGACCATCCAACCAGATCGTCCAGACGTTCGTCCTTGATAGCGTCTTTTTTATTTGGAGTGATTCGCGAATGGTTGCCGAAGACGTCATAGAAATAAACCTCTTCAAATGTTTTATATAATTCATTGCAGAACCACGCGATCAGCCGGGAAGCAATTTTGACCTGCTCGATCACATTCTCCTGATTAGCAGCGACGATTGCCGAGTGGATATTGCCAGAAATCTGATCCCCGACGGAAACAACCCGCACCACACGAGCACCGTGTCGTTTGCCAATTTCCTTAACCCTACTCGAATATTCGAGCAGCCGGATTGCCGCAATATCAACGTCGTACTCTCCAAAAACAGAAGAGAAGCATTGCCCGATATGTAAATCCGCTAGAAGACAGACTATTTCTTTTGAACCATCATTCTGAGTGACTTTAACTTCCGGAAAATTGATTCTGCCCGCATCCCGCAGTCCAGCCTCAATTCGTTCCATCGTTTCGTCAATCCTCGCCGCAGCATAGTTCTGTGCGTTCCATGCGCGACGTTCATCCTGGTATTTGATTTTTTCGCGAGCCAACTCCCGCAGTTTATTTTGAATCTCCATCGCATAATCAGATTCGGCAGCCTTGACCGATGCAAACATCCGATCGAATGTCTGCCGCTGTTTACGAAACTTTGATTCGGTGTATTCCGTTCCGAGAAGCCTGTTGAGAATATCTGCTACATCCTGCCACGACCCGATTTTTTCTTTTTCGCCGGTGATGCGGTAGATCAGTTCCTCGTCGGACTCCCCTTCAAATCGTTTGTATTCGATAGAAACCACCCACTTCCTACTCGGCGTCTTCTGGAATGAAATCCAGAGGCTCGTCAAGGTCGCGCTCGCTCTTTACCTTAATTGAAAAGTCGATTTCGGCACCATTGAAGTCGGAGAGCAGCGTTTTGATGGAGCGTTCACCGTCATCGGTATGAATTACCATAGCGTCGGCGTCCAGGATTCCTGCGACCTTCATAGTGGTGGTTTTTGTTTCTTTGTATGAAAAGCACTGAGCCATTTCCTACTATTCCTCCTGCTTACAGAATTGAGTCGAGATCAGCGATGACCTCGTCAGCCAGACCATAGTCCACGGCTTCCTGAGCAGTGAAATACCAGTCTTTTGCCTGATTTCGTTTGAATACTTTCTGTTCGATTTTCGAGTTCGCCAGAATGTAATCGCCCATTTCGGCGATCTGTTTCCGATACAGTTTTTGCGCCGCTTCTGTCTGTTCAAAAGTTCCGCCGATTCCCGTTGTTCCGCCCGAATGAATCATTGTTTTGGCGTATGGGAATACGAAACGTCGATGACCCGACATGAAGATCAGCGCCGCGCCGGAATATGCCTGTGCCACATTTACTGTATAAATCGGCGTTTTTGAGAGCTTGATCGTGGAGCAAATGGACATTGTTTCATCCAACATTCCGCCCGGACTGTCGATGATAAGTACGATAGGCTGACGGTTTTCCGTCGGAAGCCCCATATCCTTGTCTTCCAGATTCCAACTGAAAATCATTTTCTGCAGTTCCAAAACGCTTTCATCAATTTCCGCGTCAAGGTACACAATCCGATTTTCCGCAAGCCGGTAAAAGTTTACCAGTCCCGGATCTGGAAGTTGCATATTTTCAAGCTGCGGTGGAATAGCAATTTCTAATCCTGTAATAGTGATTCCTTCTTTCCTTTTAAATTCCGTCGCGATTACATCTCCTCAGCGATGAGTGCGATCTTGCTCCGGTAAATATTTTTCAGCTCGATTTCTCCGTAGATGTCGTTTCCTCTAAAGACTTCCGACATCCGTCGCATACCGTTGTTTCTCCCGGCATACTGCAGCAAATCGACCTGAGTATTGTAATCGCCTTCAACAATGCAGATGGAATCGTTTCCGATTCGCTGCAATGCAAGTTTCATGAGCGATATATCCATGTTTTGAGCTTCAGTAATATAAATCCCCGCCTTCATATTGGAGGTGTCGAACCCACGGATATCAGACATTGGCAGCAACGTGATTTTTTCCTGCATGACTAATCGTTCAAGTCCGAATGAATCCCCAAGCTTTGCGGAGAGCATATTTCCTATAGAAGAATCGAGCAATTTTTCATCCCTGTTGCCCGGCAGGTATCCGATCTTTGCCGAATTTATCGTCGCGACGGTATTACAGAACACAATGATCCGCTCAATTTCCCCGCGTTCCAGCAGAGACATCAGATAGCCCAGAGCCAGTAATGATTTTCCGGTTCCAGCCGGTCCCTTAATCATCGTGATCTGGTTGTTGGATAAACTGTCCATGACCATTCGCTGATAAACGTCGCCCTGATATGGCTTGATTGTGCCTAAGTGATTCGACTTCACCTTCGGGATTCGCAAACTCTGATGAGAACCGTTACGCCAAACCAGAATATCTGCTACTTTGCCGCTTTCATTCCGCACAATTAGATACTCATTTTCCAGAAGAGAAGAATTGTTCTCGTCCGGATGCTCGTACAGATATGCCATTTCCTCATCAGAAAAGACAATGTCGCGATAACCTGAATAATCATCTGAAACCGTCTCTACACTTGATACTGGCAATCCGAAAACATTTTTTGCAATCATCTTGCACGCCAGATCGTTAGTGACAAATTCCAGATCTGGACGGGAAGTGGATTTAATATAAGCCGCACTTACACAAATCAGATTATCCGGTGTGTCTGGCATCTTGCGTTCAGCAAGGGCATTGTATGTGGCAGTAGTAATGTCTGCCATCGCGTATATATCCGGATGTTCGTCCAGGATATGCAGAATACGTCGCGCGCGGTATTTCACATCGTCATCCTTATTCCGGGAAACCTTGATGTCTTCAAGTTCTCTCAGAGTTACCGCTGAGATGAGAAAAGGTTCTTCTAACACCCGCTCCTGTAAATCCAGAAGGGCGTTCGTATCGTAAAATTTGATAGTATCCCCGCCTTTCTACTCGACCGTCAACAGGAGATTAGATTCACGGAAGCGTTTCAGCAATTCTGTGTTTCGACGAGACTCCGTTGCATAATAGGTTCTGCGATGACGCGCGACTGTATGAGAAATTCCGCTTTCCCCAAATCTGACGCCATGCTCGCGAAGATACTGCATTTCTGCCTTGGTAATTTTTTCGATTGGTAACACCTACTTTTTGTTTATATTTAGTTAGTCAAAGCTAACCAGTGCTTAGATTAAAATTTAGTGCGCCGGACTCCAACCGGACGTAGTGCCAACCTGTATGATTTCTGTAGCTTTCTGCCATCACTAAATAAATCGTCGCATCCGATATGACCCGGAAATGTGAGCAGCCACCTCACTGCGACGCCTCCACAGAGGAGTTAGAAAGGAAAAATATGAAGAATGAAGATGAGCGGCGCGACCACGATTCGAACGTGGACATCGGTTTGCCCGATGGAGAGATTAGCAATCTCCTGAGATACCGTTACTCCATCGCGCCGTTTTGGGAGGCAAATTAAAATGAAACAAGATAGACCCACGGAGAATTGAACCCCGGCACACGGTTTATAAGACCGCCGCTCTGACCGTCTGAGCTATGGGTCAACCTTTCGAGGTGGACTCGAACCACCATCTAACGAGATCTGCGTGCGCTCTAACCAGTTAAGCTATCGAAAGTGAGGGCGTTGTTCTCAGCTCGTCGCCATCCCATGATGAGAAACACCCAGAAAGAATCAGGGTAATGCCACGCCACTACCAATCGGAGGGCAGTTTCTTAATACTGCCAATCACTTCTTCGACACACACGAATCTCCGAAGATTCCCAGTGTAACAGTCTTCGTGCAGACGTCGCGACGGGAACATAAGCGCTCGGTGTAGGACTCGAACCCACAAGGCAGTTACGCCCAACGGATTTCAAATCCGCGCCCTCATCCAGCCGGATACCGAGCATATTCGATTCCCGCAACAGAATACGTCGCAGATAGAATGGGAGGATGATTCTGCGATTTCACCTTCTGCCGAACCCAGCACAAGAAAGCAGAGAGAGGGAAGAACTTTCTGATGCCGGGATACTGGCGGGAGGATTCTGTATTGAGAAAATTTCAGTATTGTTTCTTCGACGACAGTGCCATGCCAATTCATATCGCGACGGGATTTGTCTCGATGGCACTGGCGCCGAAAGGAGTATGAATGAACGAAGTGAATGAATACTCCTCAAGATCTAGAAGTAAGAATAAACTAGAAGATCTGAAGAAAGTAGAGGTATAGATCTATAATTAGAAAGATATATACTAAATTAGAAGATCTAGATCTATATAGTGATCCACTACTTAGATCGATCTATATAGCTGAAAATTCAAAATATTCAGACAATTTCAGGGTGACAGTGGGGAGAGAAAGACTCGAACTTCCAGAACCCAAAGGCAACAGCTTTACAGGCTGCCCCGCTACCAGTTACGGTATACCTCCCCAAAAGTAATTTAAAGTGACTATAGGGTGTTCGCTAGGAATCGAACCTAGACCATCAGCAAGATCATCCTTTTAATGGCTGATGTGCTACCAGTTACACCACGAACACCATAATAGCGGGAGAAGGATTTGAACCTCCGACCTCCGGGGCATGAACCCGACGAGCTTCCAAACTGCTCTATCCCGCATGAATCACCCGGCAGAAGATCCGAAGACCTCCCGCCGAGAAAGATTTTTTGTTTGCCTTTGAGCCATCACAGCCAAAATTCCAACTGCGACTTCCTGGTTTCTTACGAGCAAAGGCTTACTCTCCCCAGGCGTAACTTAGGTTGCTCAACTCCCCAAGAAACCGCGGCGCCATATTTGTCAACCGCATCGGCAATCCAGCGGCGATAGATAGTCGTGGAAGAGTCCCCGCAATTAGCTTTTTGCAGGAGTCCCGGTTTTATCCGCGTGCCTACTGTGCATACCGTCGCATGGAAAACTCGGCACACCTTGACCGCTCACGTTCTCTATCATTAGTATGACGAGACCCGTTCTGGGAAAGCCTTGTAAAATAAGGCTTTTTGGGGTGTCAAAAAATTTTGCCCCTCTGAAAAATGCCATTTTCGGGGTCATTTTTGAACAAAAATTCCGGGCTAAAATTGTGCAAAATTCACAAAATAACGATATTTCATATGGGTTTCCGGGGATTTTCCGGGTCAGGCTGTCGGGAGGTTCGCCGAGAAGCATTTCAGGAGCGACTTCGGGTTCACGTCGTACAGCACTTTCAGGAGCAGCGACCGGTTCTTGTTCAATGTGGTTTCCAGCGACCCGATTTGTGCCGCCACCTTCGGGGTGATCAGGAACGCGCGGTCGATCAGCCACGAGAAAAGACCGATGTAGTTTGAAGAGATGTACTGCGACTTGATTGCCGCGATCAGGTCCTCAAAATCGTTTCGGAGGAGTAGATGAGCCTCGTGGTCATGCCCGTTGACGTTGCACTCGTAGAGTCGGAGAGAGAATTTCTCAATCAAGGCTTCTACCTTTTTGCAGGTTGCATATGATTTTTCAGGGGCGACTTTCTGGAAAAACTCACTCGTCGCGATGAGAGAGGAGTCCGGCTTGAATTCCGGGATCCGCACGTTGTAGAGGGAGTTCATCGGACAGTGAAGCTCGAAATTTACCCGGTTCATGTCGAAGTCTTTCTTGATGAGTCGCCAGAAAATCGGGTATTTATTGGTTGTGATGTCCATATCTCGCTTGATGCGCTGGATTTCGGCGCCGACATCAATATCGAAGCGGCGTTTTGCGTTGTCGATTGCGATTTGAGCCAATACTGAGAGGATACATACATAATCCTTATATTTCTCGTCGTCGAATGTACAATCGTATGTCTGCGCGATCTGGGCGAGGTTACTGGATTCTCCAATATCCCGCTGTGCTCCGGCGAGGGTGTTGTCCATGCGGGCAAATTCCGCCGGGGTGTTGTCATAGATATTCTTATCTTTCGGTATATTATTAACGATTGTGGGGTATTCCAGATAACAGCGCCGGGCGTGCTCTACAACGTCGGGCTGATTTGTACAGTAGCCGCTATCGGAATCCTGATCCGAACCGTTATTACGGTCTTGAAAATCCGTCCCAATCATGTTCACTGCGACGATTTCATTGCTAAAATCAAAATATTTCTCCAAGCGCTCGTCGTACACGTTATGGAGATAGGTCAAATTGTTCTTCGAGTTGAAGGGGCTTCGGAAGAACGCCAGGAAATCTCCGGGAGAAAACCTCTTTGTGTAGCACTGGATTGTCCCTGGCTCCACCGAAAAAGTGTCATCATCATCTACTGCGACCTCTTTTCCCGTCGCGCCGTAAAGCAACATGGCATATGGCGATCCCACAATGACCAGATTGTCCGCGTTCTGCACAATTTTTCCGCTCTTGACCTTCCGAATATAGGCATGAATTATCTGGTTTTTCCTGTCCCGGAAATACTCGCTGCGTACAAATGCCGGATTATGCTCACACAGCGCGATCAACACCTCAAAATCATTGGAAAAATTAGCGTTTTTGCGGAGAAAATCGAGGAAGAAGGCTTCGTCCTGTTTGAGACGGCAGATATACTCCACGCTTCTCCTTGCAACGGTTTCCATGATGTCCTCACTCAGCGAATTAACCATCTGATAACTCATTTTTTGGACGTCGCCGAGCTTGCTGGCGTGCGCGGTTTTGACGACACCGAACATATTTTTGCTCTGCTTCACCCAGCCGCACCAATCCTTGTACGACACATCAAATTTCAGCCATTTCATCGCATTATCAGTTGTGATAACCTCGATATCCTTGACCTTGTGGCGCTTCCCAAACATATCCTTGACCGTCGCGGTTTCGTACCGATCGCCGAAGTAGTCACGGAAGAAGTCCTGGATCCGAGCTTTGAATGCCGCCATCTTGCAAAAATGCTGCCGCAACAACACATATCCGTTCGCCCAGTCCGGGCAAATCCCTATGTCGATGAGCGCCTGCCCGTCGAATAGGGTATTTTTTACCCTGTAGTTTTCTATATACTTTGCGATGCAATGCCGCGCTTCATCAGTTTCAATGCTGACCACATTTGTCTCAAAAAAGCGATCTACATCGTTTAAAATCAGAATATTTTTGGGGTTAATCTTGATGCGACCAACGATGGCGCTAGAAATGAGGGGAGAGTAGGCGCTGATTTCTACGATAGGGGCGTGCTCATCCGGCAACTGGATTTCCATTCGCAGAAAATTGATTGCCTTATCGTACAGACGGTCGCAGATGAACATACACGAACCTTTTTTTGCCTTGCCGGTACTGCGATACAGCATCTTGTAGTGGACGACTTCACGCTTTTTGATGGTTCCGTCGCTGCGGGCGTTCACGTATTCCACGTCAACTCCATTAGTGTAGTAGAGCGACCGGATTTCGTCCTTACTTTTTTTCACAAAGCTGTCCCGTTTGGCGCTGGCATCAGAGATTAGCTGCTCGATTTTTTTGCGCTTGTACCTAGCTTTTTCAAGTGGGACCTCATTACCGAGAGATTTTGCCAGTCGGTATTCTTGACGGGCTTTTCGTGCTAATTTCAGTAAATGCTTTGCTTCTTCGTCGTATGAACGGCTGCCATAATTGAATTCCAGACAGATAATATCCCGCGACGAGCCGCCTTTCGTGATTTTCAGACCGTTTGCCAGCAGGTAATCACTAAAAAGGCTGTTGACGAACATCGCCTCCTTGTAGTCGTATCGCTCGCGGACACCGTTATTGTGTTCGAAAACGGTACTGGCTTCGATGTTCAAGATCTTAATGCCAAATTCACTCAATGGCAGCACCTCCTTTAAGCAGGTTTTCGGCACTGTACTTCTTGATGATATCGGCAGTTTTCAGATTAGCCTCTTTGCAGAGCCGGACGATAACCTGTAACGCCTTCGGAACCTCATCTTCGTGCAGGAGACTGGTAACTTTCGGACGAGAGCTTCTGCCGGATGCCGTCATATAGTTGTACATCCTGTCGTCAAGGTCGATTTTCGCCGTGCAGATGAGCATTCCCTTATAAGAACGCCAAGCAGACGCGTAGTTTCTGTTGAAATTCTGGGCGTAACGACCAACCATTTTCACGATGACGGTGCGATCTACTGCAGGTTTTTCGTCGCAGGAAGAGGATTTTGATGCTTTGACTTCCAGCTTCGGGGCGGATGCCGCGGCTTTCAGTTTTTCGGACATTTCCAGCGCCAGTTTTTCCGAATTTTCCAGCGACTCCATCATTTTCGTAACGGCGGCGCGCTCATCGGCGTTTAGATGGGGGTAAAACTGCTCAAAAAAGGCTTCTGGCGAGATTACAACCTTACCGCCCTTCCTCAGCGACGGAAGAACATCTCGATAAATCCAGCGCTTGAAATCCTTGACGCGGAGCGACCGGCTGCCGAAAATCATACTGTAAAGACCAGCTTCGTTGACGATAGTGATGCCGCGGTTTGGGACCTTAAAGGGCAAATCGGGCGATGGTTTGAGAACAAATCGGTCTTCCGGATCGACATGACGCAGGATTGCCGCACGAGTGTTGTTGAATTGAAGTGCTTCTGCGATGTCTTTTCCGACAAACCATGCCGAATCATCATCAGTGACAACCCGGACATCGCCGAAAATCGGGTAATTAAATTTTTTCAGTTCATTCATACATTTTCTCCTTGATATATTGGAAATTCGTTGATTTTCTGGGAAGAAAGAAGTGACCGCGAGAATCCCCGGTCGAAGAAGTGTGTTTAATCGGTTTTCCAGTCGCCGCCGCTTGTGAGAGGTGAATGCAGCGAATCATCAAACCGGACGCTGCCGCGAATCCTGGAAGCAATGTCCACCAGGAATGTAGGGACGCCGGTAGAAAAATCGCTGTCGTATAGTCTGCCAGAGTAGGTTCGGTGCAGTTCATCGCGAGAAAATCGCGGTGTTTTTGTTCGATATGGTTCTGAGTTCATGGGTTTCATATCCTTTCTGTGTTTATTCGAGGCAGAGCCTCAATCTATACTTCTCTTTTAGGGATTTTGATTTTGGCGAAAATGTCGCGGGTCGCATTTATATAAGTAGAAAATCGTTATTTTGATGGTTTACAGAAAAAAGGAGAGAGAAAGAAGAGAAAGAAAGAGAACCAGAAAGAAAGAGAAGAAAGAGAGATCAAAAAAGAGATCTTCCGGCTCGTGAAAATCATTGTGAAATCTGGATTTTTTGGGAATGAGATTTTTTGAAAAATTTGGGGTGAGAGTGGAAGAACGGGGAGGAGGAATTGAGACGCCGGATGAGGTGGCGGGATATGGGGAAGATGAGATTTCGGGAGGTGCTTCGCCTTATACATTGGATCTAGATCTATATAATATACAATATCTAGATCTTAATATATTATATATACTAGATATAGATATATAACTACTTTACTGGAGATCATCTAAGTATAGATCTGGAGTATATATAAATATTATTCGTTACACTCATAATATTATATATATACTCTTCAGCCGGTAATGCCGCGAAGGATTTTCGTCGCAGGAAGAATCTCTAAGCATTACCGTCTGAATCGGGTTCCCGGCGAAATCCGGTGGTCTGGATGTTGTTAAACGGGAATCCCGAAATTCGGCAAAGTGGCGGTTGCTACTCCTCTGGGGATACCAGCCAGTTTTCCGGCTCCGAAAAGATGATGTTGTCAAGAAAATTGATTTGCTCCTGGCTGGCGGTTCCACAGTACCAGTTTACCAGAGCGCATATGAATAATTGCTCAACATTGCTGTACATGATCGAGCCTTTCTGTCAGCGTTTCGCGGTATACTTCCAGCATAATTTCGGTGACGCGGGTACTCATTTTGCGGGTGATGTTCTTTTCGCAGCGTTTGATGTACCCCCGGAGTTCGGCATCGGTGGCGGAATTGGCTACGGCGCGGGTAAATTCGCGGATAACCTCTTCATTTTTGCGGCGCTGTTCTTCTGATATTCTCATTTGTGCCTCCTTTCAAGTCTGATTGCCGGTAGCCCGACGTGTAATACTTCTCTTTTGGGGTAGATGCTTTTCGTGATTTTGCGGGGAAGTGGAGGGGAGGGAGAATTTCGCGGGAAGGAGAGATGGGAAAAATTCTATCTGCGACGTATTATTTTGCGGGTAGGATGAAAATGTGCTGATGTGGGGATAGAAAAAGAACGCCGAAACCGTTATGGAATCGACGTTTTTGGGCTGTTTTTCGGGGAGTATGATTCGAGGGAGGATATACGTTTTTCAGAGAATAAAAATTGGCTTCGAAAATCCTTATCGCCAAATCGCGATGACTTCTGCGTATTCTTCAAATTTACAGGCGCGATTTTTTTGTTTTTTCAAAATGGTTGGTTTGACGGGAGAGGGGAGGGGTATGTAAAATGGGAGGATTTCTGATAGAGGTGTGATGGGGGAGGGGATTTTGGGGAGGGTGTGGAGGTGAAGTAGCTATATGGTTTTTTGAAATTGTCAGATAACTTGTAGTTTTTGCTATCCCCCCCATTCGGGCGGCGATCTCATTATTTTGCTGCCCGCCGCGGCGGTAAAATGGGAGAATACCACTAGATCCGGCAAGGCGATCCGGGGATGCAGCCAGGGGAACGGTGGGAACGAATTTGATCTGGGCGATAGAGTGGGGAAAGGCTGGATCTGATGCTTTAAAACTGTATAGAATAGTAGGTTATAGGGGAATTGTAGAAAGATGGAGGGCAGAATATCTTTGTGTTTCTGGAGTGATAGTAAACACTTGTTTACTATTTTTTTTAGTCCTCCATTTATCCACAATCCCAAAACACTTATAAATACTATCCATCCTCCACTTATCCCCAAACTTATCCACACTACACTCATCAAATATGATTTGTGACGAATCATAAAACATTATCATATAAAACAACGGCTATTATCTATCACCGTATCATTAACATACGTCACAGCGCTAATAGGTCGCGCCGATACACCCGTTCGAAGTCGTGCACCAGCCGCGACCGCATCGATCCACCAGAGCACCTGCCCGCCGATCCTGCATCAACCCGCCGCGCTCTGTCGCTGTCAGCCCCGGCTTTACTCCATCAACCCCGCCGCCGCATCAGCATACCAGGCGATCGCGATCCATCCAGTCAATTTGCACAACGATCCCACAACTGCAAGCGTTTCCGTTCCAGCATTATATCATAAACGGTATAAAAACACGGTAAAAAGACGCCGATTTTTCCTGCTCCGAAAAAGCATTGTATATTTTGCACAACCGATCCCCGGGCTGACGGCTGCATCAGCTTTCCGCCGATCCCAAATTTCCCTTTAATATAGAAGAAATAGGATCGTTTTTCAACTTTTAAAAGTGCCGCGATCCCTTTAATAGCAAGGCTTTACACCGATTTTATATAGTGATTTTCGATCGCGTTTCTACCATATATAGTCAAAAAAGGATCATTCTATATTGTCAGATAATTCCGGATATGGAATACCTTTTGCGTCCAAATCTGCTTTAATTAGTGGCTTTATATAGTTAGAATAACTCATATTAACATTTTTTAAATACGATTTCAGCCGTTCACCTTCGTTTTTATCATTCAAAAAATATCTTAATTGAAATTGTAGCAGCTTTTTTCTGTATTCCTTTTGATTATTCGCATAATATGTCATAAAACACCTCCAATGTATATACAATATAGCGCTGCATGGCATACACTATAAACGTGTGGTTATAAACATAGCATACACTATAAATAAATATTAATTTGAATTATGGCATACACTATGATAGTATTTAGATACCGCAAGGGGAGATCCCCAAGTGGTAGCCCGCGGGGGCGTTAGTCCGGGACGTACTCCAAAAGATCGCCCGGCTGACAACTGAGCAACCTGCAGATCGTGTCGATAGTATCGATCGAAACTGGTTCGCCGCGTTTGATACGTGTCAGCGATCCTTGTGATATTAGTTTGCCGTCCTTTATTTTTTGGCGGTAAAACCCGGCAGCGTTGAGCGCGTCGATAATATCAAATTTATATCTAATCAAAAAAAACACCTCGTTTTTAAAAAAAGTATTGACAAGGACACAAATCGGTGCTAATTTATAAAGCACAGAGGACACAAAAGAGTCCCGATGCTTGTCTTATATTTATTATACCAAAAAAAAGGAGAAAAGACTATGAAAAAGAATGAAAAAAACACCACCGCAACCACAGAACCGACGACAGAGAAAAAGGTCAGCGGGATCACCCGTGCCAAGAAAGACGCGGTAGCACCGGCAGATCAGAAACCGGCGGCAGACAAGAAACCGGCGGCAACGACAGAGACGGGGGACGGCAAGATCGCTGTTGTCGTAGTTGAGCGCGACAGCTTAACCTATTATAAAGATGTCAAGGCGCCGACGATGATCCTCAGATCTGATGATTTCGGGGCGCTTCTTAACTCTACGCTGATCGCCCGCTATGCTGATGAGACTTCCGTCAAGCTGACAAAGTCGCGGAAAACCCTTGCCGACGCGGAAAAAGCGTTGAAAGAATACGCCGGATCTGATGATGGCGAGATCGCCGCTTTAAAAGCCAAGATCGCCGCCGCTCAGATCAATGTTAAAAAATTTGCTGCCCTGGATGCTGAGATCACAACTGCCCGCCCGGAAATAGAGGCGGAAGCTGCCAAGGTCGGGAGTGACGTTGCGACGGCTTACAATCCGATCGTAACATTGTTTAGCTTGTTTTACTCAACGACAGCCGGGATCGATGACGGCAAGATCAAAATGTATGTCGTAAAGGGTATGCATGATCTCTATGCGGCTTGCACGCACTATGCGGATCAGTACGAAAGCGACGCGGCGATCGAATGGGATGTTACCCGGAAAGAATCTTTTGCATCCATCCGGGAAAAGCTGACGGCGATCGGATCACGGCTCAACGGCGCGGCTGACGCATATCGTAAAGGTTATAACTTTACGGCGGCATCAAAAGACGTCAATCGGCTGATCGCATATGTTACCAGATACGATAAATTTGCACGTAAAACTGGCAAGATCGCGGACTCGCGAAACAAGCTGGCGGCATTCCAGGCGGTAGTCTTGGCTACTTGCTTCCGGCAAAAAGCGGTGGATAGCTCCAGCCGGTATGAAGTGGAGTGTTAATTTAATAGTTCGATCCGTTCTGGTAAGCGCTGCCCGTATGGGGATCGCGCGGTGATCGCGTCGGCTGAGCGACGTTAAAAAGGCTTCAAGCTCAGCGCGTCCGCGTCAGTAATGGCGCGGGGTAGCATCGTTTCCGGTTCGCCGGTTGTTGCTAGTTCCGGGATTTTCCCGGTTCCGTACCATTCAATATAAACCAAGTTCGATCCGTTCTGGTAAGCGCTGCCCGTAGGGGGCGCGGGAACGTCGCGGCGGTTGCCCGTATGGGGATCGCCGGGAATTAGTGACAGCTTGAGCCGCCCGTACGGGGGATATATCGTGATAGATAAAATCCTAGCATGGCGCGACTTTTTTATATTTTCATGGCGGTTCCGTTGATGCGGGATCGCCTTTTTTGGATCGCCGTCCTGGTGGCGGCGGGGCTGATACAGCGGCGGGTCACGGCGCGATCTGTTTTTGCGCGGTGGCTGACAGCCGGGAAAAGAGGCAGGAATGAGAGACAAAAAAGGGATCAAAAAATACACCCATGAAATAACGGTTCACCTGTTCAATCGGGACGCAAAAATTCATGGGCGCGTTGTACGGGCGGGATCTATCCTTTTACAGGATCGCTATTATAATTCGTTTTCAAGCGGTTGCGATCTGTATATATGCGATAGTTTACCGCGATTTTACAAGGGAAATAATCCGCGGTTACGCGTGTCAATTTGGACGGATGGCGGCTTTTGGGAGTCCGATCTGATCCAGAATGGTATATCGCGGATCATCTGGCGCAAGTTCGTTGAATGCGGACGGCGCAAGACAAAAGCGGATCCGTTATCATTGACGGACGATCAAGCGCGGGATCTGATGAAACATGAACGGCGCAAGAAAAACGGCGGCGGCGGTTCGCGGATTAGCACGTCAGAGATCAATGGGTCGCTGGCGTTCCGGCAGGTGACAGAGCTTGCATATTGGGAAAATCTGTATAATGCAAGATCGGGCAACGCTTCGGTAGTCGCGGCAAATATCCGGCGGTAGAAGCGAAAACAGAATATAGAATCACGCTAGGGATCTGTCTATTTCCGGGCAGGTCTTTTTTGCGTGTAGAAAAGAGGGTTTTATGAGAGACGAACGGAAAACGTGTGCGGGTTGCGTATATTTTGACGTGTGCGGCGACAGCGACAGAACAGAATCATGTGCAGGGCGCAAGACAAAACGGAAGTATATTGTAAAGCGCTTCCTTGCGACGGCTGCAGTTGTGCGGATGTGCCGGGCGGAACGGTTCTATACCTGCGGCACGACTGAGGACTATGATAAAATGCTGGCGCTGGTGGATGCATACGGAAGCATCGGTACGCTGACAGACGCGCAGATCGGGGATATCGCGGAAGATATATATAATCATTCCGATCAAACGGAAACGGAACTTGTGGATGTGTATAACGCTTTATTAAAGGCAGAGCAGCGGCTTGTATTAATTCGTGAAGAATAGGGGGATCACTATGTATTTTGATAAAACAGTCCCGGATCTTCGGGTAGATGGAAAGTGTGTAAGGGAAATGTCGGCGGCGGAGTTCTTCCGGAAAACCTGGGAGGCGGTCAAGCTGGTGCCGGAAGGGAAAGCGGCGATCGATACGTTTGATTATGTAAACGTGACGGATCTCGCGTATCTGTTGCCGGGTTGCGATAACATCCGGTTCACAACAGAAATTGAGCCGGGCGGCAGCGAGGGTGTGTATCTGGATATAGGCGTGTGCTATACGCTTGACGGCGAAAGCGAAACCAAATTATACCTTGCGACGATCAAAACGCTGGACGATGGCGCGGGCGGTTTCATGAATATGGGAATCGCGGCGGGCTTGTGGTTGTACTATGCAAACGCAGCATACAACTATTCGTTCGACTGGTAAAGGGAAATGAGATGCGTGAAAATCTGCTTGACAGAATCGTGGGTGCTTTTTTAGTACGCGAAAGGCAAAGTGAAATATTGTATATGCACAGGAGGAAGGAAAATGAGAAAAGTATTGGGTGGTTTAGGACTTGCGGCAATGATCGTCGCGACAGGAATCGGCATGGTTAAGGTATCCGCCGGAAATGATGGATATTACAAAGAGTTGTCAAAACCAAAGGCAAACGGAGAAGTATATGTATGGGTGTCGTTGAGAGTCGAGGACGCGGTCTATGGCGGCAATGGCGTATTCCAGACGGCAGACGGAAACGAATGGATTTACTACGCGTCGGAAGGAGATTATGAAATTGGTCGCAGCTATGACCTGGTTTTCGGGGACAACGGAACGCCGGACTATCTGTATGATGATACTATTGAAGGAGTGAGCGAGAAATGAAGATGAAGTATAAAGGTTCGCGGAAAGGGACGCGGTTTGCCGAGATTGCGCGGACGGACGGCGTAAGGGAAATTGCGAGAATGGAAGAGCTGATCCGGCAGATGGCGGGGCAGAAAGAAAGAAAATTCACAATCAGCGACGGAAAAATGCTGGTGGAAGTGAAAGACGTCGCAGACTATGAAGCGTTCAAGGCAAATTATTTGCAGATGAAACGTGCGGCGATCGTTGCAACGCGGGAACGGCTTGACCCCAAACGGAAAACACGGGACTACTGGGCGATCATGCAGTGTTGGGGCGGTCAGTGGAACGAGATTTGCGCGGAAGATACGTTGACCGAAGCGCGGCAAAGGGAAAAGGAGTATCGACTGAATCAGCGCGACGTGCCGGTAATGATTAAACGCAGAAGGGAGCGGATAGCATGACATTGACGAGAGAAGAAGCGATTCGGATCCATCGCGATATGTGGCGGTATCTGAAAGAACACGGAGCCGGAAAGGGAACCATTGAACGAGGGGAATTAAAACACGACTATTGTCTGACTCATGGTTATGATTTCAAATACAATTGTGTTTTATGTGAATACGCCGATTCATACGGCGGATGTCGTGCTTGTCCGGCGATTTGGGGCAGCGAAGACGAATGGAGGTCTTTTTTCTGTGAAGGAAAAGGTCGTGAGAAAGATGTAGAAGAGGGGCATATTGATTGGCGCTATTCAAACCTAGACGATATTATCAACATTAAAATGAAGGGAGAATAATTATGATCGCAGTATGTACAGAAGGAGATTTGAGTTTAATTAGCGTGAACCGGCGGCTGGTGTACATCGCACACAGCGCGGAGGAGAAAGGGAAAGCGATCCGGGCGATTTACAGAATGATGAAAGGGGGAAAGTGGCATGGCGATCTCACGGAGGAGGACTTGTGATTTAAAGACCTGCGAGGGTCTAATTGAAGCGTATTGTAAAATTCCCGGCGGCGAGTATCACACATTGCAGGAGGGAGTTCTTGGGCTGGGCTTATGTGTTTGCAGTGCGCCAGGGCGGAAAGTCGCGGTAATAAGGGAAATCCCGTTGAATGAATGGACGTCAACGCATACAGTCCGGTTCTACGAAAAGATGCCGGAAAAATATAGAAGGGAGATTGAGAAATGCGGTTAGATACGAGAGATAAAGCCGAGGTCGGCGCGATGGTAGCGCGGCAGATGCGGCGGGCGAACGCCGAGGGGCTGGAAGGTAAACAGACTGAGCGGGTGATCGGTATGCTCCAGATGTTGATGACGATGGGGATCTCATTTTCGATCGGATATGATAAAAACACCGGTCGTTATTGCAGGTTTGCGATCGAAAAATATACGTACACCATTTAATACTATATAAATTAAGAAGAAAGAGGTATCATTATGTTTGATGAAATGAAGATGGAAATGGTAAAAGAAATGGCAAAGATGATGGCAAAAGAGAATTTTTTAAAGGGTATTCGCGTTGGAGTTCAGAAGAAAGGTAGACGTCCAGAGGTTGATACGTGGGAAACGGAATTTGACGGCATTGAAGGATTCATTTATTCTGTGCAGCCACAGACAAAGGGAATTATCAAGCCTGGATTAGCCGAGATCCTGGGAATGACGCGGGATGAGATGTGGGAGCGGGCAAAGGCAAATACAGAAAAAGAGGTAAAAGGCGCGATGATGGGTGGCAAAGATGGCTTGATTATGATTAAGCACGATGGAGAATACGGCGCCGGAATTGTTTTATGTAAAGATGTTATTCGAACGGTCGCGGAGGATGCTGGTTGGAAACGGGTTGTGATGTTCCCATCTTCCGAAAGAGAGGTTATGCTTGCTGATTACGATGCGGATGGTAGAAATATTGACGAGCTTGGCAATGTAGTTAAAATGGTAAATGAGTTTTTCGTGGACAAAGATAGAGTGCTGGGCGACCGGGCATATCTGATTGAATTTTAGTGAATTAAATAGGCAAACAGAGAAGAAGAGACCAAAGGGAAACCGGAGGTCTCTTTTTTTAGAAGGAGGAATTTTGATGAAGAGGTTAATCGTCGCGACATTGATGGCAACAATGATTCCGGCAGCCCCGGCGCTGACTGGCACGTATGCAAAAACAGCTGTGGTAAGCGAAATCGACCAGGCGGCAGATGTGGTTCGCGTAGAGACGCCGAGCGGAATTAAGTATGAATTTTCCGGGCGCGAAGATTATGAGCTGGGAGATTTTGTGTCGCTGCTCATGGACGACAGGGGGACAGTAGATGTCCGGGACGACGAAGTGTTGGCGGCTACATATGCCGGATACTCTATGATGGATATGATTGATATGAGAAATGTATTATGTATCGAGAATAGCGGCGAAGGCGTGTTAATCACGACAACGGACGGCGGCTATTACTGGGAACGATAAAGGGAAACGGAAGGAGAATATTATGAACACGGTTAATATTGCAAACGTAGGAGAACTTAAAGGATTGCTGGCGGCTTCACGGAGCATGGGGATGACGGTTGTTATTCTGAAAATTCCGGTGCGGTTATTTGCGATTGACCCGCGATATCAGACCCCGAACAGAACGGAAAGGGATTTGAATTATCTGATCCGGAACTGGGACGAACGGAAATTGCTTCCACTGATCGGCGTGCCGCATGACGAGGAAGGGCTGATGTACATTGTGGACGGTTTCGGTCGCTACAAGGCAAGTCAATACATCGACCCAGAACGGTATGAGTCTCTGGATGTGATGGTAATTTTAAATGCGCCGAAGGATCCGGCTGAACGCCTGCGCTTTGAGGCTGAACAGTACGCCTACCAGAACAGAGACGTCGCGAAGATGCGCCCGATTCAGAAGCACGGGGCAATGGAAATTCTAGACGATCCAGCGGTCAAAGCCCTGGACGAAATGAAAGAGAAATATGGATTCAAGTTTGCGACGACAACCGGGCAGCGCGGCGAGGCAGTGCTTGGATCTTACGCGAAGACGTTGGATATTATCCGGATGAGAGGACGCGGCTGTATTAACTGGATCTTTGAGGTATGTCGGGAAGCAGGCTTTGGGCGAAAGGCAAACGGGTATTCGTCATATGTTATGGTGGCGCTGCGGGATATGTGGACACTGTATGAGGACGATCGGGATGAAATCCGGCGCTTTCTGGGGCAGGAGTTACGTAAGATGGAACCAATAACGTTAAAGGCAAACGCGGTTTCAACTTATCCACTTTTAAGCGTGAACCTGGCGACGTCGCAGTATGTAGAAGATATGGTAACTGCGAGTCTGGCGGTTAATCATGTGAGAAAGGTATATGGAAATAGAGTTGTGAGTATCGCGTAGAGAGGAGGATTTGATGAGGGCGACGCAGTGGACGACGCGTGAGTTCCGGCAGATGTTAGAGCAAAATGGTTATTGCCTGATTCGCGAAAAGGGAAGTCATTTCTTGTATAAGAATGCGGCGGGGAATACGATTGTAGTCAACAAGGGAATTAACCGGATGGTCGCGAGGCGGCTGGTTAAAAAATATGACTTGAGAGTAATGGATGAGAGCATGGTGCCGAAGCAGCAAACAGGCGACGGAAAAGCTGGAAAGCCTTAAACGGGCTGCCAGCATTCTCATAGATACGCTTTCAGTCCGACGATGACTACAGCGGTGGAACGATCCATAAGGGAGACACCATCACGCTGCAGAAACGCAGCGCCGGTTCCCGTACTATCTGGAGCGCCGGACATTACCGCTAGCCAGTGAAACTGATACCGACCGATTTTACGGTTGTTAATCATTAAAAAAGGAGAAAATAACATGGATAGAATTTATGTCAGAGAAGCAGAAACAGAACTGTTAGAGGAGATCAATGATCGTCTGGACGAAGCCGGAATTGAGTACGACTTCGATAGTAATAACCGCTACATGGTCGATGAGTTCGATACAGACGAAGCATTGGAGATCATGGAGGATATCGGCGCAGACGCGGAACTGGTGTGATCTTTACCGCGATATATCTGCAGGAGCAGCGCAGGAATTCGTTGTAGGAGGATAGTATGACAGAACAAGAAAGATATAATGTTTGGAGAGAAGTTGACAAGGAGTTTCTTCGGAATACGGCGGCTGATATGGTTGAGGATTATTTTGACGGAATGTGTCGCGAAGATATTTTGGGAGAACTTGGATATAAGACCTGGGATGGAATGCTGGTAAATTTAGCAATAAGATTCGAACATATGCAGGATGCGAACGTCGCAGAAAACGATACTTGGATTTCGATAATTGAGCAGAGAAAGAAGGAGACATTGAAGTTGGCAAAGGCAAAGCCGGAAGAGAAGATAAAACGAGAGATGCGTTGTGCCCTTTGGATTTGTCATGCATATAATGAATACATTCATAAGCACGGGAAAATTCCAGGAGCCACAGAAGACGACGTTACGAATATGCTCATCGAAGCGGTGCGGGAGTTTGAATCGGAGAGGAACTTGAATCAGTTACCGATTACAGACTTTGCTATTAAGAAATTTGATGCCGAAATGCGGAGACGCAATCCGATAAAAGAAGGGGTGATAGTAAGGGTTGCCGGAGAAGGCAAACCGTTCGCAGATCTTGACTGGGTTCTTGATAATGTAACTGATCGGGAACAGTTGAAGAGATGGATTGGCGCAGTAATCGACGAACCGAATAGATATTATAGGCTTTACACGGTGCAGGAAATCGTCGGAGATAAAGCCTTGTGTAAACCGGAAAATGATGACGCGATTGTTCTCGCTCTTAGAGATTTGCGGGCAACAAACGCGAAGGGAGATGAATGATGGGTGCGTTCTGTTTCATTTGCTGTGTGATCGCGGCAATTATGGATTTGAGGAGGTAGTATGTTTTACGATTTTTACTATTATGACGCGCCGCCGGATGGTGATGTGTGGAACACGGACAACGGGACTTTGCTGGCGCGAAACATCTGGATTGAAACTTCGGCGGGTGTAAGGGAAATCTTGCGGGTGTTGCGTGGATATGGTATAGACATCGCGACAGATGATGTGCGGCTTTCGATAGACACGCCGCGGATAGAAATTTGCGAAAAGAAAAGCGGGCAGCCATTGGGCGTGCTTGTGATGATTTAGGAATCGGGTTTGAACCGGTTCCTTTTTTAAAATAGAAGTATATATCAGGAGGGATTTATGAAAACGGTGATGATTAAAACGAATAGTGATAAGTTTCCGGTGTTGCAGGTGATCACGCCCAAAATTCAAGAAGCATTGGAAAAGATAGAGGAAGAGCATTGCCCGGAAGCATGGCGGCGGATTTCAAATTGTGCAACAGATGTAATGAATCGGGTTTTCAAGGAGTGTCCGGATAAAGGTTTGACCGAGTGCCGGGCGGGGAACGGAGATTTGTTTGTTGATATACTGTTTTTCTCGCTGACTGTTCCAGAGTCATTGATGTGTAGAGACGATGTGGTGGCGCGGCTTTATTCGAAACTCTCTGAGCAAATGGATTTTGAAGAGTACCAGGAGGATTTTGAGTTCCGGGCATTGGAAGCACTGGAATATGTAGGAAAATTAGTGGAGGTGTGATTATGATTCAGAAAGATGAGGGCGGAAGCTATGAGTTTGTAAGCGAAAATGGTTATCACTACGAGCTGGTGGAGGGATTCGCTATTCGCGATGATGATTTGCGGATCCCGGACAAGGTGTTTATTAAGGAGCCGCGGGAGGTAACGGTGCTGGGAGAGGTTATTGATAGTCTGTATGATGTTGAACTCATTCGCGATGGAAGCATGAATGCAGTCCTGCAGGAGATTGTTGCTCAATATGAAGAAATACATGAACTCAAACGGCGGCGGCATTTTGAAGTAATCGAGGACAATGCAGGTGGATTGCATTTGTTTGTTTACGGCGACAATGGCGATGTTGTATACGCTGCCAGCGATTTTGAATATGTGCCGGGAGACTTGGCGGAAGCGATGAAAGCGCTGTGGAATGGAGCCGATCCTATTGCAGATGGCTGGGACATTCAGTATAAAGACCCGCAGGAATTTAGAAATGGATTCACAGAACAGTCGCAGCGAAATGGAGGCTGGGAACTCGTCGCAGATGAAAATGGCGTCTATGAATTGATGAGCGGCGCGGCGTTCAAAAGGGAACTGGAAATTTTGAAAAGAAAATAAGGAAATGAAGTTACCGCCGGGTGTCAATGCTCGGCGGTGAGTTTGCTTGAGAGGAGAGTGAAGATGCAGAACACACAGATTTTAAAAATGATTGAAAATGGGGAAATCGAGGAACTGAAAAGAATACTGAGAGACGAGATTTATCAGAACAGCTTATCGCGGAATCCAGATGTGAAAAGCAGATATTCGGCGATGAAGCGCTTTTTCAAATATGTTGACAGCACATTCCCGGCGTTCAATTTTCCGTGTGAAAATGTTGTGGTTCAAGGGAAAACATACACTTCTTTTCTGAATAGTTATTGCTTCGCATTGACAACGGAATCTATCGGTGAGATTGAGCCGTTTGATGCGAAGAAGGCTGGAAGTTTCTATCCAAAGGTGAGCAAATATGTCGGCAGCGATGCGCTGAAATCGGGAAAAATCGATCTTTCCAAAGCGATTGCAACGGCAAAGGCAAAGGGATATTCGTATAAAAAGGATGAGGTTACAGACAACTGGGAATATTCATTCAGTCTGTATGATGGCTTTTTTAAAGTAGGACTGGTTGATAAGGTGTTTAGTATTATTGATGATGGAGAACCGGCGGAATTTTATTATGCGGGACCAGTATCACTGCTTTTAATCAAAACCAGTATTGGTATCGGTGGGATTCTCCCATTCAAAAAGATAAGTGATTACAACAAAGAAGGAGAGGAAATTACCTTTGTTGATGCGAACGAGATGATTGTGACGTTGTGGCAGTAGGAGGATAACATGAAGCACGATGGTGTAGAAGTAAAGATCGTCGCCGGAATTCATAAGGGAAGGCGCGGAATCTTGACGGGGATGTTCTGGGGAGCGGGCGTCGCGGCAGTCAGTGTATGCGGCGAGGAAGTATATGTCGGAATTGATGAGGTAACGACAGAAGAAATGGAGGACGCATATGAGTAATTATTATACATATCAGGATGTTGATGTTAGATATGGCAGAATAGGAGCGTGATTATATGGCAAAACAAATATATTACTTGCATAGTTGCAATGAATGGAAAGAGTATTCCAGTATGAGACTTTTATTCATTGGCACATCTCAACTGAAGTTAAAGATGAAAATCTCGAAAGAGATTGAAGAAGGCAATATGGAATATAAACCTGTTACTACAAGATGCGCTTATGTTGATGGAGAATTTAAGTTAGTTGACAAAGAAAATACACCAAAAGAGCAGGCAAAACTATTTAGACAGGATTGGAAAACAGAAACAAGAGATATTATTAAGTCTGAATTAAAATATGGAGATTTTGATTATACATATAATAATGAAGAACTGTAGTCAAAGGAAATTGTAATTTACAGTGAAAATTTAGAAAGGTAAAAGGTGATAATATGGGACAGTTCAGTTGGATATATTCAGATACACATAAACAGCTTGTAGATAATAAGATAGCAGATACATATTTGCTTGTACCAAAACCATTTCAGGAGAAATATGGGAAGGCAATTTATGAAGATTGCTATGATGGATATGGCAGGTTTGGCGGTTACGATGTTTATGATTTAATCCCCGAATGGAATAAGGAAATGATTCCTGAAATCATCCATAGAATCAAGAATGGAAATTGGCAGTGCAGTACAAACGAAAGTGATATTGCAAATTTACAGGCATATTACGAAGGGAAAGAAATTAATTGCAAATCTCGTTGGCTCGGAATTATAATGGCTGGTTACGATGAAGATAACGCAGCTTTAAAATATCCAATCAAGATTACTGCAAGAGAAATGGAGTATGAAGAAGTTGCTCCATCATTAAGCGATCCAAATCAGGGTTGGGAATCTAATTGGTGGTAAGAGTAAATGGATATTTTATAAGGAGATGAAAAAAATGGCAAGAACAAATTTTGATATTATTAGAGGTTTAATGATTGCTGATAATACTCTTGACTCTTGGATTTGTGAAACAGAAGCAGAAGAGAAAAGAGATTTGACAGCAGAAGAAGAGAATGTATATATTCAGAATATTGTGGATATATGCGAAGAGATAATGCAGGATTTGTCTTGTAGTTTAGTGGAAGCATATAAAGAGATTTCATTGTGAAAGGTAAGATAATAATATGGTAGAAATGACAGAACAAATGCAGAGATGTTTTGATAATATGGATGATGAACAAAAAATCAGAATGTTTTATGAGCTTACAAAGTACATGCATGAAAATATGGAATACGTAGAAGATGAAGACATGAACAATCTTATTGACGATATTGCCAATGTAAAAAGTGATATTGAGAATTTGTAAATGTGTGTTTTATAGTGAAAGGAGAAAGCAATGAAGGCTAATGTATATACGATGGAACGAAAAATTAAAGAGCTTACAAACAAGAAAACATTTTGGGATGATGTGAGAGAAATTGTTGGATTTTATGATGATACTGTTTTTATTGAAGACTGGGACATTAAGCGACTACAAAGAGTAGCTGATGCAAGATACGAAGAATTGGTATAGTGAAATTCGCATTTCGTTGGTTTAGAAAGGGATAGGTAAATATGTATAGAGTTGAATGGTTAGATATTGATGGAGAACAAAAAGTAATGAGGGGCTTTAAAACCAGTGAAGAAGCACATGAGTGGATTAGAACACATCATTTTGATGATTCTGAGTTCCCTATGGTGTTTTATGATGAAGAATAATAAAAATTACTTTCATTGGAAGGAGTGATACAGAATGAAGAAAATTTTGGATACCAGATTTAAGGTAAACGGAAACTTATTTATCATACATCACAATGACAAGCGTAGTGAATACGAGGGAAAATACAAACTGATGATGTATAACGAGCAGGTGTTGACTCATGGATGATAAAAACAACAGATGATTCATTGCGATTCTTAAAGAAGTTTGCAGAAGAAAACGCAAAATTCTGGTAGTTAAAAATACGTGTTTCATTTGATTCGACAGGAGAGATATTATATGGACTATTATGAGAAAATTCTTGAAAATCACAATTGTCACTTGGTAGAAAAAGACGGATGCTATATTACATGGAAAAATCCAAAAGGAACTGTATTTACAGATGATCAGGCTGTAATAAGTTTTATGTCTGAAGCAGCTTGGGATTTTTGGTGTAGACAATAAGAAATGAAACTAAGATTTACAAGGATTGGAGTGAGTGCAAAATGACGTTAAATGATATTGTGGAAGTAATGAGTGGCGGTACTGATGTTGAAATTTTCGCTGATTGTAAAAGAGTACATTTTGGATTATTGGCAGATATGCCCGTGGCTGAATATAAAAAATACAAAAACCGTTATGTTTACAGAGTAAACATAAATAAAAATGCAAAATGTATCACTATAGCAGTTTAAACAACAAAGGCAGTTAGGAGAATAAATATCTAGCTGCCTATTTTATTACAAGAAAGCGAGGAAATGATTGTGAGTAGATTTAAAACAATTAAAGAAGCAACAGAAGCATGGGTACATGAAATGAATGCAATTCCACAGGGAATGATTTCACGGTTATTTCAGGATCATCCAGATGATTGGACAGAAGTTACAAAGCCAGGTAAATATGACAGAGTATATGTATTTGATAATGGAGACTATGGAGAAATCACAGATTTTGACGAAGAAACGGAAGAATACATTATCTCACTTGATAACGGAAAAGAAATCAGATGTGAAAATGGCGATTTTGAAGTTGATCATGATGATTATCTTCCAATGTGGGGAACAATGTGGAGCTTTGGAAATGGTTGTGATGATTGGTGGTTAGAAGAAGGTAACGGAATTGAACTGATGTCACAGTGCGGATTTAGAATTTATGAAAGTGAAGAGTTTGGTTACTTCTTTGGAATTGATGGAGCTGGATATGATTTTTATGAAAGTCATTGGATTCCATTATATAAAGCAAGAGGATTGCAGTGGCACAAAACAGAAACGGAGGAATAAGATATGACAATTACATATGATTTAGATTTAAACAGTTTCAATGCATGGAGTGGTGCAGTAGATACACTTGACAGAATACAGAGAGAAGGTAAATGTGAAGAATTAGAAAACATTCTGGAAGATTTATACCCCGATGGAATGACAGAAGCGCAGCTCAATGATTTATTATGGTTCGATTCTGAACTGGTGTATGAATGGCTTGGAATTAGAAGTGAAGAACAGATTAGAAAGGAAATCAAGGAGGCAGAAGATGAACTTGCTGATATGCAAAGCGATTTGGAAGATGAGCTTGACGATGAAGATCTGACAACAGAAGAGAGGGCAGAAATTATTGACGGTTATCAGCCAGACATTGACGAAATTAAGGAGAGAATTGCAGACTTAAATGAAGAATTAGAGAATATCTAATCAAAGGAAATTGTAATTTCAGGAGGTGAGGATATGCAAGCGACAATTACAAGAAACGGAAAAAGATACAGATTATCAACGGCGGAAATGTTAGAAGCTGCTAGATGCTTACGGATTAATTTTATGCAGGATGAATTGGAAAGTCAATTCAATGTTCCAGAAAGTGAGTCGGAAGAGCTGGCGATTGAAGCTGATGAGCTTTATTGTGAGGGAAAGGTAGACCGGACAGAATATGATTGTATTAATGAGATTGCAAATAAGTATGGATATTAAAGAAAGTAACTAAAGGCAGATGCAGTAATGTGTCTGCCTTTTACAATGGAAGGAGAATGTGAAAATGTATAAAGATTTTATTGGGTGGGCTAAAGAGCCAGACAAAACGGAAGTGAAATATATTATTGAAATGATTAGAGATGAGGAAGTATGGAATAAATTTTTAGAAACGGAAGATATAGATTTATATGAAAAACAAGAATTTAATGATACTTCAGTTGCTTTACAATATTATTTTTCATGGTATGTAAGTAAAGAATGCTATGACATTAAAATGTGGCAACAGGTTTATATTAATGGAGAGATGATTCTTGAAGAGTTTATTGAACCAAAGGGAAGCTTAAAGTATTTTATGCGATTGAATGTAAATAGAGAAATGAAGAAAAGGATGGATAGCGCAGAAAGAGAATTAATCCAAGTAAGGAAAGAAAATGAATTGATGAGCGAATTTATCAAAGCAATGGGAAAACAGTTTCAGGATATGTTCAAAGAATATTATGAAAGAGAGACAAAGAAAAATGACTAATGAAGAATATATTAGACAGAATGCAAACAAGTACAATTGGAATAAATATTATTCTACATTGCGTCCTGTCAGTATGGGAACGCAGCCTAAAAATGGCTTTATGGATTTTATCAATTACGATGATAGAACAGAAGTTGATGGGAAAATGGTGTGGGCTGAATTGTATTATAATAGAGAGCTTACCGAAAAAGAAATGATTGATTACGATTTAGTTAAATAGAATGGAGGTTGATTGATATGACAGATAAGGAATACAGATACTATAAAGAGAATGGAAAACTTATGAGATTACATCTTGAGCAGGATGATGAGCCACTTGATCCACGGTATGATTGGGATGGTCAAATAGGTAAAATGATGTGTTGGCATAGAGATTATAGACTGGGAGATTACAAGGATAATGACTATTCAGATAATGAAGACTTTTTGAATAGCCTTATAAGAGAAAATGTAGAAGAGAAAACAATCATTAACTATATCAAGGCAAAGAAAGCATCTAATGGACTTGAATTAAGATATAACCGACATGAAAAGATGTGGCAGTTATGGGGAACATATTATTGGTTTCCACTTGGTACAAGCAAGGAAGCGAAATTTGATGTCATTAAAGAATATGAGTCGCTTGATTGGCTGATTGATGACATGATTGAAGCTTTACCACAGAAAGATAAGTGGCATTTGTTAGAGAAACACGCAAATATTGTATATCTTCCACTTTATCTGTATGACCATAGCGGAATCACAATGAATACTGGTGGATTTAGTGACAGATGGGATTCTGGACAGGTTGGATGTATTTACACTGACAAGAAAACAATTATTGATTGCGGTGGAAAAATTAGGAATGGAAAAGGGAACTACGTAAAAATCACAGATAAAAATTGGAAGAAGGCTGCATACCAGTGGATGCAAGGCGAAGTTGATGAGTATGACATGTATTTAACTGGTGAAGTATATGGAGTTATCACGGAAGAATACAATGCAGAAGATGATGACTGGGAAGAGAAAGACAGTTGTTGGGGATTCTTCAATGATAAGTGGGGAGATGAGTTGATTAAGGAAATAGCACTCGATTTTGGTGTAAACGAAACACTGTATGAGAAGATGGATGAAGTAGTATAAAGGCAAAGAAGTAACCGTTTTATCAGAAGAAAGGAAGGTAAAAAAATTATGAAAACAATAATTGATAAAAGTGAATGTAAATCATTAAGTGGCAACATCGAAGGTAAACTTGTGGTAATTGATAGCAAGTTTTTCAAGCCAGAATTTAGAGAAGCGAAATATCAAATTGTACTTGCAACAGGTGGTTTTGGATGTGATGCAAGTAAGATGGGAAATGCAGTATTTGTAACGGAGTGTTGTAAAAATCCAGAAGAATATAGACAAGAAAGATACAACTTGATTGGCGAACCTACAGAAGAAATGATTGCTGAATGGAAAGCGAAGTACGGAGATTTCAATAAGAAAGTACAAAAAGCATTAAAGGGAGAGTGATTAGTATGAATAGAATCGTAGGAATTGTAATGGAACATGGAGATAATGATTTTGGTTACTGGGAAGGATTTTATCTTACTGAAGAGGAAGAAAATGTGGTTTGGAATATTCTAAATAAACATGATACAGAAGGTTGTTCTTTGAGAGGAACGCGAAAAGAAATTGCAGAAGAGATTGGAGAGTGATTAAAATGTGCAAACGTAAACCGAAAAATCTAAGAGAATTTGAACCGATTCTTAAGGCGAATGGATATCGCGAAATTAGAAGTCGTGGTAGTCATTTTATGTATGGGAATGGGAAGAATCATATTACAGTAAATAAGGATTTGAATAAGATGGTCCAGTTACGGTTGATAAAAGAGAATAATTTAGTGAGGTGAAATAAATGGTAAATCAGTGGAGAGGAGAATGGACGGAAGAAAAGGATTATAGTACATATCCAAAGGGAAAATGGTGCGATTATGATTATATGGCTGCATGGATTAGAGAGCAGAAATATGAGCCAAAAACATCAATGGAAAACTTGATCACGAATATCTTTGCTTATTACGAATCAGAAATTGAAAGTCATGTAAGTGAGTTTGATACAGAAAATGGAAATTTTAACGGAACATATACAGATGCAGCACAAGCCTTTGTGGAAGCATCTGGTGGTCTAAGCGAATTTGATTATGAAGTATAGATGGGAGATTGACTATGAAGAGAACGCAAAAAGAAATTAAGCGGCAGACAGAAGAGTGGTTGGATGAGCGATGGTTAATTGCAAATATGGAAGATGCAAGACCACAGGACATAAGCTATTACAATGGAGCTTTGAATGCTCTTGAGTTTGCGGGTTATGAATGGAAACGTGATGCAGATGGTAAGCATACATTATTTAAGTAGATTGGAGTGATGATAATGAGATACACAAATATAACCACTGATTTTACTGATAAGGATTTCCTTTGTTTCACTAACAATGAACATGAAGGAAATATTGTTCTTGCAGCAACCGATGAACTTATTCATTTAACAAATGAGATTAGAAAAGAACAAGGTAATACAGATTTGGTTGGGGCTGAATATGACAATGAAGTTTATTATAATTTCTATCTTATGTTTAATATTAAAAAGAAAACAATCGGTATTCAGGCGGTATGTAATTACGGTAAAAAAGATGATGAAGTATATTATGAACTCCCTATGACAGAGGAAGAAAAAATAAATGTAATATGGAAGCTTGTTAATATGCTTGCAACAGAAATTTACAATAATTAAAAAACAAGAGTTTCAAGTCTTAATTTTAGAAAGGAAATGGTGAATATTATGAGAGAACAGTATATTAAATTTGTAGATGAAGATGTGGATGGATGTGGAACAGATGTTGTATCTATGGCTAAAGTATATGGAAATGAAATTACAGTTGGCACTGTAGATAGAATTAAAGACGCAATCAGTAATTATAAGAGTGAAAATGAAGGCGAATGGGATACAGATGGATGTCTCGATGTAGCAACAGAACAGTTAAAGGCAGAAGGATATGAAGTTTATTGGGTAAACGAAAACGCAGAAATATGTTTCTAATGAAATGAGGATTTACTAGGAAAGGAATGATGGATATGAAATATACAAAAGCCGAAAATGTCCTTAATGAAATAGATTGGGGAAATGGAAGAAAATTCAGATGTAATTCATATTGGAATGATGATACTTCTTTTGCATTGGACCTTGGTGATGGAAAGTTGATTGATAAAGATGGAAATTCATATTTTGTCCATTGCGAATATAACTGTAACAATGGAATGTGGCATTATGTTTTTGAAATTTGGTTTGAAAATGATAGTTGCAACATTTATGACATTCCAGAATCTAGCAGAAGTGAATATCTTTCAGAAACAGAGATCGAAGAATTGCGAGGTATTATTTACAGATTATGCAAAGATAAAATAAACCTATGAATCGGCTATTTAGAGCTGATAAATTATTTGAATAGGAAGTGAGAAAATAATATGAGCCAAACAGTATTTGATGAAAATGATTTTATAAAACGAGTACCAAAAAAGATTTTGGAACGTACCAGAGAAAATATGGAAGTGTATCATATGGATTTAGCTGATTCATTTCAGGAAGCAACAAGAGAGTTGGCTAAAAAAGGTACAACTTTATGGAAAGCATGGTATTATGATGATTTTAGAGAATATGTACCATGTATCTATGAGCCGAAATATTTGGATTTTAGTAAATATCCACTGAAATATAAAGGCAAATAGAACTTTTGAAACGGCGATTTAGTTGTATGAAAGAAAGGTAGATATTATGAGTGGAATGTTTATGTTTCCAAGAATGTTTTATAATCATATTAAGGATTCAAAATTAAAAATGCCAGAGGATTTTGAAAATTACGATCCAGAAGAGTATCCTCATTTTCACGTATTTATGCTTACACATTTAGGACAGCTAATTGATATTGCTGCATTAGAAGATAACGCAAATATCATAGCTGACATTCCAGAGAATGCTATCAAAAATGTGACGCTTAATGATTTAATAGAAAATGGTGTTGTATTTGGAACTGGCGATTTAGTATGAAACGGAAATTTCAAAAGGAGGTTAAATTATATGAATACATGGAAAGATCCTGAAGATGAACTTCCAAGTGCATATCAGGAAGTGGAAGTTCTTGTTGACGGGAATATAGTTTGTAGGGATATGATTATTAGAAACGAATTTGACGAGGATGTATTAGAATGGAAACATTTTTCTGATGAAGACATCGAAGCATGGCGAGAGATCACACAATGAAAAGCACATTTTGAAAGAAAAGGAGATATAAATGTTAGTATCTGAGTTAGTAGAAAAAAGTAAAAAGGATGCAGTTATTCAATACATAAAACTCTTAGGACAAAAAAATCCAGAAAACATCGTACAAGAAGGCAATGGTGTATTCTCTCATACCAATACAAGAGGAAAGAAACGGATTTTAATACCTTGCATTAGGTTTTCTGAGTATAAGAGAAAAGCAAAAGAATACCCAAAAACTAAAATGCAAAAATGTTTGGGATATTATGTATTAGAAGTAATACAATGAAGAGCTACATTTTGTGAAAGAAAGGGAATGATAGTATGCAACTTGGAGATATTTATATAAATAAAAAAGATAATAGCATCGTTCAGATCGATAGTTTTGCGACTCATATGGGAGAATTTCAGAAACCCATCATCATTATCTTTAGACACCTTGAAGCAAACACCGATGACATTTGGAGTTGTCCAAGCTTCAATGGATATGGCTCACAAACAGAAATTGAATCCGAGTATGATTTGCTGATTCCATATGAAAAGCTTAATGAAACAACTTGGGAAGAGACGTTGAAATCCATAAACAGTGCGGATATGGATAAAAATGAGAAGGGAGACAACTATGAGCAGAAAGATTAAAACGTGGAGAGATCCATACGGCGAGGGGTTTAACACTTGCAAGAAAAGGGAAATCGAGATCGAGCCGGGACTGACGGTTTTGGTTGGCTGCAACGGTGCGGGCAAAACGACGATGCTGCATAACGTCGCAGAGACGCTGAAAAATGAAAACATACCGGTATTCCAGTTTGATAACACGCGAGACGGTGGTTTGTATTCCATCGACGAAAGCATTGCAACCGGGAGCTATTCTTTCGGCGTGACGGCTATGTGCTCCTCTGAGGGCGAGAACATTAACCTGAACCTCGGCAAAAGTGCGGCGAAGTGGAAGCGATTCATTGAAACCGGGGATAATGGAGATAGAACGCGGCGGTTAGTTGAGGCTGTTCGGAAGGCAAACGGCGAAGAGGATGATGAGAAGGAAATTCCGAACGAGCGCTGGATTCTCCTGGATGCAGTAGATTCCGGGTTTTCGGTCGATAACGTAGTCGAGATGAAGGATTTATTCCGGCTGGTTATGGACGACGCGGCGGCAAAGGGGATTGAGCTGTATATTGTGGTGTCGGCAAATGCATATGAGCTGGCGGCGGGCGAAAATTGCTTTGATGTTATCGGTGGGAAGTATGTGCGGTTCGGCGGTTATGATGAGTATAGGAAATTTGTGCTTAAAAGCAGAAAAGAAAAAGATAAGAGATACGAATAGAGATGAGTAGTATGCGGAGTATGGCGTATATCCTGAAGACGACTTTATGTGTGACAAACATGCTCTAAATGAGCTATATAAATAATATAACAGCAAGCATCGACAAGAAAATGTTTAACAAGTATAATGTAAAAAAGGGGGCGATAAAATGTTTTGGCTTGTGGCGTTGCGCGCATTGTTTAGTGTTAAAAATTCAGTTGATTCTAAGGTCGCAGATGAAACTCAATTAAGACAATCGAAGACTGAATTTTACTATCATGGTGTTAAGGTTGTTGAGCAGATGGATGCTCACGGGCATCGGTATTTTAACGGAAAGGAAATCCGTGTTGATTCCATCCTTAATAAATATGGGCGCTACGAAGACTGGTATGTTGATAAGAAAAGTGGCGAAAAATTGTTTCCGGTTGACTGGGAGATGATGGAGCTAAGGGAAAAGCAACGTAAGAAGATGGCGCAGGATGCCAAGGAATATGCTGAAGCCTTTGATGAAATAGCATATCGCGTTGAGGACCGGCGCTTTGGGGATTGTTCGAATGAGGTTGCCAAAGAAATCGCGACGGAAGCGATAATACGCGGCATAATTGCGGTGCAGGATTTCAGAATTCCATGTGGTCCTCCGACGGTTGACAGAAAGTATCCGCCAAAATTAGAGGTAGAGTATTATAAATTTTATCTGGACGATGAAATGTTGAAAAGCCGGGGGCAAATGGTCGGCACGCGGTTATATTTTCCAAGGGAACTGGAGCACGCCGTCGATCCAATTAGGATAACCAAGAACGAGTATGACAAGCTAAAGTTTAATTGTGAAATTGCCGACGCCTGTTATTACTCCGACTCGGTTCAAAACGCGCAGGACTATGATTGGTGGCGGGAGATGCATCCAGATTGGGATTACAATTACAAAAGGTTTAATCCTCTAAAGGGAGCTATGACGCCATTTTTTAAGAATCAGATAGAGCCACGTCGCAACGAGGAAGCAGACGCTTTGGAACAACGCGCTTCGGAGGAAAAGGAAAAGCGGGGCTGGGCGGATGAAATGCCGGAAGAGAACACTCATATTATGATGACGCCGCCGTTTGATTGGCTGGTTACGGGTTGGTGTTATCAATATCAGAAAGATGGATGTCTGTGGAATCATAAAGATGAATTCGGGAATTTTTATGTAGAGGATGTGTTTTTAAGAAGTTGTAAAGCGTATGGAGTTAATGAGCTGGAAATGCGGCGCTTGTTTAGAAAGTGGCGCGAAGAACTAGGAATATGGAGTTAAATCGCAACGGAAATTGGAGCGAGATGTACAGAAATGTATGTCCGCTCTTTTTTTGATCTTTTGAAAATTTAAAAAGAGAAGTAATTATACGAGGAGGAGATCTTATGAAGAGCGAAAGCAAGAGTCGTTATGCGACGAAGAAACCAGGTAAAACAGAGGTTGAACCACTGCGTCGGTACGAAGATATGTACAATCTGATGGAGTATTTCAAGTCACGAAAGATGTGGGATAGTTACCTGACGTTTATGTTTGGGCTGTTACTGGGGCGCCGGATTGGGGACACCGTGATGGTAAAGTGGTCGGATTTCTACTATGAAAACGGAAGACTGAAAACGGAAATCACAACCATTGAAGAGCAGAAAACCGGAAAGACAACAATTATCCCGATCAGCCAAGCTGTAAAGGGAGCCATCGCTGTGTATTGTCGGGAAACCGGTGTGGTTCCACAGGAACATCTTCATGAGTATGTGTTTAATACACCAACAAAAACAGAGTGGTTATCACGTCGCGACGATCCGATCTACCAGGAAAAGAGTTTTAATTTGAATGCCTGGTGCGAAAAAATGGGAAAAGATTGGGGTGTACAGCGCAAAATTTCGATTCTGGAAGCGTTTGAAAAACAGAAGAAATATTCGTCGCTGGGAGAATACCTTTATTGGGTCGTAGAGTATGCGGACATCGTGAAGTGGCAGACGGATGGTTTCCGGCGGAAATTTGCGACGGCGGTTGAGGTGTGTAACGTCGAAGGGAGAGTATCGTGTCATTCGTTGCGAAAAACCTTCGGTTGGATAGGGAAAATGATTCATCCAGACGATCCGAACGCAATGGAGACTTTACAGGAAATCTTTAACCATGTAGACGTTGCGACGACGACTCGTTATATTGGCTTAAGCGAAGAGAGAAAGCGCCGGTATTTTGATGATATGGGCGAAGTTGTCGAAAGCATTGAGTCTGGGAACACGGATATTCGGGTTAATAATTCTCCAATCGTATCACTAAAACATGACGATCTGAGGGAGGTTCTGATGTTCGTGCTGCGGGAGCGCGGCGGCGATGACATCGAAGTGTTTAACCGGGCGATGAACATGATCGAGGAAAAGAAATTGAGAATGATTTAGGGAATCATAGCCAAGATTACTGTTTCGACGGTTCTTCAGTGGTCAATGCACGTTGTAACAAGGATGGTTTTTAATGAAAATTTGGGTCACAAAATATGCCCTGTCAAAGGGAATTTTAAAGATGAGCGCTGGAAGGGAAACGGTGGACGGCGGCATGATTGTCCCGGAATTTAAAGTTCCGTTGAAAGCGGGCGAATGGTTTCCGGATAAATACGAAGCACTGTATGATGCCGAGCGGCGGCGGGACGAAGAGTTGGCGCGACTGTCCAGAAAAATCACAAAAATCGAACAGATGGATTTCAGCCTAGATTTATAGTCGCGACGAGTTGTTGTAATCTACTAGGAAAATGGGATTATAATAGAAATAAGTTGTATATTGTGCCAATTTTAATGCCAGAAATTACCAGTAAAAAACGAACGAGTGTTCGAAATATTGTCTTGACATAATATGGCAACGGCGGTATACTCGAAATGTAAGGACAAAAAAACCTGTCTGCTCGGTGCTACCAACACCATAATGAGCAGACAGGTCAATCCTTACATCGCCACGATATAGGGATAATTCTATTATATCATCAAAAGGACACCGGTCAAGGTATGTCCAGATTTTTTTCTAGTAGAAAATTCCCTAAAAAAAATAACTGAATAACAAGGTTTTTGCATCTAAACAAAGGATGTCTTGTTAAATTTACCCTATTTCAAGAAAAAGTCGGGGTATTTAAGCAGAGGAGGATATGTAGAGATGAAAACGCAGGCATTAAAAAGGGAAAATGAACATTGTCTTGACCTGGAAGCGGAGCTGCGGTTGTTGTCTCCGTACTATGCGAATAATGCATGGAAATTGCGGGGGATTATCAACAATGCGCTTAAAGGAATCGGCGGATTAACCGGCGCAGACTATGATGAGTTCATGAGCGTCGCAGGAGAGGCGTTGACGAACGCGTTGATGATTTTTGATGAGAATACAGGAGATTTCGACGGTATCGCGTATGTGATGATTACTAGAAAAGTGTATACGCAGCTTACGGCGATGAATCGCATTAAGCGTGGAGGTGCCGGGGAAGACGGGCAAGGAGAGAAAAAGGTATCTGTTCCTATCGACGATTTGGTTGGCGGCGATCTGGTGAAAGCTGGGACAAGTCAAAGTGCCGAGATGGAAGCGCTAGAACATATGAAATGCTATAGCGAGTGCATGACGCTTTATTTAGAGCGTATACCATCAGATTCGAGAAGAATTTTGTTCTTGCTGGCAGATGGCTATTCCGAAAGGGAAATTTCGCGGATGTTAAATATGGATAATGCTCGTATAAAATCGGCGTTGAGCACGGCGCGGCGATACGAAAACACGAAATTACTGCATAGATAGAAAGAGGGAAACACAATGGCAAAGCGGGCAAAAAAGGTAATGCCTAAAACATATAGTATGAAGGCGTTTATTGAGCAGATGACTGATGAGACAATCCGTTGTGATGCGGATACGCAGAGATATTCGGAACAGTGGTCGGCAGCGGAGAAGAACGAATTGATTGTTACGATTTTAACAGACGATCATGTGCCGGAGATCATTTTGGGAGAAGAGAAATTAGAAGAAGGGGTGGCGCAGCTCTGGCTTATTGACGGACTGCAGAGAGGTTCGGTGTGCTCGGAATTTCGTAGTGATGGATACAAGATTACCTCACAGATTGAAGATTCTATCATTGAGTATCCGGCGAAATGCAAAGACGAAAAGGGGCGCATCCAGCGAGATGATGATGGTAATGTGATTTGGGAGTTAAGGACGTTCGATATTAAAGGCAAACGGTTTTCGGAGCTTCCAAAGGAATTGCAGACTACGTTTGACGGTTTTCAGTTGAACACGGTTATCCATCAGGATTGTACAAAGGAAGAAATTTCAAAGCTGATTCGTCGGTACAACAACCACAAGCCAATGAATGCGACGCAGAAGGCATTTACGTTCATCGACCGGTTCGCGCGAAAGATCAAGAACATTACGTCGCAGCATAGATTTTTCCAGGATTGTATCGACCACAAAGATAAGGAAATGGCAAAGGGAGCTTATGAACGGGTTGTTTGTGAGGCGGTTATGGCAATCAATCATCTGGATGCGTGGAAGAAAAACGGCAAGGCAATGAGTCAGTATCTTAACCAGAACGCGACGGACGAAGAGTTTGAAAATTTCTCGGCGATGATGACCCGGCTGGAAGACGCTGTTGGCGAGAACTTTAAAGAGGTATTTGCGATGAAGAATCTGTTTGTCTGGCTGGCTGCATTTGACAGATTCGAAGAGTTTGGACTTCCGGGTGAGGCATTTGCTAAATTTTTGGATGCATTTGAGGGTGGTCTGAACACCAAAGTTGTCGATGATACGTCCTGGCAGGAGATAGATAAGAGTCGCGACACGAAGAATAAGAACATCATCAAGGCAAAACTGGATCTGCTTTATGCGCTGATGAAAGATTATTTTGAAGAGAAGTATGGTGATGGACCTGAGTTGAATCTGAATGCATGGGTTAGAAACACCGTAAACATGGAACTGACGGACGAAGATGTGTCATTCGCGGAAGAAATGTTGGATGACTTGACCCTGAACGTAGACAATAATTCGATTTTAATGGAAAAGGAAAACAGACCGTCGCTGATTGCGATTGTAGCGTTTGCGACAGCCAAGGATATTGATCTGGATACGTGGATTGTGGAGTATTTTAAGAAAACTCATTTATATCTGCCAGATCAGGCAAGAAACTACCAGTTAATGAAAGAGGATTTGAACGCGTTTCTGAAAGGTAAATCGCCGGATGAAACGAAGAAGAATATGGTAGACGAAAATAATGCGGCGTAAAGTCGCTTTATATATAAAGAAAGGAAAGTTGAATGATGAAAAGACGTTGTGAAAATTGTATGTTTGAGTATCTGTGCGACTGGAAACCCGCGGGCGACGAGGACGCCTGTGGTAGATGGGTTAATGAAGGGAAAGTTGCAGATGGAAAGGAGAGTAAATGCTAGAGGTTTTCGATCTTGTAAAAGAGATAAATCCGCGCACTGGACTGGGCGAGGGCGTGCTTTATATGGTTATAGAGGTCAAGCCTGGGTCGCCGACGCTTTATGGGATTGGTGGTGCAAATGCAAGCGATCAAATTGAAAAGTGGTTGCCAGAAGAGAAATTGGAAAAGTGGGTTGTTGAAGCGGTTCGCGCCGGAAGAGATAAACCGGTTAAGTTGGATGCAGTTGTTGTCGCAGATGATAAAACCGCGTTTAGTGGAATTTGCCCGAAGTGTGGACGAATTGTGTCGTTTGATTTTGACGTTGTTGGATACTGTAATCGCTGCGCCCAGTGTATTGATACTGAGCCGGAGCATTATTTGGATGGAAAATATACAACTTTAGAGGAGGCAAAAAGTGACATCAGAAGAACTGAAATTATTAAGGAGCTTTCCGGGAAGCGTAGTAAATAGCAAGGGAATGTTTGTCCCGGAGCCGGATGATATCGCGGGATTTTCGCTGATGGAAGAGTGGATGGGACCAGAAATTAAGTGCCGCGTGCTGGAGCGTTTGAGTTGGGCGGCGGCGTTCGCCATGCCATACGGAGACCGGCAGAAGGATCGGGAACTGCGGGAGTTCTACCGAAAGGGAATTAACACATACCTCGGAACGGAATTTACCCGCGACGATTTGAAACTGGTTTGCAAAAAGCTGGGGAATGCAATCAATCACGGGCTGACGCTGCGTTTCGTGATGCATGGATATGACTTGACATTATTGGAGGAGGACAGATGGTAGATTTCAGAAGGGAGATTGAAAAGCCGGAATACGACTTCTTACGAGAGAACGATCATCTTGGCTCAAATGTGTGTCTGCTTACGGTCGGCGGCAGTCATGCTTATGGCACAAACGTGGAAGGGTCAGACATCGACATTCGTGGTTGCGCGTTGAACTCGGTAATGGAAATTCTTACCGGAACAGGGTTTGAGCAGGTTATCAACAATGAAACGGACACGACAATCTACTCATTCAATAAACTGGTGTTTCTGTTGACCGGATGCAATCCGAATGTTTTGGAGTTGTTGGGGTGTCTGCCGGAACATTATCTGGTTCTTGACCATATCGGAGAGATGCTTGTTAAACATTCAAAGCTGTTCTTATCGCAGCGGGCGGCATATACATTTGGCGGCTATGCCAACGCGCAGCTTCGGCGGCTGGATAATAAGGCGGCGCGAAATGTAGGACAGGCAGCGAGGGAAAAGCATATTCTGAACAGTATTAATAATATGTCGGTGAAATTCCGGGAGAAATATGCGGAATATCCGGACGATGCGATCAAACTTTATATTGATGCGTCGCAGAAGGAGGAGATAGAAAGCGAAATTTTCATGGATGTTACGTTGCACCATTACCCACTTCGGGATTATAAGTCGTTGTGGTCTGAAATGAATAATGTCGTTAGGGACTATGCGACGATCGGAAAGAGAAATGCGGTTGCAATCGCAAAAGGGAAACTTGGCAAACATATGATGCATTTAGTCCGTCTGTATTATACGTGTTTCGACATTTTGGAGCAGGAGAAAATCATTACATACCGCGAAAAAGAACATGATTTACTGATGGATATTCGTGCTGGGAAATATCTGGACGAGAATAGTCAGCCAATCCCGGAATTTTTCGAAATGGTCGATGAGTTGGAAAAGAGATTGGTATATGCAAGGGAAAATACGTCGCTACCAGTAAAGCCGGATTTTCGGCGGATTCAGGAGTTCACAGCGGATGTCAACCGCGACGTGGTCACAGGGAGGGCAGAATATTGGAGGTAAGCAAGCAGATTATCGAAGTGTTGGATTATCTGTGTCGGAAGCTCGGTGTAGTTATTGATTGGAGTCAAGGAAATGTAATGCCGTATGTCCAAGATCTTTATCGTAGGTTTGTTGTGTGGCAAATAGCAACGGATGTGTTCCAAATTGTTTTGACGTGTGTGATCGCATCTGTGTCGGCTGGAATTGTAAGGTGGAGATATAGGTATTATATAAAGGAAAATGAGGAGTGGGATGATGTGGATTTTATCTGTATAGCAATAGCTGTTATGTTTTTTGCAGGCTCCGTGATGTGGTTTGTATGCACCGTGCTGGAGTTGATCGAAGTAGGAACGATTCCGGAGAAGACTCTATTTGACTATGTTTCGTCGCAGATGAGATAGGAGGATTCCATGCAAAAAATTTGGACAACGAGCGGAGGCGGCAATTACCTTTTGACAGACGGAACATCCGAATCGAGTAAACCGATCGTGAAGCTCTGTTTGATTAAGATAGGGTGGTATGTAGAAACCTGTTTTATGCACGCTAATACAATACTGTACCCGGAACCGCAAAGCGAAGAGGAGGCAATGAAGCGTGCGGAGCAATGGGCGCTGGGACAGGCAGAAAAATCCATAGAAATTATCGGGACGATTGCTGCTTTCCTAAAGGGAAATGTTGACGAGACAGATTTCGAAACGGAGAAGAATTTATCAGAGGAGGATAACGATGAAAAATAAGGAAAAATATCGTGAGCAAATTGAAAATATTGTGTTTGCAGGCAGCACTATCGCAGTAACAAAAAAAACCGGAGAACCGACGATATGCAATGGTAATATTCGTTGTAGGGAGTGCTTATTCTGTGATGTCGTTGATCTAGGATGTCACGAGGCGCGATCAGCCTGGCTCAATCAAGACGCCGATGAAATTGATTGGAAAAATGTCCCGGTTGATACATTGGTTGAAGTTTTGGAAACGGGCGATGCAGAGTGGCGTAAGAGATATTTTGCTGGAAACATAAATGGGCGACCATCCTATTTCCAGAATGGGGCGACATCAAAAACGACAGACTTCTCCCCGGTGCAATTAGATGATGATGGATTTATACGCATAGTAGATTATAAAAACATGTAACTTATCGTCTCTAAAAGAGAAGTATATTATACAACACAAAGAAAAAGGAGATAAAAAGATGAACGTAGTTAGTAGCGGTGCAAAGTATATGATCTACGATGATTATGTAACGACCTATAAGGAGCTTCCGGCAAAGACCTTCCGGGCAGCGTTTAATAAGATGACGGGACCTTATCTTGTTGAGACACCAAATCTTTCAATCAAAGAGAAAGCGTATGGAGGTTATGATGCAAAAGTCGAAAAAGTAATGAATCGTTTCGGCGAGTTTAATCGCAGCCTTGGCGTTATTCTTTCTGGTAAAAAGGGAATTGGAAAATCCTTCTTCACAAGAATGTTGGCAGATAAAGCGGTTAAATCTGGAATGCCGGTAGTCATTGTAGACGGAGCGTTTCCGGGAATGGCGCAGTTTATTGATTCGATCGAGCAGGAAGTTTTGGTTCTGTTTGATGAGTTTGATAAAACCTTTGTTAGTTTAGATGGAAATGGCGATTGCGATACAAGCATCCAAGATAGTTTACTGTCGATGTTTGACGGAATTTCTCAAGGGAAAAAGCTTTTTGTTATCACCTGCAACGAGATTGATCGTCTCAGCGAATATCTGATAAATCGTCCAGGACGTTTTCATTTTCATTTCCGTTTTCTGTATCCGAGCGCAGATGAGGTGGCTGAATATCTGCGCGACAAACTGAACAAAAAATATTGGGACGAAATTGCGGCAGTTGTTAGTTTTACGCAGAGAACCAATTTAAACTATGATTGCCTCAGAGCGATTGCAACGGAGTTGAATGCGGGAGAAAGTTTTGAGAGTGCTATTGCAGATCTCAACATTTTAAATACCGATCGGCTTTCATATGACATTGAAGTCATGTTCGATAATGGTAAGATGGCTTGCCAAAGGGATATTAGAACAGGTTTTGATGAAGACTACGAAAGTTTCCCTCTCTTTGACGACGAAAGCGGTTGCCGTGTTGGTTATCTTTATCCCGATTTAACCAAAGTGACTTACAACAGCAAATTAGAAGCCTTTGAGTTGAATACTGAATTTGCTAGTTTTAGTCCGATTAGTAGTGACAATGTGGGAGACATTCAAAGAAAAGACGTAATTAAAAGCTATGCAAAAACCATCCCGACATCCATCAAAATTAAAAAGGTCGAATTTACCGATCGGTATGCGTATGTTTTATAAATTAAGAAAATTTGTTCTGGTGGCGGTTATCCTATTGTTATGGGAAGCCGCTTCCAGAAGATATAATCCACTTTTTGTTCCAAGTCCGCGCCAGGTATTTTCAGATTTGGTTTACCTTGTGCGGAACGGAGAACTTCTGATTGCCGCCCGGTATTCGTTTTTAAGAGTAACCGTCGCGGCGATTCTATCCGGCGTCATTGCCTTCCCGGCGGCGCTGCTTATCTATAATTCGCGGATAGCGAAAGAAATTCTTGCTCCAGTCGTGGGCGTCATGAGATATATCCCAGTTACAGCTTTTTACCCACTTTTGATCATGTGGGCGGGCATTGGTGAAGAAATGAAAATAGCCTTTTTATTTATCGCGACATTTGTATACATGATGCCATCGGTGGTTTTATGTCTGGGCGAGATCAACACTGACCTGATAGACACGGCGCTCACAATCGGTATGAGCAAATGGCAGACGATTTATATGGTTCAGATTCCGGCAATTCTTCCGAGTGTCGCGAATAGTTTCATTATGATGTATGGAATTGGATTTACTTATATCGCGGTGGCAGAGACGGTCAATGCAAAGTATGGCTTAGGCTGGATTATTCAGCAAAGCTCATCTCGTGGGCGAACAGATATGGTGTTCATGGCAATTTCGGTTATCGTCGCAATCAGTATTACATTCGACTGGGCGGCAAAGGCAACCGTAAAAAAGGCATTTAGGTGGAGGTATTTGGATGATCGAGCTATCTAATCTGAGCATTGGATATTCGCGGGACAAGCCGCTTTTATCAGATCTCAACCTGCGCTTAGAAAACAACAAGATATATGGAATTTTGGGTGAGTCGGGGCGCGGTAAGACAACACTACTCCGGACAATCGCCGGGTTATTGAAACCACTCGCCGGGAATATTCGAAATGATGATCCGTCGCAGAAGATATTTATGATGCACCAGTCGTATACATCATTTGATTGGCTAAACTGCCGAGACAATGTGACGATTGCGGCAAAGGTAAATGGCGAAAGGGAAACGTCGGGGCGGGCAGAAGAGATGCTGACGGCAGTGGGTTTGGCGGGATATGAGAAAAAGTATCCGAAACAGTTGTCCGGCGGGCAAAGGCAAAGGCTGGCGCTGGCAAGAACGCTGTTTATCAATCCTGCGACGATTCTTATGGACGAGCCACTTTCGGCGTTGGATGATGTGACGCGGCGACAGATGCAAAATTTGATACTTTCGAGACATCAAAAGGAGAAGAATATTATAGTGCTGGTTACGCACAGCCCAGAAGAAGCAAAAAGAATGTGCGATGAAATAATTACACTTTAAAGGAGGATTAACAAATGAAAGCAATGTTGTCACAGCCGATGAACGGTAAGACAGAAGAGGAAATTGTTGCTACCAGAGAAAAAGCAATTAAGGCATTGGAAACGCAGGGGTACGAACTGGTCGATACTTATTTCAATGACGAGTGGAGTCGGAAAGAAAATATGGAGGCAGAAGGAGTTGTACAGATTCCTGTCCGTTTTCTGGCAAAGTCGCTGGAAAAAATGTCTTTATGCGATGCGGTTTATTTTTGCAAAGGCTGGGAGCAGGCGCGTGGTTGTCGAATTGAGCATGAGGTAGCCGTAGCATATGGACTTAATGTGATTTGTGAGGAGTAGGACATGGGTTTATTAAAGAAGCTTCACTTAGTAGAAGAAATTCCGGGAGAACCGGTAGATGATTATGTTCCGGCAGATGAGTATGAGGATATTCCGGTTGAGACCGATGGCGTGCAGGCGGAGAGCTTCGTACAAGATGTCTATGAAAAGAATGATTTATCCGATCAGACCAGGTCAATTTTCAAGGTCGAAGAGTTGATTAATTCGTTTCCAAAGGAGATGCCAGCCGTGACAAAAAAGGCAAGTGTGCTGGCAACATTGGGGGTGTTCGCGCTAACGTTGGATGAAGTCGAAGAGGATGCCAAGAAGCGTTGCGATGTTCTGGATGCGGCTTTTACTGCAATCAAAAATGAAAAAGAAGCAGAGATCGCAGAAAATGAAACTGCTATCGAGGCACGCAAACAAGAAATTGAAGAGCTGGAAAATAAAAATGCGGCTTTGAAAGGCGAAATCAGCGCAGCGAATAATCAGACATCGGCTGAAATTGCTCGGATTGATGCTTTATGGAAGTTTGTAGGAGGAAATGAGTAATGGAATTATCGAAGATTCTGCCAGTCGTGGTAATTGTCGTTGTGGCTCTGGTACTAATCCTGTTTCCAGAAGCGAGAGCACTGCTCAAAGGATTTACGCGACTGTTTATTAAAGATATGGCGCAGACGCCGGACGGCGCGGAAGCTATTTACACTGAAAAGATCGATCAGGTGCAGGATTCCTATTCCCGCGCTGAAAATGCATTGAGAATTGCTTCTGGCAAGCTGAGTAACGCAAAGAGGGATATGGCGGCAAAGAAAGAACGGTTAAAAAAGGTTGAAACCGACTGCGAAAATCTGGTTAAGTCAGGAAAGATCAAAGAGGCGGAAATCAAGTCGGATGAGCGAGAGGAGATTGTCGCTGATATTGAGCGCTTGAATGGATTGATCCAGGTATATCAGAAGGCAGAAGTAACCGCACAGGAAGCATTTGATATGTGTGAGAAGAACCTGCGAAAGCTGAAAAGGGAAAAGAATGATGTGGTTGAGAATATGCGCGTCAAAACGGAAATGCAGAAAGTTTACGATGATTTGGACGACCTGAAAGCTGTGACCGGCGTGGATAAAGCGCTTGGTTATGTTCGGGACAAGAACAAGGATCTGGATGCGGCTGTTGAGGGTGCGCGTGTGGTTCACAATAATAAGATGTCTACGAAGATTCAGAGAGCCGAAGCTGAAGCCAGAAAGGCAAATAGTAACGATTATCTCGAATCTTTAAAGAAAAAATATAACAAATGATAAGGAGAAATGAAGATGAGTGCAAAAAGGTTTAAGTTGACAAAAACTGCCAAGGTCCTTCTGATGCTATTGTTTGTCGCGATTATCAGCGGCGGTATTTTCGCCGGAATCAAAACGGGCGTCATCAAAACGAATACGGCGGCAACCAAAACAGAGAGCACGTCGCAGAAGAAGGGTGATGCGGCGGTGCCGGATGAAGATGGCAATGTAATCAATACTGACAAGACAGACGAGAAAACCATTAATTTGTCACTGGATGAATGGGTGGGCTGGAAGCCGATCATTGACAGTAATGGGGGATTATCAACACAGCCAGGTTCCATCTACGATGAGCTTGGCATCAAGGTAAACATCAGTATTATTAACGACGCGACGCAGTCCAGCAACGCACTGATCAGTGGAAATCTGGATGCTGCGGGTTACACGATTAACAGAACGGCGTTCCTGTCCAAGAAGTTCCAGGACGCAGGCAAGAATGTTATTATGCCATATATCAGCAACTTCTCCAACGGCGGCGACGGTATCATCGCAAAGTCCAGCATCAATTCAGTAAACGATCTAGTCGGCGCAAAAATCGGCGTGCCGCAGTTCTCCGAAGCGCATTCCCTGGTTGTATGGTTTGTAAACCAGTCCGACTTATCGCAGGAAGACAAGGATTCTATTATCAATAATCTGGTATTCTTCGCAACACCGGATGAAGCGGCAAAGGCGTTTTTCGCAGGTCAGATCGACGTCGCAGCAACATGGGAGCCGTATTTAACCCAGGCACAGAATATGTCCGATGCTCACATCCTGTTCAGCACAGCAAGTTCTTCCAGTTTAATCATGGATGGGATCCTGTTCGACGCAGATTTCGCACAGAAATATCCGGAAACCGTGTCCGCCTTTATCGAGGGCGCACTGAAAGCGGCAGACCAGTACGATGCAAATACGACTACTATTAAGAAGGTAATGCCAATGTTTGCGACCGCTTCTGATGACGACATCAAAGCAAACTGTGAATCCGCCAAATTAGCTACATATGCCGATAATATCAATCTGCTTAATGGAACTGCAAAGACAATTTTCTCTGATATGTGCGGCGTTTGGGAGTCTATTGGAGAAACCGTAAACCACGATCTTCTCAACACTGTTTTCGACGATGCCTATGTAAAGAGTCTGGCGGGAAAATTTGACGAGCAGGCAGTCACAAAGACGGATGCAAATGTCACGATCACCGAGGAGAATAAGCAGGAAGCATTAGACGCGACCGCACTCTTACAGAAATCTGCGACGGTAAACTTCATTATCAACACGGCAAAATTCACTGATTCTGCCGAGGCAACACAGAAACTTGATGACTTCATCAGCATTGCAAAGGTTCTGGATGGAACCATTATTGAAATCGCCGGAAACACCGACCCGAATCCGTATTCTGACCCGACCGATGCGGCAAACCAGATGCTTTCCCAGCAGAGAGCTGAAACGGTTAAGCAGTATTTTATCCTGAACGGAATCTCGGCGGATAGAATCATCGCGGTTGGAAATGGCTCCAGTAAGCCGATGGTTGCAAATGATACGGAAGAGCATAAAGCGATGAATCGCCGTACTGACGTTTCTTTCAAATGTATCGAATAAAAAGGAGAAGTATATAGTGATAGCGATGAATTTTTTCGTATTCCTGGGAATTGGCGTGGCGGCATTCGTCGCGGGATATTTCTACGGAAAACGAAACTAAGATTAAATGGGCGGTTGTAGACCTCGCCGCCCTTTTAACAGAAAGGATGAATGAAGATGGCATTAAGTAATTTTAAAAAACTGGCAACGACAACACTGGATGGAAAAGAATATATGTTTGCCATTTATGAAGACGGAGTTGAGTATGCGCCGGGTGATACGGTTATGGTTTCGGGTGCAACTAGGGAAATTACAATCGAACGAATTATTTCGGTTGAGGAACTTGAATCGAATGTAAAGATCAGAGCCGAGGTCATCGCAAAAATTGAGAAGAGTGCTCTGGCGGCTTATAAGCATCGTGAAGAAAATAGAAGAGAGTTACAGTCGCTTAATTCAAAGATTAATAATATGATTGCTTGTATGCGTAAGGAAGACCCGGATTATGAGTATTATGCGGCGAAAAGTCCAGATTTGGCAATTCTTCTGGCAAGAAAGAATTATCTGGACACAGTGATGAAAGCGGGGAAATAATATGAGATTTGAAGAATTTAGCAAGGCACTGAACGAACATCTGGAGAAGATGATGAGAAGCGATCTGGGGTTGTTTCAGATTGCGGTTGATAAGGACGAGATGTATAACAAGTATCTCGACAGTTATCCGCTTGAAAGCAACAAAATCTACAGAACCCGCCGGGAGTTTGATTGTTCCTGTTGCCACAGTTTTGTTAAGCGCATGGGTAATGTGGTTGCGCTGATTGACGGAAAGGTAGTTACAATCTGGGGCTTTCATACCGGAGACGATGTATACCAGCCGATGCTTGATGCTATGGATGCCTATATCAAGGGAAAGACCATCAGCGACGTATTCTTTAGTGGCGACGAAATGATTGGAACGCCGGTCAGCCGCGAACAGCTTGAAGATGGAACTATCGTAAAATGGAACCATATGGCGGTAAAGCTGCCGAAACGATACGTGATTGATAAAAGGTTTAATTCTGTTGAGGCGGAGCAGGGCATTCGTCGCGATACTAGAAATGTGTTTAAGCGTTCTCTGGAAGAAATCAGCATTGATGCGACAGAAACAGTTCTGGAGCTGATCGGTTCCAACTCCCTGTACCGTGGCGAGGAATGGCTGGGAATCTTACAGAAATTCTTAAAGTATCAGAAAGAATATGCTGGTCTTGATGCGACGAACAAAGAATTATACACATGGATGAATGCTTCGGCAGCGGGCATGAGTATCGGTAGAATCAGAAATCGTAGTATTGGCACGTTGCTTGTAAATATCAGCGAAGGAATGGATCTGGATGAAGCAGTAAGAAAGTATGAGCAGATCGTTGCGCCGACAAATTACAAGCGCCCAAAAGCAATTTTTACAAAGAAAATGCTGGAAGATGCGAAGAAAGAGATTGAAAAGCTTGGATATATGGATTCTCTGACTCGTCGGTTTGCGCGCTTAGATGATATTACCGTAAACAATATCCTGTTTGCGAACCGTGATGCGGCGAAGAAGATGGGCGGCGGCGATATTTTTGCGGAAATGGCAGGAGACGTTGCAGTGAATCCGAAGAGATTTTCGAAGGTTGAAGAGATCGGCATCGACAAGTTTGTAAGCGATGTTCTGCCGGGAGCAAGAGAGGTTGAGGTACTTCTGGAAAATCGTCATTCTGGCAATCTGGTTTCTCTAATCGCGCCGGAAAATGTTGATGCGCCATCAATGTTTAAATGGAATAATGGTTTTTCATGGGCGTACAGTGGAAACATCGCAGATAGCATGAAGCAGCGAGTTAAAGCGGCGGGCGGTAAGATTGATGGAGACCTCAGATTTTCAATTCAGTGGAATGAAGATGGAAAAGACGACTGCGATTTAGATGCTCACTGCGAAGAAGTGGCGACCAACACAGAGATCTATTACGGCAGTTATCGGGGACGAAAAGGTATTTCTCCTTGTGGCGGCAACCTGGACGTTGACATTATACATCCAGGAAAAGATATCGCAGTGGAGAATATCGTATATGCCGACAAGACCAAGATGAAGCCGGGACAGTACGCGTTTTTCGTACATCAGTTCAGTGGCTCGGCTAAGAGTGGATTCCGTGCTGAAATCGAGTTTGGTGGAAATGTCTATTCTTACGATTATAGTAACCGAATGCGAACTGGCGAAGATGTTCAGGTAGCGATCGTTTCTGTTGACAAAGATCATAACCTGTCAATTACCCACCTGTTGAAAGAATCTGCTTCCGGTCGCGAAGTATGGGGACTCAAGACAAATCAGTTTGTTCCGGCATCGGTTATTATGATGTCTCCGAACTATTGGGATGAGCAGAAGGGAATCGGCAATCGCCATTTCTTCTTTATGCTGAAAGGCTGCATCAATCCGGAAAATCCGAATGGTATGTTCAATGAGTATTTGAAGGAGGAGCTTCTGAAACATAAGAGAGTATTTGAGGCGCTGGGTGTCAAGACGGCGGTCAAAGATGATCCGGAACAGTTATCTGGCATCGGCTTCTCTGCGACAAAGCATGATAACGTTATCGTCAAAGTAAAAGGTAACACAGAGAGAACCATGAAAGTGATTTTTTAAGGAGGAGAAAGATGAATAAAGAAAAGAATATTTTTGAGATGGCTGCAAGATGTAAATACCGTTTCCCGTATCGTGGCAACATTTCGGTAGAAGATTTATGGGATCTGCCGGTCAAGGCACTGGACGGAATTTTTAAAACTCTGAATGCCGAGGTTAAGCAGTCGCAGGAAGAAAGTCTTTTAGAGAACAAATCTCCAGAGGATGAAGTTCTGGCAAACAAGATTGAGATCATCCGTCACATCGTTGCCGTGAAACAGGAAGAGGCTGCGGCGCTGAAAGACCTGCGCGAGAAGAGCGCTAAGAGACAGAAGATTCTTGAACTGATGGAAAAGAAGGATGATGAGGCACTGGAGAGGATGAGCAAAGAAGACCTGCAGAAGATGCTGGAAAACCTGTAGAAATCGAGCGGCGGGGCGAAACGCTCCGCCAGAAAGGAAGATTATGGCAAAGATTTTAATTGTAGTTGATATGCAGAATGATTTTGTAACTAGCGCGCTGGGAACCCCAGAGGCACAGGCAATCGTACCAAATGTGGTAAAGAAGATGAATGAGTACCGAGAGAGTGGACGGCGAATTTTATGCACAATGGATTGTCATTCCAAAGAACATTATATGGACTCCTTAGAAGGAAAACATTTGCCAGTTCCGCATTGTTTATATGGAACAGAAGGAATGAAACTTATTCCTGAACTCCCTTTTGTCGCACCAGGCAGTCGTTTTCAAAAAGATACGTTTGCTTATGGCAGTTGGGAAGAAATCTTAGAAAATGAAGACGATTCTGTAGAGCTTTGTGGCGTATGCTCTGATATCTGCGTGATTGCAAATGCCCTGGCGATAAAAACAGCATTTAAAAACCTCGAAGTTTATGTAGATGCAAGCTGTTGCGCCGGGACAACACCGGAGAAACACAAAGCCGCGATGGAGGTTATGAAATCGTGTCAGATCAATGTGACGGGAGAAAACGATGGATAAATATTTGAGTGTAATCACAAATTTTGGCTGTCATTACACCTGCCCGTACTGTATCGTAAAAAATAATCACTTAAACATTCCCAAGACGACGGTGGACGGACTGAAAGAGTTGCCGAAAGCTTATGCCGAGAATGGCTGCAACTGGATTTCGGTTTCTGGTGGCGGTGATCCGTTATGGAAATTCAAAGAGCACTTTATATGGTGGTGGAAGTTCTGGACGAAATTACCAACCGGTGCAAAGACCGAGCTTCACACAAGCATTTTCCCACATTTGGATGGCGGCGTTGTTGATGCGTTGCGGTATGGTGGATTTGACAGAGTCGTATACCACGCCCATACCATTGACGACTTGAAAAAGGTCAAACGCTTCGGTGAAGACCAGATTGTCCGGGTCGTGTATGTGGTAGATCAGAATTTTACCAAGGAAATGATTTCAGAAATTGCCGATATTTGCCAGGAATCAGAGGAGATTGATGAGTTGAGTTTCCGGCAGATGGTTGATGATCATTATCAGGCGACGGATTATTGCCAAGATTTCTTGCGGCAGGGGCATAAGAAACGTTGGTGGTACATTGAGCAGTGCGACTACAACATCTATTACTGTGAAAATAAGGTTTATGATGAATATAGAAAGATAGGTGAATCGGATGATTTGGATTGATGGCAGGCAAGTTGAAGTAGAACATTTTCCAGATGGAACACAGCGCATTTCTATTCCGGGCGTGAGTGAAATTACATCTTTTACTGCTACGATATTATGGAAATATGATGATGAGAGTGAATTATCGACGATGATCTATATTGCGAGACATTTAAAAAATGAGTGCCGGATAAATTCATATCTTACAATGCCATATCTTCCGAATGCCAGAATGGATCGCATTCACGAGAAAACAGAGTGTTTTACTCTAAGGGCGTTTGCCGATGTAATTAATTGGCTTGGATTTGTTGAGGTGACAGTCTTAGATGTTCACAGCGATGTGTCTACGGCATTAATCGATCGTGTCAAGGTGGATTCTGCTCAAAGATTTATCGAAAGAGCACTCAAAGAAATGAATGCCACTCCACAGGATACGGTGCTGTATTTCCCGGATGCGGGTGCGGCAAAAAGATATTCTGGGATGATTCCGGGAATGAAATATTGCTATGGAATCAAGCATCGCGACTGGGATACCGGCAAGATTACCGGGCTTCACGTTGAAACGGATGGACTGGATTTAACCGGTAAGCGAATCCTGATGATTGACGACATCATCGCGTATGGTGGCAGCATGGCATATGGCGCCAGCGAATTGAAGAAAATGGGCGTTTCCGATATTTATGCTTATGCAAGTCATACAGAAAATTCGGTGTTAGATCGCGAGCGCGGCACGCTGATTCATTTGCTGGAATGTGGTGTTGTGACGCGGCTATTTACGACTGATAGCCTGTTTAGAGGGAGTCATGAAAAAATTACGGTATTTCCGTACCGATAATGAATTAAAGGAGTAAATAAAATGATAGACACAAATGCAATTTTACTTTCTGACACATATAAGCAGTGTCATCGAAGAATTTACCCGAAGGGATTGGCGAAGCTGGTGTCTTATTGGACGCCGCGCAGATCGATGTTTGCAGATCCGGACGATGAAATGATTTTCTTTGGTTTACAGGGTTTTATCAAGGAATATCTGATCGGATACTTCAACAAGAATTTCTTTGAGCGCCCGGCGGCAGAAGTCGAAGAATCTTATCGTCGCTATATGGATATTCAGATTGGCGCGGGAAACTACGACCTGGAAAGCGTAATGGAACTGCATGAACTGGGGTACTTGCCGATTAAGCTGTCTGCATTGCCGGAGGGAACAAAAGTTCCTATGGGAATTCCGTGTATCCAGCTTACAAACACAGATTCGAGATTCGCGTGGGTAACTCAGTGGGTTGAGTGCTTACTGCAGGCGTCGCTGTGGAAACCGTGTTGTCATGCGACGGTAGGTTGGAAATATCATAAGCTGGCAGAGAAGTATTATAAGGAGACCGTTGATGATTCCGTAAGTCCGTTCGATGCGATGGCAGATTTCGGTATGCGTGGTATGTCCTGTATGGATGAGGCAATTCATGCGTCTGCGGCGTGGTTGCTTTCCTTCAACAAGACAAGCACAATTCCGGCGATTCCATACATTGAACAGATGTATCGGACGGATTGTTTGGCGGCGGGAATTGGTCGCGGAGCTGTGAGCACCGAACATTCGTGCCAAGGCGCAAACTTCGCGGTTGATGGCGATGAGATTACATTTATCAAGCGTATGCTCACCGAACTGTATCCAAACACGTCGTTCAGTATGGTTTCCGATACATATGATTATTGGAATCTGGTAAATAACCTGCTGCCACAGTGCAAAAAAGAAATTATGGAGCATAATGGAAAAATGCTGATCCGTCCGGATTCTGGGGATATTGTCAAAATTTCTGTCGCGACGGTTCAGAAACTTTGGGAAATCTTCGGCGGCACAACCAATGAGAAAGGTTACAAGGTGCTTGACCCGCATATCGGCATCATCTACGGCGACGGCTGCCAGTTTACAACGGTTGAGACGATCTGGGAGCAGCTAAAAGAACTGGGATTTGCCGCAAATTGTATTACTTTCGGAGTTGGTGCATTCTGCTTCGCGGCGACGATTGAAGAGAATGGCAAAATGATTGCTCTGACCCGTGACACATATGGTATTGCTATGAAAGCTACACTAGGCGTGGTCGAGGAAAATGGAGCGGAACAGAGGTTCTTTATCTATAAGGATCCGAAAACAGATACATCGCATATGAAGAAATCCCATAGAGGTTACTGCAATGTGGTTGAATCCAGCGGGAAACTGCGTTGTCTGGATTGCTTATATTATGAGCCGAAAGAAACACTTTTACAGCCGGTGTTCTGCGACGGAAAGCTGTTAAAAGATGAGGATTTTGTGACGATCAGAAACAGAATTTACGGAGGAGAGTAATGGATTATTACCTGAGAGCTAATGCTTCTTATGAACGCTTAGAGCAGGAATTTAAGAAGTATGGCAGGCTGATTTTCGCGGTTGATTTTGATGACACACTGTACGACTATCATAAAGCTGGAAGAAGCTATGACGATTTAATGGCGCTGCTTCGGCGCTGGGAGCCGTATTCGGAGGTTATCATTTTCACCGGAAATGCACCGGAAAAAGAAGCCTGGATCCGGGATTATCTGGATGCGGCAGGCGTGAAGTATTTGGGTATCAACTGCGACGGATCTGTGGCTTATCCTGGACGTAAGGTGTATGCAAATGTATACATTGATGATCGCGGCGGGCTGAGACAGGTTTATGGGGAACTGCTTACATTAATTGAAAAAATCGAGAGAGGAGAAGTAACGTATGAAAACAATTAAGGATTATATCGAAAATACATTCGATGCGATGGCGGGAAAGAATCGTATCGTGGCGTGGATCAAGGAGTTCTTTGCGGAGAATGGTCCTGACTGCAATGCAGTTATCGGCATCAGTGGCGGAAAAGATTCGAGTGTGGTTGCGGCGTTATGTGTGGAGGCGCTTGGACGAAACAAGGTTCTTGGCGTGAAAATGCCGTGTGGTGAACAGGCAGATATTGATGCGGCAAATAAACTGATTGAGCATCTGGGGCTGCACTCTATCGAGATCAATATCAAAGATGCGGTTACGGCGGTTATGGATGGTGTTGAAGAGAATCTGGAAGTAGTAACAGATCAGACAAAGATCAATCTTCCGGCGCGTATCCGCATGGCGACGCTGTATGCAGTAAGTCAGAGTGTAAATGGTCGCGTCATGAATACCTGCAATCTGTCCGAGAATTATGTTGGTTTTTCCACCAGATACGGTGATTGTGCAGGCGACGCTTCTCCGCTTGGTAGTTCTACTGTCGCAGAGGTTAAAGCAATCGGTCGTGTCCTTGGGTTGCCGGAAGAGCTGATTGAGAAAACTCCGTCTGATGGACTGACCGGCAAGAGCGATGAAGATAATCTCGGCTTTACATATGAAGAGCTGGATTCTTACATTACGTTTGGAGTGGCGGAGTCTGGAATCTCTGCAAAATCTCTGGCGAAAATCACCAAGCTTCACAATCAGAACGCGTTCAAGCTGGAGACGATGCCGGAGTACAGACGCGGCGCATGGAATAAAGACGTTTCTCGTGGTGTGCTGTGCTAATGAATGTAAATCAAGTCTATAATGTCGATTGTCTCGATGCAATGTCTAAAATCGAGGACAAATCTATAAATCTTATCTGTACAGATCTTCCCTATGCAGTTACCGCAAGAAATTCATGGGATGTTATCATTCCGTTTGATCGGCTCTGGTCGCAATATGAAAGAATCATTGCAGATCACGGAGCAATCGTCTTGTTCGGGCAGGGTATGTTCACAGCTCAGTTGATGACGAGCAATCCGAAGTTGTGGAGATATAATCTGATCTGGCAAAAAACACAGCCAACCGGATTCTTGAATGCGAAGAGAATGCCGTTGCGAAGCCACGAAGATATCTGTGTTTTCTATAAGAGATTGCCGGTATACAACCCTCAGAAGACTACCGGACATGAAAGAAAAATAAGCAAATCTGAACACAAAATTCATTGTAAAGAATCCCTAGACTATGGAAAAATCAATACTCTGACAACCTACGACAGCACCGAGCGGTATCCGACTTCTGTTTGGACATTTCCGAAGGACACCCAAAAATCGGCGTTACATCCAACCCAAAAACCCGTTGCATTGATAGAGCAAATTATAAAGAGTTATACGAATCCGGGCGATTTGGTTTTGGATACCTGCGCTGGCAGCATGACGACTGCGATTGCCGCGATTAACTGTGGCAGAAATTTCATTTGTTTCGAGAAGAACAGAGAAATATATAGTGTAGGCAAAAGCAGAGTCGAAGAACATATGAAGGAGGTTGAGAATGCCAATAAACAAAGGAGTTCTGACGTCGAGCCGGAGCAATGATGATTTATATACGCCGTTTTATGCGGTAGATCCGATTCTGAAATATCTTCCCAAGACTTCGAAGATATGGACACCATGCGATGAGTCGTGGTCGGCATTTCCGCGAAAACTGCGGGAGGAAAGTTTTGATGTGGTAAGGACATCGCTGGCGGAGGGCAAGGATTTCTTTGCCTATGAGCCGCCGGAATGGGATGTGGTTGTGACGAATCCGCCATTTTCCATTAAGGACGATATTTTAGAGCGGCTGTATCAGCTTGGAAAACCGTTTGCCGTGTTATTACCACTCAATTCGTTGCAGGGTAAGTCGCGATATGAATTTTTTAAACAGGGAATCCAGATTTTAGCGTTCGATTCCAGAATTTGTTATCATAACCCGGAAAACATGGAGAAACCGGTGAAAGGAAGTCCATTCGCGACGGCGTATTTTTGCCGCGATCTGTTGCCGCAGGATTTGATTGTAGAGCATCTGGAAGAATATGAAAGACCGCTAAAGGAGGTGTGAGATGATTTATATAGGAAGCAATGTGCCACGAGACAAAGTCGTTTGGGCTGCGGGTTATGTTCCTGCAAATAAAAAGCGATTTCACATGATTGTAAAACAGAAACCAATACAGGGAATTATTATGGGGACAGGTTATTTAGAATTTTATCCCTTGAAAAGAGATGGATCTGTTTCGAATACTCGCAAGTTTAGTGTATATCAGCACATCTTCGCAGACACTTACGAAGAATGCGTCGCTGAGTATAATCGGTTAATCCAGGAAGAAATCGCCCGGCTGGAACAGAGCATTAATGCTCATAAACAAAATATTATCGCGGAATAAGAGGTGGATATGAAGGATTTTGAAAAAGAAATGCTGGCAAAGATTGATGCCGGAGAAAAACTGGATAAGAATGAGCTGGCGAGATTATGTTATGAGCATTCGATCTGTGACGAAGAAGGGTACGAGCATCGCTGGGTGAGAGAGATGGAAAGCATTGTTGAGTTAGACGGCAGATATTTTTCTATCCTTTGGATGCGCGGTTTAACTGAACACCAGGAAAATGAGTTTGAGGATCAGCCGGTTGAGGTCAGAAAACACACTTACGAAAAGACCATTAAAGTAACGGAATGGATTCCAATTAAAGGAGAGGGTAATGAGGGATAAGGCAAGAATCCGCGTTTTCTGTGATAAGTTGGCGGATATTTGGGAAAGCAAGTGTCCTGATTGGCGGTTTGGACAGATGATGATGAACGTGTTGGGAACGATTGCCAAGGAAAGAGACCCATTTTTCCCAGAAGATGATGAAATAATGAAAAGGATTGAGGATTATTTCGGAGGCGGTGGGAATGTGGATTGATATTCATGACGCGACGAGAGTGCCGGAACAAGGAAAAATCTACTGGATAACTTATGTGTTCTGCAATGAGCCGCGTGTAGTTTTGGCACAATATTCTCGAAAGCGTTGGTATTTTATAAATGATACGGGCATGGCTACACAGGAAACGATCGGAAGAGTCCGCGGTTGGTGGTCTGAGACGATTGAAAAGCCGGTGTGTATGGCAGTTGAAATGTGTAAACCATACATTGTATTTCCAGAGTGCGAAATCAGTGTTTCTGGTAATAACGCGAAGTTAAAAGCTAATCTTTTATCGGATGAAAAAATGGTCGAGAGTGGTTTCCGATGGATTGGAGCGATTGGAAAATGGGTTTTCAATAAGGTTATTTTGCCACGCCAAGGGATTTCGTTTACTGTATCAATACCAAAGGAACATTCGGAAAATTTTCGAATAGATGTGCTTGACGATTTATTCGGGCAACCATATGACTATCAAGGCATATTGTCGAAGCCAACATATGATGAGCCGAATCGAGTCGCTGTGAAATGTTATCAGGAAGTGGAAAAATACATGGAGCGATTGCAAAAGGCGGGTATCATCGAGGGACACGTAAAGGGTGAATACATTTAAGGAGGAATTTAATGATTATAAAAGGCGATAAAATTGAGCTGGTTAAGGAAACCCGCGCATTCAAAAAGATTGGCACCAAGTTTGAGGTTGATCGGATCGATGAGGATGGGAATATTACATTTAACTTTCGTAGCTGCGACTCTGAGGTAGGTCGCTCGCCCCGGGCGACTATGACTTATAGGGAGTTTGAGAAGTATTTCAAAATCGTGCCGGAAAGAGTATGGTCGGAGTGGATGCCTACCAATATCCAGTATTTCGGCTTTATCGGACAGCACCTTAATAGAATAAATGCGGTATATCGTACAAATGGGAAGAAAGTGCAGGTTAGACCTCATAGAGTATATTCTCCATCAATTAACCGCTTACGAGGAGAGGCAACCTGCAGTCCATCCGATGATTTCGACGTAAATAAAGGGCTTGCCATTGCCAAAATGCGACTCGCCAAGAAGCTCTCTGATTTTTCTTATGAACGTTTTGAAGAGGGTTTACGAAATTAGAAAAACTCGTGAGGCAAATATGGAAGTAATATATAGGGCGTCAATCGCGGCGCCCATATAAATAGAAGGAGGATACAGTTTGGAAAACATCAAGCAGTTAGAAAAAACGGTGTTCAATACATTATACGATATTGATACATCGGAACGTGAACAGGTCAAGGAGACTGGCAGAACGTCGCTGAATTACCTGCCGTGGGCGACAGTGTATTCTGAGGTTTGCAAGAACTTCGATGACGTCAAGTATGAGTTCCTGCGCCAAACCAAAGAGGTTGAAGAGATTATCCATACAGTCGTCGATGAGACCACAACCAGAGAAAAACATATTCGGTACACCGAAGAGTTGCCATATTTTGATACGCCGCTGGGCTTAGAGGTTCGTACCAGAGTAACGATCAACGGCATTTCGAAGGAAATGAATCTGCCGGTTTACAACACATCTTATAAGGGACTTGGTTCTACCCCGTATGAGTATGACACCAAAAACGGCAAAGCAAAGCTTCCGGCGGCGCGGCTGGACGATATTTATAAGTCGATCATGCGTTGTTTCGCAAAGAATCTGAGTATGTGGGGCGTTGGTCTACATATGTGGACAAAGGAAGATGCTGCCGAGTCGGTTCTGCAAATGAATAAGTTACAGGCAGAGTGTATGGAAGTTCTGAATAAGAAATGTGCGCTTTCAGAGAAAACTAAGCTGAAAGTTATGGAGATTTGTAAAGAAGTTCTTCCAGATGAAAATGGAGATCCGCGTCTCTGCGACGACAACGAGAAACTGAAAGAGCTAAAAAAGAAGCTGATGGCAGTTCGCAAGATTGCCTAGCAAATAAATCACATAAAGGAGACCAAATTTTATGAACAAAGTAATTCTGATGGGAAGATTAACTAGAGATCCGGAAGTTAGATACACACAGGGCAACGAGCCAATGGCGATTGCACATTACACATTAGCGGTTGACCGTCGCAGAAAAGCACAGGACGAAGGACAGGCTGCGGACTTCATTTCGTGTGTTGTATTTGGTAAAGCCGGTGAGTTTGCCGAGAAATACTTCCGCCAGGGAATGCGCGTTCTGGTAGAGGGTCGTATTACTACCGGTTCCTATACAAACAAGGACGGTCAGAAAGTTTATACAACCGAAGTTACTGTAGAAAATCAGGAATTTGCGGACGGAAAGAGCGGAGATGATTCAGTGAAACCGGCTGGAAACCGACCGGCACAGAAATCTAATGACGGCTTTATGGATATTCCCGATGACACAGAAGACGAAGGTCTTCCGTTTAATTAAGGGAGGACTGAATGGCGAAACCAAAAGTGTATAAGTGCGGATTTCGCCACTGTCAGCACGAATCCTGCGAGGTATCGCAGGAGGAGGCTGTGCAGGTCGGGCGACGATACTTTCACTCCGACTGTGCGGAAATCTACTATAATATGCAGGAGATTCAAAGGCTGTACCGGGAAAAAATAAGCAATACGGTTGTGATGCCGCAACTTCTGTCTGTCATAAACAACATTGTTTTCACAAAACATATCGAATCATCATATCTGTTATTCGCATTAAAATTTGCAATCAATACAAAAATTTCAATTCGTTCTCCATATTCCCTTCACTATCTGGTCGATCGGTATCAGGTCAAGGAAGCCTGGAAGAAGAAACAGTCGCAGAAGGTTAGGGCGGTTAAGTTTGAAGCCGCACCACAGAAAGCGCCGACATTTTCTTTTGCTGCGCCAAAGCAGACGAAAGATATTGGCGACTTATTCGGATAGGAGGGGGTTGAGTGGATTTATCTGAGTTAAATGATGTCCAGGCGGAGAGCGGGGTCATTGCAACGCTGGTGTATCATCCTGAATTTATCCTGCATACGGATTATTTGAAGCCGGGATATTTTTATGCAACGGATAATGGCTGTATTTACTGGGCGATTTCAGAACTGTATAAGGCGGGCGTTGAAAATATAGATGCGCTAAATATTTCTAATATGCTCAACAGCAATAAGGCGGTCAAACAAACAATTCAGAATTACAATCTTCCGTCGCTACAAGAATATATCGACCTTTGCGCCGAAACTGCGCGTGGCACGCTGGAAGAGTACAAGCTCTTAGCACAGAGAGTAGTCACGCTGTCGTACAAGAGGGATTTGATCCGGAATATGAGCGCACTGGAAAAACTGTGCTTTGATAAGGAAATGTCGCTGGGCGAGCTGACGAAGCATCGGAACGATATCATAGCCAAGCTCGATGAGAAATATGTCGTGTCAGAAGAGATCAAGATGATGGGCGACGAGGTTGACGACCTATGGGGAGAAATCTGTTCCCGCCGGACGCCGGATGGTATTTATGGCATTCCGTCGATGTTTCCGGTTTTGAATGAGTGGTTTACATACGAGCCGACAGAGTTGATTCTGATTCAGGCATCGTACAAGCAGGGCAAATCAGTCATCCTTATGCTGGAAGCGTTACACAAAATCACAAATGGTATCCCGACTTTGTATATCGACCGAGAAATGTCAGACCGACTCTTTTACGAACGTGTGCTGGCGGCGCTGACTGGGATCGAAGTCAAGCGGATTAAGAACGGCAGATACAACGAGGAAGAGGCGCGGCGAATTGCTGATGCGAACGAGTGGATGAAGAAACAGCCATTTGTTCATATGTACCGCCCAGACATCACAGAAGAAGAGCTGTATGCGATCTGTAAGATTCTGAAATATAAGATGGGGTTGCAATTCGTGATCTACGACTACATCAAGAGTAACGAGAGCGATTCGAGTGTCAACTACAATGTCTTAGGTCGCATTACCGATTTCTTAAAGAATAAGATTGGCGGCGAGCTGAATATGGCGGTATTATCTGCCGCACAGCTTAACCGCGACGGAAAAATTGGCGATTCCATCAAGATTAACCGGTATCTATCGGTTGGTATCAAGTGGTTTTTAAAGACGCCGGATCAAATCATGAAGGATGGTCCCGAATGCGGCAACGCTGGAATGAAGATTTATATTAATCGTTTGGGCGCGCAGATGCCGGAAGATGATGAGGAAGAATATTTGGATTTTGTGTTTGATGGCGACAGGATGATGATTTCGGAGGCGAAACAGCATACGAAAACGAATGAGTTTGATTAAGGAAGCGGTAAGTGAAAAGAATTGAAATGATCGGAAAGCGATTTGGAAGGTTGGTGGTGACGCGGTTATCAGAAAATACTTCTGGTAAACGAAAACGGCTGATGTATTACTGCGATTGTGACTGTGGGAGAAAAGATGTAGAAATTGTTGGGGAAAAACTTAGGGCTGGTACGACAAGAAGTTGCGGATGCCTAGTTAAGGAAGTGGCTAGTACCGTTCATAAGAAATACAATCGGTACGATTTGTCGTCTGAGGAGTATGGGATTGGCTTTGCATCTAATACAAGCAGAAAATTTTATTTTGACTTGGAAGATTATGACAAAATCAAAGGATACTGCTGGTTGGAAATGGCTAATGGATACATAGGCTCTAAGGACGAAAATCAGAAATATGTATACTTGCATCGACTTGTGATGAATGCCAAAGAAGGAGAAATTGTCGATCATAAGAAACACGATCCATCTGATAATCGAAAGGAATTTCTTCGAATAGGCAGTCAGAGCAAGAATATGATGAATACTTCTCTCCGCAAAGATAACACGTCTGAAACGACGGGAGTTTATTTTTGCAAGAATCGAGGGCGGTGGAGTGCCGAAATTCAAGTAAATAAAAGGAAGGTATATCTGGGCTTATTTAATAATAAGACCGATGCAATAGCCGCCAGAAAAAGGGCTGAGGAGAAGTATTTTAAGGACTGGTCATATAAAAATTCAGTAGGAAAAGACAATAATGCTGGCGCTCATTTGGGCGAGAACTCGTTTGATGAGGGGCGATAAAAGTTGATATTTAAAAGATAAGATAGGAGGAGAATGATGCAATACGATGAAGATTTCCTGCGGGAACTCAATCAGAAAGTAAATCTGGCGGATTATGTGGGGAACTTCATCGAACTTTCTCCACGAAGCAATGGCGATCTGTATGGGAAATGCCCGTTGCACGATGATAAAACACCGTCCTTTTCGGTCAATACGCGGGAAAATCTGTTCTATTGTTTTAGCTGTGGTCGCGGTGGCGGAATTATACAGTATCTCATGAAGTATGAGGGGTTGTCGATTGATGAGGCGGTGCAAAAAGTCTGCAGATTGGCAAAGATTGATTCGGAAAAACTCTGTACATCGGAAACAGTGCGCTTTCTCCGGAAAATGAAAAGAGGGACGTCACAGAAAGTGATTGAGCATCCCGTAGTGGATGAGGCGGAGTATTTGAGGTACGCCGATGAGGTCCCGGCAGAATGGCTTCAAGAGGGAATCAGCGCTGCGACGATGAAAGCGTTTGAAGTGCGCGTGGATAATCGGGCAAATAGAATCGTATATCCGGTCAGAAATCGTGCCGGAGAGCTGATTAACATTAAAGGGCGTACTCGATTCCCGAATTATAAGGAGATGCACCTGCAAAAGTATATCAACTATAAAACGGTTGGTACTATGGACTATTTTCAGGGATTGCATCTGACAGAACCGTTTATCCGGGAGAAACATGAGGCAATCGTCTTTGAGAGTATAAAGAGCGTTATGAAATGCTGGGATTGCGGCATCAAGAATACGATTTCGGCGGAGAAACATGATCTAACGCCGGAACAGATCCGCTTATTGATTTCGTTGCGCGTTGATGTGGTGCTGGCGTATGACAGCGACGTATGTTACCAAAATGCAAAAATCGCAGAGGATATCCGGCGGCTGGCAAGGTTCACAAATGTATACATCATCGAAGATCAGGAAGGCGTGCTTGGTGGAAAAGAGGGTAAAAATAGTCCTATTGATTTAGGCGGCGACATTTTCCAAAAATTATATGAGAACAGGAGGAAAGTTGGTGTGAAATTTGGGTTATGATAAAATTTTGGATAAGATGGTATTTTCCTTTTCCAGGCTGCATCAGTTCGAAGAATGCCCGTATGCTTTTTATCTGAAAAAGATTGAAGGAGAAGACCTGGACGAGGGCAATTATTATTCCGACATCGGCGGCTATGTCCACGAGATCAATGAGATGATTTTTAAAGGCGAGCTGTCGATTGACGATGCGGCTGATTATTTCATGGAACACTATGAGGAAAATATATCATATCCAGCGCGGCAGACTACAGTTGAAAAGAAATATTGTCAGGCATTAGAGTATTTTGCCGAGTTTGACATGGAAAAATTGCAGGACTATGAAGTCCTGGGTGTTGAGATGAAAGTGCATTTCAAGATTGGAAAATATTCTATGATCGGGTACATCGATCTGTTGTTGCGGCATAAAGAAACCGGAGAAATTTTACTGGTAGATCATAAGAGTGCGGGCAAATTCTTCGGAAAAAACGGGCAGCCATTGAAGTCGCAGGCAGATAACCTGGCGGCATACAGCAAGCAAATGTACCTCTATTCTAAGGCGGTCTACGATTTATACGGGAAATACCCAGACAAAATCATCTGGAATCATTTCTTTGACAAAAACATTTCTGTTATCGAATTTAATCAAGAAGACTATGAGGCGGCGCTGAACTGGGCGCTGGAGACAATCGAAAAAATCTATCAGGAAGAAGAATTTCCGGCGAAAAAAAGCTATATGCTCTGCCACGTCCTGTGCGGCTTTAGAAATAGTTGCTTATATGCGAGCGAGGAGGATGAGGAAGAATAGAAAAGAATTTTACATACATCCACCTGCATAGCGACCTTTCCAACGGCGTAACCAATATTGACAGTATTACCAAATACGACGATTACATCGCGCGGGCAAAAGAACTGGGGATGAAGGCAATGGCTTTTACCGAGCATGGCAGCGTGTTTTCGTGGGTCAATAAGAAACGCCATATTGAAAAGGCGGGCATGAAGTACATTCACGGCGAAGAGTTTTATGTGACAAAGACGATTGAGCCGGGAGAGTATGGCGCGCCGACGAAGATCCGCGACAATTATCACTGTTCGCTCTATGCCAAGAATTTTGAGGGTGTCAAAGAGCTGAATCAGCTTTCGAGCGCATCGTTTAACCGGCAGGACGGGCATTATTACTATGCACCGCGTATTACGTTGGATGAGCTGATCAATACTTCGGATAATATCATCGTATCGACGGCTTGCCTGGGCGGAATTCTTCACAACGGCGAGGATGACGTGCGGGAGGTTTTTATCAATTTTCTGATTCAGAACAAGCATCGGTGTTTTCTTGAGATTCAGCACCATTCGGATGCGGCAGGAGAGCAAGGTGCATACAACAAATACCTTTTTTCACTAAGTAAAAACACTGGAATCCCGCTGATTGCCGGAACCGATACTCACGCGCTGAACGCCGAGCACATGGTTGGACGTGCGATTCTGCAGAAGGCTAAGAAAGTTCACTTTGCCGATGAAGACTCGTGGGATCTGACATTTAAGACATATGATGAACTCGTCGCAGCATATAAAAAGCAGAATGTGCTGCCGATGGAGGTTGTGCTGGAAGCAATCGAGAATACAAATCGGCTGGCAGACATGGTCGAAGAGTTTCCGCTTGATGAATCGTATAAGTACCCCCATTTATGGGCTGATTCCGAAGGAACCTTTTTGAGAAAGATTGAAGAGGGAATTGTTCGGCGTGGGGTAGACAAATACCCAAACTATCAGGAATATCGCGACAGAATCGAAGAGGAGTTGAAGGCGTATCGGCATAACGGCGCGATAGACTTCATGCTTCTGATGGAGGATATTCTGAATTGGTGTCGGACACAGGATATTCAAGTCGGATATGGTCGAGGATCGGTTAATGGGTCGGTAATCGCCTGGTTACTCGGCATTACTGAGATGGATAGTATCAAGCACAATCTGAACTTTGAAAGATTCATGAATATTGAGAGAGTGTCTTTAAGTGATATTGATACGGATTTCCCTCCATCACGAATCGAAGAAGTTAAAGATTATATTTTTTCCAAGACCGGGTTGTATTGTTCGGACATCATTACTTTCAATACAATCGCAGACAAGGGTGCAATTCGAGATGTAGGTCGAGCATTGGAAATCCCTCTTGATGAGGTAGATGAGATTTGCAAAGCCTTCGAATCTAATGAAGAAAAGTTGCGGAAGAAGTATCCGGAGCTGTTTAAATATGTTGACCTTGTAAAAGGCGTTATAGTATCGGTAGGTTCTCATCCTTGTGGATGCATTGTTTCTCCTGAAAGTTTAACAGATAATGCTGCCACGTTCACAACATCTACCTCGAAATACCCGATCAGCCAGATTTACATGAAAGAGGTTGATGGACTGAACTATGTAAAATTAGACCTACTGCGCCTGGATACGATTGAGCTGATTAATGATACCTGTAAGCTGGCAGGAATCCAGCGGCTAACTCCGGATAATGTTGATATTAACGATGTTGCCGTTTGGAACTCAATGCGAGATGACAGTACGGGAATTTTCCAGTGGGAGTCTGATACCGGCGCGGATTACATCAAGAAGCTCCTGTCGGATGAGAACATCAAGAAGTTCCAGGCAGTCGATGAACACGTCGATAGAATGACGCTGCTCACGATCGGAAATTCGGCAATCAGACCGGCGGGCGCATCCTACCGCGACGATTTGGCAAACGGCGTTGTCCGGAAGAGTGGATCGCAGGCTATCGACGATTTCCTAAAGCCCACATTTGGCTATCTGGTGTTCCAGTGTCAGATCATTGAATTTCTGCATCAATATTGTGGTTTTACGATGGGTGAAGCGGACATTGTGAGAAGACACTTTGCCAAAAAAGTCGGAACAGATAAGGATATTCCGGTTATTCAGAATGGCGGCTATATGATAGGTCTCGACGGCGAACCTAAGAAAGATCATTACATCGCGGGATTTACTGAAACGATGAAAAAGAACTATGGTATGTCGCCAGAAGAAAGTGAGAAAACGATTACTGCTTTCCTCCAGGTCATCATTGATGCATCTAATTATCTATTTTCTCTTAACCATTCTCAGCCGTACTCCTATGAAGGATACGTTTCTGGCTGGCTGCGCTATCATTACCCGGTCGAATTCATCACGACGGCGCTCAACATCAACGTCGATAAAGAAGAAAAAACGCTGGCTCTGACCCGATATGCAAAAGCGCACGGGATTCAGATACTTCCACCCAAATTCCGGCATTCCAAGGCGGTGTATTTCTGCAACGCGGAATCACGGGAAATCTATAAGGGTATTGGTTCAATCAAGTTTATGAACGCCCAGGTCGCGGATGAACTGTATGCGCTAAAAGACGAGCAGTTTGAAGACTTTATCGATCTTCTCGTCGCAGTAAAAAAGACCTCCTGCAATTCCCGGCAGCTTCAGATCTTGATCGAGCTGGACTATTTTTCTGAATTTGGTGATGTCAACCTTTTGCTGACAATCAACAACCTGTTTGGAGAAGTATATGGTAAGCAGCAAATCAAGAAAGACAAAATCCCGAAGCTGGGAGAATACATCACTGAAATGGATGTTCGCCAGTTCGCCGGGAAAGAATCCGAGAAAACCTTCACGAAGGTTGATATGTTTCGCTTGTTGAAATATCTGGCTGCGACGATTCAAGTGCCGCCAGCGACGATTATGGAGCGCATTTCATACCAGAAAGAAAATCTCGGTTACGTGGATATCGTAGATAAGAAGTATGCGGGTCTGGCACTGGTAATGTCGGTCAATACAAAATGGACGCCGTGGCTCACGCTGTATGCGCTGGCAAATGGCAAAACCATAGAGTGTAAGGTTGATAAACGCGACTACAATCGGCAACCGGTCAAAGAGGGCGACGTCGTTCGAATCGAAGGACAGACCTATAAGAGTAAGCAAAGAAAAACGGAGAATGGTTTCGAGGCGGTCCCAGGCTCGAAGGTCCTGTGGATCACCAGGTATAGAAAGGTGGTGGTGTAAATTAAGCGGCATTACACGAAAACGGAATACGCGCAGTTGATTTCTAACATGGTTATTCTGTGTGATACGCGCGAGCAAAAGAATGAGCATATTTTGTCGGAGTTTGAAAGGGCTGGGTTGCAGTATCAAAAAAAAGCCCTCAAAACCGGAGATTACAGCTTTATGATTCGCGCTTGCCCGGAATTGGGATTTGCCTACGACACGTATTTTACGGATGAAATTGTGATCGAGAAAAAAAATAGCTTATCGGAGCTGGCTGGTAATCTTGCCAGTGCTTCTGATGACGGCGAAAGAATCTTCAAGGAATTTAACCGGATGATCAACGTCGAACGGGCTTATCTCGTAATAGAGAACGACGGTATCGACGGAATTTTCGAACACGAGTATCGATCGGAATTCAATCCAGATTCCTTCATCCGGACGCTGATAACGTGGCAGGCAAGGAATAATATGCATATCTACTTCTGCAAAAAAGAAAATACAGCCCGAATGATTTATGAGCTGTGCAAGAACTGTTTGGATGCAAAAATCCTGAAATAAAGAATGGGCGAACCCGTAGAGGTTCATATCAATAATCGAGGACGGGGATTATTGGTCTGGTAGGGAAACGGGTCAGAGCAATAGAGTCAACAATTTTGAGTAAAACTAAGCAAGTAAAAGAGATGGAAGTTGCAATATCTGATACCATAGGCATCACCCCTTTCAAAAACAGCATTATACCCCATATGCGAACACTGTATTTGATCGTGGATTCTGACCCGTCAAATTCCTCCGGGGCATTTCTAAATATCATATCACAAAATTCATTGGATTCCAATAAAAATCTAAAGAAAAGACAAGTAGAGTTCCTGGGTTAAAACGCGCGTTACCTACGAAATAAGGAGCTTGGAAAAAAAAGAAAGAGCACTGGCTCACATCGAAAAAATTGAGTGGGTCAAACCGATTGAAGGCGCAGATAACATTGAGCTGATTGGCGTATTAGGCTGGGTATGCATCGCCGAAAAGGATGAATTTAAGCCGGGAGACGTCGCTGTATATATTGAAATAGACAGCAAATGCCCGGAGTCAGACGAGCGATTCGCATTTCTGGCAGAAAGAAAATTTAAGATCAAAACGCTCAAACTTGGCAAATTCGGCATCATCTCTCAGGGCTTGGCAATGCCAGCGACGGTATTCCCGGAAGTGACGGGAGAGCCGATTGGCGCCGATGTGACTGAAAAATTACACATCACATACTATCGACCGGATGACATCGCCAGAAAGACGAACAAAGTCGATCCGAACGCGAAGTACACATCTATGGCAGCTCGCCACAAATCTCTTGCAAAGAAAAAATGGTTCAGATGGCTGATGAAACGCGGCTGGGGAAGAAAACTCTTATTCGTATTTTTCGGCAAGAAGAAAGATAAGCCGAAAGAGTTTCCAAATTGGATTGTCAAAACCGACGAAACGAGGATCGAGAATTGTCCATTCTATCTCGACAGCGATGAGGAATGGGTGGTGTCAGAAAAAGTGGACGGAACATCCTGCACCTATGCCGTGAACCGACTCAAAAAGAACAAAGATAAGTTCGAGTTTATCGTATGCAGCCGGAATGTGCGGCAGGCAGACAGAAATCAGGAGTGTTACCATGAATCCAATATCTACTGGGAGCTGGCAGACAAATATAACATCGAGGAGAAATTGACTAAGCTGGCTATCACCGGTGGCTATGACAGGGTTGTGCTTCAAGGTGAAGGTGTCGGCAATGTGCAGGGCAACCCGTACAAGCTGAAAGAGAGCGATCTATATGTGTTCAATCTTATCATCGACGGTAAGCGCCAGAGCACGAAAACTATGAGCGAGTATTGTGAAAATCACGGCTTCAAGCACGTACCGGTAGTTGACTGGAATTTTAAGTTGCCGAAGACGATGGAAGAGATGAAGTTGCTGGCGGACGGCAATAGTTTGATTAATCCAAATGTGAAAAGAGAAGGTTATGTATACAGAGATCAACTCGGACAGAAGAGTTTCAAAAATGTTTCGAGGGAATATCTCTTAAAAAATTCATAATGAAAGGATTTTGCAATGGATAAACCGAAGCTGTATGTTTTGGTTGGTTTGAGCGGGAGTGGGAAATCTACTCTCGCCGCCCAACTAGCAGAAAGTAACGAAAACACTGTCATTGTTTCTTCGGATGCGATACGAGAGGAATTAACCGGAAAGATCGAGGATCAGTCGAGAAATAATGAGGTATTCGAAATTTTCCACCAGAGGATTCGAGAAAATTTGGAAGAAGGAAAAAATACGATTGCTGATGCCACGAATCTTTTAATTAAGTCGCGACTGAGAATTTTGAATATGACTCGCGGCTTGGACGTAGAGAACATTTGTATCATATGCGCCAAACCATTTGAAATATGTTGGGAACATAACATGAAGCGAGAACACCCAGTTCCGGAAAGTGTATTGGATAAACAAATTCGAAAATTCCAGATTCCCTTTTATGAAGAGGGTTGGGATGATATTCAAATTCAAAACAAATATCACCTATACCGGAGCGATCAGACAAATAAACTGTTGCTTGCGATGATGGGTTTTGACCAGAAAAATCCGCATCATGACAAAGATCTAGGCGATCATGCCGTAGAGGTTATGGCAAGGTTTGGCGACTTTGGATATTCGGAATCCTATAATCTTGCCGCGTTATTTCACGATGTCGGGAAGTTGTATACGCAAACATCTGATGATAACGGTGTCGCACACTATTTTGGACACGAATCTTTTGGATCATACGTGATGCTGATAAACCTGATAAATCGCGTGGACCTTGACAGGGACACGGTTTTGGAACGCTGTTTTTTAATCAATTATCATATGCTGCCGTTTGGCTGGGGCACAGAAGCGGCGCAAAAAAGATGGCGCAAAATTTTTGGCGAAGACAAATATCTGATGCTCATGAGATTTCATGAGTGCGACACAAAGGAGTAAGAACAACGGATGTTATTAATAGCGTAGAGCTTTTCTGTATAGTAGAAGATAGTGCTGAGAATAAACGAAAATGACAATAGACCACAATGTGCATAGATCATGATAAGTATTTTTCAGTATGCTATTAAGAAAGCAAAACACGAAGAATTTAGCAGATGTAACACTGATTGGAGAGGTCTTCAAGGTGGATTTTGATTTGAAAGGAGAATAAATTTTATGAGTAGTACAAGAGAAAATACATTCTTTAACATAGACAATCGAATTTTTTATTTGTCAGATGATGTTGATAACGAATCAATTGGTCGATTAGCATTTAACATTTTATGCGAAATCAAAAAAGATGACAACAATGATGAGAAAGAAAAGAATTTTGAGCGTAAACCAATTAAGTTGTATATCAATTCTTATGGTGGATCAGTTTACGACATGTGGGGATTGATTGATGTAATTCTAAATAGCAAGACACCGATTTATACATATTGTACTGGCTACGCAATGAGTGCAGCTTTTGAAATTTTCTTAGCAGGTCATAAGAGATATTGTTATAAACATTCAACATTTATGTATCACCAGATGGGTTGTAAACTGTATGGGAAATTGCAAGATATCAACGAAGATAGAGAAGAAATGGAACTATTAAATAAGCAAATTGAGGACTATGTGATCGAAAGAACAAACCTTACAAAAGATGATATTAATGATGTTCGTGAAAAGAGGAAAGATTTTTATATTCACTCTGATAAGGCTGTTAAATATGGAATTGTTGATGAAATTCTGTAAGACAGAGAATATATTAATAAGAAGAATTTTTTCTTTCTTGGGAGGTGATTAATATATTTCGCATAAAGAAAACTGAAGTTGTAAATGGATGCGATTGCTGGGGAAGACCAGAATATGATGATGTATATGAAGTTTATTGTAATGATAAATTTGTATGTCGTATGTTAAGTGATCCAACAGTATTAGTTAATAAAATAAATGATATTTTAATCGTAAAAGGATGACCGTATGAAAGGTAAATATAGAGGCTGCGACATGGAAGTAGAACAAGGTAATTCAGAATTCTTAACCTTTGCAATATTTGATGATGGATACGAAGTCACAAGTGGATTTTCTGAAAGTAGCGTTTCTGTAAGAGATTATTTCGATTATATGAAAAGTATAGTAGACGATTATAAAGAGCATCCAGAAGATTATGAATAGGAGAATAACATTATGGATTTATCACAAGAAGAAAGACAAAAGTTTTTAGAGTTAATAGATAAGGTAAGTCCTTGCGCTGCAATTTCTGAAAAAGAAAATCTCGAAAAATTCAAAGAGTGGCTGGATAGTGATAGGTCAGAAAGAGTTATATTTGTTAAAGCTCCAAAATCATTTAAAGCTCAGGTTGGAGATGACAAAGTGTTTCTTATACCAACAGGCAATAAAACTATAAAACCAGTAAATGTAATATTTGAAGGAGAATAACAATATGAAAAGATATAAATTAGTCAAAAGTCCTAATCCAGAAACTCATGCGTCTGGCGAAGTGATTTTTATAAAAGATGAAAATGATAATGAACTTAATGTTGGATTTAGTGATGAATTTGATGCGTTTGACTATATAAAATTGCAAGTGGAAAATGACAAAGAATACACTGATTATCTCGAAAACCCAAACAAGCATATCATGGATATGTATAATTCGTTGGATGACTTTGATAAAAAAATGATTGAGCAGAGTTTGATACAAAGATATAGAAATGAGTGTATGTATCAATATTTTAGATAGGTGAGAAATATGAATGGAAAGAAAATTCAACTTAGAAGTGGTGTATTTAAAGCAGAAACCACATGTTATAAAGATGATACTTTTGACCTTAATAAAGGACTGAACCTAGCCAAGAAAAGATTAATTGTAAAATATCTTGATAAACAGGTTAAATTGATTGCAAAGGCAATGTAAGGATAAGGCGGAGGAATTTTATGACAAGAACATATTGTGATGTATGTAACAAAGAAACCAATTCGGTAGCAGAATATATGTTGCCAAAGCGAGTGCCAAGATATGTGACAGACAAAGCTGGTAATAAAATAATGCCATTCGGAGAAACTGTTGAACCAGTAAAAAGAGAGTTGTGTCCAAGATGCTCACGTTTATTGAATGTGTTTGTAGATGGTTATTTAGCAGCTTTGAGTACGGAAGATGATAAATACACAATTCAATTTAATCTTATTCATGAAAGAGAATAATGGTATATAGGAATTATTTTGAATGTAATTCAGTTTCCTTTGGAGGTGACAAATTGGACAATCAAACAGACTATAAACTAAGAAAATGTCATTGTGGTGGAGAAGTTGAATTATTTCCATCAAAACCTTGGTCACAAGATCCTGAAATTCATTGTAAGAAATGTGGTGGAACTTGGAGATTTGGAACATATTCAGATTATTTAACTGTTAAAGAATGGAATGAAGAATAATATGATAACACCGCCAGCAATACAAAGATTAACAAACGAAAACACAATGTTGACAAGTGCTTCTATAGAAGATTTAGAAGAGTATAAGAAAAATGCTTGCAAAATTCTTAGAAGCCAGACGCAGTGTGCTACTGCAAAAATCGTAGAAGAATTGATTAACCAGGAAATTATGAACAGAAGAATTATTGAAGAATGGGATAAAATCTATGAACAATTTCCTGAATATGTCGGAATGTAGGTGTGCGAATTATGGCAACAAAATTTATTAAAACAATAGAAGCAATTGAGATTGAGGAAATTCTTGCAGAACATCTTCATGTTTTTGATTGTGCATTAAAAATCATAGGCACACAAAATAGACAATTTGTTGTAGCAGAAGTTTATGAACGAGTAGAGAATAATATATCAGGAGAAAATACAAAGGAGGAAAATTTTGGAAGAGAAGATTAAAGAATTCGAAGTAGCTCTTCTTGCGACGAAGAGAGAGGGGATGGATAGACTGTTAGAGTTTATCAGGAAGAGCGATTTTTATACGGCTCCGGCGAGCACTAGATTTCATTCTTGCCACGAGAGCGGTTTATTAGAGCATTCTCTGAATGTGTTTCACGCGCTGACAGCTAAGAAAACAACGGGGATTTGGCAGAAAAAATTAAAAGACGTCGCAGATGAAAGCCTCGCAATTTGCGCCCTGTTGCACGATCTCTGCAAAACATACTTTTATACAACCGACTATCGGAATAAGAAGAATGAGCAGGGTATCTGGGAGCGCGTGCCATATTACACGATTGACGACAAAATCCCGTATGGACACGGCGAAAAATCTGTCATGATGATTGAGGAATATATCAAGCTTCTCCCGGTGGAACGATATGCGATCCGGTGGCATATGGGCTGGACGGAGCCAAAGGAGAATTACAATGCCCTCGGAACCGCGATGGAAAAATACCCGCTTATTCTGGCGTTGCATGAGGCGGATTTAGAGGCGACTTACTTAATGGAGGAAAAGCAGTAAATGACGGCGAAGGGACTTAATACGGAACCTGACAAAACGTGCAGAACTATCAAGGCTAATTATGCGAAAATAAGTGTCGCAAATTTTGAGAACACGGGAAGTTGGGGGGGGACAGGAGTGCGTGATAATTCAAGGATTAGAAAACTGACACCGCGAGAGTGTTTTAGATTCATGGGGTTTGACGATGAGGCGATTGATAAATTGCTTGCAGCTAAATTTTCAAATACCAGATTATACAAGATGGCGGGAAATTCTATTGTCGTCGATGTACTTAAAAAACTGTTTACACAAATCTTTGTTTCAAATCCAGAAATTTTCCCAGAAGAAAAAGAAATTAAATATTTGAGTCTGTTTTCTGGCATCGGGGCTTTTGAGCGCGCGCTGGAACGTTTGAATAGAAAATATAAGCTTGTTGGGTATAGTGAAATCGATCCATATCCGGCAAAGGCTTATTCGGCGCTTCATGGTCTGCCGGAAGAGCTTAACTTAGGTGATGTCGCTCAAATCGAAACGGCGGCTCTTCCGGCAGATATAGATTTGATTACATATGGCTTTCCGTGTCAGGATCTTTCGGCTGCCGGGCAGCAGGCGGGATTCTACGACGAGGACGGCAATCATACGCGTTCGGGATTATTCTTTGAAGCGTTGAGAATCATCCGAGAGAAGCGCCCAAAAGTCGCGATTGCAGAAAATGTGAAGGCGCTGACCCAGAAGAAATTTTCCAAAGAATTCCAGATGGTGTTAGATGGATTGGCGGCGGCTGGGTATAAGAACTACTGGCAGGTTTTGAATGCCAAGGACTACGGCGTGCCGCAGCATCGGGAACGGGTATTCATTGTGAGTATTCGGGATGATATTGAAAGCCACGAACCGATTTTTCCGGCGCCGATCCCATTGGAAAAATGCATGGAAGATTTGTTGGAGCCGGTTGTTGATGAAAAATATTACATCAATAGCGAAAGAGCCATTCAGTTATGCAGGCGCCTTGATGAAGAAAGTGATTCGAGAGGAAGGTGATGTAATGGATTTATATAAGTTTTTGACTATTTTCGTATTTGATATTGCTGCGTCGCTGTGGGCTTACATGGGAATAGAGTTTTTGAAAGATTATTTTGAATCGTTAAAAAATGTTGATGCAGCGATTTGGGGTCCGGCGATCGGACTTATCGTGTCGTTTTTTGTGTGGTGTTAGATATGACAGGTGTACAAATGTTAGAAGTTATCTGTGTCGGAGTAATCATCTGGTTTGCTTGTGTAGACTGGGGAATACAGGACTATTGCCGGGAGGACGACGATAACCTTCCGGCGGTGATGCTGTTTAGTGTCCCGGTGGCGATACTCATAACGATATGGATGATGAATATGGGATGGGTCCCTTTTTGGTAAGGAGAAAATATGAACGGAGAAATATTATTTGTAGGAAATGTTTGCCCGACAAGAAGCCGTGAAAATCCGAATTAGGGACGGGTATATGACCCAAGAGGATTATGTCCCTGCTTAAATTGCGGTGGGGGAGGGAATCGACAACCATTTATCATAGAGAGGAGGATGAAGAGTGACAAATTTTGAGAAGTACAAAGACGAGATTTTAGCCATCATTAATAAAGGGAAGGATATTGCGATGGCTAACGGAATTTTGCAAGAGTGCAGAGACCTGAATTGCAGTGATTGCGATTTTTATAAATCTTCCGGCGATTGTAATTGCAACATGATGAGATGGCTCTATAAAGAATTTTGTCCGTTCAAAAGAGGAGAGCGGGTGATTCTTACCGTTCCGGGACAACCACCGTTACGATGCTATTTTGCAGAGCAGAAAGGAAAGGGTTATGTTTCTGTTTTTTCCGGTGGGCGTGACGAATGGAGTTCAAACGGAGATACCATGACCTATACAGAGGAATATATCAAACCGTACAAGGAATGTGAGGAGACGGAATGACATCGGCGACAAAGAAAATCATCCAGGAGATACGTGGTTTAGACAAAAAGCGTGAAGAGATTTTAGATAAACTAAATACATTACCCGGCGGCTATCGAGAGCTTGTGTTACTAAATAGTCTTGATGACTGCGAAAGCCGTGTGCGATTCTTGAACGAGCTATTAATAGAAATGGAGGATAAAAAGATGAACATTAAAATCAAATACTTTGCCGATGACATGGAGCCACTTACCTACATCGACGGCAAATCCGACTGGATCGATTTGCGGGCGGCACAGGATATGACCATTGCAGCGGGTACATACGTCGCGATTCCGCTTGGCATCGGCATGAAACTGCCGGTTGGTTACGAGGCTCATGTAGTTCCGCGCAGTAGCACTTTTAAAAATTTCGGTCTACTCCAGACGAATAGCATGGGCGTGATCGATGAGACGTATTGCGGCGATAATGATCAGTGGCATTTCCCGGCATACGCAACTCGCGACACAGTAATACATAAGAACGACCGGATTTGTCAATTCCGCATCATGGAGCACCAGCCGACGATCGAGTTTACACCGGTCGAGCATCTGACAGATGAATCGCGCGGCGGATTTGGTTCCAGCGGCATCCGCTAAATTTACATCGCAGATAGAGAGGAGGACGAATATTGAAACTTGCAAATATCACGAATGTGGATGGATTTTTCAAAGCTGTTGAGGATTGCAAAGGTCGTGTAGAACTGGTATCCCCAGAGGGCGACCGTATCAACCTGAAATCAAAGCTGGCGCAATATCTGACGCTGGCAAATATCTTTTCGGATGGCTACATCAAAGAGATGGAGCTTGTCGCGTATGAAGAATCTGACGTTTCCAGACTGATTAAATTCATGTACCAGGGAGAGTGATTTCATGGATAGATATTGGGAAACCGAAAAATGTCCCCGCTGCGGTGAAGCACTTGAAACCGAGACATATAAAGAATACCGGGATTCGACGGTGCTTATGCCGATATGGGAAGAATTAACGGTATGGTTTTGCCCGGCGTGTGGCTGGAATGACCGGGATTAAGGTGATGGAAAGGAGTAGTTATGGAATTAGTCAATGTTAATTTATATGCGGAAGGATATTATAGTGGAGCAACTTATGAGGATAATATTTGGATTAAAGAATCTTCCTACGAAAAACTAAGAGATATTTTTCCAACAGAGATTGGCTGTGGTGAATTAGATGGTAAGCACAGCGAGGTTATGGGAGAAGTCGAAATTCAGAATAATTGGCACACGGATGAGGATTTCGCCAAGGCTGGAAGAAGTGAAGGCGATGGAGATCGTCTCGAATTAGAATTAGTAGATCTTTACAACGAACATGGTCTCGATTGGGACGCAGAGCAGGATGAAATCGACGAGTATTTTGATGGATTAGATATTTGGAAAGACGTGACTATTACTCTTCCGGAGAGTAAAATTACGGCGTTAAGAAAGTATGCCGATTGCCTTATTTATAATGACGACGATAAAAATAGCCGCGCATAAGAAGAGGTGAAAATGTTAGATTTAGCAATTAATCACAAAGAAGAGCTGCAGAAAAGGCTTCATGAAACATGGCTTACAGAACAATATAAGTTTGCTCATTGTGATGTGTTTTGTGAAGAAGAAAAAATTGACGAAGACACCTGGAATAGACATCAGTTTGTTTCGTTAGATCCGGACGGTAGTATTATTGGTTATATCGCCTACAACATCAGTCGCGCAAAGCATAGTTGCTATGGCTTATATATATGTAATTTTTCTGACAATAAAGCTGTTTTTAGTATAGATCTAGGAAATGCTTTGAGGGATATTTTTGAAAGATTCGGGTTTAGAAAGTTGGATTTTAGCGTCGCCGTTGGCAATCCGATTGAAAAATCATACGACAAAATGATGGAAAGATATGGCGGCAGAGTAGTTGGCATTTTCAAAGAAGAGTTCAGATGTTATGACGGAAAATATTACGACAAGAAGTGCTACGAGATTTTTCGGGACGATTATATGAAACATAGGAGGACGACAAGATGTTAGTTGTAAATCTGTTTGGAGCGCCGGGGAGCGGCAAATCAACTGGTGCGGCATATATTTTTTCACAATTAAAAATAGCCGGGGTCAACGCTGAGCTGGTCACAGAATTTGTCAAGGACAAGGTTTGGGAGAACAATGAAGAGGTGTTCAAGAATCAGGCGTATATCTTTGGCAAGCAGAGTTTCAAAATGAGCCGATGTCGGGATAAGGTTGACGTGATAGTAACGGACTGCCCGCTGCTTTTATCCGCATTATATAACAGCGACGAAATTCTGGGCGAAGAGTTTAATAATGTGGTACATAGGGTTTTTGATTCATACGAGAATATGAACTTCCTCATTAACCGAGTAAAAGCATATCAGCCGGTCGGAAGGTTGCAGACAGAAAAAGAATCCGATCAAATCCAAGGTTCTTTAATGTCTTTATTGACAACCATGAGAGTTCCTTATGAAATCAAAAATGGCAATATAGCTGGCTACAATGAGATAATCGACGATGTCTTATACTACATTTGAAAGGAGAAAAATGGGACAAAAGCATAATATTACAGACCTACACCAAATGCAGTCGTTGCCGCTTAAAGCAAAAATCGCGATGACAAACCTTCGTATCCAACAATGGGTCGAAGAATACGGAGAAGACGGGGTTTATGTGAGTTTTTCTGGCGGGAAGGATAGCATGGTGTTACTTGATTTAGTAAGAAAACTATATCCTGGTATCGTCGCGGTATTTGTGGACACCGGGCTTGAATATCCTGAAATCCGCGAGTTTGTGAAGCGTTTTGAAAATGTCGAATGGCTCAAACCTAAAAAAACTTTTCGGCGGGTTATCACAGAATACGGCTATCCTTTTATTTCAAAAGAAGTATCTGATAAGGTGTATGGTGCGCGACGTTATCTAAAAGAGTTAAAAGAGTATAATGCTCGCGGGGGGGCAATGTTCGTTATGCATGGGCGATCGCAGATCTTACCGGTATAGACCGGCGAATCGATCCAAATAATCCAGCATATCAAAATCTCTTGCATCCTAACCTAGATGCTCCAACCGAAAATTCTCGCTATCAGCAAATTATAGGCACATATCCCGGCAAAGACGGCAAGCCATCATCTTATAATTTCACAAAGTATCAATTCTTCTTGGACGCTCCGTTCGAAATTTCAGCAAGTTGTTGTCGAATCATGAAAAAATCGCCTGTTCATTCTTACGCCAGAAAAACTGGAAGAAAACCGATGACCGCGCAGATGGCGAGTGAAAGTCGATTAAGAACGTCGCAGTGGCTCAAAAATGGATGTAACGGATTTAATATGAAGTCGCCAATCAGCAATCCTATGAGTTTCTGGACGGAGCAAGATGTTTTGCTTTACATCAGGATTCGGCAGGACGAATACGATTCAAACTTACGCGACTGTAATCTTGAAGTTAAATGCAGCGCGGACAAACGTCGCAGAAAGATGGCGCGAAATTACATCAAGAAGCATAAGCGATTTGAGATCTGCTCTGTATATGGAGACATCGTCGGATCAAATGGCGAGAAAGAATCGCTGCCGAAAAATGTAGCAGATATGGGAGTGCTCGACTTAGATAGACCATTGCTCAAAACGACGGGTTGCGATCGTACCGGCTGTATGTTCTGTGGCTATGGGTGTCATTTGGAAAAGCCGGGAAACGGGCGGTTTGAGCGGATGAAGTTGACGCATCCAAAACAGTATGACTATATCATGCGACCCAGAGAACAGGGCGGACTTGGATACAAAGAGATAATTGACTGGATCAATGAGCATGGAAATTTTGATATTAGATATTAGAGAGCGGGGAGGTGATTAGATGACATTTGAAACAAGTCCCAGAATCAATAAGTGGATGCAGGACCATGTAAGACAAGGTTGCATAACTCGTGCAACTGCTGGTGAACAATTTGTTTTTACGTTTCTGCCAAGCGGCATCATAGATTGTCAGACAGTGAAATGTATGTGTTGCGGGAAGAAGTTTACGGATTATGTTGAATGAGGAGGCGGAGATGAATAAACGCGCACGAAAAAAGTCGCTGAAACAACATGGCAAATACGTCGCCCCCAAGGAGCTTTGGAATCTGGATTGCCGTATCGCCGAATTTGTCTTGCCCCGGCTGAGAAAGTTCAGGGAGGTCGAAGACGGTTGTCCCGGTTGCGGCGAAATGGATACGCATGAGAAATGGATGGCGGCTCTTGACAAGATGATCCTGGCTTTCGAATATGTTTTAGATCAGAGCGACTGGTGGATTGATGATCCCAAATATGATTATATTGACGGTCTACATATGTATAGCGCGCCGATCGAAGGCAGCAAATTTGAACGCCTAATCATTGAAAAAGAAGACTGGGTCGCCGAGATTGAAGAAAACCATAAGCGGGAAGAGCGGCGGCGGCAGGAAGTGATCGAAGAAGGATTGCAGTTGTTCGCAAAATGGCTTCAACGTTTATGGTGGTAGAGGAGGTTTATATGAAATTTGAGCATACAAAAGTTTGTAATCTTGACGGCGCTGTTCGTGGGCTTAGAAATCCGATGCAGAGCTGGGATCGCAGTGATAGCTATCAGTCTGATTTCACAGATGACGGCAAATGCGGTTTCGTTCTCGGAGCAAATGACTTGGAGCTAATGCAGCGCTTATTAAAGGCGTCGATCAAGGAAGGAAGTTCTCACAGTAAATTCATGCGTCAGATCATGGTTTGCGTTGATATTACCGCACCTCTCTTCTGGTGGAAAGAAGCCGATCAGTATCGTGTAGGCGTAATAACAAATAGTGAAAGCACCATGCATAAGCTGGCGTCTACGCCGATCACAATGGAGTGTTTCGAAATAGGCGATTACAACAAGGGCTTAATCAGCGAACTTGTCGATGGAGAGCAAAAATTCCTTTTTTCATCTTCCGAAGAACCGCCGTGTATTATTGATTGGTTGGAATCTCTTAGGCAGGCTTATCTTAAAACAAAAGATAGAAGATATTGGAAAGAACTCGTGCGTTGGCTTCCTGAATCCTGGCTTCAGACCCGCACCGTTACATTAAACTATGAGAACGTCCGTAATATGTACTTCCAGCGACGTCATCATAAACTCACGGAATGGTCGGAACAATTTGTTGCGTGGGTTGAGTCGCTGCCGTATGCAAAAGAGCTGATTATGTATGAAGGAGATACCAATGAGTAAAAAAACAATCTTTCTTGTCGCAGGTAGAAGCGCGGCGGGAAAAAGCAGCCTTGTCCATGCAGTGTGTGAAAAGACCGGTCTCGTACCGGTCAAATCATACGCGACCCGTCCGCCGCGTCCCGGAGAAACCTCTGAAAACTCCGATCATATCTTTATTTCAGAGGAAGACGTCGCAGAATATGAAAATGATATGGTAGCTTACACAGAAATCAACGGAGCCAAATATTTTGTGACCCGCGAAATTCTGGATGAATCAGATATTTATGTAATTGACCCCGCTGGAATCAAATTCTTACTGGATACCGTCGGGGACGAATATAATTTTATTCAAGTTTATATCCGCGTCCCAAGCTCTACGGCAAAGCAACGGGCAGCACAGCGCGGCGATGCCGTGTTTGAAGAGCGACGAAAATCAGAGGACGAACATTTTAGCCAGTACGAACACGATATGCCGTGGCAGTACCATATTCTGAACGATGGAACCTTTGAAAGCGGCGTGGAAAAACTGGAACGAATCATACGAAAGGAGCAGGAGCGTGCAAAAGCAGAGACTAATTCTTGATTTTGACGGAACAATCACCGATTCAATCGCATCCATTGTTTCTATATATAATGAAGATTTTCGGTATTATGCCGGGTTCACGCCGGTAGCGCCGGAAAGCATCAAGACGTGGGGAATGGTAGAGCTAGAGCTGGCAAATCCTTGGTATATTGATGCTCTTTGGAACCAGCCGCGATTTTTTGAGCGTCTACAATTTATGCGCGACGGAGAAGAAGTTATCCGTATGTTGTCGTCGCAGTATTCGATTGAAGTGGCGTCGATGTGTCCTCAACCAAACGGCATCGGCAAAGAACGCTGGATCCAAAAACATATGCCTTACATTTCTAAAATTCATATCATCAATCCGGACGAATTTACGGATAAATCCCATTTAGATATGAGCGATGCAATTTTTATTGATGACAATATGAAATATTTAAGCGCGACTAATGCCAAAAAGAAGATCTGCTTCGGTAAGGTTTATGAGTGGAATAAAGGCTGGGACGGGCTGCGCTGCGCGAACTGGAATGAAGTCGCGGCAGAGTTGCTTTTAGACGATTGAGAGGAGGTGAAAAAGGGTAAGTGATAGCAACCGTAGGAATGTTAAAGAGATCTCTCCCCTGCGACGACGATTTCATCACAATCATGATTGAAAACAGGGAATATATTATTGACGGGCTTCGCCGGGTTCCGAATTACACGGAGTCCCCAAGCTCGCACGTATGTTTGGAGTGCCGAAGTTGTGGGACGGGCGAGATCCGAAGATAGAAAGGAGAGGATAAGTTGGCAAAAAAAATAATTAAACGAAATGGCGAAGAAGTCGATTTTGACCAGGCAAAGATTGTGAATGCGATCACGAAAGCGAATAAAGAAGTTGACCGGATTCATCAGATGACCGCATACCAGATTGAAGCCGTCGCGTCATCTATTGCCGAGCAGGTACAGAAGGCGCCGCACGCGGTAAATGTAGAGGATATTCAAGACATGGTCGAAACCGGCATCATGGAGGTACGCGGCTATGAAGTCGCCCAGAAATATGTGCGTTACCGTTATCGTAGAGAGTTGAAGCGCAAATCAAACACAACGGACAATGGCATTCTGACACTTTTAGATCATGTCAACGAGGAGGTTAATCAGGAAAATTCCAACAAAAATCCAATGATTAATTCTACCCAGCGCGATTACATGGCGGGCGAAGTTAGCAAGGATCTGTCGGAGCGTGTACTGCTGCCGGAGGAAATTGTTCGCGCACATAAAGAAGGAATCATTCATTTCCATGATAGTGATTATTTTGCACAGAGAGAACATAACTGCGACTTAATTAATCTGGAGGATATGCTGCAGAACGGCACTGTGATCAGCGAAACGATGATTGAGAAGCCACACAGTTTCTTTACTGCCTGCAACGTCACGACTCAGATCGTAGCGCAAGTAGCCAGCAACCAGTATGGCGGACAGTCGTTTTCTCTTGCACATTTGGCGCCATTTGTCGATATTAGCCGCCAGAAAATCCGGGATGCAGTCGTCGAAGAGCGTACCGCGTGCGGCGACTCATTAGATGAAAACACAATCAATCACATCGTCGAGAACCGTCTGAAAACAGAGGTTAAGAGTGGTATCCAGACAATCCAGTACCAGCTCATTACTCTAATGACCTGCAATGGACAGGCTCCGTTTGTTACGATGTATATGTATTTGGATGAGGTCCCGGAAGGACAAACCAGAGATGACCTCGCGATGATCATTGAAGAGGTGATGCGCCAGAGAATGCAGGGTGTCAAAAATGAGAAAGGCGTCTGGATCACACCGGCGTTTCCAAAACTCATCTACGTTCTGGATGAAGACAACATCACCGAAGAGTCGAAGTATTGGTATCTAACCAAGCTGGCAGCAAAGTGTACCGCAAAACGGATGGTTCCGGATTATATTTCCGCCAAAATCATGCGCGAGATGAAAAACGGCGCTGTTTACACTTGTATGGGCTGTCGTTCCTTTTTAACAGCCGAAGACGGCATCAGAAATCCAGACGGAAGTATGAAGTTTTATGGGCGTTTCAACCAGGGCGTTGTCACAATCAATCTAGTAGATGTGGCGTGTTCATCCGGTGGCGATATGGAGCGCTTCTGGCAGATTCTCGATGAGAGACTGGAACTGTGTCATCGTGCGTTACGTTGTCGTCATGAGAGATTACTCGGTACACCGTCAGATGTGGCGCCGATCCTCTGGCAACATGGCGCTCTCGCGAGACTAAAAAAAGGCGAAACGATTGATAAACTGCTTTATGGCGGCTATTCAACTATTTCGCTTGGATATGCGGGGCTTTATGAAATGTGTAAGTATATGACTGGAAAGAGTCACACCGATCCGGATGCAAGACCATTTGCGCTGAAAGTTATGCAGCGTTTGAACGACAAGTGTGCCGAGTGGCGCGCGGCAGAAAACATCGCCTACTCGGTTTATGGAACACCACTTGAATCCACGACCTATAAGTTTGCAAAATGCTTGCAGAAACGGTTCGGTATCATTTCGGGTGTCACAGACCATAACTACATCACAAACAGCTATCATGTCAATGTGCGCGAAGACATCGACGCATTTACAAAACTCACGTTCGAGTCTGAATTCCAGAAATTATCCCCAGGCGGAGCCATTAGCTATGTAGAAGTACCTAATATGCAGAATAATATTCCGGCTGTGCTCGCGGTCATGCAGCATATTTACAAGCATATCATGTATGCAGAATTAAATACTAAGAGCGATTATTGCGAATGCTGTGGTTATGACGGCGAGATCAAGATTGTTGAGGATGAGGCTGGCAAGCTGGTGTGGGAGTGCCCGAATTGTGGCAACCGCGACCAGAATAAAATGTCAGTCGCACGTCGTACCTGCGGTTACATCGGGACTCAGTTCTGGAACCAGGGACGTACCCAGGAAATCCGGGATCGGGTGCTGCATCTGTAAAATAAGTTGTTGAATAAAAGAGTCAGAATTTCTGTTCGGCAGCGATTCTGGCTCTTTGAGTATAGGAGAAAGTATGCATTACTGTGCGATTAAGAAAAATGACATTGCCAATGGACCTGGAGTACGCATCACCTTGTTTGTTTCTGGCTGCGACCATCATTGCAAAGGCTGTCATAACCCTCAGACATGGGATCCGGAAGCAGGACAGATTTTCGACGATGCGGCATATGAACAGATTTTTAAAGAGTTGTCGAAGGATTACGTCGCAGGAATTACGATAAGCGGTGGCGATCCTCTTTACGCAGGCAATATTAGACAGATTCGTCCATTGCTCTATTTGATTAGGACAAATTTTCCAAATAAGACGATCTGGCTGTATACGGGCTACACATGGGAACAGCTTTGGTATGATGACAAGTTTGATGTGGAGGGCGGGATCGTTGAAAATCAATGGCGTAGGGCAATCACCGTTATGTGTGATGTAGTTGTTGATGGTGAGTACAAGGAGTCTTTTCGCGACCTTAGTTTGGCATTTCGCGGGAGTTCCAACCAACGACTTATTGATGTGGCAAAAACATTCAGTGCCGAGGAGGTGGTTTTATGGGAATCGTGATCGGAAGTTTTGTCTGGCTGTTATGGACTATTTTGACCGTAATCGTCAGCGTGGTGATTTCGGCGATAGGCGGCTTGATTTGCGTTGCGGCTGCAATTTTTGTTTCACCCGCAGCATTGATCGCAAGTTTGATACAGTTCGGAGATAAAAAGAGAAGTATATAGTGTTAGGCGAAAATAAGAAAGGAGATACATATGAGTTTAGTACAGCACAATGTATGCAAATTAAAAGACGGGCGTGAGCTGAATTTTGATTCGCGTTGCAATTATGTGGAGGTCAACGGCGGATTCGCCTGGTTCTATGCGATTAATCCTGAGAACAAACAGAGAAATCTTTTATTACAGGCGGTAAACGTCGATGAGATTGCAAGAATCATCCATGAATTTCCAGCAGATCTCTACGATGAAATTATGAAACCGCAGTCTAAAATCGCGGTTCCGGAGAAAAAGATTATCACGCCGTAAGGTTTGATATAGCAACTATTAACCCTTGTATAAAGGAGGTTTCATGAAAAAGGCTTTTATCGTCGCGGCGACGATTGCTTCACTGTTTGTCATGCCTGGCTCGGTACAGGCAGGGGAGATGAATATGAAAACCGCTGTTGAAATGGCGGCACAGGACGAATTGGAAACAAAAACAATGTATGCACATGGCGCATTTGAAATTTACGCCGAACCGGATACCACTTCCGAGGTAAAAGGCGTCGCGATGGAGAACACTTCATTTGACGCAGCATTCACCGAAAATGGCTGGACGATGATCTTGGCGGAAGATGGTGTGGCTTTTATCGAGGCGGCGAATCTTTACGAGGAACCGGTGAACCATAACTATTCCGACCACGACTTATATCTTCTGGCTCATCTAATCGCCGGAGAAGCGCAACCGTGTGATGATATGGAACAAAGATATGTAGCGTCGGTGGTACTTAACCGGGTAGCGGACAGTCGCTTTCCAAACTCATTAGAAAACGTTATTTTCCAGAAAAGACAATATGCCTGTATTCCAGATGGTAATTTTTACCGGCAACCGACCGAGCGGAACTGGGCGAACGCTAAATGGATACTTGAAAATGGCAGTATTCTTCCGGGAAATGTGGTATGGCAGTCCGGCGGGAAGCAGGGACGCGGCGTGTACCTAAAAACACCGTGGCATTATTTCTGTTACTAAAATATGGAGGACGTTCTTCTGAATGTCCTCTTTCTAAACTTGAGAAAGGCGAGCAATGACAAAAGAATCTGTACCTATTTGGGAGAAGGCGGCACTGACATTAGAGGAAGCCGCGGCTTACACCAGCATCGGAATCAATAAGTTAAGAGAGCTGACAAATAATCCTCGATGCGAATTCGTTATTTATGTGGGAAGAAAAAGGTTGATTAAAAGGAAAAATTTAGAAAAATATCTGTCAGAAAACATTGAATTGTAGACTTTTGGTGCTTCATGTGCTAACATAATAGCACATAAGGCTTTTCTCATTTAAGAAAGGAGTTTTAAATCGTATGGGAAAAGACCTAAAAGGGAAGGAGCTTGGCATCGGCATAACCCAACGAAAAGATGGGTATTACGTGGGGCGATACACAACCTTTAGCGGAAAGCGGAAGCAGAAAATTTTTAAAAAGTTTCAAGAATGCAGAAAGTGGGTTGCGAATGCAGAATATGACGACAAACACCGCAATCTCAATTTTCCAGATGAAATATTGGTTTCCGAATGGTATAATTATTGGATCGGGATGAAAAAAAGGAAGCTTAGAATTTCAACAATTAATACTTATGAAACCAATTATAAGAATTATATCAAACCTGTAATCGGCGACAAAATGTTGGCTAAGGTAACATCTATGGATTGCCAGTTAATTTTGAATAATATGTCTGATGCCGGAATGAAAACAGCCTCTATTAAAAATATAAAGATAATTTTGAAAGACCTATTGGAATACGCCGTACAAAATGATGTTCTTTCAAAAAACCCTTGTGGTAAACGTATTGAATATAAAATTGGACAAAAATCCAATCCAAGAAAAGCGTTGACCATTGATGAGCAAAAAACTTTGTGCAAGGGCATTATAGGCAACGAATTCGAATATGTATATGTTTTAGCCCTACAAACCGGATTAAGAATCGGGGAAATATCCGGGCTGCAATGGAGCGATGTCGATTTGAAAAATAAAGCCATACATATTCGCCATTCGCTGAGTTATGATAGCAAAATACAAAGTTGGAGAATTGGAGATCCTAAAAGTGAAGCTGGCTTTAGAAAAGTGCCTTTAACTGCGGAAGCGATAAGAGTGTTGTCGCTGCAAAAAGAAAAAGATAAACAAATTGAATCGGCAGAGCAAGAATGGGAAAGTTACGTATTTCTGCGTAAGAATGGTACGCCTCTGATTATGGGGAATGTTGATTCAGCTTTGCGAACTGTGTGCCGCAGGGTTGGGATACGTGAAATCTCAATGCATATCCTCAGACACACATTTGCTACGCGATGTATTGAAGGCGGAATGTTACCAAAGACGTTGCAAACGCTCTTAGGACACGCAGATATTACTACCACAATGAACCTCTATGTAGACACCACAGAAGACCAAAGTGAAAAAGAAATTTACTTGGTCGAAAGTGCTTTATCAGTAAATGGTACATAATTGGTACATGATTAACATGATAAGGCGAAAAACATCGTAAAATCAATATTTTTTTGATGTTAATTTGGCAAATGTAAAAAACTCATAAAAACTCTTGAAATAGATATTAATTATTAAAAAAAATGAA
>ERZ773248.74-NODE-74-length-137446-cov-8.294299_pt1 | contig 137446 bp, 129 predicted proteins | sample MGYA00580518_ERZ773248 | MGnify/ENA primary metagenome ERZ773248 (study PRJEB29015, sample SAMEA2737762) | human gut metagenome | biome: human gut; feature: human-associated habitat; material: faeces | place: China | collected 2012 ...
AGATAAAGAAAGTGCAATTGTGGAGGCATTGAAGCATTTTAAGATGATTCAGCAGGAATAAAAGGAGTTTGATAAAAAGAAATTTATGGAGAATAAAGCTGATGAACAACAAAAGAATAATTATAGGAGTCACTATCGGAATAATCGCAGCAATACTTTGGAGCGTTGTTTTTATAAATGTCTTAAATAGCATGGCTGGAATTGGAATCGGAATATGTCTGGGTATATCTTTTGGTATATCTGGCAGTCTTATTTTTTAAAAAAAGATAAAGATATATGAAAATGTTATTTTTTCCGGCTTTAGTACACTTAATTTTGTCCTTTCCACAATGGCTGGAATGGCATTGCGGGAAAATGATATCGGTTATGCGAGATTTCTGTTAGGGAAAGTACAGGCAGTTGCCCATATATTGGAAATGGGAAAATATAATGAGTATTCTCCAATGCTTGATATTGTATCGTCAGGTTCTTGATTTGTATGCTACTAGTGTAGATTACAATCCTCATAGCGAAGAGTCTGTTATATTCTTTAAAATTGTTCAGAATAAACTTCACTATGCAGCACATGGTCATACTGCGGCAGAGGTTATAGATCAGCGGGCAGATGCAGAAAAGCCATTTATGGGACTTACTTCATTTGCCGGAGAATTACCAGCATTAAAATATATAGGAATTGCAAAAAATTATCTGGAAGTGGACAAGCTAGCCATAGAGCGGGAAGAAGTCAATTTGATGTTGGACGGTATCCTGTAACGAGTGCTCTCAAAAGATTTCAGACTTCTGCTCATCTTTATACAATCTTAATTTCAAAACAAACTTACTTACGCCCATTTAATACAAATAAAGATAGAGTAAAGGCAATATAAAAAAGAAATTAAGATTATGGGGATATAGTTATGCAACAGACAAACAGATCAAGACATAGACATATGACATCATTTCAAGTGATTAGTTTAGGGTTTTTATCCGTGATTCTCTTAGGTAGCCTGCTTTTGATGCTACCGATTGCTACAAAAAGCGGTCAGTGTACCTCCTTTTTGGATGCTTTGTTTACCTCAACTTCTGCGGTTTGTGTGACGGGACTGGTTATTAATGATACGGCAACCTACTGGTCTTTATTTGGACAAGGAATTATTTTACTGCTGATTCAAATCGGAGGTATGGGAATTATTACGATTGCTATTGCGATTGCTGCTATATCCGGACGCAAAATTGGGTTGATGCAGCGAAGTACCATGCAGGAGGCAATTTCAGCTCCAACGGTGGGTGGCATTGTGCGGAGAACGCAATTTATTATCCGGATTACTATTCTTATCGAAATCATTGGTGCGGCTCTTTTAGCCCCTGTTTTTTGCAGGGACTTTGGGTTTTGGAAAGGAATATGGTATTCGCTGTTCCATTCTATTTCTGCTTTTTGCAATGCAGGATTTGATCTAATCGGTATAAGAACTCCTTTTTCCTCGTTGACCTCTTATTCTGTACAACCGATTGTAAATCTTGTAATTATGGCGCTGATTGTTGCAGGAGGTATTGGATTCCTTACATGGGAGGATATAAAGATTCATAAATGGCATTTCAAAAAATACAAGATGCAAAGCAAGGTGATTTTTATGGTAACAGGACTATTGATATTCTTACCGGCTCTTTACTTTTTTTGTTTTGAATTTTCAAATGTTCCTCTTACAGAAAGAGTATGGGTTTCCTTGTTTCAATCCGTTACACCGAGAACTGCAGGATTTAATACGGCAGATTTGACTTTACTCAGTGAAGTTGGGCAAATGCTTATCATTATTCTGATGCTTATCGGTGGCTCTCCCGGTTCCACTGCAGGTGGTATGAAAACGACAACTCTTGCAGTTCTCGTTTCATCGGCATTATCTGTATTTAGGAAAAAGGAACACACCCATTTTTTCGGCAGACAAATTCCAGATGGCACTATCAGAAATGCAGCTACAATTTTTTTGATGTATATCGTTTTATTTCTTGTGGGAGGAATGGTAATTAGCAGTACAGAAGATATTCCACTTATGACCGCTTTGTTTGAGACGGCGTCGGCAATCGGAACAGTAGGGTTATCGCTGGGAATAACTCCTGATCTGGGGATTGTTTCACATATAATCTTGATTTGCCTGATGTTTTTTGGCAGAGTGGGAGGATTGACCTTGATTTTTGCCACCGTTTCTGAAAAAAAGTCTAACGGTTCAAAATATCCTCAGGAAAAAATTACAGTAGGTTAAGGAGAATAAAAAAATGAAATCAATATTACTTATTGGTCTGGGAAGATTCGGACGGCATATTGCTATAAAATTAGATGAATTGCATCATCAGGTGATGGCGGTAGATAAAGAAGAGACTCGAGTTGATGCTGTACTTCCCTTTGTAACTAACGCTCAGATTGGGGATGCGACGAATGAGGATTTTTTAAGTTCGCTTGGTGTTGGAAATTTTGATGTTTGTATTGTGGCTATCGGAGATAACTTTCAGAATTCATTGGAAGTAACGTCCCTTTTGAAGGAACTCGGTGCAAGAATGGTGGTGTCTCGTGCCGCTCGTGATGTTCATGCAAAATTTCTTTTACGGAACGGCGCAGATGAAATTGTTTATCCCGAAAGGCAGCTTGCCGATTGGGTTGCAATCCGTTATAGTGCTGATCATATTTTCGATTACGTAGAACTAGATGAAGAACATGCAATTTTTGAAATATCTATACCGGGAGAATGGATAGGAAAAACAATCGGTCAGTTGGATATACGAAAAAAATATAACATCAATATTATGGCGCTGAAAACAAATGATATTATGAATTTGAAAATAAGTTCCGATACGCAGTTGTTAAAGGACAGTACCATGCTTGTTCTTGGGGAGACGAAACATATTCAAAAATGTTTTCATATTTAATTTTTGAAAGAAGTTGGTGATATGAAAGATTTTGTTTTATTTATAGTGGTATTGGCAGCATTTATTTATGGTTATTTTCTTATGAAAAAACTGGACAAATTTCTCGAGGAAAATCAATCCCAAAAACTTATTTCAGATTCTAAGCTCAGGATTGGATTTGAAACACCTGCAATCATAGATTCTATTGCAGATCTATTAGAACAATTTTCAAGCGAATATCCAGACTATGAGTTGAACCTGTTTTACGGTTCTGTAAGTGAAATAATAAATGGGCTAGAAAATAATAAACTTGATTTTGGCTTTATCATAGAAAGTCACAACGATATTTTGAAAGATGAGTATTGTTCCTTATCCCTTCAAATAAAGCAGAGTGTCATTACTCCAGACTCTATAGACACTGCGGTATATCCCATCAATACGATTGAAAAACCAGTGAGAGTGATATGGCAAAATGACACTAATTGTATGAAGGGGCTATTTGTCGAAAAATTGCGTGATTTTTCGGAGCATTTTTTGCTTTCGGCTAAACGCCCAAATGGAAAAAAAGAAGAAAAGGTGGTATAATCTCTATGCAATTTTAATTTCAGTGTTAAAATACTTTTCTGAAATTTACTTATTATTCTATATAATGTTTTTGTATAAGGAGATGACCGTATGGGTGAAAGCAGACACAATCCGAATCAGTTATTAAAGGCAATCCAAACTGATGAAGGAAACCGTAATAAAGGACATTTGAAAATCTTTTTCGGATACGCAGCTGGTGTGGGTAAAACCTACGCCATGTTAGAAGCGGCTCATATGGAAAAACAGCAGGGAATTGACGTGGTAGCCGGTTATGTAGAACCCCACGCACGCCCCAAAACAGCAGCTCTTTTGAATGGCTTAGAAGTTCTTCCTACAAGCGAAGTTCTCTATAATGGTATGATACTGAACGAATTCGACATTGACATGGCACTGAAAAGAAAACCACAGCTTATCCTTGTAGATGAACTTGAGCATACGAATGCCGAAGGATGCCGTCATGCAAAAAGGTATCAGGACATTAAGGAGCTTTTGAATGCAGGGATAGATGTCTATACGACTGTCAATGTTCAGCATATTGAAAGCCTTTGTGATACAGTTGCATCCATTACGGAAATTGTTGTACGTGAACGCATCCCGGATTCTCTGTTTGATAATGCAGATCAGGTTGAATTAATAGATATTGAACCACAGGATTTGATCGACCGTTTGAATACAGAAAATGTACACAGACAGACACAGGCAAAACAGGCGGTAGAAAATTTTTTTACAATAGAAAATCTGACAGCTCTCCGGGAGATTGCACTACGTCGATGTGCGGACAGGGTGAATATCCTCACAGAAAATGCCCGCATAAAAAATCATGGAGATTATCACACAGACGAACATATTCTTGTATGTCTATCTTCTTCTCCATCCAATACGAAAATTATCCGTACCGCCGCAAAAATGGCTTCTGCTTTTAAAGGGGAGTTTACGGCTCTGTTTGTAGAACCCCCCGATTTTTCGGAGATGAGCGAGGAAAATGTAAAACGCCTGCGTTCAAATATTCGTCTTGCTGAGCAGCTTGGGGCAAAAATTGAAACAGTTTACGGAGAAGATGTTCCGTTTCAGATTGCGGAATTCACCCGTTTGTCCGGTGTGTCAAAGATTGTGATCGGACGTAGTTCTGCTACAAAACGGCATTTGCTTAGCAAACCGACCCTGACAGAAAAATTGATTGATTATGCCCCTAACCTGGAGGTGCATATTATTCCGGATACGGTTTCTAATGCGGCAGTGTATCAGTTAAGAGAGGGAAGGAAAAAGAACCATATCCTATTCTCTGTCACTGATACATTAAAATCTGCTGCGATTTTGATTTTATCCAGTTTAGTCGGAATGATTTTCCAGAAATTTGGATTTGACGAAGCAAATATCATTACTGTTTTTGTTTTAGGCGTTCTTGTCACCGCTGTCATCACGAAACATCAGATATACAGCCTAATTTCCTCGATTGTAAGTGTTTTGGTCTTTAATTTCCTGTTTACGGAACCTCAATTTACCTTGCAGGCGTATGATCAGGGTTATCCTGTTACTTTTATTATTATGTTTTTGGCGGCATTTTTAACCGGTTCTCTTGCTATACGGATTAAAAACCAGGCAAAACAGGTGGCACAATCTGCTTACCGTACCAAAGTGTTATTTGATACAAACCAGCTATTGCAACAGGCAAAAGATAAAAATGAAATTGTATCTGCAACTTCGAATCAGCTCATTAAACTCTTGGAAAAAGATATCGTTTTTTCTTTAACTGATGGAGAAGTGTTGGATACGCCACATATTTTTTCTGCAACGGAGGAAAATTTGGAATCGTGTATTTCCGAAAATGAAAAGGCTGTTGCCGGCTGGGTATTGAAAAACAATAAACGTGCCGGAGCTACAACAGGAACGCTTTCCAATGCAAAATGCCTGTACCTTGCTGTTCGCAGCAACAGTATGGTATATGGAGTTGTTGGAATCGTGATGGGGGAAACACCTCTTGATCCATTTGAAAACAGTATTCTACTGTCCATTCTCGGAGAATGTGCCCTGGCTTTGGAAAATGAGAAAAATGCCCGTGAGAAACAGGAGGCGGCTATCCTTGCAAAAAATGAACAGTTGCGAGCGAACCTGCTGCGTGCTATTTCACATGATTTGAGGACACCGCTGACATCCATTTCCGGTAATGCCAGCAACCTTTTGTCCAATGGCGATTCCTTTGATAATGATACAAAAAAGCAGCTGTACATGGATATTTATGATGATTCCATGTGGCTAATTAACCTTGTAGAAAACCTGCTGGCTGTAACCCGAATTGAAGAAGGACGGTTAAATCTCCGTATAACGGAAGATTTGATGGATGACGTGATCACAGAAGCGTTACATCATATTAACCGAAAGAGTGAAGAACATCATATTTCCGTTGAAAGCAAAGAAGAATTTCTTCTTGCAAAAATGGATGCAAAGCTTATTGTTCAAGTAATCATCAATATTGTTGATAATGCTATCAAATATACACCTAAAAATTCTCATATTGTTATTCGGACAGAAAAGCAGGGAAAACAAGCAATCGTATCTATATCGGATGACGGAAACGGAATTGCTGACGAAATAAAGCCACGGATATTTGACATGTTTTACAGTGGTGCAAATCAAATCGCAGACAGCCGCCGAAGTTTAGGACTTGGATTATCTTTGTGCAAGTCCATTATTAACGCCCACGGCGGAGAACTTACTGTTTCAGATAATCTGCCGCACGGAACAGTATTTACATTTACATTACCGGCAGGGGAGGTCAAAGTATATGAATAAGTCACTAATATTAGTTGTAGAAGATGACACATCTGTCAGAAATTTAATTACAACAACCTTAAAAGCACACGAATACCGATATCTGACGGCGCCCGATGGTCAATCGGCAATTTTAGAAGCATCTTCACACAATCCGGACATTGTTTTACTTGATTTAGGACTTCCTGATATGGATGGCGTTGAGATTATTAAAAAAATCCGTACTTGGTCAAACATGCCAATTATCGTAATCAGTGCTCGCAGTGAAGATACCGATAAAATTGATGCGTTGGATGCTGGTGCAGATGATTATTTAACAAAGCCATTTTCTGTTGAAGAACTGCTTGCCAGACTACGAGTCACGCAAAGAAGGTTATTGATGATGCAAAAAGTATCCTCTGCCGAAGCGGTTGTTTTTGTAAACGGAAAACTTCGTGTAGATTATGCTGCAGGTTGTGCTTATTTGAATGAAGAAGAGTTGCATTTAACACCTATTGAATATAAGTTGCTTTGCCTGTTGACAAGGAATATAGGAAAAGTTCTGACCCATACTTTCCTTACGCAAAGCATTTGGGGAAGTAGTTGGGATAATGATATTGCCTCCCTTCGTGTGTTTATGGCAACACTTCGTAAAAAAATCGAGAAAGAACCGAACTCTCCACAATATATCCAAACACACATTGGTGTTGGGTATCGGATGCTGAAAGTTGATTGAACTTCACAACACCATAGTTAGAATTGGAATATAAGCTGTAGATCTGTATAAGAGACCTGTACGCACGGTTCTCTGGAAAGGTAGTTTATCCTATTTTTGAAGAAATTGGAATAGATTAGTGTTACAATAGAAAAAAACAAATTTTCGAAAGGCGAGCATTATGAAAACCAGACAGCAGGCAGTTGATTATGGATTAACTTTTAAAGATACATATATGGAAACTCCTTTCAGGAACACTAATTGGCAGCTTATTAGAGTGAAAGGTAGCAAGAAAGCATTTCTTTGGATTTATGAAAGGAACGGTTTTGTTAATCTTAATGTGAAAGTTGATCCACAGTGGAGAGATTTTTGGAGAGAAACTTACAAGTCTGTAATTGCAGGATATCATCAGAATAAGGAACATTGGAATACTATTATTCTTGATGGAACTATATCTGATAAGGAAATCAAAAGAATGATAGCTGAAAGTTATGATATTATTACGGACAGCCCAACTAAGCGAATTTATGAAGCTGTGAAGAAGATTCCAAAGGGACACGTTGCCACTTATGGAAGAATTGCTGAAATGGCAGGTGAGCCTAAGATGGCAAGGGCTGTGGGCAATGCGCTACACAAGAATCCTGATCCGGAGCATATTCCATGTTTTCGCGTGGTTAATTCTAAGGGTGAACTTTCAGGTGCATTTGCTTTTGGTGGTGAAAATGAGCAGGCAAGAAGACTTATGGCGGACGGAGTTGAAGTGGTTAATGGCAAGGTTGACTTAAAGAAGTATGGAATTTAAAAACCTGCATATACTGACTAAAAACGTCAAAATCTTGAAGAAATGTCAAAAAATAGCTGTAATCCCTTTAAATAAAGGGATTCTCAAAATTAAAAATCAGAATCATAATTTATGTTCAATTTGAATCTATTCTTATTAAAAGTAATAATTCCTTCATCCTGCATTTTCCCCAGTTCTTTAGAAAGTGCACTACGGTCAAGGTTAAGGTAGTCAGCCATTTGCTGGCGGTTAAATGGAATCTGAAATTCTGTATTATTGTGTTTAATGGACTGGTTTGACAGGTAAGTCAAAACTCGTCCACGAACACTTTTTGACGAAGTGCAGAATATTCTTGTTGATAATGTTAAATTCTTTCTTGTGGAAAGCACCAAAAGATTATAAGTAAAGGTGTTGTACCATGAAGCACTGTTATTGATTGGCGCAAAAATCTGTCTCATATTAAGCATAAGTATTGTGGAATCTTTTGTGGCAACTGCGTCCACCATCATAGGCTCATTGCAAAGGGCGTAGCTTTCGGCGAAAATCTGTCCAACATCAATGTTACTTAGAATACTTTTGTTGTCCCACATATCTATCATTTCAATATTTATGCTACCTTCCAGCACAATTCCAATTTCGTGTACAATGTCTCCGGCTCTAAATATGAAAGAATTTTTCTTATATTTTTTCTCAGTCATACAATGTTTGTTTTTCATGTCTTCAATTTGTTCCAAAGTTAATCCTTTAAACAAGGGTATATTTAAAATAATCATAAAACTCCTTTTTGGTTGCCATAACCACCGAAAATATAAGAAAAGTATACTATAATCCTAAAATGTAAACAAGATTACAGAAATGACTTTAAATTAAAAACAAAATTAAAAGTCAAAATATGTAATTTTTTCAAAAAAATGATTTAAGATAGAAATAATACTTTTTAAGAGAGGTTCAAAATGATTAGAAGAGTAATAAATATTGATGAAGAAAAATGTAACGGTTGTGGTATTTGCGTTAATGCCTGCCACGAAGGTGCAATAGGTCTTGTTGACGGAAAGGCTAAGCTTCTTAGAGATGATTATTGCGACGGTTTAGGTGATTGCCTTCCAACTTGCCCTACAGGGGCTATTACTTTCGTTGAAAGAGAAGCGGCTGCATATGATGAAGCAGCAGTTAAGGAAAATATGCGTAAGAAAGCGGAAGCAGAAAAGAGTCAGGGAAAAACTCCTGTTGCGCATCAGGGGTGTCCCGGACAGAGAATGATGCAACTTAACAGAAACAGGGAAGAAAAGGTTGAAACTAATGTTGAATTAACTTCTAAGCTTGCCCAGTGGCCTGTTCAGATTAAGCTTGTGCCAATTAACGCACCTTATTTTGATGGAGCTAACCTTTTAATAGCAGCAGATTGTACAGCTTATGCTTACGCTAATTTCCATCAGGAATTTATGAATGGAAAGATTACAATTGTAGGTTGTCCAAAGCTTGACGCAGTGGATTACAGCGAAAAGCTTACGGAGATAATTAGAAATAATGACATTAAAAGTGTAACAATAGTAAGAATGGAAGTTCCATGTTGTGGTGGACTTGAAAATGCCGCAAAGACAGCATTGCAGAACAGTGGGAAGTTCATTCCATGGAATGTTGTTACAATATCAATTGACGGACAGATTCTATTATAAGAATTATTTAAAAACAAAAATAGCGAAGGTACCATAACGATACTTTCGCTATTTTTTGATAATTATTAATTAGCTTCATCATTCAGCATTTTGTCTTTCATTTTTTCAAAAATAAAGTCAGCATAAACGTTATTAATTTCTTTGATTTTTCTACGGCTTATTGGAATGGTTGAATTGTCACTTAATATGAAGCAGTTGTTTTCCTTATTGATAACTTCATAAAGATTAACAATTATTCCTTTGCAACAGCTTATTAAAAAAGAAAATGGTGAAATTAATTCTAAGAAGTTTCCGAAAGACATACGGAATGAAATATCGTTATGGGATTTGGTGTGAATAAAGATTTTGTGATTAATATATTCGCCATAAATAATATCGCGAAGGTATAGTTTTCGGTCATTAGGAAGAGTAATAAAAAGTGAAAGACGAGAATCAACCTTAATAAGTTTTTGTACCATGGTGTGAACCATATTTTGAGAAAAAGGTTTTAAAAGGTAGAAAGATGCGTCAACGCAATAGCTTTCGCTGGCAAATTCATTACTTGTAGTGCAGAAAATTATTTTCACTGATGCGTCTGTTTTACGAATCTGTCTGGCAACATCAACACCGGTAAGCTGATCCATAAAAATATCAAGAAAAACTATATCATACATACCTGGTTTCCATACAGAAAGGAATGTTTCACCAGTGCTGAAAAGTTGCTTAGTACAACTCGAATAAACAGTTCCCTGCAATTCTTTATCAATCATAGTTGTAAGTTTCTTGATTTCGCCATAGTCATCATCAACGAAAGCCAGTCTCATAAATATCCCCTCCTAAAAACAGTAATTTTACTAATAAAATTATAGCACAGTTTATTAAAATTTAAAAATAAAAATACCGTTTAAGTTAAAATAGCACCGCTTGAGTCAATTTTATTGAAAAAAACAGTGCTATGATGGATAATTCTTTTTGGGGGAAAGAGAAAGGTTTCAACGGGGGGAAGAAGCTTTTTTACATCAGAGTAAAGCAGGTTTACACTTTGGTATTATAGGGTAATAATGCATATTAAAAATGTCCGGAATAACGGACAACATTTGATTTGATGGGGGGATACATTAAATAGTAAGTGGTATTTTTTAGCGCGAAAAGTCGGAAATTAATTAAATCTGTAATTAAAGAGAGTGTGACGGGTAAGGTGTCATTTGCAGAAGAAAATTTTGCAGGTGGCGCCTTTCTACTTTTATATTGTAGTTATATATACAGAATATTCTGGAAATCTTTGTATTGTTATGTAGAAAAAATATGATATAATGTACGCGTATGCAATACAGATGTCGGAAGGTGTAGAACACCGGGGCATTTTAAACATCAAAAGGGCAAATTAAATAAAAGAGAGGTATGTACAATGAGCGCAAATGAATTAAAGCCTATTAAAGAAGGAAAAGTTCGCGAAATTTATGACAATGGCGACAGCTTAATTATGGTTGCAACAGACAGAATTAGTTGTTTTGACGTTATTTTAAATAACGAAGTTACTAAAAAAGGAACAGTATTAACTCAGATGTCCAAGTTTTGGTTTGATTTAACAGAAGATATTCTTCCAAACCATATGATTACAGTAGATGTAAATGAAATGCCTGAATTTTTCAGACAGCCAAAATTTGATGGAAACAGTATGATGTGCAAGAAGCTTGAAATGCTTCCAATTGAATGTATTGTTCGTGGATACATTACAGGTAGTGGTTGGGCAAGCTACAAAGAGAACGGTACAGTCTGCGGAATTAAGCTTCCGGAAGGCTTAAAGGAATCAGACAAGTTGCCAGAACCTATTTACACACCATCAACTAAGGCTGAAATCGGTGATCACGATGAAAATATTTCATATGAACAGAGTATTGAAGTTTTAGAAAAACAGTTCCCTGGAAAAGGCGAAGAATATGCTAAGAAGTTGAAAGACTGCACAATCGCTCTTTACAAGAAATGTGCTGATTATGCATTAGAGCGTGGAATCATTATTGCTGATACTAAGTTTGAATTTGGTTTAGACGAAAACGGAAACATTGTTATTGGTGATGAAATGCTTACACCTGACAGCTCACGTTTCTGGCCTGCAGATGGATATGAACCGGGACACGGTCAGCCATCATTTGACAAGCAGTTTGCACGTGACTGGTTAAAACAGAATGAAGGTCACAACTGGACATTACCTCAGGATATTGTAGATAAGACTATTGAAAAATATCTTCAGGCATATGAACTTTTAACAGGTGAAAAATTAAAATAAGTTAAATTTAAAAATTTATATAGATAATAGTGGTAACGGTGGTTGCCACTATTTCTTTGCGTAACGATAAATAATTAAGTTGGGACAAAATAGCAATTCTGCAAATCAACAAATTGTGTCGTTATGCTTAGGTTAGTAGAAAGAGGTTATTATGGATCAGACATTTATGAAAGAAAAAAACATATTGCCCCTTGTATTGTCTATGTCATTGCCAATGGTTATCTCAATGGCGGTAAATTCGCTGTATAACATTGTAGACAGCTATTTTGTGGCAAAACTAAGCGAAGAGGCAATGACAGCATTGGCACTGGTATATCCTATCCAAAATCTTGTAACATCAATAGGTGTAGGATTTGGCATCGGCATAAACGCACTTATTTCTTTTTATTTAGGCGCTCAGGAAAAGAATAATGCACACAAAGCCACAACAATTGGAATGGGACTTAGTGTAATACACGGCATAGTACTTACAATATTGTGCCTTTTGGGGATGCCTGGTTTTCTTAGAATGTTTTCATCTAATGAGTATACAATAAGTTTGACATTACAGTACTCCGATGTAGTATTTACATTCGCAATAGTATCAGTAATTGGAATTTCATTTGAAAAAGTATTTCAGGCAGTAGGGAGAATGAAAGTTTCAATGTTTAGTATGATATGTGGGTTTGTAACCAACATAGTACTTGATCCTTTAATGATATTTGGCATAGGTCCGTTTCCTACAATGGGAATAAGAGGGGCTGCAATTGCAACAGTACTTGGACAGTTTGTTTCACTGGCTGTATACATAATAATATATTTTGTAAGACCAATGCCTGTAAAAATAAAAATGTTATACATGGTACCTGATAAATTAATGATAAAAAGATTGTATTCAGTAGGAATCCCAGCCACATTAAATATGGCATTACCTTCATTGCTAATTTCAGCATTAAACGGAATACTTGCTGAATTTTCAGAAAAATACGTACTTGTACTTGGTGTATATTACAAACTACAAACATTCATATACCTAAGTGCAAACGGAATAATACAGGGCATAAGACCGCTGGTTGGCTACAACTATGGAGCAGGAGAACACAAGCGCGTAGACAAAATATTCAAAACAGCAATGAAACTAACAGTATCAATAATGATACTTGGAACAATACTTGCCTGGGTAATACCATACCAGCTTATAGGATTATTTACAGCAAATCCTGAAACAATAAAAATAGGCGTAACAGCCCTAAGATACATAAGCTGTGGTTTTGCAGTATCAGCAGTCTCAGTAACATGCTCAGGAGCCTTAGAAGGATTAGGCAAAGGAATGCCATCACTATTCATATCACTATCAAGATATGTAGTAATCATAATACCTGCAGCCTATATCCTAAGCAGATTCATAGACGCAAACGGCGTATGGGCAGCCTTCGTGGTAGCCGAATTTGTAACAGCAATATACGCCTACATAACATATAAAAAGAACACAAAAATAGAAAGTAAATAACTCTAATATATAAATATATTAAAAGGTACAATATATAAATACCATATACACAAAGAGGAAAAATCCCCTTAACCGTCTGTCGAAAACAAAAGGTTCCACCAAAACCTACCCCATTCGACAGACATAATAAACGCATTGAATATACTCCAAATCCGAGAGAAAAATTGACACAAGCAAACAATAGGCAGATTTTTGAAATTTTGCGAGCATAGTGTAAGCCAAAAATCAACTGTCTGAGCCGTAGGCGAGTTTTGATTTTTGGACTTACAATAAACGGCGGAGCAAAATAAAAAAATCAACGTGTTTGCGTTGCCAATTTTTCTCTCGGATTGAAGTGAATATAAAGGAGAAAAATATGTCTGCACAAAAAAACAAACAAATGGATATGCTTAATGGTCCACTTCTCAAAAAAATACTATTTTTCGCCATTCCCCTTGCAGCCAGCAGCATTCTGCAGCAGTTATTCAACTCTGCAGATGTTGCCGTTGTTGGACGTTTTGCAGGCAGCAAGTCTTTGGCGGCAGTTGGTGGCAACACTCCGGTAATTAGTTTGTTAATAAACCTGTTTGTAGGTTTGTCAGTTGGTGCCAACGTAGTCATTGGAAACTATATCGGACAGGGCAAAAAAGAAAAAGTTAAAGAAGCAGTACACACGGTTATGGCAATGGCTGTTATTTGTGGTGTATTTCTTTTAATTATAGGAACAGTTCTTGCAAGACCAATTCTTATGGCAATTAATACACCTGATGAAGTTTTACCATTGGCTATGCTTTATCTTAGAATATATTTTGTAGGCATGCCTTTTGTAATGGTATACAACTTTGGTGCAGCAGTGCTTAGAAGTATAGGCGATACCAAAAGACCGCTTTATGCCCTGATTGTGTCCGGCATTATAAATATATGCCTTAATTTAGTTCTTGTAATTGTTTTTAAATTAGATGTGGCAGGTGTTGCTATTGCAACTGTAATTGCAGATTGTGTCAGCGCAAGTCTTGTGACTTATTTTCTTATGACAGGGGATGAAATGGTAAGATTTAATCCTAAGAAAATGTCATTAAAGAAGGAACAGGTTATAAAAATTATAAAAATAGGTGCACCTGCAGGTTTACAGGGAGTAGTTTTCTCGGTATCAAATGTGTGCATTCAGTCAGCCATTAACGGCTTTGGTACAAAAGCAATTGCAGGTTCTTCAGCAGCATTAAATTATGAATATTTTACTTATTATGTTATTAATGCCTTTAACCAGACAACAGTTACTTTTACAAGCCAGAATTATGGGGCAAAAAAGCTTGAACGATGCAAGAAGGCATTTAGACTATGTCTTGTGTGGGGAATGGCAATTACGGGAATAATGAGTGTTATTTTCGTATTGTTTAAGGAATTTTTCGCAGGAGTTTACACGGCAGATCCACAGGCAATTGATTATGCTGTTATCAGAATGGTTCACGTATTGTTGCTTGAATTTTTAACAGGAACTTACGAGATTTCAGGTGGAGCAATGAGAGGTATGGGATACTCATTAGTTCCGGCGTTGCTTACTGTAGTTGGTTGTTGTGGATTTAGAGTGGCATGGCTTTATACAGTATTTAAGATTTGTCCTACTTTTTCAATGCTTATGAATGTGTACCCGGCAACATGGGTTATAACAGGAACACTTGTTATGGGAGCTTATTTAATTATAAGAAAAAGGGTTTCGGATAAATAATCTGTTAAAGAAATATTTTTACTGTTGACAGACTGTGGCTGTAAGAGTATTGTTTGTTATGCAACTTAATTTTTAGTGGGATAAATACACAAAAATATGAAAAGTATGTTTTAAAGAAATAGATTATTTGCTATAATTTCTATTATAATAAAATACTGTCAGATGATTAGATTACAATGAAATATTTCATATACAATAAGTGTATAGACTGGAGAGGAAATGAAGATTATTATAGTAGGCTGTGGAAATGTAGGAATTACTCTTGCAGAACAGCTTAGCACAGAAGGACATAACATTACGGTTATTGATACAAGGGAACAGATTGTTGAGAGTGTATATAACAGTTATGACATTTTAGGTGTTGTTGGAAATGGCACAAGTTTTAATATTCAGATGGAGGCAGGAGTTGAAGACGCAGATTTGCTAGTTGCGGTAACGGGTTCAGATGAACTTAATTTGTTATGTTGCCTGATTGCCAAGAAAGCCGGTGGCTGTCATACAATTGCCAGAGTAAGTAATCCAATATACAACAGGGAGATATCATTTATTAAAGAAGAACTGGGATTATCTATGATTATTAATCCACAGTTGGCGGCTGCAAGAGAGATGAGCCGTCTTTTAAAATTCCCATCAGCTTTGAAAGTTGATTCTTTTGCAAAAAGCCGAGTGGAATTAATTAATTACAGAATAGAAGAAGGAAATATTCTTTGTAACATTAAATTAAAGGATTTAAGTAGTAAGTTAAAAGTTGACGTACTTATTCCTATTGTTGAACGAGGCGACCAGGTTATTATTCCTGATGGTGAGTTTGAACTTAAGGCTAAGGACATTATATCCATTGTAGGTCCTCAGCCGAGAACTCTTGATTTGTTTAAGAAGATGAAGGTTCCAACATCAGCAGCCAGGAAGGTTTTAATTGTAGGTGGTGGAAGAACTTCTATTTATCTTGCAAAGCAATTAATTGAGATGGGAATAAAGGTTAAGATTATAGAAAAAAATCCTGAAAAATGTGAGGTCCTTACAGAAATGTTGCCTAAGGCAATGATTATATGCGGTGACGCAACTGATAAGGAACTGCTTATGGAAGAAGGATTGATGGAGACGGAAGCATTTATTGCATCAACAGATTTTGATGAAGAAAATATTATGCTTGCCCTTTATGCTAAGAGCCTTACTAATGCAAAACTTATCACAAAGGTCCATAGAATTTCTTATGATGAGATTATTGACAGCCTTGATGTGGGAAGTATTATTTATCCTAAATATATTACGGCTGAATCAATTATTAAGTATGTAAGAGCTATGAAGAATTCTATTGGAAGTAACATAGAAACTTTATATAGACTTAATGACAACAGAGTTGAGGCTTTGGAATTATTAATAAAAGAAGATTCACCTATGGTTGGTAAGCCATTAAGTGAGTTAAGATTGAAACCTAATGTATTAATCGGTTGTATAACAAGAAGAGGTCAGGTTACTATTCCTAACGGTCAAAGTGTTATACACGTGGGAGATACTATTATTCTTATTACAACAACTACAGGCTTCCACCAGTTGGAAGATGCGTTAATGTAGGAGGAAATATGAATTATTCAATGATACGATACATTCTTGCATGGGTGTTTACTTTTGAGGGAATATTTCTTATGCTTCCTGCAATTGTAGGTGGAATATATGGTGAAAAGCAGGGACTTGTTTATCTGGCTATTGCAGCAGGATGCCTTCTTGTGGGGACTTTAAGCAGAATCAGAAAGATTAAAAGTAAGGTATTTTATTCAAAAGAAGGTTTTGCGGCAGTTTCTTTAAGCTGGATTATTATGAGTTTGGTAGGTGCATTGCCATTCTTTATTACAGGAGAGATTCCTGCATACGAAGATGCACTTTTTGAAACAATATCAGGTTTTACAACAACAGGTTCAAGTATTTTGTCTAATGTGGAAGCTTTAACACATTGTTCATTGTTCTGGCGTTCATTTACACATTGGATTGGTGGTATGGGAGTTTTGGTATTTATTATGGCAGTTCTTCCATTATCAGGTGGCTCAATAATGCATCTTATGAGAGCGGAAAGTCCGGGCCCGGCAGTAGGAAAACTTGTTCCGAAAGTAAGACATACAGCAATGATTTTATATGGAATATACATTGTGTTTACACTTGTTGAGATAATAGCTTTGTTAATAACAGGTATGTCTCCGTTTGAGGCAATGACATTAACTTTTGGTACAGTAGGTACGGGTGGTTTTGGCGTTTTGAATGACAGCATTGCTTCCTATAGTCTTGCATCTCAGATTGTAATTACCACTTTTATGATAATATGTTCAATTAATTTTAACGTTTATTACTTATTATTAATAAGAAAGACTAAAGAAGCTTTTATGAATCAGGAATTAAGATATTATCTTGGAATCGTATTTGGTTCAGCACTTCTTATAGCCATTAACATTAAAGGAAGTTTTGATAATTTCTTTATGGCATTTCACACAGCGTTGTTCCAGGTGGCGTCTGTTTCAAGTACGACAGGTTATGCAACAACAGACTTTAACCTGTGGCCTGAATTTTCCAAGACCATATTAGTACTTCTTATGTTTGTAGGTGCATGTGCCGGAAGTACAGGTGGTGGTATTAAAGTTTCAAGATTAGTTGTATTTCTGAAAGCTATAAAAAGTGAGGTTATGTCAATTACTCACCCAAGAAGTGTACAGAAGGTTCAGGCTGACGGTAGACCGTTATCGAATGATGCAGTAAGAAGAGTCTTATGTTATTTAGGTGCTTATGTTATAATAGTACTTGCTTCTATATTATTAATAAGTTTGGACGGAAAAGATATGACAACTAACCTTACAGCGGTTATGGCAACATTTAATAATATAGGTCCAGGTCTTAATTTGGTAGGACCTACTAGCAATTTTGGAGATTATAGTGTATTCTCTAAGATAGTACTAATGTTTGACATGCTGGTTGGACGACTTGAAATATTCCCATTGCTTATTTTGTTTGCACCGGGATTATGGACGGTTCCAAAGAGACGACTGGCAAAGAAAAAGAAGAATTTTGAATAGAAAGTAATTAACCGAAGAGGACGATAATGAATATTTACTATTTTAATATTACTGTTTTAAGAAACAGAAATGTTTTTGGAGAAGTTGTAAAAACTTTAGATGATGCACGCGCAGAAAAAATTAGCAGGTTAAGGGTTACGGCAGATAAGCTTAGAAGTGCTGGCGCAGGAATTTTGATTAATTTCATAAAAGAAAAGTACAATATTGCCGGAGATGTTAAGGTAGACAAGTTTGGAAAGCCTTACTTTGAAGATACGGATATTCATTTTAACATCTCTCATTCAGGTTGCTATGTAATTGCAGCAGTTTCTGATGAAGATATAGGAATAGATATTCAAAAGATAAAAAGCGACAAGCATAGAATTGCTGAAAAGAACTTTTTGCCAAGCGAATGCGCTTACATAAACGAAATTGAAGACGAAAAAATCAATCAGCAGAGATTTTGCGAAATTTGGACAATAAAGGAAGCATACTTAAAGAACATAGGCATAGGACTTAGAAAACCTCTTAACTCTTTCGAAATAGATTTTAGCGAGGACGCACCTCAGATAGTTGGAAAGAAAGAGTACAAGTTCGTTCAGCTTAAGTTCGATGAAAAATACATCGTTACAGTATGTGCAGACCAAAGTGATGAAATATTTGATGTGGAAGAAGTACTGGTAGTTTAAGATAGTGAATAGGGAAGATAGAGAATTTTTTAATAAATTACGTGTCATACAACATTTACGTTATCTGACACGTAATCACGCCCAAAACAATAAAAAAATAGGTTGCGTACTAACAAAAATGTTAGCGGGCAACCTATTTTTACTATATTACAAACTCTATTACTTGCTCCAACGTCCTGACGCACCGCAAGGAAGCACCAGTCCGTTTGATGAAACATTAACACCTATTTCGTCAGCCTCAACATGTCCGCCGAACTTGCTTACAATAGCAGTGTTAATCATATAGTTTAATACTGCAGGCTGAAGTCCTGTGGTGTATGAGTTAATAAGGAAGAATAAAGGATCATCACTTAAAATCTTTGAACAAAGTTCAATGAAAGGAAATACACTTTCTTCAATCTTCCAAATTTCTCCTTTTGGTCCTCTTCCATATGAAGGAGGGTCCATAATAATGCCATCGTATTTATTGCCGCGTCTTATTTCACGCTCAACGAATTTTACACAATCATCAACAAGCCATCTTACAGGTTTGTCAATAAGACCTGATGAAGTGGCGTTTTCTTTTGCCCAGGCAACAACACCCTTTGAAGCGTCAACATGAGTAACGTGGGCACCTGCGTTTAACGCAGCAAGAGTAGCACCGCCTGTGTAAGCAAAAAGATTTAAAACTTTAACAGGACGTCCGGCATTTCTGATTTTTTCAGAAAACCAGTCCCAATTAGTAGCCTGTTCAGGAAAAAGTCCTGTGTGTTTAAAGCTAAAAGGCTTAAGATTAAATGTTAAATCCTTGTAATTAATGGTCCACTGTTCAGGCAAATTAAAAAACTGCCACTGTCCCCCACCCTTGTTACTTCTATGATAATGGCCATTAGGTTTGAACCATTTCTTGTCATGCTTTGGAGTATTCCAAATAACCTGTGGGTCTGGTCTTACAAGAAAATAATCACCCCAACGTTCAAGTTTTTCCCCGGAAGAAGTATCAAGTACTTCATAATCTTTCCAATTATCTGCTATCCACATAATTTAGTTCCTTCCTATATATAATGTTCAAAACAAATTTTTTATTAAAGCTTGATAAATTAAAATTTAAGCTGTATATTATCAGAGGAGAAAAAGTATATATCAATATTGAATACACTTTTGTATACCTTCTTCAAAAATGATACAAGGTGTACAAAAAAAAGTCAAATAAATTGTATAAATAAATTTCGAAAAAGTACTTGCTTTTTATGAAATGATGGTGTATACTAACTCTTGCTGTGACATTGATAGCGTTGAAACGTGAGGTTGCTGCAGAATATTGCAGGTTTTCCGTGGAGCGAATGTCAAGTTAGGAAACTGGCGACAAGTCACTGTACAAAACATAAGTCCACCATAAGAGTGGAAACACCGAGTTAAGGTTGCAAGAGATTGCGACACGCCCGGATAGGTTGTACGGTCACCGCTTGTCGTGCTAAATAGTACGAAAAGGAGGCGGCTTTTTTTATGGCACAAGTAATGAGAATTACACTTAAAGCTTACGATCACAAATTAGTAGATCAGTCAGCTAAGAAAATTGTTGAAACTGCAAAGAACTCAGGATCAGAAGTTAGCGGTCCTGTACCTCTTCCAACAAAGAAGGAAGTTGTAACAATTCTTAGAGCTGTACACAAGTACAAAGACTCAAGAGAACAGTTTGAACAGAGAACTCATAAGAGACTTATCGATATTGTAACACCTACACAGAAGGCTGTAGATGCATTATCAAGATTAGAAATGCCAGCAGGTGTTTACATCGATATCAAGATGAAAAACAAATAATTCATCTAAAACAATTAAGTGAATTATCCTTGAAGGTTTTATATAAGTAAGGGCCAGATAACTGGTCGGGTTACGAAAACTGTTCTAGGATGATCGCGGAATGCGATCCGCTGTAGATTAACAGGAGGTAATTAAAATGAAGAAAGCTATATTAGCTAAAAAAGTTGGTATGACTCAGATATTCAACGAAGCTGGCGAATTAGTTCCAGTTACTGTTCTTCAGGCAGGACCATGTGTTGTTACTCAGGTAAAAACAACTGAAAACGATGGTTATGAAGCAGTACAGGTTGGTTTCGAAGATATCAGAGAAAAATTGGTCAACAAGCCAGTTAAAGGTATGTTTGACAAGGCTGGAGTTTCTTACAAGAGATATGTAAGAGAATTTAAACTCGAAGGCGAATATTCAGTAAAAGACGAAATCAAGGTTGATGTCTTTGAAGCAGGAGACAAGATTGATGCTACTGCAATTGCAAAGGGAAAAGGATTCCAGGGCGCAATTAAGAGACATGGACAGTCAAGAGGACCTATGGCTCATGGTTCTAAATACCATAGACATGCAGGTTCAAACGGTTCTTGCTCAACTCCTAGTAGAGTATTCAAGGGCAAGAAGATGCCTGGACACATGGGTGGTAAGAAAGTTACAACTCAGAATCTTGAAGTGGTTAGAGTTGATGCTGAAAAGAACTTACTCTTAGTTAAAGGTGCTGTACCGGGACCTAAGAAATCTTTAGTAACAATTAAAGAATCAGTTAAAGCCGGTAAGTAGTATTTGAAAGGAGGAACACACAGATGGCAAAAGTATCTGTTTTAAATATGGAAGGAAGCGAAGTTGGTACAATCGAACTTAGCGATGCTGTATTTGGTGTAGAAGTTAATGAACACTTAGTACATCAGGCAGTTTTAAGCCAGCTTGCAAATAACCGTCAGGGAACACAGAAAGCTAAAACTCGTTCAGAAGTTAGCGGTGGCGGTAGAAAGCCATGGAGACAGAAAGGAACAGGTCATGCAAGACAGGGTTCAACAAGATCTCCACAGTGGACAGGCGGCGGAGTTGTATTTGCTCCAACACCAAGAGATTATTCATTTAAGATGAATAAGAAAGAAAAGAGAATCGCTCTTAAGTCAGCTTTGACATCAAGAGTTAACGAAGGAAAATTAATCGTAGTTGACGAACTTAAGTTTGAAGCTCCTAAGACAAAGGAATTTGCTAAGGTTATGGCAAACTTAAATACAAAGAAAGCATTAGTAGTATTAAACGAAAACGATGCTAACACAGTTAAGTCAGCAAAGAATATTCCTACAGTAAAGACTGCTTTAACAAACACTATCAATGTATATGATATTCTTAAATATGATACAGTAGTAGTTGAAAAGGCAGCTGTAGCAACAATTGAGGAGGTGTATGCATAATGGCAGACCTTAAATATTATGACGTTATTCTTGCTCCAGTAATTACTGAAAAGAGCATGAACGCTATGGCAGATAAGAAATACACATTCTACGTACACACAGATGCTACTAAGACTCAGGTTAAAGAAGCAGTTGAAAGAATGTTTGAAGGAACAAAGGTTGCTAAGGTTAACACAATGAACTTAGACGGCAAGACACGTAGAAGAGGATATGTTACAGGAAAGACAGCTAAGAGAAAGAAAGCTATCGTTCAGTTAACAGCAGACAGTGCAGATATCGAAATCTTCGCTGGTTTATAAAATATAGAATTTTAGTATGTAAGCATTAAGCGCTCCGCTTTAAATGTTTACGCAAGAAGATATTTGAAAGGAGAAAGAAAATGGGAATTAAGACATTTAACCCATATACACCTTCAAGAAGAGCTATGACTCAGCTTGATAATGCAGAGATTACAAAGTCTACACCAGAGAAGTCTTTAACAGTATCTCTCAACAAAACAGCTGGTCGTAACAATCAGGGTAAAATAACAGTTAGACACCATGGTGGTGGTTCTAGAAGAAAATATAGAATTATCGACTTTAAGAGAAACAAAGTTGATGTACCTGCAACAGTTAAGAGTATCGAATATGATCCAAACAGAACAGCAAACATCGCATTAATTTGCTACGCTGACGGTGAAAAATCATACATCATCGCTCCTAACGGATTAAAGGTAGGAGATGTACTTATGAATGGCGAAAACGCTGAAGTAAAAGTAGGTAACTGTTTACCACTTTCAGCTATCCCAGTTGGTACAGAAATCCACAACATTGAGTTATATCCAGGTAAGGGTGGACAGTTAGTTCGTGCTGCCGGAAATACAGCTCAGTTAATGGCTAAAGAAGGTAAGTATGCAACATTAAGACTTCCTTCAGGAGAAATGAGATTAGTTCCAATCGTATGTCGTGCAACAATCGGTACAGTTGGAAACGTAGAACACGGTCTTGTAAACATTGGTAAAGCAGGACGTAAGCGTAATATGGGTATCAGACCTACAGTTCGTGGCTCTGTTATGAACCCTAATGACCATCCACACGGTGGTGGTGAAGGACGTGCACCAGTAGGACGTTCAGGACCATGCACACCTTGGGGTAAACCGGCACTTGGTTTGAAGACTCGTAAGAAGAATAAGAAGTCTAACAAGATGATCATTAGAAGACGTGACGGAAAGAACATGAAATAAGGAGGTAGAAACTAATGGCTAGATCATTAAAAAAAGGCCCATTTGCGGATGAGAGCTTATTAAAGAAAATTGACGCTATGAACGAATCAGGCGATAAGTCAGTAGTAAAGACTTGGTCAAGACGTTCTACAATTTTCCCACAGATGGTTGGACACACAATCGCTGTCCATGATGGTAGAAAGCACGTTCCAGTATATGTTACAGAAGATATGGTTGGACATAAACTTGGAGAATTTGTTTCTACTAGAACTTATAAAGGACACGGAAAAGACGAAAAGAAGGGTAGATAATATCCTGTAGATTTTGAAAGGAGGTCTCATCTATGGCAAGAGGACATAGATCCCAGATAAAGAGAGAAAGAAATGCTAATAAAGATACTAGACCATCAGCTAAGTTATCATATGCTAGAGTGTCAGTACAGAAAGCATGTTTCGTATTAGATGCCATCAGAGGTAAAGATGTTCAGAGTGCTATCGGTATTCTCACATACAACCCAAGATATGCATCAAGCGTAATTTTGAAATTATTAAATTCAGCAGTTGCTAACGCTGAAAACAACAACAATATGGATGTTAGTAAACTTTACATTGCAGAGTGCTATGCTAATGCAGCTCCTACAATGAAAAGAATTAAACCTAGAGCACAGGGTAGAGCTTATAGAATCTTAAAGAGAAACAGCCACATTACATTAGTGCTCGATGAAAGATAAGATAGGAGGCAAAGTATGGGACAGAAAGTTAATCCTCATGGATTAAGAGTCGGAGTTATTAAGGACTGGGACTCAAAGTGGTATGCTGAAGCTGATTTCGCTGATAACCTTATTGAAGATTATGAAATCAGAACATACCTTAAGAAAAAGTTATACAGCACAGGTGTTTCTAAGATTGAAATCGAAAGATCATCTGACAGAGTAAGAGTTAATGTTTATACAGCTAAGCCTGGTCTTGTAATCGGAAAAGGTGGCGCTGAAATAGAAAAGGTTAAAGCAGAAGTTCAGAAAATGACTGATAAGAAGTTATTTATGGATGTTAAGGATGTTAAGAGACCTGATAAAGATGCACAGTTAGTAGCAGAAAACATTGCTGCACAGTTAGAAAACCGTGTATCATTTAGAAGAGCTATGAAGTCATGCATGTCAAGAACAATGAAGACAGGCGCTTTAGGAATTAAAACATCTGTTTCAGGACGTCTTGGTGGAGCTGATATGGCTCGTACAGAGTTCTATAGTGAAGGAACTATTCCACTTCAGACATTACGTGCTGATATCGACTATGGTTTCGCTGAAGCTGATACAACTTACGGAAAAGTAGGTGTAAAGGTTTGGATTTACAATGGCGAAATACTTCCAACTAGAGAAGGGAGCGATAAATAATGTTAATGCCAAAAAGAGTTAAACGTAGAAAACAGTTCCGTGGTTCTATGAGAGGTAAAGCTACAAGAGGAAATAAGATTTCTTATGGTGAATACGGTATCGTAGCAATGGAACCGGGATGGATTAAATCAAATCAGATTGAAGCTGCCAGAATCGCAATGACACGTTATGTAAAGCGTGGTGGTAAGGTTTGGATTAAGATTTTCCCTGATAAACCAGTAACAGCTACACCTGCTGAAACTCGAATGGGTAAAGGTAAGGGTGCTCTTGAATACTGGGTAGCTGTAGTTAAGCCAGGTAGAGTTATGTTTGAAATCGCAGGCGTACCTGAAGAAACAGCTAAAGAAGCTTTGAGACTTGCAACCCACAAACTTCCAATTAAGTGTAAGGTTGTTTCACGTGCAGATTTAGAAGGCGGTGATAACAGTGAAAATTAAGACATATGTAGAAGATTTAAGAACAAAATCAGCTGCAGAATTAAACGATGAATTAGTAGCTGCTAAAAAGGAACTTTTCAATTTAAGATTCCAGAACGCAACAAACCAGTTAGATAACACAAGCAGAATTAAAGAAGTAAGAAAGAACATTGCCAGAATCCAGACTGTTATAGTTGAAAAGGCAAATGCTGCTGAATAGTTAGAGGTTAGTCCCCCAGCCGGCACAGGCCGGTGGAAAGGTTATGAAAGGAGAAATTGTTGTGGAAAGAAATTTAAGAAAAACACGTACAGGTAAGGTTGTTAGCGACAAGATGGATAAGACAATCGTTGTAGCTGTAGAGGATCATGTAAAGCATCCTTTATACAACAAAATCGTTAAGAGAACTTACAAATTAAAAGCTCATGACGAAGAAAACCAGTGCGGTATCGGTGATACAGTAAAAGTTATGGAAACAAGACCACTTTCAAAGGATAAAAGATGGAGACTTGTTGAAATTATTGAAAAGGCTAGATAAGGTCTTTATAGGAAAAAGGAGGAATACAGCATGATTCAACAGGAAAGTAGACTTAAAGTTGCTGATAATACAGGCGCTAAAGAATTACTTTGCATCAGAGTAATGGGCGGATCTACTAGAAGATATGCGAACATCGGTGATGTTATCGTTGCTACTGTTAAAGATGCAACACCAGGTGGAGTTGTTAAAAAAGGTGACGTAGTAAAAGCTGTAGTAGTACGTACTGTTAAGGGCGCTCGTCGTAAAGATGGTTCATACATCAGATTTGACGAAAATGCTGCTGTAATTATAAAAGATGATAAGACCCCAAGAGGAACTCGTATTTTTGGGCCAGTTGCTAGAGAATTAAGAGATAAACAGTTTATGAGAATTGTATCTTTAGCACCTGAAGTTTTATAGGAGGTATGCATAAATGTCAGCTATGAAAATTAAAAAAGGTGATACAGTAAGAGTTATCGCTGGTAAGGACAAAGGAAAAGAAGGTAAGGTTTCTTCAGTAGATCTTAAGAAGAATACTGTAACAGTCGAAGGTGTCAACATGCATACAAAGCACACAAAACCAAGTGCACAGAACCAGAATGGTGGCATCGTTACTCAGGAAGGACCTATCAATGCTTCTAACGTAATGCTCGTTGTTAAAGGACAGACAACTAGAGTAGGATTTAAAGTAGAAGACGGAAAGAAAGTTCGTATTGCCAAGAAAACTGGCGAAGTTATTGATTAATTAAAGAGAGGAGGTCCAAGACGTGAGTAGACTTAAAGAGACTTATTTAAATGAGATTAAGGATGCAATGCAGAAGAAATTCGAATACAAGAACGAAATGCAGATCCCTAAACTTGATAAGATTGTTATAAATATGGGTGTTGGTGAAGCTAAGGAAAACCGTAAGGTTTTAGATACAGCTGTAAAGGATCTTGAAACAATTACAGGACAGAAAGCAGTTGTTACAAGAGCTAAAAATTCAGTAGCTAACTTCAAGTTAAGAGAAGGACAGCCAATCGGATGTAAAGTAACTCTTAGAGGAGAAAAGATGTACGAATTTTTAGACAGATTAGTAAATCTTGCTTTACCTCGTGTAAGAGACTTTAGAGGTGTTAATCCTAATGCATTTGATGGAAGAGGAAATTATGCTCTTGGTATCAAAGAACAGATTATTTTCCCTGAAATCGAATACGATAAGGTTGATAAGGTTAGAGGTATGGACATTATTTTTGTTACTACAGCTAACACAGATGAAGAAGCTCGTGAATTATTGACATTATTTAATATGCCATTTGCAAAGTAATTAGGAGGTAGATCCATGGCTAGAACTGCTATGAAAGCAAAACAGCAAAGAAAAGCTAAATTCTCAACACAGGCTTACAACCGTTGTAGAATCTGTGGTCGTCCACATGCTTATTTAAAAAAATACGGAATCTGCAGAATTTGCTTCCGTGAATTAGCATACAAGGGACAGATACCAGGCGTTAAAAAGGCAAGCTGGTAAGAGAAATTTGAAGGAGGAAATTTAACTATGACTATGAGTGATCCAATCGCAGATATGCTTACAAGAATCCGTAATGCTAATACTGCAAAACATGATACTGTAGATGTTCCTGCATCAAAGATGAAAATAGCTATTGCTGAAATTCTTTTAAATGAAGGATATATCAAAAAGTATGAAGTTTTAGATGAAGAAAACTTTAAGAATATCAGAATCACATTAAAGTATGGTAAAGATAAGAACGAAAAGGTTATTACAGGAATTAAGAAAATTTCTAAGCCAGGTCTTCGTGTTTATGCCGGAAAAGATGAATTACCAAGAGTTCTTGGAGGACTTGGTGTAGCTATCATCTCAACAAACAAAGGTGTGATTACAGATAAAGAAGCTAGAAAGGCAAACGTTGGTGGAGAAGTTCTCGCATTCGTTTGGTAAATAAAAATTAGGAGGTAAGGCGAAATGTCACGTATAGGAAGAATGCCTATCGCTGTACCAGCAGGTGTAACTGTTGATATTGCAGAAAATAACAAGGTGACTGTCAAAGGCCCAAAGGGTGAACTTACAAGAGTTTTACCAGAGGCTATGGACATTAAAAAAGACGGCGAAGAAATCGTCGTTACAAGACCTAATGATTTAAAGAAAAATAAAGCATTACATGGTCTTACAAGAACACTTATTTACAATATGGTTATAGGTGTTACAGAAGGTTACGAAAAGGTGCTTGAAGTTAACGGTGTTGGTTACAGAGCACAGAAACAGGGTAAGAAATTAGTCCTTTCATTAGGTTATTCACATCCAGTAGAAATGGAAGATCCAGAAGGAATCGAAACAGTACTTGATGGTCAGAATAAGATTATTGTTAAGGGAATTGATAAAGAAAAAGTTGGCCAGTACGCTGCAGAAATCAGAAGTAAGAGAGCTCCTGAACCTTATAAGGGTAAGGGTATCAAATACGATACTGAAGTTATCAGACGTAAAGTTGGTAAGACTGGTAAGAAATAATTAAAGGAGTGTAAAAAATGGTTAGTAAGAAATCTAGAAGTGAAGTTCGTGTTAAGAAACATAACAGACTGCGTAATCATTTAAGTGGAACAACTGAATGTCCACGTTTAGCAGTATTCAGAAGTAATAATCATATGTATGCTCAGATTATTGACGATACAGTCGGCAAGACACTTGTTTCAGCTTCAACAAATGAACCTGAAGCTAAGAAAGCTCTTGAAAAGACTAATAACGTTGAAGCCGCAGCATATGTAGGTAAAGTAATTGCTGAAAGAGCAATTGAAAAAGGTATTAAGGAAGTTGTTTACGATAGAGGCGGCTTCATTTACCAGGGTAAAGTACAGGCATTAGCAGATGCAGCTAGAGAAGCTGGTCTGGAATTTTAGTTGAGGAGGTAACACACATGAAACGTGAGATAATTGATGCAAGTCAGTTAGAATTAGAAGAAACAGTAGTGTCAATCAAACGTGTTACTAAGGTAGTTAAAGGTGGACGTAATATGCGTTTCGCAGCTTTAGTAGTTGTTGGTGACAAAAACGGACACGTTGGTGCAGGTTTAGGAAAAGCAGCTGAAATTCCTGAAGCAATCCGTAAGGGTAAAGAAGATGCAATGAAGAGCCTGATTAGTGTTCCTATCGATCAGAACGATAGTATTCCATATGACATTATTGGAAAATTTGGAAGCGCTGAAGTATTACTTAAGAGAGCTCCAGAAGGTACTGGTGTTATCGCTGGTGGTCCTGCACGTAGTGTAGTAGAACTTGCCGGTATTAACAACATCAGAACAAAATCATTAGGAACAAACAACAAGCAGAACGTAGTTCTTGCTACAATTGAAGGATTAGCTGCATTAAAGACTCCGGAAGAAGTAGCTACACTTCGCGGTAAATCTGTTGAAGAGATTTTAGGCTAATAGGGAGGTAATTAGAGATGGCAGATAAATTAAAAATTACTTTAGTAAAATCAACAATTGGAGCAGTTCCAAAGAATAAAAAGACTTGTGAAGCTTTAGGTCTTACAAAGCTTAACAAGACAGTAGAAATGCCTGACAACGCTGCAGTCAGAGGAATGATTCAGAGAGTTAGACATTTAGTAAAAGTTGAAGAGATTTAATCTAAATTAGACAAGGAGGTGCGACAATGGATTTATCAAATTTAAAGCCTGCAGAAGGCTCAAAACATAGTGATAATTTCAGAAGAGGACGTGGACACGGATCTGGAAACGGCAAAACTGCTGGTAAAGGTCATAAAGGACAGAAAGCTCGTTCAGGAAGCCCTAGACCAGGTTTTGAAGGTGGTCAGATGCCATTATACAGAAGAATTCCAAAGAGAGGCTTTACAAACATTAATACAAAGCACATCGTTGGTATTAACGTAACAGCATTAGAAAGATTTGACAATGATGCAGTTGTTACAGTTGAAGCTTTACTTGAAGCTGGTGTAATTAAGAATCCACGCGATGGCGTTAAAATTCTTGGCAATGGCGAATTAACAAAGAAGCTTACTGTAAAGGTAAACGCTTTTAGTGAAGGCGCTAAAGCTAAAATAGAAGCTGCAGGTGGAACTTGCGAGGTGATCTAATATGTTAGAAACCTTGAAGAAAGCATTAAAAGTAAAAGAAATCAGAAAAAGATTATTATATACATTTGTAATGCTGATTGTAGTAAGATTAGGTTGTCAGATAGCGATACCTTTTGTTAATGCAGACATGGTAGCAGAAGTTACTTCTCCTTTTAAGGAGGGTGGCTTCAGCTTCTTATCAGCTATTACAGGTGGATCTTTGGAGAATATGTCAATCTTTGCATTGAACATTACTCCGTACATCACAGCATCCATCATTATGCAGTTGTTAACAATTGCTATTCCAAAGTTGGATGAACTTCAGAAAGATGGAGAAGAAGGTAGAAAGAAAATAGCTGAAATTACTCGTTATTTAACAGTTGCTTTAGCTCTTATTGAATCAACAGCAATGATTATCGGATTCGCTAATCAGGGTATTTTCAACACAGATTCAATTAGTTATGGATCAATGAGCTCTCTTAGAAAATGGGGCGTTGTCCTAACTGGTATCATTGCCATGACAGCCGGTTCAGCAGTTCTTATGTGGATTGGTGAACAGATTACTGAAAAGGGTGTAGGTAATGGTATTTCTATCGTACTTACAATTAATATCATCTCAGGAATGCCTTCAGATATTTCTAACTTGTTTACAACATTTGTAACAGGTGAGGGAAAATCTATCGGTATGAGAATATTATCAGCATTGATTATTATCGGTGTTATAGTTGGTATTGTAGTATTAGTAGTTATATTACAGGCAGCAACTAGAAATATTGCCGTTCAGATGTCACAGAAAGTACAGGGAAGAAGACAGGTAGGAGGACAGCAGTCAAATATTCCTTTAAAGGTTAATACAGCTGGTGTTATTCCAATTATCTTTGCTTCATCATTATTACAGTTCCCAGTAGTAATTGCATCATTTTTCGGCAAGCAGCCAGAGTGGGCTAACTATTTAACACAGTCACACTGGTGCAAACCATCACAGTTAAAATATTCAATTGGTTTTGTTGTATATTTATTACTTGTATTATTCTTTGCTTATTTCTATACATCAATAACATTCAACCCACGAGAGGTTGCTAAAAACCTTAACGATAGAGGTGGATTTATCCCTGGTATCAGAAGTGGTAAACCAACAGTTGAATACTTAACAAAAATCTTAAACTACATTATATTTATTGGTGCAGTTGGACTTATTATAGTAGCTGTTATTCCAATTCTTGCGTCAGGTCTTACAGGAGCTAACGTTGGATTTGGTGGTACATCAATTATCATTATCGTAGGTGTTATTTTAGAAACACTTCAGACAATTAAGTCAATGATAACAGAACGTAGTTACAGTACTGTAAAAGGTATTTTCTAGTAGATTTTTTAAGGGGACAGCCTTCTTTTAGGCTATCCCCTTGATTGCTAGAAAAAAGTAGTTGAATTTGTTTTGGTGAGAGGAAATAAGAATATGAAAATTATAATGTTAGGAGCACCTGGTGCAGGAAAAGGCACACAGGCAAAGATGATTGCTGAAAAGTACAGCATACCACATATCTCGACAGGAGATATTTTTAGAGCAAATATTAAAAATGGAACAGAATTAGGAAAAAAAGCTAAAACTTATATTGATGCAGGACAGTTAGTTCCTGATGAATTGGTAGTAGATTTAGTTATTGATAGATTTAAAGAAGACGATTGCAAGAATGGTTATGTTTTAGACGGCTTCCCAAGAACAATTCCACAGGCAGAAGCATTAGACAATGCACTTAAGGCAATTGGTGATAAAGTTGATTTTGCAATTGATGTTGAAGTGCCTGATGAAAACATTGTTAGAAGAATGGGTGGCCGTAGAGCCTGTGTTGGATGTGGAGCTACATATCATGTAGTATATAATCCAACAAAAGAAGAAGGAACATGTGATACATGTGGCGGAGAACTTATCGTAAGAGATGATGATAAGCCTGAAACAGTTTTAAGCCGTCTTGAAGTATATCACAATCAGACACAGCCATTAATAGATTATTATAAGGGACAGGGCATCTTAAAGAGTGTTGATGGAACAGTTGATATGAAAGATGTTTTTAAAGCAATAGTTGAAATTTTAGGAGCATAAAGCTATGGCAGTTACAATTAAGTCAGAAAGAGAAATTCAATTAATGAGAGAAGCCGGAAAAATTCTTGCGAAAGTTCACGAAGAACTTGCACAGGAAGTAAAAGCCGGAATGACATCTTATCAGATAGATAAGATTTGCGAAGAGATAATCAGAGGATATGGATGTATCCCTTCATTTTTAGGATATGAAGGATATCCCGGATCAGTTTGTATATCAATTAACGATGAAGTAGTTCATGGATTACCAAGCAAAGACAAAATCATTAGAGATGGTGATATAGTAAGCTTGGATACAGGTGTTATTTATAAAGGATATCAGTCTGATGCAGCAAGAACAATTGCTATTGGAGAAATAAGTAAAGAAGCACAGCAACTTATAGATGTTACAAAACAGAGCTTTTTTGAAGGAATCAAATTTGCAAAAGAAGGAAATCATTTATATGACATTTCAGCAGCAATTGGCGACTATGCCGAAAAGTTTGGATATGGTGTTGTAAGAGATTTAGTTGGACACGGTATAGGAACAGAAATGCATGAAGATCCACAGATACCTAACTTTAGACAAAAGAGAAAAGGTATGAAGCTTCAAGCCGGAATGACATTGGCAATAGAACCAATGATTAATATTGGAAGACCTGATGTTGCGTGGACAGATGATGACTGGACTGTAGTTACAGATGATGGTTCACTTTCGGCACATTATGAAAATACAATCCTTATTACAAAGGGTGAACCTGAAATTTTATCATTATAAAAAACTGATTAAAAAATGGAGGATAAAAAATGTCAAAAGCAGATGTAATTGAAATAGAAGGAACAGTTGTAGAAAAACTTCCTAACGCTATGTTCCGTGTAGAATTAGAAAACGGACACATAGTACTTGCTCACATTAGCGGAAAGTTAAGAATGAACTATATTAAGATTCTTCCTGGTGACAAAGTAACAATTGAAATGTCACCATATGATCTTTCAAAAGGAAGAATCATCTGGCGTGATAAATAAACAACGCATGTGAAAAGATAAATCGAAAATCCATGCTTGCATGAGATTTTCGATTTAACTTTTCACATATGTTGCGCGTAAGCGCACTGAGATGAAGTGCGAAGCACGGAATCGAAGTGGCGTTGTTTATTAAAGGGTTATAAAAAATAAACAAATCCATGCTTGCATAAGATTTTCGTTTTAGACTTTTTGATATGTTGCGCGTAAGCGCACTGAGATAAAGTGCGAAGCACGGAATCGAAGTGGCGTTGTTTATTAAAGGGTTATAAAAAATAAACAAATCCATGCTTGCATGAGATTTTTGTTTTAGACTTTTTGATATGTTGCGCGTAAGCGCACTGAGATGAAGTGCGAAGCACGGAATCGAAGAGGCGTTGTTTATTAAAAGTTGTGAACAAAACGCTCACGAACCCATATTTTATGGGATAAAAAATAAATTTAAAAAAATTTTAAAAAAATGTTGTAATATTAGTTTTTATATGATACTATATTACCTGGACTTTTTTGTGAAAGGAGAAGATACTGTGAAAGTTAGATCATCAGTTAAACCAATTTGCGAAAAATGCAAAGTCATTAAAAGAAAAGGGATTGTCAGAGTTATCTGTGAAAATCCAAAGCACAAACAGCGTCAGGGATAATGATTGGATTGAAAGTGAATGATTAGATATTGTTCACTTGTTTGTGCGTCTATAGTTATGCATAGTCATAACTTTATGAAGATGCGGCTGCAGTAACGAAAAAGTTACTATCAAATATGTAGGGAAAACCTACCTGCCAACCACTTATATATTGCTGAAACAGGTTGGCCAATTGGGCATAGTTATGAGATAAGAAGTCAAGTAGTTATCTTATTATGCCGGATGACGAAGAAATTATACTTCGTACAGAAACTAATAAAGTATATGAATAATATGGGTGCGTACAACATTTCAGACGTGGTAACACGGGCTACGTAATTTATATATTCATGCAAATTAACTAATGGAGGTTATACACATGGCTCGTATTTCAGGTGTTGATTTACCAAGAGAAAAGAGAGTTGAAATTGGCTTGACTTATATTTATGGTATCGGTCTTACAAGCTCAAAGAGAATTTTAACTGAAGCTGGTGTTAATCCAGACACACGTTGTAAGGATTTGACAGATGATGAAGTTAAAAAGATTAGCGATGTTATCGATGCAAGTCAGACAGTTGAAGGTGATTTAAGAAGAGAAATCGCATTAAACATTAAGAGATTACAGGAAATTGGATGCTACAGAGGTATCCGTCATAGAAGAGGACTTCCAGTTCGTGGTCAGAATACAAAGAACAATGCCAGAACAAGAAAAGGTCCTAAGAGAACTGTAGCAAACAAGAAAAAATAGTAGAAACCCATAAGGGAGGTTAGTTTAGAAAATGGCTAAGAAAGTTACAAAGAAAGTGACAAAAAAGCGTGTTAAGAAAAACGTTGAACACGGACAGGCACATATTCAGGCATCATTTAACAATACAATTGTTACATTAACAGATGCAGAAGGAAATGCTTTATCATGGGCAAGTGCTGGCGGTCTGGGATTTAGAGGTTCAAAGAAATCTACTCCTTATGCAGCTCAGATGGCAGCAGAAACTGCAACTAAAGCAGCTTTAGTACACGGTTTAAAAACAGTAGATGTTATGGTTAAGGGTCCAGGATCAGGTAGAGAAGCAGCTATTCGTGCGCTTGCTACATGCGGTCTTGAAGTTACAAGCATTAAGGATGTAACACCAGTTCCACATAATGGATGTCGCCCACCAAAACGTAGAAGAGTCTAATTTAGGAGGGAATAATTAAATGGCAGTAAATAGAGTTCCTGTTCTTAAAAGATGTAGATCACTTGGTTTAGATCCAATTTATTTAGGAATAGATAAGAAATCAAATAGAAATTTAAACAGATCTAGCAGAAAAATGAGTGAATACGGACTTCAGTTAAGAGAAAAGCAGAAGGCTAAATTCATTTATGGCGTGTTAGAAAAGCCTTTCAGAAATTATTATCAGAAAGCACAGAAGAAACCTGGTATGACAGGTGAAAATCTTATGATTATATTAGAAACTAGACTTGACAATGTTATTTTCCGTATGGGATTTGCAAGAACAAGAAAAGAAGCTAGACAGATAGTTGATCATAAGCATGTTTTAGTAAATGGTAAGCAGGTTAACATTCCTTCTTATTTAATCAAAGTTGGTGATGTTATCGAAATCAAAGAGAAATGCAAAGGTTCTCAGAGATACAAAGATATCATCGAAGTTACTGGTGGAAGAACAGTCCCAGCATGGGTTGAAGTAGACCAGGAAAATCTTAAAGGTGAAATCAAAGAACTCCCTAAGAGAGATGAAATTGATGTACCTGTAGATGAAATGCTTATTGTCGAATTATATTCTAAATAAGATTTATTATTTATTTATATTATTTTACAATAGGTTTAAGCAATTCCCAATAAAGGAGGGGCTAATTAGTGTTCGATTTTGAAAAACCCAATATTTTAGTAGAAAAGTCAGACGATGGAAGATACGGTAAGTTTGTAGTAGAACCACTTGAAAGAGGTTATGGTACAACACTTGGTAATGCTTTAAGAAGAATTATGCTTTCATCATTACCGGGATCTGCTGTAAGCCAGATTAAGATTGATGGAGTTCTCCATGAATTTAGCTCAGTGCCTGGTGTAAAAGAAGATGTTACAGAGATTGTATTAAACATCAAACAGCTTGAAATCAAGAACAATAGTACAACAGATGAACCTAAGGTTGCACATATTGATGTAACAGGAGACTGCGTAGTAACTGCTGCAGATATCCAGGTTGATTCTGATATCGAGATTTTAAATCCGGACTTAGTTATCGCAACACTTAACGGTGGTGCAGATAGCAAGCTTAGTATGGAATTAATCATTACTAAGGGTAGAGGTTATGTAAGTTCAGAAAAGAACAAGAATGATAGCTTACCAATCGGTGTTATTGCAGTTGATTCAATCTACACTCCAGTAGAAAGAGTTAATATGTCAGTACAGAACACTCGTGTTGGTCAGGTTACAGACTTTGATAAACTTACATTAGACGTTTACACAAATGGTACATTAGATACTGATGAAGCCGTAAGCTTAGCGTCAAAAGTTCTTTGCGAACACTTAAAGTTATTCATCGATTTGTCTGAAACTTCAAAGGATATTGAAGTAATTGCAGAACCGGTTGATGATGAAATTGATAAAGTGTTAGAGATGAACATAGATGAATTAGAGTTATCAGTTCGTTCATACAATTGTTTGAAGAGAGCAGGTATCAATACAGTTGAGGAATTAGTAAATAAGACTTCAGAAGATATGATGAAGGTAAGAAACCTTGGTCGTAAGTCATTAGAAGAAGTACTTGCTAAGTTAAAAGAACTCGGCCTTGGATTGAGACCAAGCGACGAAAACTAATAAATGTCAGTTTGTTAAGGATAGTTGCTTAATATCCTTAATAAATACTTATGACATGCCGCCGACTAATAGTAGGGGGCGTTACGAAAATTGGAGGTAAAAAAATGGCAGGTTATAGAAAACTTGGAAGAACTTCAAGTCAAAGAAAAGCTTTAATTAGAGGTCAGGTTACAAGTCTTTTAAATAACGGTAAGATTGTCACAACAGAGGCTAGAGCTAAAGAAATCAGCAAAGTTGCTGAAGGACTTATTGCATTAGCAGTTAAGGAAAAAGACAATTTTGATGAAGTTGAAGTAACAGCTAAGGTTGCTCGTAAAGACAAAGATGGCAAGAGAGTTAAAGAAGTTGTTGATGGTAAGAAAGTAACAGTTTTCGATGAAGTTAAGAAAACTATTAAGAAAGATCAGCCTTCACGTCTTCACGCTAGACGTCAGATGAACAAAGTTCTTTACACAGTAACAGACAATACTGGAAAGAAGAAAGACACAAAGAAAGTTGACTTAACAAACAAGTTATTCGATGAAATCGCTCCTAAGTATGCAGACCGTAAGGGTGGCTACACAAGAATCGTTAAGATTGGCCAGCGTAAAGGTGATGCAGCTATGGAAGTATTACTTGAATTAGTATAATTTATGAAATAATCATAAACAATGTTATATACAGATAGGCAGACAGTATTGTTTGCCTATCTTTCTTTTTGAAAAAAATGATTAGTTAAGAGAAAAATGATTAAGATGTTAAAAAAAGATTACACAGATTATGACTGGTTTTAAACTTTTACAATCCTGTAATCTTAAAAAATTTGCTTGCATTTTGTAAATTTACTTAGTATAGTGTAATACGTATTTACTTAAGAGAGGTTAAAGAATGTATATATTAGCAGTTAATTTGTTTGGAAGTCTTGCAGACATTATGAGTAGGGCATATGGACCGGCATTGGCTATTTCAGGAATGATAGGCACATTAATGGCCTTATTTGTTATTCAGGACAAACCATATAAAGTTTTAGGACTTTTCGTAACAAGAAAGTTTAAAAGAGCAGAACATAACCATAAATATGCAATATTAATACCGGCACGTAATGAGGAAACCGTAATTGGAAACCTTATTAATAGTATAAAGAAGCAGGATTATCCACAGGACTTAATTACTATATTTGTCGTGGCAGACAATTGTACTGATAACACAGCACAGATTGCAAGAGAGAAGGGTGCCATTTGTTATGAACATCATAATCCTGATGAGAGGACAAAAGGGTTTGCCTTAAAATACTTATTTGAGCAGATTCAGAGAGATTATGGCATTACATCTTTTGAAGGCTATTTTATATTTGATTCAGATAATCTTTTAAAGAAAGATTACATATCAAGAATGAATGATTCTTTTGACGCAGGTGAGAAGATTATAACTTCTTACAGAGCAACAAAGAATTTCAGTGAAAACTGGATTGCATCAACATATGCATTACATTGGTTAAGGTCAATACGAACAAGACATAGAGCAAGATCATTTTTACATTTGGCAACAAATATTCAGGGAACAGGATTCCTTTTTGCCAGTGAGATTGTAAAAGACGGATGGAAGTATACTTCATTAACAGAAGATAGAGCTTTAACAGCAGACTGTGTTGTTGAGGGCTATGAGATTTCATATAATGATGAAGCCATATTTTATGATGAACAGCCGGTAAGCTTAAAAGTAGCTTTAAGACAGCGTTTAAGATGGTCTAAAGGTCATTTGCAGGCATTTGCCGAAAGTGGATGGGGATTGTTTAAGAATATCTTTATTGATACTCATACCCAGAGATATGATGATGACAAGTGGTATAATTACACATGGAGAACAATTAGACACAGATTTATGTCTTTTGATACATTTGCCCAGTTATTGCCTAAGAATATTATTAATATATTCAGATGGATTATTGTATATCTTATACTTTATCCGTTCTTCTGTTCTCAGTTTGGACTTGATAATATAAGAATACTTTATAACAGCACATGGCTTGCTCATGTAATCACTCGTATTTTTGGAGATATAACGGTTTCATTGCCTGCGGGAGCGGAAACCTATGTATTAACCATTTTAATTGAATTATGGGTTAGAATTTACTATAGAATAGGGTTGTATTTCTTTAAAACATTAGAAGCTGTATATTTATTTATAATAGAAAACAAGCGTATGCCAAAGATAAGCATATGGAAGAAGATTTTGTATTGCTTTACATGGCCTACATTTGATATTATCGGAAGATATACTCAGTACGTAGCTTTGTTTAAGAAAGTTGAATGGAAACCTATTCCACACAAAAGTGAAATCACAATTGACGATATATCGCAGGATTAAAATAATTATTAGTAAAAGAACTAAGACTAAAATTATTGCGTAAGAGATTATTAGAAATAAAAGAAGTAATAAAATAATCAACATAAAAAGAACCGATTGGAATTTGTAAGTTCCATCGGTTCTTTTTATGTTATCATTTAACAGAAATCAATAGTTGAATATTAAGTCTATTAAATAAATTTATTGTAAAGAACTATTTTGATTTGAAATAGTCATATTTTAGCGTCAAATCGTTCTTTTTTATAACATTAGAAATCAGATTGTTCATTGAATCAAGCTTGTTCTTACTCATTTTTTTGCCATTTGTAATCTGCTGATTCTCAACGTATACTTTTCCGTCATACCATGAGTAATCGGAGAAGAAAGCATATCCTTTAAAATCATTGCTTAAAATATCATGACCAATATAATTATTGCTGTTGTAGTCAATACCGAAAAGATTTAATACAGTAGGCAAAATATCCATCTGCATATTAACTTTGCTAATACTTGTTAACTGGCCTAAATCACTGCTCCAAATAAAGAAAGGAGTGTGGTTGATTAAGTTGTTTGAAGTTTCTTTATATTTATCAAGTATTGATTTATCATCAAGTGTGTATAAGTAATGGTCAGCGTAAGCAACGATTACAGTGTTGTCATATAAGCCATTATCTTTAAGTGCCTGAATAAGAAGACCAACCATATTGTCGGTTTCAGATGCAGCCATTTTCGCACAATCTTCTTCAGATAATTTTGGAATATTGCCCTTACCATATTTTTCTTCAGCAAGAATTTTTCCAACTTCCTTTTCAGTAGTGAAAGGAGTGTGTGGTGAGTAAGTTATAATATAGTTAACAAAGTTGCCTTGCTGTTTAAAAATCTTATTATAGAAAGTTTTGTTTAAAATCAACTCTCTGTCAAGAACATAACGTTCATCATTGTACTTCTGAATATCCTGTAAGCCGTAATAATTATCATAGCCCCAGCTTTTGTAGTTAATATCTCTTGAATAAAACTCACCTTTATTCATATGGAAAGCATTTACGCTGTAATTCTGTTCCTTAAACAATCTTGCCATAGTATAAGGAAAAGTATTTTTGCTAAAAGAGTAAACATTTTCTATGTATGAAATAGGAGTTGTAAAACCTGTATTAACTGCAAACTCTGAATTAAATGTTGAACCGCCACCTGTATAAATTGAATAATGATTAGAAAAATCAATTGAATGTTTTCTAAGATTGTATAAGTTAGGTGTAGTCTTCTTTGTAAGCATCCATGTATCCATTCCTTCTAATTGAAGGAAAATAAGATTTTTGCCTTTAAACTTGCCTGTATAAGCATTTTCTTCTTTAGTATCCTCTGCTTTATAAATACTATCAAGGAACTTCTGGTCTTCATCACTTATTTCTTCTTCCGGTTTTAAGAAAGTGAAATAAAAGTTTCTAACACTGTATTCATATAAACCAGAAATCTTCAAGCTCTTGTTACAATCACTAAAGTTGTTATAAATATTTCTTGCGTTCTTAAAATTGTTCCATTTTAGGTTGTTGTTTGCATGTCCCAACAGGAAAGGTGTGAGAGTGTGTAAAACAAGGAAAAATACAAAAACTTTAAGAAAGCGTTTAGGCTTACATTTGTCATTAACAGGTAACTTCTTCCCTGTAATAATTCCGATTACAATTAATGCTATTGCAAATACATATATCAAAGGGTTGGTATTAAGGATTGTGTCCAAAATATAAGAACTTCCCTCGTCCCTCAATTCCAATAAGTTAAAACCGAAAACAAGTGATGTCATTGAATAGTAAATGCAATTAGTAAGGAACAGGGCAAAACTTATTATAAAAAATATCCAATAGGCTATTTTTGAACCCTTTCCTTTTAAAGAAGTGATTATTCCCATAAAAAGCACTATCCACAATATGGTGAATAAGTTTGGCACCGGATAATATGCAGGGTAATAGTCGACTTTGTATGCCCATAATCGGGTAATTAAATCCATAAGAAAAAATGGAATGACCGGATAAATATACTGACGGTGATTAGAAATATAAAGTCCGGCTTTTTTTAGTATATTAATTAATTTATTCTTTTTCGTATTCACTTCATTTACCTCCTCAAATAAAATAGCATAAAAGTATTTTAAGTTCAAGAAATACAGTAAATAATAATAATATAAACAAAAACAGACTAATATATTAAAGTTGCAAAATTTACGCAAATACAATACAATGAATGAGTTAAGATAAAGTAATGGATTTTAAAATAAAAACAGGAGAAAAATCTTGGGAATTTTAAAAATAAAAAATTTAATTCATGATTACATTGATGAAGAAGAAGACTCAAAGTTTAGGGCAATTGATAATGTAAGTTTTGATGTTGAGGCAGGACAGTTTATAACCATATTGGGACATAACGGTTCAGGTAAATCATCATTGGCAAAACACATTAATGCGTTGCTTATGCCAACAGAAGGTTCAGTATGGATTGACGGCATAGAGACAACTGAGGAGGAAAGAGTTTTAGACATCAGACAGACAGCAGGAATGGTATTCCAAAATCCTGACAACCAGATTGTGGCGACTATGGTTGAAGAGGATGTGGCTTTTGGACCTGAAAACATACAGGTGCCTACTGCTGAAATATGGAAAAGAGTTGAAAGAGCTCTTGGAAGTGTAAATATGACAAGGTTCAGACATAAGTCACCACTTAAACTGTCAGGTGGACAGAAGCAGAGAGTGGCAATTGCAGGAATTATAGCAATGGAACCTAAATGTATTGTTTTGGATGAGCCTACGGCAATGCTTGATCCTGTTGGAAGAAATGAGGTAATAGACACACTTCACAGTCTTAATGAAGAAAAGGGGATAACAATTATTCTTATAACTCATCATATGAATGAGGCAATTAAGGCGGACAGGGTTTTTGTTATGGACAAGGGAAAACTTGTTATGCAGGGTAATCCAAAGGAAGTTTTTTCACATGTTGAAAAGCTTAAAAGTCTTGGCCTTGAAGTACCACAGGTTACAGAATTGGCTTATATGCTTAAAAAGAGTGGCCTTAATATAGAAGACGGAATTTTGACAGTGGAAGAATTAATGATGCAAATAAACGAAAACAGGTAAGGAATATGTCATTAAAATTAGAAGATGTAAGTTTTGTTTATGGAGCCGGAACAAGTTCTGAAACAAAAGCATTAAATAATGTTAATTTAGAAATTAATAAAGGCGAGTTTGTAGCTATTATCGGTCACACAGGATCAGGCAAGTCTACATTAATACAGCATTTTAACGGTTTAGAGAAAGCAACATCGGGAAATGTTTATTATGATGGAAAAAACATTGCAGATAAGGGCTTTGACATAAGAGGTTTAAGATGTAAGGTAGGACTTGTATTTCAGTATCCTGAACATCAGTTATTTGAGGAATCAGTTATAAAAGATGTTTGTTTTGGACCGCTTAATCAGGGCTGCACAAAGGAACAGGCAATAGAAAAGGCAAAAGAAGCCTTACAGCTTGTTGGTGTACGAGAAGAATTGTACGAGAAAACTCCTTTTGAACTGTCAGGTGGTCAGAAGAGACGAGTGGCAATAGCGGGAGTTCTTGCAATGAATCCGGAAATACTTATTTTAGACGAACCAACAGCAGGTCTTGATCCGGCAGGTAGGGATAAAATATTAAATCGTCTAAAAGAGCTTAGAGAAAAAAAAGGAATAGGAATAGTCCTTGTTTCTCATAGTATGGAGGATGTGGCTAACTACGCCGAAAGAATTATTGTAATGAATAAGGGGCAGGTTATGTATGATGATGCCCCGCATAATGTTTTTAAACATTATAAAAAGTTAGAACAAATAGGTCTTGCGGCTCCTCAGATAACATATATTATGCATCAGCTTAAGGAGGATGGACTTGATGTTGATGAAAATATTATTAATCTGGAAGAAGCAAAGGAAAGTATATTGAAAAGTTTAGGAAGATAAAATGGTAGATATAACAATTGGACAATATTATCCGGAAGATTCAGTAATACATAAACTGGACCCAAGAGTTAAACTTTTTGGAACGTTAGTTTTTGTAGTAATGGTTTTTATGATTAACAATGTAATTGGTTATGGACTGATTACGTTATTTCTGGGAATAGTAATAAAGATGTCAAAGGTACCTTTTAAGAAGATGATGAAAGGCATAAGAGGAATTATTTTTATTATGCTGTTAAGTGTAGTTTTTAATATTTTTCTTACGCCGGGAGATGTGATTGTCCATTTCCTTATTTTTACAATAACAAAACAGGGAATTATAAAAGGTGTTTATATGGCGATAAGACTTGTGCTATTAGTAGTTGGAACATCAGTTATGACACTAACAACAACACCTAACGATTTAGCGGACGGTCTTGAAAAATCATTTGGGATTTTGAACGTAATCAAATTTCCTGTACATGAAATAGCTATGGTAATGTCTTTGGCATTAAGATTTATTCCTACTTTAATGGAAGAAACAGACAAGATAACTAAGGCACAAAAGGCAAGAGGTGCCAGTTTTGATACAGGAAATATATTGCAGAGGGCGAAAAGCTTAATACCTATATTAATACCGCTTTTTGTATCTTCAATTAGAAGAGCTGCTGATTTGGCAACTGCAATGGAAGCAAGATGTTATCACGGCGGTGAAAGAACAAAAATGAAGCCTTTAAGCTATAATAGACATGATGCATATGCATATGTTGTATGTTTTTTGATTATAGCAATAATTTTAGGTACTAATTTTATGGTTAATAACATTACAACCATAAATATGTTAATATTAGTTGAATAAATGTTAATAAAGGAACGCAAATGAAGAGAGTAAGGTTAATAATTGCTTATGATGGAACCAATTACTGCGGTTGGCAAGTGCAGATTAATGGAATAACTGTTGAAGAAGTTCTTAATAAAGCATTAAAAGATTTATTAAATGAAGAAATTGCAGTTATAGGTGCAAGCCGTACTGATTCAGGGGTACATGCAATGGGAAATGTAGCTGTTTTTGATACGGAAACAAGGATTCCTGCAGAAAAAATATCTTTTGCACTTAATCAAAGATTGCCTAACGATATTAGAATCCAAAAATCAGATGAAGTTCCACTTGATTGGCATCCACGATACAGAGACAGCACAAAAACATATGAATATAAGATTTTAAATAGAAGGTTTCCTGATCCATTGCAAAGGTTTTACACACATTTTATGTATATGCCTTTGGATGAGCAGAAAATGAAAGAGGCAGCAGAGTACATAGTTGGAGAACATGACTTTGCCAGCTTTTGCTCAGCAGGAAGTCAGGTAGAAAGTACTGTAAGAACGGTATATTCTCTTAGTGTAAACAAAATAGATGATGTAATATCAATCAGAATTACAGGAAATGGTTTCTTATATAATATGGTAAGAATAATCGTTGGTACATTAATAAAGGTAGGACTTGGAGTTTATCCACCGGAACATGTAAAGGAAATAATAGAGGCAAAAGACAGATATGTTGCAGGCCCTAAAGCTCCGGCGTGTGGTCTTACACTAGTTGGAATAGAGTATAGTGAATAAGTTGTACAAAATATTCATAGATGAAAATAAAGTATAGTGAGTAAGCTATGTATAATTGCTCATAAATGATAATAAAGCGTAAATAAAGAACTTTTATAAAAGCTTTAATAAATGGATATAAAGAAAGCTTAAATAAACGAAAAAAGACTCTTGACAGCAAATATTAAATACCGTATAATCATTTATTGTGACAAGGTATGCACGATAGTTTTATGCCCTAGCCAAAGCCCCGGTACGGACATTTAACACATAAATTTTTTTAGAAAAGCAAAATTTCAGGAGGTAAACCAATGAAAACATATATGGCTAGTCCATCAGATATTGAAAGAAAATGGTATGTAGTTGACGCTACAGGATATACATTAGGTCGTTTGTCATCAGAAGTTGCTAAGATTTTAAGAGGAAAGAACAAACCACAGTTCACACCTCATATCGACACAGGTGACTATGTAATTATTACAAACGCAGATAAAATCACAGTAACAGGTAAGAAATTAGAACAGAAGATTTACTATCGTCATTCAGACTACGTTGGTGGTATGAAAGAAATGACATTAAAAGAAAAGCTTGATAAGAAGCCTGAAAGTGTTATTGAACTTGCAGTTAAAGGCATGCTTCCAAAGGGACCTTTAGGAAGAGCAATGATTAAGAAACTTTTTGTTTATGCTGGACCAGAGCATCCACACGCAGCTCAGAAACCAGAAGAATTAACATTTTAGTTAACTGAGAGGAGGAAATAACAATGGCTACAGAAAAGTATTATGGAACAGGTAGAAGAAAAAGCAGCATTGCAAGAGTATATGTAATGCCTGGTAAAGGAAATATAACAATTAATAAGAGAAGTATTGATGAATACTTCGGATTAGAAACATTAAAGGTTATCGTACGTCAGCCATTAGCAGCAATCGATGCTGTTGATAAGTTTGATGTAATCATCACAGTACACGGTGGTGGATACACAGGACAGGCTGGTGCAATCAGACACGGTATCTCAAGAGCATTACTTCAGGTAGATTCAGATGCTTACAGACCAATTCTTAAGAAAGCTGGATTCTTAACAAGAGATTCAAGAATGAAAGAAAGAAAGAAACCAGGTCTTAAAGCAGCTCGTAGAGCACCACAGTTTTCAAAGAGATAGTTATATCTGCGATGGCAGAAATATGGAAAGAACTCCCGAGTTTACTCGAGGAGTTCTTTTTATGTTTCTGCCATCATAGGATGGCTGAGATGAGCGAGACGAAACAAAGTGAAGTCGAGCTTCTCAGTCATCGCAGATATAAAGTAGTAGCATGGAATGCAATACGAGGACAATGTTATGGTTGGAATTATACTAGATACGGAGGATGAGTACCTGTATGTTTCTACTATGCATGATGTACAGGAATCTAAAATTTTAAGACGATTGCATAGCGGACGAATTAACGTGAAGATTATAATTAAATGCAAATAGTACTAGAAATAGTACTGTTTGCATTTATTTTTTTGCGATTAAGCGAAAAAAACTGTACAAATTCTAAACAGTTCAGGATAGCAACAGAAGTTAAAAAGGATGAGGAAAGACAGGGTGACAACTTTGTCCCCTAATTTTAGAGGTAACATAAATGAGAAAAATTAAGTATTTTGATAACTAGCTATCAGTTGAGGAATATATAAAAATACAGATAGTTAGAAATGATGGAATTAGGAGTTTAGTATATAGAAAAGAATTAATTGAGGAATGTGCATTAAGAAACATTCAGACGAAAGCCACATCAACAAAAGAGCAGCTTGTGGAGTTGTTAGTTAGTAATGGAGTTACTTATAAAGAGCTGACAAATATATACAAAATCGGAGTAACAAGTAAAGCATATCAGGATACGTTTGGAATAAATCATAATCAGGTGAAGAAGCTAGAAAAGAAGTAAGTAATTGATGTAGTTGGTCAATATGAGTTTAGAGCTTATGGTCGAAATCTAAAAGCACCTTTATATGATATATATCAATTTGCTTCTATACCGGAAGAAGCTATTAAAAATTTGTAGGAAGTAAAGCAACAATTAATGGAGGGGATTAATTAAATGCAACAGAGTGAAAATCAATTAACAAGATTAAAAAGGAAATGTGTACCTGTAACGGTGGTTACTTTGATAATGGTAATTATGGCAATAGTGATGTCAATAATGATATTACTTAGATGCTGATTACATAAATAATTTTTAAAAAAAGGAGGCGGCATGTATGCCAAGAGCAAGAATATCATACGGACAGAGAGTAATAATCGAGGACATGAGAAAAAACGGATATAAGGCTAAGGACATATGTGAAGCCATTGGAATAAGTTCTTATGACTATCAGAGAGAACTTATTTTAGGTTTTTGGTGGAGAAACGGCTGTGTTCTACATAACAAAAGAATATGAAACGAGGTTGGTAGATTTGGCACCAAAAGAGATTCAAAAGGAAGAACATTTGATTATAAAAACATTCAGCTTTGTTATTGTTACAGGGGAATAAGTATTGTTATTTTAATATGGAAGAAACACAGACTAAAAGGGGTTCAAATGAACCCCTTTTGCCTATATTGGGACAATAATTGTTAAATTGTATCGACTTGAACGTACAGACTAAAATCTAAACGTTTATGCCTGCACAATTAAATGATAGGGGTTATAAATACTTTATAATTGCAATTTTGAAGTACAAAAAATTTTGTGTGCTTCTTAGCTCTTTGAAGTGCATAAGAGCGTTAAAGATAATACAATTTTGTATCAATAAAAAATAAAAAACAGAGAAAAAGTTATAAGTAATAAAAAACGGTAAATAGTATTGGAAATGAATAAGATTTATGTGAGGCTTAATTAAGCTAGCAAAAGTAAAATTATTTGTACTATGGTTTTGTTAGTAGTACACATAACAATTTTAAGTTCGGTGGGTGAAACCCTATTAACGATAACGTAAATACTATCGTTAATATTTGTAAAGATTATTGGAAAAAATGTTAAAAGATATTGAAAAAAAGCGAAAAAAATAATAAACTAAAGATAGATATTGGGTGGACGGAAATATGATGAAAAACACATAATTAGAAAGCATAACGCATCAAACTTCTGAAGCAGGAATAGAAGATTGGTGCGTTTGTTTTATAGAACGAAAAAATTAATTAAATAGGAGGATAAGGTCTATGAAACACAAAGTAAACAAGTTTGAAACAAAGTTTGAAACAAATAAGTAGAGGTTATCTAAAAACAAAAGGGCATAACAAATAAACCATCCAAAGGGTGGTTTTAAAAAAGCAAATATAGACACAACATCTAATCAGGGAACAGAGACAATATCATCTTTGATGACATATCCTCGTTGTTTAAGTAGATTAAGTGCCTGTGAAGTAGTAAGTATTTTTGAATCATTCACAGGACGCGACTCAAGAAAGCCTTCTGTTGTATATGGCTTTAAATCTGTGAGTATGTGCCAGATAGCGGTCAGGATCATACGACAGATGGCAATGATAGCTTTCTTGTGACCACGGCGTGCTTTTATACGTCGATAACGGGTAGTAAATTCAGGATGTTTCTTGGATTTGATTAAAGCATTTGCAACTTGCACCAAAACTGGTTTAAAATAAGAACCAGAACGGGAAATCCTAGTGGATTTGATTTTTTGATTGCTTTGATCATTGCGAGGACAACATCCTGCCCATGAAACGAGGTTTTTAGCTGTTGGGAAAACAGACATGTCGCCTCCGATTTCAGAGAGCACCTGAATTGCAGTCATCGGGTTCTTATCGAATCCTGGTACGGTTCGTATAAGATTAAGGACTTCTTCGTATTTATCACTGAGACGAAAGATTTCCCGTTCTATTTCTGCTTGATGCTTTTCTAATTCATCGATGTGATTCAAACATTGTCTAAGTTTCACAGCTTGTTCTGTAGAAATAGCGCCATCAACAGCAGCCTGTATTTCTTCGATAGGAGTTTTACACCTGCCATCAACGAATTGTGCCACATCAAAAGTTTCCCCTGGGTGTTGTAAAATCTGTTCCGTAATGGAACGAGAAGATTTACCAAATATATCAGAAAATACCTCATCCAGCTTGAAGTTGGATATGGTAAGACAGTTATGGGCACGATTCTTTTCACTGGTAATCATACAGGTAAGTTTGAAACGGTATCTTACCAGATCTCTTAACTGACGGATGTCAGCCGGAGGAATAAAGGAAGGCTTGACCATACCACACATGTATAAGTCACAAATCCACTTGGCATCCTTGCGATCTGTCTTGTTACCTTTTTGAGGTTTGGTATATTTGGGGTGAGAAAGAGTAACCCAGATGTTATTCTTCTCTAAGACATTAAAAACTGGGATCCAATACTTACCGGTAGATTCCATACAGACATCAGTACAATTGTATTTGGCAAGCCAATCACACAACTCTTGCAAACCTTTAGTAAAAGAAGAAAAGCGCGCTTGTTTATACTCTGTACGTCTGTGAGAATCGGTAATACCGATACAAGCAAAGATCCAAGTTTTATGGACATCAAGTCCACAACAATTATTTTTTAGAATTTTAAATGACAATAAAATAACCTCCTGATAATTTGTAGTTATAAAACTGACAGTGACTGGTCATCCGGCAAAATTGAGTCGACTTTGGAAGAGATAAGTTTACGGGCTACTGTTATGCGCCATTCATTGATGCCTTAACGGATGACCGACAACAAATATTTATACGAGGTCGCCGCTATACAGCCCCGCCACTCACCTCCGCGTGTTCTGTAGTGTGTCAGTCTTATAAGCAAAATATATCAGAAGGAAGATAGAATTAAAAGTGAAGGGTAGCCAACTTGTTTCATGACGCATTGGTGCCTTTCGCAGAAAGGCGGATTATATTTATGAGAAATAAAAGATTAATGTATGTGATTTTTATTTTTTTATTTAGTCTTTGTATGAATGGAAGCGTTAGTGCAAATACTGTTGAAGAAATAAAAATTGACAATGTGAATTTCCCAGATGCTATTTTTAGAAAAAGGATAATTTATTATGATACGGATAAAAATGGTTATTTATCAAGTGATGAATTAACAAAAATAACAAGCATATATTTTGATGGGGGAGATAGTAATTTAGAGAGAAATATTGCTTCACTTAAGGGAATTGAATATTTGACTGATTTGAAGGCAATTCATTTGCATGAAACAAATATTACAAATCTTGATTTGAGTAGAAATTCAAAACTTACGAGAGTATCGATTTTAAATCCAAATACCGAAGAGTTAACATTGCCGAAAGATAGCAAAATTACGGAAATTAGAATAAGCAATTACAAGCCAAATAAATTATATGTTGGAATGCTTAGCGAACTAAAGAAACTTCAACTTGTCAACTGTATGAATATTACGGTTTTAGATGTAACTAATAATAACAAGATAAAAAGTATCAACATTAGTAGAGATACTACTACGAAAGATAAACTAAGACAAATAAATATAGGAAAAAAAGAACAATTAAAATATTTGTCGTTAAATAAACTGGCTAGTTTAAGAAAAATAAGTATTGGTAAAACGCCTGTTCTTGATGGTGTACATATTACAAATTGCAGGAAATTAAAGTCAATTAATACAACAAAAATGCCTAAATTAAGAAAATTAAATGTTGAAAGATGCATACTTAAAAGTTTAAATATAACTAAAAATACAAAACTTCAGACATTAAATTGCAGTAATAATAAGCTTACTAAGTTAAATGTTAGGAAAAATAAGTTGTTAAAAATATTGAAATGTAATGATAATAAAATAAAGTCACTTAAACTCAATAAGAATAAGAAACTCGTAAATTTGAATTGTAAAAATAATAATATTAAATATCTGAATATATGCAATATAAGACTGAGAAATATTAGATGTGATAAAAAAGTTATGATATCTAAATAAGGAGAGAACAAAACAGCAGTTGGCTGCTGTAATAGAATTAGTCTTTGAAATAGAAAAATAGTATTGGCAACCGAACGTATATTCGATATAGTGTGATTATCAGCTTTGCTACCTGATAATTATGGTAAATAGGAAAATTTAAATATATTTGTCGCGGCCTAGTGACAATTCCCTTTTCAAAGGCCTGACAGAAGAGAGTGATATCAGTAGATATCTTTCTTCTGTTAGGCTTTTGTAATTTGTATTGATACTATATAAAGATTATTGATAAAAATGTATTGATATAATACAAGTAAAGAACAACAATATAAGCAGGAGAGAGTGATATGTTAAAAATATAATTAGAAGAAGATAAAATAGAGGTGTTTAAAACAGAGCCTATAATTACAAAAGAGGAGTTATTGTCAAAATCGAAATAGGCAATAATTAATCTTTAAAAAGGAAATCAAAGTGATATAAGTAAGTTGTCCTGGGGTGTTTTTTATGATTTACACCAAACTACTGACAGTGCATATTTTCACATTATACTGGTAAATATAACGATTAGAAAGAACTTACCTGTGCATAATAAGAAAATGAAGAAATAGACTAAAATCTAATAGTTAAGAAAACGAAAGGGGATATGGGTAAAAAATGCGAGAAAATTAATGGGGATTTGACCATAATTTTGGCTTACATGAATGGGGATTTGCGTTATACTTGTGGTGGAAAGGTGGATTTATGCATGGATAAACCAGTTTTTAAAAGAAAAATATACGATGAAATATATGAGTGGAAATAGAACAGAAGCGATAAATACGCACTCTTGATAAAAGGGGCAAGACGAGTCGGTAAATCAACTATTGCAGAGGAATTTGCAAAAAAAGAGTTTAAATCATATATTCTTATTGACTTTGCTCATACAAGTAAGGCAATTATTGACCTATTTGATGACACGTATGATTTGGATTTTTTCTTTTTGCAATTGCAGCAGTTAATGGGAATCAGGTTATATGAGAAAGAGTCGGTAATTATTTTTGATGAAGTTCAGTTATTTCCAAAGGCTAGGCAGGCAATTAAATATCTCGTTGCGGATGGAAGATATAAGTATATTGAAACAGGCTCTTTATTGTCAATAAAAAAGAATACAAAAGATATTTTGATTCCAAGCGAAGAACATAAAATATCTATGTTTCCTATGGATTTTGAGGAGTTCTTATGGGCAATAGGAGATGAGGTATCAGCGGAAACAATAAGGCATCTTATAAAGAACAAAAAGCCTGCTGGGAATGCAATGCATAGAAACCTGATGCGGATATTCAGATTGTATATGCTTGTTGGTGGAATGCCACAGGCCATAGAAACGTATATAGAGAAGAATAATTTGCAATTGGTTGATGAAACTAAAAGAGAAATTGTAGACTTATATGAAGAAGATTTTGTGAAGATAGATGGAACCGGTCTTGCTGGAGATATTTATGATGCCATACCTGCTAATCTTAGTGGTAATGCATCAAGATATATTCTGTCAAGTGCAAGAGAGGGGGTTCGCTCTGAGAAGGTAAGAGAGCTGATTCCTGATATGCTCAGTTCGTACACTGTAAATATTGCATATCATGCTAATAATCCTGACGTGGGAATGGCATTGGAAAAGGATGCAGGACGATATAAATTGTTTAATTCTGATGTGGGTCTATTTATAACTTTGGCATTTAAGGATAAAAAATATACGGAGAATATTATTTATAATAAGTTACTTTCGGATAAACTGGATGTAAATTTAGGATATGTCTATGAAAATGTTGTGGCACAGATGCTAATAGCAAAAGGTAATAATTTATTTTATTACACGATGAAAAGTAAAACTTCAAATCATTTGTATGAGATTGATTTTTTAACTTCGGTTAAAGATAAGATATGTCCATTAGAGGTGAAATCCGGCAATTATAGAACACATAAATCACTTGATGTATTTTGCAACAAGTTTAGTAATCGTATATGTAACAAATATGTTGTTCATACAAAGGATTACAAATGGAAAAACGGAATTTATTATATCCCGGTGTATATGGTACCGTTTTTATAAAGAGTTTTATTTCTTTATATTCAGATAAATCTATCAGACTTCCCAAACCCCTTTTTTTATAAAAGAACTTCTTCTTATAAAGAAAATTTATAAGTATATACAATATTTTGTATTTTTAAACTAAAAACGATTCAACTAAAATAAGAATGTTAGTAAGTTGTTATTTATAGGAGGAAGAAAATGAAAAAAACAAGGAAAAGGGGAATATGGCTATACAGGATGACAGCCATGCTTTTTATACTTGTAATGTCTTTGCTTATGAACAATGATTGTTTGGTAAAAGCAGAGACAAAGAATATTATGGACAATTATGTTTTGTCTACAATATACGAAAAAATACAGGTACCAAGAAGTGAAAATGCTGATGGCACAATTACTTATCAGACATACACAAGAAACTTAAATATTGACGTTTCAAATGTTGATGAAAAGAATTTAGCATTAAGCATGAAAGTTTTTGTAAAACAGGTAGAAGGAGAAAGAAATCCATTAGAAATCTTTACGTATAAGAATTTGGCAAGCTTTTTAGAAATAGCTGATGCACAGTTGGATTTAGATTCTTATGTAAACCTTCCTGTGAAGAATTTAAAGAGAGCAGATGGAAGTGATTTGGTTGCAGGTGAATGGAATGATGTACTTATTCCGTTTTCAGTAGGAACTAAAAAGTCAAATTTTGATCCGTCGAAGATTACATGGTTTAGACTATGTCTTACAAGATTACCAAAGGATATTGGATATCAGTCATTAAGACTTAAAGATGTATGTATAGTTGACACATCAAGAAAAGCTGAAAAAGCAACTGAACCTGAAGTAAAAAAATGGGATACTACTTATAATGTAGGGTCAGTTCCTTTAACAATGGATAAAACAATAGAGTCTGCAGCTTATGTAGGTGACGAGTACAAGATGACTACTCCAATAGACATATCAAAGCATAATCCTGAAAAGATGCAATTACAGATGGATATAGAAGTAGAAAACTTAACTAATCCGGGAGATGTATCACCATTATTATACAATAACGGAAAACAGTTTATTGAATTATCAAGTGCCGGTTCCGCTACAGATCAGATGGTTCAGTTTAATATGAAAAATCTTCCATGGAAAAATGGAAAGAATACATATACACTAAATATTTCTAACGCAGAGGCCGGAGCAGGGGAAATTGATTACTCAAAGATAAATTATATGAGAATTTATTTTGTACATACAACATTTACGGACAAGATTAAAATCAAAATAAACAATATAAAATTAATTGATAATACTAATCAGTGTACTGTTCCAACAATTTTTAGTGATAGAATGATGTTCCAACAAAATAAACCTATTACAGTATGGGGAACAGGTAAGGCCGGAAATAACATAAATGTCAAACTTATTAACAAACAGGGTCAGACTGTGACAGAAAGTACTGTAGCGGTGGGAACAGACGGAAATTGGAAAGCTAATTTACAGCAACAGAAGGGAAGTTATGACACATATTCATTACAGGTATATGATAACGGAACTTTAATAAAAACTGTTAAGGATATTTTGATTGGTGAACTATGGCTTGCATGTGGGCAGTCAAATATGGCATTAACAGTATATATGGATATGGACAGGGAGAATATACTTGCAAATGCAAACAATTCCAACTTAAGATTTTTCCTTGAACCAACATATCCGGCAGGACAGACAGGAGCGCAACCATTAAACCCTAATTACGATGTTGAGGGAGCATATTGGGGTAAAGGAAATGATGTAAATGCTGTTAATAAAATGTCAGCAGTAGCATATTCTTTTGCAAAGAATCTGCAGGCAAAATTAAATGTACCTGTAGGTGTTTTAAATACACCAATAGGTGGAACAGTTATTGAAGGATGGATTCCAAGAGATGGTATTGAAGGTGATGCATCATTAATAAAAGAATTAGAAAAAAGAGGACTTTATTATGATGAAGAGTTTTGGTCTGATACAGCCGGAACAATGTCAACACTTTACAATCAGAAGGTTGGACCACTTACAAACTTTAAGATAGCAGGTGCAATCTGGTATCAGGGTGAAAGTAATAGTGGACGTTCAGAAATTTACGATAAAGAGTTAACCTTATTAAAGAAAACATGGAGTGAAAAATTTGGATTTGAAAATAATTCAATGCCTTTTATTTTCACACAGGTTGCCCCGGGTCAGTATGATCAGGGAAATAAAAACATGGAACATTTAGGATACTTAGCTACAGCAATGAGTAGATCATTTGTTGAAAACAAAAACAATAATATGTCAATGATAACTATTTATGATTTACCATTAGTTCATGTTAAGGATGGTGTTTCATCAGCAGCAATTCATCCTAGAACTAAACAACCTGTAGGAGAAAGATTCTGCACGGCAGCTATGAATATGGTTTATGGCGGTGGTGATGTTTATACAGCACCAATTTATAAATCCATGCAGATTAAAGGGAATGCTATTTATCTTACATTTGATTATGTAGGAAAAGGACTTTCTATTATAAACGGAAGAGGAAATACTGTACATGGATTTTCAATAGCCGGAAGTGATGGAATTTACGTTAATGCAAAAGCAGAGATAGTAGGAAATAACGTAATTAAAGTATATAATGAGAGGGTTGAAAATCCTAAAAACGTAAACTACGGATTTAACAACTTTAATTATGGCTGTAATGTAAAAAACAGTGCAGGAATTCCAATTGCACCATTTAGAACACAGACAGTTACCGGAACAGATACAACATATAATCCAACAAAGGATATTACATATTTTACATCTATTGATTGGATTTATGGTGACGAGGATGTGTGGGTATATGACAAGGACAATCCTGATGCTGCAAATCAGAGTCTTGGAATAAGACCTGCATGGAAAGCAGAAAACGGAACATATAGTTACGATGCAAATGTCAAATCAGAAGGAAAAGCATCTGTCAAGTTAACATGGAATGGTGCAGGTACTTCATCAGTTGGACCAATCGTAACTTACGGAAGTCAGATAATTGACTATGGGAACTTTAAAAATGTAAGCTTTAAAATTAATAATAAAGATGAAGCAGCAAAAAATGTTGCTTTAAAAATTACAAGTGGTGATAAAACTTATACAGTAATTCCTGAATCAGGACAGAATGTAAATAACGATACTGTAACATTAAGTTCAGACAATAAGTTTAGCACAGTTACTTTTGATATGACATCATTAAAGAATGGCAATACAACAGAAAGCAATCCGGCTGACATTTGGAATAACATTACAGATATGAAGCTTGTATTTAATACATCTAAAGGCGGAAGTGTTTATGTTGATGATGTATCATTTGGAATGACAAAAAAGGTAGCAGTTGATGTGAAAGAAAGTAATGAAGTAGTAGCTTGGTATGACTTTAACAGCGACTCACCATCAGGTAAGGAGCTAAGCGTAGATTTAAGTATTAATAATGCTAACCAGAAAAAATTCTTTGTTGAATACAATGGAAATAAATGTATAAAACTTGGTCAGTATGAATATGCACACTTTGCAGTTGAAAATAATGTAGTTACAAAAGATGATAATAACTTAATGATTAGAATAACTTATTTTGATAATACAAATGCTTATTATGGTGTGCAATATAATACGATAACGGACCTTGACGCAGATAAAGAAACAAGTGCAACTAAATTTAAGACAGCATCTGTTTTACGTGGTGGAACAAATAAGTGGACTTCAACTTCAGTATGTATAAGTGATGCATCATTTAGACATGGGCAGTTTGGAAAGTATGACTTTAGACTATATGGAAATGGCAACGCAGGAACATATATTTCAAAGATAGAAATTATAAAGAAGTCTGTTAATCCGGATATTGAACCGGTTACTAACAGAAGGGGAAAAACAGAACATGCTGAGTTTACGGGAAAAAGTTTTGCAGGATATCAGGCATGGTTTGGAACAGGTACACAGTATACAGGATGGGGACATTATGATTATGGTTCAGCAGATAGTGATGGTACAAGCTGGCCAAGAAAGAATCACATATCAATAGATTACTTCCCATATGTAAAAGAATACGACGAAAGTGCTCTTGCACAGACAGGATTTGCTAATCTTGGAAGTGGAGAACCAACTAAGTTATATGATTCAACTAACGAAAATGTAATTAATACACATTTTAAATGGATGAGTCAGTATGGAATTGACGGTGCTGCAATTCAGAGATTTGCAGGAACAATAAAAGGACGTACATTGTATGATGAACCACAGAACACATTATTATACAAGATGCAGAAAGCTGCTGAAAATAATAACAGCTTATTCTACATTATGTATGATATTAGTGGTGGAGATCAGATAAAAGATGCTAATGACACAACATCAATTAGTTCATGGGTTAATGATATTAAATTTGACTGGGTTTACAATATTGAAAAACAGCTTCAGATGACTAATTCAGATGCTTATGCAACAGTTGATGGAAAACCTGTTGTTTGTCTTTGGGGAACAACAGTTTCAGGCAGACCTGACAGAGTAGAAGATTATCAGGAAATGATTAATTTCTTCCATAATAGAGGATGTTATGTAATATTTGGTACAGGAAGAGACTGGAGTACAAACACAGCTACAATGTCAAAATATGAAGGAATATTTAAACAGGTTGATATGATTTCACCTTGGATGGTTGGATCAAATATTAGTTCAGAATCAGCAATAGATGGTTTGTTTAAAACATTTATTGAAAAGCATTGGCAGTGGTGTCGGGAAAATAATGTAGATTATTATCCGGTATTATTCTCAGGCTTCTCATGGGCATTATGGCATGGTGGAGATACTGATGTTCCTAATGCAATGCCACGAAATGCAGGAAAGAATTTCTGGTATCAGGCATACAAGCTTAAACAGTTAGGAATTAAATCATTCTACATTGCAATGTTTGATGAATATGATGAAGGTACAGCTATTGCAAAGAATGCCAGTGACTACTTTGATATTCCACAGGATCAGTGGTTTGTAACAGCAAGTTGTGACGGATATTGGTGTTCACAGGACTTCCAGTTAAGAGTAGTCGGTGAAGCAAATAAGATGGTTAAGGGATTAAGAGAGGCAGTAAAGGAAAATCCGGTACCACAGTCAGAAGGACCAATTTATTACAGAAACAGTTTTGAAAGTAAGTATGTGGAATGTCCTTCAGAAAAAAATCCTAACGTTGGATATTATCCGGTTGACCCATGCTTTAAAAATGATAAGCAGGTAAACAACGACGGAGTTAATGCAACTGTTAAGATTGAAAGAAATGAAATTGCCAAAACCGGTGATTACATGACAACAATTGATGGTATAACATCAAAGAACAATGCAAGCTATTTGTATCAGATTTCAGAAACAAAGATTAATATGAATAAGGGATTAAAGCTTTCATATTCTATATATGCACAAAATAAAGGCGGAGCTAATACTAATATAGTATTAATTTTAAGTGATGGATCAAAGATTACGGCAAAAGCTAAGCAGACAGTTACAGTAGGTAAATGGACAGACTGTTCATATGAAATGCCTAAGGAAAGCCTGGCAGGTAAGACTATTGTAGGAATTGGTATTTCGTATAATGGTAGCGACGGTAACTTTAAGGCATACTACGATGATATTATTCTTGAGGACAATGAGACATATGCAGTAGACAAAACAGAACTTAAGAGTGTACAGAATAAGGTTGCAGCGTTAAATAAAAATGAGTATACGGCAGATAGCTGGAATAAGGTTGAAACAGCATTAAACAAGGCCAATAGCTTAAGCAATACATCTACTCAGGAAGAAATGGACAGTGCAGTTAAGGTAGTTAATGATGCAATTAATGGATTGGTTAAAAAGCCTGTAGAAACAACAATTCAGATGCCAACAACAGTTGCACCGACAACTCAGGCACCAACAACGGCTAAACCGACAACTCAGGTGCCAACAGAAGGAACTACAACTAACACGTTTAATCAGGAACAGGAATCAACTGAAAATGTAAGTGCAGCAGATGAAAGCACAACACCACACATCGACTTAAAGAATAAGAAGATTAAGATGGGTAAAAAAGAAAAACTAAGGCTTAGAGTAAAATCAATAGGATTAAGCAACAAGCTTAAATTTAAATCTAGCAATAAGAAGGTAGTATCTGTAACAAGAAAAGGAAAGCTTAAGGCTAAGAAGAAAGGAAAAGCTATAATTACAATTTATGGTGAAAAGGGAATAACTGCAGTATGTAAGGTTACAGTTAAGAAAGCACCTAAATCAATTGTATTTAAGAAAAAACCATCTGTAATGAAGGTTGGAGATACATTTAAACTTAAGACTAAGCTCTCAAATAAAAGTGCAGGAAGCGTTAAATTTATCTCAAAGAACAAGAAGGTTATTAAGGTTAGCAAGGATGGAATGGTTAAGGCATTACGTAAGGGTAAGGCAGAAATCATTGCAAGAACTTATAACAGGAAAGAAGCCAGAATAATCATTACAGTAAAATAATTAATGCAAATTCTTTCTACAAAGAATGAATACATATATACTAAGCCTTTTAAGGAAGGCTACATCGTAACGGTGTAGTCTTTTCCTTTACAACAGGATATTTATAGAAAAAACCTGTATTTTACAGTAAGTCTTTATTTTGCAGTAATTGACAAAGTAAATTAAATAATATATAATTAAACCCATTGAATTACTAGGAAAACAAGGCGGATGCAGTGCATCCGCCATTTAAGTGTTAAGGAGAAATATAAGAATATGCTAAATCAGTTTTCAAGAACAGAGCTTCTTTTAGGAAAGGAAGCAATGGAAAAGTTATCAAAGTCAAGAGTAGCCATTTTCGGCATAGGCGGCGTAGGCGGATATGTTTGTGAAGCACTTGTAAGAAGTGGCGTTGAAGCCTTTGATTTAATAGATGATGACAAGGTTTGTCTTACTAATTTAAACAGACAGATTATTGCAACAAGGAGTACTGTTGGAAAATATAAGACACAGGTTATGAAAGATAGAATTTTAGACATTAATCCTAATGCGGATGTTAGAATCCACGAGTGCTTTTTCTTACCTGAAAACGCTGATGATTTCCCATGGGATGAATATGATTACATTGTAGACGCAGTAGACACTGTAACTGCCAAGATAGCACTTGTAATGAAAGCTCAGGAAAAGAACATTCCAATTATAAGCAGCATGGGCGCAGGTAACAAGCTTGATGGAAGCCAGTTTAAGGTTGCGGATATTTACAAGACTAAAGTTTGTCCTCTTGCAAAAGTAATGAGACGTGAATTAAAGAAGAGAGGCATTAAAAAATTAAAAGTAGTATATTCTGAGGAACAGCCAACAAGACCAATTGAAGATATGTCAAGTAGCTGTAAAAATAACTGCATATGCCCACCGGGAGCGACCCACAAATGTACGGAAAGAAGAGATATTCCGGGAAGTGTAGCTTTTGTACCATCAATAGTTGGACTTATAATTGGCGGAGAAGTTGTTAAAGATTTGGCAGCTAAGCAGAAATAGAAAAAGGTTATATATTAAACAGCTAGGGAATTTAAAAAAACGGAGTGTAAGAAAAAATGAGCATTTCAGTTAAAGAATTAAATAAATTAGATAAAGAAACATATGAACTTATAGATATTAGAAGTGATGCAGAAATTGCCCATGGGGTAATGCCTGGAGCAATTCAGGTTTCAGTTGACGAAATTGAAAACAATGATAAGATTGATTATTCAAAGAAACTTGTTATAGTTTGTGCCAGAGGAAAAAACAGCATAGACATAGCAGATGACTTAAAAGCAAAAGGCTTAGATGCAGTCAGCCTTGAAGGTGGCTATATCGGCTGGCTTCTTGAAGATATGAAAAATAGGGAAGCAGATGATTTCGCCAAGAATGTTGAGCAGAGTATAAGAAAGAAGTTTAAGAAGAAAATCTGGAGCAAATTCACTAAGGCAATTAATGAATATGAACTTGTAAAAGAAGGAGACTGTATTGCAGTATGCATTTCAGGTGGAAAAGACTCAATGCTTATGGCAAAACTTTTTCAGGAATTAAAGCTTCACAACAAGTTTGATTTTCAGGTTAAATTCCTTGTAATGGACCCGGGATACAGCCCTGCCAACAGACAGGTTATAGAAGAAAATGCAAGAAGATTAAATATTCCAATTACAATATATGAATCAGATATTTTTGAATCGGTATTTAATGTTGAAAAGTCACCTTGCTACCTTTGTGCAAGAATGAGAAGAGGTCATTTATATAGTTTTGCCAAAGAAATGGGTTGTAACAAAATAGCCTTAGGACATCACTATGATGATGTAATTGAAACTATATTAATGGGAATGCTTTACGGAGCACAGGTTCAGACAATGATGCCTAAACTTCACAGCACAAACTTTGAAGGAATGGAGCTTATAAGACCTTTATATCTTGTAAGAGAGGACGACATAAAGGCTTGGAGAGATTACAACGACCTTCACTTCATCCAGTGCGCCTGCAAGTTCACAGACACATGCACAACTTGCAACAATAACGAAAACCGTTCAAAGAGAATGGAAATAAAAGACCTTATAAGAGAACTTAAAAAGGTTAATCCATATGTGGAAGGCAACATATTTAAGAGCATAGAAAATGTAAACTTAAATACAGTAGTTGCTTATAAGAAAGATGGCGTTAAACATCATTTCCTTGAAACATATGATGAAAAATAAATATAAATAAAAAGTATAAGACTATAGCCATAGCGAGGTTATAGTCTTTTTTTTGCAGTAAAGAAATTATTAATGGAAAATAATGAAATGTTTTGGTATGGTACAAAAAAATAATCTACAGGTTTGAAAAAATAGACCTAAAGTGTTACACTAAATTGTATAAAGTGTTCAACAAAATGTAGAAAGCATAAAACATGTATGACAATTCAGTATCATTCATTTTATGATAAAAGAAGTGAGGGTATTTAATGGCAATTTCGTATAATAATCTATGGAAAATATTAATCGATAAAGAAATGAACAAAGGTGATTTGTGTAATAAAGCTAAAATTAGTAAAGGGACTATGGCTAAAATGACAAATAATGAACCTGTGACACTTACTGTTATTGAAAAAATATGTGATGCTCTTCAATGTGATATTGGAGATGTAGTTCAAATGACAAATGTTAACAAGGATAGGAGATGATGGAATGAGTGAAGCTTTATTAGATAAAAAAATTGAATATTGGCAAAATCAGCTTCTTGACTTGGGAAAACGAAATAAAATGATAAATTACAGGGAGACTAAAAGAGCAACTCTTAAATTGGTTGAGCCTGAATTTGAAGAATTATTTAATAGAATTGCGGTAAATGAAGAAGAGTTAACTTTTCAGAGTCCAGTTGATAAAAATTCAGATATTAGAACTTATTCTGTATTGTCATTGTTAGAAACTCTATCTTGTCCTATACCTGTTAATATTGGAGATATAAAGGCAGATGGAAGCATTTTAGAGAGACAGAAGACTTTAAAGCAGATGAGATCTAAGTCAAGGCTTGCTTTGGATGAACAGGGAACGAATATTTTATATTTGGTATCAGGTTTTGTAGAATGGAAAGAAAAGAATGATACATCGGCACCATGGATAAAGTCCCCTCTAATTTTGGTGCCAGTATCTTTGGTACTGGAATCAATAAATACACCTTATATATTGAAAAAATATGATGATGACATAGTTGTAAATCCAACATTAGCATATTTGTTTGAACGTGATTATGGTATAACACTTCCAACATTTGACCCGGATGAAGAATCTCTTAATGAGTTTATGGATAGTATGGAGAAATTGGTTGATAGAAAAGGTTGGAGAGTAATACGTGAAAATAGTTTGGGATTGGTATCTTTCTTAAAAATAAATATGTACAAGGATTTGTGCAATAATGAAGAAAATGTAAAGAAGAATCCTATTATTCGTGCGTTTGCTGGAGAAGACAGTGAATTGAATGAAATACCAGAGGAGCTTTACAATTATAATCATGATAATATTCCGGCAACCGACATATATCAGGTTGTCAATGCCGATTCTAGCCAGCAGGATGCAATATTGTTATCACAAAAAGGGATAAGCTTTGTTATGCAAGGTCCTCCAGGAACCGGAAAAAGTCAGACTATAACAAATATTATTGCACAAGGGTTGGCAGATGGTAAAAGAATTTTATTTGTATCTGAAAAAGCAGCAGCACTAAAAGTTGTTTACAAAAGGCTTTCAGAGGTACATTTGGATGATTTCTGTTTGGCATTGCATAATTACAAAGCAAACAAGAAAGATGTTTTGAATGAACTTGCGGAAAGTCTTGAACTAAAACCAATTAAGGTTAAAGCAGAAGAAACAGCAAAATTAACAGAGTTAGATACATTAAAGGAATTTCTTAGACAATATGTATCTGATATACATGAGGAAAAAATGCCACTGGAAATGAGTCTTTACGAAGTATATGGAGCATTAGTAGCATTAGAAGATACAATAGAATTACCATTGGAAATTCAACCGATAGAAAATATGACGAAAGATCAAGTAAACAGGCTAGGTCTTCTTGTAGCGGGGTTTGATAAGGCAAAAAATAATTTAGGAGAACAGTGGTATAAGAATCCGTGGAATGGAACTAATATAGTAAATGTTACTTATAATCTAACAAATCAAATAAAAGAAAAAATGTCTCACACATTATACCATATAAAAAATGTTATTGATGATTTTGAAAAAATTAATAATACAGATAGCACACAGGTGATTGTAAAACTTAAGAATGTTTTTATTTATTTGGAATTGATTAAGAAATGTTCAGAGAGTGAAGCGATTCCGACAATATGGATTGATTATAAAGATATATTGGATAGAGCGCAGATTATATCAAGGGAAATAACAGAAAAGGAAGCTTCTGTAATCAATGATAGGAAATATTTGGATAAACTTTTTACTGCGGGTTTTTATCTAATTAATGCGGAAAGTAAGTTAGATAAAATAAAGAAATTGGAAGAAATCATAAAAGCAGAGTTAACAATCGAAACATATGATTGGAATAAATATGTGCATGAAATAAGTGAAAAAGCACAATCGATAAACAGCTTGTATGAATCCTTTGATAAAATTTTGCGTGAAATTGATAATTTCTGTGATTCTATAAAAGTACAACATCCTGATACCATTTGTAATCTATACGGTAAATACAGACTACATAGAATACTTGATACAAAATATTTAGTAGACAACAAGTGGTTTGAAACAAGTACAGAAAAATATGCTCAAACAATAGAGGAATATATCACATTGGTTTCTCAGTTATCTGCGTTAAAAGATGTAATAGCAACAAACAGTAGATTAGAGATAATGGAGACCATCAATGACAACTTTTATATTAAAGAAGTAAAAGGGTATGAGCAGATAAAGGAGTACAATTTCAGAGAACTAAATGAATGCATTGAAGAGAGGAAGAAAAAATACCTTAATATTAAGAAATTATATGAAGAAATTCAAAGTTCTGTGCGAGATAAAGTTGTACATGTACAGAAACTGCCAGAAAAGTATGAAGAAATTCAGAGATATATACAGATTTGTAAATTGCTTGTCAGAGATATACTACCAGGAACAGGGTGGTCAGACAATCAGCAGAATGATATTTTTAATGAAAAATATGAATTATGTATTGAAAAGGCAAATACATATGACAAATTAAAAAGAGAAGTTGAGGAAGAGTGGAATGATGGAGTATTTCAATTATCATATATGGAATTATTGCGTCATTTTCGCTCAGAATATCAGGGATTCTTTAAGATTTTAAAAAAATCATATTGGGAAGATATGAAATTATTAAAAGGTTTATATCAGGCAACTTCTGCACCATTAAAAGGAACAGATGCTATTATTTTGATGCTTGAAAAAGTGAAAACAATTAAAGAAATTGAAAAATGGTTTGCTGAAAATGATGAGATGTTACAGAAGATTATGGGTGGAAAATTCTGTGGCATTAAGTCCGACTTTAAACAAATCAGAGGGGATAGAGAAGCATATAGAGAATGTTATTCTTTGGAGGATGTTGGATCAAAATTATTAATTCACATTGAGAAATATAATAATGATGAACGAAATTATTTCCTTGTTGCAAGCGATTTGTTGAACAAATTATATATGTCAATAGATGAACTCGGTGTAAACAGTTTTTTTGAACAACAAACTATTTCATTGGCATTGGAAAATATATCTAAAGAATTGGATGATTGGGATCGAGTATATAGGTTGTATGGTAATATTAAAATGTTGTTGTTGCAACCAGAGAACATTACTGTTTCAGAACTTAATGCATTAATTGAACAGATTATACAATATGATAAGCTGAATGAAGAAAAGCAAAACAAAGAGAAAAAACTTAGACAACTCTTAGGAGACATAGTTAATAATGATATGAGTAATTTACAGGAAATTAAGCTTGGAATTGAAGCTGTTAATGAAATAAAAGCTATGTTTGAAATAGTTCCAACTGAAGTGAAAAATATGATGAGTTCATCAAGTTGTCCGATGAAATTAGAGTACTCAGAAGAATCCACAAGAAACATTGTAGGCGATTTATGCGAAAAATTATCTGACATTGATAGTGTTAGCATCAGATGTGATGAACTTCAAAAACGAGTTGAATATTTATTATATAATTGTGATGAATTGCAGAGCGAAAATGAGAATATATTATCTTTTGTTAAAACAGAAGCCAAAAATCTTAATGTTATAGAATGTTTGGAAAAATTACAGAATGAACAGAATTTCAAAAAAATGTTATTTGAAAATCAGACAGTATATAGAAGTATATTCGGTGCCTTATATGATAATGAAAAAACAAATTGGAATGACATAATCGGACTTATTGATAACTGTTTGAGAATAAATGAGTTAGCAAACCAGTTGCAGTGCGGTAATTCATTTGTTAAGAATGTGTTATGTTGTGATACATTTGGAATTTCACATAAAGAGATTGAAAACGATATAAAGAATCTGCTTAATTGCGAATCTGAGTGTAGATGGATTTGCAGCTTGTTTGATGAAACAATGGGCTTTACAAATATGGATTTAAAAAAGCTTTTTGCGAGATGGACAAACTGTGTAGAACAGTTGGCGACATTAGATGCGTGGATTGATTTCCGTGATAGTAGAAAAAAATGTTGTGAAGCAGGACTTGAGTCTTTTGTTATGGGAGCGGAAGATTCATATTATAAAGCAGGAACATTAGTGAATTGCTTTTTGAAAATGTTCTATTTGAAGTGGATTGAAGTTAATTGTACAGGAGATGATGCTGTTGCACAGTTTAAAACACGTATACAAGAAAGTAAAATTGAAAGATTTTGTGAATTAGATAATCATCAATTACCAGTTGCTCAAATGCGTATAAGGGAAAAACTTATCTCTGATATGCCTAACAGAAGTAATTTTAATCGTGCAACAGATGAAATGGGAGTACTATTACATGAATTAAATAAAAAGAGAAAGATTATGCCGTTAAGAAAATTATTTAAGACAATTCCAAATCTGTTATTGAAATTAAAACCTTGTTTGATGATGTCCCCATTGTCAGTTTCATATTTTCTGGAGGCAGAGACATATAAGTTTGATATGGTAATATTTGATGAGGCATCACAGATATTCCCACAAGATGCAATAGGTGCAATTTGCAGAGGAAAGCAGGTAATTATTGCCGGAGATAGTAAACAGTTACCACCGACAAGCTTTTTCGCAGCAAGTATCAATAATACAGATGGAGAATATGATTCTGATGAGGAAGAAAATGATGTTATATATGATTCTATTCTAGAGGAAGCAACTAATAGTTTACCAAATAGATCATTATTATGGCATTACAGAAGTAGAAATGAAGATTTAATTGCATTTTCCAATCAGGAAATTTACAAAAATAAATTGATAACATTTCCAAGTAGCAATACTGTAGCAGCAGATTCAGGGGTTGAATATGTATATGTAGAAAATGGAACTTATTCAAGTAGATGCAATATTCAAGAGGCAAATAAATGTGTTGAACTTATAAAAGAACATATAGATAAGCATGATGATCGTTCTCTTGGAATTATTGCGTTTAGTGAGAAACAGCAATCAACGATTGAGGAGGCTGTTCAAAAATTCAGGGAAAGAAATCCAATGTATGAGAAATTCTTTTCTGAGGACAAAGAAGAACCATTTTTTATAAAAAATCTGGAAAATGTTCAAGGAGACGAACGTGATACCATTATTTTTAGTATTTGTTATGCAAAGGATCCTAATGGAAGAATGTATATGCGTTTTGGCCCATTAGGTCATCAAGGTGGAGAAAGAAGACTAAATGTTGCCATAACAAGAGCAAAACATAATATAAAATTAGTTGGCTCAATTATGCCATATGATATTGACTTAAGTAAAACAAAATCAGAGGGCATAAGAATGCTTAGGGATTATATAGAATTTGCTATAAAAGGTAGTGTTGTATTGCATCCACATAAGAATTCTAATGCATTATATGAAACAGACGAGTTCTGTGATGGTGTTGCAAAATTCGTTACAAGTAAAGGATATCATATTAAAAAATATGTTGGAAATTCAGACTATAAGATTGATATAGCAGTCGAGCATCCGAAATATCCAGGGTGCTATGTGGCAGGAATTGAATGTGATGGTAACTCTTATTATATGGCGAGAACAACCAGAGATAGAGAACACTTGAGAAAGTCTGTTCTGGAACAGATGGGCTGGAAGATGTTAAGGGTATGGTCAACAGAGTGGATTAATAATAAGGTTGGTGAACAAAAACGCTTATTAGATTTTATTGAAAATGCTATCAATAGCTATCAAGAATCTGCCAATAAAGAAAGGGTGTCTTTTCCTGAAAAAAAAGAAGAACGTGTAGAAGTAGAATTCTTACAAAAGAAATCTATTGAATCATCTAAACTGAGTTTTCCGTATTATCGTATAGGAGATTGGAGAACTGCTGTATTTGATTATAACAAAGGAAATTTGGAAAATCTGTCTGCAAGAATTAGAGCAGTTATTGAAGTGGAACAACCGATACATTTAGACATATTATATCGCAGATTGGCAAGTGCATTTGGAAATGAAAAGGCAACCAAGCCAATCAGAAATACAATCAATCAGGCATTAGATAGTGTTATGTCAGATGAAGTTGTGATAGAAGATGGCTTTGTACGTTTTAAGACATTTACGGATATAAAAGCAAGAATACCTAACGGAGTACAGGATAGGAGTATTGAATATATTTCCAGACCTGAAATTGCAGATGCTATGATGACAGTAATAAAGCATTCATATGGAATTGATAAAGATTCATTGTGTGCAGAAGTAACAAGTATTTTTGGCTATGACAGGATGGGACCTAAAATTGCAAAAGCAATGAACAATACTATTGATTATATGTTGCAGAATGATATGGTCACTATTATGGATGGAAAAATGCATATTAAGTAAGGAGAATTTGTAATGGCTAATGAAACGCAGATTAATAGAGAAATCACAGAAAATAATGCAACTGTAATAAATTCGGCATTAAATCCGAGCAGCAATGCAACTGTGATAAATTCTGAGGTGGCAGGAATATCTTCTTCAGTTGCAGCGGGTAGTGTTTTATGCGGAAAGTACTCTGTTATTAAAAAAATGGATATTGTAACAGGCGAAGCTGATTTATATTTAACTGAATATGAAAATAATCAGTATGTTGCAAAGGTATATAGGAGAAAGGTTGCTATAAAGCTGGAAATTGCAAATAAACTTATGAACATCAAATCTAAGTATGTTGCTGCAATTTATGAGACAGGAGAGATAAATGGGTATCCTGTTGAAATAATTCCGTACTATAAATATGGCAGCCTGCAAGGAAGAAAATATACATTTGAGCAGTTAAAGAATGATATCATACCAAGCCTGAACGAGGGATTAAAGGTATTACATGATAATGGCATTTTGCATAAAGATTTAAAGCCATCGAATATCATGGTAGGGGATAACCAGAAAGATGTTGCTATTATTGATTTTGGTATCAGTTCTGTAAGAGAGGACAATAATACTATTATTGTAACAAAAACTGGAATGACACCGGAGTATTCAGCACCAGAAACATTTCGCAATTTATTTTTGGAAGAGTCGGATTATTATTCATTGGGAATAACATTATATGAGTTGTTCTGTGGATATACTCCATATAACAATATGGAACAAGATGCTATTGAACAGTATATTTCAGTACAAAGAATACCATTTCCTGATGATATGCCGGTAGAATTACAGAATTTGATTGCAGCATGTACATATTATGACATTACAAACAGAAAGAACAAATCAAATCCTAACAGAAGATGGACATATGAAGAAGTAAAAAAGTGGTGTGAAGGGGGTAAGCAAGTTATTCCTGGTGAAGGAATTGGTAACTCTAAGATAGGTGATATGACTCCATATAAATTTATGGGTGAAACATATGTAGAAGTATCTGAACTTACAAAAGCTCTTGCCATAAACTGGAAAGAAGGAAAGAAACAGTTGTTTAGAGGAATTTTGTCTGGATTTTTTAAGACTTGCAATCCTGAAATTGCCGGCTTTTGTATAGATGCCGAGGAAGAAGCAACTCGTGTAAATGGACTAGATGATATGATATTTTGGAATTTGTTGTATAAATTAAATCCTCAGACTACAGATTTTTACTGGAAAGGGCATATATATCAGGGATTGCCGGCTCTTGGAAGAGAAATTCTTGAAAAACTTTGGAAAAATGATTCAAGTAATGAAAAATATTATCATGAAATTCTCAGTGAAAAAATGCTTTCAAAATATGTAGAAATAAAAGCAGGGAAAAATAAGGCTCTTTCAGAGGCTGTGAAAGCATTGGAAGATGGAGATAAATTAGCTGATAGACCACGTCTAAAAAAGAAAAATCTATATTTAATGGCATATTTGTTATCAGGACAAAAACTTATGCATTTTGATGGGAAAGAGTTTAGGACAGTAGGAGAGTTTGCGGATTATATGAAGTCACTGTTGGATGATTCATACGATAAGTTCGAAGAGGCATGTCACAGACTTATAGATTATGATGATAATTTGGATGTGCAATTTGAAAGTTGGCTGTTAGCTTTGGGAAAAAAGAAAGAATTAAATTCTTGGAGAGAGACCATACAAGGATAAGTTTGAAAGGTTGGGTGAAATACAATGAGTGGACCAAAATCAGCGAGATATACACTTACTCCGGAACAACGGAGAATATTAGCGGAAGCAAGAGAGCGGGAACGAAAGACAAAACGAGAATTGGACAAACTACAGCAGCATAGAGGAGAGCTTGCATCATTAAAAGAAAGACTTTCCACAGCAACAACAAGCGTTGATATGTTGGTAGACAGAATTGGAGATGGAAATGAAGTACAACGGAGTATTCATAACTCAATATCACAAATTGAGACGATTATACAAGAAACTGCTGGTTTAAGTAAACAAAGTGGATTAGAAAACCTCCAAGTATTTAATTCCAAGGTTAAAACAATAGAAGAAAATGCAAGAAAAATCGTTACACAATATGAAAGCCAAAGTACTGAAATAAATGCTGTATTGTTAAAGAATATAGAGGACAGCATTGCTGCTGGTATGTTGGTAAGAATAGACGATGAAATTGTAAAACCACAGAGTCATTTAGAAAGCCAAAAAGCAAAAATAAAGAACAGATTGCAAGAAATACAAAGCCTTAACATCAGTTCTGATTTACAAGAAGAAGGCATTGCAATTCTTAAAAGAGTACAGGAAATAACAGACGACATTTTTATTGATAATTATTATGCTATGACAGTTCTTCCATATATAAAAATATGCAAGGCATATGAGGGACAGGTCAAAGAATATGGAGAAGAATTTGATGAGCTTGTATCAAAACATAGATATTACAGTGAATATCTAGGAATGCCTGTACTCTCATTTACTTTTTCTATGGATACTTTGAATTTTTTAAGAAACGAAGTTGCAGAACTGGAATTGCAAAGTGCAAAATTAGGAGAACAGCAATATATATCAGAAAGCTTAGATCAGGTTATGCACGATATGGGATATAGGGTAGTAGGAAGCAGGGAAGTGGTTAAAAAAAGCGGAAGAAAGTTTAGAAATGAGCTTTTCCACTTTTCAGAAGATTCAGTTGTTAATGTTACATACGCGGCTAATGGGCAGATATCAATGGAATTAGGTGGAGCAGACACTTGTGATAGAGAACCTTCAGAAGAGGAAAGTTCTGTATTGTGTGATGAGATGGTAGAATTTTGCGATGAATTTCCTGAAATTGAGAGGAGACTTAAAGAAAAAGGTGTTGTATTGATGAATAGGATTTCTATGTTACCACCAGCAGAAGAATATGCACAAATTATAAATGTAAGTGATTATAATATGACCGAACAAGTTGATGTACTTGAAGTGGTAAGCAAAAAGCAGATAGAGACAAGAAAACAAGTATTAAGAAAAGAGTGATGATATGGAGAAGTTTAAGATATGTCCAGTATGCGGTATGCATAACAAACCTAATATGATTGAGTGTATTGGGTGCGAGACTGATTTGACAAGTGTAAAAGCTACTGATGAAGCGACTGAACAGGCGAAAATTACTGCTCAGGAGAATACATCTGAAAATGTGGAAGAAAAATATGTAAGAGTCTGCGATTGTGGGTGCATAAATTCAGCAACAGCAAAGAAATGTGTTGAGTGTGGAGAAGACATTTCAGACATTGCACCAATATTACAAAGCGAGAAAAGTGCTTGTAAATACATAATGACATCGTTAGACGGTGGATATGCATATGAAATTAAGGATGGAACTGCAATATTAGGAAGAGAAAATGAAATGAAAGAATATCTTGCTGATAAAGTATATGTAAGTAGGCAACACGCAAAAATCATAAAAGAAGATGATAAGGTGTATATAGAAAATCTTAGTAATACGAATTTCACTTTTGTAAATAATCAAAAGATAGCTGAAAAAACAGAACTGCATATAGATGATGAAATAGGTTTAGGTGGAAATGAAATAAATGGAAGCAGGCAAACAGATGCTGCATATTTGATAATGAGGAATATTTAATGTATATAGCAAGAATTCTTTATCCTGTAAAGGTGTTAGGACCCGGAAATAGAATAGGAATATGGTTTGTTGGATGTCATCATAGATGTAAAGGTTGTAGCAATCCGGAACTTTGGAAGGTTGATGAAAAGTATTTTATTACGATAGATCAGGTTGAAAAATTAATTCGAACTGTTGCGGCTGAGAATGAGATTGATGGCTTCACAATTACTGGAGGAGATCCAGTGGAACAGGCAGATGAACTAACAAATTTATTGACGCGTGTGGTAGACATTTCGCAAGATGTTATTTTATATACAGGTTATAGAAGAAAAGAATTAACAAGTGAAGCTCAAATAAAATTATTAGAAAGAGTATCAGTGCTAATTGATGGTGAATATAAGGAAGAAATGAATGATGGGGCGTTTCTCAGAGGATCTTCTAATCAGGTTGTTCATATATTAAATGATGCATATTGTGAAAAATATGAAAACTATATTAGAGACAATCATAATGAGATTCAGAATTTTATGATAAATAATGAGGTGATATCGGTTGGTATTCATAATAAAGGATTTAGATTTTAAGGAGGATATGTAAATGGGCGATTTTACTCCTAAGTGGCAAAAGGAACTTGATATTTTTGATAGGATTAAACCAATTGTAATATTAGAAGGAAATGTACTGGATAGATATCAATATTCCGGAGATGAAGGGATGCAGCAGGGCAGTATATTGAGAATAACAGAGTATTTGCATTACCATTTAAAAAATGAAGGCTACCAGAATATTGTATTATATGATAGTATTAGGGGATTTTATAATAATTGCGAAGAAGGATATATACAGAAATTTGCACAATTAGTAAAGGCTAATGTAGCTGAAGGATGCATTTCAGCAGATTTTAGAGGTCGAAATGCAACTGCGGCAAGACTTACAAAAACAGCAATAGCGCAGAATCAAGAGGCTACTGCTGTAATAATGGATTTTGCATCAAGATACATAACTTCGCCGGATAATATGGAACAATCTGAAGTTGATAGCTTTACAGTGTTAATGCAAGCATCTTTGGAGGGAAAAGATGTAAAAACAGAGCATGGAATTTTAAAAAATTTGGTCATACTTATTGTTAATAAAATTAATGATATACCAGCATGGTTTTATTTGGAAAATCCTAATGTAAAAACAATAACATTAAGAACTCCTGAAAAGGAAGAGAGGGAATTGCTTGTAAAAGGTGATAATTTTCCAACCTTTTTTGCAGGAGATATTTATGTAGATGAATTTCAATACTATAACGAAAATCCAAGTGAACTTGAAAAGATTCAGGATAGATTTGTTGCATTGACAGAAGGATTCAGTTTTACAGAATTAAATGGCTTAAGACGTTTATGCAAAAATGAAAGAATACACATTAAGGATATGTGTGATGTTATTGATCTATATAAGTATGGAATTAAGGATAATCCGTGGAATAGATTAAGCATTTCTGAATTGAAAACAGCGGAAGAAGATTTTAGAAAAAGAGTTAAGGGACAGGATTATGCGATAGTTAAAACACTTGATATTATTAAACGTGCAGTAACAGGTATGTCAGGAGTTCAAACAGCATCACATGGCAAACCGAAAGGAGTACTATTTTTTGCTGGTCCAACAGGTACAGGTAAAACAGAGACTGCGAAGACACTTGCAGAAAAATTGTTTGGTGATGAGAAATGTTGTATTAGATTTGATATGAGTGAGTATGGACAATCACACAGTGATCAGAAGTTACTTGGTGCACCTCCGGGATATGTTGGTTATGAGGCAGGTGGACAGTTGACAAATGCTGTAAAAAATAACCCTTTTTCTATACTGTTGTTTGACGAGATAGAAAAGGCACATCCATCTATTTTAGATAAGTTTCTTCAAATATTGGAGGATGGAAGAATGACTGATGGGCAAGGTAATACAGTTTATTTTTCGGAAACTATTATTATTTTTACCAGTAATCTCGGAATATATCAGACAACTTCCAGCGGTGAGCGTAAGCAGGTGGTTTCTTCTAAGATGGCCTATGAAGAAGTACAAGCGAAAGTAAGAGAAGGTATAGAGCATTATTTTAAATTGGAATTAGGAAGACCAGAAATATTGAACCGAATCGGAGAAAACATCGTTGTGTTTGATTTTATTAGAGAAAGTGTTGCTGGAGAAATTCTTGATTCACAGATAAATCGTATAATTAACAATTTGAAAATAGATAAAGGAATTCAGCTTGTATTGTCAGAGCAGGCATATGATACGTTATTAAATATGGCTGTAGGAAACTTGGATAATGGTGGACGAGGTATTGGTAATATTGTTGAGAGTATGTTTATTAATCCTCTTTCTAGGTATATGTTTGACAATGAACTATTTTCCAATTGCGAAATTAAGGTGGAGTCTATAGTTAATGAAAACATGACGTATTCATTAAAATGTACAGAAACACATGGGAATAGCGAAGAATAATGTGCGTAAGAAATTAAGAGGCAGGTGGCGATATGAAAGTGATTATTTATTCTGAAAAAGGATATAAAAAAGCAACATGTGAAGATGCAGCATTATTGAATGAGCATATTATATCTGACTCATTTTCTAAAACACAGATAAATTCCAGAACTTTGATAGCAATTGCAGATGGCGTAGGTGGTAATGCAGGGGGAGCGCTTGCAAGCCGATATGTATTGAATCAGTTTGAGAAAATTGATATAGAGAATATTACAGTAGAAGAACTGCATAAATTTATAGAAAACTGTAATATAGATCTATTGGAGTATGCAAAACAATTTCGAGGTAAGGAAAATATGGCAACTACGCTTACAGGTATAATTTCATTACCAGATACTTGTTATATTTTTCATATTGGAAACACAAGAGTATATGGCTTGCAGGGCAATTATCTAAAACAGTTTACAAAAGATCAGACAACGTATCAATGGTTACTTGATAGAGGACAGATAGAAGAAGCAGACATATGCAACAAGAATGAAATAATTTATTGTTTGGGTGGTGGAAATTTAAAATATGCGGCAGGTATTTGTGTGAACGAATATTCCACATTGAATCAGTGTAAAAGAATACTGCTATCATCAGACGGAATACATGAGTATGTATCTACGGATGAGTTTGAAGATTTTATACTTGGTGATATCAATGAGGAGACAATGAAAAAAATTGCAGATGAAGCAAGAAGCAATGGATCAGATGATGATAAAACAATTGTAGTTATAGACAGGATGTGAAATTATGGGATTACGATTTAGAAAAAGTGTCACGCTGTGCAAAGGTGTTAAGTTAAACTTTGGAAAAACTGGCATGAGTGTAAGCGTAGGCGGAAAAGGGTATCATAAGACAATAAATACCAAAGGACAAGTGACGACTAGTGTTGGTATACCAGGAAGCGGAATTTATTACACCGACACAAAAAGACTGGGCGAAAATAGACGAGTTAATGCACAAAGAAACATTCAAAATCAATATTATAACCAGAATACGATTACAGAATCACAGCCTGTTAAAGAATATGAAATCAATGATAGTATTGAATCCTATTTGAATCCGCAGGAACAAAACATAAATTCTAGATTTATAAATAATGAAGTGATACAGGAAACTGAAGAAAGATCCTACAATGAAACAGAAACAATGGTGAATGTTACAAAATTGATTTCAGAGGATGAAATCAGAAATTTGTATTTAAAAAGTGATGAACCAGTAGATTGGACAGAGCTTTTAGTAAGTACAACGGCAGATGATGTGTTTATGGAACAAGATGTATGGACTTTTTTAAAGGGGATATCTCGCAGAATTTTGTCCGGAGATATAGATGCATACTTAGAAACAATAGAGAAAATGCGCCCCGTAGATGATCTGTTAGATTATGGAAACCAATTTGAATTCGGTACGGACGATCCTAGGTGTATTGAAGTGGAATTTCAGATAAATCAGCATAATAATACGATGCAAGGGTCAAATGGAATAAAATCAGAATTATATAATAAATATGTGGCTGCATGTTCAATAAGAGTAGCACGTGATTTGTTTGCACTTTTACCAGTAAGGTATGTTATTGTTTATGCACAGAATGGTGAAAAATTAGTATTAGAGGCTAAGTTTGATAAGAATGTATTGCAAGCAATCAACCTTGAAAATACGGAAGCAACAGAAATAATAGAGAGAATGAAAATATAGATGAAATTGATTTGAAAATTATTATATTAAATTTGAAGAAATATGTGTTTAAATAAAAAAGGAGGAGAGAAAAGCAATGAAATTACCTGAGAGTATTTTAAGAACAATGTATGAAATGGAGCGTAGAAAAGAATTATTAGAAATTAGTATATTCTGTGAAGAATCCAAGAGAGATGAAATTGCATGTTTTTTTAATGAAACTATGAAAAAATATTGGATTGAAGCGGAAAAGCAAGTGGAAGAAAAATACAGCTGTAATAATGAAGATAATAATTATGCACCAACAGATGCATTCAGTTCAGATGGAAAAGTAATGGTATATTTTATTAGCAGACCAGTATTTTACAAATCCGAAGATTGTAGTGATGTAATTTCCGAAGAGGCGAATGCTGTAATTGAGAAAACTTTAGTGAAACTGCTTAGAGAATATCCGGAAGTATCGGTTGAGGGATATATGGGTTTTTGCTTTGAAATCGGGAATGAGAAAAAAGTGTATCAGTATGAATTGACTTCTAAAGGAACAGGAATTTGTTATGATGAAACGGACAGGGTTTATGACTTCGTTGGAGAGAGTATTGCTGAAACTATGAGAAATTATTTTTTCTGGAAAATACTTGCTAAGCAACTTGAAAAAGTATGTGGTTATACTAAAAAAGAAGAAATCAAAAATGTGTTGAAATTTATTGAGGCATATTCAAAATGGTTACCAGAAGATTCAGATAGTCGCTTATTTAAGTGGGCATCAATTAAATAAAAAAGTGTAATATAAAAGTTTCGTAAATAAAAATCAAGATGAATTTGTAGAAAAAATAAGGAGAAAAATTAATGAAATTACCTGAGAGTATTTTATGGACGATGGATCAAATTAATAGTGAGGATTTGTTAGGAATTTACATACTTTGTGAAGAATCAAAAAGAAAAGAAATAGCTATTTCTTTTAATGAAAATATGGATAGATATTGGAGAGAAGCTAAAGAAGAAGTGGAAAAAGAATATGGATGGTATAATTCAGATAATAATTATTCACCTGCAATTGCAGGTGGTTTTTCTAGGGAGAAAGGGGTATTCGTAAGGTTTTATAGTATACCAATTTTTTATGCACCAGATGAGCAAAGCGATATGGTGGCTGAAAATGCGAATGCTGCAATTGAGAAAACTTTAGTGAAATTGCTTAGAGAATATCCAGAGATATCCGTTGAGGGCTATATTGGTTATTGCTTTAGATTTGAAAATGGCGGGGAAGCTTATCAGTATGAATTGACTTCTAAAGGAACAGAAATTAGTTATGGTGAAACAGATAGAGTTTATGATTTTGTTGGAGAAACAATTAGTAGAGCAATGGAAGACTATCATTTTTGGGATGGATTGATTGAGAATGTTAGTGGCATATGGGGATGTACTGAAGATGAAGAAACTAAAAATGTGTTTGATTTTATTCATGCGTATGCAAAATGGCTTCCGGAGGATGCTTATGAAGGTGTACTTACATTTGCATCAAAAGAAATTAGACCTGAGTTAGAAGAAAAATTGAAAAAATGGGAAAATGGAGAAAAAGTGTTGTTGGAGGGATAACAAATGAAATCTGAAAAATCAATTTCTAAACACAGAATTATAAATAATAAAATAGGTTTTTATATTGTGACAATCATATGTACAATTATAGTTCCTTTAGGAGTAAGTACTAAATGTAATGCGGCAGTAAGTGATTTGGCATATATAAGATCAAATACTACTAGTTGGGAGAATGAGTATAAGCAATATTTCGAAAAAGACAACTATGAGAGGTGTATTCAATATAATCCTGATTATTTAAATAGATATTCATATGGCGACTGGGAGTTGAAAGCAGAAAACTCACATGGAGAAAATCTTTGGTTAAGTGGTATTAGATTATATTATGAAAATGAAAGCAGAAAGGCTGCAGTTGTATTGCCGATTAGTTCTAATAGTGAGGAGACCAGATATTGTGATATATATATAGATGGAAAATTAGAAGACTCAATAATATTGTATAAGAGACGATGGGATATATTATGTAAACTCCCAAATGAGATATTTTCAAAAGCAAAGGATTATAAGATAGAAGTTGTAACACTGGACAAAGATAATAAAGAGCTAAGAACTAGTTTAATTGTTAAAGTGTATAGGCCTTTTGTGTTGGAGAAAAATCTAATAAAAAAAATAGAAAATACTATTATCATATTATAGCTAATTTTACGAATGAAGAAACATTCCAATCATATGATGTGGAGGGAAGTTTAAATAATGTAAAAAAACCGAAATCAAATAAACTCAATAGGCCTAAAATAAAAATAAAAAAGAAGTCAAAGAAATGGCAGATATATTGGGGAATTATATCAGATAAAAGCTCAGGTATAGAAGTATATATGAGAAACGGGCATGGAAAATATAAGAAATTCAGAAAGATAAATACAACGAAAAAATTAAAGAAAAGCAAAAATAAAAAAGGCACAGTAGGAATAACAAGCTCAAGGAAAACACTGATAAAGGGAGTAAAGTATCAGTTTAAGGCGAGAACTTTTTACTATAAAAAAAATGGAAGAAAAGTATACAGTAAGTGGTCAAATATAGTAAAAATAAAAGGCTGAAAAGGTAAGTGCCAAAATAACAATTTATAAAAAATTAGGACTGCCCATTTGTGGCAGTCCTATCTTTTACTTTATTCCATCATACAGCACATCCAAGAACTCTTCATATGTCTTAGCCTTCAAAATATTCTGCTGTAGTTTTGGTGTGTTGATTATTTCTATAAATATATCATACAAATGTTCAAAATCTTTCTGTTCTCCATGTTTTAGAACAAGCATGAATACTATCTGTATTTTGTTGCTGTCATTCCATGCTATAGGATCTTTCAGTAATGCCACGGCAACTTTTGTGTCATTGGCACACATTTCCATAGGATGTGGAAGAGCAAATACATCATTCATATTTGTTTTTCCAATTGTTTCTCTTTTAAGAACAGACTGAAGGAAGTCTTCGTTTACAAAATTTTTCTCCTGAAGTTTGTTACACATCATCTTGATAACTGTTTCTTTGTCCAGTTGTTCGTTAAATCTAAAGAACAAATCCTTATCAAAGAACTGGTCAAACATTTGAAGTCGTTTCCTCAAAAGTTTTGAAAGATATCTGTTAATTGACTCCACATCTTTATTGTTCAGTGCAAAGTCTACCATAATTGAAGGCAGCAGATTGCTTTTTAGAACAACAGTTGTAATAACAAAATCGATGTCTTTAACGTTCTCTTTGGTGTAGTTTGAATATTCATTATATGAAACGCATTTAACAATGTTAATTTTGTCCGGAAAAACAACATTTAAACGGGCTTCTAACATACGCGTTGTGGCGTGACCGCTTCCGCATACAAGAATAACATTTTTCTTTTTAGGTGACTTATAATAGCATCTTTCAATGGCGGCACCTATATAAATTGACACGTATCCAACATCTTCTTCTTTTAGAACGTAAGGTTCACATATGAAAACCTTGGAAATTGCAGTTAATGTAATTTCGTATTCCAAAGGATAGTTAGTCTTTATTGTTTCCAAAAGAGGGTTGGTACTGTTTAAGTCATAAAGCTTACTTGTAAAAATAGACTTTAAATGTCTAAAAAGGTCAGCGATTAATATTTCGTCATTTCTTAAATCAAAGTTGTAATCCTGATAAATAACATCAAGGACTTTTAATATGGAAGTACGCAAATGGTCATCGTCAATATCAGTTATTTCAAGGTGTGTATTGGCCACAATCTGAAGATAAATATAGTTCTTTTCACCTTTGGAAATAGCAATATCGTAATGCTCTTCTAATTCACGGCAAAGACCGTTAACAAGTCCCATAATTGAAGCATCAGTGTTAATATTCTGAATGCTTATGTAATTATTTCCAAGAACTCTTGTAGTCATAAGAGCTAAATGAATGATTATATTTTTCAGGTTAAAATCGCTTGTCTTAACAAAATGTTCGTCCAATTGCTTTATTGTTATATCTTTAAGTAAATCAAGATCAATATCTTTAAATATTGTTCGTTCCTCTTTAGTAAATCCTGTAATGTAGTGATCAAAATCAGTGTACAAAACATTGTCGAATATACATTTTCTCTTAGAATCTTCAGAGCCGATTATTTTAATGCCGGCATTAAGTTTGGTAATATACTCCAAATCATATTTACCAATAATCTCCTTAATTGTTTTAATGTATTTATTTAAAGTATTCTTCGAAATAAATACAGATTCAGCCAAATCATCCATTGTAACATATTCGTTAGTGGACAATAAGGAATAAAGAATGGATTTGATTCTGTCTTCCGAAGAATCAAGAAGAGAAGCGTTATCCTCTTTTGTATCCATTTCCTTTACAAATTTGTTGTACTTGTCTTCATCCAAAATAGAAATATAATAACCGTGATTTCTCTTTAGTTTAATTATTGCTCCGTTCTTTTCAAGATCATTGTTTATCTCCTGGATGTCGTTTCTTATAGTTCTGTCCGTTATACCAAGTAGGGATTCTAAATCATTAACAGATGTATATTCGTTTATTCTGATTCTGTTAAACATAACGTCTAAACGACTGTACTGAAACATTTCTGCCTCCTCTTAATGAAAGTATTGTTCATTGCAACCCACCCTGTATCCCACGGAAGTTTTGTGGCAAACACGTTGATTCTCCTTGTTTTGCTCCGCCACCCATAGTAAGACAAAAAACAAAACTCGCCTACGGCTCAGACAGTTGTTTTTTGCCTTACGCTATGCTCACAAAACTTCGGGAATCTGCCTATTGTTTGCGCATTAAAACTTCCGTGAAATACAGGTAATATTGCAATAATCTAAAGTTGTGTTTCTACTATTATTTTATTAATAGTAGAATTTGGTTTTCTAGTAATAGTATATGATATCTGGCTTTAAAGCGCAAATGTATCTTTTTCCGTTTCGAATCGGAAATGTGGGATAGTGAAGGAAAATGGGTTTCCATTTTGAATCGGAAATGTGTGACAGTGGTGTGAAATGGGTTTCCGTTTTGAAACGGAAGTTGGGGTAGTGAAGGTGATGTTTTTCCGTTTTAAGTTGGAAATTGGATGAATTGAAACGGAAGCAGGTTGTGGGTATACTTAATGCAAGACAGCAAGATAAAACATTTATTTGGAGGAAATAATGATTAAAGAAAATTATATTTTTTTTGACATTGATGCTAAGAACAAAGAAGAAGCTTTAGACTTTGTCAGCAGCAAGGCTTTTGAATATGGCATTACTGATGATAAGGACGGTTTGCTTGGAGATTTCTTAAAGAGAGAAGAAGAGTATTCTACAGGCTTACAGGATGAATTTGCAATACCTCACGCAAAGTCAACTCACGCTAAGGAAGTTGCTATTTTCTTTGTTAAGTGTAAGAACGAACTTGATTGGGAAACATTAGATGATTCAAAGGTTAAGTATTTATTTGCACTTATTGTACCAATGGAAAATGCAGGGAACGAACACTTATTAATGATTTCAAAATTGGCAACTAGTCTTTTGGAAGATGAATTTAAGGAGAAGGTTAAATCATCAACTGATAAGGCAGAGCTAAAGGAATATATATTAAAAATTATGAAGGAGGACAATTAATATGAAAATTGTAGGAATTTCAGCATGTCCAGCAGGACTTGCACATACACCAATGGCAGCTAAGGCTTTAGAAAAAGCTGGTGAAGCATTAGGTTATGATGTGAAGATGGAACAGCAGGGTAGTATGGGACAGATTAACGAAATTACAAAAGAAGAAGCTCAGGCAGCTGATTTCGTAATTATCGCTTCTGACCAGAAGATTGTTGGCATGGACCGTTTCGAAGGTAAGAAGGTTATCCGTGTAGATATTAATATCTGCATTAAGGCACCTGAAGCTGTATTAAAGAAATGTGTTGCAGCAGTTAGCAAATAATAGCCAAAAAGTATTTTTAGATAGATAAAGTACAAAAGATAATCAAAAAATACTAAAGACAAATTTTTTACAAAACTAAATACAAAAGATAAAACTAAATACTAAATACAAAAGATAAAATTACTGAAATACATAAAAGATAAATTAAACAATTAATGTTTAATTACAAAAGAAAAATACATATTCATATATGTAAAAAATACAAAAGATAACTAAATAAAAAAGGAGATTAAGAGACATGAAACAATTTTTTAAAGACGCAAAAGGTCATTTGATGACTGGTATCGGCTACATGCTTCCTCTTATTATCGGAGCATCATTAGTAGTTGCCATACCAAAACTTATAGCATTATGCTTTGGTATTACTTCATTAGATCCATATGCAGATGGAACAGGCGTATGGCACATCATGAAGTTAATTGAAAACGTAGGTTGGACAGGTATTGGAATGGTTAATACTGTATTAGCAGGATTTATCGCTTACAGTATTGCAGATAAGCCGGCTATCGGTGCTGGTTTCATCGGTGGTGCAGTTGCATCAAGTACTTACGCAGGTTTCTTAGGTGCCGTAATCGCAGCTTTCATCGCTGGTTACTCAGTAAAATGGGCTAAGAAGCACATTCACCTTCCAGAATCAATGGGTTCAGTAATGCCACTTGTTGTTTGTCCTTTAATAGCAACAGGTTTTGTTGCAATAATAATGGGTGTTATTCTTGCTACACCACTTGCAGCAATTAACACATGGTTAGTAAATTGGATTAGTTCAATGTGCCAGAACCAGAGCTCACAGTTAGTAATGGCTATTATCCTTGGTGCAATGATCGCCAGTGATATGGGTGGCCCTATCAACAAGTCAGCTTGGATGGCAGGAAACGCATTAATGGCAGAAGGAATTTATCAGCCAAACGTATTCATCAACGCAGCAATTTGTATGCCACCTTTAGCATACGCTATTGCAACAGTAATCAGAAAGAAGAGATTCTCAGATGAATTTAGAGAAACAGGTAAGAGTAACTGGGCTATGGGAGTTGTAGGAATCACAGAAGGTGCTATTCCATTCACACTTGTTAAGCCACAGATTTTAATTCCTGTAAATATGTTCGGTGCAGCAATTGGTACAGCAGTTATCGCTATCTTAGGTGCTAAGGGTGATATCCCTCCAGTAGGTGGTATTTACGGATTCGTATCAATAACACACGGATGGGCTTACATTGTAGGTATCTTAGTTGGTGCATTCGTTATAGCTATTCTTGCTACACTTTTCGTAGATTTCAATGATAAGAGCGAAGCAGGTTCAGAAGATGTAGATATAGACGAAATTGACATCTCATTTGAAGACATCAAGTAATTAAAAAAACTAAAATCAATTTTAAATAATAACTTTCAAAACTATTAGGGCAGGGGCCGGGTTGCCCCTGCTTTTTTTAAAAACATTAGGAGGATTGTAATGAAAAGAAAAGTACATGTAGTACCTCATTCACATTGGGACAGAGAATGGTATTTTACAACATCAAGATCTAAAGTTTATCTTATGAAAGATTTAAAGGACGTATTAGATACTTTAGAAAGCAACCCTGATTTTAAATATTTTATGGTTGACGCACAGGGGTCATTACTTGATGACTATATTAAGTGGATGCCACAGGATAAAGACAGAATAACAAAATTAGTTAAGGAAAAGAAGTTAGTAATCGGACCTTGGTATACACAGACTGACCAGTTAGTTATTTCAGGTGAAAGCATTGTTCGTAATATGTATTACGGAATGAAGCGTTGCGAAACTTTTGGCGGATATATGAATGTTGGATATGTTCCTGATTCATTTGGACAGTCAGGTAACATGCCTCAGATTTACAAGGAATTTGGTATTGATGATACTTTATTCTGGAGAGGCGTAAGTGATGATATGGTAAATCACACTGACTATAACTGGAGAGGTGACGACGGAAGCGTTGTATTCACAACACAGATTCCTTTCGGATATTATATTGGTGGAAATATTCCTGAAGATCCAAAGCAGAGTGAAGAATTTTGGCAGAAGGAATGTTTCGAAAAAGCAGGCGGACGTAGTGCTACAAAGCATATCTACTTCCCTAACGGATTTGATCAGGCTCCAATTAGAACAAATCTTCCTGAAATTATTAAGGAAAGAAACGAAAAAGATCCTGAAAATGAATATGTAATCAGTTGTATTGAAGATTATATTAAAGACGTAAAGAGCGAAAATCCTGAATTAGAAGAAGTAAGTGGTGAACTTGTTATTGCTAAGCATATGAGAATTCACAAATCTATTTTCTCATCACGTTCAGACTTAAAGGTTATGAATACACAGATTCAGAACTATGTAACTAACGTAATGGAACCACTTCTTACATTATCATACAATTTAGGAAATGATTATCCTCACGAAGCAGTAGGAGAAATCTGGAAATTATTATTTGAAAATGCAGCTCACGATTCAATTGGTTCATGTATTTCAGATACAGCTAATGAAGATGTTTATGTAAGATATAAGCAGGCAAGAGATATTGCAGTAAACTTAGTTGAATTACATTCACGTCTTATTGCAATAAGTGTAAAGAATGATGCAGAGATGACATTTACACTTATTAATACTTTACCTCAGAAGAGAAATGATACAGTTGTTGTTAAGACATATATTCCGGGTGGAAATTTTGCAATTTTAGATGAAAAGGGTAACAAAGTAGACTATACAGTTATTGAATCAAGAGATTTAACAGATTATGTTTTATCACAGACAATTAAACTTGATCCTTCACGTAAGTTCTATGTTCCAAGTAAGGTTCTTGAAGCTACAATAGCTATTAAGACTAGCGATGTACCGGCATTTGGTTATGTTCAGTACACACTTGACACAAAGGGCAATAGCGCTAAAAACTTAGAAAAGAAGAATACATTAGAAAATGAATTCTACGCAATTAACGTTGAAGAAGACGGTTCATTAACTATAACAGATAAAGAAAATAACGTTACTTATAAGAACCAGGGTGTTCTTGTAGAAAACGGAGATGATGGTGACAGCTTTAACTATTCACCACCAAGAAAAGATTTAGAAGTATTTTCTAATAAATCAGAATGCAGCGTTGAAGTAAGTGGTAGTGATATTTATGATCAGGCAGTAATTAAGTTTAACATGGTAGTACCAAAAGACTTAGAAGAACGTGCAGAAGGTAAGGTAAGTGTAAATCTTCCAATTACTATGACTGTAGCTCTTAGAAAAGATTCTAAGGTTATTGATTTTAACGTACATGTTGATAACAAAGGTTTATCACACCGTTTATGTGTATTATTTGACAGCCAGATTGTTTCATCATTTAACTATGCTGATGAACAGTTCGGTTCAATTAAACGTCCAAACTACTATGAAAAGGAAATGAAACTTTACATGGCAAGTGCGGAAAACAAAACAGAAAAGAAAGCAGGAGTTCAGGAACTTGCTAACTGGGCTAATGACCAGTCAAAATGGCAGGAACCACCTATTAGCATTGAACCTACACAGTCATATGTTTCATTAACAGATGGCAAACAGGGTATTGCTGTAATTCCACAGGGCGTAAGAGAATACGAAGTTCTTGATGATCATATGATTAGACTTACATTATTCCGTACTTATGGATTTATGGGTAAGGAAAATCTTATTTATCGTCCGGGCCGTGCAAGTGGTGAAAGAATTATTGAAACACCTGCAGCTCAACTATTAAAAGAAATGGACTTTGCTTTCGGATTTACAACATACGCTTCAGACATTAACGAAGCTAACGTTGACACATTGGCAAAAGCATATAATACTAACATTGAAGTTTATACTTATGCAGAATTCTTAAACGGAAGATTAATCTTCTCACAGCGTGAAATTGAAGGAACAAAAGAATCACGTTATTCATTATTTGAAACAGAAAACAAGCTTGTTGTTTCAGCAATTAAGAAGGCTGAGGATAATGAAGGATATATTATCAGACTTTTTAATGGTAAGAATCATGAAAACATAAGTGATACAATTAAATTTAACTTTGATGTAAAAGAAGCTTACTATACTAACTTAAAAGAAGAAAAGACTGAAGACATTAAGGTAGAAAACAATACAATTAATGTTAAAGAATTATCACATTGTAAGTTTGTAACAATTTGTGTAAAAGCTAAATAGGAGGAAAAACATGAAGTACTCAGTAGCAATTGATATTGGTGGCACAAATACAAGAGTGGCGTTAGCTGACGAAGAATTAAATATAATCGAGAGAAAGCAGTTTGCAACAGACAGTGAAAATCCTGATGTAACACTTGGCAAAATTGCAGAAGTTATAAAAAGTTTCGACTGTGATATTGTTGGTGCAGGAATGTCATGTCCGGGTCCACTTGACTTAATTAACGGAAAGATTTTAACACCGCCTAACCTTAAGGGACAGTGGCATAATCTTAAAGTTGCAGAAGAATTAAGCAAGCTTATTAACAAGCCTGTATATCTTGAAAATGATGCTAACCTTGCAGGTCTTGCAGAAGCAGTTGTAGGTGAAGGAAAGGATTATAATTATGTTCAGTTCTTTACTGTATCAACAGGACTTGGCGCAGGATTTGTAATAAATAAAGAAATTTATCACGGCGCACACGGTTTTGGTAACGAAGTAGCTAACTGCGTAATGATGAAAGATGGACCAAGCCATGGCTCAATAATTCCCGGAGGAATTGAAGCAATAAGCAGTGGTACAGCCATTACATCAAGAGCTGTTAAGGCAGGACTTGATGTAAAACATGCAGGAGAAGTAAATGACCTTGCAAAAGCAGGAAATGAAGTTGCAAAGCAGATAATGGATGATGCAAAAGAATATCTTGCAAACTTTATCGGTGTAGTTTACGGATACGCAGATCCTGAAATAGTAATTTTAGGCGGCTCCGTAGCATTAAAGATAGATGGCTTTGTAGAAGAAGTTGAAGCTCTTGCAAAAGAAAGAGTTTACGAAATAATGAAGCCATATGTAAAGGTAAGAAAATCTACATTAAACGAAGACTCAGGACTTATTGGAGCAGCTTATCTTGCATTCTCAAAGGCAGAATAATATTTCACATTTTAAATTGAACAGGGTTTAATTATGGGAGCATATCAGAATTGGTATGCTCCTTATTCTTTTAGAAATTGTCAGAGATTAAATGCTTTGCAAACAATAGGCAGATTTTCGAAATTTTACGAGCATAGTGTACAGCGATAAACTTACTGTTTGAGCCGAAGGCGAGTTTAAGTTTTCGCTGTACAATAGGCGGCGGAGCAAAATAAGAAAATCAACGTGTTTGCATGCATTTAATCTCTGACAATACCATATAGGTAAGGAGGCATATAGGTAAGGAGCAATACAAGAAAGTTGATTTTATTTATTAAAAGTTGTAAAATTGAACTTATATGTTATGATTCGAATTAAAAATAAATAAGGCTATATTTTTTGGAGGTATGTTATGAGTGAATTATCTTTTGGAAATAAGAAACTTGGTTTTGGACTTATGCGTTTACCATTGTTAGACGAAAATGATGGAGCTAGCATTGATATTGAGCTTACTAAAAAGATGGTAGATGCCTTTATTGAAAATGGATTTACATATTTCGATACAGCATGGATGTATTGTGGATTTGCCAGTGAAAATGCAACAAAAGAGGTTTTGGTTAAAAGATATCCTAGAGATAGTTATACATTAGCAACAAAGCTTCACGCAGGTTTCATTAAGACAAAAGAAGACAGAGATGCGGTATTTAGTAAGCAGTTAGAAAAGACAGGTGTAGAATTTTTTGATTATTATCTGTTACATGATATAGGTCAGGATCATTATAAAATATATAATGACCTTGATTGTTTTAACTGGATTATGGATAAGAAGGAAAAAGGTCTTGTAAAACATGTGGGATTTTCTTTCCATGACAATGCCCAGTTACTTGATAAAGTGTTAACAGAGCATCCTGAAATGGAATTTGTTCAGCTTCAGATTAATTATTTGGATTGGGATAGCGAAGGGATTCAGTCAAGAAAATGTTATGAAGTAGCAAAAAAACACAATAAGCCTGTTATTGTTATGGAACCTGTAAAGGGTGGAACTTTGGCAAAAGTACCTGATAATGTGGGAAAGATGTTTAAAGAGTACAACAGTGAAGCATCAATTCCATCTTGGGCAATTAGATTTGCAGCAAGTCATGAAAATGTGAAGATGGTACTAAGTGGAATGAGTAATATGGAACAGTTAATGGACAATATGAGTTATATGAAAGATTTTAAGCCACTTAATAATGAAGAACAAGATATTATTATGAAGGCTGTAGATGCGATTAATAGTAATATTGCCATACCTTGTACAGGCTGTTCATATTGCACGGAAGGATGCCCGATGAAGATTGCAATTCCTAAATATTTTTCATTATTTAATGCGGATTTGCAAGAAGTTAAAGAAAAAGGATGGACTCCACAGGGTGAGTATTATGACAGATTAACTCATATATTTGGAAAGGCAAGTGATTGTGTTGCATGTGGACAGTGTGAGAAGGCATGTCCACAGCATTTATCAATAATAGAAGACCTTAAAAAGGTTGCAGAATATTTTGGAAAGTAGGTGTATTATGGCGGCAAGCGAAAAAGACATTGAAAACATTATTAAGATGCTAGATGAAGCATCAGCTACAACAGCTAGAATTAATTTGAATGTTGCAGAAGATGGTAACGATGGTGAAATACGAAAGTTAAAGCATCACGGCAGATGTGATGTGGGAAGTGCATGGGCAACAGGGAAAGTAAAAAATCCTGAATGTGTAGATGCACCTATGTTAGATGAAGAAAGTAAGTAAATATATACGAAAAAAATTAAAATTGTGAAGCGCAGAGCAATCAGCGTAATCAAGATTTTGGTGTTTTGCATTTTAATTAAAATATATAAAAGTTAGTTAGAACTTTTAAAATAAGAAAAGGGAGTTCAGGTAATGACAGAAGCATATATAAGTACTAGATGTAAGAAGATATTATATATGATTATGGCAAGTGATACTTACGTTTCGTTACCACAGATTTCAGAAGAATTCAAACTATCAAAAAGAAGCATTTATTATGAATTATGCAAAATTAATGATTGGTTAAGTGTTCAGGGAATAAATGAAATCACTGTTGTTCGTGGCAAGGGAATTAAACTAACAGAAGAAGAAAAACAACAAATTGAACAGGTAATGGAAAAGGGAGGCGCAAAAGAAGAATATATCTTTTCACCAATGGAAAGAATATATTTTATAATTTGCTATATTATAAAATCTAAAGAGGCAGTAAATGTTGAACAATTAGCGGAATATCTTCAGGTCAGCAGAAATACTATTTTTAATGATATTAGAGTAGTTGTTAAGCAGTTACAGGATTTTGACTTAACATTAGGTTATAAATCCAAGCAGGGATATTTTATTGATGGGGACAGCATAAGAATAAGAGCATTGTTTATGCTATACATTAATATGTTGAAACCAGTGTACGAAAGCGAAACTTTTTCATATTTGAAAGATAACAGTGTAGAAGAAAACTTAAAAAAATTACAGAAAATTGAAACTAAATTAAATACAAGCTATGTTGAGGGAACATTAAGATCCATTGCAATGCTTATTCCGTTAATGGAAAAAGGCAATGAAGAATTATATTTCCCTGACTTAAATAAAGAAGAACTTGAAAATTCTCAGGAATACAGGCTTATTGAAGAGGAGTTTCCGAATTTAATAGAGAAAGAAAAAATATACTTATGTCTTCATTTATTAGGTTCGAGAGTTTCAATGAATACAATGGATGTATTTAACAACTATTCTAAGGAATCTAATTACGAATTATCAAAGGCTCTTGTTGCTGAATTTGAAAAGGTAGCATGTGTTAAATTTGAAGATAAGGATGACCTTGAAAAAGCATTATATTATCACCTTAATACATCAATGTATAGGTTCCAATATGGTATTCAGGTAGGAAATCCTATGCTTGAGGATGTTGTAAGAGAGTATTCGGAATTATTTGATTTAACTAAGATAGTGTGTCACTATTTAGAGCAGCAGATAGGTCTTCCGGTTCCGGAGGGAGAAGTTGCATATCTTACACTTCATTTTGGCGCTCATCTTCAGAAGGAAGAGGAACAAAATGAGAAAATAAGAGTTCTTATAGTATGTACTAACGGTATATCATCAGGAAACATGATAAAACATGAGCTTTTAAAGATGCTTCCACAGGTAGACATTGTGGGAGTAGTATCCAACAAGGAAGCAATTAACGTACATAACATTTGTGATGTAGTTATTTCAACTCACAAGATTAACTGCTTGGTTCCTGTGATAGTTGTACATCCTATACTTACTGATTTTGATAAGAAGCTTATTTTAAATCATTCAGTATTTAAAAACTTACAGGGTAATGTTGATGTAGATGAATTGTTCCAGACTATAAAGAAGTTTGTTGACAATGACAAAAGAGATGACTTATACAATGAATTGCAGAAATACTTTGAAAGCAGAAATCAGAGAATGACTGTATATCTTGACAAGAAAAAGAAAGGTCTTCTTGATTTATTGTCAAAGGATTTGGTTTTTGTTGAAAATAAAAAATGCAGATGGGAGGAAGCTCTCAGGAAATCTGCAAAACCGTTAGAGGAAAGAGGTACAATTAATGAACAGTATATTGAAAGCATAATTGACAGTTTAAGATATTATGGACCATATATGTTCATCACCAAAGATGTTGTTCTTGCACACAGTCAGCCTAAAGACAATGTAAATGATTTAGGTGTTTCAATAGGTGTGTTTAAGGAACCGGTACAGTTTTCTAACTTCCACGAAGCCAAGATTATCATTGTTATGTCTGCAAAAGACCAGGAAAAACATCTTAGAGTATTGAAAGATATAATGGGTGTCTTTTCAGTCGAAAAAAACGTTGAAAAACTGGAAATGGCTGAAAACCCTGATGAAATACTGGATTCGTTAAAATTACTAATAAAATAAAAACGATACAAAAAATAGTCCAACACTTTGCACAAAAAATGTGCAAAAGGTTGGACTTCTTTTTTGCAAAAGTAAGTGTTATTATGGATTTACAAATTGATAAGGAGGTTCACGGATGATTCTTGACATGTTAAAAAAAGAGAATGTTCAAATTCTTGATCATGTTGACGACTGGAAAGAAGCGATTACCGTCAGCCTACGTTCCCTAGAGGAACAGGGTTATGTAACGCCAGATTATGCAAAGGGTATCATCGACATCACAAATGAGATGGGTCCATATTATGTATTAACTGATGATGTTGCATTAATCCATGGGAGACCTGAAACGGGAGTGCTGAAAAAACAGCTGGCAGTAACTGTACTTAGAAAACCAATCAAGTTTTCAGAAGACGGAAAACCAGTTCGTTTGCTGGTAGCGTTAGCCGCTACGGACTCAGAATCTCATATGTCAGTAATTCAGACATTGGCTCAGCTTTTTATGGATGAGGAAGCGTTAAAGGAATTAATCCAGGCAGAGACAGCTGAAGATGTATATGAGTACTTATTAGAATTTGACAGAAAAGTTCAGGAAAACAGCTAGAACAACAAAAGTAAAAAAAGGAGGAATTTTGAAATGGCAGTTTTGAAAGTTATTCAGGAGTTATTGTCAACACCATCTATCTTAGTTGGTTTGATGGCATTGATTGGTTTATGTTTACAGAAGAAACCAGTCGAAGATGTAGTAAAAGGAACAATTAAAACAATCGTAGGATTCTTAGTATTATCAGCAGGTTCATCATTCTTGCAGACAGGATCATTAAATGATTTTGGTACATTATTTAACTTTGCATTTAATGTACAGGGTGTTGTACCAAACAACGAAGCAATCGTTACAGCAGGTCTTGTTGATTATGCCGGACCAACAGCACTTATTATGTGCTTCGGTATGTTAGCAAACATTGTAATGGCTCGTTTCAGTAGATGGAATTACATCTTCTTAACAGGTCACCATACATTATACATGGCTTGTCTTATTGCCGTAGTACTTAGTGTAGGCGGACTTACAGGTGTTCCGCTTGTAATTGGTGGTTCATTAATCTTAGGATTAGTTATGGCATTATTCCCAGCAATCGCTCAGAAGACTATGACAAAAATCACAGGTACAGAAGATATCGGATTTGGTCACTTCAGTACAATTGGTTACTGGTTCGCAGCTCAGGTTGGTAAATTAACATCATCAAAGGCTAGAAAAGAAGGAAGAACAGTTAAGTCAACAGAGGATATTAACTTCCCACAGAGATTATCTTTCATGAGAGATAATACAGTAGCAATCTCAATTACAATGATGGTTCTTTTCCTTGTTGTAACAGGTATTGCTTCAACTAAGTCAGGATTCGCTGAACTTGACACTAACTATGTATCAGGTGGTTATACTAACTGGTTTACATACGCACTTGTAACAGGTATGAATTTCGCAGGTGGTATTTACATCATCCTTTCTGGTGTACGTATGATCTTAGCAGAAATCGTACCAGCATTTAAGGGTATCGCTGACAAGTTGGTTCCAAACGCAAAACCAGCTATCGACTGTCCGGTAGTATTCCCATACGCACCAAACGCAGTACTTATTGGTTTCCTTGTATCATTCGTAGGTGGTATCGTTGGTATGTTCATCTTATTTGGTATTAAGGGTGCAGCTCTTGCAGCAGTTCCAATTATTCTTCCAGGTGTTGTACCTCACTTCTTCTGTGGTGCTACAGCCGGTGTATTTGCAAATGCTGAAGGTGGTTTAAAAGGATGTATCGTAGGTGCTTTCTTCCACGGTTTATTAATCACATTCTTACCAGTATTCTGTATGCCGGTACTTGGTGCTTTACATTACGCAGGAACAACATTCTCAGATGCTGACTTCTGTGGTGTAGGTATTATTTTAGGAAACATTGCAAGATTTACAACAGGTAACTTATTATTAATTGTTTGTGTAATCTTATTCTTAATCCCAATTATTTACAACTTTGTTGCAAAGAAACCTGCAGCAAAAGCTGAATAATAATTATTGACAATTTAATATTTGAAAACTAAATAAAAATTATCCCCTGCAACTTTTAGCAGGGGATAAAACTTAATAACAATAAAATTTTTTATAAAAGGAGATGTTTATCATGGGAATCAAAAAAATAATGTGTTGTTGTGGTTCAGGACTTGGATCATCATTAATGATTAGACTTAATGTAGAAAAGGCATTAAAAAAATTAGGAATTAGCGGAGTTGAAGTTATGCATTCATCTTTATCAGATGCATCAGCTAACGCAGCAGATTTGTTTGTTGTAGGTGGCGACCTTGAAAACTTTACTCACTCATTCCCTAAGGTAGTTCTTTTAGAGAATATTATGTCAATGCCTGAACTTGAAGAAAAGTTAAAGAAGGCTTTTGACGAAGCACAGTAAAAACAAAAAATAAAGTCATTTTAGATTTGACCCTTTTCTTTTGGATGCTGTCGCAAGGGTTCTAAGCTCCAGTCAATTGAATGCCAAACGTCAGCATCCGGTAGAAAGGAAACGTAATAAGCAAAAAAGTAAATTTCTTAGATAAAAAACACAAGAGAGAATAAAAGTATACATAAGACAAATTAAAGTATACGAAAGATAACAAATAGAAGACTAAAGAAATTAAAATACAAATGTAAAAGTTATAATATACAAAAGAAAAAACTTTTAAAATTTATTAACATCGAAAACAAACAGGAAATGTAACAAAATAGAAATAAAGGTTAGGAGGCAATGATATGAAGTTTTTTATTGATACAGCAAATGTAGAAGATATTAGAAAAGCAAATGATATGGGAGTAATTTGTGGTGTAACAACAAACCCATCATTAATTGCAAAAGAAGGAAGAGATTTCAATGAGGTAATCAAAGAAATTACTACCATTGTAGACGGACCAATCAGTGGAGAAGTAAAAGCTACAACTGTTGATGCAGAAGGTATGATTGCCGAAGGACGTGAAATCGCAAAAATCCATCCAAATATGGTAGTAAAGATTCCAATGACAGTGGAAGGATTAAAAGCAACAAAGGTACTTTCATCAGAAGGAATACCGGTAAACGTAACATTAATTTTCTCAGCAAATCAGGCAATACTTGCAGCAAATGCAGGAGCAGCATATGTATCACCATTCCTTGGAAGATTAGATGACATTAACACACCTGGAATCGACTTAATCAGAAACATTTCAGAAATCTTTGACATCTACGGATATGATACAGAAATCATTGCAGCATCAGTACGTAACCCAATCCATGTTACAGACTGTGCATTGGCAGGAGCAGATATTGCAACAGTACCTTACAAGGTAATTGAACAGATGACAAAACATCCATTAACGGATCAGGGAATTGAAAAGTTCCAGGCTGATTACAAAGCAGTATTTGGAGAATAATATATAGTTATTATAGAAAGGTAACATTGTTATGGAGAAGTTAGAATTAGAGAAAATTGCTAATAACATTCGAAAAGAAACAATATCAATGATTCATAATGCAAAGTCAGGACATCCGGGTGGAGCATTATCAGCAACAGATATTTTTACATACTTATATTTTAATGAAATGAACGTAGATCCTAAGGATGAAAAGAATCCTGACAGAGACAGATTCGTTTTATCAAAGGGACATACAGTTCCTGCACTTTATGCAGTATTAGCAGAAAAAGGATATTTTTCAAAAGATATTCTTATGACATACAGAAAGATGGGTACAATTCTTCAGGGGCATCCTGATATTAAGAAAACACCTGGTCTTGATATGTCAACAGGATCTTTAGGACAGGGTATTTCAGCAGCAGTTGGAATGGCTTTAGGCGGAAAGCTTAAGAATAAAGATTACAGAGTATACACATTAGTAGGTGACGGAGAGATTGACGAAGGACAGGTTTGGGAAGCTCTTATGTTTGCTTCACACAGAAAGTTAGACAATCTTTGTGTTATCGTTGATAATAATGGATTACAGCTTGACGGAACAATTGATGAAATCATTGGACCAAATCCATTAGATGAAAAATTCGAATCATTTGGATGTCATGTTATCAAAGCAGACGGACATGATTTTGATTCACTTGAAAAAGCTTTTAACGAAGCAAAAACTGTTAAGGGACAGCCAACAGTAATCATTGCTAAGACTGTAAAAGGTAAAGGCGTTTCATTTATGGAAAATAATGTTTCATGGCATGGAGCTGCACCTAATGATGAGCAGTACAAACAGGCAATGGAAGAATTAGAAAAGGCAGGTGAAGCATTATGTCAGAAGTAAAGAAGATTGCAACTAGAATGAGTTATGGTAACGCATTAGTAGAATTGGGAAAAGAACATGATGACTTACTTGTTTTTGAAGCTGACCTTGGTGGAGCTACAAAGACAACAATTTTTAGAGATGTTTTCCCTGACAGACATATTGAATGTGGTATAGCTGAAGCCAATATGGTTGGTATGGCAGCAGGTATTTCAACAACAGGAATCGTACCTTTTGTATCATCATTTGCAATGTTTACAGCAGGTAGAGCGTTTGACCAACTTAGAAACTCAGTTGGTTATCCTCACTTAAATGTAAAAGTTGGTGCTACACACGGTGGTATTTCAGTAGGACAGGATGGTGCTACACATCAGTGTAACGAAGATTTTGCATTAATGAGAACTATTCCGGGAATGGTTGTTATTTGCCCAAGTGATGATGTTGAAGCAAGAGCAGCAGTAAAAGCAGCTTATGAATATAAAGGACCTGTATATATGAGATTCGGTAGAGTAGCAGTTCCTGTAATTAATGATAATCCTGACTACAAATTTGAAATTGGAAAAGGTGTTACTTTAAAAGATGGTAAGGATTTAACAATTATCGCTAACGGAATCTTAGTGTCAGAGAGTTTACAGGCAGCTGAGATGTTAGCTAAGGATGGTATTAATGCAAGAGTTATTAACATGCATACAATCAAGCCATTAGACAAGGATTTGGTAATTAAAGCAGCTAAGGAAACAGGAAAGATTGTTACAGTTGAAGAACATTCTGTAATAGGCGGACTTGGAAGTGCCGTAGCAGATGTTGTAAGTGAAGAAAATCTTGCACCTGTACATAAGATTGGCGTTCAGGATGTATTCGGAGAATCAGCATTAGCTGAAGAATTACTTGAAAAACATGGATTAGATGCTAAAGGAATTTATAACAATATCAAAGATTATTTAAATAAGTAATCAGAAATTTGATGTTTAACATCAAAATAGTATTAAATATATGTGCTCAGTGTATAATATTCCGGTGGCGGTAAAATGTTACCGGAATATTACTTTACACAAACAGTTAAAAAATCTATACTAAACAGGAATGAAATTTAACAGACAGATTATCAGAACTTAAAGTTGTGTTTTGATAATAATGGGAGGTATAGAAATGAAGAGACAGGAAATAACAGTTAAGGCGAAACAGGGGATACATGCAACTCCGGCTATTGTTTTGGTTAATCAGGCAAGAAGTTATAAGTCTGACATAAAACTTTATAAAGGAAGCAATGGCATTGACATGAAGAATGTTTTGCGTGTACTTGGGCTGGCAGTACGATGTGATGATACCGTAGTTGTTGAAGCCGAAGGCGAAGATGAAGAATTGGCAGTAGAACAGTTAATAGAAGCTATTTCTAATATGAAGTAGAATTTTCTTTTGAGCAAATTTAGGAGGATTTTATGATTAAATTAGTAGCTATGGATATAGATGGAACTTTGTTAGACAGCAACAAGAATTTGTCAGAAGAAAATAAAAAGACAGTTAAAGAATATGAAGAAAGAGGTATAAAGTTTACTTTTTCTACAGGAAGAATAGATAACGAGTTAGAAGAGGTGTCCTCGAAAATGCCATATGTTAAATATGGAATAATGTGCAATGGCGCATATGTAATTGATTTTGAAAATAATAAAATGCTCTATTCAGATTTGTTGGATATGAGTGATGTTAGATATATATATGATACAGTAAAGGCTATGGACATGGATATGATGTTTGAGTTGCAGGCTGATGGTGTAATTTATTCAGAGAGAAGATGTATAGAAGATACTAAGAGATACAATGCTTATCACATAGATGAGTTTATAAAGAAGACCAGAGTGCCTGTTGAGAACATTGGTGAGTACATTGCTTCAAGAGATAAGCCGGTTGCCAAGGTTAATATTTTCTTTCCAACTGCTGAAATAAGAGATGAAGTAGTTGAGAAGATTAAAGATATAAATTACGACCTTTCATATTCGGAAGGCACTAATTTGGAATTTAATGTTAAGGGAACTACGAAAGCAAAAGGGCTTGTGGCTTTGGCTGAGTATTTAGGCATTCCTATAGAAGAAACTATGGCAATAGGTGACAACCTTAATGATGTAGATATTTTAAAAAATGCAGGGGTTTCAGTAGTTATGGATAATGCCAGAGATGAAATAAAAAAGCTTGGAGATTTCATAACTTTAAGTAACGATGAAAATGGTGTGGCATATGCCATTAAGGAATTAATTAATTCTAATAATTAAATATGTTAAAATGTTGGACCATTTGTCCACAGATTCCCGTCTTTTGGTCCACATTATATAAAGCCATTTTATGGCGATGAAGCTGTCACTATGCTGAAAAATTCGGTACAGTGGCAGCTTTAAATTTTTGCTTTTTTGAGCAAAAAATATATGTAAATAAAAATATAATTTTAAAGCATAACATGATTATTTGGACTGTTTTGTGCTTCGGATTTCTACAATATAAAAAAATGATAGAAAATGATGAATATTGCTTGACTTTTTACGGTACATTTGATAGCATTTGTTAGTAAACTTTAGTTTAGTAAAGTATTAGAGAACGAAAATCCAGGAGGAAAATAAAATGAAAAAATTATTAGTTTTAGTTCTTTCATTAGCTATGGTTTTATCACTTTCAGCTTGTGGAAATAAAGAAACAAAGAAGAGCGATAGCGATTCTTCAAAAAAGAAATTTACAGTAGGTTTTGATGCAGAATATCCACCATATGGATATATGGATTCAGATACAGGTGAATATACAGGATTTGACCTTGAATTGGCACAGGCTGTTTGTGACATGGAAGGTTGGGAATTAGTAAAGACACCTATTGAATGGGCTTCTAAAGATGCTGAATTAAATAATGGAAACATTGATTGTATTTGGAATGGATTTACTATTAACGGTAAGGAAGATAAGTATGAATGGTCAGATCCATATGTAAACAACCAGCAGGTTGTAGTTGTAGCAAAGGATTCAGGAATTACTAAGTTAGCAGATTTAAAGGATAAGTATGTTGCAGCTCAGTCAGCAAGTGCAGCCCTTCAGTTATTACAGAAAGGTGGAGATCAGGAGAAGCTTGGAAAGACATTTAAAGAGATTCAGGAATTTCCTGATTACAACACAGCTTTCTCAGAATTAGAAGCAGGTACAGTTGATGCTGTAGCAATGGATGTAGGTGTTGCAAAATATCAGGTTAACAACAGAAATAACAATTATGTTATTCTTGATGAAAACCTTAATTCAGAACAGTATGGAATTGGCTTCAAAAAAGGAAATACAGAACTTAGAGATAAAGTTAATGCTGATTTAAAGAAACTTTATGATGAAGGTAAAGTTGATGAATTAGCTAAAAAATACGGAATAGAAGATATGATTTGTCTTGGAGATAAATAAAAATGACTATAGGAACAGGATTTATGATAGTTGCTACTACAATGCCGATGAATATGATGTTAGAGAAGATATCATTAGGTATGATAGAAACAGTAAAGATATTTGTTTTAACACTGCTTTTCTCATTACCATTTGGTCTTGTTGTGGCATGGGGACGAATGTCCAGAATTAAAATAGTAAAATGGTTGGTTAACATCTACATATCAATAATGAGAGGAACACCTCTTATGTTACAGGTTATGGCAATATATTTTGGACCAAGCTATTTATTAAAAATACAGATTTCAAGAGATTACAGATTTTATGCGGTAATAATTTCATTTGTGCTTAACTACGCAGCATACTTTGCTGAAATATACCGTTCAGGTATTGAGTCAATGCCAAGAGGACAGTACGAAGCAGCAAATATGCTCGGATACAACAAGGCACAGACTTTTATGAAGATTATATTACCACAGGTAATTAAGAGAATATTGCCATCAATTACTAATGAAGTAATTTGTCTTGTAAAAGATACATCACTTGCATTTTCAATAGCTTATATGGAAATGTTCAGTATTGCAAAACAGATAGCTTCATCAACATCAAGTTTGACACCATTCTTTGTTGCCGGAGTATTTTACTTTGTATTTAATGCTTTGGTAGCTTGGATTATGGGATTAATTGAAAAGAAATTAAGTTATTACAGATAGGGAGAAGAAACATGAGTGTATTAGAAATGAAACACATCCAAAAAAGTTTTGGCGAATTTGAAGTGTTAAAAGATATTTCCCTTGAAGTAAATAAGGGAGATGTTCTTTCGATTATCGGACCGTCAGGTTCAGGTAAGTCTACTTTATTAAGATGTGCAGTAAACCTTGAAAAAATTTCAGGTGGAAAGATTGAATACAATGACAAATTAATGGCTGACACAAACGAGAATGGCATAGTAACATATGCACCTAAGTCTCAGCTTAAGGAATTGAAATCAACATACGGATTGGTATTTCAGAACTTTAACCTTTTTCCACACTATTCAGTTTGGAAAAACATTACAGATGCTCCTTTAAATGTTCAAAAAAGAGACAAGAAGGAAGTGGAAGAAACAGCCAACCGACTTCTTGAAAAAATGGGAATAGCCAACAAGAAAGATGCTTACCCATGCGAACTGTCAGGTGGACAGCAGCAGCGAGTTTCCATTGCAAGAGCATTGGCAATGAATCCGGATATACTATTTTTCGATGAACCAACATCAGCATTAGATCCTGAACTTACAAAGGAAGTACTAAAAGTCATAAAAGAACTTGCAAGTGAACATATGACAATGGTAATAGTTACCCACGAAATGTCATTTGCCAAGGAAGTATCCAATCGAATAATCTTCATGGAAAATGGAGTAATCGTTGAGGATGGAACACCTGAGCAGGTATTTAATTCGCAGAATGCAAGAACTAGAGAATTTATAGGAAAATATAATTAGTATTTAAAAGGGAAGCCACCATTCAGTTAGTGACTTCCCTTTTTGTATTTTCAGGAACTCACCAGAGATAGGCTACCAGCAAACACGTTGATTTTCTTATTTTGCTTCGTCGTCGATTGTAAGGCGAAAACCTAAACTCGCCTACGGCTCAGACAGTAGGTTTTACGCCTTACACTATACTCGCAAAATTTCAAAAAATCTGACTATTGTTTGCCAGGCAGCCTATCTATGGTGATTCCAAGCGAAAGTAAAAGAACTATGAATGACTAATGAATGGTGTCTTTATATATAATACAAGGGAGAACTATTTGCAATTTAATTAAATATTAAGGTTTGCTTAAAAAAGCTAACGAAATTATAAATTAAAAAGTAATAGGCAAAATTTTATTTTCATAATAGATTATATATGCTATTATTAGTTGCAGTAAAAAAGGAAAATTATGTTTTCCTAATATTTGAATTATAAGAGAGGATAGAGTATGTTGGATTTTATTGAGATTATTAAGGTTATTTTTTTAGGAATTGTTGAAGGGATAACGGAATGGCTTCCAATTAGTAGTACAGGGCATATGCTTTTGGTTGACGAGTTTATTAAGATGAATGTAAGTGCTGACTTTAAAGAGATGTTTTTTGTGGTTATTCAGTTGGGGGCAATTCTAGCGGTTGTTGTTTTGTTTTGGAACAAGATGTTTCCATTTCAGTTTAAGGATAAGAGCAAGCCTGTTATTGAAAAAGATATTTTTTCAATGTGGTTTAAGGTAGTTGTTGCTTGCATTCCGGGAGCTGTTGTAACTATTTTGTTTGATGATTTTATTGAGGCACATCTTCACACACCTATTGTGATTGCCATTACATTAATTGTATATGGTATTGCTTTTATTGTAATCGAAAGATGGAATAAAACAAGAACACCTAAAGTTTTAACTTTAAATGACATTACATATAAGACTGCATTTATTATCGGACTGTTTCAGATTTTGTCAATTATACCGGGAACTTCACGTTCAGGCTCAACTATTATAGGTGCATTATTGATTGGCGTTTCAAGAGTGGCAGCAGCAGAATTTACGTTTTTCCTTGCAGTGCCGGTAATGTTTGGATTAAGTTTTCTTAAGATAATAAAATTCGGACTGGTATTTTCTGCAACAGAGCTTACGGTTTTGGTGATTGGAACAGTTGTGGCATTTCTTGTTTCAATTCTTGTAATAAAGTTCCTTATGGGATATATTAAAAAACATGACTTCCAGATTTTTGGATGGTACAGAATAGTGCTTGGCATATTAGTGATTCTGTATTTTAGTTTTGTGTAGAATAAGGAGAATAAATGATAGATACAGTACTTTTGGATTTAGATGATACAATATTGGATTTTCACAAGTCAGAGGCTTTTGCTTTGAAGAAAACATTGGAAGAGCTAGGCATAGAACCGCTGTCATCAATTATTGAAAGATATAGTGAAATAAATGACGCCCAATGGAAGCTGTTGGAGCTTGGAAAGATTACAAGAGAGCAAGTTTTGAAAGGCAGATTTGAGATTCTTTTTAAAGAGTTAGGAGTTAACCAGTCAGGAGATAAGGCATGGCAACTTTATGAAAACAACTTAAGCAACAGTTACTTCATAATTGATGGAACAATTGATGTTTTGGGAAAACTAAAGAACAAATATCGATTGTTTATTGTATCTAACGGCACAGCATCAGTTCAGGACAAAAGAATTGCCGGTGCTGATATCTCAAAATATTTTGAAGATATTTTTATTTCTCAGAGAATTGGATATAACAAGCCTAAAGTAGAATTTTTCAATGGTTGTTTTGAAAAGATGAATAATCCTAATATTGAAGGAATGATTATTATTGGGGATAGTTTAAGTTCAGATATTCTAGGTGGAATTAATGCAGGAATTCATACATGCTGGTATAATCCGAAAAGAAGCGAGAATATGACAGAGATAAAGCCTGAATATGAAATAGATAGTTTGGATAAAATATTTAAGGTGCTGGAAGAGATTTAGTGGGTAATGACTACTGTTGCAATTTTCTAATTGATGTGATGCTTGTCATTGAAATTTTGGGCTGCGTACCACAAAATATCTTAAAATTCCACAAAGATTACACCAAACAAAACAAAAAGCCATACAGATTCAACTTGAATCCATATGACTTCTTAAATCTAATTAAATTGTATCCTAATTATAAATTGCAACATACGGAACTTTATATATTGTTTCATATGAAGAACAAATCTTGTCAGCGATTGTTACAAGATAGCTTTCTTTGTATTTAGGTAATCTAATGTTAAGTGGAAACATATGCTTTTCTATAATATCTTTTTCAATAGGTGTAAGCTCAAAATCACGGGAGGCGTTTAAAAGTGCCATTCTTGCATGACTGAAACCGTGCCATTTGTGAGATTCATCACTTACATGCCAATCATAAAGAAAATAGTCATGCAATAGAGCACCTCTGATTAAACTATTGTAATCGCAATGGATATTAAGTTTCTTTGCCATTGCAAAACTAACATAAGCTACTGCGATGCAATGATCCAAAGTACTTGTTGTACCATGCTGTATGTATTTATCCATTCGTTTTACTTTTTCATTCTCAATAATCGGTGTTACTAATTCAATAAATTCATCCCTATAATTTAAATTAATATCCATTAAAATATGCCTTTCCAAATAAAATATATCTTTTTAAAGTTTATTAATGCTATATTTTCACATTACAGAATCATAATACTCCAATAAATAGAAAATGTATAGGGAAAAAAGTTTAAAATTTTGTGAATTTTAATAAAGGATTTTAATACATTAAAAGAAAAAGTGAAAATTAATAAAATTCACAGCATTTTTTTTACATATTTTTAACTTGTATAAATATAGGTTCATTGTTATATTATAAAAAGAAAAAAGACAAGAGGTAAAGGCAGATATGAGAAAAACTAAAATTGTTTGTACATTAGGTCCTGCAACAGATAAGGACAATGTATTAGAAGAATTAATTAAGAATGGTTTAAATGTAGCAAGATGTAATTTCTCTCACGGTTCTCACGAAGAGCATTTGGGAAGAATGAACAAAGTTAAGGAATTAAGAGAAAAGTGTAACAAGCCGGTAGCCATATTGTTGGATACAAAGGGACCTGAAATCAGAACAGGTAACTTTGAAAATGGTAAGGTTCACGTTTTTTCAGGTCAGACATTTACATTGGTTGGAGGTGAAAAAATCATTGGTGACGAAAACCGTGTAAACATAACATATCCTGATTTGTATAAGGACGTAGAGCCGGGTTCAGTTATTTTGATAGATGATGGTCTTATTAAGATGGAAGTTGAAAAAATAGTTGGACAGGACGTTGTTTGTAAAGTAAAGAACGACGGAAAGATTTCAGATAAGAAAGGTGTCAATGTTCCTGACATTCATATTAACATGGAATATTTAAGTGAACAGGACAAGAATGACATTATTTTTGGTATAGAGCAGGATGTTGATTATATTGCAGCATCATTTGTAAGATGTGCAGAAGATGTAGAACAGATTCGTGCTATTTTGAAAGAAAACGGTGGCGAAAATATTCACATTATTGCAAAGATTGAAAACAGTGAAGGAATACTCAACATAGATTCAATTATTGAAGCTGCTGATGGCATTATGGTTGCCAGAGGTGATATGGGAGTAGAGCTTCCGGAAGAAGAAGTTCCAATTATTCAGAAGATGATTATTAAGAAAGTATATCAGGCAGGCAAGAAGGTTATAACAGCTACACAGATGCTTGACTCAATGATGAATAACCCAAGACCTACAAGAGCTGAGACAACAGATGTTGCCAATGCTATTTATGATGGCACAAGTGCAATTATGCTTTCGGGAGAAACAGCGGCAGGTAAGTATCCAATTGACGCATTACAGACTATGGTTAGAATAGCTGAAAGAACAGAGATGGATATCAATTACAAGCAGAGATTTTTCAACCAGAATATTCACACAGAAAGAAATATTACACAGGCTGTTTGCCATGCCACATGTACAACAGCTTATGACTTGGAAGCTAAGGCTATCCTTACAGTTACTAAGTCAGGAAGATCAGCACGAATGATTTCAAGCTGTAGACCTGATTGTATGGTTATTGCAGGTACAACAGATGAGAAAACCTGCAGACAGCTTAGCCTTTCATGGGGTGTGACTCCTGTACTTCTTAAAGAAAAGGAAGACGTATTGGAACTTTTTGATTATGCAGTTGAAGTTGCAAAAGAGAACAAGTTAGTAAATCAGGGTGACATTGTAGTAATTACTTCAGGTGTACCACTTGGAACATCAGGAACAACTAATATGATGAAAGTTCAGACTGTAGAATAAGAAAAATGGTTACGTTCAGATTTTCGTAGAACGTAACCATTTTTCTTATAGTGAAGAATCTTCCAGCATTCTGTATCCCACACCCAGTTCAGTAAGAATATAAGTAGGTTCCGCAGGATTTGGCTCAATCTTTCTTCGAATGTTAGCCATGTTAACTCGCAGAATCTTATTATCATTTTCGTCCATATTTGGTCCCCAAACGTTTTTAAGAATAGAGGAGTATGTAATTACTTTGCCGGAGTTTTTGGCAATGTAGGCAACGATTTTGTACTCAACAGGGGTAAGATGAATAGGCTCACCGTCTCTTGTAATAATTCTTTTCATAAAATCTATTTTAAGGCCAAGGGCAGCGTAAGGTTTTTCACTTACTGAATCGTTAGTAACAACACGGTTGCTATGTCTTAATGAAGTTCTTATTCTTGCAAGTAGTTCATTGGTGCTAAAGGGCTTAGTTATGTAATCATCTGCACCAAGGTCTAAGGAAGATACTTTATCATTATCAGTAGTTCTTGCAGAAAGAACAATAATGGGACATAAAGACCATGAACGCACACTTGAAATTACATCAAGACCGTCCATATCAGGAAGTCCAAGGTCAAGAAGAATAATGTCAGGACATCTTGATTTTATAAGTGAAAGCCCCTCGTCACCGGTGGAAGCTGTTACAACTTTATAATCATTAGAACGCAGAATCTTTTCAATAAAATCTGCAATATTTTTTTCATCTTCAATAAGTAGAATAGTGTAATCTTTCATAATAATCCTCCAAATTTTTTGAAAAAAGTTGATTGTAAAACTAATTAAAAATTAATCCTCTTTAGGCAGTGAAAAATAAAATACAGAACCTTCATCATGGGTGTCTGCATGAATTTCACCATTGTGGGCTTCTATAATAGTCTGGCAAATAGAAAGCCCAATGCCCATACCCTTGTCCCTGTCAGGGCTGTTGTTTCTGCGGGTATAAGACTTAAATATCTCATCTTTTTTATCATTACTAATGCCAATGCCATAGTCCTTTACATAAACGGTAACAGTTTTTGGCTCAATAGTGGCATAAAGTTCAATAGGCTTCTTGGAATGAGAATGCTTTAGGGCATTTTCTAAAAGATTGATAATAACCTGCTCAATTAGAAGAGCGTCCATTGGAACCAAAACAAACTCATCAGGCAATGTTATCTGAATGTTTGCGTCAGGAATACGTCTTTTAACTCTGTGAACTGAATCAGACATAATTTCCTCTAAAGGCTCAGAACTTTTCTTAAGAGTTCTGTTGTCGTCCTGAATCTTTGTAACAGACAAAATATTTTCAACCATATTAAGCAGCCATGCCGCATCCTCAGTAATGTTACGCATAAGATGAGTACGTTCCTCTTTCGACAGGTTAAGACTATCGTTATTAAGAGAAGAAGAGGCACCAATTATGCTTGTAAGGGGAGTGCGCAGGTCGTGAGAAATAGAGCGAAGCAGGTTGGCACGCATTTTTTCCTTTTCACCTTCTGCAATAAGCTTCTCTTTTTCGGCAAGTGCTATGCCCTGTTTCTTAAATCTTGTCATATAGGTACTTATTATAAGAGAGATTGACAACATCACAATAAAAGTAAGAGGATAGCCGGTTATTGTAAAATTAAGCTGAAAATAAGGATATGTAAAAAGAAAATTAATACATATAACGCTAATTACGGAAGCAATAATTCCCGGCAAATATCCTGTGGTGTATGTGCCAATAAGTATTAATACAAGAATATATATAGGTGCAATAACTGATGGCGAAAAATTAGGCGTATAAAATAATACAAAAGAAATAATTGTTGCCATAGTCATAAGCAAAAAAGTAATAATAGTGTTTCTTGCAAAATCCTTTTTTGATATGTTCTTAATTAACTTCATAGCTTTTCTCCAAATTAAAAATCTAATAAATAGTATAACCTTTTAACAGAAAAATGAAAATAATTATAAATGTAAAAATAGTGCTAAGGAACAAACCCTAGAAGCTAATAATATGTTAAAAACTTATCGCCTGATATTAATAAGCCGTTAAGGTGTGCCAAAACATATTGTTAAATAAAATCATAAGTGTTAAATTCGTGGAAAAGTAAAAAACATAAAAAACCATATGGAAAAAGCATGAAAAAAACAGTTAAAAATCAAAAAGAAAAATAGAAGGAGGAAATGAAACAATGGGAAGTATGGTAACTATTTGTACAGTATTGGGAATTGTATTTTTAGTGTTAGGATTCGGATTTGCACTATGGGATGAGTTTTTAAGAAAAAACGATTAATTCTTGAAAAAAAGTACATAATAAAGTCATGGTTAGGTTGACATAATCATGAAAAAAGTGTTAAATTTAATAGTGGAGAACATAGTAGGAAGACTTGTGGTTTAAGACCATAAGTCTTTTCTGTGCTAATAAATAATTATTAAATTTTGGAGGTGAAGATAATGGATAGTTCTGACAGTTGGGGGCGAAGCTGTAATGTTAGATATTTTGAAGAAAACAGAGAAAATATCCATTATGCTTTTTCTCTCAAAATAAGAATCTGACATCAGTTTTCCCGCATATACACAGGGCACATTAGAATGGCACAAAATGGCAGAGGAGGTATATGACAGTGGAAGATAAAATCGATGACAAAGAATTAAAAGATATAAATCCACAGAGGGATGATTATGAAGACGAAATTATACAGATTATAAAAAGCGACGAACCTGCGTATAAGAAGAAAGAAGAACTGGATGATTATCATGAGAATGATATAGCAGCAGTTTTAGAGAAGTTAGATGTAAAGGAAAGAAGAAAACTTTACTCTATAATGGGACTTGAAAGAGTTTCAGAGGTTTTCGCTTATTTAGATGATCCGGAAGAATTTATCGAAGAATTGGATTCAGAACTTGCGGCAGACATTCTTGAAAACATGGAAGCTGACGATGCAGTAGATATTCTTGATGAATTGGAGGATGAAAAGAGCGAGGAACTTATCCAGTTAATGGATAAGGAAGCAAAAAAAGACATTGACCTGATTCAGTCATATGATGACGATGAAATCGGTAGCAAGATGACAACTAACTATGTTACATTAACACTTAACCTTACAATTAAGCAGGCAATGAAGCGTGTAGTTGAACAGGCTGCAGACAATGACAATATATCAACATTATATGTACTTGACAGTGAAAATAAATTTTACGGAGCAATAGATTTAACAGATCTTATTGTGGCAAGAGAATATGTTGTACTTGAAACATTGGTTACAACATCCTATCCTTTTGTATACGACCATGAAACAGTAGATGACTGTATTGAAGATTTGAAGGACTACTCAGAAGATTCAATTCCTGTACTTGACAGGGACCAGCACATACTTGGTGTTATTACATCTCAGGACTTATTGGAAGTAGTAGATGAAGAGATGGGTGAAGACTACGCTAAGTTGGCTGCTTTGGCATCAGAAGAAGATTTGGAAGAACCTTTGGTTGAAAGTTTAAAAAAGAGAATCCCATGGCTTGTAATATTACTAATGCTGGGACTTGGAGTTTCATCAGTAACAGGAATGTTTGAACACGTTATAGCAACACTTCCTATCATAGTAAGTTTCCAGTCAGTAATACTTGGAATGTCAGGTAACGTTGGAACACAGTCACTGGCTGTAACAATCAGAGTATTAACAGATGAGGAACTTACATTAAGGCAACAGTTAGGTTTTGTTCTTAAGGAACTAAAAGTAGGATTCTTTAACGGAATGATAATAGGTTCCATTTCATTTATGATAACAGGACTATTTATATGGCTTGCAAAAGGACAGACGGTAGTAAATGCCTTTGCAATGTCAGGATGTATCGGAGGAGCGTTATGGCTTGCAATGATAATCTCAAGTGTTGTAGGAACAATAATTCCTATCTTCTTTACAAAGATTAAAGTAGACCCGGCAGTTGCTTCAGGTCCACTTATTTCAACAGTAAACGATTTGGTGGCCGTAGTAACATATTACGGTTTGGCATGGACATTATTATTAAATATAGTTCATATGGCATAAAAACGCAGGAGTTGCATTGGTTGTAGCTCCTGTTTTATTTTGGTTTAGTATTGCCGGAAAAGGGCTGCTTTGCAAACAATAGGCAGATTTTCGAAATTTTGCGAGCATAGTGTAAAGCGATAAACCTACTGTTTGAGCCTTTAGGCGAGTTTAGGTTTTCACTTTACAATAGACGGCGGAGCAAAATAAGAAAAGCAACGTGTTTGCATGCAGCCCTTTTCCGGCGATATATAAATAAAAGACAGGAGAAATCCGTTTTGAATTTGAAGTGGAAATATAATTATGTATATTTTGGAAAAGGATACCTGTAGTTAAAAGACATAAAAAATGATGTCAGCAATTAAACTAACATCATTTTTGTTTTATTACATAAATATTCTTATTTTATTCCTTTTACTGCAACTCTTACGATTGGCCAAATGATAATAGCAAGGAATGAACCAAAAAGTGCAGCAACTAACTGTGTTGTAGAATATGTAACTTTTGCCATTGTAACCATTTTTGGAGCAAGTGAAGCACCAAACTGTGGGATTGCCCACTGTACAATAAGTAGTGTCATTATTCCGGCTTTTGCAATTGAGCCAACAACAAGGCTTAATGGCAATAAGTTAAGTTCGATTTTTTTGTTTCTTACAAACCAGGCAAAAAGAACGAAAACAATGTTTCCAATCATGATGCATGGAAGTATAACAGGAACTGCTGAGATAAGTGGACTCTGTGTTAAAATAAATGAGAACACAGGGATAATTACTGATAATATAACTCCACTTACTAATCCGCAGTAAAGTGTATCAATTATGAGTATAAGATTAATGAGGGCACCTGAGATGGCAACACTCTGTCCGGCAATCATAAGAGGAGCTTTAATAAATTGTATTACAACAATGCTTAAAGCTATCATGACTGCAGTAACTGTAATCTGTTTAGTTTTTAATTTCATTTCTAATCCTCCGATGTTATTAATTCTAAGTAATCTTTGTATTGTGTTTCTGTAGGATCTTTTAATTCTGAACGGGCCATATCTTTTTGTAAGTCCATTGCAGTCTTTCGTACATCTGAAAGTACGCCGGCACCACCTACACAACCGCCGGGACAAGCCATTCCTTCTAATAAATATCCGTCATATCTTCCGGCTTTGGCCATCATAAGCATCTTTTTACATTCGGCCAAACCTTCAGCCTTAACTGTTTTAACTTCCATATCAGGTCGCATTTCATTAATAACCTTAACAACAGCCTGGGCAACACCACCACTTGAAGCAAATCCTTTTCCAAGTGCACTTGATGTCTGAAGTGGTTCTTCAACTTCAAGAGATTTAAAGTCAACAGCTTTGGCATCAAATAATCCCATTGTTTCTTCAAAAGTTAATACAAAATCAACATCGCTTCGTACTGAATGTCTGCTTGCCTCTAATTTCTTGGCGGCACAAGGTCCGATAAATACAACCTTACATTCAGGATGTTGTTTTTTAATCATTCTTGCAGTAAGAACCATAGGTGTAAGTGACATTGAAATATAATGGGCATATTCAGGCAAAGTCTTCTTAGCCATAACTGACCATGCAGGACAACATGAAGTTCCCATCCATTTCTGATTGGCAGGAACATTTTCAAGAAAGTCCTCAGCTTCCTGTAAAGAACAAAGGTCAGCACCAATGGCAACTTCAACCATGTCTTCAAAACCTAATACTTTTAATGCGGCACGAACCATTTCAGGTGTAACATCAGCACCAAACTGACGTACAAATGATGGAGCAATGGCAGCATAAACCGGTGTTTCACTTTTTAATGCAAGAACAGTCTGATAAATCTGACTCTTGTCCACAATTGCACTAAAAGGACAACTTACTAAACACATACCACAGGATACACATTGATCATAATCAATATCAGCTCTACCGTATTCGTCTGACTTAATGGCGTTCATGCCACAAGCTTTGGCACATGGACGTTCCTGCTTTACAACTGCATTGTATGGGCAGGCACTGGCACATTTACCACACTTTATACATTTGTCCTGGTCGATTACAGAACGGCCTTTAACCATCTTAATTGCATCTTTAGGACAAACCTCAATACAAGGATGCTCTAAACATCCCTGACATGCGTTTGTAATAAAAACACGTTTCTCAGGACATGCATGGCATGCAAACTTAATAATGTTAATAAGTGGGGGATCGTAGTATTTCTCGTCAATTGCGCTGGCATCAATTCCTTCAGAAAGAGGTGCATGTTCTGACATCTTTCTAATAGGAAGTCCCATTGTTGCACGAAGACGTTCACCAACGATGGCACGTTCCAAAAAGATATTATCGTAATATTTTCCGATTTCTCCGGGAACAATTTCATATGGTAAATCTTCAATTCGTGACAATGGACTGTCATCATATGCCATACGGGCAATTTCAGTAAATACCTTGTGACGGATTTCTGTTTTATTAGAATAAATTCCTCTCATCTTTTACTCCTTTGTTAATCTATAGCGTGATTGAATCGCAATCAGAATAATTATAACATAGGAGAAAATACAATACAAGAAAAAGAATGTTAAAAAAATAACAATCTTATAGAACAAATATTTTAAATATTTTTTATTAATTTAATTAATTTACTGGAAATTATATATGTAAAAGTGGTATTATTAATAGCGCTGGCGCTTTGCCAAAAAATGCAATTTGGGAAAGGAAATCAATATGGAAAAAGATAAAGTTAATCCATTGGGAACAGAGCCGGTTGGAAGGCTTTTAAGAAAGTTTGCAATACCAAGCATTATATCAATGCTTGTAACTTCTTTATATAATATCGTTGACCAATTCTTTATAGGAAGAACTGTTGGTGAGTTAGGTAATGCGGCAACAAATATAGCATTTCCCCTAACAACTATGTGTCTTGCCGCAATGCTTGCATTGGGAATTGGTGGTGCGGCAGGGTTTAACCTTAATATGGGTGCAGGAAATAAGAAGAAGGCTATGTATTTTATTGGAAATGCACTTACGGTAATGTTTGGAGTAGGTGTGGTAATAGCATTAATCTCACTTTTTTTTATGGAACCTTTGCTTAAGTTTTTCGGTTCACCTGACTCAGTTTTGCCTTACGCAAAAGAGTATGTGGGAGTGGTTGCTTTTGGCTTCCCATTTGTAATGGTAGCCAATGGAGGCTCACATCTTGTAAGAGCAGACGGCAGCCCTAAATTTTCAATGTATTGCAACCTTGTGGGAGCAATTATTAATGTTATATTAGATTATTTATTTGTAATGAGATTTGGATGGGGAATGTCAGGAGCAGCTCTTGCAACTGTTATAGGACAGATTGTGTCTTTTATGATGGTAGTGTGGTATATGCGTCATTACAAAACAGCTAAGATAGAACGTAAGCATTTAATACCTTGCAAAGAATTTGTTTTTAGAACATTACATTTGGGAATGGCGCAGGGAATTAATCAGCTTGCCATGATGATTGTTCAGATTGTAATGAACCAGTCATTAAAGTATTACGGTGGATTGTCAATTTATGGTGCATCAATTCCAATTGCCTGTGCAGGTATTATTATGAAAGTTAACCAGTTATATTTTTCAATATGTATTGGTGTGGCCCAGGGGATACAGCCTATAGCGAGTTTTAACACAGGAGCAGGCAATTATGACCGTGTAAAGAAGACGTACAAGATAGCAGTAACATGCAATACAGTGGTGTCCACTATAGCGTTCCTGATTTTTCAGTTATTTCCAAGACAGATTATCGGAATATTCGGTTCAGGTTCCAATGAATATTTTATGTTTGCGGAAAAATTCTTTAGAATATTCTTATTTATGACATTCTTAAACGGAATACAGCCAATTACATCAACATTCTGTACTGTAATTGGAGAACCTAACAAGGGAACATTTTTGTCACTTACAAGGCAGATTATATTCTTACTTCCGTTGTTAGTAATATTACCTATTATATTTATAAAAATAGGCTTAGAAGGTGTAGAGGGCATAATGTTTTCAGCACCTATAGCAGATTTTGTGGCAGCAGTTATCTCATTGATTGTGATAAATGGAGTATTTAAAAATTTTGAAAAAAATTAGGCAGATAATATGTAAACCATTTAACCTGAAAAAGCCTTTATTTATGGGAAAATAAGAAAAAATAAAAAATATTTAATAAAATATTTAATAAAATTTGTTGCAATTGGCACTATACAATTTGGAATATATTGTGTTATAATCCTTTAGGTGAACACAAGATATAGTACATTTAAAAAATAAAAATATATAAAGATAATACATTGTGGGAGAAACAAGATGGAGACGATAACACGTAGAGTAATTAAAAGAAATGGTGAAGAAGTGGTTTTTGATGTGCAAAAGATTCTTAATGCCATTAGAAAGGCTAATAACGAAGTAGAACCGATATATAGACTTAATGAGTACCAGATTGAGGCTGTTGGCAAGATTGTTATGGATCAGATTTCTCAGTCAAATCACGCTACAGCAGTAGAAGATATTCAGGATATGGTAGAACGTGGTATTATGGAGATGCGTGGATATGAAGTTGCGCAGATTTACGTTCGTTACAGATATAAGAGAGATATGGCAAGAAAGGCTAACACAACTGATGATGGAATACTCGCACTTATTGATCAGATCAATGAAGAGGTGAAACAGGAGAACTCAAACAAGAATCCTACGATTAACTCAACTCAGCGTGATTATATGGCGGGTGAGGTTAGCAAGGATTTAACTAGACGTATTTTATTGCCTGATGAAATTACGCAGGCACATGAACAGGGGATTATTCATTTCCATGATTCTGATTATTTTGCACAGAAGGAACATAACTGTGACCTTATTAACTTAAAGGATATGTTAGAGAATGGAACATGCATTTCAGAAACAAAGATTGATCCACCTCATAGTTTTTATACAGCTTGTAACGTTACAACTCAGATTGTGGCACAGGTTGCAAGTAACCAGTACGGCGGACAGTCATTTTCATTAGGACATCTTGCACCTTTTGTACAGGTTAGCCGTGACAAGATTACTAAGGAAGTAATGAAGGAACGTGATGAAGTGGGAGTTAACTACTCAGACGAACAGCTTAAGATGATTGTTGAAAGAAGACTTCGTGATGAAATCACAAGAGGTATTCAGACTATTCAGTACCAGCTTATTACATTAATGACATGTAATGGACAGGCACCTTTTGTTACAATGTTTATGTATTTGGATGAGGTTCCTGAAGGACAGACAAGAGATGACCTTGCAGTATTAATTGAAGAAGTTTTAAAACAGAGAATACAGGGTGTAAAAAATGAAAAAGGTGTTTGGATTACACCTGCATTCCCTAAGATTATATATGTACTTGATGAAGATAATGTTACACCTGATTCTAAATATTGGGATTTAACAGTTTTATCAGCTAAATGTACAGCAAAGAGAATGGTTCCTGACTACATTTCAGCTAAGGTTATGCGTGAAATGAAGAACGGATGTGTATATCCATGTATGGGATGTCGTTCATTCTTAACAGTTGAAGACAGCCAGAGAAATCCTGACGGAAGCTACAAGTTCTATGGACGATTTAATCAGGGCGTTGTAACAATCAACTTGGTTGATGTGGCATGTTCTTCTAATGGAGATATGGATCTATTCTGGAAGATATTAGATGAAAGATTAGAGCTTTGTCACAGAGCTTTAAGATGCAGACATGAAAGATTACTTGGAACACCTTCAGATGTTGCCCCTATTCTTTGGCAGAATGGTGCTTTGGCAAGACTTAAGAAGGGTGAAACAATAGACAAGTTATTATACAATGGATATTCAACTATCTCTTTAGGTTACGCAGGACTTTACGAAATGTGCGTAAGAATGACAGGAAAGTCACACACAGATCCCGAAGCTAAGCCATTTGCTTTAAAGGTGATGCAGAAACTTAATGATAAATGTGCAGAATGGAAAGCAGCAGAAAATATTAGCTATTCTGTTTATGGAACACCTATGGAATCAACAACTTACAAGTTTGCTAAATGCCTTCAGAAGAGATTTGGCATTATAAAAGGTGTAACAGACAAGAACTATATTACTAACAGTTACCATGTTCATGTAACAGAGAAGATTGATGCTTTTAGCAAGCTTAAATTCGAATCTGAATTTCAGAAGTTATCTCCTGGTGGAGCTATCAGTTATGTTGAAGTTCCTAACCTTCAGGATAATATCGAAGCTGTAATTCAGGTTATGAAATTTATTTATGACAATATTATGTATGCAGAGCTTAACACTAAGTCAGATTATTGTGAATGCTGTGGATACAATGGGGAAATACAAATAGTAACTGATGAAAAGAATGGAAAACTTGTATGGGAATGTCCAAGTTGCGGAAATCGTAATCAGGACAAGATGAGTGTTGCAAGAAGAACATGCGGCTATATTGGAACACAGTTCTGGAATCAGGGAAGAACTCAGGAAATAAAAGATAGAGTTCTACATTTGTAATATATTCTAATAGGAAAGGCAAAGTTTTCAACAGTTTGGAGACTTTGTCTTTTTTAGATTCAATGGCTATATAAGCAAAATAAAGAACATTTAAAGGTCATTTTATGGTACAATACCTACATGTGGGAGAAAAAAGTTGAAAGGAAGGAACTTATGAAAAAAACATTAAAAATTCTAATGCTAATTGGTATCATTGCATTGGGAATTAATTTGACTGAGGTAAAGGCCGAAGAAGTAACAGCTCCGGTAACAACAGCGCCTCAGGAAACAACTACAGCACCTGAAACAACTACACCCGCTGTAACAACACCACAGGAAACCACTACAAAGGTTGAACAGCCAACTACGGTACAGCCAACTACTAAGCCGGATGTTGACACAACAGGAAAAAACGTAAAAAAAGGTGGTTATGTAAAGAAAACAGTTACAGCATATAACTTAAAGTTAGAGAAAGTAACAAAAGTAGAAAAAGGTATCCGTTATTATGTTTACAAGAAATGCAACAATGGATATTCATTGATTCAGGTAGGCAATCAGAAATTATTAGTTGAATCAAAGTACATTACATACAAATGCAATGCCAAGAAGATTGTAAATGCAGCAGATAAGAAATATTCATATAATGATATGAAGAGAGACCTTAAAAAGTTGGAAAAAGCTTATGGCTCAATATTTAAAGTTGACATTGCAGGAAAAAGTTTAGATAAAAGAAACTTATACTATGTTACACTTGGTAATGCAAAAGCTAAGAAAACAGTTTATGTTGAAACATCTGTACATGCAAGAGAGTATATGAACACTAAGTTTATAATGAATGTTATTGAGGATTACTGTAGAGGATATGACTCCAAGAAGTATCAGGGAAAAAAATATAGCAAAATCTTTAACAATGTTAAACTGGTAATTATGCCAATGGTAAATCCTGATGGAGTAACAATCAGTCAGTATGGACCAAAGAAAATAAGAAATGCCACATTACGCAAGAATCTCTACAAAATAGCAAACGGATTCAGCTTTAAAGAGTGGAAAGCTAATGCCAGAGGTGTAGATATTAATAGAAACTATGCAGAGGGATTTAACAGAGAAGGAGCAAAAGCATCGGCGCACAAGAATTATCCGGGCAAAACACCGGTATCTGAACCGGAAACAAAGGCACAGATCTCAGTAGTAGAAAAAGTAAAACCTAACGTAGTAATTTGTTATCATCAGGCAGGCGAAGTAATGTATCACCTTAATCACACAAAGCTTAGCAATATGCTTTATTCAATGACACATTATACTCACGTTTTAAGCGGTCAGGTTCAGTATGGAACATTTAGTGATTATCTTGATGACAGAAACATACTAAACTGTACATTGGAAACAGGATTAGTACCTGCACCGGTAAAGAATAGACAGTACAAAAAAATATACAAGACAAATAAGAATGTATTAGTAGCAGTTGCAAAAATGTATTCATAAAAAATAGGAGTTACAGTTGATGTAACTCCTGTTGCCATGCAAAACTACAAGGAGGTTCACAATGTTATTAGATTTTGAAAATATGGAAGAAACAGTAATTCACAATTTTAATGGTGGTGAAAAAGACACAAGGGCGAAAATGTACAATGATGAAAACATGAGAATTTTATACGGAGTATTAGAGCCGGGAGCATCTATTGGTATTCATGAGCATACAGACAACAGCGAAGAAGTCTTTTGTGTTTCAGGCCAGGCTACAGTTTATATTGATGGGAAAACAGAAATTTTAAAAGCAGGTCAGGCACATTATTGTCCAAAGGGACACAAGCATGGAATGAAGAATGAGGGGACAGAAGACCTTATAATCTTCGGCGTTGTGCCAAAGCAATAAAAACAATTTTAAAATTGAATATAGTAATGGTATTTGGTAAAATTATTTCATAAGAAAGTACGACAGAGAAGCTAGTAAGATACAGATTATATTTTGGGAAAGAGGAAATAATATGAACGGAATATCATTTTATAAAGAAGAAATAAGAGACTGTAATGCTGTCTATTTTACAGAGGAGTTTTTTAATGTAAAAACCGACGGCAGCATCGATGTGTCTAATGAATTACAGAACGCCATAAAGACGGTTGTGGATAAGGCCGGTTATGGTGTTCTTTTTATACCTGAAGGTGAGTATTTGTTAAGCAAGACTATTTATGTGCCAAAGGCAGTCAGACTTATAGGATACGGTGACAACAGACCACATTTTATATTAAAAGATAATGCAGAAGGATTTAATGAACCACATCCTGAGAACAAGGGGGGATTTAAATATTTATTTTGGTTTGTTAACGAACTAAAAGAGAATGAGGCGGAAATTGCAGATGCCAATCCGGGAACTTTTTACAGTGCCATTTCCAATATTAATGTAAGCCTTGGTCAGGGCAATGAATATGCAGTAGCTTTTAGAACTCATTATGCACAGCACTGTTTTATTAACCATATTGACATCAATGTGCAGTCAGGTATGGCAGGCATTTATGATGTTGGAAATGAAATGGAAGACATCTATATTAACGGAGGAAAGTACGGAATTATAACAACAAAGTGCTCTCCGGGCTGGCCTTTTGTAATGGTTGATACAAGATTTTTCGGGCAGACCGTTGGAGCAATTAAGACAAGAGAGGCAGGCTTTAATATTATTCGTACCCATTGTGTTAATACAGCTAAATTTATTGAAGTTGATGATGATTATTTCGAAAAAATATATATAGAAAATTCTGTTTTTGAAGATATGAATTGTATTTTGAATGTGGCAATGGACAACAACTCACTAACACAGGTTTATGTTAAAAATTGTCAGCTTAAGGCAGTGGAAAATGTTGTTGAATATAAGAGCAGTGGCAGACAGATTGCTAATGAAGATTATCAGTGCATTATAAAGAAATACATTCATGGAACTACAGTTAGCGATATTTATCACGATAAACAGATTCACGACCAGATTTACAGATATGCAAAAGACGTAGATTATAGAATCTTAAAAACAGACATACAGCCGTTGCCTGATATGTTAACTTGGGTTAATGCCAAGGAAGTAGGACTTAAAGGTGATGGTGTAACTGATGACACACAGGTTTTAAAAGAGGCAATTGAAAAATATGAAACAATATATTTTCCACAGGGTGAATATATTTTTTCAGATACAATTAAGTTAAAAGAAAATACATCTCTTATAGGAATGAATCCGGTTTCTACGCAACTTATTTTAAAAGAAAATTCTGAAAAGTTTACAGGATTTGGCAAGGCTAAGGCTTTTATTGAAACTTCAAAGGAAAGAAATATTCTGTTCGGTCTTGGTGTTAATACAGGTGGACGAAATCCAAGAGCCTGTGGCGTTAAATGGATGAGTAACAAAAATTCATATATGAATGATGTGAAATTCTTTGGCGGTCACGGTAACCTTGTAAAGATGACAGGAGCTTTTGAACAGCCATATGATGAGGGGAGATGCAGAGATGCAGACCTTAAGAAAGTATGGGACTACCAGTATGCAAGTCTTCTTATTTGTAACGGAGGTGGCGGAACCTTTAAGGATATATGGTCAGCAAGTCCATATGTTTCAGTGGGTGTTCAGATTCAGAATACTGAAACTCCTACAAGAATATATTGTCTGTCATTAGAGCATCATTGCAGATGTGAACTTAGAATGATAAATGCAAAGAATGTAACAATATATGGTTTCCAAAGTGAAGAAGAAAAAGCAGAGGGTGAGTTTGCACTTCCAATAGAATTACATAATTGTAAGGATATTACTTTTGCAACAACATATTGTTTTAGAACTGTTTTTGTGCAGAAACCATTTCCTTATTGTGTAAAAACATGGAATTGTGAAAATATTAAATTTTTGAATGTTCATAATTTTTCACAGATGAAATACACCATGGATAATTTCTTATTAGATGTGAATACCGGCATTGAAATAAGACCATGGCAGGCAGTTTCAATAGAAATAACAGGAAAAGGCGAGAAACAGCCAAAAACAGAAAAGCTGTATTCAGGCTTCCAATTTGCTGATGGTGGAAGCTGTGACGGAAAGGGCAATTTCTATTTCCTTGACAGCTTATATAAGCAGATTTACAGAGTGGATAGGGAAACATTGGAGCTGTCTATGATTTTTGAATCTCCTTATAAAATTAATTCTATAGGATTTGATACAAGGGATAATATTATTGTTATTGGCGAGTATGCCATTCCAAGAGATGCAACAATAAATGGAAAACCTAACATTAATGTTTTGCCGGAGGATTCATATGGAACATCTTATGGATTCTGGTACAACAGTCAGGCTCAGATTGTGGCATTTACAATTGACAGTAACAGAGAATGTGTAAAATTAGAAAAAGTAAACATTGGCGACATAGAGCCGGCAAGAGTTTTATATCCGGGAAACAGATGGCGTGACGGTTCAGACTTTAAGGATGTTATTCAGTATAATCCGAAAAAAGCATTCTTAGCACCGGATGGGGTAACAATTATTCCTTGTCACTATGATTTGATTAGAGCTAACAATCTTTCAAGATCAAAGCCGGGACGTAAATTATATTCAGTTGATGAAATGTATAAGAGAGTTTTCCAATGTGACATTAACAAAGAAGGCTTATTAACAAACCCTCAGGTTATTATTGAAGAGGGTGACTTTAGGGTTAAGAAGTTTGACGAAAAAATCTATGTTGGTGATGATAACATTAAGGTTTATAAGGATGGAAAGTTAATAGATATTATCAGGGTTCCGGAAAGACCTACAACTTTTGATTTTGGAGGAATTAAGCGTAATACTCTTTTTGTTACATCAAGACATAGCGTTTATGCAATTAATATGCAACAAAAAAAGGATGAGGAGAAGTAATAAAAGTATGAGAAAGCAACTAAAAGCTTTATTAATGACAGTAGCTTTAGTTACATTGTCAACAGGACTTATTGGCTGTAACAATGAGAAAAAGCAGCAACAGACAACAACTCAGGTGGAAACAACAGAAAATAAAGTTGAAAATAATATTGAATTTAAGTCTGACGGAGAGCCGGTAAAGGGTGATAGTGTTTTAGGAAAGAATACATATGTATTTTCTCCTACAGACAATAAGGATGAAATTCAGGAAAAAGCAAGTCAGATTTTTGCAAGACAGGAATCTAACCAGTTTGGAGATGAAAGATATGCATTACTTTTTAAGCCGGGAGATTATGGAACTTCATTAGAAATTAATGTAGGATTTTATACACAGGTTTTGGGACTTGGAATTTTGCCTACAGATACTAATATTAATAAATTATGGGTTAATGCAGATTGGATGTTTCACAATGCTACCTGCAATTTCTGGAGAAGTGCAGAGAATTTTTCGGTAAATGATTACTGTATGTGGGCTAATTCACAGGCAGTATCTCTTAGACGTGTTAATTTTAATGACGGTATTGTTTTAAGCGATGGCGAGGGCTGGTCATCAGGTGGCTTTATGGCAGACTGCAAAGTGGAAAAGATGGTTTCCTCAGGTTCACAGCAACAGTATCTTTTTAGAAATAACAATTGGGGATATTTTGAAAATGGCGTGTGGAATATGGTTTTTGCAGGTGTAAATGTTGATACTATTCCTACAGGCGGATGGCCATATGAACCATATACTAAAGAAGAAACAGTTCCAAAGATTCAGGAGAAGCCTTATTTGGTTTATGATGAGGACAATGGATATGGCGTTATGGTTCCTGAAAAACGAACAGAATGTCAGGGAATTTCGTGGGAGAACGGAGTTAAAGGTACTTTTTATAGCCTGAATATGTTTTACGTGGCAGATGCCCAAAAGGATAACGCAGATACAATTAACAAGGCTCTTAAAGAAGGAAAAAATCTTCTTTTGACACCTGGAATTTATACTTTAGACAAACCTATTACTGTGGAAGAAAAAGATACTATTATATACGGCATGGGACTTGCTACTCTTGTTTCAACTAATGGAAATGCATGTATGGTAACATCAGATGTAGATGGAATTAAAGTGTGCGGAGTTTTATTTGAAGCAGGGGATAAGCAGTCAGAAACATTGCTTAAAGTTGGAAATGAAAAAGCAGAAGTTTCCCATAGCGACAACCCTATTTGCTTTAGTGATGTGTACTTTAGAGTAGGAGGCGCAAATTACAAGGGCAAAGTTAAGAATTGCGTTACCATTAACAGTAATGATGTAATTGGAGACAATTTCTGGGTTTGGAGAGCTGACCACGGAGACAATGTAGGCTGGGATATGAATACAGCACCTAATGGTATTGTGATAAATGGTGACAATGTTACAATGTATGGATTGTTTGTTGAACATTTTCAGGAATATCAGACCATATGGAATGGTAATGGCGGTAAGCTATACTTCTATCAAAGCGAAATGCCTTACGATGCACCTAACCAGAAATATTATATGAGCCATAATGGTAAGGTGAAAGGTTATGCATCATTTAAAATAGACGATGAAGTTAATGATTTTTACGGCTGTGGACTTGGAATTTATTGTTACAATAGAGATGCGAACATAGAAATATTCAGTGGAGCAGAGATTCCTGACAAGGATGGAGTAGAAATTAGAAATATTGTAACTGTAAAACTTAACGGTCAGGGACAGATTACACACGTCATAAACGATAAGGGAGATTCAGTTACTTCATCAGGAGATACAGCAAGAATCCAATCTTACGAAAATGGTGAGAAAGAAAAATATTAAAAAGAAGAATAACCGAACTTAAATAATAATTTGCGCGTTCCTACAAGCAATGCAAATTAAGGACGAAATACAGACGTGGAGAACTTGCTCGCCAACAGTTGTATTTCGTCCTTAATGCATAGCGCCACAGCGCGTCATGGGCATGTAGCGTACGCAAAATGCGAATGAGTATCGCGTAAAACAATAACTTGTACCATATCATGATTTGACTTAATAACGATGAAACTTGAAATTAAAAAATTATACCTGCCATCCGCCGTCAACGGTAATAATTTGTCCTGTAACATAGGAGCCTGAATTAACAAGACCATATACAGCATTTGCAACATCTTCAGTTGTGCCAAGTCTTGATGCAGGTATTTCTTCTATAATAGAGTCAACATCTTCCTGTGTAAGATGTCCGTTCATTTTGGTGTCTATTATTCCACAGGAAACAGCGTTAACCTGAATGTTTGAAGGGGCAAGTTCCTTGGCAAGAGCCTTAGTGAAAGAATCAATGGCGCCCTTGGTTGTGGAGTAGCAAACTTCATAGGAAGCACCGCGCTGTCCCCAGACAGAAGAAATGTTGATTATTTTTCCATAACCCTGCTTTAGAAAAATAGGAATAATCATTTTGCTCATAGCAATGGCAGAGGTAACATTAGTGTTCCAAAGTCTGATCCATTCACTATCCGTTATATCCTGAAGCAATCCCAACACCGAAATTCCACTATTGTTAATAAGAATATCAATGGAAATATCTCCTAAATTATTAAATAGCTTTTCAGCATTATTAAAATCAGATAAGTCGCACTGATAATAAGAAAAATCACTTCCAAGCTCTTCTGCAAGCGCTTCAATAGTAGCTTTATTTTTGTTGTAAGTTCCTATTACTTTATAATTGTTTTTTATAAAAAAACGGCAAATTTCACTTCCGATATCTCCGGAAGCTCCTGTAATTAATATTGTTTTCTTCATAATATATCATCCTTTATAATAGATAGTGCCATATAAGTACCTTAGTACCTTGGTACTGTATTTATTAGAAAAAAGTAGTACCTTGGTACTATAGTACCATAATTATAGGAAAAAATAGTACTTAGGTACTACTTTTTTTATGAAATTAATATTAAAAAAGTAAAAGTGAACCGGGAAATGAAATTAAATAGGAATAAATTGCTAATATGTGCAGGTTGACAATCTACATAAGAGTTGTTATAATTGTAACAAAATTGTAATATTTAGAATTAATTGAGAATAACTTTAGGTATATTTTTAAGATTATATTAAAAAATGTATTGAATATGTAATCAATATGTATTAAAATACTTACTTGATATGGATTTAAACGTATACCGAAATTTTAGAACAGAATTAAAACAAATGGAGGCAGAATTTTCATGAAAAGTAATTATGCTAAGAAACTTGTAGCAGGTACACTTGTGGCATCTATGACAATCACAGCGTCTATGCCATTGTTTGCAGATGAATTAGCAACAGAAATACCTAGCGCAGGTGCAGCAGTTATTGTTGAAGATTACATCAATAATAGTGGTAAAGAAACTGATATTGAGAAGTTACTTCCTACAGAAGCAACAGATAGTACAGCAACATCTAATGAGACAACAAAGACAGAAAATCAGACTGAAAAGACACAGACATCTAATACAGCAACATCAAGTGAGGACAAGTTATTTGCTAACATAGCAATTACTAAGGTTTCAGGTGGTGCAGAAGATTATGTTAATGTAAGAAAGAAACCAACAACAGAATCTAAGGTTGTTGGAAAAATTTATAACAACAGTGGTGCAAAAATTCTTGAAAAGACTAATAACGGTTGGTACAAGATTGTATCAGGTAACTGTACAGGTTATATTAAGTCAGATTTCTTTGTAACAGGAAGTAGTGCTAAGAGCAGAGCTTTAGATAATGGTTATGTACAGGCAGAAGCTAAGGATGCTATCCATGTTAGAGCAGAAGCTAATACTAATTCTAAAGTAGTAACTAACGTTTACAAGAATGAAACATATACTATTAAGAAGTTTGACAAGACTGGCGAATGGATTAAGGTTAAAATTAAAGCCGGTGTTAGTGGTTGGATTTCAGCACAGTATGCGAATGTTAACATTAACATGGAAACAGCTATAACAAGAAAAGAAGAAAAAGCTAAGATTAAGAAAGAACGTGAGGCAGCAAAAGCGGCAGCTGAAGAAGAGGCAAGAAAGCAGGCTGAACAGCAGGAACAGCAGGCATCAAATGATAACAGCCAGAGTTCAAGCGACGGTACATATTCGAACAGCTCAAACTCAAGTTCAAGAAGCAACTACAGCAACTCATCATCAAGCAGTAGTTCATCAAGTAGTTCAAGTAGCAGTAGTTCAAGCAAGAAGAGTTATAGTAGCTCATCAAGCAGCTCAAGCGGTTCGGGAACAGGTTCAGCAATTGTAGCATATGCTAAGCAGTTCCTTGGTAACCCTTATGTATACGGTGGAGCAAGTCTTACAAACGGAACAGACTGTTCAGGATTTACAATGTCAGTATACGCTCACTTTGGGTATGGACTTAGCAGATCATCATATACACAGGTTAACAACGGTAGAGCTGTATCAATGAGTAGCTTACAGCCAGGTGACTTGTTATTCTACAAGTATGGTGGTTCTACAATCAGCCACGTAGCTATTTACATTGGTGGTGGACAGATTATACATGCTTCAACCGAAGAAACAGGTATTATAATTAGTGGTATGGGATCACCTTGTGCAGCTAGAAGAATTATTGGATAATTAAATATAATACAGAAACAAGACCTGAATTGGCAACAACCAATACAGGTCTTATTTTTTTGCAAAATAGTGTGGCGAATTTTAGAAAAAAGTCAATAGTTTATGTGTAAAATGTACAAGTTTGGAACATATCAACAAAACATTAGTTCTTTACAGTTGTCGACAAAGATTTACATAAAATGACACACTTTTATGTTGATAATGTTAATAAGTGGGTTAATAACCTATTTTAAGGGAGAATTTTATTGAAAAAAACTGAAAAAACAATGTTAATAACTTTTTGACTATAATTGTGCCAGATAGTTAAAAATGGGTTAAATTTGTATAAAATATACAAAAATAGCGTCGAAAAAACAGTAGAGAAAAATAAGTGAAAAAAGTGTGTTTTTTCTTGTGGAAAATCACCTTAAATGGTATAATTTAATTACTAGTTAACGAAAGGAAGTGGTACCATGAAAATTAAGATTTTCGGTAAGAACATTGAAGTAACAGAAGGCATCAGAAGCGCAGTAGAAGAGAAAATCGGAAAGCTCGATAAATATTTCGCAGAAGAGACTAGAGTGGACGTTACATTAAGTGTTAATAAGAATGAACAGAAGGTGGAGGTAACAATTCCAGTCAAAGGACGTATTATCAGAGCGGAAGAAATAAGTGATGATATGTATGTATCAATCGATATGGTTGAGGAAACAATTGAAAGACAGCTTGTTAAGTATAAGAATAAGATTATTGACAAGAAGAAATCAATTAAGGAAGCTTTTACAGAGACATACATTGAAGCTGATTACGAAGACGAGGATGAGGATCAGATTAAAATCAAAAAGACTAAGAGATTTGGTATTAAGCCAATGGATCCTGAAGAAGCTTGCGTAGAAATGGAATTACTTGGACATAACTTTTTTGTATTTCTTAATGCAGAGACAGAAGAAGTTAATGTAGTTTACAAACGTAAAGGTAATACATACGGTTTAATAGAACCTGAACTTGACTAAAAGATAAAAAGTAACTAAGAAAACTAAATAATATCTAATAAGAGTCCCTGATTGGTTGAAATATATCAGTTAGGGATTCTTTTTTCCGTTTATAAGAACAAAAGTTATGAAATGCCTACGTTTACACTTTTTTAACAAATAAATAACACATACTTGTATTGAATAAAACCGATTTAAATGGTATTATATTCCTTAGCGTGTTGTATTTTACAACAAATATATTTGAGGAGATTACCATGGGCGTAATTAATAAAATCGTAGGAACGCATAGTCAGCGTGAATTAAAAAGACATAATCATACAATAGAGAAGATATTAAGCCTTAAGCCGGAGATGGAAAAACTTACCGACGACGAGATGAAGGCTAAGACAACAGAATTTAGAAATAGATTACAGAAAGGTGAAACTTTAGACGATTTGCTTCCTGAGGCATTTGCCTTAGTTAGAGAAGCAACAAGAAGAACACTTGGAACAGAACATTATCCATGTCAGTTACAGGGTGGTATTATCTTACATCAGGGACGTATCGCAGAAATGAAAACCGGTGAAGGTAAGACACAGACATGTTTGTTGCCTGCATATCTTAATGCATTGGAAGGCAAGGGCGTTCATATCGTAACAGTTAACGAATACCTTGCTACCCGAGATGCTGAGTGGATGGGACAGGTTCACAGATTTTTGGGATTAACAGTAGGCTGTGTTCTTTCAGACATGGAACATGAAGAAAAGAAAGCGGCCTATAACTGTGACATCACATATATTACAAATAACGAATTAGGATTTGACTACTTAAGAGATAACATGGTTGTTTACAAAGAACAGTTAGTTCAGCGTGGACTTCATTACTGTATTATCGACGAAGTTGACTCGGTTCTTATTGATGAGGCAAGAACACCTCTTATTATTTCCGGACAGAGTGGTAAGTCAACTAAGTTATATGAAATGTGTGACATTCTTGCAAGACAGATGGAACGTGGCACAGCTAATCCTGAACTTAGCAAGATGGATGCCATTATGGGTGTTGATATTGAAGAAGATGGAGACTTCCTTGTAAATGAAAAGGACAAGATTGTTACTTTAACAGCACAGGGTATTGAAAAAGTTGAAAAATTCTTCCACATTGACAACTATGCTGATGCTGAAAACTTAGAACTTCAGCACAATGTTATTTTGGCATTAAGAGCACATAACCTTATGCATAGAGATCAGGACTATGTAGTTAAGGATGATGAAGTACTTATTGTAGATGAATTTACAGGACGTATTATGCCGGGCCGTAGATATTCTGATGGTTTACATCAGGCTATTGAAGCAAAGGAACATGTAAAAGTTAACAGAGAAAGCAAGACTCTTGCAACAATTACATTCCAGAACTTCTTTAACAAATATGACAAGAAGGCAGGTATGACAGGTACAGCCTTAACAGAAGAAAAAGAATTTAGAGATATTTATAGTATGGACGTTGTTGAAATTCCAACAAACAAGCCAATTGCAAGAATTGACCATGAAGATGCAATGTTTAAGACTAAGAAAGAGAAACTTCATGCAGTTATAGAAGACATTGTTGAATCACATGCAAAGGGACAGCCTGTATTGGTTGGTACGATTAACATTGATTCTTCAGAAGAAATCAGTGCTTTGCTTAAGAAGAGAGGTATTCCACACAATGTATTAAATGCTAAATTCCACGAGAAGGAAGCAGAAATTGTTGCTCAGGCAGGTCAACATGGAGCAGTAACTATTGCTACTAATATGGCAGGCCGTGGTACTGATATTAAGCTTGATGATGCTGCAAGAGCAGCAGGCGGTCTTAAGATTATAGGTACAGAAAGACATGAATCAAGACGTATCGATAACCAGTTAAGAGGTCGTTCAGGTCGTCAGGGTGATGTTGGTGAATCTAAGTTTTACATTTCATTGGAAGATGATATTATGAGATTGTTTGCTTCAGAGAAGCTTATGTCAATCTTTAATGCATTAGGTGTTCCAGAGAATGAAGAAATTCACCATAAGTCATTAACTAAGACTATTGAAAGAGCGCAGAAGAAGATAGAAGGAAATAACTTTGGCATAAGAAAGAACCTTATGGAATATGATAAGGTTAACAATGACCAGAGAGAGATTATATACGCTGAAAGAGCAAGAGTTCTTAACGGCGAGAATATGAGAGATGCAATTATCAAGATGATGAATGAAGTAATTGAATCTCAGGTTGATATGTTTGTTGGCGATGATCAGGAGACTAAGGATTGGGATGTGGCAGGTTTAAGTCAGTCATTATTTGAAATTATTCCTGTAAAACTTGAAATTCCAAAGAGCGAGATTGAACATCTTTCAAAAGCTGAATTTAAACAGTTATTGAAGGAAGCTGCAGTTAAGCTTTACGAAGCTAAGGAAGCTGAGTTCCCAGAACCTGAACATATTAGAGAATTAGAAAGAATCGTTCTGTTAAGAGTAATCGACAGAAAGTGGATGGATCACTTAGATGATATGGAACAGTTGAAACAGGGTATTGGTCTTATGGCTTATGGTCAGAGAGATCCTGCTGTTGAATACAAGATTCAGGGCTTTGAAATGTTTAATGACATGATTGAAGGTATCAAAGTTGAAACTGTTAAGACTTTATATCATATTCAGGTTGAACAGAAAGTTGAACGTGAAGAGGTGGCAGAAGTTACAGGAACAAACAAGGATGATACAGGTGTTAGCAAGACTAAACACAGAGAATCTGAAAAGATTTATCCAAATGATCCTTGTCCATGTGGTTCAGGAAAGAAGTATAAAAACTGTTGTGGACGTAAGGCTTAATACAACGGCTTGAATTATAAAGAAAGGGGTTGCTTTAGACGACTCCTTTCTTTTTTAAAAATTTAGAAAAAGTAAGATTGAGGTATGACGTGGTAGAACTTGAACAATACAAATATCAATGGAATCAATATGCAGATCAATTGGAAGAACTGCGCAAAGCCTTTGACATACAGGCAAAAAAAGAAAGAATAGAAGAAATTGAAGGAATAATGGAAGAACAGGGATTTTGGGATAATTTAACAAGGTCTCAGGAAATAACAAAAGAATTAAAACAATTAAAAGACAGTCTTGAAACCATTGAACACCTTCAGCAGAAATATGAAGATCTTGGAACTTTAATTGAAATGGGTGAAGAGGAAAATGATGCTTCAATAGTAGAAGAAGTTGAGCAGGAAACGAAAGAGTTTATAGATGAATTTGAAAAAACTAAAATAGAGACTCTTTTGTCAGGAGAATATGACAAAAACAATGCCATTGTAAAAATCAATGCAGGAGCAGGGGGAACAGAGTCTTGTGACTGGGCAAGTATGTTATATAGAATGTATACCCGTTGGGCAGAAAGTAAGGGATATAAAACAGAAGTACTTGATTTCCTTGATGGAGACGAGGCAGGAATAAAGTCCATAACATTTCAGGTTAACGGCGAAAACGCATATGGTTATTTGAAATCAGAAAAAGGAGTTCACAGACTAGTTAGAATATCTCCTTTTAATGCAGCAGGAAAAAGACAGACTTCTTTTGCTTCATGTGATGTAATGCCTGATATTGAGGAAGACCTTGATGTTGAAATAAATGATGATGACATTAGAATTGATACTTACCGTTCAAGTGGTGCCGGTGGACAGCACATTAACAAAACATCATCGGCGGTAAGAATAACACATAACCCTACAGGAATTGTTGTGCAGTGTCAGAATGAAAGATCTCAGCTTCAGAATAAAGATAAGGCTATGAAGATGTTAAAAGCTAAACTTTATGTTCTAAAAAAACAGGAAGAAGAGGAAAAACGTTCAGGAATTAGAGGAGAAGTAAAAGAGATTGGATGGGGCAGTCAGATACGTTCTTACGTTATGCAACCATATACAATGGTAAAGGATCACAGAACAAATCAGGAGATAACAGACGTTGGAAAAGTAATGGATGGTTACATTGATCCCTTTATAAATGCATACTTAAAATGGATTAATATTAAGAAAGATAACTAATTTTTGTTGCGGATTACCATTAACCGTGCTATTATTCAATGGTAAAATAAACTAAACTTTAACAAGCGAGGAATAAACATGATAAAAGTGGCAATTTTAGGATACGGAACAGTAGGTTCAGGAGTATTCCAGATTATTAAAGAGAACAAAGAATTAATTACAAACAAAGCAGGACAGGAAATTGACATAAAATATGTACTTGATTTAAGAGAGTTTCCAGGAGATCCTTGTGAGAATGTATTAGTTCATGATTACAATATTATTTTAAATGACCCTGAAGTTGAGGTTATTATAGAAGTAATGGGAGGACTTAAACCATCATACGATTTTGTTAAGTCGGCATTAGAAGCAGGCAAGAGTGTTTGTACATCAAACAAAGAACTTGTTGCAAAATATGGTGCAGAATTAATTAAGATTGCCCAGCAGCATAACAGAAACTTTTTGTTTGAAGCTGCAGTAGGTGGTGGAATCCCTATTATACGTCCACTTAACATGCATATTACAGCTGATAAGATATGTGAAATAACAGGTATCTTAAATGGTACAACAAATTACATTTTAACAAAAATGGACAAAGAAGGAGCTGACTTTGACAGCACTTTAAAACAGGCACAGGATTTAGGCTATGCTGAAAGAAATCCTGAAGCTGATATCGAAGGCTATGACGCAGTTAGAAAGATTGCTATATTAGCATCTTTAGCAAAAGGTAAAACTGTAAACTTTGAAGAAATTTATACAGAAGGAATTTCAAAAATTACAGCAGAAGATTTTAAATATGCTAAGGCTATGGGGCGATCAATTAAGTTATTAGGTAAGTGCAAGAACGAGGATAATCAGGTAGTTGCATCTGTAGCACCTAGACTTTTGGCACCGGATCATCCATTATTTAACGTTAGTGGCGTTGTAAACGGAATACTTGTACGTGGAAATATGGTAGGCGACTTAGTATTTATCGGTAGTGGTGCAGGAAAGCTTCCAACAGCCAGCGCAGTTGTGTCTGACGTTGTAGATAGTGTAAGACATCTTAATGTATCAACAACAGTAATGTGGGATGAAGAAAAATTAGAATTAGAAGATTTTTCAAAGTCAAAGAAGAAATTCTTTGTTAGAAGTAGTAGTTCAAAAGAAGACATTGAAAAGGTATTTGGCAATGTTGAATATGTTGATGCTAACATTGATGGAGAATTTGGATTTATTACAGAAAAGATTAGTGAAGCTACGTTTGCAAAAAAAGCAGATGAATTAGGCACAGTAATCTCTAGAATTAGAATAGAAGGTTAATTTTATTAACTATATCTCATATAACCGCATAATATAAAATAAGATTAAGGGGAAAATATAACATGAAGGAAACAAAGGTTGTTAAGTTTGGGGGAAGTTCATTAGCTGACGCTAAGCAGTTTAAAAAGGTTGCAGAAATAATATTAGATGATCCAACAAGACGTTTTGTTGTAGCATCTGCACCGGGAAAAAGATATGTGGAAGACATTAAAGTAACAGATATGCTTTACAAATGCTATGAAATGGCATCAGAAGGACAGGACTTTGATGAGCAGTTCCAGATGATTAAGGACAGATATAATAACATTATTATGGACTTAGGAATTGAAGATTTTTCTTTAGAGGAAGATTTTGAAATTATAAAGGGAGCTTTTTCACATATGGCAGGCCGTGATTATGCAGCCAGCCGTGGTGAATTTCTTAACAGTAAGGTTTTAGCTAAGTATTTAGGCTTTGAATTTATTGATGCTGCAAAATATATTTTCTTTGATGATATGGGACAGTTTGACTGGGACAAAACAGCAGAAAAATTAATTCCAAAGCTTGCAACAACAGAAAAAGCAGTAGTACCGGGATTCTACGGCTCAATGCCAAATGGAACAATCAAAACATTTTCACGTGGAGGTTCTGACGTAACAGGGTCTATTATTGCCAGAGCAGCAGAAGCTAAGATTTATGAAAACTGGACAGATGTTAGCGGATGCCTTATTTGTGATCCTAGAATTGTTAACAATCCGGCTCCAATTAACACAATTACATATAGTGAACTTAGAGAATTAGCATATATGGGCGCAACTGTACTTCATGAAGATGCTATTTTCCCAGTAAGAGCAGCAGGCATTCCTGTAAATATAAAGAATACTAATTGCCCGCAGGACAGAGGAACAATGATTGTATCAGAAACAGCAGAACCTTGTGAACATATTATTACAGGTATTGCAGGTAAAAAAGGTATGTCTGTAATCAATATTGAAAAAGACAAGATGAACAGCGAAGTTGGATTTGGTAGAAACGTTCTTCGTGCATTAGAAAAGAGCAATGTAAGTTTTGAACATATGCCATCAGGTGTAGATACAATGAGCGTTGTTATTCAGACAGATAAGTTAGCAGGCAAGGAAACAACAATTCTTGATGAAATTAGATCAAGAGTGCATCCTGACCAGTTATACATTGAAAGCAACTTAGCTCTTATTGCAGTTGTAGGTCGTGGAATGAAGAGTGCAAGAGGTACAGCGGCAATCTTATTTACAGCTTTAGCAGATGCAAGAGTAAATATTAAGATGATTGATCAGGGTTCTTCAGAATTAAACATCATTATCGGTGTTGCAGAGGAAGACTTTGAAGTAGCAATGAAAGCTATTTACAATGCATTTATTAAGGTAAAAAAATAAATAGCAGATAACCTTTGTTAAAAAGTTGACAAAGATTTATATAAGTACTATAATAGCATAGTAAAAATTAAAAAATTCTTCGGGGCAGGGTGAAATTCCCTACCGGCTGTGATTGCGAATGCATAAGTCAGCGAGCCAATGGCATGATATGGTGTGAATCCATAACCGACAGTAAAGTCTGGATGAGAGAAGACAGGAGAGTAATTATCATAGATTGATTAAGGATTCTAAAAGCCACTGGAATCTTGCAATCAGTAATTTATGAATATTACATTTCTATATTTGCTTTGTATTTAAGCCCTGGAAACTATTTCCGGGGTTTTCTTTTTGCCACAAAAAGAAAGATACGGCAAATCAAATCACCAATAAGTGTTGAAGAATTTTGAAAAAAGAAAAAGGAGATTTAAAATGAAAAAAGTATTTACTACAAAAAATCTGGTTCTTATGGCAATGTTCTCAGCACTTGCCGCAGTGTTAATGTTATGGGAATTTCCAATTCCTTTTATAGCACCAAACTTTTATGAAATTGATTTAAGTGAGATTCCAATTCTTGTAGGTTCATTTATTATGGGACCTGTATCGGGAGTAATTATGGAAGCAATAAAGATTATCCTTAAATTATTAATTAAGGGAACTTCAACAGCATATGTTGGAGATTTCGCAAACTTCTGTGTAGGAGTATGTTTGGTAGTACCCGCAAGTATAATTTACCAGAAACACAAAACAAAAAAGAATGCCTTCATTGGAATGCTAGTTGGAACGTTGTTCATGGCTGTAGCAGGTGTTGTTCTTAACTATTTCGTAATGATACCATTTTATGTTAAGGCATTTGGAATGCCATTAGAAGCAATTATTGGTGCAGGGGCAAAGATTCAGCCTTTAGTTACAAACAAATTAAGTTTTACAATAGTATGTGTGGCACCGTTTAACATTGTTAAGGGCATAATAGTAAGTTTGGTAACAGCATTAATTTACAAGCACATTAGTGCTTTCGTAAAAACAATAAAGTTATAAAGTATAAAAATTAAATAGCAAGTAAAATCCATTATTTTAACCTAGAGGGCGGCATTAAAAGTGCCGTCTTTTTAGTTTTTGTGGAAAAAAAATTATATTGTGTTACAATGGTATTGCTTATTAGGATTGTACAAGTGAATTTTGCTTGGCAATTTATTCAATCAAAAATTTTGTTTGGAGGATATATGGTTTATGAGACTATGTGTTGGGAAGACACATTTAATCTTGGAAAAAAAATAGGACAACAGGCAAAGCCCGGACAGGTTATTTGTCTTAATGGTGATTTAGGAGTGGGAAAGACTGTATTTACCCAAGGATTCGCTAAGGGACTCGGAATCGAAGAAACAGTAAACAGCCCTACTTTTACAATAATTCAGGTGTATGATGAAGGAAGAATACCACTTTATCATTTTGACGTTTATAGAATTGGTGATCCCGAAGAAATGTATGAAATCGGTTATGAAGACTATTTCTTTGGGGAAGGGGTATGCTTAATAGAATGGTCTAAATTAATTGAAGAATTAATTCCAAGTGATGCAGCAACTGTATTAATAGAGAAAGATTTAGAAAAAGGTCTTGATTATAGAAAGGTTACGGTGGAAGGACTATGAGAATTTTGGCAATAGACAGTTCATCTATGGTGGCAACTGTAGCTGTTGTAACAGATGGTGTCTTAACAGCAGAATATACAATTAATCACAAAAAAACACATTCACAGACTTTATTGCCTATGATAGATGAAATAAAGAAGAATATAGATTTGGATATGAATACGGTAGATGCAATTGCAATTGCAGGTGGTCCGGGGTCATACACAGGTCTTAGAATTGGAAGTGCCACAGCTAAAGGTTTCGGACTGGCACTTAATATTCCAATTATAAATATTCCAACAATGGATGCGTTAGCATATAATCTTTTCTCTTCATCTTTTGTTATCTGCCCTATTATGGATGCAAGAAGAGAACAGGTTTACACAGGAATTTACAAGTTTAACGGTACAACAATGGAAGTTATAAAACCACAGTGCATTATGATGATTAGAGATCTTGTAAAAGAATTAAATAATATGTCACAGGCGGTCATGTTTAATGGTGATGGCGTGAATGCTTACAAAGATATAATCGAAGAAGAAATGACAACAGAGCATTATTATGCGCCTGCATCTGTAAACAGAGCAAAGGCTTCATCTTTGGCATCTTTGGCAGAAATTTATTACAAAGAAGGTAAGACTGAAACAGCAGCTGAGCACGCACCGGAATATTTAAGATTATCTCAGGCTGAAAGAGAATTAAAAGAAAAAATGGAAAGAACAAAAGATGCAGGAAATAATCTATAGGTTAATGAGTGAAGGGGATATAAAACAGGTTGCAGCAATAGAGAAGGAAATTTTTTCTCTACCATGGTCTGAAAAATCCTTTTTGGATTCTTTAAAAAACGAAAATACTGTGTATATAGTAGCAGAAATTAAAGATGAAATTGTGGCATATTGTGGAGCATATATTTCTTTTGAAGAAGCTGACATTAGCAATGTGGCAGTCAAAAAAAATTTTAGAAGAAAGAATGTGGCTGAGAATATGTTAAATAAACTTTTTTATGAATGCGGAAAAAAAGGAGTGTCAGATATTACTTTGGAAGTAAGAGAGACTAATGTTCCGGCAATAAGTTTATATGAAAAACTAGGCTTTGAAGAAGCGGGAATACGTAAGAATTTTTATGAAAAACCTGTTGAAAATGCTCTTATTATGTGGAAACATGATTAGAAGAACTTTCCACTAGTATTTGAAAGTGTTTATAGTTAGAATGAAACAAGACTAATTATTAACACAGGAGGAAAGTATGAGAGTATATAAAGATAAAAAACTAACGAAAGTAGTATGTAACAATTGTGGAAAAAATATTAAAGTGAATAATTCCACAATAGAGGAAGGTGTATTTTTCGCAGATTATAAGTGGGGGTATTTTTCAAAAAAAGATGGAAGAGAAGACACTTTTGATTTGTGCGAAAAATGCTATGATGAAATAACAGAAAAATTTTTATACAAAATAAATACAAAAAATTATACAGAATTGTTATGATTTTAATCATTTAGAAAATGGAGAAGGTATGTTAGATGTTTGTTTACTTGGCACAGGGGGAATGATGCCACTTCCAAGAAGATGGCTTACAGCCCTTATGTGCAGATATAATGGAAAAAATATATTAATAGATTGTGGAGAGGGTACTCAGGTTGCAATCAAAGAAAAAGGCTGGACATTTAAGCCTATTGATGTTATATGCATTACACATTATCATGCAGATCATATTAGTGGCTTGCCGGGTTTACTTTTAACAATGGGAAATGCAGAGAAAACGGAACCTCTTACAATGATAGGTCCAAGAGGATTGACAAAAGTTGTCAATGCTCTTAGAACCATAGCACCTGAATTACCTTTTGACATTAATTTTATTGAACTTACTGAAGGTGAGCAAACACTGGAATTTGAAGATTTCAGGATTAAAGCTTTCAGAGTAAAGCATAATATAGTTTGCTACGGATATTCCATAGAAATAGATCGTGGAGGAAAATTCAACCCTGAAGCGGCAAAAAAACTTAACATACCCATAAGAAGTTGGGGAAAACTTCAAAAAGGAGAGACGGTTGAAGTTGATGGTGTAACATTTACACCTGATATGGTAGTTGGTGCACCAAGAAAAGGTTTAAAAGTTACTTATACAACAGATACAAGACCAGTGCCTGTAATAGCAAAGGCGGCAAAAGGGGCGGACCTTTTTATATGCGAAGGGATGTATGGCGAACCTGATAAGGATGCCAAGGCAAGAGAACATAAACATATGACATTTAAAGAGGCTGCAAAGATTGCAAAAGAGGCACAACCTAAGGAAATGTGGCTTACACATTTCAGCCCTTCATTAGTAAGACCTTTAGAGTATATGGATACAGTTACGGATATATTTGAAAATGCTAAAGCAGGAAAGGATGGAATGTCTGTTAATTTATGTTTTGAGGACTAAACTTATTAACATTAATTAGACAGAAAAAGAAAAGGTGTTAACATGGAAGAAGTGAAAATATTAGCAATTGAAAGTTCTTGTGACGAAACAGCAGCAGCAGTAGTAGTTAACGGTAGAGAAGCATTATCTAATGTTATTTCATCTCAGATAGATTTACATACTTTATACGGTGGTGTTGTGCCTGAAATCGCATCAAGAAAACATATTGAAAATATAAATTATGTTATAGAAAAAGCTTTGTCGGACGCTAATTGCACATTAGATGACATAGATGCAATAGGTGTTACATATGGACCGGGCTTAGTTGGAGCCTTATTGGTAGGTGTGGCAGAAGCAAAGGCTATATGCTTTGCAAAGGACATACCTTTAATTGGTGTGCACCATATTGAAGGACATATTTGCGCTAATTATGTTGAAAACAAGGAATTAGAGCCACCATTTGTGTGCCTTGTAGTATCAGGTGGACATACTCATTTAGTTGTTGTTGAAGATTATGGCAAATACAAAATTCTTGGAAAAACAAGAGATGATGCAGCAGGTGAAGCTTTTGATAAGGTTGCAAGAGCAATAGGTTTAGGATACCCGGGAGGCCCTAAAATTGACAAAATCTCAAAAGAAGGCAACCCTCATGCATATGAGTTTCCAAGGACAAAAATAGCTAACAGTATTTATGATTTTAGCTTTAGCGGGCTTAAATCGGCAGTACTTAACCAGCTTAATTTGTCAAAAATGAAAGGCGAAGAGATTAATCCTGCAGATGTGGCAGCATCTTTCCAAAAATCCGTAGTGGATACTTTAGTAAGCAGAGCAATGATTGCCCTTGAAGAAACAGGAATGAAAAAGTTTGCCATAGCAGGCGGAGTGGCTTCAAACACAGCCATCAGAGCAGCTTTCAAGGAAGAATGCGAAAAGAGAGGCGTGGAATTTTATCATCCGTCACCTATTTTGTGTACAGACAACGCAGTAATGATAGGCTCAGCAGCTTATTATGAATATAAAAACGGAATTACACACAGTTGGGATTTAAATGCTATTCCAAATTTAAAATTAGGTGAAAGATATGAATAAAATAACAGCAATAGTATTGGCTGCAGGAAGTGGCAGTCGAATGAAAAGCAAAACAAAAAAACAATTTATGGAAATAAAGGGAAAGCCGGTTATCTGGTATTCCCTTTTTGAATTTGAAAAAAGCAGAGTAGATGAAATAATTCTTGTTACAGGAAAAGAGGACATTGATTACTGCAAAAAAGAAATTGTAGAAAAATATAATCTTAAAAAAATTAAAAATGTAGTAGCAGGTGGAAGCGAAAGATATGAGTCTGTTTACAATGGGTTAAAAGAAGTAACGGGAAATATAGTTCTTATTCATGATGGTGCAAGGCCTTTGATAAATAATGAAATTATAGAAAGAAGTATAGAAGGTACTATAAAAAGTGATGCCTGCGTGGTAGGAGTACCGGTCAAAGATACAATAAAAAGAGCCAACAAAGAAGGATATATTATAGATACCCCAAATAGAAGTGAATTATGGATAACTCAAACGCCACAAAGTTTTAAGACGGATTTAGTAAAGATGGCATATAAAAAAATGAAAGAAGAGTTAGAAAAAGGTAATACGACTCTAAATATAACAGATGATGCAATGGTGGTGGAAGAATTTACAACAAATCAGGTAAGATTTGTTCAGGGTGATTACAAAAATATAAAAGTCACCACACCGGAGGATATAGATATAGCAGAATTATTTATTGAATTGGACGCCAAATAGAAATAGTATAAATGCAAATAAAGGTAACAAAACACGATGGTTTTGATTAAACAGATTGATTTAGTCTTTGTAAATTCACAATCACTACAACCATAAAAAAACGATGTTTATCTGTATTTTGAACGAGAAAAAACAAGAAAATAATAGCTTGAAATGCCTATAAATAAAGGAAAAACAGGCGAAAATTGAAAATAAAATAAAAAACCTTGAAAAAAGTTGTAAAAAAGTGTTGACATTGTCAAATACAGATGATATTATAATGGAGCGCGTCAGACAGAGCGACGCACTTGGAGAGGTGTCCGAGCGGTTTATGGTGCCGGTCTTGAAAACCGGTGAGGGTCAAACCTCCGTGGGTTCGAATCCCACCTTCTCCGCTATAGAAGTGAAGAACTTCTATTTTTATTTGAAAAGTTTCTTCTTAAAAGAGTCAACTGCTTGGAGAAGTACCCAAGTGGCTGAAGGGGCTCCCCTGGAAAGGGAGTAGGTCGTTAATAGCGGCGCGAGGGTTCAAA